>VOFD01000099.1_pt1 | contig 513618 bp, 434 predicted proteins | sample 5384101 | NCBI WGS metagenome assembly VOFD01 (sample SAMN12384723, study PRJNA508395) | human gut metagenome | isolation source: healthy gut C | host: Homo sapiens
GGTTTTGATTTTCAGAGTTCCGTAGTCGGCATGGCTCAACTTGATCGACTGCCGCACGTAAAGCACCTCGGGGCCGATGGTGAAATAGCGGAATTTCAAGCCGATCTGGAGTCCGGCCTGCCAACCGAGCCGGTTATCTATACCGAAATCCGGACCGGAAGTCGAAAAATGGGGAAAGTTGAGTCCGGCCAGTACGCCCCACTCCACTCCCTTGATCGCCGATCCGCTGCGGCTGCTGCGTCCATAATCGTCGTATCTGCGGGACTGACCCGAAGAAGGGAGAGTCAAAATACTAAACAACAACGCTATAATCAGTAATTTACAGTTTTTCATAACTCTATTTCTTGGTATCGGATTTCAATACGGTTGCGGCCCAGAGCAGGTAGCAGACACAAGCCGTCACCCAGATCAAGCCCGCCTGGGGATGACCGAAACTGCGGATCAGCGCACCGCAGATCGGGCCCGAAAGGGCACCGGCGGAAATGGCCAGGATCATCAGTCCGGCGACTTCGTTCGAACGGCCCGGAGCACTCTTGGTCGCCACGGCATAAAACGTGGCGAAAACGCAGGCCATCGTGAAGCCGAGGATGCCGACCAGCGCATAAACGACCGCTTCGGAACGCACCGCGAAAAGGGCGATGCAGAGCGCCAATGCCAGCAGCATATTCCAGCGCAAGTATTTGACATCGACGACACGAATCAGCACCCAGGCACCGACGAGCGTACCCACGATGCGCAAAGCGTAAAATCCGGTAGTCGTAAGAATCGAATCGGGATTGTCGATCAGCCGCACCGAAACGAAGCCGATACCGACATCCGCAGCGATGAAACAGGCCACGCCGAGCGTACATAGCAACACGGTGCGATTGCGCAGCAGACGGAAACACTCGGCCATACCGACCGCACGGGACGATTGCGCCGGTTCTGCGACCGCAGTCACCTGTAACCAGACGGCCCCGACGAGCGTAAGCCCCGCATAAATCGGCAACAACAGACGCCAGTCGCCGAAAAGCGAAACCAGCCCCGTGATGATCGGGGCGAGCAGCAACAGAGCAGTATTGCGGAAGATCTGTCCGACGGTCAGGTAGCTGGTCATCCGCTCCTCGGGCACGATGGTCGCCAGCAGCGGATTGACCGCCACCTGGATAGCGGTATTGCCGATGCCCAGCAGACCGAAGCCGATGAAATACCAACTCAAGGCACTGCCGACGCCCGCAGCATAGGGCACGAGCAACCCGGCGATGGTAAAGGCATAGCCGATCATTGCCGTTCTCTTGCGGCCGATGCGGTTCATCAGCGCCGCGACAGGCGTGGAAAGAAGCAGGAACCAAAGGAAAACCATCGACGGCAGAAAACTCACGGCACTCTGCTGGCTCTCGGCAAATTCACCGCTGATGATGTTGGTCACCGGAGCCACGATATCGCAGAAGCCCATGATAAAGAACCCCATCAGCACAGGTGCCAGCAATCGTTTGTCCACTCTCCTTTCCGTCATAGCACGTCCTTCAACATTCATTATTTGGTCAAAGTTAAGTTTTTTTCTCGGAATACACAGAGAAAACCGTGCATTTTTTTATCCGGAATCCCTGTTTTTCGGCAAAAAAAGCATTGCTATTCCCCATTTTTTGTTATTTTTGTAGAAAATAGGATACGCCTCTGAAAACTGTGAGCAAGCTCCCGTTTTCTTTTCGGCTTTCACTATCTTTGTTTCCGTTAAATTTTCATGCAGCCAGGTCGCTCCCGACAAAACGAATGCCGTCCCGGTCGGAATACGATCAGCCCGCACGAAAACAACTTCAAGCCAATAGCCCGCCGAGCCTTACGGATTTTTCCGACAGGCGGGCACTTTGAGAAATATTACCCGATCGGCCCCCGCTCCGGCGAACACGAACACGTCCCGGTTCGCAGACGGTCCCGATCACTTAACCCTAATTCCGACTCCGCATGATGCTTCTATTCGCCGGCATAACCCTCCCGCTCGAGGATCCGATTCTCAAATTCCTGCTGATTCTGGTCATCATCCTCGCCGCTCCCCTGCTGCTCAACAAGCTGAAAATTCCCTACCTGCTGGGGCTTATCATCGCCGGTGCGGTGATCGGACCGCACGGCCTCAACCTGGTGTTGCGCGACAGCAGCATCATCCTCTCCGGTACGGCCGGACTGCTCTACATCATGTTCCTCTCCGGCCTGGATATGGACATGTCGGATTTCCGCAAGAACGGCACCCGAAGCCTCGTATTCGGACTCTATACGTTCTGTGTTCCGCTCCTGCTCGGTATTCTGGCGGGATATTACATCCTGGGATTTTCGATCTACTCCTCGATCCTGCTGGCCGGGCTCTTCGCCTCGCAGACCCTGATCGCCTACCCCATCGTCAGCAAACTGGGCATCGCCCGCGACAAAGCCGTCACGATCGCCGTCGGAGGCACGGTCATTACCGATACGCTGGCCCTGCTGCTGCTGACGGTCATAGTAGGCATGGTCACCGGAAACACGGACGACATGTTCTGGTACCGGCTCGGCATCTCGGTCGTGCTCTGCATCGCATTCATCATGCTGCTCTTCCCGCTGATCGGGCACTGGTTCTTCAAGCATTGCAGCGACAACGTCTCCCAATATATCTTCGTGCTGGTCATGGTCTTTCTGGGCGCCTACCTGGCACATCTGGCCGGACTGGAGCCGATCATCGGCGCCTTCCTCGCGGGTCTGGCCCTCAACCGCCTCATCCCGCGCACCTCGCCCCTGATGAACCGCATCGAATTCGTCGGCAACGCCATCTTCATCCCCTTCTTTCTGATCGGCGTAGGCATGCTGATCGACTACCGGGCTTTCTTCCGCGACTGGGAGAGTATCAAGGTCGCTGCCGTGATGATCGTCCTGATCACCGCCGCCAAATACATCGCCGCGCTGCTCACTCAAAAAACGTTCAAACTCTCCAGCGACCAGCGGACGGTCATCTTCGGCCTGAGCAGCGCCCACGTAGCCGCCACGCTCGCAGCCGTGATGGTGGGCTACAACGTCATCCTCGGCCAGACACCCGACGGCGAACCGATCCGTCTGCTGAGCGAGAGCGTGCTGAACGGCACGATCCTGATGATCCTGGCCACCTGCACCATTTCGACCTTCGCCACCCAGCGCGGCGCTCACAACATCGCCATCAAAGGGGTCCGCGAAAACGACGAAAGCACCGAACATCAGGACGAACACATCCTGATCCCGGTGTCGAACGAAGAGAGCGTCAGGGAACTCGTAACTCTGGGCAACGTGCTCAAATCGAAGAAAAACCACAACGGATTCTACGCGCTGCACGCCATAGACAACAAGGTGGAAGACAGCGGGCTGGAAAAACGGGCCCGCAAAATTCTCGAAACGGCGGCGACGGCCGCTGCCGCATCGGACATCTACCTCCACGAGTTGCTGCGCTACGACGTCAATATCTCGAACGCAATCGCAAGCGTCGCCAAAGAACAGAGTATCACGGACATCGTAATGGGACTCCATCGGGACAAATCCCCCGCGATCTTCCTCGGCAAGATCACGGGCGACCTGCTGGGCGAAAGCAACGTCACGACCTACATTTACAAACCGGTACAACCGCTGGCGACCATAAAGCGACATATCGTAATCATTCCCTCCCAAGCCGAAAAAGAGGCCGGATTTCTCATGTGGCTGCATAAAATCGGAAATCTGGCCCGCAATACCGGGACCAAAATCGTCGTCTATGCCCCGGAAACAACGCTCAAGTACATCGAACCGCTGCGGCGCAAGCAGACCGCAACCGTAGAAACGGTACTTTTCAAAGACTGGGAAAAACTGCCGGCCCTGCTGCGCGAATTGCGCACGGACGACTGTCTGTGGCTGGTAATGAGCCGCCGCGAACGCATCTCCTACCAACCGGCGATGAACAAGATCCCGGCTTACCTGGATCAATACCTCGGGCGAAACAGTTTCGTGCTGATCTATCCCGTACAGGCCGGTGATCCGGAAAGCCGCTATTTATAACCCATAATACGTGCCGCATACCTCCTGTACGAACCGCTCCCTTTTACCGCTGTAACGGAGACATCCGCCGGATGTCGGAACATGGCCTGTCCGCAGACGAAGAGACGCTGCACCCCCGTTGAAAAGGCATCGCGGCTGTTCGGAAAACCTTCGGAAGCCGCATCTCCCGATCGGAAAAGGATAAGATGTGCACATCCGGCCCCCACCCCTTATGCACCGACAATCGGGTAAAATCGACACCGGGTTTGGTTTTACCCGTAACTTGCACTATCTTTGACCTTGTTTTAGACCGGCCGCATCCATCGATGTCCGAATAAATTCGGCCTCGCTCTCGGCCCGCACCGCATAATTCGTTTCGCATAAACATAAACGTAAAATAACATTATGAGTCTTGTAGCGATCGTAGGACGCCCGAACGTGGGCAAAAGCACACTGTTCAACCGCCTGGTCGGGCAGCGCAAAGCCATCGTCGATGCGACGGCAGGCACGACCCGCGACCGCCATTACGGTAAAACCGACTGGAACGGACGTGAATTTTCCGTGATCGACACGGGCGGTTATACGGTCAATTCGGACGATATTTTCGAAGACGACATCCGCCGGCAGGTGATGCTCGCCATCGACGAGGCGGACGTGATCCTGTTCCTGGTCGAAGTCAATACGGGCATCACGGATCTCGATCAGATGATGGCCGACATCTTGAGGCGCACTTCGAAAAAAGTGCTGCTGGTCTGCAACAAGGTCGATAACTACGACCTGATCTACTCCTCGCACGAATTTTATTCGCTGGGACTGGGAGAACCCTACTGCATCAGCTCGATGAGCGGCAGCGGCACGGGCGACCTGATGGACGAAATCGTGCGCGACCTGCCCCCGGAAACCAAGAACGAGGAAGAAGAGCTGCCCCGCATCACCATCGTCGGCCGTCCCAACGTGGGCAAATCGTCGCTCACCAACGCCCTGCTGGGCGAAGAGCGCAACATCGTCACGCCGATCGCCGGCACCACGCGCGACGCGATCCACACGCGCTACAACAAGTACGGACTCGATTTCTACCTGGTCGATACGGCCGGCATGCGCAAAGAAGGGCAAGGTGACCGAGGACCTCGAATTCTACTCCGTCATGCGGTCGATTCGCGCCATCGAGAACTCCGACGTCTGCGTCCTGATGCTCGACGCCGAGCAGGGACTCGAATCGCAGGACCTGAACATCCACAACCTGATCGTGCGCAACCGCAAGGGCTGCGTGATCGTCGTCAACAAATGGGATCTGGTCGAGAAGGGCAACAACACGATGAAGGAGTGGAAGGAGGCCCTGGCAAAAAAACTGGCGCCCTTCAACGACATTCCGATCATCTTCACCTCGGTACTCAACAAACAGCGCATCCTCGAAGTGCTCCAGACCGCCATCCGGGTTTACGAAAACCGCAAGCGGCGCGTGGCCACCTCGGCGCTGAACGACTACCTGCTGCCGATCATCGAGAACTACCCGCCCCCGGCGACCAAAGGCAAATACATCAAAATCAAATACGTGATGCAGCTGCCTACGCCCACGCCGCAGTTCGCCTGCTTCGTCAATCTGCCCCAATATATCAAGGATCCCTACCGCCGCTTCCTGGAGAATAAGATTCGGGAGGAATGGGATTTCTCGGGAGTACCGATCCAGATCTATTTCCGACAAAAATAGAGATCACCGGATATCCTCGACACCATATTCAGGGATCCGGCGGCGCACCCATAAAGAATAATTTATCTCATTTACAATCGATAAAACCTTTATTCCAAACCGTTTATCTTTTCGCTATGAAAAAATTCTTACTATTCGCTTTCGCGGCCGTAATGCTGGGATTCGCGGGATGCAACGACGATGAGAACAAGGACAACATACCTCCCACTTTGAGGGAATACGAAGCTCCCGTATTCATGTACGGCAAGACACGGGAGGAAGTGAAAGCTTCGGTGCCCTACGCCTACAGCGGAGCATCGGAAACCTCGCTGTATTTCGAAGGCAAGGGCATCGTTAAAGAGTACATATATATATTCGAAGACGACAAAGTATATTCCTGCGGATCGATACTTTCAGACCTGTACATCGACGACCTGCACACCTACCTCTCGCAGCTGTACATCTACCTCGAATACCGTCCGGGACAAAGAATGTACGTATATGAAAGCGAAGACAAATCGCTGAGCATCGGCCTCTATCCCCTCAACGACGGTCTGGCGGCAGTAGAATACCTGAAAAACTGACCCTCGGGATCAGCCGGGAAAACTTCCGACGGAAGCGTCCGAACTCCGCCCATAAAAGACATACTATCAAACAAGAAACAGCCGCATGAAATCATGCGGCTGTTTCTTGTTTGGTGGAGAATACGAGGCTCGAACTCGTGACCTCTTGCATGCCATGCAAGTCTATAATTTCAAGGTAAAATCCCCTAAAAATCTACCATACAGCGCATTTACCATAAAATCAACCTTCTACGCCCGTCTTATTTTACACACTTTTACACACATTTCGGTAAAAATATGTAGCTTTGTTTGTCCATTGTTTGTCCAAAATTCAAAGTGTATGCCTACATTTTCTATCGAGATCAGAGAGAAGAACGAGCGGCGGGACGGTAAATTTCCGGTATCCATCCGCCTTACCCATAAAAGGGAAGTAAGAAAAATATCTACCGGCGTATATGTCAGTCGGAAGCAGGTAAAGCCTGATTTTTCCGGGATCAAAGATACAACAATTTTGAAAGGATTGTTAAATGACATATCGAAATACGAGGATATGCTGGCCAAAGGACTGGGCACGGACTTGAGCCGATTTTCTGCGGCCGACCTGGTAAAGTATATCGAATCACAAAAGGCAACGGAGGGCGGCGTGGGCATTGACTTCATTGCATTTTGCGATAACCATATTCAGGCGTTGAAGGCCGAGGGACGGGATGGTACCGCTGGACGATTCGAGGCCGTTATTCGCAACCTAACCGACTATTTCGGGCGTTCTATCGTATTCGTCAAGGAGATCAACGTAAAGAATTTGCAGGGATTCGTTGAGTATATGCAGAAACCGCACGAACAGACGCGGACAAACCAGCACGGAAAAGAGGTTACGGTGCGGCGCCCCGGGTGCAAGGCGCAAACGGTAAAGGATTATTTGGCCGACACCCACACCCTATTCAATGCGGCATGCGACCACTACAACGACGAGGATGCCGAAACGGTTCTAATCACCCACCGACCGTTCGGGAGTAAGAAATTACAGGTCGAGGTCAAAGAAGAACCCGAAAAGCGGGATTTGTGCATCGAGGATCTCGTAAAGATACTAAACGCCGAGACTGTCCCGGGTAAGCGTATGCAGCTGGCACGGGACGTGCTGGCGCTCTCGTTCTACTTGTTGGCCATGAACACCGCCGACTTGTTCGGTGCCGATGTCGAACTCGAAGACGATCGGATCATCTACCACCGGCAAAAGACGGCTAACCGTCGTAAAGACGAAGCGTTGATGTCCGTGAAGATCGAACCGGAGGCGCTGTCACTGATTGAAAAGTACCGAGATCCCGACAAACGGCGGTTGTTCTCATTTTATAAAATGTACGCTAATTTCCGGGACTTTAACCACAACGTAAACGCGGGCTGCAAACAACTTGCCGCGCACTTGGGAATCGATGTGCCTTTAAGTACTTATTATATGCGCCACACATGGGCTACTCTTGCCTCCGAGGAGTGCGGGATTTCGGAAACTGACATTGCGCTGGCGCTTAATCACGTTGGGGTGGCTTCCGGCTTCGAAAGCGGCAAAAGCCTTAAGACCACGCGGGGGTACATTCACCGCCGGTTCACGCGCAACGACACGAATAACCGCATTGTTTTGGACTACGTAAAAAGTAAATACTAATTATTATCTATAAAAGTATAAAATAATATACTATTTATTTGGATAATAATATATTTTGCATTATCTTTGTACTGTCAAACAATAACAAAGGGTAATATGAAATCAAGTGAGTTGCACCGCCTAATCCTAAAAAACGGATGGCGATCTATCCGACAAGCAGGGAGCCACGTAATTTATGAAAAGGATGGCAAAACGGTTTCGGTTCCTTTTCACGGTTCGAAAGAAATGGGTTCAGGAATAGCACGGCGGTTTATCCGGGAGATGGGGCTGAAATAAGCCCCCTCCCCGGGCAACCGGAAACGAAATAAATACACACGATTTATGGAAAAGGTAAAGGTTATCATCGAATGGGCATCGGACGGAACGATTTCGGCCATGATGGAAAAGGATATGTTTGCTGGAATGGGCGATACCGTCAAGGCGGCCGTTGCCGACATGAAAGAGGGCGTTGCACTCTATATCAAAACGGCCAAAGAGATGGGTTTTCCCTACAAGGCATATTTGGACGGAGCGTATGAGATCGAACTGGAGTATGACGCGGTTAGCGCATTGAAATATGCACGAGAGTATATCAAGGATACTAAATTGGCGGAATTGACCGGCATTCCGGCCGCCCAGTTGGGACGTTATGCCAATGATAAAAGTAAACCACGCCCGGCACAACGTCGTAAGATTATCGAGGCGTTGCACAAATTCGCGGCGCCGTTCTATTCGATTGTGTTGTGACGAATTGCTGTTACCGGTAGTTATTGTTTGACGACGACCTATTTGGAAACGGCAGCCCCCGGATTACTCCGGGGGCTTTTTTATTCTTCATCTTCGGTCTGCAATTCCGCCTCGTCCGTCTTCTCGATTTGTAATACCTGATGTGCATTCAACGGAGAAACCACCTTGCGGCCGGTTCTTGCTTCGAGTTCCAGCCGGGCATTGCGGGCAATTGTGCCGCCTTGTCGCGCGACCGCTTTGTGTGCTGCAAGCGTCCGAGGGTCGGTTGCTTCGGTTATGTCCTTTGTCGAAGCCTCCGCAAGCATGTTGAGGATGAGTTCTGTGTTGGTCATATTATCCCGCAAGTTTTCTTTCCGCAACCCTTTATATGCCTTGTATTCACGGGTGGTGAAGCCAGACCACACATTCGTGATTATGTCAGTCAGTGTGGCAAATTGCTGGCCCTCCTGCACCCCTCGCTTTTTCCACGCGTCGGTCAGGTCTTTACGAACCTCGATCGCTTTCAGACGCTGGTTGATCCAATTATCCGAATACCCCAATCGCTTGTAATCGACCATTGCTTGCTGAATCGACAGTTCCGGATCCTGCATCTGATCGAGACGGTCGGCAGCCACCTGCGCCATCCACTGTTTGAACGGCTCCGCTTTCGGCGAGGGGATTGACTGGATGATCCGGAACATACCCTGCGTCGTGGCGCAGTTCACCCGTTGGCGACCTCCAGCAGTCTGCACGGAAAGGGGGGTGACAATTTGTCCCCACCCTTTGGATAGCTCCGGATCGCGCTTCTTCATCTTTTTGATATAGTCCGTAGGATTCACGCTGTCGGTCAATACACCGACGACATCCACGATCGAAAAATACCACTCCTCCGTTTGGTCATCCCATACGGTGCGCACCTTGCGCTCTTCAAATAATTGTATGGCTTGTTTCTGCGTCATATGTATATTTGATATTCATGTTGAGGTCGAAAGGACAACATCGGCAAAGATAGAGGGAAAACGACACCCCGGATCACTCTGGGGATTTTTTATTATGTTGTTGTGGCTAACAATATAATCAGGAATATAAATCCTAAAATACACCAAAGTACTCGGATGATTTTTTGGAGTTTTTTATTTTGCACTATATTCTTTTGAGTGATGTTAGTCGGTATTTCGGTTATGGTTGTGCTGATCGTTGGGGTGTCAAGAACCGATATTTTCATTAACGATATTTTTTGCCCCTCTTGCCTGTAAGTCTCTATTTTTAGACGCGTATATTTGGATGGTCTTCTTTTATCGCCGACCAAAACACAATTTGTTGATTTTTTTACAAGGGTTTGAAAATTTACACCCATATCTTTCAAAATATTCCTTATTGTCCCGAAAAGGTACATATTGAAAGTTTCAGTCTCTATAACGACATTTTTATCCCTCAATTCCAACTTTTCCAATTTGGAACGCAGATCATTAAGGAGGACTTGGGCATCCGATAAATTCTGGGTATTTGTTGTCTCGCCTATTTCAACGGGGAGTGTATGACTTTTCTTTGTTGAAGAGCGGGATATTTTTGTGCGTTTATAAATCCCTGTGCCCGGCAAACCATTATTTATATATACTCCTCTTTTACCAACACTAACGGATGCGCCTTTTACACCAAACGAGGTGCTAATGCCTCCTTTACTTAAATTCAAATTTACGCCCGGAGCAATTTTAATTCTTTTTCTAAAGCTAACCATAGCATTGGATTATTCTGCGAAAGCGTGAAACAATAATATATCCAGTTTTGTAATCCGTTTTGTCGTGGCGGTCGTGTCGAGGTTGTGAGGCCGGGCCGCGTCTTTGATCGGATAATCGGGTGTCAGTATAAATCGTTCGGGTTGTTTTATCCTTGTACCGCCTTGCCAGCAACACCCTGCACATCCGCCGCAGCCCCTTTTTGGGCTAATAATTCGATCGTCTTTTGCTGGGAGGCGACAATATCCAATAATTTATCGATTCGTTCCGAATTTTTATCATTTTTTTCTTCAGGGACTTTATTATTTGCGAGCATTGGGCCTCGGTCAAGCACAAGCCACTCTAAACTTAAATCCGGAAATTTCTCTATAATTATTTTTGCCTTATCGACGCCAATAGTGTTTCCACTATCCAAAAAAGATGTAGATAGTCCGGTTATAGTATAAAATTTGTTCTTGCTAATTCCCTTACTATCAATATAATATTTTATTTTTTCTTTTGTTGTCATAAATTTTAATATAATTATTTTGTTTTTCTAAATAATTATTTAGATATTTGCATTGTAATTACAATAGTAATTACAAATATAATCAAAATAGCGAGATTATGAGAGAGATTAGGTACAGAGGTATAGGTATCGCAGAAAGGAAATGGGTATTCGGTTCCTTGTGGTTTGATACGCGCGATGGGGTAACCCTCATTTGGAGCGAAGAACTAAAATACTGGGTTCGGGTCGATCCCGCCACCGTCGGCCAGTACACGGGGTTGAAAGACGAACACGGTAAAGAGATTTACGAGGGGGGATATTGTGTTGCATTTCTCAAACAAATATGCAGAAGACGAATACGCCTTTTTGGTAAACACCGCCGGAATAGACCCGAAACATTTACACTACTATGTTGTTTCATGGAATAATACAGAGGGTGGATTTGGCTATGTTTTATTGAAAGAACTCCACACAAATAACCCCGATATGTGTGGTTTTAATCCGTGTCTCGGATTTCTCGTCGGCAATATCCACGATAACCCCGAATTGATTGAAAAACAAACCGCCGAAAGGCACAAAACTAACTAAGACTATGAACAGAATTAAATTGGGTGACAAAGTTCGCAGCACAGTGTCCGGATTCTCCGGAACGGTAACGGCAATATGCCACTATCTGTACAACGAATCGCAGTACTGTGTGAAACAGAATGCGCTTGTAAATGGCGATGAGAAAGTTTGTTGGTTTTCCATCGGAGAACTCACAACCGCCCCCGAATGCGAGATGGGCGAATGCGATAAGTAACAAATTTCCCGACCGGGTGGCACGTGGGCGGTTCAACTCCGCCCCCGGGAGCAAAACAAACACAGATTTTCAATTATGGCCGAATTAGTCCGAACCGTAAACTTTACCGAAACCTTTGCCGCGTTGAGGCTTGGCGAAAGCGTCGAGTTCAGCGTTGCCGAGTTTACCGAATCGAGCGTGCGGGCCAACGCCAGCCGCTACTGCAAGGGTAAAAACATCAAATTGTCGGTCTCCGCATTGAGGGGAACCGGCGTTATCAAAGTAACCCGTAAATCGTAATACCATGAACCACGAACCCCTTGACCGACTGCATTTGCAGCAGATAGCCGCCGCCTACGCTGCCGGGTATCGTATGGCCCGGGCGGAGCTGGCCGACGATACGAAATACTACACCCTCACACAATGCTACCGGAAATTCGGCCGTGGTACGGTCGATCGGTGGGCTACCGAGGGGCTGATTGAAATAATCAAAGACGGAACCCGCAATAGTAAGTGCCGTGTGCTGGCGGAACGTATAGAGCTGGTCGCCTCGCAAAGCAACCGCGCCAGCTGGTTCGACAATCACGAATAATCCGCAGCGATGGGAAAGATGTACAGACGATGGGACAAATTCGAGGTGCAGGACGTAATCGCCCGCTATCTGTCCGGCGAGGATGTGCAGGCAATCGCCGAGGAGTACGGACGATCGGTTCGCAGCATAGAGATGATGATATATCGGCAAGGGTTGCATCGTCGTGTAAAGTCACCGGTAAATGACCGCGCAAAACTGGACTGTATGCCCGATCCGTTCGAGTGGATGGGCGGAAAGGATCACCTATAAAAACCGTATGAAATGGAACAGACTTTCGAGCAAATGAAGGACGCGGCGAAAGAGGTACATCACCGATTTTACAAGTATTGCACCTCCTCGTTCAATGATATTGTTAATACCGACAATGTGCGAGATTTGCGCCGTGTCGTGATCCGTTATCGCGATTATGTTTCAGACCCTCGGGCAGCCCACTATATCCGTGAGAATTATGCGGATGTATTGGAGGCGCTGGGGCTGCGGATCCAGTTTTACATCGATGGCCGTGTACGGCTGTATTTGGCAAACTAATATCCCCGATTATGGAATGGAACAACCACCCCTTTGAAAAAGACACGCCCGTAAGGACGTTTGGCAGCCGCAGCGAGTTGGCGGCCTGGGACGCCGAGAATTGCGATCGGTGCATCAAGCACGACGAATGCGAGCTGTGCGATGCGATCATGGCGGCGTACATCGGCGACGGGCGGGTACCGCTGTGGGTCGCCAAGCGGATCGGATGTCTATATGACCCGCTCTATTTGTCCGCCAGTCTCGAAAGCACGTGCAGGGAGCGCCGGACGGAGGAGGAACGAGATTTTCCATTTTAACCATAAAAACACGATATAATTATGAATAAGCCTGACACATGCCCCGGGTACTCCGCCGACATCGATACGGAATACAACAGGGTGACGGAGAACGGAACCAAGGTGTGCGGATCGTGCAATTGCTTCAAGTATGAAGACGCCAACGGGTATGGTGAATGCGAATACCACGATGTCCCCGAAAGCTATTTCGAAGCTCGTCACTGCTCCGATTACTGTGGGAATTGGATTCCGAAAACTAAATGAGTAAGAAAATTTAAGGTTGGGAAATTATGGCAAGACCGAGAAAACTAAATGCGGACTGGTTCCCGCACGACGTAAACGAACGAAACAAACCGATGGTAAAGGCCATTCGGCGCAAGTTTTCACACTTGGGGTATGCGGTATGGACTTATTTGCAGGAAACGCTGACCAGTAGCGATTTGTTCCGCATCAAGTGGGACGATGTGACCGTCGAGTTGCTGGCGGCCGATTACGACGTTGAACCGGAGGATCTGATAGCGATAGTAGAATATGCTGTCAAAATCGGCCTGTTGGAAATCGGGGATGGGTTTATTTTCTCCGCCGAACACCGTAACGGCCTGAAACCTTTGCTATTAAAGCGCGAGCGCGATTTGCTTTTCCTTGATAATAAGGCAAAAAGCAAAACAGACGCAGGGGGCGCGGAAATTATCGACGCCGAAAATGAGCCGAAAACAAGCGAAAACACAACGAAAAAGGAGCGAAACCCCAAAAATGAAATGATTTTCGACGCTGAAAATGTTGAAAAAACAGAGCCGGCGGGAGTTTTCGACGCCGAAAACAGGCGGAAACAGGGTTTTTCGTCAATTATCGGCGAATTTCCTTTTTTTAAGAGTAAGAGTAACAGTAAGAGTAATACACACACAGTAATCCCTACATGGAAAGGGGGTGTGGGGGAAAACCAAACCGCCGAGTTCCTCGACTGGCTCGATTCGGCCTATCCCGAAATCGCAGCGATGGCCGAACCGATCACCGAGGAGCAGGCCCGCGACATTCTGGCCAAGTTCAGTGCCGAGGATATAAACCGCATCATCGCGGCAATGGACAACAAAGGGGCGTACAGGAACAAATCCGCATACTCGACGTTTGCCTCGTTCGTGGCTCACGACATCATCATCAAGAGCCGCAAAGCCGACACGGGCCGCAAATACACGTACAACGAGGTGATCGCCGAGGTGGACGGAGGCCGGGGGGCGTGGGACGATTTCCAGTTCCTCGCAATGCCCGACGGCACGAAGTACTGGATGCGTAAAATCGACATAGCCGCAATACAAGCATGAGACGAAGATCGACCAACAACACCGACACGATGACCGCAAGCGAATTTAGACGGCTTATTTCCGGCGATCTCCCCCGAAATAGTATAACTACACCGATCGGCAATCGAAAGGTCTTAAACGCGACGAAAACAGAGGAAAACGGGGTAATCTTCGACAGCCGACTCGAACGCTACATGCACGATCTGCTGAAATCGCACGGAATAGGCTTTCTGTTTCAAAAGCGCTACACCCTGCAAGAGCCGTTCACCTACAACGGGGAGAACGTTCGGGCGATCACCTACACGCTGGACTTCTACCTGCCGGATTACGACATGGCGATCGACACCAAGGGCATGGCCACCCAGCAGGGCAAACTCCGCATCAAGATGCTGAAGCGCCTGTTTGCCGACCTTGGCCGCACCACCACGATCGAGTTGCCCCGCACAAAAGACGAATGCGCCGCGCTGGTGGCTCGGCTGACTTCAAACCGATAAAACGAAAGCTATGCAGATCAATACCACCTACAACATGGATGCGCTTGCGGCGGCCCGACTGCTGCCGGACGGTTGCGTGGACTGCATCGTCACTTCGCCGCCGTACTACGGGCTGCGCGACTACGGTGTAGACGGTCAGATCGGGCTGGAAGAAACGCCGGAGGTTTTCATCGATCATCTTGTGACGGTATTCCGCGAACTGTGGAGAGTACTCAAGCCGGAGGGGACGTTGTGGGTGAATATGGGCGATAGCTATGCCGGTAGTAACCGCGGTGCTGACGATGTCAAACCCAAGGACTTGATCGGGATCCCGTGGATGCTGGCGTTCGCCCTACGTACTGATGGCTGGTACTTGCGTCAGGACATTATTTGGCACAAGCCGAACCCGATGCCCGAGAGCGTGACGGATCGCTGCACCAAGGCGCACGAGTATATTTTCCTTTTCAGCAAATCGGCCCGCTATTACTTTGATGCCGAGGCGATCAAGGAGCCAGCGACCGGGTGGAACGGATCGAAATTCGAGGATGGCAAGAACCTGATCAACCATCCGAACGTCGGCAAGAACCGGCAGCGCAAGCCGGCAGGATGGGACACGGGGAAAGGCGGCCACGGATCATTCCATCGCTCCGGTCGTGCGGAAGCGATTGAATACACCGAGATAGCGCCGGAAGCTTCAACGACGCGCAACAAACGAAGCGTGTGGACAGTTCCCCCGCAGCCGTTCAAAGAGGCCCATTTCGCCACGTTCCCCGAGGATTTGATCGTGCCGTGCATCCTTGCCGGGTGTCCCGCCGGTGGCCTCGTACTCGACCCGTTCAACGGCTCCGGCACCACGCGCATCGTGGCCAATAAACTCGGCCGCAATGCTATCGGTTTCGAATTAAATCCCCAATATATCGAAATAGAGAACAGACGCCGCAGTAAAGAGCTGGGGATATTTGAAAGCATTACGCTATGATCCGCTTTCTGTACATAGACCTCTTTTGCGGCGCCGGTGGAACATCTACAGGCGTTGAGGCGGCACGGTTGCACGGCGAGCAGGTCGCCAAGGTGATCGTGTGCGTCAATCACGATGCCAACGCGATCGCTTCGCACGCGGCCAACCATCCCGACGCGCTGCACTTTGTCGAAGACATCCGCACGTTGAACCTCGACCGGATGCTGGCCCATGTCGAAGCCATGCGGAAACAATACCCTGCCGCCCGCGTGGTGTTGTGGGCGTCGCTGGAGTGCACCAACTTCTCGATCGCTAAGGGCGGCCAAAGCCGCGACGCCGACAGCCGCACGCTTGCCGAGCACCTTTTCCGATACATCGACGCACTGCGGCCCGACTACATCCAAATCGAGAACGTCAAGGAGTTCATGACGTGGGGGCCGCTCGTGGTGAAAGTCGTCGAGGCATCGGCCGGTCATGGCGAATACTGTCCACTGGCGATAAAGACCGAGGGCACCGGCAAACACAAGCGCCGCACCATCGCCCCCGTGTGGGTGCCCGATGCCGCCCATCGCGGCGAGCATTACCGCCGGTGGGTGGATCGCATTTGCGCGGACGGAGGCTATCGGTTCGACCACCGCATCCTCGATTCGGCGGACTTCGGGGCCTACACCTCCCGCCGCCGGTTCTTCGGGATTTTCGCCGCCGGCCGGCTGCCCATCGTTTTCCCGACGCCCACCCATGCCAAGAAGCCCGCCCCCAACTTGTTCGACGCCCGCGCTAAGTGGCGCCCGGTTCGTGACGTGCTGGACTTGCACGACGAGGGCGCCAGCATATTCGGCCGCAAAAAGCCGCTGGTGGATGCAACCTTCGAGCGCATACACGCCGGGCTGGTGAAGTTCGTCGCCGGTGGCAAAGAGGCGTTCATGGTCAAATACAACTCCATGAGCCAAAGCGGCAAATACGTCGCGCCAGGCATCGACGATCCATGCCCGACGGTTGCGGTGCAGAGCAGGCTCGGCGTGGCAAAGGCGTGTTTCCTTGCCAAGCATTTCAGCGGATCACCGGCCGACCGTGCCATCAGCATCGACGGGCCGGCGCACGCCATCACAACGGTAGATCATCACGCGCTGGTCTCCGGCAACTTTCTGACGGCGTACTATGGTAACGGATACAACTCGCCAGTCGAGGCACCGGGGCCGACCGTAACGACAAAAGACCGGTTCCAACTGGTGCAGCCTCGGTTTCTGAATATGCAATACGGTAACGGAGGAGCGGTATCTGTCGAGGAGCCGGCCGGTACGGTAACGACGACTCCGAAGCACCACCTCGTTACGTGTCGCCTGGCGATCCCCGCCCGCAAGGGTCGCTATCTGCTGAATCCGCAATACACGTCCAAGTGTGGCAGCATCGAAACGCCGTGCTTCACGCTGATCGCACGGATGGACAAAAGACCGCCCAGTATCGTTACAACGGAGAACGACGTGCAGCATCTCGCGCCGTTCATCCGCCGCGAAGGCGATACGCTGATCTACGAGGTATATACCACAGACAGCCCGATCGTGGTGCAGATAAAGGAGTTCATGGCGCTGTACGGGCTGGTCGATGTGAAGATGCGAATGTTGAAGATTTCCGAACTGAAACGCATCATGGGTTTCCCCGCCAACTACAAGCTGGTAGGCACACAGGCCGAGCAGAAGAAGTTCATCGGCAACGCTGTTGAGGTTACAATGGCCCGCGTGATCTGCGAAGCACTGGGGCGTATGATTTTGGATTTTGAAAATGCAGCATGATATGAAAAGTATAAATTTATTCGGCCAAGAGGAGCACGTGTTCACGAATCGCAGAAAGTCGCAAAAAAGTATTTTCGACGATTACGAGGGCTTTGTGGAAAAATTCAATCCCAAGAAAACGACCGACGACTGCTATACGCCTCCAGCGGTGTACGACTATGTTTTGCAATATGTAGCCGATCATTGCGACATCGACGGGATGACCGTTGTCCGCCCGTTCTATCCGGGTGGTGATTACGAGAGCTTGGTCTATCCCGATAATTGCGTGGTGATCGACAACCCGCCCTTTTCGATCGTCTCTCAAATTGTCCGGTTCTATCTGAAACGAGGGATCAAGTTTTTCCTGTTTGCTCCGCATCTGACATTGTTCAGCGCTGACCTTGACTGTACACGGATCGTATGCGGCGCCGCTATCGTTTACGAAAACGGGGCAAAAGTAAATACATCTTTTTTGTCCAATATGTTCGGCGAAGCCGGTGTAATAGGTGATCCTGTGCTATATGAGGGGATCGACGCCATTTGCTCGGCACCGAAAGCGGAGTTGCCGAAATACAAATACCCGGACTGCGTGCTGACGGTTTCGGATGTAGCGTACATCGTGAAAAACAAGGGAGAGATAAAGATAGACAAGCGGGAAATGGTGCATCACTCTGCGCTTGACATCCAAAAAAAGCACGGGAAATCGATTTACGGATCCGGTTTTTTAATCTCGTATACCGCCGCCGAAAGAGTTACCGCCGAAAGAGCTGCGGTGAAAAAAGAGGCTATAGTATGGGAGTTATCCGAACGAGAAATGTGGATCGTTGAAAAATTAAGCGGGCAATAAATGGAACCAGCCAACCCTTTGCACGCCGAGATACGGCGCCACGTCCGCGAGGTACAACGCACCCGCCGGGCTACAAACAGGATGCCCGCCGACGCTCTGGTCATACGCGACGGACTTATGCTGAAAACGCGGTTTTCCCAATCCCTCACCGCTTTTCGTGCCGTATTGGAGGAAATGGTCGCGTTGAGGTTGATAGAGATAGGTCGAACTATAAACGATACCTACGTGCGGGTTATTGAAGATTGATCGATCACCAAATGCAGCAAAAATTATTCTGAAATGGATATGAAAAAACGGATAATACGAGTATTCCCAACCAAGACGAATGCTACGCCAACCGACGAGCTGGTACGTATCCGCGAAACTCCGTCCTTTTTCGACGAAGCGGACGAGGTGCACGTTTCTGTAACGTTCACATGGGACATACCGATCGCTGAATGGCTGGCGAAACAATGGGAGCCGGTTGCAACGGTGAAGATCGGCGGTCCCGCTTACAATGAGCCGGGCGGCGATTTTATCCCTGGTATGTACATGAGGCACGGATACGTGATTACCAGCCGAGGATGTCCGAATCGATGCTGGTTTTGCGCTGTTCCCAAGCGTGAGGGCGGAATGCTCCGAGAGTTGCCAGTTACCGACGGCTGGATTCTGACCGATGACAACCTGCTGGCCTGCTCTCCGGGCCATATCGACGAGGTATTTGCCATGCTTGCCCGCCAGCCGCACAAGCCGCAATTTACCGGAGGACTGGAGGCAGCGTTGCTAACCCCGACGATGGCGCAACGAATACATGAGTTACATCCCCAATCGCTATTTTTCGCCTACGACACCCCCAACGACCTGGACCCGCTCGTTGAGGCAGGCAAAATGCTTATCGAGGCAGGTTTCACCAAATCCAGCAACTCGATGAGGTGTTATGTGTTGTGCGGTTACAAGGGAGACACGTTCGAGAAAGCACAGACACGGATGGGCGAGGCGTGGCGAGCCGGTTTTATGCCAATGGCAATGTTGTTTCGTGATCTTGAGGGTAAATATTCAACCGATTGGCGCCGGTTTCAACGGCAATGGGCCAATCCGACAATCACGATCTGTAACTGTATAAAACACTTTGGTAGATGAAAATAATCGTAACATTTTCCGGAGGAAAGGATAGCCTTGCGGCGCTGTTGTGGGTGCGCGAGCACATCACCACCAACTTTACCACCGTGTTTTGCGATACGGGATGGGAGCATCCACTGACCTACGAGTACATCAATCGCATCGCCGACCGGCTAAACCTCGACCTCGTAACGCTCAAGTCGCCCAAGTATGATGGGATGGTCGGTTTGGCCAAGCAGAAAAAGCGTTGGCCGTCCACCCGTGCCCGATTCTGTACCCAAGAGTTGAAAACCAAGCCGTGCATCGACTATGTGCTCGACAACGTACAGGATAATATACTGATGATCCAAGGCATACGCGCGGCGGAATCTCCGAACCGTGCGGCTATGTCAAAGCAATGCACGTACTTTAAGTACTATTTCGAGCCATACGGTTATGATAAAGCGGGCAAACCAAAGATGCACACCTATCGCGGTCACGACGTGCGGGTGTTCCGAAAGCAATACGCTGACGATCTACTGCGTCCCGTATTCGATTGGTCGGCGCAGCAGGTGATTGACTACATCCTCTCGGCGGGGCTTGAACCCAATCCGCTCTACACGATGGGCTATAAACGTGTAGGGTGCTGGCCGTGCGTCATGGCGAGCCAGCGGGATATACTGAACATTTCCCGCCAATCTCCGGATCGCATCGAGCAGATTGCCACGCTGGAGCATGACCTGAAGTCATCGTTTTTTGGACCGGATAAAATCCCCGCCCACGCGATTACCAGCGGCGAGAAATATCCGACAATAAACGATGTAGTACAATATGTCAAATGGCAGAACGCGACCGGCAGCCTGTTCGACGATGACACAGCGACCAGTTGCATGAGCTTTTACGGATTATGTGAGTAAAAACCTTTCAAAAATGAAATAATCATGGGAAATTTAACACTCAAAGAATTGGGGCGACGTGCATTTGAAACCGCCAAAGCGAAAGGGTTCCACGATGAACCGATCGACATCCCCCGCGCTTTAATGCTGACCGTTTCGGAACTCGCCGAGGCGCTGGAAGCCGATCGTAAGAACAAACGGGCCGACTTATCGGCTTTTTTCGATAAGGAACCCTGTGAAATCTTTCCGTTCCGTGAAAAGTTCGAGGTACACGTTAAAGACACGTTCGAGGACGAGCTGGCCGACGCGACCATTCGCCTGCTTGATTTATCCACCGCACTCGGCATCAATCTCGAAATGCACGTTCTGCTGAAAATGCAGTACAACGAGGGCCGAGGATATAAGCACGGGAAACGCTATTGACTATGTGGAGGCTGACAGACACCAGCGCCATGCCATACGGCAAATACAAGGGGCGTCCCATGTCGGGCGTCCCCGCCGATTACCTGCTATGGCTCCATGAGAACGGCAAATGTTCGGAAAGTGTAGCGCGGTACATTGAGGAGCACAAGCCCGCCATCGAGCAACGCAGGGACACCGAGGCTGCCGATCGGAAGCAGAAGACGGCCGACCGTATGCCATTCGGCAGCTACAAGGGCGAAGTAATAGCGAAAGTCCCTGCCGAGTATCTACTGGCCATGTATGAGAGTGGCAAGTGTCCCGCGAATGTGCAGGAGTATGTCGAGCAGAACATGGCGGAGTTGCATCTGCGGGCCGAAAGAGATGGCAGGTGCAGGAATGCGTTGAAATCAATGTATTTATAATTTTTTTTTGGATTATGAAAAAAAGCGACAAAGACTTGGCGAACGACATCCGACGACGGGCGAACGCGGCTAATGTATCCATTTCGAAGTTGTGCCGCGAGGCCGGCGTATCGCGACAGTGGTATGAGGATCTAAAACGCCGGACGCCCCAGCCGGTGGATTTGTACCTCAAAATCGACGAGAAACTGAAAGAATACGAACGAGGTAAGGCGGCCACCCACACAGCGGACGCTCCCCTGCAATAATCTGACGTTATGGAGATCAAGATCACACAGGAAAAGCGCGACGAGGTAGAGCGAATACAAAACGAGTTTCGCAGCAAGCTATCCCCCAATGAAATATTACGCGGCACAGCGCAAGGCGTCAATAGTGCGCTTACGCGCTCGATACCCCGCATAAACAAGCGGATAAAAGAGCGGTACAATATATCGCAGAAATACCTATCACGCCAGGCGGTAGTGTCACCCAAGGCTAACAGCGGCAGCTTGTACGGTGGCATCAAGATAAACGAAAACCGGCTACCGGTTATCGCATTCAAGCCAAAGCAATCGGGATCCTCGATTTCGGTGGCAATCCACAAGGGCAAGACAACCATGATCCGCCACGCCTTTGTCGCGACCATGTCCAGCGGGCACAAAGGGGTGTTTTCTCGCGGCCGCTATCAAAAACGTATAGGCTTCGTGCCCGGGCGAGAAAAGACGGCCAGCGGTAAGATACGCATCACAGAACTGATGACGGCCTCGCCGTTCACAATGGGCATTTCGCCGGACGTGCGGACGGACGTTGCGGAGTTTATGGGCAACGAGGTAACAGCCCGCGTCCACGGAATACTAACCAGTTGCGTGAACAAAATCGCGGCAAAAAACGGATGACATGAAACGGATAATACAGCACGGAAACAGTAGTAAGATGGCGATATATGTACGGAAATGCCCTTGCGGATGTCAATTTGAGTATGGCGCCGCCGATGTGGATGAAACCTTTTTCGATCCAAGAGATCGCGTAACGATGTGGTATGTAGAATGTCCCGAATGCGGAGATAAAACCGGATTTGAGAAACCCGATCCGGTAAGGTACGAACAAGAATGATTTTATAGGTTCTTCCTGGTCCCTACATCGGGGGTAGTCGGCATCGCGTTTTTTCGCCAGTCAGCAGGAAAAAATTATCATAGCAGGTAGCAAGCAGATACGAATGAAGAAAAAAGCGCCCAAAGGTTGGGTTAAAATATCTGATTTCGAAGAAACAACCGGAATAAGCGCCAAGACCATAACAGCGGCCATAAAGCGCGGATATATACCGGACAATTTCGCGGATGTCGTCGGGACGTCCGCGACTTCGCCGTATTACCTGAACCCACAACAGGCCGCCGTATGCTGGTATAAGTCGCTGAACTCGGCGCACCCCAACCAGCGCAAGGTCCGCAACGCGCTGGCGGGCTACATCAAAACCTTTGATAAAGCGGTGATCGAGCCGGAACCGACGGCCAAGGCTGTGGCAACTGCTACGATGACCTACGAGGACGCCCAATTACAGGAAAAAATCGCCAAAGCCAGGATCGCCGAGCTGGAATTACAGGAAAAAGAGGGTGCGCTGGTGTCGCGCGAGCGCATAAATGCCCAACTTTTCGCCGCCGGCAAGGAATTGCGCGACACATTGCTCGCAATCCCCGACCGAATAACGGACGTGGTTATGGCGGAAGACAATCGGGCAATCGTTCACAACACGATATACGACGCGATCGCCGATGCGTTGCAGAAGCTCGCGGATTTTCAAACAAGAATCGACCAATGACAGCCATTTTCAACGAGATAACCAAGTTTTTCCAGGGCTTACGACCGCTCGACCGGATCACGGTGTCGCAATGGGCGGACAAATACCGGTTTTTGTCGCCGGTCAGCTCTGCCGAATCGGGCCAATACCGGACGAGCCGCACCCCCTACCTGCGCGACATCATGGATTGCTTGAGCGTTCACGACTCGCACCGCAAAATTGTCTTCGTAAAGGCCGCGCAGATCGGAGGAACCGAGGGCGCCAGCAACTTCGTAGGCTATGCTATGCACATCGCGCCGGCGCCCACCATGTTCGTACAGCCGACCGACAAAATGGTCGAACGGTTGTCCAAGGGACGCATCGACCCGCTGATCGAGAATTGCCCCGAACTGAAGCAGCGCGTGGCTCCGGCCAAGAGCCGCGACAGCAACAACACGATCACGCAAAAGAATTTTCCCGGCGGTCTGCTGCTGATGGTCGGCGCCAACAGCGCAGCGGGGTTACGGTCTGTCCCTATCCGGAATTTGATTTTGGACGAGGTGGACGCTTACCCGCAGGACTTGGACGGCGAGGGATCGCCGATCGACTTGGCGATCGCCCGTACTCGAACCTTTCCAAACCATAAAATTTTCATGTTGAGTACGCCCACCATCGAGGGACTTTCGGCAATCGAACGGGAATTTTTGGAAACCGATCAAAACTACTATCATGTCCCGTGCCCGCACTGCGGCGTTATGCAGCCGCTGGTATTCGCAAATCTCAAGTGGGAGGAGGGCAAGCCCCAAACAGCAAAATACAAGTGCAACCATTGCGGCGAATTGATCGCCGAGCGGCACAAGATCACCATGTTAGCAAACGGCCAGTGGGTACCCGCCAAGCCGGAAAATGTAAATCACGATGTGATTGGCTTCCATCTTAATAGTCTCTATTCGCCCTACGGGTGGCATAGCTGGGAACAGATCGCGCGAGATTTCATTGCGGCCAAGGAGAACCCGAGCAAATTAAAGGTTTTCGTGAATACAACCCTCGGGCAGACGTGGGCGGAAAAGGGCGAGGCGCCGCCGTACAAAAATCTTTACAACCGCCGCGAGCAGTACAAAACCAACCATGTGCCCGCCGATGTGTGCTTCCTCACCGCCGGTGTCGATGTACAGCGCGACCGCCTGGAGTTAGAGATTGTCGGCTGGTGTGCCGACAAACGCAGCTATTCGATCGACTACCGCGTAATCGAGGGGGACACGGCCGGAACCGCCGTATGGGACGATTTGGCAGCCGTCGTGGGTGAACGGTGGCCGCGCAAGGACGGGATGGAGTTTCCTATCCGAATGATGGCGGTGGATACCGGCTACAACACGACGCACGTCCATACCTTTTGCCGCCGGTTCGTCGGTGATCGCGTCATACCGATCAAGGGTCAGGATCACCTCGGCATGGCGTTTTCACCACCCAAGCAGGTGGACATCACCAAGGCGGGTAAAAAGGTCGGAAAGATGCGCCAGTGGAATATCGGCGTGTCATTCCTCAAAACGGAGTTATACGCCCACCTGCGGCTGGAAAAGGACGAGAACGGCATCCCTCCGCCGAACTATTGCCATTTTCCCGAATATGACGAACACTATTTCCGTGGCCTTACCGCCGAGGAGCAGGTTGTCAAGGTGGTGCGGGGGTACCGAAAGTTGCAATGGGTGAAGCGGTACGAGCGCAACGAACCGCTTGACTGTCGTGTCTATGCTCGGGCTGCTGCGGCTATCCTCGGGCTGGATCGGTTGAACCCACAGCGTTTGGCGCAGATGGGTGGTGCAACCGCCAAAAAGAGAGACGCTCGTAACGACGAAAGCACCGGGCGCCGTCGAGGTGGCAGTTTTTGGGATGATTGATATACCGAGATGTCGGTATATTTAGAAAAGGTTTACCGAGAACTCGGTAAACCTTTTCGCGTGGTATTGTGAATGTAAAACACCTCTCATAAATTCGTTGCAAATCGTTACGCTGCCATGTCTTTTACAATCGAACAATATACCGCGCTCAAGGAGGCCATCGCCACCGGTGCGACAACCATAACCTACGGCGACAAAACCGTGAGCTATCGGTCGCTTGCCGAGATGAAAGATTTGGTTCGAATGATTGAGGAGGAGTTGTTTCCGGAACGCCGCTTGCGCCGTCGTCGCCTCGCTTGTATTGACCGAGGCTATTTCAGCAAAAGATGAGAATTTCATTTGAAATATCGCGTAGCCGTAAAAAACGGGCCTATGAGGCGGCCGACAAAGGCCGTCGCGGCAAGGCGTTCCGGTTGGCAAAGTCCACGAGTGTCAATAGCGAAGTATCGGCCGCGCTGGTTACGTTGCGGGATCGTTCCCGTAATATGGTCCGTAACAACGGATGGGCGCGGCGGGCTGTCGAAGCGATCACCAAGCACACGATCGGCGATGGCATCCAGCCGGCGCCTGACGCCGATTTGGCAACTTGCCAACTCGTAAAACGACTTTGGAGCAAATGGGCCAATTCGACCGCCTGCGACTGGTATGGCAAAACGACATTTTACGGGTTGCAGGAATTAGCGATGCGGTCCATCGCTGAGAGTGGCGAAGTGTTGATTTTGAGACGCTGGGTCATGCCCGACGACAACAACCCGCTACCGCTCCAGTTGCAAGTTTTGGAGGGCGACCAGCTCGACCACACCCGAAATGGCAGCAACGATATGGGTTATTGTCGGCTTGGGGTTCAATTCAGCAAAGAGGGGCGCCTGCTCGGTTACTGGCTTTTTGATTACCACCCCGGCGACAGCTTTATCGTTGCACCGGCGCTTGCCAGCAAGTTTTACCCCAAGGAGGATGTGCTACATGCTTTCGAGGTGTTGCGGCCTGGACAGGTCCGAGGCTTGCCGATCGGAGTGTCGGCGTTTATGAAAACGAGCGATTTTTCCGACTACGAGGATGCCCAGCTCGTAAAGCAAAAGGTGGCCGCGTGCTTCGCCGCATTTGTATTGGGGTCGGAAGATGACGGTGGCGAGGATGGTGCGATAGGTATCGAGCGCTTGGAGCCTGGCATCGTCGAACACCTCGGAGCTGCCGAATCGGTAGAGTTCGCCAATCCGCCCAGCGTGTCCGATTACGATGCTTACGCCAGCCGCATATTGCAGGGAATGGCCGCTGGCTATGGCATCACCTACGAAATGCTGACGATGGATTATAGCCGTGTGAATTTTACCTCGGGGCGCATGGCGAAAATCGACGTTACGGCCAACTTCAAAAGCTGGCAGTATTTTATGATCGTACCGCAGATTTGTGCCCCCGTGTGGAATTGGTTTATCAGCGCGTGTATGATCAAGGGAGAGTTGTCCCGATATATATCCGCCGACTGGACGGCACCTCGCATTCAGCAGCTCGATCCGCAGCGCGAGACCGCCGCACAGGTCGATAGGATCAAGGCCGGTCTTGCGACGATCAGCGAGACGATCCGAGAGATGGGGCGCGAACCCGAGGAGTTTTTCAAAGAATATAAACAGGACATCGACCGGCTGGCCGAGTTGGGTATTACCATTGACAGCGTGAATACCGCCGCTACGGTCGTCCAAAAAGAAAATAGCAATGGCAAAACAGGAAACGAATAACCGCACCATGGGCGTGCTGTACGGGCGGGCGCTCGTGCAGCCTACGACCATCGACCAGGAGGCCCGCGAGGTAGATGTCGTTTGCGCGACCGAAAAAATGGTTACGCGCTTCAGCTGGGACGAAGACTACGACGAAATGCTGGTCTGCGAAGCATCCGCCGTTCGAATGGACCGCGCAAATCAGGGGCTTCCGCTTTTGGACTGTCATAATTCGTACTCGGTGCACAGCCAAGTCGGTCGCACGGTCAAGGTGTGGATCAACGAATCGCGCCAGCTTTGCGCTCGCGTTCGTTTCTCCAGCCGTCCCGAGGTGGCCGGACTGTTCCAGGATGTGGTGGACGGGATCGTCAAAGGGATCTCGGTCGGCTACGAAATCTACAAGTTCGAGCGCGAGGAGCGCCCAAACGGTGCACGGCCTATCTACCGGGCTACCGACTGGATGCCGATCGAAATTTCCCTCGCTCCAGTACCCGCCGACATCGACAGCGGCATCCGCACAGGACAACAGCAGCATCCGGTCGAAATCATAAACAAACGAATCACAAATACCACCACCAACATGAAAAAAACGAGAGCAACAGAAACAGGTAAGACCATGGAGTACGTCGTCGAGGGCGATCCCGTAAAGCAGGGAGACATCGTAACCGTTGATGGCGTTAAGGGCGTTGCCCTTTCCGATGGCGAAGTGGGCGATACCATTACACTCACACTGATTGAGGAAGAGGTCACGCCGACTGACTCCGACGAAGCCAAAACGAACGAGGATGTAGTTGCAGCGGCCGAGGATGCAGCAGCCGCAGCCGAGGATGCAGCCGCAGCTGCTAAAGATGCCGCAGCTGCGGTAACTGAAGCTACCGGAGGAACGGAACAGACAGAAGAGAACCGCAAGCGAACGCAAGCGATCCAGCAAATGGCCCGTGCCGCTGGCCTTTCCGCCGATTACGCGCTGGCACTGGTCGGTACCGATCTTACCGTGGAGCAGTGCAGCACCGCGATTATGCGACGGCTGGCTAAACGAAGTCAGGAAAACGGCGTGAACGGTAACCATAGTGTCCGTGCGACCGGCTTGGATGCTGGCACCAAGAAGCGTATGGCCGTGGAGAACGCACTGCTGCACCGCATTTATCCGTCCAAGTTCTCGTTGGACGCCGGCGCCCGCGAATTTCGCGGCATGACCATGGTAGAGATCGGGCGCGAACTGTTGTCCGAGCGCGGTATCAACACCCGAGGCTTGGATCGTTCCGAAGTGGCCAAAATGGTTTTCAACCGTGCGCACAGCACCAGCGACTTTCCGCTGTTGTTCGAGGGTGTGATCAACAAGATGTTGCGGGCACAGTATGAGTTCGCACCGGAGTTTTGGGACAAAATCGCCCGACAGACCAGCGTGGACGATTTCCGTGCACGCGGTCTTTACTCGGCCGGTGTCGCCAATGGCATGAAGAAGATCCCCGAGGGTGGAGAAATCAAGTACACAACGCTTAAGGAAAGCAAGGAGCAGATCCGCGTCGAGACGTTCGGCGAGGGCATCAGTTACACCCGGCAGGCGTTCATCAACGATGATTTGGGCGTGTTCTCGATCATCCCGTCGGCATTCGTCCGCCATTGGGATATGCTCCGTGGAAACCTCGTGTGGGGTCTGCTGACCGACAACGTGAAGATGTCCGACGGCAAGGGGATTTTCGATGCTACCCACGGCAACCTCCTCACGGGTGCCAGCAGCGCATTAAGCGAGGAGAGTCTTGCGGCGGCAAAGACGGCGATGATGAAGCAGAAAGACATCGCGGGACAGATTATTCGCATGGTGCCACGTTACCTCATTGTGTCACCTGAGAACGAGATGATGGCCAAAAAACTGGTAACAGCGACAACGCCCGTCAAGTTCGAGGACGTGAACGTTTTCGCCGGTGCGTTCGACGTGATCGTCGAGCCGCGATTGACCGATCCAAAAGCTTGGTATCTGATGGCCGACCCGTATGCAGTGGATAGTCTCTACTACGCATACCTGGAGGGCAACGAGGGTCTGCGTGTGGACAGCACAGAGGAGTTCAAAACCGACTCCATGGACTATGCCGTCCGTGGCGATTTCGGTGCTGCGGCGATCGACTATCGTGGCATCGTGAAAGCAGCGGGGAAATAGCGTAACGGCAAACTTCCCGCAGGGGCGGAATTTATCGTGCCTGCCCCTATTTTAAGCAAAAACTAAAAATACAGAGCAATGAAAAACTTCATCCAGGATGGTAAGACCATCGAGTATAAAGTCGCAGAAACTGCGATCAAGAGCGGTGATGTACGCGTAATCGGTGACGTCGCTGGTGTTGCCGTTACTGACGGCGCCGTGGACGAAACCGTCGTGTTGAACGTTACGGGCGTGTACGAATTGGCCAAAGGTACCGGTGCAATCACGCAGGGCCAAAAGGTGTATGCTGCTGCCGACGGTTCCGGTATTGTGGCAACGGCCGAGGATAACAAGGCTGTCGGATGCGCTTGGGAGGCTGCCGACGCAGGCGATACCACGGTGTTGGTCAAGTTGAACGTATAACCTCCGAGCGTATGAACAACCGATTTGACAGGATGGCCAAAATAGCATCTTCGACCATTTCCAACCTTATGGGCGAACCCGCTGTTTGGCTATCCCCAAATCGGGGAAATATTCCCGGACGGGCGTTGTTCAAGGACCCGAGCGAACCCACGCAGATCGGAGACTCCGAGGGCTACGAATATAGACCGAGCACGGCCACCGCAGAGTATTACGAAGGTAATTTCGTCGGGCTGAAGCAAGCCGTGGATGCCGAAACGACCGAATACCTCGAAATACGTGGAAAACGGTATTTGATTACTGCGGTGGACACCAAATTTGACGGAAAAACCTATGTGGCGCATTTGACACCGCACGCCGAAAGCGAAGAATAGATCATGGAGCAACCAATGACAACCAAGGCAGACGCCAGCATGTCCCCTTACGAAAGGTATGAGGACGAGCTGGTCACGTTGTTGCAGATGCCGGGTGTCGATGTCAAGCCGTTGCCCAAGATCGAGGCGCTGGAGTTGCCGCGTCAGACGGAGAGACCGCAGATTTTCGTACTGGTCAATGGTACGGAGTTCGCCGAGCGCGAGGAGTTGGCCGTCGTGGCCCAACTGGGAACCGTTCAATGCGAGCTATTCATCCGCGCGAAGAACCGGCGGGGAAAACTGGGGCTTTTCGATGTCTATGAGGCCGCGAAATCCCGCCTGCTGGGCTATCGGATGCAGGGCGCGAAAACGCCCATTTACTTTAACTCTTTCGGCTATGTGTCGGGCCTACATAACTATTGGCAGTATGCGCTCACGTTTTCGTTTGCCGCGTATTCTGTCGAGGCAGACCGGCCCGATGACATTCCGACGATCAGACAAATCGAAAACGAATTTACCCAAAAATGAAAAAGTATGAGGTAGTAAGTCCTTACGTTGTTTTCAGCGTCAAGGATGGTGCGGCCCGCAAGGAGTACGCGCTGAAAAAAGGCGATACCGTCGAGTTGCCGGAAAATGACATCGCGGTTCGCGCTATGGTCGCCCGTCGACAAATCAAAGAGGTTGCGGAGACGACTACCGAGCCGGCTGTCGGTAAAAAGAAATAGTCGGACATTACAAACAGCCGGTAACGGCATAACAATTTTATGACATGGCAGATTTTTTACATGGTATAGAGCACGTCAACGTCGCCAGTGACGTGGTGCCCGTGAACGACATCGTTACGGCGGTTATCGGGCTGGTTGGTACGGCGGATAAGGGCGACACCAATGTCCTCACGTTGTGCAAGAGCGCGGCGGACGATGCCGCATTTGGCACACAAGGGACCATTCCCGAAGCACTGAAAGCGATCCGCATGCAAGACAGCACCGCCGGCAGCGCCTTGGTGTTCGTCGTCAAGGTAAAGGACGCCACCGCCGAAATCACCGGTGCCGACATCGTGGGCACGATTTCCGAAACGGGCGAGCGCACGGGTCTCAAACTGTTTGAGACCGCAGGAAACAAGTACGGTTTCGAGCCGATGATCTACATCGCGCCGCGATATTCCGCACTGGATGCGGTGAAGCAGGAGTTGATCGTCATCACCGAGAAAACCGAGGCGATGGCATATATCGACACGCCAGACGGCTGGGGCTTCACCCAAGCTATCGAGTCGCGCGGTGCGTCGGGTGATTTTGCCACGCTCAAGGCGGGGCAGAAACTCCTTTTCCCTCACGTCCTTGTTCCCAACCCGGAGTACAATCCGGACGCCGAGGAGGCTGGGGAAAGATACCTCACGATGCCGGTGTCGGCCTATGCGGCGGGATTGCGGGCCAAGGTCGATTTGACCGAGGGCTGGCATGTGTCATCCTCTAACCACGCCTACACGGGGATCGAGGGTACCGACGTACCCATCACGTTCGCGCTCTCGGATAAAACGTGTGAGGCCAACCTGCTGAATGCACAAGGCATCACGACGGTTGTCAACATGTACGGCAACGGTATCGTGGAATGGGGCAACTACACCGCTGCGTTCCCCGGCACTACCACCCCCGAGGCGTTCGAGTGCGTCCGCCGATCGCTGATGATCATGAAGCGATCGATCACGATGGCCAGCGCCGCGTTTATCGACGTCAAGCAGGTGAAGCAGGCCGACATTGACCTGGTTCGCAACACCGTGAACCAGTACTACAACCGGCTGATGGCGGAGGGAAAGATCGTTTACGGTCAGTGCTTTTTCGACCCTGCGAAAAACCCCGTCACCGAGCTGGCGCAGGGCCACGTCACGTTTTCCAACGAGTGGACGCCCGCCGTGCCCATGCAGCGCATGACGTTCGACCACAAAATCGACCTTAACAAACTCTCAACCATCGAATAGCCATGAATATCGCAAAAGTTTACGACGCAAACGTCTATGTGAACAATGCCAGCAAACACGGGCTGGCGTCGGAGATCACCGCCCCGACCATCACGGCCCTTATGACCGACTACAAGGCGATGGGCATGATCGGTTCGGCCGAGTTTTTCAACGGGTTTGACAAACTCGAAACGACGATCAAATGGACGTACCCGGACAACGACGCACAGAAGGCGTTCGGGAATTTCCTCAAACCCGTGGATCTGATGATCCGATCCAGCAAAGCGGAGTATGACAACACCGGCATCACAGACGAAAAGCCCATCGTGATGTACATACGTGGGTACTCCAAGACGCTCCCGGGAGGATCGTTCAAGGCCAAGGAGGATACCGAACTGGAATCTACCGTGGCCGTCCAGTACTACAAGCTGGAGATCGACGGAGAGGAGATCGTCGAGATCGACGTAATTAACAACATCTACAAAGTAGGCGGCGAGGACTTGCTGGCCGAACGTAGGCAAAACCTTGGATTGTAATGGGCCAGCAAGCACTGAATCGTAAGCCGGATTTATCAGTCCGGCGGACGCTCCAGCTCGACGCCAACACCGAGATCGCCGAGATCGGCATCACGGTCCGCAAGCAGATGGAGCTGACCAACAACAAGAGCCTCACAGATGCCGAACGCGGCATGCACCTGATGGCCTCCAAAATTCTCGTGAACGGTCAGCCGATCGTTTACGACGATCTGATGGATGGCTTTACCACCGAGGAGTTGGAAAAGATCACCGAGTTCCTTTTCCCCGATGCAAAAAAAGAGGTTGAGGGGGCCAACTCAAAAAACGAGTAAGGACCGCTGCCGGTGCGATGGCGCTAATTAGACAAATTCCATACTCGGACATTGTTTTTTTAGCCCATTTTACCGGCGGCGGAATCGACGGCGTGCTCGATCTGATCGTGGAGGATTATTTCTCCTACTTGGACGCCGCCGTCGAGATTTACGAAAAGGAGATCACAACACCCCGCCGGGTGGTACTGTCCGGCATTGAAAAGCGATAACGACACATGGCAAACAACACTCTGAAATTAGCGTTCATTTTGTCTGCAACGGATAAAATGAGCCGCATTATAGACGAGGCCGTCAAAAAATCGACGGACAAACTTTCTGCATTCGAGCGTACCACAAGCAAAATAGGTCGCTCAATGACGAAAGCAGGAACCGTCATGCTGGGCGCGAGCGCAGCCGTCGGAGGTAGTATTTTGGCCGTTGGAAAATCGACAGCCGATTACGCCGGTGATATGTACGATATGGCCCGGGGAGCCGGGATCGGTGTAGAGGCATTCCAAAAACTTGCGTATGCCGGTAGGATGTCAGGGGTCGAAACTGAAAAATTGTCCGCGTCGTTAGTGAAGTTCGACAGAATGGTCGCCGAAGCTACCGGCGGAAATAAGACGTACATGCAGACGTTCGAGGATCTCGGTATCAAAATCAAAGACAGTGCGGGTAATCTCCGCCAGCCGAACGAGATTTTCGAGGATGTAGCCGATATTTTTCATAATACCGAAGACGGCATCGGAAAGACCGCTTTGGCGGTTGAATTGTTCGGCAAGTCGGGTGCCGATCTGATCCCTATGCTGAACGATGGCAAGGCCGGTCTAAAAGCGTTTTACGCCGAAGCCGAGCGTTTGGGACTTGCGTTAAGTAACGAGATGATTGCCAAGGGCGACGCATTTAGCGACCAACTCGAAAATATCGGAGAGCAGGTCAAAGGCGTTAAGTTACAGTTAGGTGCAGCACTGATCCCAGCATTGTCGGCGGCAACCGAAAAAATATCAAAGGTTATCGATAAGATAACAAAATGGGTACAGGAAAATCCCGAACTGGCCGCCACAATCGGCAATATAGCGATGACCACGGGTAAATGGATCGCTATATTAGGCACGGCTGCCATTGCGATCGGTAGCGTGACGTTCATCGTCGGGCAGTTCGGTAAGGTATTCCGAATAGTGTCTGATTCCATAAAAATTGGTACCAAAATCGTCAGCGAGTACAAAAACGGCATGTTGTTGTTTCGTATGCAATATGCGTTATTCTCCGTTTGGTCGAAGATCGCCGCCGCCGGCCAGTGGGTATTTAATACATCCTTGTACGGGTGTCCAGTGGTGTGGATTGTCGCCGGTATCATGGCGATTATCGCAGCCGTGGTATTGTTGGTCAAGTACTGGGAGAGGTGGCCGCATGGTTTAAAAAGTTGTGGGACGCTATCGTCGGGATATTCAAAGCAGCGTGGGAAGCGATCAAAAAGGTGTGGAGCACTGTAACGGGCTGGTTCTCGAACTTGTGGGGCAGGATCAAGGCCGGTGCGGGGAAAGCTTGGGATGGCATCAAAAATACCATCAGCAAGGCCCGCGAGGGAGTGCAAAAGGCATGGGGATCAGTGAAAGGCTGGTTCTCTAACCTTTGGGGTAACGTCAAGAGCGGCATTTCGAACGCATGGGGAGGGATCAAAGACTGGTTCAGCAACCTGCAACCCGTCGAATGGATGCGCGGCGCGTGGGAGAATGTGGGGACGTTCTTCGAGAACCTCGGCCCCCGCTTTTATGAGTGGGGCAAAAACCTATTGCAAGGGCTTTGGAATGGAATAACCTCTATGGTCGATAAGATTGTCGAGGGAATGAAGAATATCGGCCGTAGGATTGCCAACGGCTTCAAGTCTATTCTCGGTATCAATTCCCCATCCCGTTTGTTCGCCGAATATGGTCTGAATATCACGCAGGGGCTGGTCGTTGGCCTTGATCGAGGGGGTGCAATCGTCGAAAATGCTACCGAGGGCGTGGCCATGCAAGCGACCCGTGGAATCACGCAGTCGATGCAATCCAGCACGGTGAATACCTCGACCATTGTAGGCGGCGGGAATACCGGCCCGTCCATTACCTATGCCCCGCAGATCACATTCGCCGGATCGACTACGCAGGAGGTGCGGGACGAGTTCGGAAAAATGCTGAAGCAGCATGCGAACGAGATCATGGAACTGATTCGTAAATATGAAGAAAACAAGACACGTTTGTCCTTTGCGTAATAGCTGGCACCCATGTTTGCACAACTCGGAGATCACATATTTCAAGGGCTGAAAACTCCCGTATCGACCAGCGAGGCAGATGCCGTAAAATACGGCCAAATCCCTCGTGTCAATGACAAAGACGCCATCCAGCCGACTGGTGCCGAGCTGCGGGAGTTGAGCCTGACAATCACATATTCATCAGAATTTTGTGATCCGCAGGCCGAGATATATGCGTTGAAAGCGTCGATGCACGCTTTCGAGGTGCTGCCGTACATTACCGGAGACGGGCGAATTGTCGGGAAATTCGTTATTACGAGCTTGGACATCGCCAACCAGCAGTGCGCGGCGGATGGATGGGTGGAGCTGGCAACCGTCACCGTGAATTTGCTGGAGAGTCCCGGCGAAGAGGAAGCAGCCCCGACAGGGCGGGCGCTGAGTAGTCAGAAGCCGATCGCGGTGGCGCCTGTTGCGTCGGCTCCAAGCCCCGCCACAGGTATAACCAACGACGTGTCCGCAGCCAAGGAAAAGGTTAGCGGAATGAAGCAGTCGATTGCTAAGGTGAAAAGCAGGACCACCAGCCTTAAGCGCGGGGTGCGCGAGGTCCAGCAACTGGCCGCCGATGCGCAAGGACTCTATGCGTCGGCCAAAACGAAAGTCGCGGCAACAAAGAAAATAATCGATCGCGCTGGCGACTTGCCCACATCATTGGACGAAGCGATTGCATATGCCAGCAACCTCGCAAAAATCGACAACGTGGTGGATGTGTCGGTGCTGGAGATGAATGTCGGGCAGTTGTCCGACAGCGCGGAAAAAGTAACGACCAGCGCCACGCCGGTAGCGGGGTTCGCAGGAACAAAAGAGGGAGGCAATTAAATGTCAAGTTTCAACTATACGACCGTTGAGGGAGACCGGATCGATCTGCTCGCTGCCAAGTTTTACGGCAGTATGGACGGGATCGCCATCATATCGGATGCCAACCCGCTCATACCGCTTACGGCGGTCTTCCCGCTGGGCACGGTGCTGGTGATCCCGATCGTCGAAGACAGCGATATGCACGTAAATACAGACCTGCCGCCATGGAAACGTTAGAGAAAGTCATTGCGAAAATCACCGTCAATGGTAAGAACGTAACCGCCGACGTGTCGCCCTATCTCTCCCGATTGTCGTATGCAGACAAAGAGGAGGCGGAAAGTGACGATTTGACGCTGACGTTCGAAGATACCACTGACCATTGGAAAAACGGATGGTATCCCGAGCAAGGCGACACGCTGGAGGTGTCGATCGGCACGCCCGACGCTCCGCTGGATTGTGGACTCTTTGAGATAGACGAGATCGGGCTGGAGTTCCCGCCCGATACGGTTGCAATCAAAGCTATCGGTGCCGCTATATCCAAGGCGCTGCGCTCGAAGAACAGCAAGGCGTTCGAAAAGCAGTCGTTGAAGCAGATCGCCCAATACTTTGCGACGAAGCACGGGCTGAAGCTCGTGGGCAATGTCAGCGACCTGCAAAAGATAGAAGTCGAGCGCAAGACGCAGGAGAAGCAGACAGACCTCGCATTTTTAAGCAGGCTGGCCAGAGAGTACGGGATCGTATTTTCCGTTCGTGGCGATCAACTTGTGTTTATGGACACCGAGGAACTGGAGTCTCAGCCCGTGGTGATGACCATTCACAAAAACGAATTGAGCCGGGCGTCGTTCACTGACAAAACGAGCCAAGTATTTGGCGGGGCTGTCGTGGCGACCCGCAATATGAAGACCAACAGCGTCCGGCGATGGAAGATCGAGCCGTCAGACCAAGAGGGAGGCAAGGGCACATTGTCGAAAGACACGTGGCAGGGAGACGTTACGGTAGAGAACGAGACGCAGGCCCAAGCCAAGGCCAAGGGTGCGTTGAAAGAAAAAAACAAGGACAAAATAACGGGGAGCATCACCGTTGCGGGGAATGTCAAGCTGGTAGCGGGGATCAATATCGAGCTGACTGGCATCGGCAAGTTTTCCGGAAAGTGGCATGTGGTATCGTCGGCTCATGACCTCGATAATTCAAGCGGGTACGTAACCACGGCGACAATTAGAAAAATAGAGGTATAGGTATGTTTCGGCTGGGTATAATATCAGAGATCGGCGAGGGTGAGAACCTGGGCTATGCGCGTGTTTCGTTCGACGAGAACGAGATCGTTTCCGGCTGGCTGGCCATCCCGTCTATGGCTACCTACAAAACGAAGCACTGGATACCGGTCGAGGTAAATGCGCAAGTGCTGTGTTCAATGGACGAGAATTGCGAGCAGGGCGCCATTGTATTGGTACTTTGGAGCGATACGGACACACCACCCGACTGGGCTGGACCTGACACTATGGGCGTAAAATACGCTGACGGCGCCGAGGTGTTCTATGATGCCAAGGCGCATAAGTTGAGCGTGAACGCACCGGATTCCGAGCTGTCGATCGCGTGCAAAAAATTGAACGTCGAGGGTGAGGTGAACATCACGGGCGACACCACTGTTACCGGGGAGATCACCGCCAGCGTTGAAGTTACCGCCGGAACGCAGAAAATAAAATTAACAACACACAAGCACCCGACCAGTACAGGCGTGTCGGGACCGCCAACACCATAAGCGTATGCCCGTACAGAAATCAGCATTGAAAGCGGCGATCAAGGCCGCCATGCTCGCCGAACGAGACAAAACAGATAACCCCGAGGCGTCCGCCGATCGTATCGCCGAGTCCATCACGAACGCGGTGGCTGCCGCGATCGTCGAGGGGGTAAATACCGCCGTGATCACGCTGGCGAATACCGCCGGCCCAGTAACGGGAACCATAACCGCAAGCGCCGTATGATTGCACCGAACGACACACGAAACTGGCAGGTCAGCATGGACGATCCGGCGGCGATCGTCGAGGGGGTGGATGATATTGTACAGTCCATCAATATCATCCTGACGACCATCCCGGGCAGCGATCCATTGCGCCCGGAGTTCGGCAGCAACGTGTACCAATATTTAGATAAACCCCTGCCATCGGTGTTGGGAAAAATCATCTACGAAGCGACCACGGCCATCGGCCGGTGGGAAAAGCGCCTCGATGTAACCCGCATTTCCGCGAGCCGTAACGATGCCGCCCACACAGTTTTTAAGATCGAGGGCACGGTGGTAGGATCGGCAGAACAGATAACGATAACAACGATCATATAATGGCTATTGACAACAATATCCCAACATTCGTGGAACGTGATCCCGCCGTAATCATGGCGGAGAGCAAGGCAAAGCTGGAGGAGCTGTTGGGGCGTGAATTGCAACCTGCCCAAGTCGAGCAGTTGATCCTCAATTTCGTGGTGTTCCGCGAAACGCTACTTGTGAACCGCTTTAATGCGGGTATGCGGCAAATGCTCTACCAGTTCAGCACCGCGCCAATCCTCGATTACATCGCGGGTTTGGTGGCCGTCGAGCGTTTGCCGGCGGCCAGTGCTGGGTGTACCGTCCGCTTCACTCTTGTTGCAGGGCACGGCTCCGTTTTGATTCCCGAGGGAACCCGCGTATCGAGCAGCGACGGTTTGGCGATATTCCGCACGATCGACGACGCCATAATCGCCCCCGCCACTATGACCGTAGAACTGTCCGTTTTGGCCGACGTTGCGGGCAAGGTGGGGAATGGTTATGCCGTCGGTACGATTAACAAAATACTGGACCCGCTGGCGTTCGTATCGACGGTAGAAAATATCGACGTCACGGGCGGAGGTTCCGATGTGGAGAGCGACGCGCAGCTCCGTGAGCGCATCAAACTGGCGCCATCGCAATATTCATCGGCAGGATCTCGGTCGAGTTACAAGTTTTACGCGAAAAGTGCCAACGCCATGATTACCGACGTGTCCGTGTCTTCGCCGGTACCCGGTAGTGTGTTGATCGTTCCACTGACGAATGAAGAGGAAACGCCCGCGCAGGTGATTACGGATGTGTACAACGTGTGCAACGCTGAGAATGTGCGGCCGCTCACGGACACGGTAATCGTATCGGCGCCGGAGCGCGAGGATTATGCGCTCATGGTGGACGTGGTGCTGTACGACGGCGCCGATGCCGCGACCGAGCGGGCAAGTATCACCAGCGCCTTGGAAGATTTTGCCAAGGAGAAGCGGGCAAAGCTCGGTTTGGACATCATACGGTCGCACATTGCCCAAGCGTGCCGGTTGTCCAGCGTGTACGACGTTACGGTCGTCGCGCCGGCCGCAAACCTGATCATATCGGACGAACAATTTCCAAATTGCACGGGAATAACCGTGAACGTAACAGGATTTAGCCGTGGATGACAAAAACGTCATAGCAAGCGCGATCAGCGACAACGAACTGGCACGGGCCTTTTCGGAAATGGTGGCCGACCGATGGGACAACTGGGACCTATCGGAGTTCCTGCCGTACTTGGTGGACACGGTAGCCCCGAGCGCCTTGCCGTATCTTGCCGACCAGTTCGACATCGACGGGTTGCAAGGATTCGGAATGGCAGAGACCGAACAGCAACAGCGGGACATCATTAAGAAGTCCATCGCGCTGCACAAGTTTATCGGTACGCCGTGGGCTATTCGCGAAGCGTGCCGCACGGTGGGGTTCCCGATCGTCATTTTGGAGGAGGGCGTAACGGCTCTGCCCGGCGGCCCTGAAAGCCCCGAAGACTGGGCGCGGTTCCGCGTATTCGTTGAGGCGGATGATAGCCGCCACATCACCGCCGAGGAGAGCCGAAAAATACACCTGTTCGTCGAGTTCTATAAAAATGAGCGGTCGCACCTGGTCGAAGTAGGCTATTATCAGAGAATCGAGGCCAGCGAAATAGTCTTCAACACCAACGACTGGCTGAATGTTGAAGTTACCACCCGCCGACGTGCATTCTCGGCGGGGTTTAATCGTGGATTCAAATAAAAAGGCAAGAATATGGCAAAAAAAGAGGACTTAAAGGGGCTGCTTGAGCAGTATTTCCCGAACAACGACACGGGCGAGATCACCGAGCCGAAGATCAGAGAGTTTTTGGGCAAGGTGATAGACTTGATCCCCGAGATCGCCGGTGGTGATCTCGCCGGTACGTACCCGAGTCCGACGGTTGGCGCGAAAAAGATTACCGCTGCAAATATAGCCGATAAAACTATTACAGCGTCCCAAATCGCAGAGGAATCATTGAACGATGAGAGCATTTTCGCCGACGAAATAATCACCGGTCGGGTCATACAGAAAAATGCAATAACTGCGGAGCTACTTGAAAGGACTTTAGCGCCGTGTGTTGTGGAAGGTATTAAAAATATCAGCATATCCAACATTCTCACAATTCCGATAACTGATCTTTTTACATATAATACCGCAAATGGAAAATGGCAATCAACGATAGTTAATATTACGAATGCAACATCGTCAGGTAATAATGCAGACCTGGAAATAAATTGCGGCGACATCGGTATCGACAAAGTAAAATTCAGCCAAATGCCTGCGATAATTCCTGTTATAATTATATCGGATGGCGATATTATTACTGTTAATGTATCAGTAAAAAGTGAGTTTAAAGGTCATAGTTATAAATCCGACAATATAATCCTTGTCTCACAAGGTGGATATGTAAGCCTTATGTTGGCTAAAACGAATATTGGATATTTTGTAATAGGGTCAAACAATCGTACAGATTTCTAATTATGAAGCAGATCGTAAAACCAATAGACGGCGTCCTGCATTTGATCGCCTACGACCAGCAGGGACGTGAGTTGTGGAGCCTGCAACAAAGCAACCAAATCGTAAACGGGGCCTATGAGATCGCCGCCGAGGCGCTGGCAGGATTGCCAAATGCGGCCATTTCAAAGGTCGCGGCGGGAACGAACGGAACCGCGCCGACCGAGAACGACACGTCGATAACCGACCCCACTATCGTCGATGTGCAGACGGTCGAGTACCCCGCGCCCGACACCGTGCGCTTCAACTTCACCTTTGGCTACATGGACGCCGCCGGAAAGTCGATCGCCGAATTTGGGCTGCTGACAACCGATGGCCGTTTGTTCGCCCGCAAGGTTCGGCAGCCGATCGAGAAAACCGAATACATGACCATCAAAGGTTCGTGGGAGATCAGCGGCGCCGGTATGGCAAAAACCCCAACGGAAGCCCCGAAATACCCCATCACGCTCACCATTGACAACTATAAAACCGGCGACGTTGAGGATAAAGGTAAGTGGCCGATAATATCGCTTTACGGCGTGGGCGACGCGGATAATGTTGCCGACTATAAAATTTATCTTTTCCGCCGGACAAAAGGGCGGTACAAGTTTGCGAGCGGTCCTACTGGATCGACGCGTAAAATATCCAAGACCTGGAGGCATCCCAAGCATGGGGTATCTATCGGGCAGGCAGATTTTGCCCTTGAATTTGGAAACGAATCGCTCGACAAAGCGATAACTGAGTTTGGCATAGAAAAATTCAAGGAATCGACATTAATCTACAATAACTCCCGAGCAAGTTTTGGGCACATTGTAGGCTGGATGTTTTGGTACGACTCGGGCCTGGAAACCACCCGGCTTTGCTTGGGCTTAACCTACAAGATCGAAAAGGCAGATTTTGACAAACCTGACAGCCCTAACCCGGATTATAAAAATTTTATGATAAAAAACATCGGATTTGCGGCATTCAAAAATGGGATTCAGGTGAGTGAGATCAAGGAATTTAAGGTAGTATGTAGTGCATCCTACGGGAAATTGGAATATGCTGTTTTAACTGACTAATAGCCGTTATGCCCTGGATTTGACCGTTCGGTTTTTGCCAACGGTTTGACGAGTCGGTTTTTGCCACTTGGACGATCCAGCGGTCTTTTTTTACTGCTGGCGATATGATCGCAATACCGCCGTTTTTTAGAGAACAATAAACTATTATGCCCTGGATTTGACCGTTCGGTCTTTGCCAACGGTTTGACGAGTCGGTTTTTGCCATTCGGACGATCCAGCGGTCTTATCGGAATAAAATATAACGACAAATATGGATTGGACGACAATCATCAGTGCGGCGATCGCCGCAATCAGCGCGGGCGGTGGCATAGGTATTTTTTTCGACCGCAAGCACAAGAAACGGGCGGCCGAGTTAGCCAATGAGTCCACCGTATCGTCGCAGTGGAAAGAACTGTTCGAGCGATCGGAAAAGAAAGTGGATGCCCAAAGTGACAAAATCGAGGGGCTTTATAAAACGATCGGCAACATGCGCTCTCAACTCGACGGGCTGGCATCGCAAAAGGCCGTGCTTACTCTGTACAAGTGCTGTAAAGTAAATTGTCCCGATCGGGAGCCGCCTTTCGGATCACAAGAGAAAACACATAATAAAAACCACGAACAACAATGAACAACAAACAAATCGAATTTGTCAAAAAAGTGTACCCGGCAGCGGAACGACTGGCCAAGGCCGGCGGCGTCAGCCCCCTATTCGTAACCGCGCAGGCGGCGCTGGAAACGGGCTGGGAAATCCGAGGGATCGGTAACAACATTTTTGGGATCACAAAAGGAAGCTGGACCGGCGACGTGTCGCTGGAGCTGACAACCGAGTATTTCAAGACCCCGACTGTGGCGTTCAAGGCTCCCGAGCGGGTTGTGTCGGTCGAGCAAGTTGCGCCCGATCGGTACAAATATCGCGTGTATCGCCTTTTCCGTGTATACCCGACCGTGGACGCGTGCCTCGACGATCACTTGGCGCTGCTGAAGAAACCGATGTACGCCGATGCGTGGCCCTACCGGGGTGATGCCAAGGAGTACGCCCGCCGCCTGGTGGACAACACGGGCGCAAAATACGCCACGGCGCCGAATTACGCCGCTATTATGGCCTCGGTGATCGACACCGTGGCAAACATCGTAAAATCACTTTAGCCATGAGAAAAATCTATTACAACAACCTGTTGGCCCGCCTGCTGTTATGGCGGAAAGATTACGAAACAGCTATGATTTTCGGTTTCATCTGCACGAAGCGCAAACAGGCGCAGCCGTTGAGTTCAAAAGCAGTGAACCACGAGGCCATCCACGTCGAGCAGTATATGGAGGTTACGGCCGTCGCACTGCTTGCCGCCTTGATGCTCTCTTTGGCGTTCGGGTGGGGCGGTTGGCCATTCGTCGTGGCGCTCCTGCTCTACTACATCATCTATTTTGTTGAGGCGGGGATTTCGTGGGTGTACAACACCGTGCGGCGGAAGCTCTCCGCGACCGCAGCGGCGGACACGGCCTATTACGCATCCATGTTCGAGATGGAGGCGCACGCCAACGAGGGAGATAACCAGTATATTCGCGGCCGCAAATCGTTCAACTGGATCCGTTATTTCGGGAAAGTATGAAAAAGTATCTGATCGTGGCGCTGGTAGCGCTGTCCGTGATTACGGCATTTGGCTTCCTGATCCATCAAAACAAAAAATTGCGGCGGGAGCGGGACGCATACCACAACAACACCGAGGTACTGCTGAGCGAGGTGGAACGTTATCAAACCAAAAGCGGCGAGCAGGCCGTTAGAGTCGGCGAATTGCAGCTGCGGGTGGCGGAGTTGGAGCGGTACCGCGCCGACGATGCCGCGTTAATCCGCGACATGGGCGTTAAGAAAAAGGAGTTGGAGCAACTGACCAAGATACAGCAGCAGACCATTTACAAGTTGCAGGGCAAGGCCCGCGATACCGTTTTTGTCGAGGTCACACCCGACAGGGCCGCCGAGGTTCCGGCAAGGTGCGCCGAGCATCACGACGAATGGCTCGATTTCTCGTGCTGCATTTTCCCCGATAATAGCTACAAGGCCGACGTCATAAGCCGCGACCGGATTACCTACGTGGAGCGCGTCAAATATGCGCGGTTCCTCGGATTCCTTTGGCGAACGAAGCGTGTCAAGTCGCGCGACCAATCCATCATAAACCACAATCCGCACGCTGAAATTATCGACGCAGAGTTTATAACTATCAGAAAATAGCGGCTTGCAATCGTTATAAATCGCTATTTTGTTTGTCCATTGTTTGTCCAAAAAGAATAATCCAACACGGGCTCTTTTACAAAAAACCGCCTCAAACATTAGTTTGAGGCGGTTTTTGTTTGGTGGAGAATACGAGGCTCGAACTCGTGACCTCTTGCATGCCATGCAAGCGCTCTAGCCAACTGAGCTAATCCCCCGTTAACGGGACAAATATAGTGAAATTTTCCAAATCCTCGAAAAACAGAGTCGATTTCCCTGAAAAATTCGCTCCGACAGTCCGCTCCTCGCAGAAAAAACATATCCCCAAAGAGGCAACGCCAGTCTGTATGGCAATGTTTTTGCTCTGAATTACAACGATATGAAATTCAATCATAAACCGGTCCGGCATTTTCTGCATGCCGACAAAAAACGATAGGATATGGACAAGAAAAGACTGACCTCCGAAAACGGGAAACCCATTGCCGACAACCAAAACATCCAAACCGCCGACGTGCGCGGCCCCGCCATGCTGCAAGACGTATGGTATCTCGAAAAACTCGCCCATTTCGACCGGGAAGTGATCCCCGAACGCCGCATGCACGCCAAAGGATCGGGAGCTTTCGGGACCTTCACCGTGACGCACGACATCACCAAATACACCCGGGCCTCGATCTTTTCGCAGGTGGGTAAAAAGACCGACTGTCTGGTCCGCTTCTCGACCGTAGCCGGAGAGCGCGGCGCCGCCGATGCCGAGCGCGACATCCGGGGCTTCGCCATGAAATTCTACACCGACACGGGCAACTGGGACCTGGTAGGCAACAACACGCCGGTCTTCTTCCTGCGCGATCCGCTGAAATTCCCCGACCTGAACCACGCCATCAAACGCGATCCGCGCACCGGCATGCGAAGTGCCAACAACAACTGGGATTTTTGGACGCTCCTCCCGGAAGCGCTCCACCAGGTGACGATCACGATGAGTCCGCGCGGCATTCCGGCCTCGTTCCGCCATATGCACGGCTTCGGCAGCCACACCTTCAGCTTCTACGACAAGGACAACAAGCGCACATGGGTCAAATTCCATTTCCGCACCCTGCAAGGCATCAAGAACCTCACGGACGCCGAAGCCGAGGCGGTCATCGCCAAAGACCGGGAGTCGAACCAGCGCGACCTGTTCGAAGCGATCGAACGGGGCGATTATCCCCGCTGGCTGATGCAGGTGCAGCTGATGACCGAAGAGGAGGCCCGAAACTACAAAATCAATCCCTTCGACCTGACCAAAGTGTGGTATCACGGCGATTTCCCGCTGCATGACGTGGGTATTCTCGAACTGAACCGCAACCCGGACAACTTCTTCGCCGAAATCGAACAGGCGGCGTTCAACCCTGCGAACGTCATCGAAGGCATCGGCTTCTCGCCCGACAAGATGTTGCAGGGGCGGCTCTTCTCCTACGGCGACGCACAGCGCTACCGGCTGGGCGTGAACAACAACCTGATTCCCGTGAATAAACCCCGCTGTCCGTTCCACGACTACCACCGCGACGGACAGATGCGCACGGACGGCAATTACGGAGCGACGATCCCCTACCAGCCGAACAGCTACGGCGAATGGCAGGACAGCCCGAACCTGAAAGAACCGCCTTTGGAGGTGAACGGTGCCATCTACAATTACGACGAACGGGAACTCGACAGCGACTATTTCACCCAACCGGGCAAGCTCTGGCGGCTGATGTCGGCCGAAGACCAACGGGCGACGTGCGAGAACACGGCCCGCGCGATGGGCGACAGCGCCCTCTTCATCAAACAGCGGCACGTGCGCAACTGCTCCTACGCCGATCCCGAATACGGCAAAGGCGTGGCGAAGGCATTGGGTATCGACTATGAGGAAGCCCTGAAAGCGGAGGACCCGGCACACCCGACGTGGGATCCCCGCAACAAAAAGTGATTCGCAGCAGACGCACCGAAAGGAGGTTCCTCCATTTCGTTAAGATCGCTACAAAATCCCGGATGAATATGTATTCATCCGGGATTTTACGCAATACGTCCTCTTCACCCTGTCCGAACGCCCCGCAAAACAAGGCCCGTCCGGCACGAACGGCCCGACGCGAAAAGCCTCATACGATGGGATCGATGACGCCTCCGCCTCCGCCACTCTTTCCGGCTCCGCAGGCTTTCTCCCCTCGACAACGATACTTCGAAAAATGCCAGCCGACACCTTGCTCCCGGCGACAACATCGACAGGCCGGTCCGCACAAGCGGATCGGTTTCCTTGCAAGAGGCAATCAAGGACGGTATTCCAGCATCGTTCCGGGACATTGGACATACCTTTACGGGGTCTTGGCCGGCTCCGTAAAATACAATGCCGGACTGCGATCCCGCACTTTCGGGAGCCGCAATCCGGCGCTGCGAATTTCAAAAGGCACTATGCCTGCGGCGTATCGTCGCCGCCTTTATTGCGATTACGGTTGCGATTTCGGTTACGACGACGCCCCCGGTCCCGGCTGCCGCGATTACCCTCGCCACGACCTTCTCCGTGGCGGGACTCCACATTCGCAGCCGCGACGACACCTTCTGCAGGTACCGGACCGGCACTCTTCGCACCGTCGCGTCCACGGCTCCGACCACGTCCCCCGCTGCGTCCGTTTCCGCCACGGCCCGACCCACTGCGTCCCCGGCGGCCGCCATGACCGGAAAAAGCGGCGGGGTTATATTCAGGGCCTGCACCTACGGCTTCCGGCAAGGACAATTTCGGAATCTCCCGCTCGATAAACTCCTCGATACGGTGGAATTTACCCTGCTCCTCCTCGTTCACGAACGTAACGGCCCGCCCCGTAGCGCTGGCCCGCGCCGTGCGGCCGATGCGATGGATATAATCTTCGGGATCGTGCGGCACGTCATAATTGATGACCATGCCGATATCCTCGATGTCGATACCGCGTGCGACGATGTCCGTCGCTACGAGAATCCTCACTTTATTATTCTTAAAATCGAGCATCACCTGCTCGCGTTTCTCCTGATCCAGATCGGAGTGCATGGGAGCCACGTCGAGCTTCATACGCTTGAGCGTATGGGCCAACTCCTTGACCTTTTGTTTGGAAGAGGAGAAAATGATCGTCTTGGACTCCGAAGGCCAGGAGAACATCTCGCGGACGATCCCCAGCTTTTGGCCCTCGTAACAGATATAAGCACCCTGTTCGATCGCCTCGTTGGGCTTCGAAATGGCGATATTGACCTCGGCGGGATCGTTCAGAATCTGCTTGGCCATCTGCCGGATCTTGGGCGGCAGCGTCGCGGAGAACATCAGCGTCTGCCGCGATTTGGGCATATAGGAAACGATCTGCATAATGTCGTCGTAAAAACCCATATCGAGCATACGGTCGGCCTCGTCCAGAATCAGGTAATCCACATGCGAAAGATCGACGCGGCTGTTCATAAGGTGCGAAATCAGGCGTCCGGGCGTGGCGATCACCACATCGGCACCCATTTGCAGGCCGCGCTTCTGCTGGTCCCAGCCGCGGCCGTCGCCGCCGCCGTAAATTACGGCGGTAGAAACGGGCATATAGTAGGAAAAGCCCTGGAACTGCATGTCGATCTGCTGTGCCAACTCGCGCGTGGGTACGATAATGACCGATTTCACGACGTTCTTCTCATTGCCTTCGAGCAGCAGCCGGTTCAGCAGCGGCAGCGTATAGGCAGCCGTCTTGCCCGTACCGGTCTGGGCGCAGGCGATAATATCGCGCCCGTCCAGAATGATCGGAATGGTCTGCTCCTGCACAGGAGTCATCTCCTGAAAATTCATGGCGTCGATGCCGTCCAGCACCTCGTCTTCCAGATCGAGTTCGTCAAATCTCATACTATGCGTTTTCTTTCTTTTCCAATTATTACACTTCAAACGGGCGGGTTCTTTCGACCAACTCTCCCTGCAACGTCGCCGACGAGGAGGCGGTCACCCGCACCCGCACGTAATCCCCGATCCGGCACTCGCCGCGATCGAAGACCACCACCTTATTCTGCGACGTACGTCCGAAAAGCTGCCGGTCGCTGCGCTTGGAAGTACCTTCCACCAGAATTTCGAACTCTTTGCCGACATCGCGGGCGTTGCTTTCGGCCGAAAGCGTATTCTGCAAGGCGATGATTTCGTTCAAACGGGCCGTCTTGACCGAATCCGGCACATCGTCGGGCATGTGACGTTGAGCGAACGTATCGGGCCGCTCGGAATACTTGAACATATAGGCGAATTCATACCCCACCTCCCGCATCAGCGAAAGCGTCTGCCGATGATCCTCGTCCGTTTCGCTGCAGAATCCGGCGATCAGGTCGGTCGTAATCGCGCAATCGGGCATATAGCGGCGGATAGCGGCGATGCGGTCGAGGTACCATTCGCGCGTATATTTGCGGTTCATCTTCTCGAGCATCCGCGACGATCCCGACTGGGCAGGCAGGTGGATGCAGCGGCAGATGTTGGGTTTCGACGCCATCACTTCGAGCAGACGGTCGCTCATGTCCTTGGGATGCGACGTTGCGAACCGAACGCGCAACAGCGGCGAAATTTCGGACACAAGGCGCATCAGCTCCGGAAAATCGACCGCTCCATAACGATACGAATTGACGTTCTGTCCCAACAGCGTCACCTCCCGGTAACCGTTCTCGAACAGGCAGAGGGCTTCGCTCAGAATAGTCTGCGGATCGCGGCTGCGCTCCACGCCCCGCGTATAAGGCACCACGCAGTACGAACAATAGTTGTTGCACCCGCGCATGATGGCGATATAACTGCTCACGCCGTTGCGATCGAGCCGCACGGGAGCGATTTCGGCGTAGGTTTCCTCGCGGGAAAGCAGGACATTGACGCCCCGGCCGCCTTCGCCCGCTTCGCGCACCAGGCGGGGCAGGTCGCGGTACGCATCCGGACCGGCGACGATATCCACGGGGTTCTCCCCTTCGAGCAGCCGTTCCCGCAAACGTTCGGCCATACAACCGATAATACCGACGAGCAGTCCCGGCCGGCGGCGGCGCAGATGAGCCATCTCCCGCAAACGTCCCCAAATGCGCTGTTCGGCATTATCTCGGATCGAACAGGTATTGATCAGAACGACATCCGCCTCCTCGATCTTGTCGGTATAGACATAGCCCTCCTGCTGCATGATCGCAACGACGATTTCCGTATCGCCGACGTTCATCTGACAGCCGTATGTTTCGACAAAAAGTTTACGGCCCGCACCCTGCAGCGGACGCAAAGTATTTATCTTCTCGTTATTCATAGTTGCAAAACCGGACTCGCCCGGTAAAATTAGGACCGAAAAACGGGAATCGACGATCGCGGTTCCCGTTTCCCCGGTATTTCTGAAAATTACTGTGCCTGAATCGCACCCGCTTCCGGGAAAGGCTTGAAGCCCTCTCCGTAGGTATCGTAGGCATCCGTAACCACGAAGAATGCTTTCGGGTCGATCTCCTGTACCTTACGCTGTACCGCATGCACCTCCTTGCGATCGACCACCAGGAAAATCATATCCTTTTCCTCCTCGGAGTACATACCCCGTGCCTTGATAAAAGTAGCGCTGCGTTCCAGATCCTCCAGAATGAATGTCCGGAGTTTTTCGTTTTCATCGCTGATGATGAACAGCAACTTGTCGTACGACGCACCGTCGATCACCCGGGCTACGACCCGCGAACAGATGAAGATCGTAATGAGCGAATAGAGTGTCAGCACCCAGCCCGAACCCGAACTATCGCCCGTACCAAGACCGAAACCGATCACCACCAAGCCAGAAAGGATCACCACGCAATCCGCCAGGAAGATACCCGTGGAAAACTTGATGCCCGCATACTTCTGAAGCAACATGGCGATAATGTCCGTACCGCCCGTGGTAGCCTGTGTCCGCACGACCATACCCTGCCCCACGCCGATAACGACCGCACCGATGATACAGGTCAGCAACAGATCGTTCGACAAGTTGAGCGAACCGCCCAGCAATAGCGCCGGATCGAGATTGATACCGTCGGCCGTAAATGCCGCATCGGAATAGACCAACCGCGTCAGGATATTCATAAAACCGGGCGTGAACAGCGCAGCCACCACCGTCCGGGCGCCGAACTGTCCGCCGAAAACCAATACGGCGGTAATCATCAGCGGCACGTCGAACATATAGCCGAAAGTACCGACCTGGATCGACGGGAAAATATTATGCAATACGATGCCGGCGCCATAGACTCCGCCCGGAACGAAATTGTAAGGATTGATAAAAAAAACGAAACCGGATCCCATGATCGCACAACCGACAAACAACTGAATCCAGGAACGCCACCAGGCCCAAGACCCCATCGGCTCCAATAAAGCTTTCGTATTGATCATAAAATTAACTATTTTAGAGCGGTTAATAATTGATTTAATTTTGCAAATATACGAAAAACTCCCGGATTTCCCGTTCGCTTCGGACTATTTTCCCCAAAAGCCGCAGTATTTAAATTTTTTTCGTTTATATTTGCATATACAATCCTGACAAATAAAGGGCATGATACTGACTTACTATTGCATTATCACGATGATAATCATCGCCTACCTGCTCGGCTCGATCCCCAGCGCCGTATGGATAGGCAAAAAATATTACGGCATCGACATCCGGGAACACGGCAGCAAAAACGCCGGTACGACCAACATGCTGCGGGTGCTGGGACGCCGGGCAGCCCTGCCGGTCTTTCTGCTGGATTTCCTCAAGGGATTCGTCGCGGTCACATTGACCGAGATCCTCAAATACGACGCCTACATCAACGATATGTGGCTGATAAATATCAAGATCATCGCCGTATTCGCCGCCGTGCTCGGACACATCTTCCCCATTTTCGCGGGATTCCGGGGCGGCAAGGGCGTGGCAACGCTCGTGGGGGCGATCACGGGAATTTATCCGCCGGTCGTACTGCTCTGTTTCGCCGTATGGGTCGTGATCCTGATGATGACGCATTACGTTTCGCTCGCGTCTATCGTGGCCGGTTGTTGCTTTCCGATCTTCACGATCGTTTCGCCCAAGGTAAACCAATCGGTGCCGTTCATCGTCTTCTCATTCGTCACGGCCGTTCTGCTGCTCTACACCCATCGCAAGAATATCGTACGGCTGAAAAACGGCACGGAATCTAAAATATACATTTGGAAGCCCCATCGAAGAGAGGACAAAAAATAGTGCCCGAAAAAACGACCCGCTTTTTCGGCGGATCGTTTTTTTAATTATTTTTGTCGAAAATAAAGCATTGGCCCGGACACGATACCACCCTGCCGAATACAAAAAACTGTCTTGTTCCCGGCACAGGTAAAACTCGCCGAAACCGCTTCGACAAGGCAGTCACGCCAGGCAAAGGGGAACGTCTCCTGCCGGAGAGCAAGCTTTGTTTTTCCGATCAAATTACCTATCACCTGACACCGAAAACTCTATGTTACGCGAAAACCTGATCAATATTTACGAGGCCAGCTTCCGGGAGAACCACACGCTTCCGGCATTGACCGACTATTTCAAACAGGAGAGCTTCACCTACCTGGAAATGGGCGCCGAGATCGCCAAGCTGCACCTGCTCTTCGACGAGGCGGGTATTCGGCAGGGCGACCGGATCGCGCTGATCGGCCGCAACAATCCCCGCTGGTGCATCACCTACATCGCCACGATCACTTACGGCGCAGTCATCGTACCCATTCTGCAGGATTTCCATGCCAACGACGTGATCCACATCATCAACCATTCGGAAAGCCGACTGCTTTTCCTGGGCGACACGTTCTGGGACGCGATCGAAGCCGACCAGATCCGAAAGGTCGAAGCCGTCTTCTCGCTCACGGACCTGAACGCGATCTACGAGCGCCGGGATCCGAAGAAGCTGACGGAGTTTCAGAAAAACCGCGAAAATCACTTCCGCAAAGCCTATCCGAAGGGATTCGGACCGGAACATATCCGCTTCCACAAGATTCCCAACGACCGGATGATCCTGCTCAACTACACCTCGGGAACGACCGGCTATTCGAAAGGCGTCATGCTCTCGGTCAATAACCTGACGGGCAACGTGCTCTTCGCCAAAGGAGCCATAAACACCCAAACCGGCACGAACTATTTCCAGCGCGGCGGACGCACGCTATCGTTCCTGCCTCTGGCACATGCCTACGGCTGCGCATTCGACTTTCTCGCGCCGCTGGCCGTCGGAGGCCACATCACCCTGCTGGGCAAAATTCCCACTCCGAAAATCCTGATCGAAGCCATGCAGGTCGTGCGCCCCACGATCATCTGCTGCGTACCCCTGATTCTCGAGAAAGTCTATCGCAAACAAGTACTGCCGCTGCTCGAAAAGGGTCCGATGAGCATCGCTATGAAGATTCCGCTGCTGAATACCGCCTTGCGCTCGGTAATCCGCAAGAAGATGATGGAATCGTTCGGCGGAGAGGTGAACATCTTCATCGTGGGCGGTGCACCGATGAACATGGAAACCGAGGCTTTTCTGATGAGCATCAAATTCCCGATTACCATTGGATACGGCATGACCGAATGCGCCCCGCTCATCAGCTTCACTCCCGACAACGAATTCAAGGCCGGTTCCTGCGGGCGTTTCCTTTCGGAATTCCTTCAGGTGAAGATCGACTCGCCCGATCCCGAACACGTCGCGGGCGAAATCCTGGTGCACGGCGAGCACGTCATGATGGGTTACTACAAGAACGAGGAGGAAACCCGGAAGGTTCTGGACGAAAAAGGGTGGCTCCATACGGGCGACATCGCCACGATGGACCCGGACGGCACGCTTTACATCCGCGGCCGATCGAAAACCATGATACTCACGGGGAGCGGACAGAACATTTATCCCGAAGAGATCGAAGACAAACTCAACAACATGTACATGGTCCAGGAATCGCTGGTTCTGGAGCACAACGGTCGTTTGACGGCACTGGTCGTACCCGACTTCGAACAGGCGGAGCTCGAAGGGATCGATAAAGAGGAACTGCCCCGAATCATGGAAAACAACCTCAAGGAGCTCAACAAACTGTTGGCATCCTACGAACAGGTCGCAAGCATCACGGTCTATCCCACCGAATTTGAAAAGACGCCCAAACGCAGCATCAAGCGTTACCTATACAATACGGCTCTGCTGGAGAAATAGGCCGATTCGATGACGCACGAAAAATCGCTATCGAAGGGTTTTCCGCCGACAATCCGACAAGTTTCCCTTCGAAACAGCTTGCCGCCTTTTCAGGCGGCAAGCTGTTTCGAAGGCTCCTCGGAAATCTTCGCAATAGTCCGTACGATTGTCCTTACCTTTCACTATCTTTGCAGAAAACAGGATGCGCCTCGGAAAACGATGAACAAGTTCCCGTTTTCTTCTCGGCTTTCACTATCTTTGTATTTGTAGAAGATAGGATGCGGTTCGGCAATCTTTGCGTGCAAGCCTGCACGATTGACCTCACCTTTCACTATCTCTGACACCGAACATTTCGCCTCGACAAAATGCAAATAAATTTGCGTTTGCCTCCGGCTTATCGCTATCTTTGCCAATATGAAATTCAGCAGCAAACAAATGATCGGAGAAAACCTCCTGTACCTGATGGTATGGATGGTGATTATCCTAGTACCGGTCCTCAACTCGAAAATGCTCGAAGAGGTACACGTCAGTCTGGAGAACATCCTGATCGCCTGGCTAAAAATCGCACCTTATCTGCTGATCTTCATCATCCACAACAGCCTGATCGCTCCCAGACTGTTACTGCGAAAACATCGTTATGTATGGTATCTGGTCGTCAATCTGCTGACCATTACGGCCGTTTTCTCGCTGGTCGCCATTTATGAAAAATACGCTCCATACGACACCGAACCCTACATCCTGAACGGCAAAGCGTCATTCACCGATCTGGCGATCTATTGGAACATCCTGCTGGGATTCTTCATGACGGGCCTGAACATGGGTATCAAACTGCTGTATCGCTCCCTGCGCGACGAACAGCAAATGGAGGAGCTCAAACGTCAGAACCTGCAAGCGGAAATGGATTATCTGCGATACCAGATCAACCCCCATTTCTTCATGAATACGCTCAACAATATCCACGCCCTGATCGACATAGATACCGAATACGCGAAAAGCGCCGTCATCGAACTGTCCAAGATGATGCGGTACGTTCTCTACGAATCGGGCAGCGAAACCATATCGCTCAAAAAGGACATCCAATTCATCGAGAACTACATCGAGTTGATGCGCATCCGCTACGACAGCAGCATCGACATCCGTTTCGACTATCCGGACTCGATCCCGAATAAAGTGGCCATCCCGCCCCTGCTGCTGATCGTATTCGTCGAAAACGCGTTCAAGCACGGAGTAAGTTATAACCACGCCTCGTTCATCCAGATCCGAATCGGCTACCGGGATGATGCGGTAACGGCCGTCATCAGCAACAGCCGTCACGAAAAATCCCGGTCGGGTACTACGGGCATCGGACTCGAAAACGTCAAAAAACGGCTGGCATTGATTTACCAGGACAACTATACGCTCGCTATCGACGATTCCGATCCGGCCGTTTATACCGTCAAACTCATAATCCCCATCATGCCATGCTGAAATGTATCGCCATAGACGACGAGCCGCTGGCACTGCGGCAATTACAGGGTTATATCGCCAAAATCAATTTTCTGAAGCTCGAAAAAGCGTTCACCAACGCCATCGAAGCCCAGCAATATCTGGCCGGAAATCCGATCGACCTGATTTTCGTGGATATCAACATGCCCGATTTGAGCGGCGTAGAGTTCGTACGGTCGCTCGTCAGCCGCCCGATGATTATCTTCACGACGGCATATTCGGAATACGCCGTCGAGGGATTCAAACTCGATGCGATCGACTACCTGCTCAAACCGTTCAGCTTCGCCGATTTCAACCGTTCGGTAACCAAAGCGCAATCGCTGTATGAACTGTTGGCCTATCGGAAGACACAGGGGGACGTCCCGGCCCCGGAAGCCACCCCGCGCGACCGGGAGTACATCTCGATCAAAGCCGATTATAAAACGACGCTGGTACGCATCAGCGACATCGTTTATCTGGAAAGCGAAGGCGAATACGTACGGCTCCATCTGGACGACCGATCGACCATCACGACTCTTTTCCGGCTCAAGAACATGGAAGCGGCCCTGCCGTCGGAAATGTTCATGCGGGTCCACCGTTCCTACATCGTCAACCTGCAACGTATCAGGAGCTACGTGAAAGGTCGGGTTTTCATAAGTGACAGCGAATACGTTCCGATCGGCGAAAATTACCGGGAGGCGTTCCAACGATACATCGAAGCTCATTACCAGAATCTATAACGGAGAATCGCCTCCGAAGTCGATATCTTCAGGAGAAATCGCACCGTTCCGAACGGACATTCGACCGCCCGGCAACAAATAACAAAACGCGATTATATGTTTTCGGGGAGCTATTGGAAGCCGACACGCCCTTCCCCTCTTTGGAGAGGAAGGGCGTGTCGGCATTACAGAAGCGGCACAGACCGCAAATAAGCTCGATGCCGCGATCGTTGGCCAAGGGTACATCGGAAAGACATGACCCCCAAATATAAACTCTGCATTCCCAGAGCGCAGGCACGCTTGCCACCAACCCCGACTATGAGGGGCGAATCTTATTTGCGATCGGCCAGGCAGCTCTGAATATCCAGACTGACCGGCTCACCGTTGAGAGAAAAGAGAGTGTGCAATCCTCGAAAGCGGTAAGTTTCTCGAACTGCAAAATAACGGTGGAATTATCGCCCCAAATTGCATCGACACTCTTTGCCTGGAAGGTTTTACCACTGTTATAAAGCACCACATCTTCGATTGAAAGTCCGTTGGTTTCATCACGGTCGGATGCAGGGATTTCAATTTTGATAGTTGTTTTGCCGTGTTTGTTGTTCAAACTCAAAAATTTGGGAGTTGCATGGGCGCTTCCTATCGCCAGCAGAGCGGCAGCGCACGAAAGAATAATTTTTTTCATAGCAAATGAATTTGAAGTGATGTAAAAGAGTTGATTTCCAATCGTTACGAAATAATATCCAAGATACGAAATAATGTCTTTTACTATATGCAGAAGATTCCGATATTTTTACAATAAATTATTGTGGGGGGGGGCTTTTACTCTTTTCGGTACAAAACTAATATAAAAATCCCCCCCCCAAATATTTTGATTAAATTAACCAAAATATATCCGAATGCAAAAGTATCGGGAAAAAATCCATGCGCATCAGGCCCGCATAAAGCCTATGACTTACAAGCGGGGAAAACGGTCCATACGGGTATATCGCCCCTCGGCATACTCGTAACAATAGTGCACCAGGCCGTTGGTCAGGACCACGTAACGGGCCCCCAGCACCGAATTGTACCGGACGGCCTGCGCCAGCACCTGACGGTCTATTCCGATCCCGGCAGCCTTGCACTCGACGAGCATCAGCGGACAGGCCCGATCGTCCACGACCACCACATCGGCACGCTGCGGAGATCCGTTCATCGCTACGGCATACTCCTGGACGATCCGCATGGGCTGTGCTCCGCAATGGGAAATCAGGAACCCGATCAGGTGACGGCGCACCCACTCCTCGGGAGTCAGCACCAGGTAGATTCCCCGAAGCGGATCCCAAACGGTCATCTGCTCCCCACGCTGCGAAATCCGCAATTTGACTGCAGGAAAATTGAGCCGGGGATAGTCGGGAATCATATTCGGAAAAAATTAGTAACTTTACAGGGACAAATATACGAAAAGGCGACGGAATCCGTATCGCCCCGTATGCAAAGTGCCCCAAGCCGCAGAATACAGCGCAAAGCGGGAGCGAGCGTACGGGCTCGCAAACAAAGAGTGCCGATCGTATCTTATTACTTAACTAAACAGCGAAAGGCGGACGGCGGGTCCAACTCGTCCGCATCCGCCCGAGCCGCATAAAAAATTTATCGCCTTATGAAGAGTCTTTTGACCTTGCTCCTTCTCTCTTCCGCATGGATGGCCTGCGCCCAGGATTACGCTTCGCCGGAGCCGGTCGAGATAGGCAAGGAGCTTTCCCGCACCACCTTCGTCGTCTATCCGACGGCAGAAGAAGCCGCCGCCGGATCGCGCGAAGCCTCCAAATACTTCACCCCGCTGGCAGAGTGGGAAAAGACGACGACCGAAGCCGGCACGGAGTTTTCCACGAAATTCACGGTGCCTTTCGCCTGGGTAAACCGCCAGGTGCTCCTGCATGTGGAGTGGGCTTCGTCGGCCTACGAAATTCGCCTGAACGGGAAGGTCGCGGGGTATTGCCAGAACGGGAGCAATCCGGCGGATTACAACTTCACCAAACAGATCCGGGAAGGGGTCAATAATCTGACGATCAAGGTGCTGTCCAATCCAGCAAGCGCCGTACTCGAGAGTTGGACGCATCCCTCCGAACCGGCGTTAGGCAGTTGCTACGTATTTTCCCAGCCGACCATCCGCATCCGCGACCTGTTCACCAAAACGTACCGAAACGGCAGCGTCTTCAACGGCGAGGTCGGCATCGTGGTGAAAACCGACGCGCTGAATCCCAAGAAAGCGAAAATCCACTACGAACTGCTGACGCCGCAGGACGAAGTCGTGACATACGGCAGCCAGGAGATCGAACTCGACATGCGCAGGGAAGACACCCTGCGTCTGGTCGCCCAGATTCCCGATACGATGGTATGGAGCGCCCGCAACCCGATACTTTACACCCTGCGGCTCAAGACACAGACCGAAGGCCGTTATACGGAGTACGTATCGCTCAAGGTCGGCTTCCGCACCGTCGGCAACACCCGGGGGCAGTTGGCGATCAACGGGTATCCGGCAGCACTCAAGGCCGTACCCGACCTGGGTACGACCGTATCGCCGAGCCAACTGCTCGAATGGAAGGAACAGGGGTACAACCTGATTCTGCTTCCGGCAGGCGGCGTATCCGGTGCGCTGTACGACCTTTGCGACCGATATGGCTTCTATGTCGTCGAACAGGCTCCGATCAACACCAGCCGCAGCGGTATGTCCCGCCGCAAGGGAGGGAATCCCAGCAACGATCCCGCATGGCAGGCGGCCTATATCGCCCGTATCGAGGAGAGCTACCACACCACGAAACTGCATCCGTGCGTCGTAGCATTCTCGCTCGCCGAAGATTCCGCCAACGGAATCAACCTCTACGAAGGTTATCTCCACCTCAAGGGCCTCGAAAAGGAGCGCCCGGTTCTCTACCCCGATGCCGGCGGAGAGTGGAACAGCGACAAACTCCGGCTGTCGGCCGAACAATAAGGTTTCTGTCAAAGGATAAAAAGAGGCTGTGTCAAAACATCCTTTTTGAAAAATCCCCCCCTGTTACAACTATCTGTAGCAGGGGCAAATCCTTCTATTTCGCATTATGACATACTCCTCTTTTTGGCATACAGGAACGAAGCAAGCCCCCTCGAAATACGATGGCACTGATAGCACGATACACCGGCATGCAGGCAACAAGCGCCCTGCTTTTGCCGCAGAAAGGCCACTCCTTATGCTCAGAACCGAATTCGCACCAGGGATCACAGGTCCCAATGCCGGAAATCATGTACCCAGCATCAAAAAAAAAACGAACAATCGCCCGAATGAACCGCACAGCCAATAAAAACCATATAGTCTACATCACAAGAACAACCGCCCCGTACAAACAACATATATATCCGTATAAAAAACCGTATAACCGACGTCATGAACCCATACTTCGCAGCGAGATTCACAGGACCTGGGCCGAATACAGGATTATAGGTCTGGACCGAAAATCAAATGCCGCCCCCTTCACGGACCTTGACTTTCCGGCACAATTCGGTCTGACATCGTTCCCGAAATCCAAATAAGACCGATCCTTTTTCGATCATCATCGTTCAAAACACAAATGGACGGATCCACCCTTTCGGCCGGGACTGGTGCGCCCACAAAACCATCCATCACCGCTCCCATATCGCCCGATAAGAAAAGCCACTCCGGAGCTACCAACAATACGCTCCAACCAATAACAAACTCCCCGAATCAGCCGGTAACTCTCCCCGGTAGCAAACAAAATGCCCAGGACCTCCGGAAAACATTTCCGGACCGGCCGTAAGCACGCCCAATTAACAGAAAAAGCTTCTCTCGACAGACAATCCGAGCAACAAAAAGAGGGGAAGAGATCGCTCTCTTCCCCTCCGGGATTCCGTTACTCATCGAAGATCGACGAATAACTGTTCGACTTCAAATTATCGAATATTATCAGTGATATTCTTCAACTGTGCATCCACATCGAAATCCACGTTCACCGTCGCCTCCTTTTTAGGCGCGTATTGAAGATAGTGGCTTTTCCATGGTCCATACGCTCACGCTCGATCTGAATAAACGAAGCCTGGCTGAAGCGGATCGGAGCAGAGAGGCTCACTTTCGATACGGTCGATACACTGGACTTATCCTCGCGCTTATCGTCGAAACCATCGGTCGGAGCAGTATCGATATCCCCCTGGTGGTCAGGATCGTTCATCATGATTGTTTCGTAGCCCAACGGTCCCCAAGCACCGGTTTCGTCCTGACCTGCATAGTAGAAGCCCCAAGGACCTACTCCCGGCGGGGAACAACGACCGTGCTTAGCATCCTTATAGATGGCTACAAACGGATAATTCTCGAAATAATCGAAGATCAACATATCCGGCAGAGGCAGATCGCCACCACGAGGAGCATGGACAAAGACCCACGTGTGAGCAGTTTCCTCACTAGTCGGCTCCGCTTGGTAAACGCATACATACTGCACTCCCTTATAGTCCTTCCAAGCCGAGGGATAACGAGCTGCAAGTTCATCACCGTTGTAAACCTGCCATGTTCCAGACACAGTTGCGTTATCATTACGCGGCAGCGGTTTCGACTCAACCCGGCCGGTCGACAAGTCGGACTGATAGGTACCGCTCGCATAAGCAAAACCATAAGCCACATACTCGGTACCCGGCGTACACGAAGATGTCAGAACCTCTTCACCGACATACTGTGCCAATGTACCGCCACCGTCTGCATGAATCACTGCATCGATGAACTGACGCCAATCCTTATACTGATCGAAGTTGTTTGCAGAAGTCAGACCTACATGGTACCAAACGTCGTCCTGAGACGGAGTAACGGTACAAGTAAAGCTACGCATTTCGATCTTCGAGAACTCGAATTCCAACTTAAAATCTGTAGGAGCGACATATTCCGGAGTCGTGAATTCGGTCACCGAAACATCGGTAGTACGATGTCCGTATTTGTCGAAACCGAAAATAAAGATTTCGTAAGTGCTCTCCGGCTCGATACGCCACTCCTGATCGGCCCCCATCTTGGTCGTCATTTCGCCTTTCTGCACCCATTCGTTGGTCTGCCAGTTGGGAGGGGTGCCATCACCCAGGCCCGAACCGGAATCATACATATCCAGACGCTGGAGCAGACGCTCGACACAAACGCTTTTACCGTATTTCTCGGCACTGCCGCCGGGATACATACCGATGAAATATTTCGTCTCCAGATTCGAGGGCGTAATCTTGATCTCGCAATCCTGAGCTGTCACATTCAACTTCTCGACCGTGAACGTGCAATTATCGGTTACAGGAATCTCTCCGGTCGTAACCGTGAAATATTCCTCGGCATTTTCGCTGTTGATATTGTAGTTGTCATCCATGCCGAAGCACCAGAAATAGTAGTCGTTACCGCCCCATACACGGTTTTTTAAAGACGTGTTCAACATGAACTTCTGCTCGCCCTGATAAAGAGTCGGACGCTGCTTACGCGCACTGGACTGCAACTCCTGCAAATACTCTTTGCTGGTCCACTCGTCAACCTTGTAAACATAACTGTTCATCGTCGAGAACATCCACTTCGCATCCGGATTGCTCGGAGTGATCGTTACCTCTACGTTGTAAGGATTGTTGTCGGGATAAGGGTCGGCATTGACCTGCTTGGAAGTAACCGTGAACGTAAGGTCGGTCATCTCGACATTCTGGGTCGTGAACTCCGCCTTGAAAAGGTCCGTAGTAGGCACGCCCTCGGACGTACAACCGTACACATACCCATAATATGCCGTATTGGCAAGCGACAAGTCATCCACGGTATTGGTCTTCGAACCTTTCATGAGTAAGATGTTCAACCATTCAGACAACTTCATCCCCCGACTTTCGGCCTGTTCTTTCACCGCCTCCAAGTCGGCCTGAATGAAAGCCTCGTCGGACTCGAACGAATCGACGTATTCTTTAGTCATAAAAGCGCACAGATAGGTCTCGCTCTCGTTCGAAGGAACGATCTGCATTGCACAGCCGTTTGCCGTAATCGACTTCGGATCGATCGTAAGTTCGAACGTCATGGTACCACCCTGATTTACGGTAACGACTACATCGGCTGCCCCCGTATAAGAAAGGGTGATCTGCCCCGAACGAGACTCGACACCCTCGTCGAGTGCAGTGTAATCAAACTGGACGTATCCCGGCTCCGCATAGTTGAAATTCTTGATCCAATCCACGTTCGTCGTTGCCTCGACAATAGACGATTTATCGGCCCCTTGAATTTCATACGCCAAACGACCCGTTCCAGCGTTTTTCGATAAGGAAAGCGTAGTTTTAGCTACGATGGTGACGCTGTAATCCACGCCATCGTCGCTTCAGCCACTGCTTGCACTCACCATTGCGAGCATCGCCACAAGCGCCATCGCAAAAGAAAAATACTTTTTCATAGAAAAAAATAACAAGTAGTTTAGTGAAAGAGCTACCGGATCGAAATCCGGACACCCTTTCGGGTTAATAAAAATTAAAAGTTAGGTATTAAAAACATCATAAAAAAGCGAAAATCCACCATGCAAGTATCGTAGAATAATCCTAATACACAATATAACCAACAAAATTCAATTCTTTTGTCCCGTCCGTTCCCCAGCGTATTCCTGCGATAAAGCAACTGCACCGAACGGAATCAATATTCTCGCCTTCATTCGGAATCGAATTCTTAATCCGAAATTCTCTCAAAGGTAGGAAATTAATCTAACTTAAACAACTTTTTAAGACAGTTTTTTCAATAAAAAAGCAAATCAAAAATCACAATATATTGAATATCTTACATTTAAAATTCAAATATTCGTACCTACAAAAAATCCCCCCCAAAAAAAATGATTTTTAGCCCACAGGCGGCGTTTTTTCCATCACCTGGACGGATGTACCGAAATAATAAATCTTGAAACATAATAATTCGGTAACCAGTCGATGCACCTATATAACTTAAATAATATTTTATTTAGTATATACACAAGATAAAAAAAAAGCAAAATTCCGTTTCGAAGCCCTCCTCTGCATTTTTTACGAAGAAAAAATATTTTTTTCTTGCAGAAATAAAAAAAACATCCTACATTTGCACCTGCAAACGCCTCTTTAGCTCAGTTGGTAGAGCACGACACTCTTAATGTTGGGGTCCAGGGTTCGAGCCCCTGAGGGGGGGTACGGAAAGGCGGAAAACTTAAGTTTTCCGCCTTTTTATTGTCCAAACAGCCCCTTATAGCTGATATATCTTACCGTTTCGTGTATCTTTGTAATTGGATCCCACCGTAAAGGATCTATGTAGGATAAAAAAAAATTTTACAAAGTCCCTTATTCAGCCGAGGTATAAAGATAAATTCAAACAGGTTATGGAGATCAATAAAGATAACTGGAAGCAGATCGATCTAAATGTGGACAGCCTGTGGTTGATCCCCGAAAGAGAGAGGCAAGGCAAGCACAAGAATATCTATCACGGCAATTTCGTTCCCCAACTACTCAAACGCTTACGAATGCCGGAAATAGTGCTGGAGTTGTTCGCAGGCAGCGGGACTACCCTGTTCGCATATGAAAACCTGCGCAAAGATTACATCGGATTCGCCCCCCCCAAAAAAATTATCGATTATGTCAATAGCATTATGAGCGAATGGTCTTCGATCAACTACGCAATCAAGAGTGTCGATGTCACCGATCGACAGCCGTTTTCCGAGGCGATCGCAGCATAGCTGGGCGAAAGGCACCGAGAGGAGGTCGATTTTATGATCGCTCATCCGCCTTATCTGGACATCGTAAAATTCACCGACGACAGCAGGGACCAGTCCAATATTTCGGACATCGATGCTTTCTAAAAAAAATTGTCGAACGCAATAGCCACGGCTTCCGATACTTGAGAAAGAACGGTTATTTTGCGATAGTCACCTGGGGATATTTCTGAAAAAAGCGAAGTGATTCCTTTGGCTTTCAAGATAATGGATTCCGTAAAACAACACCTGAAAGTCAAGTTAAAGGGCATCGTGGTTAAAAATATCGAAGGGAATCGCGGTAAATTAGGCGCACAAAACATCTGGAAATACAGAGCGTTGAAAAGCGACTACTTTTTATTCAACCGAGCAGAGTTTCCGAGTACATCTGGAGCACATGTTCGCAGGCACGAGATCCAGAAATAAAACCGTAGGTTTCAACCGATCAGCACATTCCAATATATCAGTTGCTCAAACGGGAAATACACTGGTTGCAATGATGGCCGATTTCAGCCGGGTACGCGCGAACGATTATGCGATATTTTACGTGCAGACATCGAAAGGAAAAGAAGGGAAATTTTACGGCATATATCAGATCGCCAGTGACCCTTTCCTTAAACCCGACGGTTACTATTTGCGCGAGAAACTTTGGATAAATCTGACATTCCGGGTATTGAGCAAACCGTACGAAGTATTTGCAAAAGGGGCTTCCGAATGGGAGGCTTTGGATGATATAATAAGGTATATAGGCCCCTATCAAATGCTGTGCAGTTTGATATACAGAAAGCTGAAAGGCAATCGCGGAAATACCATGCTTATGCCCTATGAGGCAGAGCGGTTGTTTTCTTTAATCCGCTCGAAAAAATAACCATAAGGCCCTCAACGGGAACAGTTTCACCGATGAAAACAGAAGACAAGTCGAAAATATGTTGCAAACTGAAGTATATGCCGACGAAACACAGACCGCGTTCGACATCTTGCCCCGACTGATCTACAAGAGACGCAACAGGAAAGCCTATAAAGTACATTTGCAGATGTATTTGGCGCAACATATCGGCAGGGATCCGATCTTGAACCGGGCCCTTAAAGTCAATTGCAAAAACATAGAATAGTTAGGAAACAAGGTTTCATGCGGCATCGGCATGCAGCGAATCGATGTGATGTTTTCGCAGAAAATAGATGAAAAAACAAAATAGATCGTACCTATCGAACTGAAGGCCGTAACTAATCCCAGACAGATATCCCGATATATAGACTGAATAGAACAGTAGTATATTCCCAACAGACCGAGCGTAATACATCCAATCCTGATATGCCCGGAATCAGAACTCGGTCAAAAAAACATCAACGCATTCAGAGCGTTCGACACAAAATCCAATAGACGTTACCTCCTATCCTTGGAATATTATAGAATTTACAGACGACGAAGAAATGCTGAAGTTTAATAATATCATGTACGAGTGATGAATTACATAGGATCGAAATATTCGCTGCGGGATTTTATCGACAATACGATCAAAAAGGTCGTCGGCGATAATCCATCGGATATGGTATTCTGCGATCTCTTTGCAGGTACGTGTATCGTAGGGCTCATTTCAAAACACGAGTTAGCAAAGTAATAGCCAATAATTGGAAGTATTACAGTTATGTCCTCAATCGCAACTATATAGGCAACTGCTACGAACTTGCGAACAAAGCCGATTATATAGAAATACTGAACTCGCTGTCAGGGACAGAGAATGGTCTCATATACTCTCAATATTGTCGAGGGGGGGGGTAATGACCGTCAGTATTTCTCCGATGACAACGATCAAAAATAGATGCCATCAGATCGACTATCGAGCATTGGCAGAAACCGGAGAAATATCCGACGATTTATACTATTTCCGGCTGTGCTGTCTGCTCGAAAACGCAGCCAAATGCGCCAATACGGCATCCGTATACGGAGCATTTTTCAAACATCTCAAACAGTCAGCACAGAAAACGCTCGTTATCGCTCCCGCAGATTACCAAATAAACAACGGCGAACACGAAGTGTACAATGAAGATGCGAATAGTCTGATTAAGCGGATCGAGGGCGATATTTTATACCTCGACCCACCGTACAACTCCCGACAATACAGCGCAAACTACCATCTGCTGAACACGATTGCCGACTATAAATCATTTACTCCGAAGGGAAAAACGGAGCTAAGAGAATACAACAAATCGAATTATTGCAGTAAGGCGAAAGTACAGCATACATTCAAAGATTTGATCCGGAACGCCCGGTTCAGATACATCGTATTGTCGTACAATAACGAAGGCATAATGCCAATGCAGACCATCGAACAGATAATGACCAAATATGGCAATTATCAGATGTTTCAAAAGGAGCATCAGAGATTCAAAGCAGACAAGACTGAAAATAAAAACCACTTGGCCGATACCACCACAGAGTACCTACAGGCGAAACAGAATCCGCAATAGTCGCCCGACTCATAAAATGCGACGCGACAAAATATGGAAAAATACAGTATCTTTCGGGAAACAGGAAAACAAATCGGATCCGCACGGCTAACCGGCAGAGCTGAAATCGTCCAAATGCTGAATCAGGGAAAAAGTATCGCGGCAATCTGCAAGGAATACGGGATCGCGAGAAACACCTTCGATCGGTTCAGAAGACAATACACCTATACTATTATAAAAGGAGAGAAAAAACGCTGGAGGGTAAACGGAAATGCTGCGGAGTTAAAAGAGAAAATACATGCAACGCTATAAACTGATGACTTTCCTCCCAACACAGGATAAGAAGGGGAGAGGGAAAAAGCCTGTCGCCACTCCGAAAGCGGCCCTCCACTGTTGCTGCACAAGGTCAGAAGGACAGCTGCGGCAAAAGCAGAATCAAACCTCGTAGCCCACACGCCCCCAACTGCATTCGATATTCACAAGGAAAGGGAACCTTTTTTCCCGCAATCTTTTATATCCGGAGTGAAAGATCAGAAACGGATTCCGGCGAAATCCGTCTTTCAACGGATCGTCGATACGGCATCGAACTCTTCGGGAGCGTAAGTCCGCAAGGCGAGTTTTTTAACCCAAACGACGAAGATCCCCGTGAGTACCAAGTTCAGCACGAGGGTCAGCACCGAAATAACCAGTGCCGGACCGCCCAAGCTATATCCCAGCGCAATGAAGATAACGCCCGCCCCTACCTCGCCGCGGGTAAACATACCGATCGAAAGGGCCAGACGTTCGCTCAACTTCCGATCACGATAAAAAAACATCGGGAAAAGTTTGCCCAGGTTGGACAGCAACGAGACGATCACCACATGGAATGCGATCACGCCCCACGACATCATGGGCTGCGAACCGGTCACGGAAGAAGCAGCTTCCCCAGTCGCAGCAGTCATACCGATAAACAACGGCATGCTCAATCCAACCAAAAACATGAACAAGAACGAAATGCCGGAAGCGGCCATCCGCTCCCCGCGAGATTCGACATGCCTGGTTTTCATCACCATACCCAATACGAAAGCGGGAAGCAGCACCTCGATATGAATACTGCCCTCCTCGCCGAAATAATATTTGGAAAGCAGGTAAACCAGTTGGGTAACACCGAAAACCACGACCGAATAGGTCAGAATCGCCCACCAATCCTGCCTCAACTCATACGTACTGAGTTTCTTCCACCCCAGCCACAACAGCAGAAAGACGATCACCACGACGACGAAAAGCTGCCAGCGCAGACCGATCATCAGGATTTGCAGAGGTATCATCAGCAGGATGGTATCCAGATCGTCGAAAATCGCCAGCACCTGAATTTTCCGATACATCCAGCTTCGCTTGAGCCGCAGGGCCGCGAGCATCGTGAACAGGATGCCGGCCGAAGTCGGAGCGGCAAAACGGCTCAACAACAGATTCTCTTTCCAGGCGTCGCCATTGCCCCAAAACTCGGGCGGCAACAACACGAAAACATAGTACAGAGCGATGAGCAGCCAAGGTACGGCTGCCGTAGCCATAGCGATGAAATAGTCCTCGGCATAGGAGCGCCAACGTTTTTTATCGATCTCGAATTCCCGGCCGACATTGATCATGATGAACGACAGACAGACATAAAGAAAGGTCGTCGCCCCGGCCCGAAATGCAGGATAGCTCTCTCCGAGCATCCCCGGAAGAATCTGGGAAGCCACGAGGCCAAGGATGAGAAGCAGGGAAAATGAGAAAATCTTTTTCATCGGAGGTTTTCAATAGAATGTTCGCGCAGTCGGCACAAGGATTTATGTCGGCTAAATCGCGGGTACCGCCCGGAATTTTGGTACAAAGAAAATCAAAATCCCGGAATTTCCCCGCATCGTCCGCCAAAAAAGCACCGACTGCGCACCTCAACGCCACTTTTTCGTGCGGAAGAACAAATAGGTCACGAATCCGATGACGATCATCACGCCCCAGGCCAGGATATAACCGTGCTCCCACTCCAGTTCGGGCATGTTACGGAAATTCATCCCCCATACTCCGACCAGAAAAGTCAGCGGAATGAAGATGGTCGATACGACAGTCAGCCGTTTCATAATATCGTTCATCCGCAAATCGTTGTTCGAGATATACAAATCCATCAGCGACGAAAGGGTTTCACGGCAGATGTCGATATTTTGCGCCACGTTGAGCAGGTGATCGTTCACATCGTTGAAGAAGGGCCGATTGACCCGGTGCAACAAACTCGAATCGGAACGAAATAGCCGCGAATATTGTTCCTTGAGCGGCAGAACCGTCCGCTTGAGCTGCATGTAATCCCGCCGGAGCTCCTGCATCTGTACTCCGATGTCCCGGTCTCCGGTATCGGCCAGCAATGCAGATTCCAGCTCCTCCAACCCGTCGCTGATCGCCGCTGCAACCGACATATAACCGGTTATCAAGCCATTGAGCAACACCGAAAACAGGTAGTCCGACTGTCGGGTACGGATTTTCAGTACATTGTTACGGATGGCACGCATCACATCGTCGAAAAAATCGTTGTCCCGCTCCTGAAACGTCAGCACGAAATCAGCGCCCTGCACCAGACTGACCTGCATCGCTTCGCCACCCATAATCTGCTTGGCAATAATCACATTGTACTGATCGTGCTCCTCGACCTTGCTGGCATGGTCGGTATTGAGAATGTCCTGCATGACCAGAAAATCGATCCCGAAATGCGTACAAACCGTCTGCACGGCATCCGTATCTTCCAGTCCGTGAATCTGCAGCCAAGTGATGCCATCGGGCTGAAAGCGGGACTTCATCTCCCCGAAATCATCTCCCGCAGCCTCTTCGACCCGATCCACAGTATAGCTGCACAGATGCAGATGAGTCCGTGTTTTCGTATCCCCGTTGTAGGCGAGCTTGTCGCTGAGCAGGTTGTTTTTCATGGCTGTACGATTAAAATTCGACCGTGATGCCCAGCGTCGGCACCAGCGTACCGCTCGCCTGGCGGATATACTTCATCTTATAACGCTGCTCCGAAGGCGGAGCCGAAGGATTCTCGATCACGCCGGTACTCATCAGCACGTCGGGCTGACGGAGCTTGCTGAAGGTCACGTTCTGCAAATCGACATAGATACCCAGCATGCATTTACGGAAATAAAACACCTTATCGACGCGCACGTCCAACTGGGCGAAGGCATCCAAACGTCCGGTATTGTATTTCGAATAGTCGTAATAAGGACGTCCCGAAGCGTTCCACGCCTCGACGAGCGACGATTTCTCGACGTCGTACGGCGTATAAGGCGTTCCGCCGATAGCGCTCAGCTTCGCCCCGACGCTCCACCCACGCGAGAAATCGTACGTACCGCTGATATTCGCCACGAAACGATTGTCCCAGGCAGAAGGAATATATTTCGCATCGTGCCGACTGCGGTATTCGCTGCTGAAAACGGTCAGTGCACCGACCAGATTGAAACGATCGGGAAGCTGCCAACGCACCATCAGCTCCAGACCGTAGGCGCGTCCCTGGGCCGAAGAAACGAGCAATTCGTCGCCCGAGGTACCGTAGTCGTTGCCTTTGCAGGTCAGCGGCACGTCGTCCGCCACCGAAAGCGGGATATTCGTATAATATTTGTAGAAACCTTCGAGCGAAACCACCAACCGGTCACGCAGACGCCAGTTGACGCCGACGGCGCTTTGCAGGACCCGCATATACTCCAGACCCCGATTGACCAGCTCGCCCGTATTGTCTTTATAACCGAGCGCCGTATAGGGCGGCAACTGGTAGAAAAGCCCTGCGCTTCCGCTCACCGACCAACTGTCGCTCAAGGCATAAGAAGCCGACACACGGGGCGAAAGCTGCTTCCAGAAACGCTCCATTTCCGCCGAATAGTCGCATCCGTCGGCCCGCACCCCCATCGAAACCGTCAGCCGCTTGTCTGCGGAGGCATAGTCGGCCCCCACGAAAAAGCCCCAGCCGACAATTCCCAAATAAGTGCGATAGTCCAGCAGCTCGGCTTCCTGCTGATAAGTCCGCTGCAAAGTCTTGTTATGATAGGTAGAATAGTTCAGTTCGGCTCCTTCGCGCAGCGTCCACCGGCCCAGGTAGGAGCGATTTTCGAACCGCAGGGTCGTCTTCTGCTCCACGCCCCGCAAACGCAGGGTCAGATTATCCGGAGTCGATTCGTCGTTGTTGCGGTATTTGGTATTGCGGTTATTCAGGTAGTTATGACTCAACGCCACCGACTGCACGTGCCGTCCGGCGTAATGGCGGTACACGGCACCCACAGTAAAGGTTTCCTGTTGGATACGAGGCAGGTAACTGAGCAGATATTCGTTCTCCTCGCCCTTCTCGTCGAGATTGAGCTTCATGTTGTCGATGCCCACCAGTCCGAGGAAAGTCAGCTCGTCCCGCTCCGAAAAACGGGTCTTGACCTTCAGTTGCCCGTCGATGTAATTGGGCAGAAAAGGAAGCCCCAGCAATTTGAAGAGGAACTGGAGGTAGGATTGCCGCACGGAAAAGAGGTAAGTCGTCTTTTTACCCACGTGTCCGCTGCCGCTGAGCGACACTTCGGAGGCACCGAGCGTCGCCTTGAAGGTCTGCCGTTCGAGATCGCCGTCCCGCAACCGGAAATCCAGCACCGAACTGAGCGCCCCGGCACGGTCGGCGGGAAACGAACCCGTATAGAAATTGATCTCGCGCACCAGATCGGAATTCACGATGCTTACGGGACCGCCCGTGGCACCCTGCGTGGCGAAATGGTTGATATTGGGAATTTCGATCCCGTCCATGAAGAAGCGGTTTTCGGACGGTCCGCCGCCCCGCACGATCAGGTCGTTGCGATAACCGATGGGCGAAAACGACACGCCCGGATAGGAACGTACGATACGCGACACGTCGCGATTGGAGCCGGGACTCTTCTCGATCTCCCGCATCCCGATCACCTGCATACTGACCGGGCTCTCGATCGTACGGCGGAAAGGCGAGGGACGAACGACGACTTCATTCAGATGCTCCGGCTCCTCCTCCATCTCGATTTCGATGAAAGGCGTCCGGGCCGACACCTGGTATTCGGGGGTCACGACCGTTCGGTAACCGATGAACGACGCCGTCAAGCTGTAAATGCCGGGCTTCACCTGCAGGATCTCGAATCGCCCGAGCGAATCGGTCATGGCGCCCTTACCGGGCTGGCCGGTGATCGTAACGGCTGCATAGGCGACCGGTTCCCGGGAAAGACGGTCGATAACCCTGCCCCGCACAGGATACCCCGCTGCGGCCCAAACAGAAGGAATGTACAATACCAGCAAAACGATTGCTGCCAGTAAGTTCTTTCTCATAATTCACAAAATCAACCGTCCGCAAAGCTAATAATTTTAGCGGCGTTTCGATCTTCCGGCCGTAAAGAATCGACCGAGGCGGACTGATTCGAGGCGAATCGGACGATTTACGGCATCGACACGATACCCCGAATCGCCCGCCGGCATAACCTAATAATCGAAAGAGATACAAAAATCATGAAATCCGCCCCGGAAGGAATCGAAATTTACACTATTTTTGTTTCCGGTCAATCTCACCTAATAAGTATATGCGCACACTGATCTCGATTCTCTGGATTTCGTTCTTTCCGCTTGCCGCAGCAGCGCAGGGCGACGACCTGTCGTATCGGCTGAAAAAGGTGATAAAGGATAAAAAAGCCGAAATCGGTATTGCGGTCATCCTGGACGCACAAGATACGGTAACGGTCAATAACGACGACCGCTACCCCCTGATGAGCGTATTCAAATTCCACCAGGCCCTCGCCGTCGCAGATTACCTGGACCGAAACGGACTGACGCCCGACACGGAAATATTCATTCCGGAAGAAGAGCTCGTCCCCGACACGTACAGTCCCCTTCGGAAGGAATTTCCCGAAGGCGAAATCTCGCTTTCAGTCAGCCGTCTGTTGGAGTACAGCCTGCAGCTGAGCGACAACAACGCCTGCGACATCCTCTTCAAGCACACGGGCGGTCCGGCAGCGACAGACCGCTACGTCCGGTCGCTCGGACTGCACAATTTCGCAATCGCAGCAACAGAACAACAGATGCACGACGATCCGCAAACGTGCTACGAAAACTGGAGTACGCCGCTCGAAGCCGCCGCCCTGCTGGAACTGCTCGTAACGGAACAGATTCTCACTCCTACACTGCGGGAAATGATCCGGCAAAACCTGATAAACTGTAAAACAGGTGCCGACCGTCTTCCGAAACCACTGTCGGGAACCGGCGCCGTCATCGGACACAAAACCGGCACGAGCGACCGCGACGAACGAGGCATCTTCGCCGGGACCAACGACCTGGGATTCGTCATCCTGCCGGACGGCACCCGCTATACCATCGCCATCTTCATCAAAAATTCGGCGGAAAATCCAGAAACGAATGCCCGAATCATAGCGGATATCTCCGAAACCGTTTATCGATACGTTCGCGACGAATACCGGGAAGATGACATCCGCCCCGGCAAAAAAACACATCGATAAAGGAGCCGGAATTGGATTCGAATCCGATTTTTATTAAATTTGGAAAGAAAACAGCGTAATTTGCACTGTTCTTGCACGGAATCAGAAAAACTTCAATACCCCAAGCATGAAAAAAATAGCGGCTTACCTCATTCCCGTCCTCGCCTGCTTTGCAGTAGGTATCTCGGCAAGTTTTTTCCAGGCTTCGTCCATCGCCGAATGGTATCCGACGCTGACCAAGCCGACACTCACGCCGCCCAATATCGTATTTCCGATCGCCTGGAGCGTCCTGTACCTCTGCATGGGACTTTCGCTCGGGCGTCTCATCGTGCGTCGGCAGCACAAAGGAATCATCCGGCTGTGGGTCTTGCAGCTTATCGCCAACTTCCTGTGGAGCATCCTGTTCTTCACGCTGCGCAATCCGCTGGCCGGATTCATCGACATCGTACTGCTGAATATCCTCGTGGGACTCTACATCTTCGCCGCGAGCCGCAGGGACCGCGCTGCCGCCTGGCTCTTCGTACCTTACCTGCTCTGGACGCTCTTCGCCGCCTACCTCAACGGATATATCCTGCTGCACGGCACCCCGGCGACGACTCCGACGACAATTCAAACCGAATCTTTAACAATATCAAAACCTAAAACAGAAAGAATTATGGTTCACAAAATGCCCGAACTTCCGTATTCGACGGAAGCGCTCGCTCCGAAAATGAGCAAAGAAACTTTTGAATACCACTACGGCAAACACCTCCAGACCTACGTGGACAATCTCAACCGCCTGATTCCCGGCACGCCTTACGAGTCGATGTCCCTGCAGGAAATCGTCAAGAAAGCCGACGGTCCGATCTTCAACAATGCGGCCCAGACGTGGAATCACACGTTCTTCTTCCTGATGCTGACCCCCGACCAGAAGCCGATGCCCCAAAAACTGGCGGATCGCATCGCCCGCGACTTCGGATCGGTCGAAGCCTTCAAGGAAGAGTTCTCCAAAGCCGCTACCGGACTTTTCGGCTCGGGCTGGACGTGGCTCGCAGCCGACAAGGACGGCAAATTGCAGATCATCTCGGAATCCAACGCCGGAAACCCGATGACCAAAGGCCTCAAGCCAGTCATGACGATCGACGTATGGGAGCACGCCTACTATATCGACTACCGCAACCGCCGCGCGGATTTCATCAAATCGTACTGGGAGCTGATCGACTGGGACAAGGTGGCCGACCGCATATTCCCCCGCAAATACCACTGCACCGCCTGCGACTACGTATATGATCCGGCCAAGGGCGATCCCGAAAGCGGCATCGCACCCGGCACGGCATTCGAAGACATCCCGGACGACTGGGTATGCCCCGTTTGCGGACTCTACAAGGATTCCTTCAAGATCGTGGAAGAGAAATAGGCGATCAGGAAAATTGAAAAATGCAGCGCATAAAGCGCTGCTTTTTTGTGTCGGGAGAATCCGTCGCAGACACCCGACAGCCGTTTTTCCGCGCCCGAGGGAAGAAGCCGGACAGCCCATTCCGTCCGACACCAGAAATAAAGAGATCGACCCGGCAACAGATCGACCTCTTTGTTTCAGTCCATACTAATCTCTACTTTATTACGACTGAAACCTTTATCGGCAAGACACTCTTCTTCTGCACAAACTCCGCACTTCGGCACATGCCGTACAACGGTTTCGAAAAATATTTCATCCGGGAAACAGAGAGCCGCCTCGCTTCAGGTTATCAATCCACCGAAAAGATGCCTCGCAGGTCTTTTCCGAAAGCTCCGTTCTCCGCAGACGCATATCATCCGAACTGTCCGTTCATCGGGCAGGCAAAGGCTGGTCTTCTGACTCGTCCCCGCCGCAACGCCTTCCCAGTCCCGCAGGACCAGTGGCAAAAGAGTGTCGCAGCAATACACCCGGGCATCCGAAACGCCGCCCGCAAGCGGGCCGATCTCCTCGGATCGTCGGGCAGGACTCACAGCAGCGGGAACTGTCGCAGACTTTCACTGCATTCCCATTTAATCTGACGGGGCGTAACCCCTCGTGAACCGTTGCAGTGCAAATGTAAGAAAATATTTGCTATCTTTGCCCGGTAACCAAAAAATATTTTGACAGAAACTATGAAACACGCATACGTATTTCCGGGTCAGGGCGCTCAAGCCGTCGGCATGGGCAAAGACCTCTACGACAACGTTCCCGAAGCCAAGGCTCTCTTCGAGCAGGCCAACGAAATCCTCGGTTTCCGCATCACCGACATCATGTTCGCCGGTACGGACGAAGAGCTCAAACAGACCAAAGTCACCCAGCCGGCCGTATTCCTCCACTCGGTCATCATGGCCAAGGCGCTGGGCGTGAAGCCCGACGCGGTAGCCGGACACTCGCTCGGCGAATTTTCAGCCCTGGTGGTGGCCGGCGCCCTTTCGTTCGAGGACGGTCTGCGGCTCGTTTCCAAACGTGCGATGGCCATGCAGAAAGCCTGCGAAGTCGTACCCGGTACGATGGCGGCGATCCTGGGACTCGACGACGCCAAAGTGGAGGAAACCTGCGCCTCGATCGACGGCGTGGTCGTGGCGGCCAACTACAACTGCCCCGGTCAACTGGTCATCTCGGGCAGCGTCGAAGCGGTCGATGCCGCTTGTGCCAAACTCAAGGAAGCGGGCGCCAAACGCGCACTGCGCCTGCCCGTAGGCGGTGCATTCCACTCGCCCCTGATGGAGCCGGCCAAGGTCGAACTCGAAAAAGCGATCAACGAAGCACCCTTCCAGGCTCCCGTCTGCCCCATCTACCAGAACGTCGATGCCAAACCCCAAACCGATCCGGCGACGATCAAGGCCAACCTGATCGCACAGCTCACCGCACCGGTACGCTGGACCTACATCGTCAAGAACATGCTTGCGGACGGCGTGACCGAATTTACGGAGCTCGGTCCCGGCAATGTCCTGCAGGGTCTTATCAAAAAAGTAAACCCCGAAGCGGTCGTAGAGTCGAAATCGACGTTGTAACCCGCCTCCGAAAACAAAATAGAATCGATTGCTTGTCAATCGATTCTATTTTGTTTATAATTTTTTTTCATATCACAAGATCAAATACGCCAAATTCGATTGAATTCTTTCTATATTTGCACAAAAATTACAGAAGATATCAAACGACATCAATAACTATGACATCGTTAACCGAATTTTTCAGCCGACAGGAGGATGACAATCTGAAAGGTATTTCGCACAAGAACAACCTCTTCAAGCGAAATATCATCGCACATATGGCGGTGAACGGGGAGTGTACGCTCTCGGAGCTTACCAAAGAGTTGCACATCAGCGTACCGACCATCACCAAGCTCGTTCAGGAACTCGTTCAGGAGAACATCGTCACCGATTTGGGCAAGGTCGAAACTCCGGGCGGACGACGTCCCAACGTCTTCGGACTGGCCAGCTCGGCCATCTATTTCGCAGGCGTCAATATCGGCCGGGACAACATGTCGTTCCTCATCACGGACCTGCACAACAATATCGTCAAAGAGGAACTCCTGACCGACTTCGAACTGCAGGATCGCCCTCAATGCCTCGAAAAAATCTGCTCGAATATCGCACATTTCATCGATACGTGCGGTGTGGAACGCGCGAAAATCCTCGGAGTGGGTGTCAGCGTCAGCGGGCGCGTCAATCCCACGACGGGACGCAGCTACCGCTATTTCACTTCGAGCGAACAGTCCCTGCGCGATATGATCGAACAACGCATCGGCATCCGCGTACTGCTCGAAAACGACACCCGGGCCCGATGCTATGCCGAATACACCAACAGCAAATCCAAAGACGAGATGGACGTACTCTACCTCCACCTCGGACGCGGCCTGGCCATCGGTATCGTCATGAACGGCAAACTCTACTACGGCAAGAGCGGCTTTGCCGGAGAGTTCGGACACATTCCTTTCTTCGACAACGAAATCATCTGCTCCTGCGGTAAGAAAGGTTGCCTCGAAACCGAAGTTTCGGGAATCGCTATCGAACAGAAGTTCGGTCGGCTTATCAGCCAGGGTGTCAATACGATCCTACGCGAGAAATACAACAAGCACGAAGCCATCCACGTCGATGAGATCATCGACGCAGCCAAGCACGACGACAATCTCTCGATCGAACTGATCGAGGAGGTCGGAGAAAAGGCGGGCAAGGCCGTCGCCTTCCTGATCAACACCTTCAATCCGGAAACGGTCATCGTAGGCGGCGAGCTGGCCGAAGCGGGCGACTACCTGATGCTGCCCCTCAAATCGGCGACCAACAAATACTCGCTCAATCTGGTCTATAAGGACACCAAATTCCGCCTGTCGAAAATGGGCAAGACGGCCAGCGCCTGGGGTGCTGCCATGTTGATTCGCAATCAGGTGCTCGGACTTTGCTAATGATGCTCCGAGGCCATATTTGCAGCCTGCGGGCCGTCGAACCTCAGGACCTCGAACTACTCTGCCGGTGGGAAAACGATCCTTCGTTGTGGACAGTCAGCGGTACGATCGAACCGTTCTCGCACTATTCGATCGAACAATTCATCCAGGAGCAGCAGGCTGGTATTTACCGGTGCGGACAACTGCGGTTGATGATCGACGACACAGCGGGGGAAACGATCGGAGCCATCGACTTGTTCGATTTCGAGCCGCAGCACGAACGGGCAGGCGTCGGCATTCTGGTTTACGATCCGGCACAGCGCGGGAAAGGATACGGGGCAGAGGCATTGGCTTTGCTCGAAGAGTATGCCCGCACGGTACTCCGGCTGCGGCAACTGTGGTGCAACGTACTCGCGGACAACATCCCCAGTCTGACTCTCTTCGAAAGAGCCGGATTCCGCCGGATCGGGGTTAAAAAGGAGTGGATCCGCACCCCCGAAGGGTATAAGGACGAAGTATTGCTCCAAAAGCTGCTTTAGACAATTTGAAATACAAATCTGCCGGAATTTTCCTGCCCGATAAGTGATCGGCGACGGAGCATCCCGGTAGATTTTTTTATCGTATATCGGGAGGAAACTCGCATCTCCTCCTCCCAACATCCGGCTTTTTCAAGCACCCCTCGCATCGGTTGCGCACCGCTGTCGTGGCGGGGCAATCCCGACCCTGCCGAAGCTACTCTTCGTCCGGTAAATCGGCCGCCTGCAAAGTCCGGGCAGACTGTTGTTTCTTGGTCGGAATTCCCAGTTTGCGAAGCCGCTCCCCACAGCGGACGATGTTGTCGTTACCGGTGCAAAGCCGCTTGTAGGCATCGTTGTACTTGTCCCGGGCGGCGTCGAGCGACTGTCCCACCCCTTCGAGCGAAGCGGTGAAAGCCACCAACTGCTCGTAGAGTTTCGTCCCGTAAGTAACGATGTCGGCCGTATTCTTGTTCTGTGCGTTCCGCTTCCAAAGATCGTCCACCAACTTCAGTAAGGCGAAAAGATTGGTCGGCGAAGAGATGATGACTTTCTTGTCGTAGGCATCGGCCCAGATGGAGCTGTCGTTTTGCAGCGCCGCCAGAAACGCCGGTTCGTTAGGAATGAACATAATGACGAAATCGGGCGAATCGAGCAATCGCTGGTACTCCTTGCGACCCAGTTCGACGACGTGCTGCCGCACCGACGCGACGTGCGACGCAAGATACTGGCGCCGGGTCGCCTCGTCCTCGGCCCCGACGTATCCGACGAATGCCGTGAGCGACACCTTCGAGTCGATGACGATGCGTTTGCCTTCGGGCAAGTAGCACCACGTCGGGCCGCAGGTTGTTTCCCGCCTCGTCCTTGATATTGAGCTGCGTATCGTAATGTACGCCCCGGATCAGGTTCGAATTGTCGAGGATCGTTTCGAGAATCATCTCCCCCCCAGTCGCCTTGCACCTTGGAATTGCCCTTGAGCGCGTTGGTCAGGTTGGTCGTTTCGGTGGTGATGCGGCGATTGAGTTCCATCAGCCGTTCGAGCTCGTTGCGCAACGCCCCCCGCTGTTCGTTCTCGGAGGAGTAGATCTTCTCGACCCGCTCGCGGAACTCCACGATGTTGTCCCGAAAAGGTTTCAACAACACGTCGAGCGCTTCGCGGTTGGTCTCCTTGAAAGTGCGCGACTGTTCTCCCAGAATGTCATTGGCGAGGTTCTTGAACTGGGTCCGGAAAGTTTCCTCCATCTTTTCGCGTTCGGCACGTGCCTCGGCCATTCGCTGTTCGGCCGCCTCCAGACGGGCCTGCGCCAGCGTACTCCGCTCGACCAGGGTGCGGATTTCGATTTCGGCGGCAGCGGATTTCTCTTCGGACACCCGGCGCGACTCCTCGGCCAGACGGCGAGCTTCATCCGCAGCGGCCCGTTCGTCCGACAAACGGGCGTTATCCCGACGCAGGGAGAGCAAAAGCAAGCCCAGCACGACGCAAACGACGCCGAGCGACAATAAAACGACAACGATTCCGGTATTCATGACAGACGGTGAAAAAGAAAAATGAACGTGCTTATACGGATCTGCAAGGAAATACGGCAATACAATCTCCCGACCGCTGAAAGCCGAAACAGGAGTGTCCTCCCCCAAGACCGCCGAACGTATTCCATCGTGCTACAAAAATAGGAAAATAATCCCTATGAACGGCGTCCGGCAGAATTAAATTTTCAAAAGGAAGCTACGACCGAACAAAAGATACCGCCCGGAATCCGACGCATTCGGTCCCTGTTGAAAATAAAAGCCAAATTATTGCCATTAACTCCCGGATTTCGTACTTTTGTGTCAAAATAAATCGAAACCATGCAACGAATCATATCCCCCTCGATGCTGTCGGCCGATTTCGGCCACCTGGAACGCGACACGCAGATGATCGACCGAAGCGCCGCCGAATGGGTGCATATCGACGTCATGGACGGCGTATTCGTCCCTAATATCTCGTTCGGATTCCCGGTGATGAAAGCCATCCGCAAGGCCACGTCCAAACTGCTGGACGTACATCTGATGATCGTCGAACCCGAAAAATACGTCACCCGCTTCGCCGAGGCAGGCGCCGGAATCGTCACCTTCCACTACGAAGCCACGCTCAATCCCAAAGGGTGCATCGACCTGATCCACCGCGCTGGCGCCAAAGCGGGCGTTTCGATCAAGCCCGCCACGTCGGTCGAAGTGCTGCGCGACATCGTACCCCTGATCGACCTGGTGCTCGTCATGAGCGTCGAGCCGGGTTTCGGCGGACAGTCTTTCATGCCCGACTCGCTGGAGAAAATCCGGGAACTGCGTGCCATGATCGACGAAACGGAATCTACCGCAGTGATCGAAGTCGATGGCGGCATCTCTGCCCATAACTCGCGCCTGCTCTTCGACGCCGGAGCCGACGCTCTGGTCGCCGGCAGCGCCGTCTTCGGCGCCCCGGACCCGCAGGCGGAGATCGAGAGAATGTTGCAGAGCTAACCTCCGACTCCTTTCACCCAAGCACCTACTTCCGGCAAGCCGGGCGTTCCGCACGCACGGAAAATCGCAGAAAACGAAACCATGATCTCTTTAGACAACCTCACCGTCAGCTATGGCGGCTGGACGCTTTTCGACAACATATCCCTGCTCATCAACCCCAAGGACCGCATCGGCCTGGTCGGTAAGAACGGCGCCGGTAAAACGACTCTGCTGCGTCTGATCGTGGGCGAACAGCAGCCCACCTCGGGTTCGATCTCCTACAACGGCGAATGCACGATCGGCTACCTCCCGCAGCAGATGCGCGTAGCGGACACTACGACACTCGTCGAAGAGACGGCCAAAGCCTTCGACGAAGTGCTGAAGCTCGAAGCCGAAATCGCCCGCCTCACCCGCGAAATCGCCGAGCGCACCGACTACGAATCGCCCGCCTACGAAGCGTTGCTGCACCGGTTGAACGAAGCGACCGACCATTATCACATCCTCGGCGGCGAGACCCGCGACGCCGACATCGAGAAGACGCTGCTCGGTCTGGGATTCAAGCGTAGCGACTTCCAGCGTGCCACGAGCGAATTTTCGGGCGGCTGGCGCATGCGCATCGAGCTGGCGAAACTGCTGCTGCGCCGCCCCTCGATCTTCCTGCTGGACGAACCGACCAACCATCTGGACATCGAGTCGATCCAGTGGTTGGAGGAGTATCTGAAAAGCTACAACGGCGCCGTGCTCGTCATTTCGCACGACCGCGCCTTTCTGGACAACGTCACCACCCGTACGGTGGAGATCTCGCTGGGCAAAGCCTACGACTACAAGGTGCCCTACTCGAAATACGTCGTGCTGCGCGCCGAACGGCGTGCGCAGCAGCTGGCCGCCTACGAGAACCAGCAGCGGATGATCGAGAAGACCGAAGAGTTCATCGAGAAGTTCCGCTACAAGCCCACCAAGTCGAACCAGGTGCAGTCGCGCATCAAGCAACTCGACCGTCTGGAGCGTATCGAGGTCGAGGAGGAGGATCTTGCCACGCTCAACATCAAGTTCCCGCCCGCCCCGCGCTCGGGACAGATCGTCGCAGAGATCAAGGAGGCCGGGATGTCGTTCGGCTCCAAACATGTCTTCAGCGGCGCGAACTTCACCATCGAACGGGGCGACAAGATCGCCCTGGTCGGCCGTAACGGCGAAGGCAAGACCACGCTGGCGCGGATGATCGTGGGACAACTCACGCCCACCGAAGGTTCGATCCGCGTGGGAGCCAACGTAAACATCGGCTATTACGCACAGAATCAGGAAGACCTGATGAACGGCGATTTCACGGTTTACGACACGCTCGACCGCGTAGCCGTCGGCGACGTGCGCACACGTCTGCGGGACATTCTCGGCGCCTTCCTCTTCCGCGGCGAAGAGGTCGACAAGAAGGTCAAGGTGCTCTCCGGCGGCGAACGCGCACGACTGGCGATGGCCCGTCTGATGCTGGAGCCTTACAACCTGCTGGTCCTCGACGAGCCGACCAACCACATGGATATGCGTTCGAAAGATATTCTCAAGAACGCCATCATGAAATACGACGGTACGGTGATCGTCGTCTCCCACGACCGCGAGTTTCTCGACGGCATGGTTTCCAAGGTTTACGAATTCCGGAACGGCGGCGTACGCGAATACCTCGGCGGCATCTACTACTTCCTCGAAAAACGCAAACTGGAATCCTTGCAGGAGGTGGAGCGTAAGGACGCTCCCGCGAAAGAGGCGGCGCCGAAAGCCAGCTCTTCGGGCAAGCTGACCTACGAACAGAAGAAAGAGCAGGAAAAACTCCTGCGCAAGCTCCGCAAGGCGGTCGAAACGATCGAAGCATCGCTGGCCGATCTGGAGAAGAAGATCGCGGATTACGACCGTAAATTCGCCGAAGCGACCCAATACAACGAAGCCGACTACAAGGCTTACAACGAGTTGAAAGCCGAATACGACCACCAGATGCACGAATGGGAGAAGGCGTCGTACGAACTGGAAATCACCGAAGGAGAGTAACGATCGGAGCCGGAAGAAAGCCAGCAGCACCATGAAAGCACTTATCCTCAACGGATCGCCCCATCCGCAGGGAGTTGTCGTCCAGGCGCTCCGCACCGCTGCCGACACCTTGCGGCAGGCCGGAGCCGACATCGAATGGATCGATGTTTACCGCACGGAGTTCCGCCCCTGCACGGGTTGTATGCAGTGCCGCGCGACGAACGTTTGTCCGCTGCCCCGCGATGCGGCCCATGCCGTCGGCGAACGGATCCGGCAGGCCGGCCTGCTCGTGGTGGGGACTCCGACCTACTGGGGCGGTATGTCAGCGCGGCTGAAGATGCTCTTCGAGCGGCTCGTTCCGGTTTTCATGGGCGAATCGGCTCTCGGCCTTCCGCAGCCCCGGCAAAAAGGCAAACGTGCACTCGTCATCGCTGCCTGTACGACGCCCTGGCCTTTCAACATCCTCGCACGGCAGAGCCGGGGTGCCGTCCGTTCGGTCCGTGAAATATTGGGTACGGGAGGGATGAAAGTCCGGACCTGCGAAATCCCCGGCACCCGGAAAATGAACGGCAAACTTTCCGAAAAGGAGGCCCGGCGAATCACCGCACGCACCCGCAGAATCGTTCGAAAAATAGAATAAAACTTTTGGCGACATCCGATTCGACTGTCCGGATAAAGAACACCGAAAAGCATGATTCCGGGCCCGATCCGAAAAGCCGCACGACAAAAAGACAAAAAAAATCAACTAACGAACCAACCAATACCATGACGGAAAACCTTGTATTCGGCATCCGCCCCGTAGTCGAAGCGATCGAAGCGGGCAAACAGATCGAAAAACTCTACATTCGCAAAGGCGCCGAAGGGCAGTTGATGACCGAACTGCGCGACCTCTGCCTGCGGCATCGCATGCACGTACAGGAGGTTCCCGTCGAGAAGCTCAACCGCCTCACGCGCGGCAACCACCAAGGCGTCGTCGCCCAGATCTCCCCCATCGGCTACGTCGAACTGAACGACATTCTGGAACGGGTGCCCGAAGACGAGACGCCGCTGATCGTCCTCTTCGACGGCGTGACGGACGTGCGTAACTTCGGAGCCATCGCCCGCTCGGCCGAATGTGCCGGAGCGCACGGACTGATCGTACCGCTGAAGAATGCCGCTCCCGTCAATTCGGAGGCGATTCGTTCGTCGGCGGGTGCACTGACCGCCATTCCCGTCTGCCGCGTCGGTTCGATCCGCAACACGCTCAAAGCGCTCCAGGCAGAAGGCTACCAGGTGGTAGGTGCTACGGAAAAAAGCCGCAAGCTGCTCTACGACGCGGATTTCCGCAAGCCTACGGCACTCGTTATGGGCGCCGAGGATACGGGCATTTCGAAAGAGGTGCTGAAGCTCTGCGACGAACAGCTGGCGATCCCGATGATCGGCAAGATCGAGTCGCTCAACGTCTCGGCGGCAGCGGCAGTACTGCTGTTCGAAATCGTACGTCAGCGAATCGGTTAATCCTGCCCTCCAACCTCTCGACACGATGTCCCTGCTGCGCGACTTATTCGACCTGTTCCGCTCCGAGCCGGATCATCCGGCAACCCGGAATCCAAAATCGAAGCCCGCGACCAGAAAACCCGCCCGCAGGCAAAAGACGATCGTCCATCCGATAGTCGGAGAGGTGACCCTCTCGCAAAGCCGCCGGGCACGGCGGATCTCACTCTGCGTAAGGCCTTCCGGCCCCGTCCGGCTCTCCTACCCTTACGGCGTCTCGACCGCCCGGGCTTTGGAATTTCTGGAAAGCCGCATCGAATGGATTCAGACAGCCAGGGATCGAATAGCCGAACGGCTCGCCCAGCAACCTCCACGCCCCACCCTTTCGCCCGAAGAAGAACTCCGCCGGCGGGAACAGTTGCGGCGCGAAGCGATGGTTGTACTACCGTCCCGCGTAGCGGAACTCGCAGTGCGAACCGGTCTGCAATACCGTTCGGTAACGATCCGGGCCACCCGCTCCAAATGGGGCTCCTGCAACGGGCGCAACGACCTGTCGCTGAGCCTGTACCTGATGACGCTGCCCGAACATCTGCGCGACTTCGTCATCCTCCACGAACTCTGCCACACCGTCCACCACGACCATTCCCCCCCGCTTCCATGCGCTGCTCGACCGGCTGGTCGGGGGTAAAGAAAAACTCCTCAACAAGGAGCTGAGGAGTTACAGGGCCTATTGAGTAAAAATTCACGATCGAATCTTCAACCGCTCTTTTTCTCTTCTCATCCGAAGCAGAAATTCGATATAAAGCCACTCGCACACAAATACAAAAGAAATAAGAGGAACCGCAGGCAGCTCCTCATAATGACGGGTAAAAAGCTGACAGATCATCCAACCGACAAGGTAATCTCCGAAAAGAAACAGTCCTATCCAAAATATCAGATCAAAAATCGAAGGGCTATTCTCCCGAATATACTCCCGTTTCAGCCGCAGACACTTCGCGTAATCGATCTTCAGTATTTTTACTTTCAATATCTCGCCGAAGTGCAGATAGTCGAGTTCTCTCAATTCATAATATTTTCCGGCCTTTGCCCGGCTAAATTTATATGGATGACCCGATAGGCAAACGAAAGCCCTTTCCCACAGAATTTTACAAAAACCTCGATACAGCCGATCTCTTCGGCCGCGATCCGCTTTCGGACAAAAAGCAACGGATAAGATACGGTAAAACCCGCCTCATCGAACGTGAACGTACGAATACGAAGAAATGCGAAGATAATAGCGGCCCAGAGAACGACAGGCATTAAACCAAAACACCAGTCTGCCCCCGAAAGCAGATCCTCACCTTGCGCGAGATCCGAATAACAAAGAGCGAATATAACGATCAGGCTCCAAAGCAGAGTGATATAGGCCATAAAAATATAAGACCCGATCGTTATTCTACGCAACCGGGTACGCATTCCCTTCTATAATTCAGAATAACTTCTTTTTCGACCGGGTGACGACGAAATCCTTCAGGTAGAAAGGCTCGAAGTACGCGATATCCTCCGTGCGGCCCGCATCGAGCGCCTCCTGTGCCAGCCGCGCAAGCCCTCGGGCAGAAGGCGCCACCTGGATCAGCGTCGCATCGGGCAGCAATCCGGCACATTTGGCCGCACCGTTTCCGAAAATCACGAAAGGACGTCCGTCTCCGCGCCATGCCGCGAAACTCTCCGCCGTAACGACCTCGGCGGATACGTCCGAAAGAGGAGTTCCCGCAGCATCGAATACCCGGGTATAAACCTCCATGCGGCGGGCGTCCACCATCGGGCAGAGGCACGCCTCCTCCCAGCGATCGACCGAGAGAATCCCCGCTTCGTAATCCTCTTTCGCAACTTCGGTCAGGGCATCCAGGGAACCGATCGCCACCAGCGGGATCCGCAACCCGTAGCACAGTCCCTTAGCGAACGAAACGCCGATACGCAGCCCCGTATAGGAGCCGGGCCCCTTGCCGACAGCGACGGCATCCAGCTCTTCGGGAGCGATCCCGGTCTGCGACAGCAATTCATCGACGAAAACTCCGACCTGGCGGGCGTGGTCGCGCCCCTGATCGCTCTCCCGGAGCGAGATCAACTCCCCGTCCCGGGCCAAACCGACCGAACAGATGTCCGTGCCGGTTTCGATACATAGAATAAGTGACATATCTTTTTTCTTTCGTTTTTCAATCCAAACACCTCCGGCAGACCTTCGCACCGACATTGTCGCCCCCTCCCTGAAGCGAACGGGAAGCGGAATGATCGCCGAAGTCCGCCCCTCGGGATGCGAACCGTTTCTCCGATCCGAAAAGCCGCCGCAGGGAAACCGCTCCCTGCAAAGCGTTTCGAATAGCCGTACGATCCGATTCCACCCGACAGCAGGCAGCGGCAGGACGATCGGCCCCGGGATGCTCTCCGAGGTTACGCCCGATATTTCTTCATCGCCTTGTCCATCTCGCGCTTGGCGTCGTTCTCCTTGAGGTACTCGCGCTTATCGTAGGCCTTGCGCCCCCGGGCCAGACCTACGACGACCTTGGCCAGCCCCCGCTCGTTGAGAAAGAGCCGCAAGCCCACCACGGTCAATCCCCTGTCCTGCAATGCCCGCTGAATCTTGTTCAACTCCTTGCGGTTGAGCAGCAGTTTGCGGTCGCGGCGGGGAACATGATTGTTGCAGGTCCCCCAACCGTACTCGGCGATATTCACGCCCCGAATCCAGAGTTCGCCCTTGTCGAAATAACAGTAGCTGTCCGTGATCGACGCCTTGCCCAGCCGTACGGACTTGATCTCCGTACCCACAAGCACGATGCCCGCGATCCACTCCTCGATAATTTCGTAATCGAAGGTCGCGCGTTTGTTCCGTATGTTAATATTCTTATAATCGGCCATATCCAATTTCTCTGTTTTTCCGCCGGAACCTCTGTTCGGGAACCGACGATCCGGCACCATATTTGATTAATCAACCGCAGAGGGTGTCCGGGAAAGATAACTAATTCTTTTATCTTTGTAGAAGATAGGATGCGGCTCGGCAATCTTTGCGTGCAAACGCGCATGACTGCTCTCGCCTTTGACTATCTTTGATATGTTTTACACATCTTTCTGTTTATTTTCTGTTTGCACACGGTATGCATAGTGATACGTGTACGCCCGGACCCCTCTTTTTACAGAATCAACCGATGCAATTTCCGGGCAATCGAAACCTTTCCCCTGTTCAGGTTCGACAGCCGCTGCATAATGTCCTGCATCTCGTCGTCCGTAAGATTCTCGTCCTGAAGTTTTTCACGAAGCTCCCGCGACATCCGCTCGATCACCTTCGACTTGTAGAGCGTCACGGCCTTCGGCACTCCGACAGCCAGCATCTCGGCATCGCTCTCGACATGGACCTCCTTGCGCCGCCACAATTCGCTCGGAACGTAATGATCCTCCGAAGTAAGGATATCCACCGACACGTTACACACCTCCGGATCGGAGTGATTGATAAAGTGGTGGATCGGCACCTCGACCCCCAATCCCAAAGCGCACCACTGTTCGCGGTAAACCCGCAGAATCTCATTGAAGACCCGGTTCTGGAACTCCAAACCGTCGGCGTCCAACTCCCCGAAAATTACCTCGGCGACATTATATTGAACGACATTCCGGCCCTCCTTGAAATCGAACGAACAATGACCGTACTTGAGCAGATAACGCGTCAGCTCCCGTTCGAGCGCTTCGGCACTGCTGCCCCCGGTCACCTGTCCCGCAAAAACCGTTTCAGGGCGCTGCGCAGTCTGCTCGGCACGAAAACGGGCGCTCTGACGCCGCACGAACTCCTCGGCTTCGCGGTCGCCCGTGGAAGCCATACGCTTGCGCCCCACTTCGGCAATCAGCAGGTTCTCGTCGATGTCCATGATCCGTGCGCACTCCTTGATATAGACCGAGCGCTGGATCGGGTCGGGAATCTGCACAATGGATTGCACCATGTCGTTAATCAACGCCGCCTTCTTGATCGGGTCGCCGGCAGCATCCTTCAACAGTAGCTTGGCCTTGAACGTCAGGAAATCCTCCTCGTTGGCCCGGATATACTCCTGCACCTCCGCAGCCGTATGGGTTCGGGCGAACGAATCGGGATCGTCTTCCGGCGGAAGCAGCACCACACGGACATTCATCCCCTCGCGCAGAATCATGTCGATTCCCCGCAGCGAAGCGTGAATACCCGCCGAATCACCGTCGTAGATCACCGTGATATTCCTGGTAAAACGTCCGAGCAGGCGAATCTGTTCGGTCGTAAGGGATGTACCGGACGAAGCCACCACATTCTCCACCCCCGCCTGGTGCATCGAAATCACGTCGGTATATCCCTCGACCATGATCGCGAAATCATACTGCTGGATCGCTTTCTTGGCGAAAAACAGGCCGTACAGCTCGCGTTTCTTGCTGTAAATCTCGCTTTCGGGCGAATTTTGGTACTTCGCAACCGACTTGTCTGTACGCAGCGTGCGACCTCCGAAAGCCACCACGCGGCCGGAAATGTTATGCACGGGGAACATCACCCGCTCCCGGAAACGGTCGAAGAGCGAACCGTCGTCGCGCTTGATCGAAAGTCCGGTCGAAACCAGAAACTCCTCCTTATAACCGGCAGCCAAAGCCGCCCAGCTCATTCGGTCGCCCCTGGCGGGACAGAATCCGAGCCCGAACTTCTTGATCGTCGCATCGGAAAATCCCCTCTTCTGCCGGAAATAGGTCATGCCGACACTCATCCCTTCGGTTTCATGGAGCAGGTAATTCGAAAAATACTCCGCCGCCCAACTGTTCACGACGAACATACTCTCGCGGTTGTCGTTGCGGGCGACCTCCTCGGGCGTCATCTCCTTCTCCCGCACTTCGATACCGTAACGCTTGGCCACGGCTTTCAACGCCTCGGGATAAGTCATATTCTCGTGCTCCATCAGGAACGTGACGGCATTGCCGCCCTTGCCGCAGCCGAAACACTTGTAAACCCCCTTCGAGGGCGATACGACGAACGACGGGGTCTTCTCGTTGTGGAACGGACAACACGCCTGATAATTGACACCCTTTCGTTTGAGCGTCACGTATTCGCCGATAATATCCACGATATTCGCAGCGGCGTAAATCCTATCTATTGTTTCCCGGTCGATCATCTTTGCAAAGGTACGAATAATTCAATTATTACGGATTACATCAAGTACTTATTCGCCTCTTCGAGGCGATACTCAGGAGAACATTCGAATAGATAGTTCAGTAAATTCAGATGCCCCGCTCCGAAAATAACGAGGATCCTGTCGGACGGCCCCGTTTCGATCCGTTGAATATTCCGGAATATCCGCAAATTCCGGTTAAACCACCTTCCCGTTTCAAAATCTACACCGATATAATCGTTCGAGAAGAATTCATATTTGAAATGACCGATCAAGTAATTACCCAGACTACGCCGAATATGCTCCGGGTCGTTCAGCTCGATAAGTTCGGCAATAATTCCCTGCTCCTTGAAAACAGCTTCGGGCACAAACCTTTTAATAGAATCCGGATGGTCGTAAAAACTGGTTTCGAAACGGATATACTCCTTACTGTTTTCATCGCGTAATAACTCATCGATTTCGTCATAGTGCTTTCCCCATTCATCTACGCAGTAAATCCGGTCTATCCCCAGCCGTTTTGCCAGCCGGAATCCGATCTGCTCGTCTTCTCCTCGCTGCAAATCATAACAGTCCGCCAAATATCGACGGAACAGAGAGTCCGTCTCGAACTGCATTTTAACCGGCCGTTCGATAACGATAATCGTTGGGGCAAACTTCTCCAACAAACCGACCAATGTTTCGATCTCATTCTGGTAAACCGGGTTCAGGACATCTATTTGCTCGCTTTCGGCATACTGCACCTGATCCAGATTGGGAAAATCGAAATGAAAGGTACCTAAAGTGAGTACCGGAACAGGCTCTTGTGCAGCGGCAAAACAAGCCGACAAAACACAAACGATCAAAATAATTATTTTTTTCATGTCGTATATTTTTTCCGCCGCAGGAAAGATTGTTCGCAAAACTGAATTTATACAAAAATACATGTTTTACATAAAACATATTCTATTACACTCCTGAAAAAACAGAGGCAAAATATATTCTGTTTTTGAACGTTAATTTTCAATTATCGTTATCTTTGCCTTATGGACTTCAAATTGGTATCCGACTATGCCCCGACGGGCGATCAGCCCGAAGCGATCGCACAGCTATTGGCCTCGATCCGGCACGGCTCGAAGCACAATACGCTGCTGGGCGTGACCGGTTCGGGCAAAACTTTCACGGTGGCCAACGTCATCAGCCAGCTCAACCGGCCGACCCTCGTATTGAGTCACAACAAGACCCTCGCGGCACAGCTCTACGGGGAGTTCAAGAACTTTTTCCCGGAAAATGCGGTCGAATACTTCGTTTCCTACTACGACTATTATCAGCCCGAAGCCTACCTACCTTCGACGGATACCTATATCGAAAAGGACCTTTCGATCAACGACGAAATCGAAAAGATGCGTTTGAGTACGACCGCCACCCTGCTCTCGGGGCGGCGGGACGTCATCGTCGTTTCCAGCGTATCGTGTCTGTACGGCTGCGGCAATCCGAGCGATTTCCACTCGATGGCCATTCATATCGAAGTCGGCGAAATCCTCAACTACAAGCAGTTCCTCTACAAACTGGTCGAAGCGCTCTATACCCGGACCGAACGGGAACTGACCCCCGCGACATTCCGCGTGACGGGCGACACGATCGACATCATGGCGGCTTTCGGCGAATTCGGCAACCAGTGTTTCCGCGTCACCTTTTTCGACAACGAAGTCGAGAGCATCCAGAGCATCGACCCCGTAACCGGCCAGCGGATCCAAACGCTCGACGCACTCACCCTTTACCCAGTGAGCCTGTTTGTCACGACCAAGGAGCGCATACACACGGCCGTGCAGCAGATCTACCTCGACCTGGGCAAGCAAATCGCCTTCTTCGAGCAAGCGGGACGTCCGGCCGAAGCGCAGCGGATCAAGCAGCGGGTGGAGTACGACCTGGAGATGATCAAGGAGTTGGGTTACTGTCCCGGCATCGAGAACTACTCCCGCTATTTCGACGGACGTGCAGAAGGGACGCGACCCTTCTGCCTGCTGGACTATTTTCCGCAGGATTACCTGATGGTGATCGACGAGAGCCACGTCACGCTCCCCCAGGTGCACGCCATGTTCGGCGGCGACCGCGCCCGCAAGGAGAACCTCGTGGAGTACGGGTTCCGTCTTCCCGCAGCCAAAGACAACCGGCCGCTCCGCTTCGAGGAGTTCGAACAACTGGTCGGCACCACGATCTACGTGAGCGCCACACCGGCCGACTACGAACTGATGAAGAGCGAAGGAGTGATCGTCGAACAGTTGATCCGGCCGACAGGACTGGTTGATCCTCCACTCGAAGTGCGGATCACGGACAACCAGATCGATGACCTGCTGGAGGAGATCGACAAGCGGGTACGCAACGACGACAAGATACTCGTCACGACCATCACCAAACGCATGGCCGAGGAGCTCTCCAAATATTTCGACCGAGTGGGGGTCCGCAACCGCTACATCCATTCGGACATCGACACGCTGGAACGGGTGCAGATCCTCGAAGACCTGCGGGCCGGCATGTTCGACGTGCTGATCGGCGTCAACCTGCTGCGCGAAGGGCTCGACCTGCCGGAGGTGGGGCTCGTGGCCATTCTCGACGCCGACAAGGAGGGGTTCCTGCGCAACGTGCGGTCGATCACCCAGATCGCGGGACGTGCCGCTCGCCATTCGAACGGCAACGTGATCCTCTACGCCGACACCTGCACCGACTCGATGCGCTACGCCATCGAGCAGAGCAACCGCCGCCGCGAGAAGCAGGTGCGCTACAACATGGAGCACGAAATGCTCCCCCGACAGGCGCAGAAAAGCGGCTCGGGACAGAGCACCCTGCTGGCAAATACGGTTCAGACACCCGTCACGGATGGAATTCTCTACCCTCTGCCCGACAACCGGCAGACGCTGGCCGCAGACGTTACGTCGGCCTACTCGACCGAGAGCATCGACACGCAGATCGCCCGGGCCCGGGAAGAGATGGAGCGTGCGGCCAAGTCGTTGGACTTTCTGGCCGCTACCAAATTCCGCGACCGCATGTACGAACTGCAAAAGCTGAAAGAATCCGAGTACAAACGGTAGCGCGAAAATGCGGCATAAAATATGAAGCTTGAAACAATGCTTTCAACCCGACGAAAAGAACCTTGCGGCAATTCGTCGGGAAAACAAACAGAATAAACGAGAAACGTATGAACAACTTCACTTTCCAAAATCCGGTCAAGTTGATCTTCGGCAAAGGCTCCATCGCCAAGCTGGCGAAAGAGATTCCGGCCGACAAGAAGATCATGGTTACTTTCGGCGGCGGCTCCGTCAAGAAAAACGGCGTGTACGACCAGGTGGTCGCAGCGCTCAAAGGCCGCGACTTCGTAGAGTTCTGGGGCATCGAGCCTAATCCCAAAATCGAAACCCTGCGCAAAGCCATTGCCCAGGGCAAAGCCGAAAAGGTCGATTTTCTGCTCTCGGTGGGCGGCGGCTCGGTACTCGACGGTACCAAGCTCATCGCTGCGGGCATTCCCTACGACGGCGATGCCTGGGAGCTGGTGCTCGATGAAGACAAAATCGGCGAAGTCGTTCCGTTCGGCGACGTGATGACCCTGCCGGCCACCGGCTCCGAAATGAACGCCGGGGCGGTGATCTCCAACCTCGCCACGCAGGAGAAGTTCGCGTTCCACCACTCGTTCCCGCAATTCTCGATCCTCGATCCCGAAGCCACCTTCTCGCTGCCGCCGTTCCAGGTAGCCTGCGGTATCGCAGACACTTTCGTACACGTCATGGAGCAATACCTGACCGTCACGGGCGTTTCGCCGCTGATGGACCGCTGGGCGGAAGGTATTCTGCAAACGCTGATCGAAATCGCCCCCAAAATCCGAGCGAATCAGCACGATTACGACCAGATGGCCAACTTCATGCTCTGCGCGACGATGGGACTGAACGGCTTCATCGCCATGGGCGTGCCGCAGGACTGGGCGACCCACATGATCGGACACGAACTGACGGCCCTGCACGGCGTTACGCACGGACAGACCCTCGTGGTCGTACTCCCGGCCCTGATGAGCGTAATGCGAGAACAGAAGAAGGGAAAAATCCTGCAATACGGCGAGCGGGTGTTCGGTATCCGTGAAGGCTCGGAGGACGAGCGCATCGACCGGACGATCCGCGCCACCGAAGAGTTCTTCCGCTCGCTGGGACTGGCTACTCGCCTGCACGAATTGCAGATCGGGCAAGATACGATCGACGAGATCGTCCGTCGCTTCAACGAGCGCGGCTCCCGGCTGGGCGAAGCGGGCAACATCACGGGCGACGTGACCCGCCGTATCCTCGAACTCTGCAAATAAGGGTAGGAACCGAAACAGGCGAAGCGGGTTTGAAAACCCGCTTCGCCTGTTTACTTCGTAATCATCCCCAATCCATGCCATCTGCACCGAATTATGCTCACACCTGATTCACGAACAGCACAAAAGTATTTCCGGAAAAATCCGGACTGCAAACACCCGAAAACTGCGAGCAACGACAACTCCGAGCCAAATGTCGAAGAGCAAGGCCTATAAATCGAGTACAGATCCCTTCTATTTTACCGAAGAAATTCCCTTGAACGTATAATAACGGGCCGCCAGGTAGCTGTAAAGAGCTACGGCGAGCGATGTGATACACTTGGAAGGAGTCGGCCACAGACCGCACACCTCGACCAAAAATTTCATACAGGCGTAATTGAGCAAAATAGATCCTACGACTGTCAATAGATAGCGCCCCAACTGTTTGCCCGCCGCAACAGGCAGCGTGCGGAACGCGACATAGCGGTTCAGCCAGAAGCCGGTGAAGAACGTAATGGGAAAAACCAGTACCAAAGAGGCGATATGCGGCGACATAACCACGAATCCCAGGTCGAAATAACGGCCTGCAACCAGAAAATGATAGATCAGGGCATAGCTGACCGCATCCACGGACAGCGTGATCGCACCGCAGGCCCCGTAACGGAAAACCGTTTCGGATATCACACAAGAAAAAGGGCGCCGATAAAACCAGTCGATCGCACGCCGCAGGATCAGTGCAAAAGTCATCGTTTTTTCGTATAGGGCCACACTTCCTTCAGACCGGCCCCCGCATTTCTCATAAAGTCACGGCACTCCGCAGCAGAATCGCTTTCGAAAACGGAAACCATCCACTTCTTCCCGAAAAAGTAAATCCGGAAGTTTGTGTCCGACAGGCGGGCCCGGGCTTCGGCGACGGCTCGCCGGGCATTCTCCTCGGTGCTGTAAACGCCCCAAACCACATACGTTCTGCCGGGAATCATCCTGGCGACCTCGGGAACCGGCGCTTCGTAGTCGGCGTCAAGATCGGCGCGGCCCGCACCCGTCGCGCCCTCGGAAAGGGTTTCGACGCCAGCCGCCTCATCATCCTGCGACGTTTCGACGGGACGGCTCTCAGCAACCGGCTCGGAGTCTATCGCACCGGATTCGGCATCACCTCCGGTGGCTTCGGGAGTTCCGCTCCCGGTTCTTGCCGGGACGGATGAAACGACCTCGGCAACGGGAAGGACCTCCTGCTTTTCAGAATCGCCCACGAACGGCAGCCGCATCCACTCTCCGTACTGCCAGATTCCGTAACCGACAGCCGCCGTACAAAACAAGGCGATCCCCAGATAAAGGGGTAGCCGGGAATATCGGCGTTTCAGCGGCAGCGGATCGTGTCCGAGAGGATTGAGAACGGCATCGAGCTGCGAATCGAGCCGAAAGTAGCGGTGATTGAGCTCCCCGACTCCCGGAATGGAGATTCCGTCCTCCACCCGGGCTTTGTCGAGCCACCGGGAATAGATATCTTCGGCCGCAGCAACATCGCAAGCCCCCGCCCGAGCAATCAGGTCTATCACGGAAACGCCCCGCTGCTCGGAGAGGAGAAAGGCAATGCGCCGGGAAGGACGTTCCAACTGCCGAGCCGATGCACGCCAGGCACTCCGAAATTCGGGAACGAGCGAGCCGACTCCCGGAAACCAAATTTCCCGTCCGTCGGCCAGCGCATTGAAAACAATCTTATTTACCTCGTCCTGCATCATTTCATACGACGATGTTTACGTGGCTTGGAACTGCCGCCCTGCTGCCGGACAGTCTGCTGTCGAACCACCCGCACCGTATCGGGATCTACCGGAGAGCGGTGCATGCCCCGGTAAATCATATAAATCCCCACCAGAATGAACGGAATACTCAACAACTGTCCCATATTCAACAGCATACCCTGCTCGAAAGCCTCCTGATCCAACTTGATGAACTCGATAAAAAAACGAGTCAGGAAAATCCCGATCAGCCCCACGCCGAACATCACGCCCGGACGACGCCGGCCCAGGTCACGTCCGTAATAGAGCCAGCAAAGGATTCCGAAAATCACCAGGTAGCATAACGCTTCGTAAAGCTGGGTCGGGTGTTGCACGGGGATGGAGTCGATGGGAACATTCGGATAAAGCCGAACGAACTTGAACCCCCAGGAAACATCGGTCACCGCCCCCACGATCTCCGAATTGAACAGATTACCCAGACGGACGATGGCGCCGCCGATAGCGACCGGTAGCATAATCCGATCGAGCGACCAGATATAAGGAAGTTTATTCTTGCGCGAAAAAAGCCAAAGACCGATCAGCAGGCCGACGGCAGCGCCGTGACTGGCCATGCCGCCGTTGCGGAAATCCGTAATGATAGCCCAGGGATGGGCAAGAAAATACCCCGGTTCATAAAAAAAACAGTGTCCCAGACGGGCACCGAGGATCGTGGCCAGCGTGCCATAGACGAAAATCGACTCCGAAACCTTCTGGGGCAGCCCTTCGCGTTTACAGACCTGGTCGAAGAAAAGCATGCCGCCGAGAATCGCCAGCACCCACATCAGTCCGTAATAACGGATATCGAACGATCCGATCGAAAAAAAGACGGGATTGAAATCCCAGACAACGGTTATTGGAAGGATCATACGTTATGCAAAATTAGTGAGAATGTCCTGTTTGAGCCTTTTTGAGCGTAAACGAGAAGGTCGTTCCCACTCCCAACTCGCTGCGGACGTTGATTCGCTCGCCGTGAGCTTCGATAATATGCTTGACGATCGCCAGTCCGAGCCCCGTACCGCCCTGCTCGCGTGAACGGCCCTTGTCCGTACGGTAAAACCGCTCGAAAATACGGGGCACGTCCTCCTTGGCGATACCGACGCCGTTGTCCTCGACTTCGACGAGGATCTTATCCAGCATATCTCGGAATTTGATCCGCGTTACACCCCCTCCTTGCCATAACGGATCGAGTTGATAATCAGATTGACCAACACCTGTCCGACGAAATGCTTGTCGGCACAGACCCAGAAAGGCGAAGGCAGGCTGTCGGCCCCCCTTACCTGAATCTTAATTCCCTTCTTATCGGCTTCGATTTCGGCCTGTTCAGCAATCTCGCGCGTCATGGCAGCGATGTCGAAAGACTCCATTTTCAGGCGCGTCATATTGCTCTCGAGCTTGGAAATGGTATCCAAATCATTGACGATGTCGATCAAACGGTCGATGCTCTTCTCGGCCCGTTCGAGGTATTTACGGTTGATCAGGTCGTCCTCCAGACCACCGTCGAGCAATGTCGAAATATACCCCTGAATATTGAAAATCGGGGTTTTCAACTCATGGGCCACATTACCCAGATACTGCTTGCGGAACGATTCCGTTTCCTTGAGCCGCGCGATCTCCTTGTCGTTGGTATCCGCCCAGGCGGTCAGCTCCTCGGAAATGTTTTCGACGTGCTTGTCCTTGAGCTCATCCAGAATCTCCTGCGTATGCACGTTACGCGAAAGTACGATCGAGTAGATCGGCTTCAGCTTATAAGCCACGTACTTGCGAATAATAAACAACGTCAGTAACGTCATACCGACAAACACGGCGCAAGCCACGCAGAGGGTCTGCCACCACACCGCTTCGAGCAGCCACATGGCCGCCGCGACGACGATCGCAGCCACCGCCGCAACCAGCAGCGAAGCGAACTCCTTGGTTTTGATAGGCATCATTTCAGGTAATTTTTCATGAGCCGGGCAATGTACTTGCCGATAATGTCGAACTCCAGATTGACCAACGTACCGGGTTTGATCCGGTTGAAGTTGGTGTGTTCATAGGTGTAGGGAATGATCGCCACCTGGAACTGTCCCTCCTGCGAATTGCAGACCGTCAGGCTGACACCGTTGACCGTAATCGACCCTTTCTCCACCGTACAATTATCCCCCGCAGGTTCGTATTTGAACGTAAAATACCAGCTGCCTTCGGCATCATCGACGGCCGTACAAACGGCCGTCTGATCCACATGGCCCTGGACGATATGGCCGTCGAGCAGCGCATCGGGCCGCATCGAACGCTCCACATTGACGATATCGCCGACCTGCAACTGGCCCAGATTGCTGCGCAGCAGCGTCTCTTTCATTGCCGTTACGGAGTAGGTATCCTCCGTAATATCCACCACGGTCAGGCATACGCCGTTGTGGGCAATGCTCTGATCGATCTTCAACTCCCCGCAAAAATCCGCACGAAAAGTGAAGGTCTTATTTTGTTGTTCGATACGGATATCGGTGAGCGTCACCGTTCTTTCCACGATTCCTGAAAACATAATTCGATTTTAGATTTTAATTTCCAACTTGCCCACGACCTGATATACCTGCTCGATATCGGAAGCCTTGACGAAAATATCGTCGAAATTTTCCCGGTCCGCAGCAACCAACCGCCATTCGGAATCCCGCTCCGAAGTGCGAACTATTCGCAAAGTTATGATTTTTTGACAGACAATCACGTATTCGAGTCCGGGAATAATCTCCTCGGGCGTCATTTTTTTCAGGAACACGATCGATCCGGACGGAATAGAACACCCCATAGCCTTTCCATTATACAGCATAGCCAGGTCGCAGCCGGTCAGTTGGGGAATCACCATCTCCCGATCGGGGGCCAACTCGTCAAGACGGGTGATATGGGATTCGACATCCACCTGATAAAACGGAATTTGCACCCCGCATAATTTCTCGTCCACAAACATCTGCCCCTCGCCGGTAAGCAACCACGCCAGGCTGACTTCCGGGAATTTGGTCACGATCTTGTAGGCCAGGTTCCGGGAAATACCATTATTTCCCTTTTTTATCTGATAGAGGTTTTCACCCCGCGGCAATCCAATATAGAGTGCAAAGTAGTTGATAGTCATATTCGCCCAGCGAATAACGCTGTCGATTCTTTGCCAATTATCCATTTTTTGTCGCATAATTCAATTTTTTTTATACCTTTGTGCCACCGGTCCCGTAGTTCAATGGATAGAATTTAAGATTCCGGTTCTTACGATATGGGTTCGAATCCCGTCGGGATCACTTCCAAGGCGCCTTCTTCAAGGCGCCTTTTTTATTGCATACCCCCATTACGACATACTAATATAATAATTTTGGACAAATATAATGATAAATTACGGTTATATAATAATCTAATTCATCTAAAATCGTTCCCACCTATATTATTAGAAAAGCATTATCGGCCCACGACCGGTAATTCTATCTGCTCGACACACCCTTGCAATTATCGGAATTGATCCATCCTTAAAAAGAACAGGATACGGTTGTCCAAACGACGCTCGCAGCGAAAACAACGTACTTTTACGTACCATGGCTCCGCAGGGAGGGGAAAAAGGAACTCAAACAAATTCGGCCCTGTCCTCTCCTCGCATCATCTTTGCAGAAGACAGGACGCTCCCGGAAATTTTTGAAAGCAAACATTCATAATTACGTCCGCCTTTTCGTATCTTTGACTTCTTCTTAGATACTTCGCCTCGGCAAAACGCAAATAAATTTGCTTTTGCACGCGGCTTATTCGTATCTTTGCAGAGGATAGGAGGCGGTTCGGCAATCTTTGCGTGCAAGCCCGCACGATTGCCTATACACCTTTCATTATAGCAGCGGTAATGGGGAACAAATTCCACCCGCTGCATTATCTTTGCCCGAAACAGAATGGACTATGAGCACCGAAAAAAACATCCGGAACATCGAAAGCGACCTGGAGTTCGAAAATCAGATCCGCCCCCGCGAACTGGACAACTTCGCCGGGCAGGAGAAGATCGTGGATAACCTCCGGATTTTCATCCAGGCGGCTCTGATGCGAGGCGATTCGCTCGACCACGTGCTGCTGCACGGTCCTCCGGGACTGGGTAAAACCACGTTGGCGAACATCATCGCCAATGAAATGCATGCACAGTTGAAAGTCACTTCCGGACCGGTGCTCGATAAACCGGGCGACCTGGCGGGACTTCTGACCAACCTCAACCCCGGCGACGTACTTTTCATCGACGAAATACACCGTTTAAGTCCCCTCGTCGAGGAGTACCTTTACTCCGCGATGGAAGACTACAAGATCGACATCGTACTGGACAAGGGGCCTTCCGCACGTTCGATACAGATCGAACTGGCTCCCTTTACTCTGATCGGCGCGACGACGCGCAGCGGCCTGCTGACCTCGCCGCTGCGGGCCCGGTTCGGCATCCAATGCCACTTGGAATACTACGATTCTTCGGTTCTGAAAGGTATCGTAAACCGCTCGGCCCGCATTCTCGACGTTTCGATCGACAGCGATGCGGCGTTGGAAATAGCCCTCCGTTCACGCGGAACGCCGCGCATCGCCAATGCCCTGCTGCGCCGTGTGCGTGACTTCGCCATGGTCAAAGGCGAAGGTCATATCGACCTCGACATCACGCGGTTCGCCCTGACAGCCCTGAATATCGACTCCCGGGGACTCGACCAGATGGATAACAAAATACTCTCGACGATTATTGAAAAATTCGGCGGCGGCCCCGTCGGACTGAACACCATCGCTACGGCAGTCAGCGAAGATGCCGGGACTATCGAAGAGGTTTACGAACCGTTCCTGATCAAAGAAGGGTTCCTCAAACGAACGCCACGCGGCCGGGAAGCGACCGAAATGGCCTATGCACATCTCGGATTCTCCCGGACGGACCATGGCGAACAGTCCCTGTTCTGACGCCAAAGACACTATAATCGAATATGTTAAATGAGGTCATAAACAACGAGTGAAGATGAGAAATTTAGTAATATGCTTTTGCACACTGATAATAGCGATATGTACGTGTGCTTGTGAAAGCAATAACGATGTGATCGAACACCAAACTGGTGTTTGGGTTAGCGACAAGGCAGAGTTGTTGCTGACCGATAAGATTATGATGTATTTTGAAAAGCAGTCGGATGATGCCGTTTTGGTGATGCTTAAAGTAGATAGCATTACAGAAGATTGCACGCTTTTCAGTAAAGATACAATCATCAGACAATCTATTCCCGAAGACTTTGCAATGAAGCACATTTCTTCCAACGAAATAATAGTCAATGGACAGAAAATGGTCAAAGCTGAAACTATCGAAATGTGCGAACCCTACGACATGACAGCAGCCAATGATTCAAATGCACTTGCCGACAGATTAACAGAGTGGCGATTGGGTGCTTGGGTTAAAGTTGATAAAACAACAAATGACATCGATGCAGCAGTGAACACCCCGAGGAATATGTTCGTATATAATATTGAAAACGGCATGTATTATTTGCGTGCTGCGAGAATTGAGAATGTGAACGAAGGTACTTTATTCTATCAGAATATCCGTTTGATGAAGAATCCAAATACGAAAGAACGGACGGTTTATTTTTCTCCGAACAACCAAAATGAAGTATTGGGAGCACTTGAAATTAACTTGGATGGATTCAAGCCAGGAACCTGTTATTTCGACCCGAACGGGGGCATATATTGGTCTTATATGTCACATACTCCGGACCAAATTATTTTGAACGGATGTGGAGGAGATACTTATTACATCAATAGAAAACTGGCCGGGGATAAAAATATGTTCGAATGGATAAAATATACAAATAAGTAACCTAACAAACACACAATACGCAGACAAAATAGATGAACGTACAAATCAATATCGACACCGCCAGCTGCATCCGATGCGGAAAATGCGTCAAGGTTTGCCCTGCCTGGATCATGACTCAGGCCAAACCCGGCGACCCGATCGGTCTGCGCAATATCGACTCCTGCATCGTCTGCGGACATTGCGCGGCCGTTTGCCCGACCGGCTCGGTCCGCCACAGTTCATTTCCTCCCGATAAAATCCATCCGATCGACCGCAACGGGCTGCCCTCGCCCGAACAGGTGCTGCTCCTCTGCAAGGCACGTCGTTCGAACCGAGCGCTCTCCGACCGTCCCGTCCCGCAGGAAGCGATCGACCGAATCCTCGAAGCCGCCCACCGGGCTCCGACGGCCAGCAACCGCCAGGAAGTGAGTTTCACGGTCATCACCGATCCCGCGATCCTGGACAAGATCATCCGTTTCACGCTGGATACTTTCGCGGGAATCGCCCGCAAATTGGAAAACCCGCTCGTCAAACCCATACTCAAACGTCTGCGGCCTGAATTTTATAACTACCTGCCTGCTTTCAAACGGCTGATTGCCGAATACGACAAAGGCAACGACCTCATCCTGCGCGAAGCCAAAACCCTGCTTCTCATTCACACTCCATACGCGAACCGTTTCGGAGCCGCAGATGCCAACCTTGCCTACCAGAACGGTTCGCTGATGGCCGAAAGCCTCGGCGTCAGCCAGATCTACACGGGCTTCGTCCTTTCGGCACTGGCACAGGACAAAAAATGCAAATTTTTGAAATCCATCGGCATACAGGGAAAGGTACATGCAGGTATGGCACTCGGAATGCCGCTGTTCCTCTATCCCAATTACATCGACAAAAAACCGATCGCAGTAAACAGGCTCTGACCCCGGCGGATCTTTTCCGGTTTTTCTCACCGGAATACCGGCTCGGGCGCGATCCTTGCGAAAAAAATAAGTTCATCAAACCCATAAAACACAATGCAAAATAAAAATATGAGAGAAGAAGCCCTTCGTTACCATGCAGAAGGGCAATCCGGCAAAATAGCGGTAGTACCCACCAAACCCCTCGCTTCGCAGCACGACTTTTCGCTGGCCTACTCGCCCGGCGTGGCGGAGCCGTGCCTCGAAATCGTGAAAAATCCGCTCGACGCCTATAAATATACGGGCAAAGGCAATCTGGTCGCCGTCATCACCAACGGCACGGCAGTCTTGGGACTGGGCAACATCGGGGCTTTGGCCGGCAAGCCGGTCATGGAGGGTAAAAGCATGCTTTTCAAGGTATTCGCAGACATCGATGCCTTCGATATCGAAGTGGATGCGACCGACACGGACCGTTTCGTGGAAACCGTCAAGGCCATCGCTCCGACCTTCGGCGGCATCAACCTCGAGGACATCAAGGCTCCCGAATGTTTCGAAATCGAAGCCCGGCTTCGTGAAGAGCTCGACATTCCCGTCATGCACGACGACCAGCACGGCACGGCCATCATCTCGGGTGCGGCCCTGCTGAACGGCCTCGAAATCGCGGGCAAGTCCATCGCCGACGCCCGTGTGGTCATCAACGGCGCAGGCGCTGCGGCGGTTTCTATCGCCCGCCTTTTCCTGAAGCTCGGCCTGAATTGCGAAAATCTCGTTCTCTGCGACAGCAAAGGCGTGGTTTCGACCCGCCGCGAAGACCTGAATCCTGTCAAGGAACAACTCGCTACGGACCGGGAAGACGTCGATACGCTGGCCGACGCCCTCCAAGGTGCCGACGTCTTCCTCGGCGTTTCAGCTCCGGGTATCCTGACGCCCGAAATGGTCCGCACGATGGCCCACGATCCGCTGGTGCTGGCCTTGGCCAACCCCACGCCGGAGATCACCTACGAAGAGGCGATGGCATCCCGTCCGGACATCATCTTCGCAACGGGCCGTTCGGACTATCCCAATCAGGTAAACAACGTGCTCGCTTTCCCGTACCTTTTCCGGGGTGCGCTCGATGTATATGCCAGTACGATCAATGACGAAATGAAGCTGGCCGTCACCCACGCACTGGCACGCCTGGCCAAGGAACCGGTTCCGCAGGAGGTCCTGAAAACATACGGTCTGAAGTCGCTCTCGTTCGGACGCGAATACCTGATTCCGAAACCGAGCGACCCGCGTCTGCTCGCGGTCGTCGCCACGGCCGTGGCGCGTGCAGCCATCGAATCGGGCGTAGCACGGCGCGAGATCGAGGATTGGGACGCCTACGCCGCGTCGCTCACCCGACGTGTAAAAAACACAAAGTAAACCCGAATCCCTGCCCATCAGGACCGGCATCAAAAAAGCGCCCCGAGATTTATTCGGGGCGCTTTTTTGTTTGAAATGGCATTTAATCCCGACTTTGACAAACCGGCTCCAGCCGGAAGAGGGGGGCAAGACCGCTATCGGAAAAGAACCCGGGTAAACCTATCGACGGCTGGATTACTTTACCCGACAAAATAAAGGACCGACCTCCACAAAACTGTATCGGGCGATAATCATATTTACCCTTTTATCGACCAACACATTGACAAAACAATCCGATAAATCCGTTTATTTCGACGAATGAACGATACGAAAAAGGAAGTCATGAGGAGGTATACGGAGCGATAATTTATCGAGAAACGATAAGGATGCAAAAAAATTATATCCAAACCGTCATTTTATTTCGTAAATATTTGGATATATATATATGAGCAATAACCGACGTCGTTTATGTCAAACTTTCTTAAATTACACCCAAAACCATGAAAAGATTAGCTCTGTTATTGCTCGCATTTACAGGCCTGATGTCTGCCTGTTCAAAAGACGATCCCGTTCCGCAGGATGGATCGCTTACCCCCGACAGCCCGGAAGGGCGCGAAGCCGTAACGATCCCCGACGAATTTCTCCGCACTTACCTACTCAAGTATTTCGATTTCGACCGCAACGGAGAACTCTCCCGCTACGAAGCATCGTTAGTGGTACGAATCGACTGCCCCGGAAATATAAATGCAGGAGAAGGGGCCTATATGTGCGATGCGACCGGCATAGAAGCCTGCACGAACCTTCGCTACCTGAATCTGTCGGGAAACGACCTGACCAAACTCGATGTAAGCAACAACAAACTGCTCGATACGCTCGATTGTTCAATCAATACTCATCTGAAAAATTTACGTGTCGCAAAACAAGAATCTCTTGCAACTGCATTGTTATGCCTGTTCTCTTGAAATTGAGAGATGGGACTTATCTGCGAATCCGGAATTGAAAGATTTGAGAATCGGAGGAGACGGATACGTTGCTTTCGATAAAGTATCCATTCTCGATTGCAGCAACAACCATAAGCTGGAAGTCCTAATGGCAAATTTAAGTCAAATGTCTGAACTCTATCTCGATTGTCCGGAATTGCAACATCTTTCCTTAGAAGGCAACAGCCTTTCTGCGCTCGATCTTAGTAATTGTACAAAACTTGTAATGCTCAATTTCAGTGGGAACAACATCTCTCATATGAATTTACAGTGTCCGGACTTGGACCTTTTGAAATGCCAAAGCAATAATCTCACCACCCTCGACGTAAGTGCATGCCCAAAACTAACAGTACTTTATTGTGACGAGAACCAACTGCAAGAATTGGATTTGACGAACAACAAGAAAATCGAATATTTACGCGTACCGGATAATAAATTACAAAATCTGGATGCAAGCAATCTTTCCAAATTGAAAGAATTTTACTGCAACAACAACGAATTGACGGACTTGATGCTAAACAGTCTAGAATTAACCTGGGTCGAATGTCAAAACAACGATCTCCAAAGTTTGGATTTGTCGAATCTTCCCGCCCTGTATCTTCTCAGATGTTATGAGAACCAGTTCGAAACGATAGACGTAAGTAACAATCCGGAACTTCGGGGCTTTTTCTGCAACCCGATGGAATCGCTCAAAACCATTTATATGAGTGAAGGACAGGACCAGCTTTTGCAAGCTTTCGAAAAGCCCGAAGCGGCGGAAGTCGTGTATAAATAAATCGCAACGTCAGACACAGCGAACCCGAACGCATCTGCGTTCGGGTTCGCTGTGTCTGACACGCTCCCGACCGGCTGTCGCTCGGACCGAAAGGCGGGAAACCGCATTTCGAGTTCCGGAACGAACGTACGAAACAGACCTGCCACGCCTCCCGCATCGAAACAGGATGGAATCGATATGCCCGCCCCTGCAAACAGAAGCGACCGGGAGACATAATCCGCAGCATGACACCCCGATACATCCACTCCTTTTGCAGAAAATCGAGAGGAATTCTATAAAAAACGAACACGGCCATCACACTCTGTTCTCATTTTCATTACCTTTGTAACCTAAAATTCCCTTTATGCAAAAACTTCGCAATATAGCCATTATCGCCCACGTCGATCACGGCAAAACCACACTGGTCGATAAGATGATCATGCAGAGCCACGTGCTGCGCGACAATGCCAAAAATTCCGGAGAACTCATCCTCGACAACAACGACCTGGAACGCGAGCGCGGCATCACGATCCTCTCGAAGAACGTTTCGGTCATCTACAAGGACTACAAAATCAACATCATCGACACGCCGGGACACGCCGACTTCGGCGGCGAGGTCGAGCGCGTGCTCAACATGTGCGACGGCGTGCTGCTGCTCGTCGACGCTTTCGAAGGCACCATGCCCCAGACCCGCTTCGTGTTGCAGAAGGCCCTCGCGCTGGGCAAGAAACCCATCGTGGTCATCAACAAGGTCGACAAACCCAACTGCCGCCCCGAAGTGGTCAACGAGCAGGTTTTCGATCTGATGTTCTCGCTCGGCGCCACGGAGGAGCAGCTCGACTACAAGACGATCTACGGCTCGGCCAAACAGGGTTGGATGTCCCACGTCTGGAATCAGCCGACGGACTCGATCTCTCCGCTGCTGGACACCATCCTCGACGAAATTCCGGAACCCGCCGTCGTAGAGGGCACGCCCCAAATGCTTATCACCTCGCTCGAATACTCCTCCTACATCGGCCGTATCGCCGTGGGTAAAGTGACGCGCGGAGAGCTGAAGACCGGACAGAACGTCACCCTGGCCAAACGCGACGGAGTGACGATGCAAAAGAGCCGTATCAAGGAGTTGATGGTTTTCGAAGGTTTGGGCAAGAAAAAGGTCGATGCAGTGCCCTGCGGTGAAATCTGCGCCCTGATCGGCATCGACGGATTCGAGATCGGCGACACGATCTGCGACTACGAGAATCCCGAACCGCTGCCCCCCATCGCCATCGACGAACCCACGATGTCGATGCTCTTCACGATCAACAACTCGCCCTTCTTCGGCAAGGACGGCAAATACGTGACCTCCCGCCATATCAAGGAGCGCCTCGACCGCGAACTGGAGAAAAGAACCTCGCCCTGCGCGTCGAACCGGGAGCCAACGCCGACAGTTTCATCGTATTCGGACGGGGCGTGCTGCACCTCTCGGTGCTGATCGAGACCATGCGCCGCGAAGGATACGAATTGCAGGTCGGACAGCCGAAGGTGATCGTCAAGGAGATCGACGGCAAGAAATGCGAACCGATCGAAGAGATGACCGTCGACTGTCCCCAGGAGTACTCGGGGACAGTGATCGAACTGGCCACCAAACGCAAGGGGACCCTGACCAACATGGAAACCAACGGCGACCGTACGCGGCTCGAATTTTCGATCCCCTCGCGCGGGATCATCGGCCTGCGGTCGAACATGCTCACCGCCACGGCCGGCGAAGCGATCATGACACACCGGCTCAAAGATTTCGAACCCTGGACGGGCGAAATCGAAATGCGGGTCAACGGCTCGATCATCTCGGGCGAGACCGGCACGGCCTTCGCCTACTCGATCGACAAGCTGCAGGATCGCGGCCGCTTCTTCATCAACCCGATGGATCAGGTCTACGAAGGGCAGGTCATCGGCGAGCACACGCGCCAGAACGACATCACGGTAAACGTCACCAAGGCCAAGCAGCTCACGAACATGCGCGCTTCGGGGTCGGACGAACAAAACCTCGATCGCCCCGCCGAAGGTCTTCACGCTGGAAGAGGCGTTGGAATACATCCAGGCGGACGAATACGTCGAAGTTACGCCCCACGCCATGCGCCTGCGCAAGATCCTGCTGAACGAAACAGACCGCAAACGCGCATCGAAATAGTCCATGGATCACTTCACGCTGGCTCTTATGACGGGTGCCGTGGCAGGCGCTCTGGACATCATCCCGATGATCGCCCAAAAACTCTCGTTCCGCTCCTGCCTGTCGGCCTTCCTCCAATATTTTTTTGCCGGACCGATCGTCTTTTACAGCAACCTGCCTTACCTGCCCTGGTGGGCGGACGGTATGGCCGTGACTCTCATGATGGCTCTGCCGGTCGTACTGATCCTCACGGGCAAAGACCGTAAGGCGGCTCCGGTCATCCTGCTCAATGCCCTGCTGCTGGGATTCCTCATCAGCGTCGCAGAACGATATCTGGCATAAAATGAAGAATTTCAAGGGTATCATCTATGCGGCATTGTCGTCCTCGACCTTCGGACTAGCTCCGTTGTTCTCGATTCTCCTGCTCTCGGACGGGTTCTCGTCGTTCGAAGTGCTCTCCTACCGTTGGGGAGTAGCTTCCCTGACGTTGGGAATCATCGGACTCGCCGGCGGCTGCCGGTTCCGCATCTCCCGGCAGGAGCTATGCACGGTATTCTTCTTGAGCCTGTTTCGGGCCGCGACATCATTGAGTCTGGTGATCGCCTATCAAAATATCTCGAGCGGGGTCGCTTCGATCATCCATTTCATGTACCCGCTGGCCGTCGCCCTGGCCATGGCACTCTTTTTCCGCGAACGTATCTCGTGGCGAACGGCAGCGGCCATCGGCGTTTCGCTGGCCGGTGTCGCCCTCCTCTCTACCGGAGGAATCGGCAGCCGGGGCGGAGATACCACGGCGGGGACCATTGCTGCCGCCGTTTCGGTATTCGCCTATGCCGGCTATATCATCGGCGTACGCAAGAGCCGCGCGGCGCAGGTCGAATCGACCACCCTGACCTTTTACGTCATGGCCTTCGGAGCTCTGCTGTTTCTCTGCGGAGGTATGTTCACGGGCGGTGTCCGGCTCGTGACCGACGGAAAAGAGAGGCTCGCCATTCTCGGACTGGCGCTCCCGGCCACGGCGATCTCCAACATCACGCTGGTCAGGGCGATCAAATTCATCGGGCCGACGCTCACGTCGATTTTCGGGGCACTGGAACCTCTGACGGCAGTAGCCATCGGTGCAACGGTCTTCGGAGAGCGGTTCGGCTGGACAAGCGCCCTGGGCGTGGGACTGGTCGTTGCGGCCGTCAGCATCGTCGTACTCGACACGCAACGCAAAACGTGGAAGACTACTCCTTCTTCCTCAACGTAGCGAACGAAAGGATGTGCCAACTGGTTCCGACTGCGAGCAGAAACAGCCCGAGCTGCGCCCACCACCATGCATCGACGACCCGAAAGATGCAATACCCCATCGTCAGCCAAATCAACGACACGGAAACGATCTTCGCCTGCAAAGGTATTGCTCGGTTTTCACGAAAGTTACGGATATAAGGTCCCAGATGCTTCTGGTTCAGAAGCCACGCATAGAGGCGTGGCGAAGAACGAACGTAAAGGGCTGCGGCGAGAAGCAGGAAAGGCGTCGTCGGCAGCAACGGCACGAAGACACCGACGATACCCAGTCCCAGAAAGAAGCTTCCGAGTATGGCTCCCAAAGTTTTCACGCAGTAAAATTAGCGGTTTTTGCGAAAACACGTCCGCCCGACAAGTTTTTTTCATATTCGGGTGGACCTTAAACGCTTCGTTCCGGTCATTTGCAAAAAATTCGCTTTTACATTCAGTTTTTTCGTATCTTTGACTTCGCGTTAGATACTTCGCTTCGGCAAAATGCAAAAAAATTTGCTTTTGCTCGCGGCTTATTCGTATCTTTGCGGACGTTAAAGAGAACAACGAGTAGTGTCTGAACACGTAAATCCAGTTGCGATTTATCTGTTCAGACACTTTTTTTTTGCCATAACTCAACCGAAAAAAATATGAAAGGAACAACGACACAGGATCGATTGTGGACAGGTTCTTTCTTAAGAATCTGCCTGGTGAATCTCTTTATTTTCGTAAATTTTCATGCGCTGCTGCCTACTTTCCCCTTCTTCGTCACCTACTTGGGCGGCGATGCGGTAACTATCGGACTGGCAACGGCACTGTCCAGCATCGCTTCCATCGTATCGCGACCGTTCGTGGGATGGCTCATCGACACGCGGGGACGATACGCGATATTGGTACTGGGACTTATCGGCATGACACTCATCCCGATGGGTTATTTCGTATCGGCAGGCATCGCGACGGCCGTTATACTGCGCACGGCGCACGGCGTGTTCCATGCAGCTTCGAGCAATGCCTCTTCCACTTGGGTGACGGACATCATCCCGCACAAACGCATGGGCGAAGGATTGGGAATGTACGGACTTTCGATGGCCATATCCACCGCCGTAGCTCCTGCATTAGGGCTGGCGGTAATGAACGCCTGGGGATTCCGACCGTTGTTCGCCATCGCTGCGCTGACGGCTTTGGCGGCCCTGCTGACAGGCATGGGGATTCGGTCCCGCAACTACGCGGTATCCGACGCCCCGCTGCGCATTCGGGAGCTGTTCGAGCCGATGTCCCTGCCCGCCGCCGTCACGCAGTTCTTTTTCATGATGGCGTATGGCGTAGTGGAGGTATATATGGCGATTTACGCCGCCTCCTGCCGCTTGCCCGGAGGCGGAATCTACTTTATCTTCATCGCACTGGCTACCGTAGCCACGCGTATTCTGCTGGGGCGTGCCGTCGATCGGTACGGCGAAGCGAGGCTGGTTTACACCGGCAATGCAGCCATCGTGATCGGTATTCTGCTGCTGGTGTTCGCGCACAACGTACCGTGCTACCTGTTGTCGGCTCTTCTGCTGGGTTACAGTTTCGGCGCCATCCAGCCCTCCTTACAGACGATGGCGATGCACGCCGTAGCACCCGAACGGCGCGGGGCGGCAAGCTCCACGTTTTTCGTGGCTTTCGACTTCGGTATTGCGTCGGGCGGCTTCCTGGCAGGCATACTGGTGAAGCAACTGGGTTATGACGCCATGTTCCTCTGCATGATCGTACCGTGTCTGCTGTCGTCAGGCTACTACTACGCCTTCGGACGCCGTCACGCCTCGTCGTTCAATCCGCAGAACCGCAGAACGGGCCTGAACTCCGATGACGACCGTCCCGGCCTGTCGGCCCGTAAATCTTTGCCGTTCGTCATCACTATTTCGCGTGAATACGGCAGCGGAGGACATCGCATCGGAGAACGGTTGGCGCAACGGCTGGGCGTGAAATTCTACGACAGAGAACTCATCTCGCTGACCGCGCAGCAAAGCGGATTAGGCGAAAGTACCGTACAAGAGAGCGAACAAACCGTGAGCGGACGACTGATGTACGACGACCCGGTACAGACCGCCGTATTTCGCGCACAGAGCCAGGTGATACGCAACATCGCCTGCCAAGAACCGTGCGTTATCGTCGGTCGGCTCGCCAACTTCGTACTGAAAGACCGCCCCGCCTGTTTACATCTTTTCATCTACGCCGACGAAGCGACCCGCCGGAAACGCATAGCGTCCGAATACGGCGTGGCTGACAACCGGACTCAAAGTCTGCTCAAACGTATCGACCAGGAGCGGCGGGAACACTGCCTGCACTATACCGGCTGCGAATGGGGCGAACGTCACTACTATCACATGATGCTCGACAGTTCGATCTCCGGCGATGAACAGATCGTAGAAACGATTTGCAACGTCATTCGCACCATATCGGGCCGCAAACACCCGAATGAACGGAAAAAGTAACGACAGGTCTCTCAACATGCCTTGCACCGAACGGGCTCCGTCGAAAAAGGAGTCCGTCGGCCGTACTTTACCGTCGCCGTTTTATCCCGATACGAAAGTCTGCGAAAGACAGCCGATTTCGAATTATTTTCCGTAACTTTGTAAAATATGGAGAAAATCATTCGGAATGGCACACAAGTCCGAACGGTTTTTCAGAAAACGCCCGGAACACGGGCAGCGATCGCGGCAGAAATATTGCCGTACACGAGGTATCAACTAAAAACAAATACGTTATGGAAAAGAAAATCGGTATCGCCAGCGACCACGCGGGCTATGAAATGAAAGAATTTCTGGTAGGCTATCTGGCTGCGAAGGGTTGGGATGTCCTCGACTTCGGCCCCGAATCCGAGGAGAGCGTCGATTACCCCGATTTCGCACACCCGCTGGCCAATGCCATCGAAAGCGGGGAGCTGGAGCGCGGGATCGGACTCTGCGGTTCGGGCGAAGGCATGGCCATTACCCTCAACAAGCACCAGGGCATCCGTGCGGGACTCGTATGGGACAAGCAGATCGCCCACCTGATCCGCCAGCACAACAACGCGAACGTGATCGTGCTGCCCGCCCGTTTCATCACCAACGACCAGGCAGTGGAATTCGTCGAAGAGTTCCTCGCCACCGATTTCGAAGGCGGCCGTCACCAGCGACGCATCGAGAAGATTCCCGTCAAGGCGTGCAACCGTCAATAAACCGGCAGCGGAACGGCAACGTTTTATTTATTGTAAGGGAAAGACAAAAGGCGTGAGGCTTCGGCTCCGCGCCTTTTCTTCATCATCGAAAAGCCCGAAAACGGCCGATCCGGAACCCGACATGGCGGCATAAACGGCTCCGGCATCCAGAAGCGCGGCTTTGGCTGCGGCAATCTCCGGATGGGCGGCAAAAATATGGGGTTCGAAATCGTTTTTCAGGAATGTCTGCCATTCGGTCACAGGTCGGGCGATCCGCTCCGCAAGCGGGACGGCAGGAACGCCAGGCCGAATCCCGGCATAAGCCTCGCGCGTGGAAACACCGCAATCAGGCTTTACCACAGCGATCCACAGCCCCCGCAGATCGAGTTTCACGGGAGTCATCACCTCGCCGCGTCCCGTACAAAGTTGGGGCGTATTGCGCACGAAAAAGGCCGTATCGCTTCCCAGTGCTGCGGCACAGTCGATCAACTCCCGCTCCGGAAGCTTCAACCTGAATAATTCATCGAGCGCCAAGATTACGGCGGTCGCGTCGGACGATCCGCCCCCCAGCCCGGCACCGAAAGGTATCCGCTTGTCGAGCGCAACCGAAACATCGCCCGCACCGTAACATGCCTGCATCAGCCGTACGGCCTTCATACAGAGATTATCGGCATCCGAACAATCGACTGTAAGGCCGCTCGACCGGAAGGAAGTTTGCGCTGCATGTTCCACTTCGACGACATCGTACAGTCCATACACAGGAATCATTACGGTCGCCAATTCATGATACCCGTCCTCACGACGGCACAGCACGTCCAGCCCGATGTTGATCTTACAATTTGCCTTGCGAATCATATGACAAAGATAGTGAAAGCCGGGAGAAAACGGGAACTTGTTCGCAGTTTTCTCTCGGCGCATCCCATCTAAAACTATGTCAAAGACAGGGAAAGGCGAGAGCGATCGAAAATTTATTTTCTGTTTCCCGCCCCCTCCTCTGTTTTCCGCTCGAAAAAACTCCCTGTCGGGAATTTCCGTTTTACGCCGTTTCCGTCTATCTTTACGGCATGAAATTCCGCACTGAAATACGAATCGCGCCGCTCTCCGTCCGGATCGGCTATGAAAACCGTCTGCTGGCGTTGGGATCCTGCTTCGCCGAACACATCTCGGGCCGGCTGTCCGGAGCCCGGTTTCGGATCACGAGCAATCCCTCCGGCATCCTGTTCAACCCCCTTTCGCTCGCTGCAACCCTCGAATCCTACGCCGCGCCGCAAGAGGTCGTCCCCGAAGAACTCGGCTGCCGCAACGGGCTCTGGTTCCACTACGGTTTTCACGGAGCTTTTTCGGACGGTTCGCAGAAAATGGCTCTCTCGAAAATGAATCTGGCCCGCAGGGCAGGAGCCAGCGCCCTGCGCGAAGCCGACCGCGTGATTCTTACCTTCGGGACGGCGTGGGTGTACGAGCTCCGCTCGACCGGAGAGATCGTGGCCAACTGCCACAAGCAACCTGCAGAACTCTTTCGGCGCCGGCGTCTGACCGTCGAAGAGATCGTCGCCCGTTACGACGATCTGCAGGCAGGCCCGCTCGCCGGAAAGCAAGTGATCCTCACGGTCAGTCCCGTCCGGCACCTCGGGGACGGTCTGCCCGACAACTTTTTGAGCAAAGCGACCCTTCGCCTGGCCATCGACGAAATCTGCCGCCGACATGCAGACTCGGCCTACTTCCCCGCCTACGAAATCCTCACGGACGACCTGCGCGACTACCGTTTTTATGCCGACGATCTGGTACACCCCTCGCAACAGGCACAGCAATACATCTGGGAACTCTTCACCGCAGCGACCCTCACCGAGGAGGCCCGCAGAAAACTCCCGCAAGTCGAAGCCTTGACGACCGCCGCCGGCCACCGGCCGCTACACCCCGAAAGCGACGAATACCGTCGATTCTGCCGCAAACAACTGGAAATCATTGAATCGCTTCCAGAAATAGACCTCAGCCGGGAAAAAGAATTTTTCAACCAGTTTCTATAAAAACGATATGAAGTACAAAATCGACACGACGACCTGGAAAAGACGCGAACATTATGAATTTTTCAACGGAATGGACGATCCCTTCTGGGGAACGGTCGTTCCGGTCGATTTTACGGAGTGCTACCTCGAAGCCAAGAAGAGGCGTACTTCGTTCTTCCTCTGTTCCCTGCACCGTATTCTAACGGCCGTAAACCGGATCGAGGCATTCCGATACCGGATCGAAAACGGGGAAGTGGTCTGTTACGACCGAATCCACGCGAGCCCGACTATCGGACGCGAGGACGGCAGCTTCGGCTACGGGTTCTTCGAGTACTTTTCCGACCTGCACGAATTCATCCGGGCGGCCGAGCGGGAAACGGAACGCGTAAAGGCAGCGGACGGTCTTTGTCTGGGAGCGGGAGCCGGGCGCACGGATCTGATCTATTTTTCGGCTGTTCCCTGGTTCGCCTTTACGGAAATGAAACATGCCCGGTCGGCCAATCGAGGCGACTCCATACCCCGCATCTCCACCGGGAAACTGACCCGGTCCGGCGATCGGCTTACGATGCCCGTATCGCTCGACGTACACCACGGATTCATCGACGGACGGCAGGCCGGCGAATTTTTCGCACTGCTGGAAAACCGAGAATGAAATCCGGCTCCGGCATTCGATTTCTTTTTTTGAAGGACGGCACAAAACAAATGAAGAAAATACTAAATAAATTCATAAATTTGCCGTTCGATAGTCACACGCGAAAAAATGAAGAAAATCCTGCTCGTCCTGCTCCTGCTGCCGGGTGTTCTGCCGATCCTCGCAAACACTCCGCCCCGTCTGGTCATCAATTTAGTCGTAAGCTCCATGCGTCCGGACGACATCGACCGTTACCGGAGCCAGTTCGGCACGGGCGGATTTCTGCGTCTGACAGAGGGCGGCGCCCGCTTCACGGAAGGTTCCTACGACTATCAGCAAACTTCGACCCCCGTATCGCTGGCCACGCTCACCACGGGAGCGATGCCCTCGACGCATGGCGTGATTTCGACCCGTTGGCGGGACTACATCGTCAATAAAACGGTCGGGCTCATCGACGACCCCAGCGTCCGCGATCCCGAATACTACCACGGCAACGGCGCCTACTCGCCCCGCAACCTGATCGCCCCGACCGTCGGGGAGGCCCTGCTCCGGCAATCTCCCGACAGTCGGTCGGTAACCGTAGCTCTCGACCCGATTTCGGCCGTGGTGATGGGCGGACGCGAAGGCATGACCTTCTGGATGGACAGCGTTTCCTGCAACTGGACCACCTCCACCTACTACCTGCCCGTTTTACCGGCCTGGGTCAAAAGATTCAATGCGGACAAACTCTACCTTTCTTACATCGGCGAACCGTGGCACTCCCTGCTGAACGACGACAAATACCGCAACAAACGCTGTTCGGACATCGTCTTGATGAGTTCCATGGCCAAGAAAAAGCGTTCGGCCGACACCTCGGCCGACGCCGTCAAACGGATCTCGTCGAAAGCCCCTTCCGAAAGCCGCTACGACAACATCCTGTATTCGCCGGCAGGCAACTGCCTGACGCTTCAATTCGCCAAAACGGCCCTGACACAACTCGACCTCGGCAAACGGGACCGGACCGACCTGCTGAACATCTGCCTCGACGCCCCGCGTGCGATCCGCGAGGCCTACGGCCCCGAATCGATCGAAGCCGAAGACATGTACTACCGGCTCGATCAAGATCTGGAAGAGTTCCTGACATACGTTTATACGCTGTTCAAGCCTCATGAAGTACTCGTCATACTCACGTCGGATCACGGCAGCAGCCCCTCCTACGATTTCGGCCGCGAAGCGTGCGACAGGTTCAATACGCGCCAGTTCGAAGTGATCGTAAACGGATTTCTCAGCGCCCGCTACGGACCGGGCAACTGGGTGTTGGAGTACGAAGACAAATGCCTGTACCTGAATCACAACCTCGTGTATGAGAAAGACCTCAGCCTGGCAGATATTCAGAACGAAGTGGCCACGTTCGCCATGCAGTTCCGGGGCGTTTCGCACGCTCTCTCGGCTACGGCCATGCGGACCAGCTACTTCGGCAGCGGCTATGCCCGCAAGATGCAGAACAGCTTCTATCCCCGCCGCTCGGGCGACGTCATCATCAACCTGATGCCGGGATGGATCGAAGAGCACGACCACAAACGCTCCTCGTCGGGTTCGATGTACGGCTACGACACCCGCGTTCCCCTGATCTTCTACGGCGCAGGCATCCTTCCCCGGCAGATAGACCGCCCCGTCGATATGACGGCGGTCGCCCCGACGCTCTGCCGTCTGCTCGGTATCGAGGCTCCGGCGGCTTCGGAGGGAACGGTACTCGAAGAAGTTATTTCAAGCAATATTTAACCATGGCAAACGACAAACGACAAGACGAGATCATCGAAGAATTTTCGGTATTCGATGAATGGCTCGACAAATACGAATACCTGATCGGATTGAGCGACACGCTCCCGGCCATCGCACCCGAGCACCGCACGGATCAGTACCTGATCCAGGGCTGCCAGTCGCGGGTTTGGATCGACGCCCGTTACGAAGACGGCAAAGTCTGGTTCACGGCCGACAGCGACGCGATCATCACCAAAGGAATCATCGCACTGCTTATCCGGGTGCTGGGCGGTCGGACACCGCAGGAGATACTCGACACGGACCTCTATTTCATCGACGCCATCGGCCTGAGCGCCAACCTCTCCCCCACGCGGAGCAACGGTTTGCTGGCCATGGTCAAGCAGATGCGGCTCTATGCGCTCGCTTTTTCAAAAAAATAACTCTTACGCAACATGACACCAGAAGAGATTTTACAGGTAGAAAAAGATATCGTCGCCACGCTCAAGAATATCTACGACCCCGAAATCCCGGTCAATATCTACGACCTTGGGCTGATCTACGAAATAGACTACGAACCGGACGGTGTGGCGAATATCCGCATGACCCTCACCGCCCCCAACTGTCCGATGGCGGACATGCTGGTCGAAGACGTCAATCAACAGGTCGCCAAAGTCAAGGGCGTGAAGAGCGTCAATGTCATCCTCACGTTCGATCCCGTATGGGACAAGAGCATGATGTCCGAAGAGGCGCTGCTCGAACTCAACATGTTGTAACCGGTGGAACCCCGCGCGGACCAAACGGCAGAGATCCTGGAACGGCTCCGAACCGGAGCCGCCGGCCATGCCTGCGCCGGATTCCTCACGACGCTCGATCCGCTGCACCTCGCAGACCTGCTGACCGGGCTGGTGTACGACCGGCTCCGGCGCAAATACGATGCAGCCGCAGAAATCTACCGCATTTCGGGGCAGAACTGGAACCAGACCTTCTACACGCTGCTGTTCCGCTACATCGGCGACCTCTCCAATCAGGACACCTATACGGAGCTCGCCCGGCGTGCTACTTATACGATGGTGCTTCGGGAAAGACGTTCGCTGCCTCGGATCGAAGCCCTGCTGTTCGGCACCTCGGGACTGCTCGACACCTTTCGCCCGGACGACTACATCCGTCGCCTGCGCGATGACTTCGCCTACTTCCGTGCACGATACGACATCGAACCGATAGACCCTTCGGCATGGAAAACGGCCAATATCCGACCGGGCAACCTTCCGCGGCTGCGCATCGCGCAACTGGCCTCGTTTCTCTCGCAGCATGATTTCGTTTTCGAACAACTGCTGGCCTGCCGTACCCGCCAGGAGGTGAACCGCCTGTTCCGTACCGAAGCGTCGCCCTACTGGTCCGGAGCCAGACAGACCCCGGAAGGACCGGAGGAGAACCCCAAACGGGTCGGACAGCACAAAACGGATGTCTTCGGTATCAACGTGGTCAGCATCCTGCAATACGTTTACGGCTCCTACATCCAGAACGAAGAACTCCGCGACCGGGCTATCGCCCTGCTGGAATGTATTCCCGCCGAAGAGAACAAATACACGAGGCCGTGGATCGCAGCCGGAGTCAATCCCCGCAACGCATTCGACACGCAGGGGTTGATCCAACTGTCGAGGGAATATTGCGCCGCACAACGTTGCGAATGTTGTCCCGTCGCGCGGCGGATCATCGATAAAATCACCCGATCGCAATAATCGGGAGGATACGCTTCCCACCGGCAGCCATCTGTTCCGCTTTTGCCGGCAGTCCTGATTTTTCAAAGGAAATCATTTGGGAAAAAGCCCGGCCTGCGAATAACGACGGTCGGATTTCAAAATCCGAAAAGCTGACGGCGGGGATAAAAAAACAACTGTCAAAAAAATCCGATTCGCAACGGTCCCGGGACCGGCGAATTACCGTAAAAATCATGCAGACGATCAACTGGAAAGGACATGGCGCCATGTTCGGCGCCAACGCTATTTGGGGGCTGATGTCCCCCGTCGCCAAATTCGTAATGCTCGGCGGTATCGTTACACCGCTGGCTGTCACCGACCTGCGGATCGTGGGCGCCATGATCCTGTTCTGGATCCTTTCATTCTTCCGAAAGTCCGAACACGTACCGCCGAAAGACCTGGCCAAACTCTTCGGTGCATCGCTGCTGGGCGTGGTCCTCAACCAGGGCAGCTTCATCCTGGGCGTGGGCATGACTTCGCCCGTAAACGCCTCGATCATCACCACGAGCATGCCGTTGTGGGCGATGATTCTCGCCGCAATTTTCCTCAAGGAACCGATCACCGCGAAAAAGGTACTCGGCATCGCCGCCGGAGCCTCGGGAGCCTTGCTGTTGGTCCTCGGCAGCGGAAATACGGACAGTGCCGGAGGGCACTCCGTCGCGGGCGACCTGCTGGTCCTGTTCGCGCAGTTGAGTTACGCACTCTACTTCGTGTTATACAAGAATTTCGTCACCCGTTACTCGCTCACGACCATCATGAAATGGATGTTCACTTTCGCCACGCTCTGTATCCTGCCCTTCACCGGCCGCGACCTGCTTTCGACCGATTGGCAGGCCCTTTCCGCAGCAGCGATCGGCTCCCTGGCATTCATCGTCGTCGGCAGCACGTTTCTGAGTTACATGCTGATCATCGTCGGACAAAAAAACCTGCGTCCGACCGTCGCCGGCATGTACAACTACATCCAGCCGCTGGTCGCTACATTAGTGGCCGTATGTTGGGGAATGGAAACATTCGATCCGACCAAAATCTGCTCCGTATTGCTGATTTTCAGCGGTGTCTATCTGGTGACGACAAGCCGCAGCCGGGCCGATGCGGAGAAGTCCCGCTTACAGCCGGAAAGCCCCCGGAAACGACAATAGAATCCCGCACGCCGCACACGCAGCGCCCAGGAAACGGCGAAGATTCCCGGAAATATCGGCCCTTCCGTCCGGAATATGCCGAGGCGACCCTCCCGGACGCCGATAGCGAATGAAAAATCCGCCTTATTCGAGGCAAATTCGTATTGTATTTTCCGAAATAATGAATATCTTTGACAGATTTAATTTCCACACGAAATAACAACATCGAAAATATGGACATAGCCGCCAGTTTAATCAAGCTTTTTTTCGGATCCAAAGCCGACAAAGATCGCAAAGAAGTAGAACCTTATCTCGTAAAAATCAAAGCCGTTTATCCGACGATCGAGGCGCTTTCGAACGACGAACTGCGTGCCCACAGCAGTAACCTGAAAAAACAGATCGCCAACTTCATCGCTGCGGACGAAGCCCGTATCGTCGAGCTGAAAGCCCGTCTCGAGCTGCCCGACACGTCGCTTTCCGACAAGGAGAAAATCTCCAAGGAGATCGACGAAACGGTAAAACGCATCGACGAGAAGATCGAACAGAAACTCGACGAACTCCTGCCCGAAGCGTTCGCCATCATGAAGGATACGGCGCGCCGCTTCGCCCAGAACGAAACGGTCGCGGTCACGGCCAACGATTTCGACCGGGAGCTGGCCGCCTCGAAGGATTTCGTCACGATCGAGGGCGACAAGGCCGTCTACGCCACCCACTGGCTCGCCGGCGGCAACGACGTCCGCTGGGACATGATCCATTACGACGTGCAGCTGTTCGGCGGCGTGGTGCTCCACAAGGGCAAGATCGCCGAGATGGCGACGGGCGAAGGAAAGACCCTCGTGGCGACGCTCCCCGTATTCCTCAACGCACTGGCACGCAAGGGCGTGCACATGGTGACCGTGAACGACTATCTGGCACGCCGCGACTCCGAATGGATGGGGCCGATGTACCAGTTCCACGGTCTGACGGTCGATTGCATCGACCGCCATCAGCCCAACTCGGACGCCCGACGCAAGGCTTACATGGCCGACATCACCTTCGGCACGAACAACGAATACGGCTTCGACTATCTGCGCGACAACATGGCCTCGTCGCCCAAAGACCTCGTGCAGCGCAAGCATCACTACGCCATCGTCGACGAGGTCGACTCGGTGCTCATCGACGACGCCCGCACGCCGCTGATCATCTCCGGTCCCGTCCCCAAGGGCGACGACCAGCTCTTCGAGCAGTACCGCCCGGCCATCGAGCACCTCTACAACCTCCAGAAAAACCTGGTGACCAACCTGCTCGCGGAATCCCGCCAGCTGCTCGGCGAAGGCAAGAACGAAGAGGGCGGCATCAAGCTGTACCGCACCCACAAAGGTCTGCCCAAGTACAAGCCGCTGATCAAGTTCCTCTCGGAGCAGGGCATCAAGGCCCAGATGCAGAAGACCGAGAACATCTACATGCAGGACAACAACCGCCGCATGCCCGAAATCACCGACGACCTCTTCTTCGTCATCGACGAGAAGCTCAACTCGGTGGAACTGACCGACAAGGGACACGAGGCGCTGTCGAAATATTTCAACGAGGAGGGCTTCTTCGTCCTGCCCGACATCGGGGCCCGCATCGCCGAGATCGAGAAGGAGGAGATTACTCCGGAGGAAAAGGCCCAGAAGCGCGATGCCGTAATCAACGACTACGCCGTCAAAGCCGAGCGCGTGCATACGGTCATCCAGTTGCTGAAAGCATACGCGATGTTCGAGAAAGACGTCGAATACGTGGTGATGGACAACAAGGTGAAGATCGTCGACGAGCAGACGGGCCGTATCCTCGACGGCCGCCGCTATTCGGACGGGCTGCACCAGGCCATCGAGGCCAAGGAGCGCGTGAAGGTCGAGGCCGCGACGCAGACCTTCGCCACGATCACGTTGCAGAACTATTTCCGCATGTACCACAAGCTGGCCGGTATGACCGGTACGGCCGAGACCGAGGCATCGGAGTTCTGGAGCATCTACAAACTCGACGTCGTGGTCATCCCGACCAACCGCAAGGTCATCCGCGACGACCGTCAGGACCTGGTTTACAAGACCAAGCGCGAGAAATACAACGCCGTGATCGAGGAGATCGTCAAACTCGTCGAACAGGGCCGTCCGGTGCTCGTGGGTACCACCTCGGTCGAAATATCGGAACTTTTGAGCCGCATGCTCAAGCTGCGCGGCATCAAACATAACGTCCTGAACGCCAAGCAGCACCAGCTGGAAGCGCAGATCGTGGCCGAGGCCGGACGTTCGGGACAGGTGACCATCGCCACCAACATGGCGGGCCGCGGTACCGACATCAAGCTGTCGCCCGAAGTGAAGGCGGCCGGCGGTCTTGCGATCATCGGCACCGAGCGCCACGAAAGCCGCCGCGTCGACCGCCAGCTGCGCGGCCGCGCCGGCCGACAGGGCGACCCCGGTTCGTCGCAGTTCTTCGTATCGCTCGAAGACGACCTGATGCGTCTGTTCGGCTCGGGCCGTATCGCCTCGATGATGGACCGCATGGGCCTCAAAGAGGGCGAGGTGATTCAGGCCGGCATGATGACCAAGGCGATCGAACGCGCGCAGAAGAAGGTCGAGGAGAACAACTTCGGCATCCGCAAGCGGCTGCTCGAATACGACGACGTGATGAACTCGCAGCGCGAGGTGATCTACACGCGCCGCCGCCACGCCCTCTACGGCGAACGCATCGAAATCGACCTGAACAACATCATGTACGACTTCGCCACGACGTTCGTGGAGAATCACGAAGGCGTCGAATTCGACGATTTCCGTATCGAAATGATCCGCGAAGCGGCCATCCAGCCTTCGTTCGACGAGGCGGCGTACGAAAAAGCCAAGCCCCGCGAGCTGATCGAACTGATCGTTGCCGACCTGCAGGGCGCCTATACTCGCCGGATGAAGGCGATCGCCGATATGGTACGCCCCGTTATGGAGCGTGTTTATGAAGACCGCAAAGGCCAGCTGGACACCAATATCTACTTCCCCATCACGGACGGACACCTGGGCTACAACGTCCCGGTGAACCTGCAGCGCTGCAAGGATTCGGACGGGGAGGAGATCTTCAAGGTATTCTCCAAGGTGGTGATGTTCACCACGATCGACGACGCATGGCGCGAGCACCTGCGCGAAATGGACGACCTGCGCCAGAGCGTGCAGAACGCCACCTACGAGCAGAAAGACCCGCTGCTGATCTACAAACTCGAGTCGTTCCAACTCTTCTCGAAAATGCTCAACAAAGTCAATGCCGACGTATTGAGCACCCTCAACAAGGCCTACATCCCGGTACGGGAGAATACGGCCGAGAACGTACAGCGCGAACGCCAGGAGCGAGCCAAAGTCGATGTCAATAAGTTGCAGGCTTCGCGCATGCAGGCTGCGGCACAGGCGGGACAGGCCGAAAAACAGAAGCCGATGCCCGTGCATGTCGAGAAAAAAGCCGGCCGCAACGATCCCTGTCCCTGCGGCAGCGGCAAAAAATACAAGAACTGTCACGGCAAAGGTTTATAACCGCAAAAACGGACCGACGATGGGTTACAAGGAAGAGAAACAACACCAGCTCGACATGCGCTACCTGCGCATGGCACGCATCTGGGCGGAAAACTCCTACTGCGTGCGCCGCAAGGTCGGGGCGCTGATCGTCAAAGACAAGATGATCATCTCGGACGGCTACAACGGCACGCCCTCCGGCTTCGAGAACATCTGCGAGGACGAAACCGGCAAGACCAAATCCTACGTGCTCCACGCCGAAGCCAACGCCATCACGAAGGTGGCCAAAAGCGCCAACAACTGCGACGGCTCGACGCTCTACATCACCGCCGCCCCTTGTATCGAATGTTCGAAACTGATTATTCAGGCCGGTATCCGACGGGTGGTTTACAGCGACGATTACCGCTCCGAAGAGGGACTCGACCTGCTGCGCCGGGTCGGCATCGAATGCGTACAGATCGAATTCGAAGCATAGGTCCGAATCGTTACGAAAAAAGGAGCGCAATAATCATTGCGCTCCTTTTTCATAGACACTTTCACATCATGGGAATCGTATCTTCGAGAATCTCCCGAAGCGCCGCTCGGCCAATCGACTATTTCCAAAACAAGCGGGTCGCCGTTCCGTCGGCATCGGCCAACATCCCAGGAACGAACGCCGTGCATCTACCCTACAGCACCCCGAACAAAAATGGGATGTGTCCGATGAAATAACAGGACACCTCCCATTTAAGATACAGAACGATTCAGAGTAAGAAGAGCGAATCCGAAACAAACGCCCGAACCACAATACCGGGAATAACAAGGCGGCTTACCTGTTCGAATATCCCGTTCCGCCCCTTACTCCATGCAGACTACTCCGCATAAAGAACTTCGTAACGGCTACGATAGGAGGTAGTACGCACCAGGGTACGTTCGCCCGTCACTTTGTGTTCCTTATAAACCCGCAGCTCATAGGTGGCATCGGCCCGAACGGGATAACCCTCGCCGTCGCAGGTCCAGACCATCGGCAGCGCACTGCCTTCGGAAACATAACGGTACTCGCTTTGGGGATCATCCGGCATCCCCGGTACGTCGTACTCATCGGCCGAGGAGGTGGTCAAAAACGCACTCCGCTCCCCCATCAGTCCCGCGAGCGCCAAGATACCGCAGACACCGTCGTCCTCGGGATCGGTAGGCACGGCTCCGAAGAGAACGCATTGAGGTCTATGCTCAACCGCTCCGGATCGTTCGAGAGGTCGGAGTAGGCGAAATCGTACACATAGTCCTCCATCCCGCTCCCAGCAACGGCCGGTACGACCGTCTGCATCAGATTACCGCCGCTCCAGGTGAAATCGGCCCGGGGGCGGAAATCGTAGGAGGTTTTCGTCGGGTCCTCTATCACGCACGATTGGGCATAACCCGCCGCATCGTAAGAAGTAGTCCAGACTACCGACTCGCCCTCGCTCACCACCTTTACGGCCCGACCCGCCGCATCGAGCGTAACGGTATAAACCTCTTCGAAATCGTCGTCACGGGCCACGACCTTCATCGTCGTCGCATCCAGGTAAGTAAACTCGATCGGCGTTTCCATCTCGCCGGCACCGGTTTCCGGCGAATCGTCGATCACGACACGGGCAACACGCCCCTCGGTGTCGTACTCGATATTACAGCGGAAATCATGATGCAGCTCCCCGCCGGGTTCGTCCCCATTATCGGAGAACGAATCGAACGCCACGATCCGTCGCCCCGGTTTCGGTTCAGGCGACGGATCGGGTTCGGGCGACGGGTCCTCCCCGCCTGCCGCCTGCTGCCGGACCGAAACCTCGACACGATTCTCTCCACAGCGGATGACGATCGAAGCCGAGCGCTCCTCACCCGTATCGTTAGGGGTCAATGCAATCTCGACAGTCACGCGTCCCGCCCCGCCGTGATCGGGCGAAAGACTTACCCACCCGGTCGTCTCGTCAGCACGCGAATCGCCGTACACAACCTCCGAGGTCCACGCCTCCGCCACTTCGAAAGTCAGCCTGCTACTCGTCTGATCGGCCTTAAAAGTCTGATCCAACTCCCCGGTATCGGGAAATTTCAAATTTCCGAAATCGCCGCTACCGTCCTCATCGTTACACCCGGCCGACAGAAAAGCCGCCGCTGCACAGAACAAAAATTTCAGTTTCATCTTCGACTAAATTAAAAAATACCCCATTTCCAAAATTCACACAAAGATAGCATTTTTTTTAAATTTCAAGGAGGGTAATTTTTCAAAAAAAACTTGTATAAAAGAAAAAATAGATGTATTTTTACTTTATAAAGATTGTACTATTAGTGAAAATGTGCTGCGGAAAATTTTCAGGAGGTGTGGAAAATACGATACAACACCTAATCATTAGAACCTTATTTACAAACCTTAACCAAAACACGTATGAAAAAATTTAATTTGTTGATGGCGCTTATGATGGTATTCGCACTATCGTTTGCCGCTTGTAATGATGAAGAGCGAATTTCCCCCCACGATGGTGGTAATTTGACTTTCGAGGTAACGGTTGGCGAGATTACCTCATCCTCCATTGCCTACACTGTAACTCCCTCCGACCTTAAGGCCGAGTACCTGTGCATATTGGCCGATGCCAAAACAGTCGAGTCGTTTACTCGCGATGAATTTCTCGTGGAGGCCATCTTGGAGGAGCTTAAGGCTGAAGCCGGCGCACAGGGCAAGACTTTAGCAGAGTATATGCCGGAAATCGTTGATAAGGGGGCTATCACCGATGGCAAGTTCTCGAATCTGTCCCCGGCGTCCAAATACTACATCATCCTGTTCGGAGTAGATCCGGCCAACGGATATAAGGCTAACTCTGACGTAGTTAAGAAAGACGTTACGACTGAAGAGTTCCAGGATCTCAACATAACATTCGAGGTTAAGACGACTGTGGACGGCAACTCTGCAACATTCAAAATCATCCCTTCGAACAACGATGACGTGTGGTACTTCACCACTCTTCCCAAAGCCACTTACGACACATACACCGATCCTGCCGGTCAATACAAGATGGAAACACGGCAATTCATGCTCTTCTGTCTCCAGCAGGAAATCGAAGCCCGGCGTCAGCAAGGCATGTCGGATACTGAAATTATGAATGCGATCTTCCACAAGGGGGCTTTGGAACTCGAAGGCAAGGGACTTACCGCCAACACGGAGTATATCAACCAAATCGCAGGCTTTATCATAACTCCGGAAGGTCAGGTGACCATCGCTACCGATGTTACTACAACCACCTATACCACCGGTAATGCCCAGGCCCAAGATTTTACTTTCGAAATTACCGTTGGTGAGGTCGAGGCTATGAATGCCGCTATCAAGATCGTTCCGACAGATGAAACCGCTACCTTCTGCTGGATGGTGGCTCCGTGGGATGGGAAGAAGACAGCTACGGAGGTTATGAACGACATCGTAGCACAGTATGGCAACTTTATGAACAACGGAGCCATGCTATATAAAGGCGTTCAGGATTACACGGGCGGCCCCGGCAGCCCGTATAAATACAAACTCGATGCTGCCGACACCTACTACTACGTCATTGCCTTCGGCTATGCCGGCGGTGTAACTACAGAGCCTGTGATGGAGACTTTCCGCTCCCTTGCGGCTCCGGATCCGGAATCGACCACCTTCCAGATAACTGCTTCCGACATTTCCCCTTATGGTTTCTCTGCAGAGGTAACACCATCCGAGACTACCACATACTATACGGTGAAATTCATGCCAACAGAAGAGTTTAAGACTCTTGATTTTGACCAACTTACCGCAGATATAAACGCAGGTTTCGATGAGATGTTCGCAACGTCACAGATGTTTGATCCTAACACTACTGTTGCTCAAGTTCTTAGTACATATTACTATAAAGGTGTTTTCCTTGCCGATGCTTCAGGATTGACTCCTGAAACTGCTTGCTCCGGCTTTGTAGCAGCGCTCTCTGTTGAAACAGGCCATGTTGTCAAAATTCACAAGTTCGAAAACATCACAACTACCGGCAAACTCGGCAACATCAATCCTTCCGTCGAGCTTATCGGCTACTGGTCAGGTGACGACGAGGCCGGTCAAATCTTCGGACAACCAGACGCAACGAGAGGTAAGGCTATCACTGTCGTCAAGTATAGCGGTTTCGATGGTGCACGGAAACTATCTGCTGTAATGTGGTGGGGCGAAATGACAGATGTCGATCAATACCCCGATGCATCCCTTTGGAGTCAGTTGAAAGCAAGTTGGCTGGAGATCGATCAGTCACAGCCGTACTCATTCTATGTTGTTAATTGGGAGGAGCCGCAGACAGCATTTGTCTATGCAGAAGACAACGATGGCAACCCGGGTACTTTTGGTCGTCTCTCCACTCTCGCAACCGCAGAGAACAAGGGTGACATTCAGGATTTGATCGATCTTGTTGAGCAGATCAACGCAACATCAAAGAGTTCTTTCGCACTCCCCAAGTCCGATGTGATCGGCAAGAATACGGGTCTTACACTCAATGCCAAGAGTTTTGAAGCAAAGGTTCCTGTCGCAAAGACTGTCAAGGCCGAAGTGAAGGTTGCCGAACCCAAGCCATACGCACCGTCTTACAATGTATCATACGTTCGGCCTTTCTATATGTAATTGTTGTATAGAACATAATATTGGACAGTTCGTCTGGCGGGTTCGCCAGACGAACTGTTTTATTTTCTGTATTAACGATCAATACATATACAATATATATTTATATAAAATCGCAAAATCCGACGAATCGTACTATCTTTGTAAAGGATAAGAACACGCCCCTGAAAACTGCAAATCCCCCGTTTTCTTCTCGGCTCACACTGTCTTTAATTGTAAAAATTCATCGATTATCCCCATGAATCGAATCGTCATCCTCGGGGCCACTTCCGGCATCGGACTGGAGATCGCCAAACTGTATATCGCCGCCGGCTGGCAAGTCGGGGCCGCAGGTCGCCGCACGGAAAACCTCGAAGCACTTCGGGCTGCGGCGCCGGACCGGGTAAAAATACGTTCGATCGACATCACGGCCCCGGAAGCGGAAGAGCTGCTGCTGCGGCTGATTGCCGATCTGGGCGGCTGCGACCTGCTGCTGCATTGCGCGGGCATCGGCTACAACAACCCGCAGCTCGACGCCGCACGGGAAATCGCAACGGCGGAAACTAATACCGTAGGGTTCACGCGCATCATGGACACGGCTTTCGACTATTTCCGCAAGCAGGGCGGAGGACATCTGGCAGCGATCAGTTCGATCGCCGGGACCAAAGGCCTCGGCGCAGCGGCGGCTTACTCCGCCAGCAAACGCTACCAGAACACCTATCTCGACGCATTGGCACAACTCTCACGGATGCAGCGGCTCGACATCCGAATCACCGACATCCGGCCCGGATTCGTGGACACACCCCTGCTGCGCGAAGGGAAATACCCGATGCTGATGCGCCCCGAAAAAGTCGCCACACGAATCGTCCGGGCGCTGGAACAACGGAAACGGCGCATCGTCATCGACCGCCGTTACGCCGTGCTGGTATTTTTCTGGAGGCTGATTCCCGAATGGCTCTGGGAGCGGCTGCCGATCCGCACGAAATAAGGCCCGTCAGCAAGATTTCTCCCGACACCCCATGCTCCCGCCACAGCTATCCACCTCTAAAATTTCCCCAATGACATCCCAACAAATCGCTGCCATCGCCGCCCGCAACACAGAGAAAGCCCGACGGATCATCCGAGATACCGGCATCATCGACATCTGGGAATCCGCCGGAGCCGAAATAAACCTGGTCGGCTCGCTCAGCACCGGTCTTTTCATGAAGCACCGGGACATCGACTTCCATATCTATTCGGCTGTCCTCCGGCCAGAAGATGATTTTACCGCTTTAGCGAAGCTTGCCGCCAATCCTGCCGTCAAACGAATCGAATACGGCAACTTGCTGGCGACGGAAGAGCGGTGCCTCGAATGGCACGCTTGGTACGAAGACCAGGAAGGCGAACTCTGGCAGTTGGATATGATCCATATCGAGAAAGGCTCCCGCTACGACGGCTACTTCGAAGAGGTGGCCCGACGCATTTCGGCGGCCCTGACCGATGAAACGCGCGAGGCGATCCTGCGGCTCAAGTGGGAAACGCCCGATACGGAAAAAATCGCAGGCATCGAATACTACATGGCCGTCCTGCGGGACGGCATCCGCAGCTACCCCGATTTCGTTCGCTGGCGCGAAGCACATCCCCTGACGGGTGTAGCGGAGTGGATGCCCTGAAAGCCGGAATCCATGCCGGAGGTCAGGTCTTGCACCGGATATAAAAGAATTTTCCTCGTTCGATTTCGACCAACTCTACGCTATCGAATCCCGCGCGACGATCTATTTCGACAAGTTCGCCGCATGTATATTTGGCAAATCCGTAACGGGTATATCTCAGCTTGTCGAGCCACTGTTCGAAAACCCGGAGTAACGGGTTGCATACCGTACGATTTCCATTCGAAAAAACGGTTAAGACTGCATCAGCACAAGGGTTATCATAAACACCGCAGGCACATTGTTCAGGGCATGCGCCCCGACCGCCCACAAGAAACCCAGGTTGACCCGCAGGTAAACCATGACGCTACCGGCGAAGAAAAGCATCAGACATATCAGTAACGCATAGGGCACCAGGAACCAGGTAAGACCCTGCATGGCGAAAAGATGCACCAAGGCAAAGAGTCCGGCCGAGCACCACATCATCGGACGCAGCCACCCCTTCTTAGCCTGCCAGAAAGCATCTGTAGTAAATCCATATAGCAGCCCCGCTACAACGATACCTGCCGGAAGCCCCCACCAGAAAGAATGCTGCGCCCCGGCTATCGCTAAAAACCGCGAGACGAAAAAGAGCGTCAGTGCCCCCAATCCAACCGCTACCTGCCACCGCCGGAACGAAAGTCCCAGCCGAAAACAACACTCTTCGAAAAAAGGTGCTACGAGCAGCACGTACGGCAATGCCCACCATCCCATGCCGGCAGCCGCTACGGACGGATTTCCGAAAAATGAAAGCCCCTGCATCGGGTTGATTCCCGTATTGGCCATGTAAATCGCCGTACACCCCGTAAGCATCAACATCACGGCGATACGGGTTACGATAAAGAACAACAGCGCGTACAGCAAAATGCGGCCGACACTCTTGGTCTGCCGTTCATTCGTACGATTCAAAATAAAAAGCTGCATATATTCACTTTTTAAGTTTACACTCAATAAAAATCCGCCGGACAGAACGATACGATTTTCGCAGGGACTGTCTCGGCGGATATTCAATTGTAATAGTATGGAAAATCAGAACGGGAGATCGTCCGGATCGTCCGCAGCAGGCGTAACGGGAGTCTGGGCCGCAGGCTGCTGGTACGAAGGCTGCGCCGGCTGCTGATAGGACGGCTGTCCCTGCGGCTGGGCATACCCGCCTGCCGGAGCTCCCGCCGACTGGTTATCCCCACGGCGTCCCAACAACTTCATATCGTCGGCCAGAATTTCGGTCGTATAACGCTTGTTGTTATCCTTGTCCGTCCACTCGCGGGTACGCAGGCGCCCCTCGATGTAAATCTGCGATCCTTTATTGACGTAGCGATCCACTACGTCGGCCAAACCGCGCCACAAAGTGATCGTATGCCACTCGGTATGTTCCTTGGTTTCGTTGGCCTGGCGGTCGAACAGCCGTTCGGTCGTCGCCAGACGAACCCGGGCGACTTTCGCTCCGCTTTCGAGCGTGCGGACCTCGGGATCCACACCTACATTGCCGATCAAAATCACTTTATTTACCATATCGCCTCGTTATAAGTTTTTTATCATCTCCATAAAGAGCTCGGCCATCTTCACGCCGGCTTTGGCCCCCTGACGCTGCACATCCTCGTGGTCGCCGACCTCGTCGCTCAGGCCGCAGTTGGTAATCACCGAAACGCCGAAGACGGGCAACGACATGTGGCGTGCGACGATCACTTCGGGTACGGTCGACATACCGGCGGCATCGCCGCCGATCGCCTTGAAATAGCGGTATTCGGCCTGCGTTTCGAACGTCGGGCCCGTGCCGCCGACGTAAACGCCGTACTGCAACTTGATTCCCTTCTCCTCGGCAATACGGGTCGCACGGATAATCAAGTGCTGATCGTAACAGTTGTGCATGTCCGGAAAACGGGGCCCCAGCTCGGCGATGTTGGGGCCGATGAGCGGATTGGGCATCAGATTGATATGGTCGGTGATGACCATCAGGTCGCCTACCCGAAACGAAGGATTCACGCCGCCGCTGGCGTTCGATACGAACAGGTAGCGGATCCCGAGCAGCTTGAGCACCCGCACGGGGAACGTCACCTGCTGCATGGTGTAACCTTCGTAATAGTGGAACCGCCCCTGCATGGCCACTACGCGGCGCCCTTCGAGCAAACCGAAAATCAATTTTCCCTTATGTCCCTCGACCGTCGAAACGGGAAAATTGGGAATCTCCTTATAGTCGATCGAATATTTCTCATCGATACGGTCGGCGAAATCGCCCAATCCGGTACCGAGAATAATGCCTACTTCCGGTTGGAAGTTTTCGATGCGTGCCTGAATGAAGGCCGCAGTCTCTTTAATTCTCTCTAACATCGCACTCTAATTTTTGGAGAAAATCCGTTTCCGAATCATCTATGAATGAAATATTGATGGGCAGGAAATACATTCTCTTGCGTACTTCCGCCGGTATCTTTTCGGGATGGCTCATCTTGACCGCGTCCTTTTCGGTCATGATGATCGCCGCCTTCGGGTGTTTTGCCAGCAAATTCGCTACCAATTTCATATCTTTCACCCGGTAAACATGGTGGTCGTCGAAACGAACGTCCTCGATCACCTTGTAATTGTTTCTCAATCCCTCCACGAAAGGTCCCGGATTGCCGATACCCGACATGGCGATCACCTGCTGGCCGTAATTCAGTTCCTCATCCACGAACTCAGGGAAGAGCGGCCGAGGCCGGAAACTTTCGAAACGGGTAAAGTAAACACGCTGATAGGCGACCTGAACCAGAACCTTGCGCAGAATGCGCCGGTCGATCGGAGCCATATTCTCGGGGCATTTGGTCACGATGAAATAATGCGCCCGGTGCAACTGTTCGGGCAAATCCCGCAGATTGCCCGCAGGCAACATCCGATCATGCTGCACGGGCCGTGTCGCATCGATCATGACGATATTGACTTTAGGCTCTACGTAACGGTGCTGGAAGCCGTCGTCCATCACGACGAGATCGACCTCCGGATGCTCCTGCCGAAGACGGCGGATCCCCTCTGCCCGTTTCTCGCACACGACCACGACCGTATCGGGAAATTTGCGCTTGATCTGCAACGGCTCGTCCCCCACTTCGCGGTAGTGCGATTCGGGAGTGACCTCAATATATCCTTTCGTTCGCCGCCCGTATCCTCTGGAAATCAACGCTACGTGATGCCTTTGAGCCATGTAGGCGATCACCATCTCGGCCATCGGGGTTTTGCCCGTACCGCCGACGGTGATATTGCCGATACAGATGACCGGGATGTCGAACTTCTCCTGTTTCAGAATCCCCAATCGAAAAGCCGGTGGCGCAACAAGACCCCCAACTTATAAAGGAAAGAAACAGGCATCAAAAAAAAATTCGACATTCTCAATACTGGTTTATAGCAATCAAAGATAGCAACAATTCAATGAATTACAAAAGAAACACCCCAAAACTTGGATAATCCGACCGCAGAGCAGCGGAAATTTTGTTTTTTTTCTTATCTTTACCGGAAGAAAACTTCCGTTAAAAATCAGGATACATCCCGACCGGACTCCAAAAAATTTGACCCGGTTCGCAGTTTTATACCTTAATTATTAACATGATCAAACAACTGAAACCAGCTGCCGCATTGTTAGCAGGCCTGCTCTTTTTAGCAGGATGCGGCCGCACGGCAACGGATGCCGAAGAAAATTCCGATGAAATCATAGAACCCAACCTTTTATACGGCATTCCCGCCGACAACTACCGGCTCGAACAGCAGATCATCGACCGTGGCGAAACCCTCGGTCAGATTCTGAACCGATACGGTGTTTCCGCCGCCCAGATCGATCAGCTCGACAAAGCGTCCAAAGACGTATTCCCGCTCCGCAACATCCGGGCCGGGCGCAGCTACACGGCTTTCATCCACGAAGATTCGCTCAACGCCCCCCATCTGGACTATCTGGTGTACGAACAGAGCATCTCCCAGTATGTCGTTTTCAGCCTGGCCGACGACTCGATCAGTGTCACCAAAGGCGAAAAAGAGTATGAAATACGTCGCCAGAAAAAGACTGCCACGATCGATTCCTCGCTCTGGGAGGCGATCGTAGGCGCCGGCATGCCGGCCTCTCTCGCCGCCGAAATGGAGGACATCTATCAATCGACGATCAGTTTCTTCAGCATCCAGAAAGGAGATAACTTCACGGTCATCTACGACGAGCGTTACATCGACACCCTACCGGCCGGCATCGGGCGTATATGGGGAGCCAAATTCAACTACGGCGGCAAGACCTATTACGCCATTCCGTTCCGCCAGGGCAATAAAATCGCCTATTGGGACCAGGACGGCAACAGCCTGCGCAAGCTGATGCTTATCACGCCGCTCAAATATACACGCATCAGCTCCCGGTTCACCTATTCGCGGCTCCACCCCATCTACAAAACCTACCGAGCCCATACGGGCGTCGATTTCGCAGCTCCGAAAGGCACTCCGGTACATGCCGTAGCGGATGGCACGGTCATCTTCAAAGGCTGGGGCGGCGGAGGCGGCAATACCCTCAAGATCAAACACAACAACGGGTTTATGACCGGTTATCTGCACTTGAGCGGCTACGCCAAAGGGATTCGCCAGGGCAGCCGCGTATCGCAGGGGCAGTTGATCGGCTATGTCGGCAGCACCGGAGCATCGACGGGTCCGCATCTGGACTATCGCGTCTGGCGCAACGGCAAACCGATCGACCCGCTGAAAATTCCGCAGGAACCGGGCGAACCGATTCACAAAGCCAACCGTGCCGCTTACGAATATGTCCGCGACCGAATTATGGCCGAACTGGACGGCGAGGTAAAGGAAGAAGACAAGATCAAACAACTCGACTCGATCGTACTCACCCCGTCGAAAACGGCAGACAGCCTGGTTTTCAGCAGTAAATTATGATCGACCCGCGCATTGTCCGCTTCATCGGCCGACACCACGTCCTGACACTGGCGACCGTCGCCGGAGAACAGCCCTATTGCTCGCACGCGTTTTACGCCTACGACCCAGAGCGCAATCTGCTCGTATTCGCGGCCGATAAGACGACGCGCCATGCGGAGGAGATGCAGGCGAACCGGCAGGTAGCGCTGGGCATCGCGCTCGAAAGCAAGGCAGTGGGCAAACTTCAGGGGCTCCAGCTTTGCGGAACGGTGCGGGAAGCGGACGAAGAGGCACGAAAAACATATATCCGCCGCTTCCCGTTCGCAGCACTCGCCGAGCTGACGTTGTGGGTTGTAGAGATTTCCTACATGAAATTCACGGACAATACCCTCGGATTCGGAAAGAAACTGATATGGAACAGCAAGGAACAGGAGTAATCATCGTCGCCGGCGGGAGCGGCAGCCGCCTGGGAGGTCCGCTTCCCAAACAATTCCGCATGCTGGGATCGCTGCCGGTATTGGGCCATGCGATAAACGCCTTTGCAAGAACGCTGCACAGCACGCAGATCGTCGTCGTCCTTCCCGAAGGACAGATCGATTTCTGGAAGAATCTGGCAGCCCGTTTCGACATAGCCAAGCACACCTGCACGGCGGGCGGGCCGCAACGGTTCCACTCGGTACGCAACGGCCTGTCCGCTCTGCCCCGAACCGTCGCACTGATCGCGGTCCACGACGGCGTACGTCCGCTGGTATCGTCCGACTTGATTTTGAAAGCCGTGGAGTGTGCGGCGGCCCACGGGACGGCCATTCCGGTCGTCGAAGCCGTCGATTCCCTGCGGCAGCTCACACCCGACGGATCGCACCCGATCGACCGCAATACGCTGCGAATCGTACAAACGCCCCAGGTCTTCGACGCGGAATTGCTCCGTCGTGCCTATGAACTCGACTACTCCCCCGACTTCACCGACGACGCCTCGGTCGTCGAACGGGCGGGACATGCGGTCACGCTCTGCCACGGAGAGCGCGGCAACCTGAAAATCACGACAGCGGACGATCTTCCGATCGCTGAAGCAATTCTTTTATCCAGAGCATCCCGTGAAGAAAATCTATAAATACAGCTTCAGCCGCCACACGCTTTCGCTCACGACGATCTACCTCACGATCTTCCTCGCACTGGGGATCGGGCTCTACTTTCTATATGAAGGAGGCTATCTTTCGGCCTGGTTCTTTTCGTTCATCGTGGCGCTCGTCGCCCTGATGTCACTCTCCATTCCGCGTCGCATCCTCGTGGACGACGAAGGACTGCATATCCTCTGTCTGCTCGACATCACGGAGCTTCATCCCGAAGAGATCGCCTCCGTACGGCAAGTCGAGAAGCAGGAACTCCGAGGCTACGTGCCCTATTTCGGCGGTTACGGATTTTTCGGGTTCTACGGACACTATTTCGACCTGAAAAATCTCGAAAGGGTCAAAATCTACGCTTCCGAATGGCGGAATTTCGTCGAAATCACCGATATATATGAAAATCGGATCTATGTCTCCTGTACCCAGGGAGAAGAACTCGTAAACGACTTACGGGAACTCATCTCGCACGCCCGAGAACGACGAGCACAGGAGCTACAGTCCCAGGAAACGACGGAAACACGATAGTTTTCACCTTCCGACGTCAAAACAAAAGACACCGGCCTCTACACTTCTCCCCCCCTCTCCCAAATTCTCTTCCCGAAGGGGATCTCGATTCATTACCTTCCCCAAAAGGATGCTATGTTGTGTATATCAGTATCTGCATGTTAAGGGATGATAAACGCACGAATTCCGAATTCGAAATACGATACACGACAATCCGGCCTACATTAACGCATCTTACGATTTTCCATTCGCCGCAGAAAAACAATCAGGGGAAACTGTGTACCAGTTTCCCCTGATTTCAATGTATCGTTCAATCTTAATTCAGATTCGGCAGGAAGGAGTAATCCCGGCTGTATTCGAGCATCTGCTTCACGTAGTCGTTCGGATAAGAAACCTTCACATCCACGACCTTGCCGTTCTTCTCCACCAGCTCGTACTGCGGATTCACAAAACCGCTGTAAGGCTCGATATCGAGGGCTTTGTAACGGGTCAGCACTTCGGCGTGCAGCTTCGGATCGACCGTCACGGCATATTTCTCGACCAGTGCTTTGCCGGCCTCGAAATCGCCTTCGGACTTGATACGCTGCACCTCGCGGAGCATACGACCCAACAGCTCGCGCAGCTTCGTATAATCGTTCACCACGACATACGTTTTACCATCCTGCTCGACCCACTCGATCACGTTGTCGGCCTTGCCCTGCTCGTAGCACCATTCGGCGATCAGCTTGCGGTTGCGCATGTGCGACTCCTCGACGTTCTTGCCCGGTTCGATGCGGGCGAGCTGCGTCATCATGCCGTTCATGATATACCGGGCATATTCCGCATACGCCACATCCAGCGACGGAATCAGCCCCAATTCAACCATTTTCGGATCGCCCAGGTAGTAGAGCCCGAAAAGATCGGCACGGGCCTCCTCGAGCGTCGAGGTATAGTTCTTCAACTCACCGCCCTTCACACCCGGAGCCAACTGCCCGGAACCGTGTCCCAAACATTCATGCAGGTCGGTATGCAGATCGTCGGCCAACTTGCCGTACTTGTCGATACGTTCACGGTCTTCAGGACGCAGCATGAACTCCTCGAGGAATCCGTCGCCATGCGCCGCCTGAGCATAAGCGTAGGTAATGTTGTCGATGGTCACCGACTTCGAACCGTGCTCCTTGCGGATCCAATCCGCATTGGGCAGATTGATACCGATCGGTGTCGCAGGATAACAGTCGCCGCCCAGCATCGCTGCCGTAATCACCTTGGCCGAAACCCCTTTGACCACCTTCTTCCGGTAGGCGGAATCTACAGGCGAATGATCCTCGAACCACTGCGCATTCTCGGAGATAACCTCCGTACGGCGACAGGCCTCCTTGTCCATGAAGTTGACCAGCGACTCCCACGACGCCTTGCGTCCCAGCGGATCGCCGTAATCTTCGATAAATCCGTTCACGAAATCGACGTTGGATACGGTATCCCGCACCCACAGGATGTTATAACGGTCGAAATCGTGCAGGTTACCCGTCTTATAATAGTCAATCAGGGCTGCGATGGTCGCCTTCTGCGGCTCCTGGGCAACGCCTTGCGCCTTCTCCAGCCAGTAAACGATCTTCTCAATCGCCGGCGAATACATACCGCCTACTTTCCACACCCGCTCGCGGATCGTTCCGTCCTCATCCTTCACGAGCTTCGAATTCAACCCGTAGGAGACCGGTTCGGGGTCGGCAGGATCGGCCATGGCACGATAGAAATCTTCGGCCTCGGCCTGTGTCACGCCTTCGTAATAGTTGTTGGCGGAAGTGGCCACCAAATCCTGACCTTCAGCCTGATTGAGTTGAGTCTTATAAAGTTCGGGGTTGAAAATCGCCTCGCAGACCACAGCCCGCAGCGCATTGAGCTCGTCGCCGAACTTCTCGACGGGGATCGACTCGGCAACCGCGAGGAAATACTCCTTCGGAAATTCGGGTACGAACTTGTCGTTGGAATAGTGGTGATGAATTCCGTTGGCGAACCACACTTTTTTGAGGTATTTCTCCAGCGCTTTCCATTCGGGCGTCGTACGGTCACCGTCGTAATTCTCATAAATCACCTCCAACGTGCGGCGCACGGGAAGGTTGTATTTGAAATTCTGGTCGAACATGATGTCGCGGCCGCACTTGGCGGCTTCGGCCAGGTAGTAGATCAACTCTTTCTCCCGGAGAGGCAGCTCGGCAAAGCCCGGCACCTCGTAGCGGAGAATTTTAATATCGTCGAAGCGGTCCAGGATCCAGGGAGCATCCTCCGTCTTCTTTTCATGGCAGGAAATCATCGTCGTTGCGGTTAAAGTCAAACAAATTGCACTCAATCGGGTCTTCATAGGCACCAGGTCGTCGGTTTAACGGGATTTTACAAAACAGCACGAACGAAACACACGGCCTCGATTCGCGCATCTTTGCAAAGATACGAATAAGCCGGGTACAAAAGCAAATTTATTTGCATTTTGTCGCAATGAAATATCCAATTATCCGATCCAAATCGAAGACAGAGAAAAATGAGAACAATCGTACAGACTTATACACAAAAATCGCCCAACCGCTTCCTATCTTCGACAAGGATAAACAAATATTCATCCCCGGCAAACACGGAACATCGGTCCCCCAACAGTCCGACCAGCTCCGATAAAACCGACCGCAACTGGTTCAATCCGACACACAACCCTTTCGGGTTATTTCGTTTTTCAGACAAAATACGTTCCACACCACATATCGTCCACAACCGAACAAAAAAGTCCCGGTCGGTATTTTCCGACCGGGACTCCAATTAGCGTTCCGCATATCTGGACATCGATGCCCGACACGGCTTCAATTATCTAACGACCGATGCGGACGGCATTTCATCGTTACTATGCCAAGTACCGGTCCACTTGTAATTTGTCTCAAAATACTTCTGGAATGCTTCGATCTGCGCCGAAGTAGCCCAAATATCGACCAGATTAGCCGCAGGAATGAAATTAGCAGGATCTGTCAACTTTGTATTGGTATAGATATTTATCGAAGGATAGATCCATTTACCACTATTAGGTTCACTCTCCCACTTCTCCAAATAAGAGCCGGAAAGATTCAGAGAAGTCAATTCCGTACAACCAGTTACGGTCACAGCAACAATCGCCCGACAATCCTTTACCGTCACGGATTCGATCTTCGGACATTTATCCAGTTCGACACGCTTCGGCCCAACCTCCGTACCGGCCGCACCTGTCACCACCAAGGAGAAAGTCGTCAGGCTCTGAAGACCGTTGCAATCGATTGCCGTCAAACCTTTCACCAACGAAATATCAACCGAAGTCAAATTGATATTACCAACAGCCAAATTCGTATCATCCAAAGACTCCAACCCAGACACCTTCAGCGTCTTCAAATTCCGAAAATATTCGATACCAGCCAAAGACTTCACTTCCGCCGCATTGTCGGCATTAAGCTCCAAATCCGTAACCCGATCAGCTTCCTCCTGCGTAATACCCCCATTGGAACCATAGGTCTCAATCAGGAACTCACGGAATGCATTATCTTTGATCGCATCGACAATCGTACTCGTTTCGATAATCGTATAGCTCTCCTTCTCGATATTGATAGCTTCCACGTCGAGAGTTCCGGCAAATATCTTGGTCAGCGTCGCACACCCCATTACATTCAGAGACTGCAACGACATATTACCCGAAATATCCAGACTCGACAATGCAGTATTGCTCGCATCGAGCGTCTTCAAAGCTGTCCCGTAACCGGCACCAAACAAAGTAAGTTCCACAAGCGGATTTCCGCTGACATTATAATTCTCCAACATCGGAGTCGAATGGAGATAAACATACTTGAGATTGTTATTACTTACGTTCCAATCCGTAAGAACCGCATTGTCGGAACAACTGAAACCGGAAGACTCGCTCAACAAATTATTCGCCACATTTACGCTTTTCAAAGTACTCGTATTATACGAACACTGGAAGCGGGTCAGTTGGTTGTTACTCAAATCGACAGACTCCAATACCGAGTTTTCGAAAGCAACCTCCTCGAGCATATTGCCGCTACCTTTCAGAATACGCAACTTCTTACATTTATTCAGTTCGATTCGCCCGGTCAGTTGATTGTTCGAAAAATCAATCTCCTCGAGATTGGTGAAGAATCCGGCAACAGGAAGCTCAGTCAGCTCGTTGTCCGAGCAATCCAGTTTCCGCACATTCGTGAAATTGACATATTCCACACCTTTAAGGGACTTAATACCCAAACCTTTGATATTGATCTCGGTGATCGCCTCGACCTCGGTTTTGTCGAGCTTACCGTCCCCGTTCTTATCGAAAGTCAGCAGATAAGTCTTATACGCTTCGTCTTCGATGTTAGCGATAGCATCCGGCCCTGCCTCATAATCCTTGTATTGGATAAAGCTCTCGATATTCGACGTGCTCTCGATCGTCTGCCCCTTACTCAACCAAACCGTTTTCAGGGAGTTCGCCATATATGCCAATGCCGAAGTCAGCAGCAGGTTTCTCGAAAGGTCGATCTCGACGATCGGGGTGCTGCCGAAGTCGATCGAACGCAGATAAGGACAGTTCGTTACGTCGATCTCTGAAATCTTGGTGTTGCTGATATTCAGAACTTCCAACTGTGCGCTTTTCGTAAGATCGAGCGTTGTAATTGTACCCGTTACCGCCAAATTTGTCAATTTTGTATTGTTCGTAACATCCAAACTGTTGAACACGTCGCCGCCGACATTCAGCGACTTCAGTTCCGTGTTCTTCGAAACGTCGATCGTACTGAATTTAGCCGAACTGAAGCCGATGATTTCCAGCTTGGTGTTCTTGCTCAAATCGGGAGCGACCACGAAACCAGCACTCGAAGCATAGAGATTTTTCAAATTAGGTGCAACCGAAAGATCGATCTTTTTGAGCTTATTACACGACATAACGGAGAGTTCTTCCAAGCTGGCAGGAAGCACGACCGACGAAAGGCCGGCGCCGCTGCTCAGGTTAAGCTCCTTCAAAGCATAACACTGCGAGAAATCGGCCTTTAACAAACGGTGCGTAGTGAAATCGACCGTTTCCAAATTCGGGAAATATTCCAGACCGTCGATCGATGCGATCTCCGACCCCGTAAGCTCGATCGCCTTTACCGCTTCGGCTTCTTCCTTCGAAATCTCACCGTCCTTATTCGTATCGAAGTTCGTCATGATGTAGGTCTTCAGCACCTTATCGGGAATCACGGCAGGATAGGTCAGTTCCTTGCCCGCCTGCTTGATTACGATATGCTCCGAAGCATCTGCATTCTTGAAGATAATCGTCGCGTCACGCGGGCCACCCTCCGTATTCGCCAACACCTTGAACGAGAACTCCTTGTCGATCATAGCGCGGGTATCCACAGCCTCGATCCAATCGACTCCCTCCTCGATCGTAGCCGTCACAGGCTCGATGTTCGTCTGAAGTTTCACCGTTACATTCTGCTCCGTATTGGACACAGATATCGTTTTCGAATCCTCGTCGATAATGAGCTTCCCCTCCTGATTCTGCTGGATTTTGAGAGGGGCCTTCTCACTGCCACTTACGAAATTGAATGTCACCTCCTTGGCCGCATCTGTCTCATTGGTCGTAGAAACCGTAAACTTCACGACGCTCTCGCCAGATTCGCCTTCCGTCTTGTCCGCCTCAACCCAATCTGCGCTACCTTCCAGCGTCCAGGATTTCGAACTGGTAACGGTAACAGTCTCCTCGCCGCCCTTGTACGAGAACGACAAGGTCTTCGGACTGATCGAAATAGACTCCGAAGCAGACATCTGACGAACCGTCAATTCCACACTCGTTGCCTCCGGGTAAGTCAGCGTGAGTTTAGCTTCCCGCGCAGCACCCGGATTGGCGTCTGCCTGAAGAGTGAATTTATCTGCACTGACCGACAGATCGTGCAGCCAAGTCGCATCCCACGTCACATCGAGAGAACAACCATCTACGGCATAATCCACGGTGTAAGGTACTGTTACCTTACCCGCAACGGCTGCGATGTCTGCGGGATTCGAGGCCTTAATGACTGGTGTCTCCTGTTTCACATCCGGGTCGTCGCTACAACCCGTGAGGCCCAAAGCGAAAACCGCGAAAAAAGACACCAACAAAAGCGTTAGTTTTTTCATACTGGTTAATGATTTTTTGTGAAAGCACTTCCGGTATCGCTACCGTAAATAGGGACAGTCGCGAAATAGGCTTAAAATTATAACAAATTGATTGTCAATGTGATAAAAATTTCATATCTTAGCTACAGGAATTAAAAATTCCTCCGAACACCCTGGAAAAGTGACTTTCGGAGGAAATGAGCAAAAATAACTCATGGCAAAAGTACGAAATTTATCTGACATTCAGCAAGAGATTGCATTTACAGAGTTTGATTTTTATCAGCGATACGAAGAGAGCTTCAAAACATCGGAACTTGGACGGATCAAGTCACTCTTCCTCTTCGAGAGATGGCGATATCGTTCGGTTTAGTAGAAGAGAAGCCGAAGAGTTTGAGAGTGAAGCGAGGACGAAAGTCCTTCTTCACACCTGAGGGCAAGGTGGCGTTGGCGTTCTTGAAGATGTATACAGGATTGTCAGCTCCGAAGCTGATGGATGCGTTGAATGGAAACATCCATTATCAGATCTTCTGCGGGATCAGGATCAGTCCTGAGAACCAGTTGACAAACTACAAGCTGATCGACAGCATTCTGGTAGAATTGTCCAAGAAACTGAAGATTCAGGAGCAGCAGAAGGTACTTGCAGATGCATGGAAGCCGTACATGAAGAACCTTGATACTGTCTATACAGATGCCAGCTGCTATGAAAGCCTGATGCGCTTTCCAACTGACGTGAAGTTGCTTTGGGAATGTGTAGATAGAGCATACAAGATGATGTGCGGTATCAGCTCTCAGCTTGGTGAGCATCGAATGAGAACAAAGTACAATGATATCGACAAGGCGAACCTGGCATATAGGAAGCAGCGCAAACATACTCATAAGCAGACCAGAAAGATGATAATGAGACTGCTTGCATTGCTGGGCAAGATACTGGGAGAAATCCGCAGACAGATGCGCGTCCATCCGGATGAAGAACTATTGAATTAAAAGCAGTTGGATATGCTTGAGACTGTCACAAGGGTATATCGTCAGCAGAAGAACCACTTCAAGAGTGGTGACTCTCGTGAGAGTATCCCTAACCGTATTGTAAGTCTCAGCAAGCCTTACATCAGACCGATAGTCAGAGGCAAGGAGACCAAGATAGTCGAATTTGGAGCGAAGTGCAACAACATATTGATTGACGGAATATCGTTTATTGAGAAGCTATCATTCAATGCATTCAATGAAGGAACGAGACTTAAGCACTGTGTGTCATTGTCGAAGAAACTTACAGGCGTTGATGTAAAAAAAGATAGGTGGCGACCAGGGTTACTCGGGTAATGACAACAGAACTTTCTGCAAGGAGAATGGTATTGAAACCTCATTCACTCAGAAAGGACGAACTGGAAAGAATGAAGTTAAGAACGCTACTAAACGAGAACTTGCACGCGTTCGAGCTACAGCAATGGAAGGCTCTTTTGGAACTCAGAAGGAGCATTATGGTCTGCGAAAGATTGCTGCAAGGATAAAATCGACAGAGATCATGCTGATCTTCTTCGGTATCCACACAGCAAATGTGGTAAACCTTGCAAGACAAGAGTCAGTCCAAGTAGCTCTTGCAGCCTGATGTTCCACGCATGGAACACGACTTTACGGGAGTGGTAGCTCCAGACGTGACTGAAAATGAAAAAATCGGCCCTAAAAACAGAGCCGATGATATAAAAAAACGATGAGTATGATCGGAAAAATAAGGGAAAGTCTGCTGGTTAACTCAAATTGAAGGAATTAAATATGAATAAAAGTAGTTCTATTTTTTAACTGCAATCATATCATATAGTAATGTACCATTATCTAATGGTCACCTATTCGTGACTTGGGTGCATCTGTAATTCTGCTACCGCGGGCCCTCCCCGGAGAGGACTCGAGACACTACGCCTCCAAGGAAGTACATCAAATAATATCTTGAAAAGCCGCTTCCGACATCCGTTCAAGGACCGTATCCGTTTTGGAAGCAGATAGTGGGCTCCGTTTTATCGGGCCGTATTCGACAGCCCGCATATTCAACCGCACAAGCCCTTCTCCGTTTATTTCATTCTTCAATACTATAAATTCCCTGACGCTTCCTCTCTCCCGGCAGAAAACGGCACGCCGCGACACCTCTATTTCAAGTCTTTTCTTAAAATTATTGTAAAGATAAACAAAAAAATGAAACCAACGGCTATATTCTAACAATTTTTTGACATAAAGAACAAAAGACAGATCGAAGACATTCTGATCGTGCTGCCGGGAATTCATCGGGAATCTGTATAAAAAACGCTTCGGCCCGGCAAAATATTGCCAGGCCGAAGACGAATCGGAACATTATCGACCGTTACAGCTCCTTGCGCAACCGCCGCAGAGTGACAGCGTGTGCAATCAAATCGACACCGGCCAGCAGCAGGGACAATCCCACCCAGAACACGACTACACCGACACCGATAATCGGATTGAACAGAACGAGAAACGCGGAAATAATCACGAGAATACCCAGCGTCATCGTCCAGCCGGCGCCCTTGATACCCACACCCATCATCTCGCTGGCGACGCCGACGGCCATGAATCCCCGGAAGAGGAGCCAAAAGCCGAGCACGAACGGCAGGATCGTGAAGAGCATCGACGGGGTGCACAGCAGCAGGATACCCAGCAGGATTTCGATTACACCGCCTGCGATGTACCATCCCATGCCCGACCCGGTGGGAGCCTTCGTACCCAAATACAGTTCGAAAGCGCCCGAGAGAATCACGACGATCCCGAACAGCACGGAAAGCGCGAGATAAGTGCCGCCCGGCTCGAAAAAGACGACGATGCCCACGATGAAGAAAATAATACCGAGCAACATGGAGAGCTGCCAATTGTCGATGGAGTGTCGGAATCGACCGACATCATAAATTTTATCTGCCATAATAATACGAATTTAAGTTTCTACCTGGTATCCGCAAGAAACCTGCCAAACCCGGAATCGCCTTTCGACCGCATGGATTCGGAGAGATGGAGCGCTCTTCCCATTTTTTGAATTTTTCTCTTCCGATTCTTAATTGTTATTTCTACCTTTGCCGCCGTCAATACGACTAACTTTTCAAACCAAGAAAATGGAAACAATCACAAACAGCGAGGAACTGCGCCGGGCACTCGGCAGCCGGAACCGGTCCGGCATCGGATTCGTCCCGACCATGGGTGCGCTCCACGCAGGACACCGTTCGCTGGTTGAACGCGCACGCCGGGAGTGTGCGACCGTCGTGGTGAGCGTATTCGTCAATCCGACACAATTCAACGACAAAACCGACCTGAAAAATTACCCCCGGACCCCGGAAGCCGACCTGCGCCTGCTCGAAGAGGTCGGTGCGGACTATGTTTTCATGCCTTCGGTCGAGGAGGTATATCCCGAACCCGACACCCGCACGTTCGACTTCGGCATGATCGACAAAGTGATGGAGGGTGCGACCCGACCCGGCCACTTCAACGGCGTGGCACAGGTCGTGAGTCGGCTTTTCGATCTGGTGAAACCTGCCAAAGCCTATTTCGGCGAGAAGGACTTTCAGCAGATCGCGGTAATCCGCGAAATGGTACGCCAACTGCGCATTCCGGTCGAGATCATCCCCTGCCCGATCGTGCGCGGAGAGGACGGGCTGGCGCTTTCGTCGCGCAACACCCTGCTCGATACGGATCACCGGACGGCGGCCCCTTATATATATAAGGTATTGAAGGCTGCAGTCGAAAAATCCCATCAGACGACACCCGACCAGCTCGCAGCCTGGGTTACGGCACAGGTAGAGAGCAATCCGCTGCTGAAAGTAATCTACTTTCAGGTCGTAGATGCGGCGACCATGCAGCAGGTCCGCACCTGGGAAGAGAGCCCGGCAATACAAGGCTGCATCGCCGTACAAGCCGGAGATATTCGTTTAATCGATAACATCAAATTGCGATGAAATTCCAGATCGAAGTTCTCAAATCCAAAATACACCGTGTTTCGGTCACGCAGGCCGACCTGAACTACGTGGGCAGCATCACCATCGACGAAGAGTTGATGGATGCGGCCAACATGATCGAAGGCGAAAAAGTACAGGTACTGGACGTCGATAACGGCGAACGCCTCGAAACCTATATTATCAAAGGAGAGCGGGGCAGCGGTGCGATCTGTCTGAACGGCCCTGCCGCACGCAAGGTGCAGGTGGGCGACGTCGTAATCATCGCCTCCTACGCCCTGCTGGATTTCGAAGAAGCCAAAGCCTTCAAGCCCTGGGTGATATTCCCGGATACGAAAACCAACAAGCTGATCCGGTAGAAAACTCCGGCAAACGATCGAAAATCCTGCCCCGCAACGGCAGGATTTTTTCATACGCGGTACGAACCGTCAAAAATGCCCCTAAATATTTGGTGACGCAGTCGATAACCCATATATTTGCATAAAAGTTCCCGAAAAGCGAGGACATACGCCAAACAAGTTCGGCACAGCCTGACGGAGAACCGAAAAAACGACGCAACCTATTTTGCCGGCCGCATTTTTATGGACATAGCGCTTTCGATCGCAGCATTCCTGTTTTCGATCACAGGCATCGTCGGATGTATCGTTCCGATCATCCCGGGCGTAGCGTTGAGCTACGCGGGATTACTCTGCGCCTCCTTTTGCAGCTATTCCGAAATATCGTCCGCGACACTTTGGATCTGGCTGGCCGTGACAGTGGCCGTTTCGGTCATCGACTACTTCCTGCCCGGCTATTTCGCACGTCTGGTGGGCGGTACGCGGGCAGGGTCGATCGGGGCGACCGTCGGCATGATCGCCGGATTTTTCGCCGGCGGATTGGTCGGCGTCATCCTCGGCCCTTTCTTCGGCGCGGTCATCGGCGAGCTGATCCACGACCGCAGCGACTCGGCCAAGGCGTTCCGTTCGGGCTTCGGCTCTTTCCTCGCCTTCATCGCAGGTACGGGACTGAAACTCGTAGCCGCCATCTGGATGATCTGCCTCGTCTGGTCGGACACCTACCCTGTCGTAAAAAACTGGATCGTAACAACATTCTAAAATATAAACCGTATGAAAAAATTTCTGTTATTAATCGCGGCAACGGCCTTCGCGCTGCTTACCACGGCCTGTACCGATTCATCCGGGTACACGTACGAAACGGTCAAGAACGACCCGCTCAAGACCCGTATCTACACGCTGGATAACGGACTGAAAGTCTATATGAGCGTCAATAAGGCAGAACCGCGCATCGAAACCTACATCGCCGTGAAAGTCGGCGGCAAGAACGACCCGAGCGAAACGACCGGTCTGGCCCACTATTTCGAGCATCTGATGTTCAAGGGCACCCAACAGTTCGGCACGAGCAACTACGAAGCCGAGAAGCCCCTGCTCGACCAGATCGAACAGCTCTTCGAGGTTTACCGCAAGACGACCGACGATGCGGAGCGTGCGGCAATTTACCGTCAGATCAACAGCATCAGCTACGAAGCTTCGAAATACGCCATCCCCAACGAGTACGACAAACTGATGTCGGCGATCGGCGCTCTGGAAACCAACGCCAACACCTCGATGGACCGGACGGTCTATATCGAAAACATTCCTTCGAACCAGATCGAGAACTGGGCCAGGATCCAGGCCGACCGCTTCAAGAACGTCGTGATCCGCGGATTCCACACCGAGCTGGAAACGATCTACGAGGAGAAAAACATGTCCCTGACGGACGACAACCGCAAGGTTTACACCACGATCGGCGAAGTGCTCTATCCGAACCATCCCTACGGCAAACAATCCGTACTCGGCACGCAGGAACACCTGAAAAACCCGTCGATTACCAACGTAAAGAACTATCACACGCAGTATTACGTGCCCAATAACATGGCCATCCTGCTTTCGGGCGACTTCGATCCCGACCAGATGATCGCCACGATCGACAAATATTTCGGCGATATGCAGCCGAACGAGAATATCCCGCAGCTCGCCTTCGAACCCGAAGCCCCGATCACCAAACCCATCGTCAAGGAGGTTTACGGTCCCGACGCCGCGAACGTAACACTGGCATGGCGCACGGACAACGCCGCATCGTCCGATGCGGAATACCTGCTGTTGGCCAGCCGGATCCTCTACAACGGACAGGCCGGCATGATCGACCTCGACTTGATGCAGCAACAGAAAGTACTCGACGCCTTCTCGTACCCGGATCAGCGGGCCGACTACGGAGCCCTCGTGCTGCAAGGTCTTCCGAAAGCGGGTCAGACCCTCGACGAGGTCCGGGATCTGTTGCTCGCAGAGGTAGCGAAACTCCGCAACGGCGAATTCAGCGAAGAGCTGATCAAGGCGGTCGTAAACAATCTGAAAGTATCTACCATGCGCAAGGAAGAGACGAACGTGGGACGTGTCGAAATGTACCTTTCGTCCTTCTACAACGACATTTCCTGGAGCGACGAAGTGACCAAGCTCGACCGCATCGGCTCCATCACCAAGGAACAACTGGTGGCCTGGGCCAATGAAAAACTCGGTACCGAGAATTACGGCATTATCTACAAACGCCAGGGAGAGGACCCCAGCGTGCAGAAGATCGCCAAACCGGCCCTCACCCCGATCCAGATGAACCGCGACACCCAGAGTGCATTCCTGACCGAAATTCAAAATTCGACGGTAACTCCGATCGAACCCGTATTCGTGGATTTCAATCGCGATATGGAGATTTTCAAAACCGATTCCGGCCTCGAAGTCCTCTATAAGAAAAATGACATCAACGACCTTTTCTCGCTGACCTACCTTTTCGATACCGGCGTGCTGAACGATCCGGCGCTCAACAATGCCTTCGCTTATATCGACTACCTCGGCACCCAGGCCAAGACAGCTGCGGAGATCGCATCCGAACTCTACGACATCGCCTGCTACTACGACCTGTCGGCCAGTCAGAACCGCTGTGCGATAACCTTCAAGGGATTGAGCGAAAACATGGGACAGGTCATGGATATCTTCGAAGACCTGGTAGCCAATGCGCAGGGCGACGAAGAGATTCTCGCCAACTACAAGGCCGACCTGCTGAAAAAACGTGCAGACAACAAACTGAACCAGGAAGCGAATTTCGCAGCCTTGCAGCGTTTCGCCTTCTTCGGCGGAGAAGCTATCCAGCGCACGACCCTCAACAACGAGCAGCTCGAAGCGCTCACGTCGGACGTACTGATCGGCAAGGTCCGCGACCTGCTGAAAAAGCAGCACACCATCCTCTATTACGGTCCTAAGGACAAAGCCGGGCTGCTCGCCGACCTGAAAGCACACCACCAAACGCCGGAAGTGCTCGAACCGCTGACTCGGGGAAATATCGCGTTCCAGCCTACGGAACAGAACAAGGTCTGCCTGGCCAACTACAACGCGCCGCAGCTCTACTTCCTCCAATACTCGAACCTGGGCAAAAAATTCGACGTAGCGGTCGATCCCGCTCTGAAACTGTACAACGAATACAACAGCGGCAGCATGGGAGCCATCGTCTTCCAGGAGATGCGCGAATCCCGCAGCCTGGCTTACATGGCCTTCACGGAGTGGATCAATCCGAGCTACCTGGACGACAATTATCTTTTCGCAGCGATCATCGCCACGCAAAACGACAAAATGGCCCAGGCCATCGACGCATTCGATGAGATCATCAACAACATGCCCGAATCGGAAGCAGCCTTCAAACTGGCCAAAGAAGCCGTACTGACCAATTTGCGAACCTCGCGTACGATCAAGGACGAAGTGCTCTGGAAATACATCGCCAACAAAGATCTGGGCGTAACGGAAGACCGCAACAAAGCCATCTTCGAAAAGGTCCAGGACATGACCTTCGCCGACCTCAAAGCCGCCCAGGAACAGTGGATCAAGGACCGCAAATACACCTATTGCATCCTCGGCGACCTGAAAGACCTCGACCAGGATTACCTGCGCAAGCTGGGCCCGGTACAGATCGTGAGCCAAAAGGAGATGTTCGGCTATTAATTCCACCGACCCGATCATTCAAAACGTCTTCGGAAAAATCCGAAGACGTTTTTTATCCTCCTTTCCCCGGAGGCAAAGCAAGCGGTACGTCCTGTTTCGGATGCACCTTACTCGACCAATCGCCCGCAGCCCGAAAACAATAAACCCGGCGTCAGACAAACTGACACCGGGTTTATTTTCGGGAACCGAACGGAACCCGATCTATTTTAATACCGATAATGCTCGGCCTTGTAAGGACCCTCGACCGGTACGCCGATATAGTCGGCCTGTTTTTTCGTAAGCTGCGTAAGCTCCACACCGAGGTTATCCAGATGCAGCCGGGCAACCTCCTCGTCCAGATGTTTGGGCAGACGATACACGCCCACCTCCAGTTTCTTCTGCCACAACTCGATCTGCGCCAGACACTGGTTGGTGAACGAGTTGGACATCACGAACGAAGGATGCCCCGTCGCACAGCCGAGGTTCACCAGCCGTCCTTCGGCCAGCACGAAGATCGAATGGCCGTCGGGGAAGGTGAACTTATCGACCTGCGGCTTGATGTTGGTACGCACGGCATCCGAAGCCTCAAGACGGGCCATCTGGATCTCGTTGTCGAAATGGCCGATGTTGCAGACGATCGCCTGGTCGCGCATCCGTTCCATGTGTTCGAGGGTGATGATGTCGCAGTTGCCCGTGCAGGTGACGAAGATATTGCCCTCGGCCAGCGCGCTCTCGACGGTCTTCACCTCGAAGCCCTCCATCGCGGCCTGCAACGCGCAGATCGGGTCGATCTCGGTCACGATGACCCGTGCTCCGTACGAACGCATCGAACGGGCACAGCCCTTGCCGACATCGCCGTAACCGCAAACGACCACCACCTTGCCGGCAATCATCACGTCGGTCGCCCGCTTGATACCGTCCGCCAGCGACTCGCGGCAACCGTACAGGTTGTCGAATTTCGACTTGGTGCAGGAGTCGTTCACGTTGATCGCAGGAACGAGCAGTTCGCCCGCCTCCTGCATCTGATAAAGGCGATGCACGCCGGTCGTCGTTTCTTCGCTCACACCCCGCCACTCGGCTACCGTTCGGTGCCATTTGCCGTTATCTTCGGCCAGAATCTTCTTCAGCGTATCGAGAATGACCTCCTCCTCGTAAGACGACGGTTCGTAATCCAGCGTCGAAGCGTCGTTTTCGGCCTTGTATCCTTTGTGGATCAGCAACGTGGCATCGCCGCCGTCATCGACGATCAACTGAGGGCCCTTCCCGCCGGGGAACGACATGGCCATCGCCGTACACCACCAGTACTCGGGCAGCGTCTCGCCCTTCCACGCGAAGACCGGAACGCCCGCGGCGGCGATGGCCGCGGCGGCATGGTCCTGCGTCGAGAAGATGTTGCACGAGCACCAGCGCACGTCGGCGCCCAGCTCGACGAGCGTTTCGATCAGCACGGCGGTCTGAATCGTCATATGCAGCGACCCCATGATACGCACGCCCTTCAACGGTTTCTGCGGGCCGTACTTGCGGCGTATGGCCATCAGTCCGGGCATCTCGTGCTCCGAAATCTCAATCTCTTTCCGGCCCCATTCGGCCAATGACATATCGGCCACTTTGTAAGGCAGGGACAAATCCAAAAACATACTTTTTATCATTTAATCAATTATACATAATCTCTTGCCGAATCGTCGGCTCTCGTCGGCCGCATTGCGACACCGACTCCCGCCGAAGGGAATCGAAGCCACAAAGCGGTAAACACGGCCTCCGGCCGAAAAACGGCATAAACCGCCGCACGGTCATCGCCGCCGATTCTCCGAACTCAAAATACAGCTGCGATCCCGTTCGATCTGGCGCTGCAACTCCTCCAGCGAATCGAACTTGCGCTCGTCGCGGATCTTACGCCGCAGCTCGACCCGGAGTCTCCGACCGTAGAGATCGCCCGAAAAGTCGAAAATATGGGTTTCGAGATGTCGGGGACCTCCGCCCACCGAGGGGTTGCTCCCCAGATTCGACATGGCCTTATACTCCACACCGTCGATCTCCACATAGGACTCATACACTCCGCTTTCGATCGTATCCGCATCCGCAACCTCCATATTGGCGGTCGGAAATCCCAACTCACGGCCCAGTTGCCGTCCGTGCATCACCTCTCCTTCGATCCAGACAGACATAGCCTCAAATCTTTTCGGTCAGCTTGCGCACCAGGGAAATCTGGGAGAAAAACTCCTTGGCGAAAACCCGCAGCACGGTATAAAGCGGTATGGCCAGCAGCATGCCTATCACCCCGGCCAACGACCCTGCAATCAGGATCACGAGAAATATCTCGAGCGGCTGCGCCTTGACCCGCTCGGAGTAGAGCGTCGGTTGCAGCACGAAATCATCCAGCCCCTTCAAAATCAACAGCGATCCTGCAATGACCAGCATCGTATGGCCGATCGACATCCCTTCGATCGGGGTGATGATACCCATGCAGACCGAAACAGCACCGCCGATGGTCGGACCGGCGTATGGCACGACGTTCATAACCCCCATGATAAGACCGATGAAAAAGGCATCCTGCGCCCTCATGCCGAAAGCCATCATCACCAGCGATACGGCCAACATCAACAGGAAGCTCTCGGCCAAAATCCCCCGAAAGTAGCGGAACAGAAGCACTGTAACCGAATTGAGGGCATGCGTCACGTTCTGTTGGTATCGATCCGGGAAAAGTGCCGTTACCATCGCATAGAAAAGTCCGTCGTCCCGCAGGAAAAAGAACGTGATGAACGAAATCGAAAAAAAGGCGATCACGCTCGAAACGGCCAAACTCACCACCGATGAAAACGCCGTATTGATCGTGTCGAAATTAATCAGCGACTGCAGGAACAAGATCAGCGTGTCCTTGAACGACACCTGGGTTTCGGGCAACGAGAAGAAGTGAGTGAGATAATCCTGAATACGCTGCAGCGGCTCCTCGACAGAAGTCAGCACCGTCGAAAAATCGAGGTGCGCCAACTGGTAGAGCTTGTTGGTCACCAGCGGCACGAAAAGCCCGCACATCACCGCGAAAACGATCCAGATCACCAGCAGCGTAACGAGCGCTCCGCACCAGCGCGGCACACGCCATCGCCCGATCCGACCTCGGGATATCCGGGCTACCAGCGGGCGTCCCATAATGGCCAGCACCGCCGAAACCAGAATGTAGATCACGATGGAGCTGAAGTACCACATCAAAAAGAGGACGACGGCCGTAATGGCCGCCCCCACCGTAAAACGAAGCAATGTTTGAGGTGTAATACTCATACGTACCGCAACGCGAAAACCGCCGCCAATAAGTTACTTCAACCGGGCGATGGGAGTTTGCGATCCCACGACAGGATCCCCGATCTCCACGAGCAGTTCGGTATCCTTCGGCAGAAGGATGTCGATGCGGGAGCCGAACTTGATGAACCCGCAAACCGAATTTTGCTCCACCTTCGAGCCGACTTTCATATAGGAAACGATACGACGGGCGATCAGACCCGCAATCTGACGGAAGAGCACCTCCTTGCCGTCGGGGGTTCGCACGACGGTCGTCGTCCGCTCGTTCTCGGTCGAGGACTTGGGGTGCCACGCCACGAGGAACCGGCCCGGATGATACTTGAAATACTCCACGGTACCTCCGACCGGCACCCAATTCATGTGAACGTTGGTAATCGACATGAAGATCGAAATCTGCAGCATCTCCCGATCGAGGTATTCGCTCTCGTGCACCATTTCGGTCACTACGACCCGGCCGTCGCACGGAGCGAAGACCAACTCCGCATCATGGATCTTCACACGCCGCGGCTCCCGGAAAAATGCCACGATAAAGAACCAAAACAGCACAAGCAGAATGGATCCGAACCAGAGCAGTCCCGCTTCGGCATGGCGCGACATCAGATAGTACATCAGCGCCCAAAGCAGGAAACAAACGACTCCTGTCAGCCCGATAATCTTGTAGCCTTCCTTGTTTATTTTCATATTCGGATAGTAAGTTTTCTTATGAAATATACAGCAATACCAGATAAGCGACCACGAACGGCAACGAGAAAATGAGCGCATCGAAACGGTCGAGCCAACCGCCGTGCCCCGGCAGAATATTGCCCGAATCCTTCACGCCGGCCGCACGCTTGAACATCGACTCGATCAAATCTCCCAACACACCGCTCACGGCAGCGATCGCAGCTAAACAGCACCACAGCCAATAGCTACCGTCGAGCCACCATGCGGCAAGGCAACCCATGGCGATCGCACCGACGATGCCGCCGAAGAACCCCTCCCACGACTTGTTGGGCGAAATCCGCTCGTAAAGATGATGTCGGCCGACGCTGACCCCCACCAGGTAGGCGAATACGTCGTTGGCCCAAATAATGAAGATGTAGGCCAAAATCACCCAGGGATTCCAGCCACCCTTCCCCGTCAGCAGAGGCAGATAGGCCATCATCGACAAAGGCACGGCCACATAAAAGACACCTCCGAGCGTCGCCCCCACATCGGCGGCGGGGCGGGCACGCTTGAGGAACAGTTCGCAGACGAACATCAGTGGTATGAGCAAAATAAAAACCGGCAACAACCACAAGAGGACGGAAAGCGCTCTCGGCAACAACGCCACCTGCTCCGCAGAAACCGCCAGCAGGAAACTCGCCACGAAAAGAGCCGTACCCGTAACCAGTCCGAGCCATTTGAGAGGGTAAATATCCTCCCGGCGGGCCATCCGGTAAAACTCCCACATACCGCCGATGAGAATCGCCAGCAACAGCACTCCGAAACTCCACTGCGACCAAAGCACCGCTCCGACTACCACGACAGTCAGGACGGCACCGCTCAAGGTTCGCACCAGAAGATTCCTTATTTTATCAGACATAATTCAACCTTTTTCGGGTAAACCTCGTTAAACTTCAGGCGTTTCCGCCGACGATTTTCCGTCCGACACAGCGGAAGCGGCGGTTCCGGAAATCTTTTCTTCGTCCTTTCGGGGCTCGGCCGACGCAACCTCTTTTTTCCCGGCTGCCTCTTCCGCATCGCCGGATGCAGCTTTCCGCTCCGCCAAAGCCTTCTGCTCGGCCTCTTTCCGTTCCCGCAGAATATCCTTTTTCCGTTTACCGAAGATACGCTCCACATCCTCCGTAAAAACCACTTCGCGCTCCAACAGCAGTTCGGCCAACTCCTTCAAACCGTCGGCATGGCTGCGGAGCACCTCCGCCGCCATCGCATAGGCTTCGGCAATGGTATTTTTAGCCTCGGCATCGATCTGCTGGGCCGTCAGTTCGGAATAGGGCTTGGTCAGCGCCATGTCGCTCTGGCCCGTAGAGTCGTAATAGCTGATTGTCCCGACCTTCTCGCTCATACCGTAATAAGCCACCATGGCATACGCCATCTTGGTCGCCCGCTCCAGATCGTTGAGCGCTCCGGTCGAAACCTCGCCGAAATTGATCTGCTCGGACACCCGGCCGCCGAGCATCGCAGCCAGCTCGTCCATCATCTGCTCGCGCGTGGTGATCTGCCGTTCTTCGGGCAGGTACCAGGCCGCGCCCAACGACTTGCCGCGCGGAATGATAGTCACCTTGATCAGCGGACTGGCATTCTCCAAAATCCAGCTTACCGTAGCGTGTCCGGCCTCGTGATAGGCAATCACCCGCTTCTCTTCGTCGGAAATGATCTTGTTCTTACGCTCCAGACCGCCGATAATGCGGTCGATCGCCGCCAGGAAATCCTCGCGCGACACATATTTCTTATTGTGACGGGCCGCGATCAACGCCGCCTCGTTGCAGACATTGGCGATGTCGGCACCCGAAAAGCCGGGCGTCTGCTTGGCCAGGAAAGTACGGTCCAGCTCCGGATCGAGCTTCAACGGACGCAGGTGCACGTCGAAAATCTCCTCGCGCTCCTTCACGTCGGGCAGTCCCACCTCGATCTGGCGGTCGAAACGGCCGGCGCGCATCAGCGCCTTGTCGAGGATGTCGGCGCGGTTCGTGGCCGCAAGGACGATCACGCCCGTATTGGTCTGGAAGCCGTCCATCTCGGTCAGCAACTGGTTGAGCGTATTCTCCCGCTCGTCGTTGCCCGAGAACCCGGCGTTCTTGCCACGGGCCCGGCCGATGGCGTCGATCTCGTCGATGAAGACGATGCAGGGCGCCTTCTGCTTGGCCTGCTCGAAAAGGTCACGCACGCGCGAAGCGCCCACGCCCACGAACATCTCCACGAAATCCGAGCCGGAAATCGACAGGAACGGCACATTGGCCTCTCCCGCCACCGCCTTCGCCAACAGGGTTTTACCCGTTCCCGGAGGGCCTACCAGCAACGCGCCCTTGGGAATTTTCGCACCGATGGATTTGTATTTGTCGGGTTTCTTGAGGAAATCGACGATCTCCATGATCTCGACCTTTGCCTCCTCCAGTCCGGCAACGTCCTTGAAAGTCACCTTTTTCGAGTTCTCCTTGTCGAACACCTGCGCCCGGGCCTTCCCCACGTTCATAATACCGCCAGCACCGCCTCCGGCCCCCCGCGACATGCGGCTCATCAGGAAGAACCAGCCGCCGATAATAATGATCCAGGGAAGCATCTGAAGCAGAATCGATGTCCAGGAATTCTCCCGGTTCTCGTACACCAGCACCACCTTGTTACCCGACTCGGCCGTCACCTTATCCAAATCCTGACGGAACGTATCCACCGACCCGATATTGAAAGTAAGCTGAGCCCCCGTTTCGGGCATATTACGGAAACGCGGGTCAACAGCATCCTTACGGTACCGGTCCGCAGCATCCTTCTTAAGGTAGATTTCCGCCAGGTCACGATTGACGACCTGGATTTTTTCGACGTCGCCCTGCTCGATCATCTGCGCCACGGTATTCCAGTCGCTCTTGACCGGGACTCCGTTGCCGGGTCCGAACATCCAGTAGCCGACAATAAAAATAATGATGACGCCGTATATCCACATCCACGAAGGACGCGGCATATTCATTTTGTTGTTTATTTTCTGTTGTGCCATAAAATATTATTCGTCATACTCATAACGGGTCGCCGGGGCATCGGCCCACAGCTCCTCCAATTTGTAAAATTCACGCAATTCTGTCTGAAAAATATGCACCACCACATCCACGTAGTCCATAGCGATCCACAGCGCATTTTGCTGTCCTTCCACGCGCCAGACCTTCTCGCCGAGGGTTTCCAATACCTGCTCCTCGATACCCGCCGCGATCGCAGCGACCTGCGTGGTGGAGTCGGCGTTGCAAACGATGAAGCAGGAGCAGATCGCCCCGTCGATTTTCGAAAGATCCAACGATACGATATTTTTACCCTTTTTATCCTGGATTGCACGAATTATCGTGCCTGTCAATTTTTCCATAGTTTGAATTTACCGGTCAATACAACTTTGCAAAGGTAGCGAAAATGAGGGCAGAACAAAACAAACCCGTTTGTTTTTTTATGCCGAACGCATCCCGCTTCCCGCAAAGATACAAGAGAATATCCGAAAATTTACTCTGCAAATATCCGTCCCGAATCCCTATTGGCGGGAAACTTTCGACAAAATAGTATCGATCAAGGCTTTGATGATCGAACTTTTGACATAGGTCCGGCGCACGGCCACGGCGATCTTGCGCGAAGTAGCCCCCTTGGCCAGCGTTTTGACCTGACAACGATGCTCCGCAGGAATGTATTCCACGGCCATTTCGGGGATAATCGTCACACAGTGCGTGTAATCGACGATCCGCATCAACGTATCGAGCGAACCGGATTCGAACGTATAGTGCGAGGGGACCTCCCGTTTGGCCTGGCACAGCTCGATGATCTGGTCACGCATACAATGCCCCGGACTTAACAGCACCAGCTCCTTGAGGTCGATATCCTCGATACGGACGTTCGTGCGTTCAAAAAGCGGATTCTCCCGGGACACGTAAAGATGGAACCTGTCGTCGAACAACTCGTGTTCCTGAATCCCCTCGCCGCAGGTTCCGCCGGCGACCAATGCCGCATCGATCCGGTCGCGGCGCAGCGCATCGACGATGTCGGCGGTCACCATCTCCGCAATCTCCAGTTCGACTTTGGGATAGTCCCGCACGAAATCGGGAATAAACTTATGCAACAGGTAAGGTGCGATGGTCGGAATGACGCCGAGCCGCAACCGACCGGAAGTTTCGCCTTTGAGTTCCGCGACCGCTTCGCGGATATGATCGTAAGCCCGGAGGGTTTCCCGGATTTCGGCAAGCACCACCTCGCCCGCCTCGGTCGGAATGACCGGTTTCTTGCTGCGATCGAGCAGCACCACGCCCAATTCTTCCTCCAAAGACTTGATCTGCATGCTCAACGACGGCTGGGTCACGAAACAGTGTTCCGCTGCCAGAGAGAAACTGCCGCAATTGGCTACCGCCAGCAGGTATTCGAGTTGGATGATAGTCATAGTTTATCTTATTTGCACGCACGAAAATATAAAAAAAACCGATACTTCGCAATTATTATTCGACCATCGGTTTAGTTTTTCGTACATTTGCAGACTATTTATTATTAGAAACTTTTTAACTGATGGGAAAAATCATACTCACCGGAGATCGTCCGACCGGCAAACTCCACCTGGGACATTACGTAGGTTCGCTGCGCCGCCGCGTGGAGTTGCAGAATTCGGGCGAATTCGAGAAAATATTCATCATGATCGCCGACGCCCAGGCGCTGACCGATAATGCGGACAACCCGGAAAAAGTGCGGCAGAACATCCTCGAGGTCGCCCTCGACTATCTCTCTTGCGGACTGGATCCCGCGCAATCGACGCTCTTCATCCAGTCGCAGGTGCCGGAACTCTGCGAGCTGGCTTTCTACTACATGAACCTGGTGACCGTAGCCCGTCTGCAGCGCAATCCGACGGTGAAGGCCGAAATCCAGTTGCGCGGCTTCGCCGAAGGCAACGAAGAAGAGGGATCGCAGCGCCAGGGTATTCCGGTAGGATTCTTCACCTACCCGATCAGCCAGGCCTCGGATATCACCGCTTTCAAGGCCACGACCGTACCGGTCGGCGAGGATCAGGAACCGATGATCGAACAGACGCGCGAAATCGTCCATAAATTCAACTCCGTATATGGAGAAACACTCGTCATGCCGGGAATTCTGCTGCCCGACAACGCGGCCTGCCTGCGTCTGCCCGGTACGGACGGCAAGGCCAAGATGTCGAAATCGCTGGGCAACTGCATCTACCTCTCCGACTCGGCCGATGAAGTGAAGAAGAAGGTGATGGGCATGTACACCGATCCCGACCACCTGCGCGTGGAGGACCCGGGCAAGGTCGAGGGCAACACCGTCTTCACCTACCTGGACGCCTTCAGTCGCCCGGAACATTTTCAGCGATACCTGCCCGATTACGCCTCGCTCGACGAGTTGAAGGCGCACTACCGCCGCGGCGGTCTGGGCGACGTGAAGGTCAAGAAATTTCTGATCGCCGTGCTCAACGAAACGCTCGACCCGATCCGCGAACGCCGCAAGCAGTACGAAGGCCGCATCGAAGAGGTCTATGAAATTCTGCGCAAAGGTTCGGAGCATGCCCGGGCAACAGCCGCGCAAACGCTCGGCGAAGTGCGCCACGCCATGCGGATCGACTACTTCGACGACAAGGAGCTGATCGCCGAGCAGGCTCGCCAATACCAGCAACAGCGATAACGCGCATAACCAGCAGACAAGGTACCCGAAATGTTCAAACGCATAACACCGCAGACGATCGCGGATTGGGGCGAACGTATCTACATCCGTTTCCTGGAGCTTACCAAACGGTTCACCAGTACGCAGATCATGGCGCTGCTGGCCATCATCGTAGGGGTTCTGGCCGGATTGGGTACCTGCCTGTTCGAACTGCTGCTCTACGGAATCAAAGCAGGGCTGACCCATTGGTTCCCCGTCGAACAGTCGCATTTTCTCTTCCTGTTCTATCCGGTCATCGGTATCATCCTGGCCTCGCTTTTCGTCAAATACGTCGTCAAAGACAATATTTCGGAAGGCGTTACACGCGTGTTATATGCCATGTCGCGTAAAAACTCGTACATTGCCTCCCACAACTGCTGGACTTCGATCGTGGGCGGCGCCACCACGATCGGCTTCGGCGGTTCGGTCGGCCCCGAGGCGCCGATCGTACTGACGGGCGCTGCCATCGGTTCGAACATCAGCCGCCTGGCCCACCTGAACTACAAAAACACCACCCTGCTGCTCTGCTGCGGCGCCGGGGCGGCGATCGCCGCGATCTTCAAGGCCCCGATCACGGGCGTGGTCTTCGTGCTGGAAATCCTGATGCTCGATCTCACCTCGCGCACGGTCGTACCGCTGCTGATCTCTTCGATCACGGCCGCCGCCGTCGCCCTCACGATCCGGGGATTCGATCCGATCATCGCCATCTCGCTGACTCCCGACGATGCGTTCCGGCTCAACCAAATTCCGCTTTTCGTCCTGCTGGGTATCTTCTGCGGGCTGATGTCCTACTACTTCACCACGGTCAATGCCCGGGTGGGCGCCTTCTTCAAAAAGATCGACAGTCCCTACAAGAAGTGGCTGATCGGCGGAGCCGTACTCGGCATCCTGATCTACATTTTCCCGCCCCTCTACGGCGAAGGCTACGAAGGTTTCATGTCGCTCATGCACGGCAACACGACCGAGTTGTTCAACAACTCGCTCTTCTACCGCTTCAGTCAGATCGACTGGGTGGTCATTCTCTTCATCGTAGGCACGATGTTCTTCAAAGTGATCGCTATGGCCTCGACCAACGCTGCGGGCGGCGTCGGCGGTACGTTCGCCCCTTCGCTGTTCGTCGGCGCATTCATGGGCGCTATCACGGCGCTGGTCTGCAACACCCTGTTCGGATGGAACCTGTCGCTGGTTTCTTTCACCCTGGTAGGTATGGCGGGCGTAATGTCGGGCGTGATGAAGGCCCCCCTGACCTCGATCTTCCTGATCGCCGAACTATCGAGCGGTTACGGCCTTTTCATCCCGCTGATGATCACCGCCTGCATCGCCTTCGCCATCGACTACTACCTCGATCCCGACTCGATCTATACCAAGCAACTGCGTCAGAACGGGGAGTTGATCACCCACAACAAGGACGAATCGGTCTTCGTCTTTCTGAGGCTCGACGACCTGATTCAGGACGACGGGGTTTACATCCACCCGTCCCAGACTTTGGGCGACATCGTGCAGATCATGTCCCGGGAGCGTCACGACGACTATTTCCCGGTTCTCGACAACGAAAAACACCTGCTGGGCATCGTCCGCCTGAACGACGTGCGGGAAGACCTGTTCAATCCGCAAAAGTACGGCAACCCGATTACACGCTACATGCTCCTGTCCCCCGACACGATCCTGCAACATGAACAGATCCAGAGCGTGCTGCGCCGTTTCGACGAAAACCACGTCTGGGTGTTACCCGTCGTGGACAAGGAGAAACACTACCTGGGCTACATCTCCAAATCGCGAATCATGACCGCCTACCGCGAACAACTGGTCAAGATTTCGCAATAAAATACAGTCCCGACCTCGCTTTCTACAACCGAAGAAACTATAAAAACAGAATAGTACTATGAATTTTAATTGGGCTGACGACACGAACTGCGCCGTAACGGTATGCGACACCGAAGGCGTGGTAATTTACCAGAACAAGCAATCTATCTCCGTCAATGGAGAGTATCGCGGCAAAAGCATGCTCCCCTGCCACAACGAGCGCTCGAAGGGGATCATCGCCCGCATCCTCGAAAAAGGCGACACGAATGCCTACACCATCGAGAAAAAAGGGATCCGCAAAATGATCTACCAAACAGCCTGGCGCCGCGAGGACGGCACCGTAGGCGGTATCATCGAACTGTCGATGCCGATTCCCGCCGAAATGCCGCACTACGTACGGGGATAATAGAGCACCCCGGACCAGAAGCATCCGAACCACTCAACGACACCAGGAACTTCAACCGGAAAGCCGCAAAAAAATACACGAAACAACCCCTATCCGATACAGGAGAAGAGTCAAACGACCGCCTTTCTTCCAAAACGTTACGAAGAGGCGGATCAAAACGGTTTACAACACTTTCCACAGCCGTTTTCCGAAAACAGGAGCGCCCGCGATTAGTCGCGGGCGCTCCTGTTTATTTGCTTACTACCGAAATTTCTCGAATCCGGGAAGATACTTGGTCGGTTCGAACTCGACGATCGTATAATCTGCGATCTCATGCCGGAAGAACGGATCTTCCCGCGTAAAGGCTTCGGCTTCCGCACGATTCGCGGCTTTCGAAACGATCACACCGCCCGTACGGGGATTCTGCGGCCCGGTGCAAAGCAATTTGCCCTGAGCGAAATAACGGTCGAGAAAAGCCCAATGCTCCGCCAGGTAGCGCTCCACCTCTTCGAGCGGCTTCTTGTAATCGACGATAATCAGAAACATAGTTTTCAAAGTTTTATGTCGTAAATCTGGATCACACCGACAAGTTTGCCTTCGTCGTCGGTCACCAGCAACGAATTGATCTTATGCTGGGTCATTTTCTTCTCCGCAGCGATCAGCTTCTCATCGGGCCCGATGGTCTTGGGGTTGAGCGTGGCGATGTCCATGGCCCGGATCGAGAAAAACTCCGATTCGCGGCGTTCCATCGCCCGGCGGATATCCCCGTCGGTGACGATCCCCAGCACTTTGTCCCCCTCGCAAATGACGATTAGACCCAGACCGCCTTTGCTGACGGCGTGGATCATATCCTTGGCCGAACAGTCCGGAGCCACTACGGGCAAACCCTCCTTGTGCATCACATTGCCGACAGTCATCAGCAGACGGCGGCCCAGGCTGCCGCCCGGGTGCAGCCGCGCGAAGTCGATGCTCGTGAAATTGCGCAGCTTCATCAGCGCTACGGCCATAGCGTCGCCCATGGCGATCTGTGCCGTAGTCGAAGTGGTAGGCGCCAGGTGCAGGATGCAGGCCTCGTGGCGTACGGCCACGTCGAGGTGCACGTCCGAATTGCGGGCCAACGTCGATTCGGGATTGCCCGTCATCGAAATCAGCTTGTTGCCGTTGGTATGGATGAACGGCACGATCTTGAGAATTTCATCCGTTTCGCCCGAATAAGAAAGCGCCAGCACGGTATCTTCCGGAGAGATCATTCCCAGATCGCCATGAAAAGCCTCGCCCGGATGCAGGAAGAAACTCGGCGTACCGGTGCTCGCCAGCGTCGCGGCGATCTTGCGGCCGATCAGCCCCGATTTTCCCATTCCGGTCACCACGAGCTTGCCCCGGCTGTGCAGGATAAGTTCGACAGCGCACACGAAATCATCGCCCAGCGTCTGTTCGAGATGCTTGAGCGCCAGCGCTTCGGTATGGATCGTCTTTCGGGCCAGCGAGAGGATATCGGCCCGCTTGTCTGCGGTCATATTATAGCAAAGATTTTATTACGTTTTCCAAATCATTCAGATAAAGCATGTTCGGGCCGTCACTCAAGGCATGATCGGGATCAGGATGCACCTCGAAGAAGAAACCGTTGGCACCGAACGCCCGGGCTGCCCGGGCCATGGCAGGCACGAACTCGCGGTTACCGCCCGTCTTGCCGCCGGCGGCACCGGGGCGCTGTACGGAATGCGTGCAGTCCATGACGACCGTCGAAGCGATACCGAGCATGTCGGGAATGTTGCGGAAATCGACCACCAGGTTGTTGTAGCCGTACATATTGCCACGTTCGGTAAGCCAAACCTCACCGGCACCGGCCTTCATCGCCTTTTCATAAGGGTATCGCATATCTTCACCCGAAAGGAACTGCGCTTTCTTGATATTGACCGTACGTCCCGTACGGGCCGCAGCGACCAACAGATCGGTCTGGCGGCAAAGGAATGCCGGAATCTGGATCACATCGACGACTTCGCCGACCGGAGCGGCCTGACAGGATTCGTGAATGTCGGTCAGCAGCCGCAGCCCCCACTTCGACCGAACGTCGGCGAGCATCCGAAGGCCCTTTTCCAACCCCGGCCCCCGGAACGACGAAATCGACGTGCGGTTGGCCTTGTCGAACGAAGCCTTGAAAATGATTTCGACGCCCAGCCGACGATTGATGTCCGCCAGCGTCGCAGCGACCGTATCGAGCAATTCCGCCGATTCGATCACGCAGGGACCGGCTATAAAGAGAGGTTTTTTATCCATGATTCTATCGCTTCATTCGTTTCAAAAATTCCTCGGCGGCCGCCAGATCTTCGGGCGTGTCGATGCCGATGGTCTCCACGTCGGAGATACCCACGCCGATCCTGTAGCCGTTCTCCAGCCAGCGCAACTGTTCGAGCGACTCGGCCTTCTCCAGCGAAGATGGCGGCAAGGCCGTCACCTCGGCGAGCACCTTCGTACGAAAGGCATACATACCGATATGTTTATAGAAAGTATGTTTCGCCAGCCACTCCGACCGCTCCACACCCCGCAGGTAGGGAATCACCGAGCGCGAAAAGTAGATCGCCCGCGACTCGCCGTCGAGCACCACTTTCGGCGAATTGGGATTTTCGAGCGCCGCCAGTCCGTCTGACTCGGCGAAGGGACGCACCAGGGTAGCGATGTCCGTACCCGGCACGTCGAAGCAGCGCATGATCGCCCGAAGCTGTTCCGGACGGATAAAAGGCTCGTCGCCCTGCACGTTGATTACGGCGTCGTACTCCCGGCCGAGCTTTCCATAAGCCTCCCAGCAACGGTCGGTGCCGCTGCGGTGCTCGGACGAAGTCATCACGGCACGACCGCCGAACTCCTCGACGGCACGCAGGATCCGTTCGTCGTCGGTCGCCACGACCGCATCGGGCAGCACGCCGGTCACCTGTTCATACACCCGGCGGATGACGGGCTTTCCCCCGAGCATCGCCAGCGGCTTGCCCGGGAAGCGGGTCGATGCATAGCGGGCGGGAATGATCGCAACAAACTCCATAACTCGTGACTCTATCTGTTTCAAGTCGCTAAAATACGAAAAAAGCGGGACATTGCGTCCCGCTTTTCAAATTAACACGGATTATTTCTTCTCCTCGAGAGCCAAACGCAACACATCCTCGTTCGTCCGCACGTAGTGGAACGTCAGACCGTCGATGTACTCCGCCTTGATCTCCGAGATGTCCTTGCGGTTGTCTTCCGAAAGGATCAGCTCCTTGATACCGGCACGCTTGGCCGCCAGGATCTTCTCCTTGATACCGCCTACCGGCATTACACGTCCCCGCAGGGTCGTCTCTCCGGTCATGGCGATACGCTCGCGCACCTTGCGCCCCGTATAGGTCGAAACGATCGAGGTGACCATCGTGATACCCGCCGAAGGACCGTCCTTGGGAATGGCTCCCTCCGGTACGTGGATGTTGATGTCGTTCTTCTCGAACATTTCGGGATCGATACCCAACTCCTTGTGGTGCGCCATCACCCACTCGTGGGCGATCGTCGCCGACTCCTTCATCACCTCACCCAGGTTACCCGTCAGGCTCACTTTGCCCTTGCCGGGGGTCAGCACCGACTCGATGTAGAGGATATCGCCGCCGACCTCGGTCCAAGCCAGGCCGGTGACTACGCCGACCATATCCCCGACCTCGTACTCTTCGCGCAGGAATTTCGGGATGCCGAGAATCTTCTCGACATCGGCCTGCGTAAGCTCCGGCGTATAAGCCTCCTCGAAAGCGATCTGCTTGGCCCGGTAGCGGGCGATCTTCGCCAAGTGCTTGTCCAGCGAACGGACACCCGACTCGCGGGTATAGCCCGCAATGACCTGCTCGACGACCTCGGGAGTCAGCACCAGTTGCCCCTCGGGAATGCCGTGCGCCGTCATCTGCTTGGGCAGCAGGTGGTCGAGGCCGATCCGCACCTTCTCTTCGAGAATGTAGCCCGGAATGTTAATCATCTCCATACGGTCGCGCAGCGCCGGATTGATGTTGCCGATGTTGTTGGCCGTGGCGATGAAAAGCACTTTCGAAAGGTCGTACTCCGTATCGAGGTAGTTGTCGTGGAAGGTCGTATTCTGTTCAGGATCGAGCACCTCGAGCAGCGCGCTCGACGGGTCGCCGTGGTTGCTTACCGTCACCTTGTCCACCTCGTCGAGGATGATGACCGGATTGGACGACCCGCAGCGTTTGATGGTCTGGATGATCCGGCCCGGCATCGCCCCGATGTAGGTGCGGCGGTGACCGCGTATCTCGGCCTCGTCGTGCAGACCGCCCAGCGAAATACGGCCGAACTTACGTCCCAGCGCCGCCGCCACGGACTTGCCCAGCGAGGTCTTGCCTACGCCCGGAGGGCCGTACAGACAGAGGATCGGGGATTTCAAGTCGCCTTTCAGCTTGATGACGGCCAAATGCTCCAACAGACGCTCTTTCACTTCGTCCAGCCCGAAATGGTCGTGGTCGAGCTGCTCGCGTGCGCATTTCAGATCGAGATTATCCTGCGTCACATCGTTCCAGGGCAGCTCGAGCATCAGTTGCAGATAGGTAACTTGCACCGAATATTCGGCCACGGCGGGATTGAGCCGTTCGAGCTTGGTGATCTCCTTCTCGAAAAGTTCGGCCACCTCCTTGGGCCAGTTCTTCTTGGACGCCTTCTCGCGCAATCCCTCCAGCTCGCTGTCGGCACCTTCGCCCAGCTCGTCCTGAATCGTGCGCATCTGCTGCTGCAGGTAGTAATCGCGCTGCTGCTTGTCGATCTCCTGCTTGACACGGCTCTGGATCTCGTTCTTCAGCTCGACGAGCTGCTGCTCGCGCACCAGAATCTCCAACAACTTGCGGGCACGGGCCAGCAGACCGGGAGACTCCAGCAGCGACTGGCGGTCTTCGTCCGAAAGCTCGAGGTTCGAACAGATGAAGTTGATGATTCCCCGCTTGGAGTCGATATTCTTGATGGCGAACGCCGCCTCCTTGGGCATGTCCGGCGAAATAGCGATGATACCCAGCGCAATGTCGCGGATCGAATCCACGAGAGCCTCGAACTCCAGGCTCTTTACATCGGGAGAAGAGTCGCGCAACGGCGTCACGCTGGCCTGGAAATAAGGTTCCGTGGAGACATACTCCTTCACCTCGATTTTCTCCAGTCCGTTTAGAATCACCGTCAGGTTGCCGTTGGGCATCTCCAGAATCTTGATAATACGAGCCGCAGTGCCGACCTTGTACATATCGTCCGGCGCCGGATCTTCGACTTCGCTTTCGCGTTGCAGCACGGCCCCCAGCAATCCGTTGCGCTCGTTCACTTCGCGCACCAGCCGGATGCTCTTCTCTCGGCCGACCGTAATCGGCGTGATCGCTCCGGGAAACAGCACCGAACTGCGCAAGGTCAATATCGGCAATATTTCGGGCACGTTGACCTCTTCCAACACCTCGTCCCCGCCCGTTACGATGGGAATGACGTGATGGCGTCCGTCCAGGACATCGGGCAGTGCCTTCAGATCGTCCATGTCGATATTCTTTATTTTATCCTTCTTACTCATATTCTTTTTATTATGTGGCTAAAAATCGAAGTGTTTTCCGTATCGTCGGATAAATTCTCCCTTCGGAAACTCCCGACCCCGACCGCTTTCCCCTCGCTCCTCCTTTCCTTGACCGGGAAAGTTTTGAGTACGAAAAACATCTACTTTTTTTAAAAAATTACAGATTTTGCAAAGATAACGATTTTCCTCCTAATTTTATTTCATATTAGCAGAATGTTCATAACTTTGCAAATCCTGTACAAATTATTATAAATACCGCATACAATATCATGCAAATCGCCGACAAATACTCCCCGCAGGAGATCGAATCCAAATGGTACGACTACTGGATGGAGCACCGCCTTTTCCATTCCGAACCCGATGAACGCGAACCCTATACGATCGTCATCCCGCCGCCCAACGTGACGGGGATGCTCCACATGGGCCACATGCTCAACAACAATAACACGTTGCAGGACGTACTGGTGCGCCGCGCCCGCATGCAGGGCAAGAACGCCTGCTGGGTCCCGGGCACCGACCACGCCTCGATCGCCACGGAAGCCAAGGTGGTGGCCAAACTCAAGGCCGAGGGGATCGAGAAATCGTCGCTCTCGCGCGAAGAGTTCCTGCGTCATGCCTGGGACTGGAAAGAGAAATACGGCGGCGTGATCCTGCAACAGCTGCGCAAGCTGGGCGCCTCGTGCGACTGGGAGCGCACCTGCTTCACGATGGACGAAGCCCGTACCGAAAGCGTCCTGCGGGTCTTCTGCGACCTCTATGAAAAGGGGCTGATTTACCGGGGCGTACGCATGGTCAATTGGGACCCGTCGGCCCAGACCGCCCTTTCGGACGAAGAGGTAGTGTTCAAAGAGTCGCACGGCAAGCTCTACTACCTGCGCTACCGGGTCGAAGGCACCGACCGCACGATCATCGTCGCCACGACCCGGCCCGAAACGATCCTCGGCGATACGGCGCTCTGCGTCAATCCCGACGACGAACGCTACGCCTGGCTGCCCGAAGACGCCCGGGTCATCGTCCCGCTGGTGGGCCGGTCGGTGCCCGTGATCCGCGATACGTACGTGGACATCGCTTTCGGTACGGGCGCCCTGAAGGTGACTCCGGCGCACGACGTGAACGACTACATGCTGGGTGAGAAATACGGGCTCGAGTCGATCGACATCTTCAACGACGACGGCACGATCAACGACAAGGTAGGGCTTTATGCCGGTATGGAGCGCTTCGCCCTGCGCAAACAGATCGAAAAGGATCTCGACGCGGCCGGCCTGTTGGAGAAAACCGAAGACTACACCAACAACGTGGGCTATTCGGAGCGTACGGGCGTAGCAATCGAACCCAAGCTCTCGATGCAGTGGTTCCTCTCGATGGAGAAGCTCGCCGGACCGGCGACGCGGGCCGTTCTGGAGGACGAAATCAAGCTCGTTCCCGAAAAATACAAGAACACCTACCGTCACTGGATGGAGAATATCAAGGACTGGTGCATCTCGCGCCAGCTGTGGTGGGGCCAGCGCATTCCGGCCTGGTACCTGCCCCAAGGCGGCTACGTGGTGGCCCTCAACGCAGACGAGGCACTGGAGAAAGCCCGGGCCAAGAGCGGCGACGCCTCGCTGACGCTCGCCGATCTGCGGCAGGACGAGGACGTGCTCGACACGTGGTTCTCGTCGTGGCTGTGGCCCATCTCGGTATTCGACGGCATCCGCCGCCCGAATAACAAAGACATCGAATACTACTATCCGACCAACGATCTGGTAACCGGTCCCGACATCATCTTCTTCTGGGTGGCGCGCATGATCATGGCCGGTTACGAATACCGCGGCGAGAAGCCCTTCGGCAACGTCTATTTCACGGGCATCGTGCGCGACAAGATCGGCCGCAAGATGTCCAAGCAGCTGGGCAACTCGCCCGACCCGCTCGACCTGATCGCCCAGTACGGCGCCGACGGCATGCGCGTAGCGATGCTGTTGAGCTCCTCAGCGGGCAACGACGTAATGTTCGACGAGGCTCTCTGCGAACAGGGACGCAATTTCGGCAACAAAATATGGAACGCCTACCGACTGGTCAACGGCTGGACGATCGACGACACCCTGGCACAAAGCGAAAACAACCGCCTGGCAATCGAATGGTTCCGTCAAGCGCTCGCCAAGACGCTGCGTCAGGTCGAATCGGACTTCGCCTCCTATCGTATCTCGGAAGCCTTCATGAATCTGTATAAACTCTTCTGGGACGACTTCAGCGGCTGGTACCTCGAAATGATCAAACCGGCCTACCAATGCCCGATCGACCGGCCGACACTGGAAGCCACGTGCGGTTTCTTCGACGACCTGCTGCGTCTGCTACACCCCTTCATGCCGTTCGTCACCGAAGAGATCTGGCAGGACCTGGCACCCCGCAAGGCAGGCGAGTCGATCATGGTCCAGCGCATGCCCGAAGCACGGGAGATAGACGAGGCGCTGCTGGGCCGGTTCGAACTGACGAAAGAGGTCGTAACGGCCGTCCGCAACGTCCGCAAGCAGAAAAACATTCCGCAGAAAGACCCCCTGACGCTCCGGGTGATCGCCGACGAGAACTACCCGGCGGAATACGCTCCCGTCCTGCAGAAAATGGGCAACCTCTCGCAGATCGAAACCACCCGGGAGAAAGATCCTTCGGCCGTCGGATTCCTCGTAAAGACCACGCAATACTTCGTACCGATGGAGGGCATGATCGACATCGAGGCCGAACGCAAAAAACTCGCAGGCGAACTGGAATACCTCGAAGGATTCCTCGCCAGCGTGCAAAAAAAGCTCTCGAACGAAAGATTCGTTTCGTCGGCTCCCGAGAAAGTCGTGGCCAACGAACGGACCAAACAGGCTGACGCCGAAGCCAAGATCGCCGCGCTTCGGGAACAACTGGCGGCCTTGAAATAACTCATCACGAAACATTCAACTCCTCTCTCCGGCTTACAACAGCAGAGAGAGGAGTTTATACCCGACTATGCCGGAAATCACCATCTATACCGACGGCTCGGCCCTGGGCAATCCCGGTCCGGGTGGTTACGGAGCGGTCCTGATATCGGGACGGTTCCGCAAGGAGGTGTCGCAGGGTTACCGCCTGACGACCAACAACCGCATGGAGCTGCTGGCCGTCTGCGTAGCCCTCGAAATGCTGAAATTCGAAGGCAGCGACGTGACGATCTACTCCGATTCGAAATACGTGGTCGATGCCGTGGAGAAACGCTGGGTATTCGGCTGGGAGAAGAAAGGGTTCGCCGGCAAGAAGAACCCCGATCTATGGTCCCGCTTCCTGCGCTCCTACCGCCGTCACAAGGTCCGTTTCGTCTGGGTCAAGGGTCATGCCGATACGGTCGAAAACAACCGCTGCGACCAACTGGCCGTAGCCGCAGCCAACGACAGGGCGCACCTGCTGGAAGATACCGGGTATGTTCCGGGCAGTGGAGAGTAAGCCATATAAAGAGAATAAAAAGCCCCGAAACACGACGAAATGTCCCGAGACTTTTTAAAAAACTATCCGGTCACACGGCCGCCCGAACTCGGGACGGCATTGCCCTACTCACCTCCTGCTCCTATCTCTACTTAACTTACTTCCGCACGTAAGCTCGCTCGATTTCGGCAATATAGACCTCGTGATAATCGTGCTGGGGATACCATTTCGTATCGCAACTGCGATCGACGAACCCTTCGGGCCGGATTCTTCCGACATAGAGCTTGCGGCATTGCAGGATCAGGCGTGCTTCGGCCGGCGCAGGCACTCCGTCGTCCGTACAGGCAACCGTCAGTCCGGCATTGCGGATCTTATCCTCCGTACGGCCGGTACGACTGCCGCAATATTCGAGAGCCGCATGGTACTCAGGTGCGAAAAACGAGAGGGTCACCCGCTCCTCGCGATCGACGAATTCCCGCGTATAACGCTGCGGACGTATCACGAACTGTGCCACAGGACGTCCCCAGATGAAGCCGATCATACCCCAACTGGCGGTCATCGCATTGCAACTTTCTCTATTCCCGGCCGTGATGAGCATCCACTCCCGGCCGATGGCCCGGATAAAATTATCGGTAATTTCAGCGGGATCGATCTGTTTGAAATTTTCCATAATCTATTTGTTCCTTTTTGTGATTCCAACCTGTTACAAAAATAACATTCTTTTCCTAAAATCGGATCGCCGGATTGCACATCCTGATTAATTTGCTATATTTGCCCCTACTTTACCCCGAAACAATAACCGATCCGGAATCTATGTTCAAAACATACATGCGCCTGCTGGGATTCGTCAGCCCGATCTCGAAATACGCCGTTCCCTACTTCTTTTACGCGCTGCTGTACGCCCTGTTCAACACGCTCACCTACGCCATGATCCTCCCGATCATGAACACGTTGTTCGACGACAAGAACTCCTATGTCTTCCAACCCGTTTACGACTTTCCCGTGCACGGGCTCTCGTTCTCGGATATCGACGCCTCGCAGATGTTGAGCTACGTCTATACGCAACTGTTCGGGACGGATTTCACGATGTCGAAAATGCTTCTCCTGCTCGCCTGCGGTACGATCGTAATGAACCTGTTGAGCAATTTCTTCCGCTACATGAGCGCCTGGACGGTCGAAAACATGCGTGTCAGATCGCTGCAACGCATGCGCAACGATCTGTTCAACAAAATAATGGGGATGAACGCCGGATATTTCAGCGATCAGCGCAAGGGCGATCTCATGTCGCGCATCACACAGGACGTCATGGTGGTCCAGTACTGCATCACCAATACGCTGCAAGTCGCCTTCCGCGATCCGCTGCTTATTATCGGTTACGTGATCTACATGCTCCTCGTATCGTGGCAGTTGTCCCTGTTCGCCATCCTGTTCCTGCCCGTAGTGGCGCTCATCATCGGACGGATCGTCAAAAAACTGCGCCACCCGGCCCTCAAAGGGCAGGAACGCATGGGCGACATGGTAAGCGTGCTCGACGAATCGCTTTCGGGCATCAAGGTCATCAAAAGCTACAACGCCACCGACTATATCCGCCGCAAGTTCTCCGAGTTCAACGCCGAATTTTCGCGCCTGATGCTCTCGATGGCCCGCCGCCAGCAACTAGCCTCGCCGATGAGCGAATTCCTCGGCCTGACGGCCGTCGCGGTACTGATCGTCTTCGGCGGTTCGCTCGTCATGAACGGATCGCTTTCGGCCGGCGGATTCGTCGGCTTCATCGCCGTATTCTCGCAGATCACCCGCCCCGTGCGCTCGTTCATCGACCAGTTCGCCAACATCAATCAGGGTATCGCCGCAGGCGAGCGCATCTTCGACGTGCTCGATTCCGAACCGGAAATCCAGGACAAGCCCGACGCCAAGACGTTGGACGGCCTGCACGAGAAGATCGAATTCCGCAACGTGCACTTCTCCTACGACGGCAACCGGGAGGTGATCGACGGCATCTCGTTCGACATCCGGCGAGGAGAAACAGTGGCTCTGGTCGGTCCTTCGGGCGGCGGCAAGTCGACGCTCAGCGAACTGATTCCCCGCTTCTACGACATCCAGGGCGGCGACATCCTGATCGACGGCACATCGATCCGCGACTACACGCAGGAGAGCCTGCGCGCCCACATGAGCGTCGTGGCGCAAGATACCGTGCTGTTCAACGACACCATCGAAAACAACATCGCCATGGGACGCCGGGGAGCGACGCACGAAGAGATCGTCGCTGCGGCCAAAATCGCCAACGCCCACGACTTCATCATGGAGTGTCCGTCGGGCTACGACACCAACATCGGCGACCGGGGCGCGAAACTCTCGGGCGGCCAGCGCCAGCGCCTCAGCATCGCCCGCGCCGTACTCAAGAATCCCGAAATCCTGATCCTCGACGAGGCGACCTCGGCCCTCGACACCGAGAGCGAAAAACTTGTGCAGGACGCCCTTAACTCCCTGTTGCAAGGCCGCACATCGATCGTGATCGCCCACCGCCTCTCGACCATCCACAACGCCGACAAAATCATCGTCATCGAACGGGGTCGGATCGCGGAACAGGGCACACACTCGGAGTTGATGGCCAAAAACGGCATCTACGCCAAGTTGATCGAGATGCAGAGCTTCGACTAAAAGCCGATTCCCATGACCGAAAAGGAGAAAATGCAGGCCGGGGAGTGGTTTTCCCCAAATGACGAGGAACTCGTACGCGATCGTGCCAGGGCCCGCCACCTCACCCATCGGCTCAACGTCGCGCTCAAAGACAAGGACGCGACCTATCTGGCAACGCTCCGGGAACTCTGTCCGAGGGTCGAAGCCATGATCCGCGCCCCTTTCCACTGCGATTACGGATACAATATCTCCATCGGCAAAGGGTCCTACGTCAATTTCAACTGCGTTTTTCTCGACCTCGGGCCGATTCGCCTGGGACAACGCTGCCTGATAGGTCCCGGCGTACAACTTCTGACGGCCGTGCATCCGATGAACGCTGCGGAACGGGCTACGGGCAAAGAAAAGGGAGCGGGCATCGAAATCGGCGACGACTGCTGGCTGGGCGGCGGCGTGATCGTCTGTCCGGGCGTCAAGATAGGCTGCCGCTGCGTCATCGGCGCCGGCAGCGTGGTCACGCATGACATTCCCGACGATTCGGTCGCTGCCGGCAACCCGGCCCGCGTTATCCGCACCGCAACCGACGAATAAATCCACTACTTCCAAAAATCTTTCGAGGAAATCGTGCAACGGCTTCCTCCACAACTCGTTGCCCCTCGATAAAAAACTGTTTCCGGGGATTTATTTATTCATATTTTTTCGTAACTTTGCATGTTGGTAAAATCCGCCGCCGGCTTCCCGCACGAAACAGGCGGCACACAGCGAATTCCGGCGCTGCCGAATACGACAAAGACAGGTAACAGCTCCGCATTCGGGGCTGTCCGGCGGAATCGGGCCGGATCGGATTCTGCCAGCCCATGAAAACGACGATTGAAAACAACAGGATATGAAGTTCAAAGAATATAAAGGCCTCGATCTGCCGGGGTTGGCCGCCGACGTACTGAAAGAGTGGGACGCACAGGACACGTTCCACAAAAGCATCTCCACCCGCGAGGGTCATCCCACCTTCGTCTTTTACGAAGGACCTCCCTCAGCCAACGGCACGCCGGGCATCCATCACGTCATGGCGCGCACGATCAAGGACATCATCTGCCGCTACAAGACGCAGCAAGGTTACCTCGTTCACCGCAAGGCCGGATGGGACACGCACGGACTGCCTGTAGAGTTAGGCGTCGAAAAGAAACTCGGCATCACCAAGGAGGACATCGGGCGCACAATCTCCATAGAGGAGTACAACCGCGCCTGCCGCGAGGCGGTGATGGAGTACACGGGCCTGTGGGAAGAACTCACGCGCAAGATGGGCTACTGGGTCAACATGGACGACCCCTACATCACCTACGACAACAAATACATCGAGACGCTGTGGTGGCTGCTGAAACAGCTCTTCGACAAGGGGCTGCTCTACAAGGGCTACACCATCCAGCCCTACTCGCCGGCGGCCGGCACGGGACTTTCGACCCACGAGCTGAACCAGCCGGGCTGCTACCGCGACGTGAAGGATACCACCTGCACGGCGCAGTTCAAAATCATCCGCGACGAGCGGAGCGAAAAACTCTTCGACGGAGCCGAAGGCGATCTCTACTTCCTGGCTTGGACCACCACGCCCTGGACACTGCCGTCGAATACCGCGCTGGCCGTAGGCCCCGAAATCGAATACGTGCGCGTCAAATGCCGCAATCCCTATACGGATGCCCCCCAGACTGTCATCCTGGCCAAAGAACTGCTGGGGTCGTATTTTACCCCCAAGATGGAGGGCAAGTTCGAAATCTCTCCGGTCACCTACAAGGGTCCGGACTTCGAAGGCATCCGCTACGAACAGCTCATCCCCTGGGTGAAGCCTGCGGGCGATGCGTTCCGCGTCATCCTGGGCGACTACGTGACCACCTCCGACGGTACGGGTATCGTGCATATCGCCCCGACGTTCGGTGCGGACGACGACCGCGTGGCCCGCGCCGCAGGCATCGCCCCGCTGTTTATGGTCGATAAGGCGGGCAAGAATCAGCCGATGGTCGATCGCAAGGGACGGTTCTTCCTGCTCGAAGAGCTCGACCCGACCTTCATACGCGACAACGTCGATACAGCGGCCTATTCCCAATGGGCGGGCCGTTACGTGAAAAACGCCTACGACGATTCGCTCGCCGCCGACGCGCCGACGCTCGACGTCGATCTCTCAGTGATGCTCAAGGCCGAGAACAAGGTTTTCAAGATCGAAAAGCACACCCACTCCTACCCCCACTGCTGGCGTACGGACAAACCGGTGCTCTACTACCCGCTCGACTCGTGGTTCATCCGCACCACGGCGCTGCGCGACCGGATGATCGAACTCAACAAGACGATCCGCTGGAAGCCCGAATCGACCGGGACGGGCCGCTTCGGCAAGTGGCTCGAAGGGCTGGTGGACTGGAACCTCTCGCGCTCGCGCTTCTGGGGCACTCCGCTGCCGGTATGGGCTACGGAGGATTACTCGGAGATGAAGTGCATCGGCTCGGTCGAAGAGCTCGTCGCCGAAATCGAAAAATCCGTCGCGGCAAGTCTGATGAAGGAGAATCCCTACAAGAACTTCAAGCCGGGCGACCTCTCCAAAGAGAACTACTCGACCGACCGGATCGACCTGCACCGTCCTTACGTGGACAATATCGTGCTGGTTTCGTCCAAAGGCGAACCGATGCGGCGCGAACCGGATCTGATCGACGTGTGGTTCGACTCGGGCGCCATGCCTTATGCCCAGCTACACTACCCCTTCGAGCACGGCGGCGACTACTTCAAGAGCGTCTATCCGGCCGATTTCATCGCCGAAGGCGTCGATCAGACGCGCGGATGGTTCTTCACGCTGCATGCCATCGCCACGATGCTCTTCGACTCGGTGGCCTTCAAGAACATCATTTCGAACGGCCTGGTGCTCGACAAGAACGGCAACAAAATGTCCAAGCGCCTAGGTAATGCCGTGGATCCCTTCGAAATACTTTCGACCTACGGCGCCGACGCGACGCGTTGGTACATGATCTCCAACTCGCAGCCGTGGGACAACCTCAAGTTCGACAGGGACGGCGTGGACGAAGTGCGCCGCAAGTTCTTCGGCACGCTCTACAATACCTACTCGTTCTTCGCCCTCTACGCCAATGTGGACGGTTTTACGGGACAGGAGCCGGAAGTTCCGATGAGCGAACGCCCGGAGATCGACCGCTGGATCATCTCCCTGCTCAATACGCTGGTCCGGAACGTCACCGAATCGCTCGAGAATTACGATCCGACGCCGGCGGCCCGTATGATCCAGGAATTCGTATGCGAAAACCTGTCGAACTGGTACGTGCGCCTCAACCGCAAGCGGTTCTGGGGCGGCGGTCTGACACGCGACAAGCTGGCGGCCTACCAGACGCTCTACACCTGTCTGGAAACCGTTTCGATGCTCGCCGCACCCTTCGCGCCGTTCATCTCCGACCGTATCTTCCGCGATCTGAACGCCGTAAGCGGTCGCCACACGGACGAGTCGGTACATCTTTCGACCTTCCCCGTCTGCGACTCCTCGCTCATCGACGGTGAATTGGAGCAGATGATGTCTATGGCCCAACAGGTTTCGTCGATGGTGCTGGCCCTGCGCCGCAAGGTGAACATCAAAGTCCGCCAGCCGCTCACGAAGATACTCATTCCGGTCCTCGACGCCGACACCGCACGCCGCATCGAAGCCGTCAAGGGGCTCATTATGAGCGAAGTGAATGTCAAGGAAATAGAACTGATCGAAAATACGACGGGACTCATCACCAAGCGCATCAAGCCCAACTTCAAGACCCTCGGTCCCAAATACGGCAAACAGATGAAGCAGATCGCAGCTCTCGTAGCCGGGTTCTCACAGGATCAGATAGCCGCGATCGAAGCATCGGCGGAAACCCTGCTGGACGTGGACGGCGAAAAAATCACCGTCACCCCTGCCGATTTCGAAATCACCTCGGAAGATATGCCGGGCTGGCTCGTAGCTACGGAGGGCAAGCTGACCGTAGCCCTCGATATCACGATCACCGACGACCTGCGTGCCGAAGGTATCGCCCGCGAGTTGATCAACCGTATCCAGAACATCCGCAAGGATTCGGGCTTCGAGGTGACGGACAAAATCCGTGTGGAGATCGAACAGCAGGAGTTCGTCCTTCCCGCGCTCAAATCCTTCGCCGACTACATCGCCTCGCAGACGCTGGCTGTCGAAATCGAAGGAGTGCCTTCTCCCAGCGGCGAATTCGTCGTGGAGTCGGAGGTAGATGAGCAACCGGTCCGTATCGCGGTGACCAAAATTTGACCAAAAAAGGAGAACCTGCACGTTTCCGGCAAAAAATTTGGAAGTAACGGGAATATTGTTTAATTTAGTATAACATTATTACAAATAAAATATTGAAACTATGGCAGAAGCAGAAAAAACCCGATACAGTGACGCCGAATTGGAAGAGTTCAAACAGCTCATTCTCAAAAAACTGGAAACAGCACGTGCGGATTACGAACTCCTGCGCGCCACGATAACCCACACCGCATCGAACGATACGGAGGATACCTCGCCGACGTTCAAGGTGCTGGAGGAGGGTGCCACGACGCTCTCCAAGGAGGAGAGCGGCCGCTTGGCAGCCCATCAAATGAAATTCATCCGCAACCTCGAAATGGCACTCGTACGCATCGAGAACAAGACATACGGCATCTGCAAAACCACCGGCAAGCTGATCCCCAAGGAGCGGCTGATGAAAGTGCCTCACGCAACCGAGTGCATCGAGGCCAAAGAAGGACGGATTCACTAAAGGATTCACCCTCCGAACGAATGTTCTTTTCGTATGGTATGAAAAGAATCCGTTCGCCACGACCGGAGATAAAAATAGGAGCGTCCCCGTCAGGACGCTCCTATTTTTATAAAAAACATCCGCAACTAAGTGCGGCTGCAGGATGCTTCCCTGACGGAACAATAACACTTATGAATTGGAACTTCTCTATATTCATTCGCCGGCCACGCCGCTCCGATTTTTTTTCGTCGTGATCTCGATCACCCCTTCCGCTCCCTTCTCGCCATAACGTTCGACCCCCTGCTCTCCTTTCAATACCGTCATCGCGTCGATTCGGGAGGGATCCAGTTGCGAAAGGCGATCGGCAGAAATTTCCTCGCCATCCAATACTATTAAACCGACCTGCTTCAGAGAACGACCGTTATCAACAACTGAAACCGAATCCGAATCCGCTCCGGTCGTATAGGTCAACGTAACGGTTTCCTCCAAAGGCTGCGCCGACGTGGCAATCGATTTAGACACGGAAATCGACTTTGACACAGAAGTGCGCCCCGAGGAGGCGCCGGAAGGCTCCCTGACAACTGTCATCTTATTAGGCGTTTTGCCCGACGCATTCGACGAATAAACCGCCAAAGTCGTACGTTCTCCGGATTCATTCGTCGTAAACTCGATCACACCGTCCCGCGCCCGCTCGCCATAACGGTCCAGCAATTCGAACCCGGGTTGCAGAATCCGAACCCACAGAACCTTCCCCGCATCGATCGACTTCAAATAGTCATCATCGACCTGCCGGCCGTTGATCAACACAAGCGGTCGGGCTCCATTGAGCGGACGGATCGTAAATCCGTTTCCCGTATCCTTGATCCGATAAAGACCGGGACCTTCCTGGAAAGAGTTTCCACGCTCGAAACTACACTCCAGACGGTCGAACTGCCGGGCACCTTCAGTCGTCGTCACATAAACCACGCCATCCGCCGCCGCCTCGCCGTAACGTCCGACAGCCCATTCGTCCTTCAAGACCGACATCGATTCGATTTCCGCTTCATTCAAAGCCTTTACCTCGGCAGCTGCGACCCTTCTGCCATCGAGCAGGAAGAGCATCGAACTCAAATCGTGACCGGAAACCACGAACGAATCGTTCGGTGCAGCAACTTCGGAAATCCGCACCTTGCCCTGCCCGTCCACCGGAGTATTACCGGTCTGAACCGTACCGAACGACGGTCCCTCCGGTACGGATGCGACGACAGATTCACCTGCACCGGACTTCCGGGCCTCTTTTTCGGCCTGTTTCGCAGCATCACGAGTCGTCACAAGAATCGCTCCGACACGGGCGGCATCCCCGTAACGCTCGACTAATGCCGGGTCACGGAATACATCCTCCCAGGAAAAAATCTGTATGGTTTCGATCTTGCGGGCAGGAATCTTCTCCAGATCGGTGATGGACCCCACACGCCCGTCCACAGCTACCAACGGCAACATTCCGGGACGTACTCCCTGCACGTTCCGCAATTTCAATCCGCTCACCTTATAGGTATTTTTACCATCCACCGATCGGAAACTACCCTTCAGATAACGCATCGGATTGTTGTATTTATCATAAACGGTCACCTCGAAATCATCCTCACGCGAAGCCGTTTTGGAAACGACCTCGATCACCCCGTTCCGGGCCGATACGCCGTATCTGGCGACCGTCGCTTCGTCCGGCTCGGTTACGATCCGAACGGTTTCTATCTCGTGAACGATACCGGGAGTAGTAAAAAGATAGATATTCGACACCTTGCCATTCCACAGTACCAATGGCCGGAATTCGAACGGCATCGAATGGCTAAACTCGATCCGCCGCACCCGGTAAGTATCGGGCACACCCGTCGGTTCAAAATCGCCCGTAATATAGTGATACAAATCGGAAGGCTTCTGTTTCTCTTCGATTGTCACACGTTCCGACTCCGGACGACTCGTATAGACGATCGCACCGTAACGACCCCGATCGCCGTAGCGTCTGCGTGCCTCGCCGGAGGTCATTCGGGTCGCCGTGGCGATACTCGACGGTGACATCGCGCCCAACTGTCTGTAATCGATCTCCTCACCGTCGAGCAGATACAAGCCCTCGTCCGACAGATCAATCCAGAAAGGAATGAGGGCAGCCCCGTCGCTCACCTCGACAGTCACCCACTCTTCCGCACCATCGACCGATTTATACCCGAGTCGTTCGAGTTTCCCGGCATCAGCAGTCAGCAACTTGGCAAACTCCTCTTTCATGTACGCATCGCGGCGGGCGACAAACTGTTCGGGCAACTCATCCCCTTCCCACACCAGATAAAGCTCCAAATCCTCCGGATCCCACAAGGACGGATCGGCCGGACTCCAAGACTCCGTATAAGGATAGGTCTGAACCCTAATCGACAACACTCCGTTCGCCGCCCGCGTACCGTATCCCTTCAGTGCCTCCGGCCCTTTGACCATCCAGGCACCAATCATCTTCTGTTCCGGCAACCCCAAATAGGTATCCAGCGTTTCAGCCGACAATTCCTCGCCCCCGTCCATTATCAGAGGCGGATGTTCCGGATCGAAGCGAAAATCTGCCGGATCGCCATAAACCGCATACACTACCGGTTCATCGGATACGGGCAGGTGGGTCAGAGCAAGCGACTCTTTCAAATGAAATTCCAAGGCAATGTCCGTCCCCATCGGAATTCCGAAGCGGCTACCGACTGATTTTACTTTCTGATCCGTCTCCCCTCCGACAAGGTAACAAACGATCGGCTTCTCCGTAACGATCGTAAAGCGGCCCTCCGCATCGGTCACAACCCGCCGGCCGCCGCTGCAAATAAACTCATAACCGGCCCAAGGCTTATCGTCCCGGCCAAATACGCGTCCGGTAAAGGTGTGCGCCCCCGATTCTGCCGTTTGCTTTTCGAGAGCGGTACGCTCGAGATTAGCGAGCAATTCGGCCATGGAGCCTTCGACCGGTGGCATTCCCCCTTCCGGTGTACCGACTGTGAGGCCGTCCGCACCAGCAGGAAGAGGCATTTCACCGTTTCCGGAATTTTTCGTAGTTTTGTCCTCCGGAAGAACATAGGAGGTCTGTGCGAAAGCGCCGAGCGCCAGGCACGCAAGCGGCAGGACATAGAGCGCCTTGGCCCTGGCCCACCTCGATGATCTTTTACGCAACATCATGGTAATTCGGTTTTTAAGGTTACTATGATTAAGGCTGTTGGCAATTGAGTACCACCTCCCGCCAACGGCCTTTTTTATCAACAGCATCTGATAATCTTTCGCATCGACCCCGCAGCGGAGCACCTGCTCGTCGGCCTCGTACTCGTGCACAGCACGCAGTTCCACACGCAACAGCCACATCGCGGGGTTGAACCACTGCAAACACCCCAGCAAATCGACCAGCAGCAGGTCCCACGAATGGCCCAACCGCTGATGCGCCTGTTCATGCACGAGGATCGTCCCTCCGCCGCAGGCATAATCCTCCTCGGACATCACCACGTATCTCATCCAACTGAACGGAGCTCGAATCCGGTCCGACAACACCAAAACGCTCCCGTTTCCAAGCGGTATGCGCTGGCCGCGGCGCGTCATTCGCACAACCCGCACGATGTTGCATACGGTCCATCCCAACGTCGCAAACATCCCTGCAAAATAGATGATTCCGAGCAAAACGCCCCAGTCGAACGGTTCGGGAGCAGGCTCCGGCTCCTCTATTATCATCAGGTCCCGGGTATCGTCGGGGATTCGGTTTTCGAATACCATGTCCCGCCGGAAATAATTTTCCGGAATCACGTCGATCCCGGCGGCGGATACCCCGGGCAACTCCTTCTCGACGGTAATTACACACAAAGGCAGCAAAAACGACAGCAGCAACACTCCGCACAACAACACCCTGTTCATCCGATGCAGCGTATCGCGGCTCAACAACAACTTGTAAAACAGGTAGAAGACCGCCAGGCATCCCGCAGCCTTCAGACTGTAAAGCAGAAAGGTCGGCATAGGACTATCGTTTTTCGGTTTGACTTTCAATTTGCCGGATCAGGTCGCGCAGATCGTCCACGGAGATTTTCTCTTCCCGTACGAGCGACGAAACCACCCCGAGGTAGGAATTGTCGAAATACTTGCTCACCACGCCCTTCAGCGTCTTGCGGCTGAACTCCTCCTCGCTGACGAGCGGATAATACTGGTAGGTGCCGCCATAGGCCTTGTGTCCGACGTACCCTTTCGCCTCGAGGCCACGCACCATCGTCGATAACGTATTGAAATGAGGTTTCGGTTCGGGCCAGAGCGCAACCAGTTCGCGCACGAATAACGGGCCCCGCGTCCAGAAACAACGCATCAGCTCCTCTTCTCTGGGTGTCAGCTTTTCCATAGTCGATGTCGGTTAAAGTCGAACGAAACAGGACCTGCACAAACGGCAGCACAGCTCCGCATTGCCGGCTCCTGCACAAAAATCTTCTGAAACAAAGATAACTAAAAAAATTTCACATACAACTATTTTTTATAGTTTTCAAACTAAAAAATTTAGTTTTGCAGGAAAAACAGAGAGCAACCCGCTGTAAAACAACAAAAAAATAATAGACAAGATAAAAAATTCTTGTCTATTATCAGGATTAAGATATGGAAAAATCTTCCTATTCCTCGTCGCGGTGCAGCTTCTCTACGTAAATGGCATGCTGCATGGCGATACGCTTCGCAACCGAAGGTTTGGTGAAATACTGGCGACGACGAAGCTCCTTCAGAACACCCGTACGCTCGTATTTACGTTTGAATTTCTTGAGGGCCTTCTCGATGTTCTCGCCCTCTTTTACCGGCATGATAATCATAATTCGTTGCTTTTTTTATTGTTTTTTACTCTAATTTCTAATGGATCGTGTCTTGTATCGGGGCGGGACTCCATCCGGACGACGCCGACTCCCCGTTCGGTATGTCTTTCGAGGCTTCTCGTACCGTAAACCGAAGATACGGGGCCAATCGCTCGGCCTCACGCGGGGTTAATATGTGCTCTTCAACCAACTCTTCGACGGTACTCCAACCTCCTTTCAATTGTCTTTTACTAAATAACTTCCTAAATACGGCGGGCGGCAAATAAGGATGCCCCTTGAGCGTACTCGGAGGTGCAAAGTTAATATCAATTTTTCGAATTTTGAAACTATCGCAGTAAATTTGTTTCACGATCCGCTCGAAATTGGACTCCGTGACCTGCGGAACCTCGGCCAACTGATCCACGCTGTAAAATCCGCCGAGCCGCTCCCTGTATCGAATAATGGCCATGACGCTCTTCTCACCGATCCCGACTACCGAGCGTAAGGTCGCCGAATCGGCCCCGTTGAGCTCGATCAATCCGGAGCGAACGGGCTCCGGTTTCGGAAAAATTACATAGGGGAGCAAAAGATCGGCCACCGAATCAGCGATCATATAGCAAGCCCGAAAACCCGCTTCGTCCCGAAGACCTTCGTAAAGATCCCGATAACGGACAATGGCCTCGGCCTGACGGACGGAAAAACCGAGCGACGCGAGATAGGATGCGGACACCGTATCGATCCTGAATCGTTCGCGGGGCACGATCCTCCTCGGCTCCTGCGGGACATACTCCCGATATTCCCGACGCGGAGAAGGTGTCAGCGCATACTCGCGTCCGATCCGAATATAGGGTTCCAGAATAAAATAGACCGAATCGGTCATGCCGTAGCAGGTAGCCACATCCTCGGGGATCCGAAACACTTTGCCCGCTGCGCGGTACTTCAGCAGGCTGACCGCCATGCGGGACGAGAGTCCCAGCCGCCGCAGATCGGCATACTCCACCGTATTGGGATCGAACTCGAACAGCCTCACGGAGTCCGCCGCAACCGTCGCTTCCATCTCTGCCTCCACCCGGTCGGCGGATACCGCGCTCTTCCGCCGTTCGGCCAGGAGCAGCCCGGCAACGAACACTCCCGCCAGCAGGAGAAACACCACGAGCGCCCGGCGCTCACGCGTCTGGAAAAGTCCGACCATCCTCTACCACGCAGCTTTGTCGGACAACAACAACGCCCGGTAACGGTCGGAAGGCGACTCGAGCCGCTCACCCAAACCATACTCCGCCCAACGTTCGTCCACCTTCCGAACGACCTCGGGCAGCGAAGTCACCACATTGGGAAAACGCGAAGGGTTGCCCGCAATTCCGGGCCGCTTGCTCCGGGCATCCACGCACAGCACACCGTCGCGGCACTCCACATCCCGCCGGGGATCGGTATTGGCTGCGGCGAGCCACAGCAGCTCGTCCGGGCGCATCGTCCGGGCGTGTCCGTCGAAAAGAACGGCATAGCGAATCCCTCGGCACGGATTTCGGGCAAGGAAAGCGGCCAGATCCGGCTTCTGTTCCACCGCATCATCGGCAAAGAGCAGCAAGGCTCCCCACTTCCCGGCAAGTCCGTCCGCGACCTCGACCAGACCGGGTGTCAGCTCGAACCGCTCCGGCACCCGAACGGCCTCCGCCGGAGCGGACGGATCGATCTCCGTCAGGTCGAACGCCAGTTTACCGCCGAACCCGGATGTCACAGTCGCATGGTCGAGTACGTCGTAAACTCCCTCGCTTACAATCAAATCGCGCGGGAACTCGGCCCGGCGCAACAAGGCGGCCAACCGGTCCGGATCATGCACGTCGCAATCCCTCGCCCGTAATGACGAGGTATTTATTGAACATCATCTGCCCGGCCCCCCAGAGTCCCTGCGCTACTTTATGGGCTTGTCCCCGGTAGCGTCTGTCGATCGACACTACGGCCAAATTGTGCGCCGTACCGAAAACAGGCATCGTCAGCTCCTTCACTTCAGGCTGTACGGCCAGCCGGATCGGAGCCAGGAAAATTTTCTCGGTGGCCTTGGCGATATAGGCGTCCTCCTGCGGAGGAATGCCCACCAGCGTCGCAGGATAAACGGCATCGCGCCGCCGCGTGACGGCCGTCACATGGAAGCGGGGATATTCATCGGTCAGCGAGTAAAAACCCGTATGGTCGCCGAAAGGCCCTTCCACCGTCTTCGGCTCCGACGGATCGACATACCCTTCGATCACGAAATCGCAGTCGGCCGGCACATAAATATCGTTGGTGATACATTTCACCAGTTTCACCGGGCGCCGGCGCAGGAACCCCGCCAGCAGGTATTCGTCCATGTTGTCCGGCATCGGAGCCGTCGCAGCATACGTATAAGCCGGATCGCCGCCCAACGCTACCGACACGGGCATCCGCCGCCCGGCACGCCTGTAACCTTCGTAATGACGGGCTCCGGTCTTGTGCAGGTGCCAGTGCATGCCCGTCGTGCGGGCGTCGAACAGTTGCAGCCGGTACATGCCCACGTTGCGGATTCCCGTTTCGGGATCGAGGGTATGCACCAGCGGCAGCGTCACGAAGCGTCCGCCGTCGCACGGCCAGCACTTGAGCACCGGCAGCGCATCGAGCGACGCCTCCTCCCCCTGCAGCACGACCTGCTGACATTCGCCCCGCGACGACGAGGTACGCGGCAGCCAGCGCGACATCTCGGCCAGCAAAGGCAACATCCGCAGTTTATCCAGGAGCGAATTTTTCGGCGTGACGGCCTGCTGCAACAAATCATCGAGCCGTCGCGTCAGTTCGTCGAGCGACTCCACGCCGAGCGCCATCGCCATCCGACGATCGGAACCCATCATATTGGTCAGCACGGGAAACGGCGTCCCCGTCTGCTCGAACAACAGCGCCTTGCCGCCGTCCGGCTGCTTGGACATGCGGTCGGTAATCTCGGCGATCTCATACACCGGATCCACCGGCACGCTCACGCGCTGCAATTCGCCTTCCCGCTCCAGGCGGGCGATAAATTCACTCAGGTTGCGATACATAAATCCCTACATTGATTCTGCCCCGAAGTTTTCGAGGCATACAAAGTTAAAAAATAATCCGGCAAATCCGCCGGATTATCCCGATTATCGTTTCCGCCCGCAGAAGCGGCAAGCCGAAGCAACTACCGCAGGAACAGCAGCTCCCGGTACTTGGGCAGCGGCCACATCTGGTCGTCCACGATCTCCTCCAGGCGATCCACGTGTTTGCGGATCTGGTCGAAATAGACCGCCACCGTATCGTGGTACGCGAGCGCCTTCTCCCGCTGATCCTCGATCTTGTTGGCCACCTTGCGGGCTTCGATCATATCGTGGGTCAGTTGCTGGATCAGAGCCGTATGCTGCTGAATACGTTTGATGAGTTCGACATCGGCCGAAGCGTCGAGCCCCTGTCCGATTTGCGAAATCTTATAGACCTTATCCAGCAGCAGAGCTTCGTAACGCGAAGCGATCGGCACGATGTGGTTCATCGTCAGGTCGCCCAACACGCGACCTTCGATCTGAATCTTTTTGGTATAGGTTTCCCACTTCACTTCGGTTCGGGCTTCGAGCTCCACCTTCGAGAGTACACCCATGCGGGCGAACATCTCGACCGACGAAGGATCGAGGTAGCGGTCGAATACACGCGGCGCACAGGTTTCGCAATCGAGCCCCCGGCGTGCCGCTTCGGCCCGCCACTCCTCCGAATAGCCGTTGCCGTCGAAACGGATCGCCCGCGAAGAGCGGATCATACTCTTGAGCTCCTCGTAAATCGCCTTTTCCTTCCTGACTCCGGCCTCGATACGCGCATCCACGCGCTCGCGGAACGCCGTAAACTCGTCCGCCACTGCGGTATTGAGCACGATCATCGCCTCGGCGCAATTGTCCGAAGAACCGACGGCACGCAACTCGAAACGGTTGCCGGTAAACGCGAAAGCCGAAGTGCGGTTGCGGTCGGTATTGTCCCGCAACAAAGCCGGAATATGCGAAATGCCGCTCATCTTGAAGACGTTCTTGGCATTGAAGCGGATCGCCGAATCGCTGCGGCTGGCCTCGAGTTTATCCAGCACGGCCGAAACCTGCGTACCGAGGAAGGTCGAAATAATCGCCGGAGGCGCTTCGTTGGCCCCCAGGCGGTGGGAGTTGGTGGCGCTCATGATAGCCGCCTTCAGCAGGCCGTTATGCTTGTGCCCGGCCGAAATCACATTCACCAGGAAGGTAATGAACTGCAAATTCTCCGATGCGGTTTTACCCGGACTGAGCAGGTTGACGCCCGTATCGGTTCCCAGCGACCAGTTGTTGTGTTTGCCCGAACCGTTGATTCCCTTGAAAGGTTTTTCATGCAGCAACACCCGGAAATTATGACGGCGGGCGATCTTGTCCATGATGGTCATCAGCAGCTGGTTGTGGTCGTTGGCCAGGTTGCCCTCCTCGTAGACGGGAGCCAGTTCGAACTGATTGGGAGCCACCTCGTTGTGGCGGGTCTTGACCGGAATGCCCAGCTTCAGGCATTCGTATTCGAGATCGGCCATGAAAGCGATGACCCGCGTGGGGATCGCCCCGAAATAGTGATCTTCCAACTGCTGGTTCTTGGCCGATTCATGCCCCATGAGCGTACGGCCCGTCAGCATCAGGTCGGGACGTACGGCCCAAAGACTTTCGTCCACCAAGAAATATTCCTGCTCCCAGCCCAGATACTGAATCACCCGGTTCACCTCCTTGTCGAAATAGCGGCACACCTCGGTCGCAGCCTTGTTCACGGCCGAAATCGACCGTAGCAGAGGCACTTTATAATCGAGCGCCTCGCCCGTATAGGCGATGAAGACGGTCGGGATGCAGAGCGTACCGCCCACGATGAAGGCCGGCGAGGTAGGGTCCCACGCCGAATAACCCCGTGCCTCGAACGTATTACGGATACCGCCGTTCGGAAACGACGACGCATCGGGCTCCTGCTGGACAAGCACCTTCCGGAAAATTCGTCGAGTACACCCCCGCAGCCGTCCGGCTCGGCAAAGGCGTCGTGCTTCTCGGCCGTACCGCCCGTGAGAGGCTGAAACCAATGCGTATAGTGGTCGGCGCCGTGGTCGAGCGCCCACTGGCGCATTCCGGCAGCCACGCCGTCGGCGACTTCGAGCGTCAGCGGCGTCCCCCGCTGCATCGTATCGAGCAGTTGGGCATAAACCGTCTTGTTGAGATACCGGCGCATGGCCTCGCGGCCGAATACCTTCGTACCGAAATACTCGGAAGGACTTCCCTCGGGAGCCTTCACTTCGACGGCTTTGTGATCGATGGCCGCCTCCACCATTTTGAATCGGAGCAATGACATGGGATCACTTCGAATTATGAACTCGGAATACCGTAAAACCCGTACACTTCCGCCCGGGTGACGGACGGCATCCTTTCTGCGCACAAAGATAAATATCCGACACGACAAAAACGCACAAAAAACCGCATCTTCCAGAAAAAAATCGAATATTTTTCGAAAAAACCAATAAAAAAACAACTTTTCCCGAAAAAACAGCCTAAAAATTCGTCATACCGGTCGATTTCAGACATTATTTTCCGGAAAATAGCATTTTTTCGAAAAATCGCCCCATTCATGATCCGGGCATTTCCAAAACCTCCGCCGAAAAGAGCCTTCGTTGGTACAAACCGGCTATTTTCCGCATTTCTTGCTTACAATCCGGCAATTATTTTATATCTTTACGGGCAGTTTAAAAGCAATTGAACATATTTCAATACTAATCTCTAATTTATTATGGCAACTACCAAACGTGAAAAGTTGTTTACCGAATTTCCGCCGGTTTCGACCGAGCAGTGGGAGGAGGTAATCAAGGCCGACCTCAAAGGTGCGGACTACGAGCGTAAATTGGTGTGGAAAACGCCGGAAGGTTTCAACGTCCGTCCCTACTACCGGGCTGAAAACCTCGCCGGACTGAAGTTCCTCGGCTCCGAAGCCGGGGTTTTCCCCTACGTGCGGGGCACCCGTGCCCACAACCGCTGGAAGATCCACCAGACGGTCATCGTCAATTGTCCCAAGGAGGCGAACGCCGTCGCGCTCAAGATCCTCAATGCGGGCGTCGATTCGATCGAATTCCAGATCGTTCCGGAGACCTTCTCCGCAGAAGATCTGAATACGCTGCTCAAGGATATTCACATCCCTGCAGTCGAAATTACCTTCAGCGGCAGTAAAACCGCCCATGTGGCAGAGTTGGTGATCGCAAAGATCGAAAAGGAACAACTGCCTGCGGAAGAGGTGCACATCAATTTCTGCATCGACCCGCTGGTCAAGAAACTGACTTCGAAAGGCAGCTTCTGTTCGGAGAACGGTGCCAAATGTTTCGAGAAGATCGCCGACCTGGTTCGGAAAACCAAAACCTACAAAGGTATCCGCGTAATCACGGTATCGGGCGAAATCTTCAGCAACGCCGGCTCGACGATCGTAGAGGCGCTCGCCTTCTCGCTCGCTGCCGGTCACGACTACCTGGTACGCCTGATGGATATGGGCTTCACGATCGAAGAGGCCGCTAAAAAGATCCGTTTCTCGCAGGCCATCACCTCGAACTACTTCATGGAAATCGCCAAATTGCGTGCAGGCCGTATGTTGTGGGCCAACATCGTGAAAGCTTATAACCCCGCGAAGAACTGTCCCTGCAAGATGTTCACGCATGCCGTGACCTCGACGTGGAACCAGACGGCATACGACCCCTACGTCAATATGCTGCGCGGCACGACCGAGGCGATGTCGGCATCGATCGCCGGCGTACATTCGCTCGAGGTGACTCCTTTCAACAAGGCATACGAAGATCCCAACGAATTTTCGATGCGCATCGCCCGCAACGTCGAACTGCTGCTCAAACACGAGTCGCATTTCGATCAGGTGGTCGATCCCGCCGGCGGTTCGTACTACATCGAAAACCTCACCGACTCGATCGCCAACGAGGCGTGGAAACTCTTCCGCGAAATCGAGGAGAAGGGCGGCTACACCGCAGCCTATGAAAGCGGCTTCATCGTAGAGCGCGTCAAGGCATCGGCCGCAGCCAAGGACAAGAACATCGCAACGCGCCGCGAAATCCTGCTGGGCGCCAACCAATACCCCAACTTTACGGAGGTCGCCGGCAAGGAGCTGACCGAAGCCGCCGTAACCCGCCCCGTGAGCGAAGGCAACACGCTGGCTCCCTACCGTGGTTCCATGGCATTCGAAGCCATGCGTCTGCACGTGGATCGCAGCGGCAAGGCGCCCAAGGCGTTCATGCTGACCTGCGGCAGCCTGGCTATGGCCCGCGCCCGTGCCCAGTTCTCCTGCAACTTCTTCGCATGCGCCGGCATCAAAGTAATCGACAACACGTTCTTCAAATCGATCGAAGAGGGCGTCAAGGCCGCTCTGGAATCGAAAGCCGAGATCGTCGTAGTCTGCGCATCGGACGACGACTACGCAGAGGCGGCTCCCAAAGTGAAAGAGCTGCTCGGCGACAAGGCGATCCTCGTGGTTGCGGGCGCTCCGGCATGTATGCCCGAACTGGAAGCCCAGGGCATCAAGAATTTCATCAACGTCAAGAGCAACGTACTCGAAACACTGAAGTTCTACCTCAAAGAAATGGGTATCTAAAAAGCAAAAATCATGAGAGCAAAATTTTCAGATTTAACATATGACGGAGGCGAGCAGAAGAGCTGCTGCGCTTCGAAAGGCTGCGGCCAAACCGAACCGTGGCTGACTGCCGAGCAGATACCTGTCAAGGGCTCCTACTCGGCAAAGGATCTGGAGGAGATGGAGCACCTGAACTATGCGGCCGGTATCGCGCCGTTCCTGCGCGGCCCCTACTCGACGATGTACGTGATGCGTCCGTGGACGATCCGTCAGTACGCCGGTTTCTCGACGGCCGAGGAGTCCAACGCCTTCTACCGCCGTAACCTCGCATCCGGCCAGAAGGGGCTTTCGGTGGCGTTCGACCTCGCTACGCACCGCGGCTACGACGCCGATCATCCGCGCGTAGTGGGCGACGTCGGTAAGGCCGGCGTGTCGATCTGCTCGGTGGAGGATATGAAGGTGCTCTTCAACGGTATTCCGCTCGACAAGATGTCGGTGTCGATGACCATGAACGGCGCCGTGCTGCCGATTCTGGCCTTCTACATCGTGGCGGGTCTGGAACAGGGCTGTACGCTCGACCAGCTGGCCGGTACGATCCAGAACGACATCCTCAAGGAGTTCATGGTGCGTAACACCTATATCTATCCGCCCGAGTTCTCGATGAAGATCATCGCCGACATCTTCGAGTACACGTCGAAGAACATGCCCAAGTTCAACTCGATCTCGATTTCGGGTTACCACATGCAGGAGGCGGGCGCCACGGCCGACATCGAGCTGGCGTACACGCTGGCCGACGGTTTGGAGTACCTGCGCGCGGGCGTTGCACGCCGGCATGTCGGTGGACGCCTTCGCACCGCGCCTGTCGTTCTTCTGGGCGATCGGCATGAACCACTTCATGGAGATCGCCAAGATGCGTGCGGCACGTATGCTGTGGGCGAAGATCGTCAAAAAATTCAACCCCAAGAACCCGAAATCGTTGGCCCTGCGTACGCACTGCCAGACGTCGGGCTGGTCGCTCACGGAGCAGGATCCGTTCAACAACGTGGCCCGTACGGCCATCGAGGCGATGGGCGCCGCCCTGGGACACACCCAGTCGCTGCACACCAACGCGCTGGACGAGGCGATCGCCCTGCCGACCGACTTCTCGGCGCGTATCGCCCGTAACACCCAGATCTACATCCAGGAGGAAACCAACGTCTGCCGCGAAGTGGATCCCTGGGCAGGTTCCTACTACATCGAAACCCTCACCAACGAGATCGCCCACAAGGCATGGGAGCGTATCCAGGAGGTCGAGAAGCTGGGCGGTATGGCCAAGGCGATCGAGACCGGTATTCCGAAGATGCGCATCGAGGAGGCGTCGGCCCGCAAGCAGGCGCGCATCGACTCGGGCGTCGAGAAGATCATCGGCGTCAACGAGTACCGCCTGGAGAAGGAGGCCCCGATCGACATCCTCGCCGTGGACAACACCGCCGTGCGCGAGAGCCAGATCAAGCGTCTGAAGGAGCTGCGCGCCAACCGCGACGAAGCAGCCGTGAAGAAGGCGCTCGAGGCCATCACCGAATGCGTCAAGACCGGCAAGGGCAACCTGCTGGAACTGGCCGTCGAGGCCGCCAAGGTACGCGCTTCGCTGGGCGAGATATCGGATGCCTGCGAGGTGGTCGTAGGCCGTTACAAAGCAGTTATTCGTTCAATTTCAGGTGTATATAGTTCAGAAGTGAAATCAGATCCCGCATTCGAACACGCGAAGGAACTGGTTGCCAAATTCGCGAAGAAGGAGGGCCGCCAGCCGCGCATCATGATTGCCAAACTCGGTCAGGACGGTCACGACCGCGGCGCCAAAGTCGTGGCGACGGGTTACGCCGACATCGGCTTCGACGTCGACATGGGCCCGCTGTTCCAGACTCCCGAGGAGGCAGCCAAACAGGCCGTCGAGAACGACGTGCACGTGGTGGGCGTATCGTCGCTGGCCGCAGGTCACCTGACGCTCGTTCCGCAGATCATCGCCGAACTCAAGAAGCTGGGCCGCGAGGATATCATCGTCATCGTCGGCGGCGTGATCCCGGCACAGGATTACGATGAGCTGTATCGTGACGGTGCCGCCGCCATCTTCGGCCCCGGTACCCCGATTGCGACCGCAGCGATCAAGATCATGGAGATCCTGCTCGACGAGCAGAAATAATCCGGATCACTCCTCTGTTATTATCAAAGCCCCGCATCAAAAGATGCGGGGCTTTTTAATGGGGTAAGCGAACCGGCCGACCGAAAAAGAACTTTGCCATCGACCTTCATAATTCCATCGCCGGCCTCACCTCCAGAGTCCGCGCAAATACAGCGGCGGATCTCAAACAACGACCGAATACATGCTGTCACAGTGCCATTTCCACAAACCCTACAAATTATGTTTGTAGGCCATATTTCCCGTTAGACAGACAGCGAATATCCTCCCTCCCCGACTCTCGAAAACAGCCGATTTCATACCGCAAACACCTATCCGGAAAGAAACTCGACTGCCGAGACCGTCGTTCTCCTCCCCCAGCCCCAAAGACTTCCGGAATATACGATAAAATCACGGACATTTCGAAGATGCGGAAAAAGAGAATGGCGGATTGGCCGGACTACCACTCCGAGCACCTCACAGAAGAGAATTCAGGAAACCGGCTCTTATCGCTTTTAAGAAGAGAAGTCATCCCCCTATGCCATCGCAATAACGACAATAAAAAAAGAGGAATGTATAAGCTACATCCCTCTTTTTCGGCCGGAACTATTCCGGAAAAAATCTACCGGTAACGGTTAAAAATACTTGCCGCGCAAGTCCTCCACATTCGACATCTGCTCCAGGAAATCGAACAGACGACGCTGAATCATCCCCTGCGACGACGCCTCGGCACGTACCTTTTCAGCTTCGATACTCTGCGGAGTTTCCGCCTCCTGAATATCCGTCACCACGAAAACATAAGCACCTACATTTCCCTTGACCGGCTCGGACAGCGTATTCGTCTGCTCCGTTGCGGTAATCGCTCCGATCACACGAGGCTCGACACCCATGTTACGGATAAAGAACGATCCGTAACGGACATCTTCGAAAGGAACGACTTCGGTACCAAGGTTTTGGGCGACCTCTTCGATAGTCGAACCCTTCATTTCGCTGACGATCTTTTCAAACTTCTTATCGGTTATAAGCGTCTGGCGAATATTGTTCGCTACTTTCTCGATCGGCGTATAATCCTCATTGTCGATCTCAGTTACCACTGCGACCACATAGTCATCACCCACAGGGAAAATCTCGGAAATCGCGCCCACCTTGGCATCGTATGCCCAGCGCACCAATTCACGCGAATCAGCCAGTCCCTGCAGCAGACGGTCACCCTGCGTGAGTTTCGCTTCACGAGGAGTGAGGTTTCCCTTATTCGCTGCCTCGTTGAACGCATCGACAGAACCCTTGCCCTCGACAGAGAAAAGACTTGCCTGACTATGCACATTGCGACGGGTCGCCGACGAAGCCTCAACAGGATAAGTGATCGTCGCAAGGCGCATGTGCTTCGAAGGTTTGTCCAGACGATAAACCTGTAAAATCTGAATAACGTCACCCACTTCGACACGGAGAATATCCCCCTGCTTAGCCGTCGAAAGAAGTCCCGAAAGCTCGTCCGGGAATGCAGAGAAAGGCATCACGCCCGCATCGCCTCCATTTCCGGCATCCTGCATATAGAGCGAATGGGTACGAGCCGCCTGTGCGAAATCCGCACCTTGCCGCAAAGCCGTCATCAGACTGTCGGCCAGGTCGCGTTGGTCGTAGGTGAGTACAATATGGCGGACGCCCACGGAATCCGGAGCGTTCAAAGTTTCAACGACACGGGTCATCGTCCAGGTATCGTTCTTCAGGACGGGACCATACTGCTTGCCGTTGGCCAGCGCTTCGGCCTCATCGTCCAGAAGCTGGGCAACCGACCGATAATTGTCTGTAATTTTACCGAAACGGTTATTCTTGGCAAATGCTTTCGGATCGTCCGACGCGGCAAATTCATCGCCGACTTCCCGAACGGTCTTCTCCAAAGTCGCCATATCCTCTGCACTCGGAGCCACTTCGAACACCACATAAGAGAGCGTGCGCGAAGGTTTCTGCTCATAACGGGCCTTATGGCTATTGTAATAAGCCTTGATTTCGGAATCGGAAACCGAGAACAGAGAATCAGGCATATCGTGATAACGCTTGCCGACCCAAGAACCGCTGAAAGTCTTATTCTGCGCATCGACGCCTTCTTCCGCTTCCAGCCGATTGACATATACACCGCCTTTGACCAAGCCGTTATACTTATTGATTTCGCGCTCCCGCATAGCCTGTCCGACCAAAGCCCCCCACATATATTGCATCTGGGGATTTCCGGTTGCCTGGGCGATAAAATCACTCACACCCTCCACACTGTACTGTCCTGTACGGGGGTCGGTGAAAGCCGCAGCCATCGTCCCGGAATAATACTCGCCGCTGATAAGTCCCTCACGCTCGGCATCGGTCACCGAGATTCCCATCTTCTCGAAACCGGGCAAGTACACGTGGTTGGCAATCAGAGTCTGCCAAGCCATTTCAGCCAACTGATCCATCTGCTCTTCATTACTTTCGGAGATGTTGCTCTGGTCTTTCAGGTTGTTGTATACCTCAATATATTCCGAATATCTGATCTTCGAACCGTCGATCACACCGACCTTGGGGTCGTTACCCGAAAGTCCCATATCCGTTTTAAGCGAGAGAATGAATGCCAGCAGTGCAAACGCGATGATAATCGACAAAACCACACCGAATCTGGTCCGTAACGTGTTTAAACTTGCCATATAAACTATTTTAATTTATTGTTTCAAAATGAGTGTTCAAAGATAATAAATATATTCTGAAAACCATGATAAACGACCAAATTCTTTCGTCATTTTCCGCATCCGGCATATCGAAAAAACGCACTTGCCCCTCACCGGTCGAAAATATCCCGTAAACTACAACCGTTTCACGCGCGCCAACTCCAACCGGGAACGGGTCCTGCGCAGAATCTTGATCTCAAGATGCTCGAAACGCACGGTTTCTCCGGCCGCCGGCAGCCCTTCATACCGGAAAATGATATACCCGGCCAGCGTTTCGTACTCGTCACTCTCGGGTATGGCAAGCCCGTATTTTTCATTGAGATATTCCACTTCCAATCGGCACGAAAGGACAAATTCCGAATCGCCGACCTGTTTCTCCGTAAGGTCGGGCACATCGTGCTCGTCTTCGATTTCGCCGAAAATCTGCTCCAGAACATCCTCCAAAGAGATAATACCGGCCGTACCGCCGAACTCGTCGATCACGACCGCAATATTGCTCTTATGACGGATGAGCCGCTGCATGAGTGCTTGCAACGGCATCGTCTCCGGGACGTATTGCACCTCCATCAGCACCTCATCGATCGACGTCGGATGCCGGAACAGCGACTTCGAATTGACATAGCCGACGATATTATCGACACTCTCTTTCCAGACGAAAATACGGGAATACTTACTCTCGACAAAACGCGCCGTAAGCGCTTTGATCGAGGTATCATCGATATCGACCGCCTCCATATCGATACGGGGAACCATGCAATCCCTCACGCGCAAATCGGCAAAATCCAGGGCATTCTGAAAGAGTTTGATCTCATTATCCGGTTCATGCTGCGCCTCCGGCTTCCCCGATTCGAACAAGCTGGCCAGATCGGTCCGGTCGAAAATGGGCTCCATCATCGCAACCTTCGGCTTACGCCCCATCAGCCACAAAATCCCCTGGGAAATCCAGGTCGTCAGCTTGGCGATCGGAAAAAGCAGCAGATAAAAGAAATAGATCGCAGGAGCAAACAGGCGGTAATAAAAATTCGGGCTGTTCCGGAAAACGGATTTCGGGAGAAATTCGGCGACGAAGATGATGATGATTGTCGAAACCGCCGTTTCCAGAACGACGGACCCGCCGCGAGCGATCTCCGTCCAACCCACTGCCGCCGCGAGCGAGCGCAACAACAGCGACATATAGAGCGAATAGATAACCAGGGCGATATTATTCCCGACCAGGATCGTCGTGATGTACTGCCCGGGGTGACGGGCAAAAATGTCGGCGATGAAATTGAACAGCCGACTCTGCTTCCGGTCGATCTCCAGTTTCAGGCGGTTCTTGCTCGTAAAAGCGATCTCCATCCCCGAAAAAAAAGCCGAAAGCAACAACATCAGCAGAATTATAAACACCGAAGTTATCATAAGGAACGATCGTTACTTTCTACGGGAGTCAGTTGAATTTTCCGGTCGTTCCCCCGTATCGGCCGGGCCGGTTTGACAGGCTGTTCGGAAACTGCCTCCTTCGCAGCGGAAACATTGTCCGCAACGGGTTTCACCGACGTAGAATCCGCGTCCCGTGTCGGCTCGATATTGACCCACATACGCCCTTTGATTCGGCGAAATTTCCAGTCTTTCAACTGATCGTCCGACTCGAATCCTTCGACGATGTAGGAATTTCCGCTCTCTTCCACGATCTTGGAATCGACGTTAGACCAGATCCGGCGCGTTTTCTCGTTCCAGAACAACTGCTGGGTGTAGAGCTCCTGTCCGTTGGATTTTTTCACTACGACATTTCCTTTGGCTTCCCATAATTTCCGATTCCCGTAATGAATCGCATAGTTAGCCGTTAGCGTAGCATCGACCGCTCCGGTACTGTCCTTCTGATATGTCACGATATCCACGCCCTTGCGAAATTCCTGATAAGGCTCTTTTGCCAAAGAGTAACCTTCCACCAAAGGAGCCGTAAAAACATAGGATTTCCGGCCGTTCTCCGTATTGGTCATCGTCAAATGCTCGCTGTACTCGGTCATCAAAGCCTCATCGTTAGGCTCTTCGGCCACCGACTCCTTGTCGCACGAATATAGCAAGATAGCACTTCCCGCGATGAGAAGTGCTACCTGTGCATATCGTTGAATGCTTCGGAGCATCGTTCGTACAAACTATGTCGCTACCGGGGGCGTACGGTCGTCACGATACCGCGGGCCGGACCGCAGGTAATCGTATAACGTGCACCCTCCATCAATTCGTTGAAGAAGCATTCCTCGGCAGTCGGGAATCCGCGACGGTAGTTTGCTGCCGCATCACGCGCCGTCTGAGCGAAATTGCCGGCATCGGCGTCGTTGGCAAGCAGGTTGGCTGCCTGCGTCATCGTATCGTAAGCGACCCAGAAAATAGCCTGACCCTCCAGTCCGGAGCAAGATGCAGCCGAAGCCGCATAAGCCTGCGCCAGGGCGAAATAAGCCATACCGTTATTGGGATTCAGCGCCTTGGCCTCATTAGCCGCAACTGCAGCCGCCGTAGGATTCTTGGCTGCCAGTTCGGTCATACTCAAACGCACCAGAAGCAATTCTTTCTGAACGGCGTCTTGTTCGGCAGCAATCGCCTCACGCAGGTAAGTAGTCGATTTGGCGAAGTCGCCCCGCTCTTGAAATCCTTGAGCCAGCATCATGGCCGTCTGGGCAGAAGGTTCCATCGCATAATATTTTTCGGCGATCTGAAGGAAAAATTCGGAACTGCACTGCGAACGGGACATCAGCGAAACCGTCTGCTTGAGCAACTCCATATCCTCCGGAGCCGCTTCGATACGCGGACGGAACATCTTCTCCAGGTTCTCGCAATCGGCAGCACCGCTACCCGCAAAACAAGTATCGAACTGTGTTTTCGCCTCCTTTACTCCAGGAGCATCACTCTCGAAAATCGGGGCCAGACGAGCGTACTCATCCAAAACGGCATCCGGATAGACCTCGCCCATCTTATAATCATCGCACAAATTGCTGAAATATACCAATGCGACATCCGGCAGCGCAGCATAACCGCTCTGCAAACCGGCTTCGATCGCCTCCTTATACAACTTGCGCACGCCTTCCCGGTCGGAAGGATTGAAAGTCAGGTATTCACGAGCTTTACGGTCAAGGACATAAGCCGTACCGTAATTGGGACTGGAAGGAAAATACTGTACACGCAGGTCGTAAATCATCATCAGCGAATCGAGCAGAGCTTTTTTCTCATTCAGGTCTTGTGCGCGTTGCACCTTGTTCGAATAAACCTGTGCCCCCCGAATAAAGGTCGCTTCGAAAGCCGAAGGAGCCTCCTGTGCAAGCGTACGGAAATAAACAGCGGCTGCGTCGTAATCGCGGGTATCGACAGCTTCCTTCAGCAGGTTGCTCGTCAGAATGTTTTGCTTACGCTGTTCGGGCGTATCTCCCCACGGAGCGTACCGAGGGTCACTGAAATCCTGGGCGATCGAAGCTGTCGCAGCGAACACCAATACTGCCGACAGCAAAATTTTCATGCGATTCATATTCTTCTTTATAATTTATTTTTTATGTGTGGTTTAATCGTATTTCGGACGAACGAACCAATAATCACCGAACAATGTCACACCCAGCGAAAATTTGCAATAGGTCTGTTTAACCAGACTCACCTGTTCGTTGATCGCCTTGAAACTGCCGCGTCCGCCGACTTCGACACCCAGATCGACCGACGACGCACCCAATATGCCGCCCAACACCGTCAGGGGAATACCGACGCCCAGCGTCACGGCGTATTCATTGACATCCACTCCGCCGAAAGTCTGGTTATAGGTACCATAACGAACTCCGGCCCGGTAGGACCAGCGTTTCAATGCGCTGCGTACATCCGCTTTATTGGGGGTGTATTCGACCCCGAGTTTAACCGTATTCGTGTTCCGGTAAGCCACATCGAAACCGGCTGCGGATTTCTCGACCAACCGAGAATTGCCGCTTCGCCAGTCCTGATAGACGTAATCCGCCCCCACAGCTATTTTAGGCGTGTTGTAATAAATACCTACGGCAACCTGCTGGGGCAGCTTGAGCCCCAGACGATTTCCCATATCCATAGCGACCGTATTGAAAATATCGCCGGTCTGCACCTTCGTCGTCACATTCGGATTCAAGTCGCCGCCGATATCGTAGGTCGCACCGATCGTCAGAATACGCCGACGGTTGCTGATCGGGGACCACTGTACGCCGAACTGTCCCTTAAAACGGGAAACGCTGTAGGTTTCGGTTCCCGTCGCGTCTGCGATAAGACCTCCTCCGGTTATATTCTCCAAAATAGCGGTTTTATAAATCCGCTGAATGTCGCCCCAATAGTACTGGGCAGCTATTCCGATCGAGAATCCGCGGAAGATCTCCCAGCCCAGACCGAGCTTCACCTCCGTCACGTCGCCGTCGCCGTCCCACTGGTACTGCACGCGGCCGATATTACCCCAGATTTCATCGTCGTCCACCTCCTGTTTCATCCGGTAACCGACGCTGCTGTAAGGCGTCAGGCTGAAGCCCAACCCCAAATGCTTGGCAATCGGCAACTGAAACGCAATGTCGTGGAAATTGACCGTATAATAACTTGTATTGAGCGTCTGCCCGTAATATTTCTGGGAATTGTAAAAGCACTGCCCTTCAAGACCGAAATCGAAAAGGAACGACTTGGGGCGCACGGCACTGTAAGCCGCCGGATTGAGCAAATTGACAGCAGCCGCATTACGCATACCGACGCCGACACCGCCCATCGAACGTGTCTGAAGCGTTCCCGGGGTCCGCAGTTCACCCAGACCGTACATCGAATACGGTGAAAAAGCGTTGATACTGCTGGTTTGTCCCCATGCCATGCACGGTACAATGACGGCCAGCGCGAGGCACAGTTTAACGGCGGCTTTCTTCACTTGCATTATACTCTAAAATTCGGTTCAGCCCCAGAAAGACCAAATCACAATGTGCAAATATCGTATTTTTAATTCGTTTAACAAAGAATTTTGCATCCCCGCCGGTAAAAATTATCGACAACGCATCGATTTCCGGAAACAGCCGGGCGATATACCCCTCGATTTCGAAGGCAATGCCGTTCATCACGCCCTGCCGGATCGCCTCGACGGTCGAACGCCCCAAAAGCGTCTGGTCCTCACAGGATTCACACAGGGGAAGCGCCGCCGTATAATCGTGCAAGGCCCGGAAGCGCATCTGTACGCCGGGAGAAATATTACCGCCCCGGAAAACCCCGTCGGCAGAAACCTGATCGATGGTAATGGCCGTCCCGAAATCCACGATCAACAGATTGCGGCCCGGGTAGAGCGACGCAGCGCCGACGGCAGCCGCAAGACGGTCCTCACCCAGAGTTTCGGGCGTAGTGTAACCGTTACGAATGGGAAGAGGAAGTTGCGGTGAGAGCCGCAGACAGCGCCCGATGCGGCGACGCACCAGCGCGACGGTGTCATCGACCGGACCGCGCGTAGTCGCAACAATAGCCTGCGTAATACCGGGATGAGCAGCAAGAATCCGATCTATCACCGCTTCGTCGAACTCTTCCGAACATCCGTCGGAAACGACGGTACCGCCGTCAAATACAGCGTACTTGACCCGCGTGTTACCCATGTCGATCGTCAGGTTCATCGTTGAATTTTTTGCTTCGTTCTTTCCGTCCGGCACGGCCGCTCTCCAAGTTCACTGCGGCACGAATCGTTCACAACCGTCCGGATTCAGTTTTTATAGCAGTTATATACTTTTCGGTTACCACGACCGTTCTCTTACCGATTTCGGCGGCACCCCACAACCCTGCGGAGCGTTATGCCGTCCTCCGACCCTCTCCCGAGGGAGGAACTTCGGGAAAAAGACGAGGCATATCGGTCGCGTTCGGGCAAGTCCATACATCAAAAATACTCCCCAGCTCTTTCTACAAAGATTTAAGCACCTCGTATCCCGCTGCGACATCCTTAATCCCCCTAACGGTCATCGCCAGGCGATTATTGTGTTGCTTGAGAACAAATCGGTCGGGGCGCTGCGTCACTTTGCGCAAAAGCTCCATGAACGTATCGCTCTTGTAGTAAGGAGAATCGTCGTCGCCTACGAAATGGACGATCATCAAGCCGTTTTTGACCTTCACGCGCTCCATACCCAGCCGCACGGCCTCCCACCGCAGGCGGACCACATTGAGCAGCTCGGCAGCGGGCCGGGGCAACGGACCGAAGCGGTCGATCATCTTGGCCTCGAAACTCTTGAGCATCTCCTCGTTGCGGGCCGTATCCAGCTCCCGGTACAAGCGCAGTTTCTCGGCGGGCTGCTGCACGTAGGAGTCGGGCAGCTCGGCCTCGACGTCGATCTCGATCACGCTATCCGAAATATAGCTCATCTTATCGACCACGCCCTGCTCGGCATCGCTCATGCCGGGCATCTCGAGTCCCTCCGAGCGGAGTTCGGCGATCGCCTCCTGCATGATCTTCTGGTAGGTTTCGAAACCGATGTCGGCGATAAAGCCGCTCTGCTCGGCGCCCAACAGATTGCCGGCGCCCCGAATGTCGAGATCCTGCATGGCGATATTGAATCCCGAACCCAGATCTGAGAACTCCTCGATGGCCCGCAGGCGCCGCCGGGCATCCGGAGTCAGCAGCTCGTCGCCGGGCGAAAGCAGGTAGCAATACCCCCGCTGGCTGCCGCGTCCCACACGTCCGCGCAACTGATGAAGATCGCTCAAGCCGAAATTCTGGGCATTATTGACGATGATCGTATTGGCGTTGGGAATGTCGATGCCGTTTTCGACGATCGTGGTCGAAATCAACACGTCGAACTCCCCGTAGATAAAATCCATAATCAGCTTTTCGAGCTGTTCGGCCGGCATCTTGCCGTGGCCGATTCCCACCCGCGCCCGGGGGCAGAGCCGAGTAACCATACCCTGAAGCGTCATCAGATCCTCCACCCGGTTGTGGACGAAATAGACCTGTCCACCCCGATCCAGCTCGGCATTGACAGCGTCGCGGATAATCTCCTCCGAAAAGAGATGCGACTCGGTAATGATCGGCTGTCGGTTGGGCGGCGGCGTCGAGATGACGGAGAGGTCGCGCGACCCCATGAGCGAGAATTGCAGCGTGCGGGGAATCGGCGTGGCGGTGAGCGTCAGCGTATCGACATTGACGCTCATCTGCGTCAGCTTCTCCTTGGCCGCCACGCCGAACTTCTGCTCCTCGTCGATAATAAGCAATCCCAGGTCGTGGAATTTCACCTGCTTGCCCAGGATCTTGTGCGTACCGATCAGGATGTCGATGCGACCCTCGGCCAGCTCAGATAGGATGCGGGACGTCTCTTTCGAAGACTTGGTCCGGTTGAGATATTCGACCTTCACGGGAAAATCCCGGAGCCGATGTACGAAGGAGCGGTAATGTTGCAGGGCCAGAATCGTCGTAGGCACCAGCACGGCCACCTGCTTGCCGTCGGTCGCGGCCTTGAACGCCGCTCGGATCGCCACTTCGGTCTTGCCGAAGCCCACATCGCCGCAAATCAAACGATCCATCGGCTGATTGGACTCCATGTCCCGCTTGACGGCCTGCGTCGCGGTCTGCTGATCGGGCGTATCCTCCCACATGAACGAAGCTTCCAGCTCCTGCTGCAAATAGGTATCCGGCGAAAAGGCAAATCCCTTGCTGGCTTTGCGCTTGGCATAGAGGGCGATCAGTTCGCGCGAGATGTCCTTGACGGCCTTCTTGGTCGCGGTCTTGAGCTTCTGCCAGGCTCCGCTGCCCAATTTGTAGATTTTGGGCGCTTCGCCTTCGCCGCTCTTGTATCGCGAAATACGGTGCAAGGCGTGCACATGCACGAACAGCACGTCGTTATCCTTATAAATCAATTTAATAGCCTCGTGCACCTTGCCGTTCTCGTTGATCTTGACCAGACCGCCGAAACGCCCCACGCCGTGATCGATATGCACCACATAATCGCCCATGCGGAGCTGATTCAACTCTGCGACGGTCATCTGCTCGTCGCGCTTGATCTCGCCGTTGATCCGATAGCGCTGGTAGCGGTCGAAAATCTGATGGTCGGTATAGAAACAAAGTTTCAGGTCGTGATCGACGAAACCCTCGTGCAGCGTGATCGGCAGGGGGTTGATCTGCGCCTCCTTACGCCCCGACTGGTAGAAAATGTTCTCCAGCCGTTCGAGCTGCGCCCGGTTTTCCGACAGGATATAGGTTTTATAACCGCGCTGTCCATTGGAAATGATGTCGTCGGCCAGCAATTCGAAATTCTTGTTGAACTTGGGCTGGGGAGCCATGCGGAACGCGACCGTCGCATCGGCCGGCCGCTCCTTCAGGCTATCACGCAATTCGAACAAACGCATCCCGGCCATGTCCTGCAACAACACCTTCCGGCTCACCAGATGGGTGTCAATCTCCGCAGGTTCCTCCATCTCCCCCAGAACCTTGCGACGCAGATGTTCACGCGCCGCAGTACGTAGTCGGGATCGAAAAACCAGTAAGTCGCCTCTCCTGCAAATGCGAGCAGCGAAATCCGATCCCCGGCAAAACCGTTCAGGTTCGGAACGATCTCCACCTCGTTCAGCCGGTCGGCGGAAAGCTGACTGGAAATCTCGAATCGGCGGATCGAATCCACCTCTTCCCCGAAAAAGTCCAACCGGTAAGGTTTGCTCTCGGAAAAGGAAAACACGTCGAAGATACCGCCACGCAGCGAATACTGTCCGGGTTCGTAAACGAAATCCACCTTCGTGAACCCCGAATCGGCCAGCAACTCCTCCAGCTCTCCGATCGCCAGCCGGTCGCCGACCTTCACCCGCACGGTTTCGCGCCGCATCGAGTCGGGGTCGGTCACCCGTTCGGCCAGAGCTTCCGGATAGGTACAGATAATCCGGTATTCGCCCGCAGCCATTTCCCGACGCAGAGCACTCAACGCCGCCGTCCGCTGCACGACACCCTGCGCATCCTCCGTACCGTAAACGATCGAACGCTTGTAGGAGCCCGGAAAAAAGTAAACCTGTTTTTCGTCGAGCAGGGCATAAAAATCGTTGAGCAGGTAGGCCGCCGCATCGCGGTCTTCCGCCACGAAGACGTGCGTACCGCCCGTTCGGGCGATCAGGGCAGCGGCATAAACCGAGAGAGCCCCGCCGACCATATCGCGCAGAAGAACGGTCCGCCCCGCCGAATCGTACGCACGACGCATCGCGCCGAGAGGCTCCGCTCCGGCGATCAACTGCAAGATATTCGGTTTATTTCCGGGACCCATATTCCGCCCAGCTAAAAGATGCCCTGCAGGAATCGATTCCGCAAGGCGCTCAAACGATTATTCAACTCCGTGTATTCGTATCGGCTGCAGATCGTACCTGCGACCGAACATGTATGTCTTTCCACCTTCCGCCTTTGTCCGGCTCCGGACTTCGTCCGCCTTCCGGCCAGTAAAAGGGGCCGAATCCCATCCGGCACATCGACCGAGTCCATGCCTCCGCCCCTGCGGCATCCGGTATCTCTAATCCTTATACAGGTCTTTGCCCTCCTTGTCGTAGTAGTGGACATCGACGATACCGACGCTCTGGTCCGCCACGATCTTCAACTGGATCTTATACTTCCACATCCAGCGGCGGCGCAACGACCACAGGCCGTGATTCAAGTAGGTCGAAACGTAAGGGCTGACGCGCAACTTGATATATTTGTGCCCCGCATCCTGGGCCAGATAGGAGATCTTGTTCTCGATCTTCTTGTCGAGCAGAACGGTCGGCTCGATACGCCCCGTGCCGTTGCACGTGGGACAGACGTCCGTAACATCCTGCACGGCGACCGGACGCACCCGCTGGCGGGTGATCTGCATCAGCCCGAACTTGGTCAGCGGCAGCACCGTATGCTTGGCCTTGTCGGTGGCCATCAGCTTGTTCATCTCCTCATAGAGCAACTGACGGTTCGCAGCCTTGTGCATATCGATAAAGTCGATGATGACGATACCGCCCAAATCGCGCAGACGCAATTGCCGGGCGATTTCGCGTGCAGCGGCCAGATTGACATCGAAAGCCGTCTGCTCCTGATCGTCCTCCGCCTTGGTGCGATTGCCCGAATTGACGTCGATGACGTTCATCGCCTCCGTGTGCTCGATAATCAGGTAAGCGCCCCGGCGCAACGACACGTACTTGGCGAAGAGCGACTTGATCTGCTTCGAAATGTCGAAATTGTCGAAGATGGGGACGTTGCCCTTATAAAGTTTTACGAGTTTCTCGCTTTGCGGTTCGATCTGACGGATGTAGTTCTGAATCTCATGGTACATCGCTTCGTCGTCCACGACGATCTGCGAAAAGGCGCCTCCCAACGAATCCCGGATAATGGTGTTGGCCCGGTTCATCTCACTCATCAACTGGGCCGGAGCAGGGTTCTTGCGAATATTTTGCAGGGTCTTCTGCCATTTGTCCAACAGGGAGCGGATATCCTGTTCGATATCGCTGTCCTTGGCCTCGACAGCCGCCGTGCGGATGATAACGCCGAAATTCTTCGGCAAAACGGCGGCTGCAATGCCCTTGAGCCGCTTCTTCTCCTCCGCCGAGCGGATCTTCTGCGACAGGAACACCTTCGACGAAAAAGGCACCAGCACCACGTTACGTCCAGCCAGCGAAATATCGGCCGTCAGACGCGGTCCCTTGGTGGAAATCGCCTCTTTGGCCACCTGCACCATAACGGTCTGCCCCACCTGCAGGTAGGAGCCGATCTTGCCCGACTCGATCGGCGGCTCCAGCTTCATCGCATCCAGGCGGATTCCCCGCTTGCCGGGCTGGTAACTCGCCACCAGCTTCTGCAACGAAGAGAACTGGGAGCCCAGGTCGAGATAGTGGATAAAGGCATCCTTCTCATGGCCGATATTGACGAACGCGGCGTTCAGCCCCGGCATGATCTTGCGCACCTTGCCCAGATAAATATCCCCTACGGCGAATCCCGTCTCTGGCACTGCTCCTTGTTGAGCTCGACCAGCACCTTGTCCTCGCACAGGGCGATCGAAATCTCGGTCGGGTTTACATTGACTATTAATTCTCGGTTCATATATATTTTCGTCCCGCAGACCGCGGCGACGATTCTGACATTATGGGGTTTGCGGCTGTTCGGCGTTCGGGAAGCACAGCCCGGCTTCCATTGTTTTCAACTCGCCTGGTCCGTAGAGGACGATATTGCGGCACATTCCCTTCGCAAAAAGCCTCTTTTGGCTTTTCGGGAGCGGATTCGATATACGGTGATACGTTCACAAACACATCGTCCTCTCCTTCCCGACGATCCGACACATCCCGCCCTGCGAACGGAGCGGGAATCGGAAAACAGGTAAAGCTAAAAGGGCCTCGCACCCTTTTAGCTTTATCTACCTTAATTAGCACTAAGGCGTACTACCTACTTTTTCTTGTGACGATTCTTGCGAAGACGTTTTTTACGCTTGTGGGTCGCCATCTTGTGACGCTTATGTTTCTTTCCGTTCGGCATAACTGTAATTGTTTAAAGTTTCTATTATTTATTTAACTTTTGCCGCAAAACTCTTTGCAGGCTTGAAGGCCGGAATGTTGTGGGCCGGGATCGTAATGGTCGTATTCTTGGAAATGTTACGAGCCACCTTCTTCGCGCGTTTTTTCACGATGAAGCTGCCGAAACCACGGAGATATACATTGTTGTTCTGCGCCAGGGAACCCTTGATGCTCTCCATAAAAGCCTCGACGATAGCCTGGACCTGTACTTTTTCAGCACCGGTACTTTTAGCGATTTCGCTAACGATATCTGCCTTTGTCATACTCTTTATATTTATAAGTTAAACTCTATTTCGGGACTGCAAATATAAGTTTTATTTGATTATATCACAACAAAGTAGAACATTTTTTTGCAATTCACCTCGCCCGCGTCGCGCCGCAGTTCGAAACCCCTTACTCAAATACCGGGCCATAAAACCGCGCTTCGATACCCGGCGGGCCGACCGGAGCCGGACCGTATCGAAGAATATCCGGAAAAAGGCAACGCATTATCAAACAACCCGATAGCCGGAACCGGACACCGCCGCCCGAAAGTTTCGTCCGTCGGGCACAATAAATTGCCCGAAATTCGCATTGTATAATTGGTAAAATCACTATTTTTGTAGAAGATAGGATCCGGTTCGGCAATCCCGGCGGGCAAGCCCGCAACCTTTCACTATCTTTGACATAGTCTTAGATAGAATGCGCCTCGGGAAACCGGGACAGGTTCCCGTTTTCTCCCGGCTTTCACTATCTTTGTTTCAACTAAAACCGCGAATATGGTCAAAATACTTTGGGTGGACGACGAAATCGAACTATTGAAACCCCATGTGCTTTTCCTCCGGGGAAAAGGTTACGAAGTCGATACCTGCAACAACGGATACGACGCGATCGACATGGCGACGGAGGGCAACTACGACCTCATCATCCTGGACGAGATGATGCCGGGTATGACAGGACTCGAAACCCTTCCGAAAATCAAGGAAATACGCCCCACTACTCCGGTCATCATGGTCACCAAGAGCGAGGAGGAGAACATCATGGACAAGGCCGTCGGGTCGAAGATCGCCGACTACCTCATCAAACCCGTGAATCCCAACCAGGTGCTGCTCTCGATCAAGAAGAACGTCCACTCCCAGCAGCTGGTCACCGAACAGACCACGGCCGATTACCGGGCGGAGTTCGGACGCCTCTCCTCGGCACTCCAGATGGCCGACAGTTTCGCCGACTGGTGCAACGTCTATCGCCGGATCACGAACTGGGAGATCGAGCTCTCCGATTCGACCGACCAAAGCATCAAGGAGGTCATCGAATACCAGAAGCACGAAGCCAACCAGGAGTTCTGCAAGTTCGTCCGCAGGAACTACTACGACTGGATCAACAAGCGTGACGAAACCACCCCGGTCATGTCGCATACGCTCATGCGGTCGAAGATCTTCCCGGTGGCAGACGAGAATCCCAAGACCACGCTGCTGCTGATCGACAACTTCCGCTACGACCAGTGGCGCTCGATCAGCCCCCTGCTGCGCGGCTACTACGACATCGCGGCCGACGATTTCTACTGCGCGATCCTGCCCACGGCGACCCAGTACGCCCGCAATGCCATTTTCGCCGGCCTGATGCCGCTGGCCATCGACAAGCTGATGCCCAACAAGTGGCTCAACGACAACGAGGAGGGAGGCAAAAACCAATACGAAGAACAGTTTCTGCAACGGCTGATGACCTCCAGCGGCAAGAACTACAAATACACCTTCGACAAACTGGTGCGCCCCGAGGCGGGCCGCAAGCTGATCGACAACATCCAGCGGATTTACGACGCCGACTTCTCGGTGATCGTCTATAACTTCCTGGACATCCTCTCGCATGCCCGCACCGAAACGGACATCATCCGCGAACTCACCGAGGACGAAGCCTCGTTCCGCTCGCTCACCCGTTCGTGGTTCGAACACTCCGACCTGCTGACACTGCTGCGCCTGCTCTCGGAACGCGGACACACGGTAATCATCACCTCGGACCACGGCACGATCCGCATCGACAATCCGGTGAAGGTGACCGGCGACCGCGAAACCTCGGCCAACCTGCGCTACAAAACCGGCCGCAACCTGGCCTACAACTCCCGCGAGGTATATGAAATCACCCGCCCGGAAGACATCCAGTTGCCGTCGATCAACTTGTCGTCGAGTTACATCTTCGCCTACAACACCGATTTCCTGGTCTACAACAACGACGCCAACCGTTACATACGGTACTACCGCAATACTTACCAGCACGGGGGAATCTCGATGGAAGAGATGCTCGTTCCCTACATCGTACTAAAACCCAAACAATAAATCATGCAGACCATCCACATCGACTCTCTGGACGAATTGCCGCACGCAGCGGCCGCCGTCATAAACGCGCTCGAAGGACGCTCGGTCGTCGTTTTCCGCGGCGAAATGGGGGCGGGCAAAACCACCCTGATCCGGGAAATCGTCGCCCGGCTCGGAGCCGACGACACAGTGACAAGTCCCACTTTCGCCATCGTCAATCAATATACGACCCGCGAAGGGAAGAATATCTATCACTTCGATTTCTACCGGATCAACCGGCTCGAAGAGGCTTACGACTTCGGCTACGAAGAATATTTCTACTCCGGGAATCTCTGTCTGGTCGAATGGCCCGAGAAGATCGAAGAGCTGCTGCCCGAAGAGGTGATGACCGTGCGGATCGCCGTCGGCGACGACGAAGAGCGCACGATCGAAATCGACTGACTCCCGATTCGGCCCAATATCCCTGTATAGTACTTCTCAACACAGACTTCCCGCCCTCCGGCTCCAGCAGGCGAGATCATCCGGCACACGGTTGCAACAGAGAGTGTGTGATCCAGCCCGGCTCGAACGACCGACTGCCGAAACGAATATCGGGCGTAGTAAGTTTCCCCACCCCGCAACGTGAAACGGGAAGGAGTCGGGAACCCGCCGGTCAGATTCGGCTCGCTACACTTTATCATCCTTGCAGCAAATAGGGGGGGGGCAGGCTCAAACGACCGACATTCGAAGCATACGCAGAGGACACTTGTGAACTCTACCATGCAAGGAATAGGAAAACAGAAAGTTAAGTTTGGATTAGCGCTCGGCTTTCACTATCTTTGACATAGTCTTAGATAGGATGCGCCTCGGAAAACCGGGAACAAGATCCCGTTTTCTCCCAGTTTTCACTATCTTTGGCCCCGAAAAATAAGGGCTTCGAAAAACGGTCGCCCGGGAAAAGCGAAAAATTTGCAAAAAAAGACAACCGCCGCTTTTGACGACAAACACACGACAATGGAAAAATACGAATCGAAACACCAACAGATACTCCGCTCGGCGGAACAGATTTATACGGTCATCAGCCGCTTCGACAATCTCACTCCTGCGGTGCAGGACAAGGTCGAAGAGTGGCGGGCCGACGAAAACAGTTGTTCATTCAAAGTCAAGGGCTTCACCGTCAATCTGCAAATCGTGGCCAAGGAAGCTCCCAAATACGTCAAGATACAGAGCGGCGAAGACGGCGTTCCCATCGACTTCACCTTCTGGATCCAGTTGCAGCCGGCAGGTCCCTACGATACCCGCATGCGGCTGGTGCTGCACGCGGAACTGAATATGATGATGCGTATGATGATCGGAGGCAAGCTCCAAAAAGCGCTCGACCAAATCGCCGAAGCCATGGCCAAAGCCATGAACGGCAGCGCGATGTAATACCGATGTAATACCAAATACCCAACGAAAAACCCGGTGCGATCTGCACCGGGTTTTTCGTTGATACCCTCGTTCCGGACAATACCGCAGTCTGAAACCGATACGGCAAGGCAAATTATCAGGCTGGAACCGCCTGTCCCGGACAGGCCGCGACATCGGGCCGGCAGAAAAATCGTCCTCTATCTATCCGGCACGAAAAGCGACCTCTATTTTTCCAAACATTCGAACACCCGGCGCACCGTAGGAAACATCCCTTCGAGCCGATCTTTCAGTTCGGCGGCCGGACACCACGCAGCCACATCGATTCCCTCTTCCCGCTGAGGTTTAAGGGCTCGGCTCGAAGAAACGCGCATTTCGAACCAGTGCGTAGCCTTGAGCTCCCACCGCCCGTGCATATAATAGGCATGCAACGTCCGGCAAAGGAAGCGAACCACCTCCGCACCCACAGCTCCCGTTTCCTCGGCGACTTCGCGCACGGCACATTCCGCCGTACTTTCGCCCGGCTCCACATGTCCTTTGGGCAAATCCCAGCGCCCGTTGCGGTGAATCATCAAATATTCGCCGCGATCGTTCACTACCACGCCGCCCGCAGCCTCGACAGCAGCGAATTCCTGCCGGAAGAGGGAAAACGCCTGCTCGGGATCGGGCGTACAAACCGCAACCTCATTGTGAGTTTCCAGAAAATTAAGTATCTTCGTCCGGGAAATACGCCCGCCCTGCGGAAGATCGACGGCAAAAAAACGTGCCGGCGACGTTTCATCGGTAAAAATCAGAGTTTTATCTGCAAAATATAGATAGATACGCATAAAAATCGCTATTGACAAGCGCAAATTTAAGTATAAATCATATGAAGTAAACCCGATCTCAAATGAAAAATTTATTCCTCTTTATGGCAATTACGCTCGTGGGACTCGGCGGATGCAGTGAAAAGCGCTCCCAGCCCCTCGCTATCGACAACTCGCTCACCCAGGAGGAGATCGCCGCCGGCGTTCTCTCGCCCGAAGTGATGTGGAAAATGGGCCGCGTAGGACTGGCCTCGCTCTCGCCCGACGCCAGTCGGCTGCTCTACACCGTCACCTGGTACAATATGCAGGAGAACCGGGGCGTTACGGCGATCTACGTTCGTGACGCCGCCAGCGGCGAAGTCGCCCAGCTGACCGACTTCTCGTCGAACAACTCCGATCCGAAATGGAATGCCGACGGCAGCAAGATCTACTTCCTGTCCGACCGCAGCGGAAGTTCGCAAATCTGGGAAATGGCTGCCGACGGACAAAATCCCCGCCAGCTTTCGAAACTCGACAAGGACATCGAAGGGTTCGGCGTAAATCCTGCGGGTGACAAAGTCTTTTATGTACAGGGCGTACAGGTCGCCGACCGCAAGTCGTCCGACATCCACCCGGACATGGCCGAATCGAAAGCCCGCGTTTACGACGACCTGATGTGCCGCCACTGGGACCGCTGGGATGAAGGCGAATACCGCCACATCTTCATCGCGGAGCTGACCTCCGGCGGCATCGGGAAGGGCGTGGACATCATCGGCGAAGGTGCGGAGTGGGACACTCCGCTGGCACCCTATTTCGATATGTCCGAAATCGCGTGGGCTCCGGACGGCACCCGACTCGCATACACCTGCAAACCGCTGACAGGTGCGAAATACGCCGTTTCGACCGACTCGGACATTTTCGTCTATGACACGGAGACAGGCGCCACGACCAACATCTGCAAGGGACTCACCCCCATCTCCGGTCACGATGCGGCAGCCAAAACCGAACTGCCTTTCGTCGGCTACGACAAATACCCCGTATTCTCGCCCGACGGCACCAAAATCGCATTCCGTTCGCAGCGTCGTGCGGGCAATGAAGCCGACAAGGAGCGTCTGATGGTCTGGAATTCCGAAACGGGCCTGGTGAAGGAACTCACGAAGAATTTCGACTACAACGCTACCAACGTCATCTGGGACGGCAGCGAAGCGCTTTGGTTCCTCGCGCCGATGGAGGCTACGCACCAGCTCTGCCGCGTGGACATGAACGGCAACGTTTCCGTACTGACCCGGGGCGATCACGACATCAACGCCGTATCGATCGCAAACGGCAAGGCCGTAGCCGATATCTGCACGATCTCTTCGCCCTCGGAGCTCTATGAAATCGACCTGAAAGACGGAGCCATCACGCAGCTCACGTTCATCAACCAGCCGATCCTCGACAAGATCCGCCTTGGCAAAGTCGAGAAACGCTGGGTGGAAACCACCGACGGCAAACAGATGCTGACGTGGGTAATCCTGCCGCCCGATTTCGACCCTGCGAAGAAATACCCGACGCTGCTCTACTGCGAAGGCGGTCCGCAAAGCGTCGTATCGCAATTCTGGAGCTACCGCTGGAACTTCCAGCTCATGGCCGCCAACGGCTACATCGTCGTCGCCCCCAACCGCCGGGGCGTGCCTTCGTTCGGACAGGAGTGGCTCGACCAGATCTCGGGCGACTACTCGGGCCAGAATATCCGCGACTACCTCTCGGCTATCGACGACGTCGCCAAGGAGCCCTGGGTGGACAAGGACCGCCTGGGCTGCGTCGGCGCTTCGTACGGCGGTTATTCGGTCTATTTCCTGGCCGGACACCACGACGGACGCTTCAAGGCTTTCATCTCCCACTGCGGTATCTTCGACTTCGAAGCCATGTACGGATCGACCGAGGAGCTTTTCTTCCTGAACAACGACTACGGAGGCCCCTACTGGGACAAGCAGAACGCGACGGCCATGCGTACCTATGCTAACTCGCCCCACAAGTTCGTCGATAAGTGGGATACGCCGATTATGATCATCACCGGCGAACTCGACTTCCGCATCCCCTATACGCAGTCGCTCGAAGCCTTCACAGCAGCACGTCTGCACGGTATCGACGCCCGTCTGGTCGAATTCGAAGACGAAGACCACCAGGTGATGAAGCCCCAGAACTCGGTGGTTTGGAACCGCGAATTTTTCGGCTGGCTCGACAAATACCTGAAAAAATAGCGTTTTTCAACCGTTTCGATGCGAACGGCGGCCTTCTTCCGGGAAGGCCGCCGTTCTATTTTCCACAACGGAATCGGAAGCCATTGATAAAAAAAGCGTATTGGTGACAACTTTTCCGTCGCTCGTTGAATTTATTTTTTTTCATGTTCCGCAAACTATAATTTTGACTTCGAACTTAAAATCAGATAAGCATTATGGAAACAACCAAGACGCTTCGCAAGTATGTGACCCCCAGCATCGGGGTTTTGGACATCCGCATAGAGCGCGGATTCGGCGACTCTTTCCCGGGCGGCACCGTAGAACCTATGTCGTACAACGACGCAACGAACGACAGTTACTAATTAAAACCATCGAACTTATGAACCGCATAATCAATACCCTTGCCCTCGCAACGGCCGGACTGGTTCTCCTCTGCGGATGCTCCGCCGATCCTGCGACGGATGAAGCCGCTCCGGGAGGGAACGACGGAAAAACCGTCCCTGTCTCTTTCGCCGCCGAACTGCCGGCAACCCGTGCGACGATCGAAATCGGCGACGACCGTTTCAACGGCGCCTGGGAGGTCGATATCGACAAACTCGGCATACACGCAACGCTGAACGGCGTCGCGCAAATCAACAAACCCTTCGTCTTTTCGAGCGAAGGCATTTTCAAAGGTGAACTCACTCCGGGAACCGGCGCCTGGACCTACCTGGCCTATTATCCCCACGGAGAGCAATCCCTGAACGGCACGTCGGCCACCATTCCTTTCGGCAATACCCGCATCCAGAAGGGCGGAACCTACAACAGCCTGTTCGACATTCTGATAGCACCCGCACAAACTACGGCCAATTCAGCGGAAGGCGTCGATGACAGCGGCGAAAGGATCCGCTTCAATATGCAGCGGCTGACGTCGATCCTGGATTTCGACCTGACCAATTCGACCTCCGACCCGATTCGCTGCGTGCTGCTGACGGCGGAAAGCGACGATTTCCTGTCGGCCAAATCCCTGAATTTCGACCTGGCACAAGGAGAGGCCGCCGCACCCGCACTCGACACGGAAGAACGGTCGAAGTCGATTCTGATAAACTTCGACGGCGGGTCTGCATCGGCCGCAGCTCAACTGGACGCCTTCTTCAATGTCCTGCCGGGCAATTACAACCTGAATCTGGACATCATCACCGCCACCAAACAGATGGCCTCCGTAAAGATCGACCGTACCGACAAGCCGTTCGAGGCGGGTGTCCTCTACAAGAAAGAGGTCGGCACGCTGACCCCCTCCGCCATTCCTGCCCCGTCGCTCGACTGGCCCGACCAGGACATCGACGCCACGCATGAAATCACGGTAGGGCCGGACCAGTCGCTCACCTACCCCGCAGCCATCGACATCACGGTACCGGGCGGTATCGCCGAACTGAAAGTCGAAATCGTTTCCGACGCCCTGAACTCGCTGGGGATACAAAACCTCGATCTGGTACACGAAACTTCGATCGCAGGAAGCATCCAATACAAAGACTTGGGTCTGAAATGCAGCACGGAGATCCAATATACGAAATCGACCGTATTCGACATCACCAAGCTCGTCCCGATGATTGCGATGCTCCCCGATGCAATCGGCAACCACGTATTCAAGGTGTCCGTTACCGACCTGGCCGGCCAGACGACCGTACAGGACCTGACCTTCCATTACGGCCAGGTAACGCTCGAAACCGCCGACCTGTGGCAAAATACCGCAACGCTGAAAATCGTCCCCTCCGCAACGGCCGCGAGCGCGACGCTCGAATACAAGCGCAGCACCGACGACGCCTGGCAGCAGGCGACCGTTTCCGACAACGGCAACGGCACTTTCACGGCCGCGATCGAGCCGACCTGGAGTTCATCGACCAACGAAATGGGTAAAACCGTTTACGAACCGGACTATGCCACCGGCGTTTTCGCAGGTACGACCTACGATTACCGCTTGAAGCTGGACGGTACAGAAAAGGAAACCGGCCGCTTCACGACGGCCAAAGGCGATGTAATTCCCAACGCGGACATGTCGGAATGGAGTACTGTTTCCCGGGCAGGTCTGTCCGGAAGCAAAGACGTTCCCTACCCCAATAAAACCGGAGATTCTTTCTGGGACTGCGGCAATAACGGCATCACGACAGATTTGTGTTCTTCTACCACGGATAAATTCGGCGCAGCGGCACCCGCAGCGAAACTGCAGAGCAAAAATATGTTCGTCCTGGCTGCAGGCAATCTCTTTACCGGGAGTTTCAACTATGCCAGCATGACCGGTACGGTGAAATTCGGCAGCAAATACACCTACACGGCACGTCCCAAGGCTTTGCGCGTAAAATATCACGCCACGACCGGCGACATCGACATCGTGCGATCGCAAAATCCGGCCCCCGGTGTGGCCAAGGGCGATCCTGACAAATGCCGTATCTTCGTGGCGATCGTGGACTGGTCCCAGCCCCACACGGTCGTTTCGGGAACCGGCTCGACCACGGGAGCCTGGGATCCGGCCAACGGAGCGGACGTCGTATCGGAAGCAGGTAAAGTCGTCGGCTACGGCTCGATGTGGATCGATCAAAGCACCCCCGGCGATGCCTTGGTTTCTTCCGAAGACGCACTCAAAATCCATTGGTACGAAGAGAAAGCTCCGGCTCCCACAGGGAACTACACGATCGTGATCTCATGCGCCGCGAATGCCTACGGCGACTACATGACGGGCTACTCGAAAGCCTGCCTCTATGTCGATGACTTCGAATGGGTATATTAACTCCATTCAGCGATATTCCGTCAAATACCTCCTTGGAATAAGGAGGTATTTGACGTTAATTCCACGCTGTTATCTCAAACAAAACGCCCGTAAAACCGGGGATTCGTGATGAACTTTACCCGTTTCGTTGAATTTATTTCCATTATAGAAAAAACCCGTCTATTTTTGTGAAAATTGTGAATATCATTCACTAACTGTCTTATGGCGAAAAAACATCGGATCCTTCTCCCTGTACTGGCGCTGCTTCTGATCGGCGCCTGCTCCCGCAACGAGGAAATCGAGCAGCCGACTTCTCCGTCCGGCGGAGTCGAAGTCGCCATTTTGTGCGACAACACGAAAGAACCGCAGGTTTACAGTCTGCCCGACGGTACCCGAACCTGGATCGACGACAACGACTGGGCTTCGACCCGCTGGGACAAAAATGACAAGATCGCCCTTTGGGCGACCGCCGACGGCAGCAACTATACGCTCAACGCCCAGCATTTCTCGCTGGCCTACTTCACCCCCAGCTATTCGACCGCCGTTTTCAGCTCGACGGTCGCCGATATGCCGGCAGGAACCTATACCTACACGGCCGTCAGCCCGGTGCCCGAAAGCGTCAGCGGCACGCAGGTATCTTACCGGATCCCGGCAGAACAGACGGGCCGTTACGAAGGGAAATGGGATATTCTGGCCGCCGATCCGCTGACCGCCGACGCGCTTCCCCTGTTCGAACAGTCCGACCAAATGCTCGAAACTCCACCGTCGCACGCGCTGCGCTTCCGTCACAAATGCCACGCACTGCGAATCGAAGTCCCTGCAGGCCGCAACATCTGGGGCGAACCGATCACACGTCTGGTCATCGATTTCCCGACAGAAGTCGTCGGAACCGTTTCGTTCGACGCTGCCGATCCGTCGGCCCCAATGTCCCTGACCGAAGGCTCGAAGAGCATCACGCTCGATCTGAATACCCCGCTGACGGACGAAGCCGAAAACTATGCCTGGGCCTTCATCAACCCCACGACGGTAAGCGGCGACATCTCTTTTACGGCCTATACAGCAAACGGATACCGTTCCCACACGCTCTCCGTCCCGATCGACCGCGAAATGGCGGCGGGACACATCACCCCCATTACCTTGACGATCCCGACCGAGTTGCCGGTAAGCTATGTCGATTTTTCGGTCACGGGCGACTCCTCGAATCTGGGTGAAGAGCCTTACAACCTGATCGTCAAAGCTCCCGAAGGAATGACTTTCCGCGACGGGACGACCGAGCAGACCTTCCCCATCGACGAATCCAACAAATACACGGTGGCTTTCTACGGCGACCTTTACGGCGATCTGCTGGCTCAACAACCGTTGCAGGTCAGCTTCGAAACCGAAAATGCCCTCGTGCCGCAAAATGTAAGCGTCGCTTCGTTCACTCCCGGCGAACATCTGCCGATCGCACTCAAAATCCCGTACCTTCTTTCGGAAGATTTCGACGATAAAACCGATTTCGAATACAAAACAGAAGCTACGACATCCAATCCGGACGGTATCTCTCTGTCGCAGTACGGCTTTGACGAGGGTTGGACGGGAACCCGTCTTCAGGTTTCGCAAAAGGCGATGCGTATTTCCGTCCGACACGAAACCATAGCCCAGTATCCGGGACGGCTCGACACTCCGCCGCTCGCCTATATCAAACCCGGAAAAACCGTAAAGCTGAAAGTGACCTTCAATGCCAACAAGGACAACGACTATCTCTATTGCAGTTTCGGAACCCTCACGGATACGGCACCTAAAAAAGGTAACGACGGCCTCGAAAACACGCTGAAAGAACAGATCGACAACCTCAATACACTGAGCGGCGTATCGTTCGGAAATATTCAGGGAGTATGCACCTGCGAAGTTCCCGCAGCAACGAATGCAACGCGCCTGTCGTGGCTGACTCAGAGAACATACAACTTCACCGGCAACGGATGGGTATCGAGAACTTGGTATATGTACCTCGACAACATCCGCGTAACCATCGTAAAATAAACCTCCAAATCAATAACCCTATGAAAAAATACCTGTTGATTCTAACGACCCTTGCACTGTTGGGGGGGGGCTGCTCGAAAGAGGAAATCCCCGAAACGACAGACGGGGAGGGCTCGGTCGAATTCCGGACCACGACCTGCTCCGAGGTCGATTCGCAGACGACCCGGGCGCAAACGTCCCTGCCGGACAACTGCAAGCCGTCCGGCAACAGCTTCAAGCTGGTCGTAAAAGGCAAAGAAGGCACCGCGACAGCGGAATACCTCGCCGAATACACCACGCTCAGCGAATATACGGCCCCCTTCATGCCCAGCGGCGACTATACGGCGACGATCAGCTACGGCGATCCGCAGCAGGAGGGCAGCACGGCTTTCTGCTACCAGGGAGCGCTCGACTTTACAATACTCGCCCGCAAGACGATTCAAAAGACCATTACCGCCTCGCTCACGAACTCGGTAATCAGCCTCGAATGCGGCGAGTGGTTCAAGAAATACTATTCCGAAGCGCAATTCACCGTCCAGACCGAAGCGGGCAACAATTTCAGTTTCACCCACTCCTCGTCGCCCGATACTCCGATCTTCGTCAAGCCGGGAAGCAAACTTCTGCTCAAAGGTACGGCGGTGAAGGCGCAGAACGGCGTGAAAGTGGAATTCCCGCAGCAGCAGATCGGTGTCACGACGGCCCGCACCTGGCACAAAATCCGGATCGACGCTTCGCAGGCGGGACAGGGCAGCATCAGCATCCGACTGGACGATACGCTGACCGAAGTACCCCCGCAGGAAATCGAACTCAACCCCGAAGCATAACCCCGTATAAAATAAGCTAAAAACAGATCCTATGAAGACTTTTACCAAATATTTGCTCTTGCCGCTCTGCTGTCTTTTCATGGCGGCGGGATGCGGAAAAGACGATCTCCCGACGGGCGAACAACCGGAAGGACCCGGTTCGGAAACGGGTATCCTGAGCTTTGAGAACTGGGACCTGACCGTAGCGGACGACATGGAAATTTTGCCGACGGACAACGCTCCCGGCACCTCTTCGACGCGCAGCACGGTGGACGCACCGGACGATTATATCGTAAAGATTTACAATTCGAAAAAAGAACAGGTCGGCAGCTACACCTATGCTGAAATAAAGACCACGGGCAATATCGAATTACCGCAGGACAGCTATACCGTCACGGCGGAATCGCCCAATTACGCCAGCACACCCGACGTGGCGTGGGAAACGCCCGTCTATTACGGCGAAATTTCGGTCAACGTAATCAAAAAGCTCACGACCACGGTCAATAACCTGGTCTGCAAATTGGGAAATATCAAGGCGACGGTCGGACTTTCCGCCGATTTGGACAGCCTGTTCAAGCCGGACGACGAAACAGACAAACTCACCGTCACCCTTTCGATCCAGGACAATTCCCTGGTTTACGGACGCCCCGAAGCCACGGGCGAAACGCTCAAACCCGGTTTCTTCCGCGCAGTCGATACGGACAACACCCTGAAAATCGTCCTTTCCGGCCAATACAACAAAGCCGGCGAGGGAGAGCCAGCCTCCTACGTGCCGGTCAATTGGAGCCAGGAGATACAGAACGTCAAAGCCGGACAATGGCGCAAGATCAACATCAAGATCCTGCATGCCAGCGACGGCAACGTCCAATTCCAGGTTACGGTCGAAACATGGGTTTACGACGAGAAAATCGACGTGGATGTCATGTCTTCGTTCTATTCTTACGGCGAAGAGGAGATTCCCGACGAAGAAATTTCGGACGAGAACTCTCCGGCAGTAACCCTCGAAAACGGGGATATCGCCCAGCCCTACCCCATCACGACCAGCATGTTCGACTTCGACGTTCAGAGCTGCTCCCCGATGATTACGGCCGTCGTAACTCCTTACCAGGGTTCGACCGTTGCCTCGCTGGAGGTTGTCTTCGATTCGGACAACGCCCAGTTCCTGGAAGCTCTCGCAACGGCCGGCTACAGCAACAACACGGTAGCCCTCTGGCCGGGCGAAAATCCGGCCGGCGACTACTGCGTAGTCAAGCAAAGCGGCTCCGATCTGCTCGTCAAGGTCAATTACAACGGTATGAAAGGATTGTACGACCACACGGGCACCCATACCGCGAAGTTCATCGCCATCGACTCCGAAGGCCGTCGCTCCTACACGACAATGACCATCAAGGTCACCCACGACAGCGGCACCGCAGAGGGACCGAACATCTTCTGGAGCACCAATCCGGAAGGTACGGATATTGTCGATATCGACTCCCGCCACACGCTCACGGAGGAGGGTATGAACGTCTTCATCAACCTCGCCTCCGAGAGCGGAATAACCGGCCTGACGGTCGATATCATCAGCGATGCCCTCACCGCCGAAGTCCTCGAAAGCCTCGGTATCGGCTTGGAAGCGCATATGGATCTGGTCAATCCGGCTTCCGACAAAATGGACGAAGGACTCCACTCGTTAGGGTTTAAGACCAAAGACGAAATCGTCGGACAGAAAACCCTGCAATTCGACATTTCTCAGTTTATGACGATGCTCTATGCCGTAGCTCCGGGCAACACGGACTTCAAATTGACCGCAACGGATGCTTCGGGACAGAACATCAAGTCCATCATGCTCTATGTTCCCCAACAGTAAACCGAAACAGTGATGAAAAAGATTCTTAAATATATTTCGCTGCTTGCAGGCGTGGCCTTCCTGACCGCAGCCTGCTCGCAGAGCGACATCGACGGCAACGCCTCGGAAGAGATGGGAACCCTGCGCCTGAGCGTCAATATCGGCGGCTCGCGTGCCGACGCATACAACGCTCTGGATCGGAGTATCATGCGCGTCTATAAGATCGAAAACGGAGAAGAGAAGCTGATCCGCAAATACCAGCCGGCTACGGAAGCTCCGGGTGATTTCTACCTGGTGGCAGGGTCCTACCGTATCAAAGTGGAAGCAGGGGACCAGAGCCAGGCGACCTTCACCAACAAGAGTTATTACGGCGAATTGGACGTCGATATCGAACCCCAACAGACCGTCCTCAAAGAGGTAGTCTGCCCAACCACCAACATCGGCGTCAAAGTCGTCTTCGATCAGACGATTCTGGACAAAATGGATCCGGGATTCAAGGCTTACGTCAGCGCCATCGACACCTTCTCCAAAACGGAAGCTGAAAACGGCTCGGTACCGACGCTCAAATACACCGAGAACGCAACGGGTTATTACCTGCTGCCCGAAGATGTTCACAACCTGAGTTGGGGCTTTTACAGCTCGAGCACGGAGTTGGGTAGCGTTTCTAAAACCGGAGTCATTCCGACACCCGAAAGCGGCAATCTTTATACGCTGACATTCAAGTATTCGAAGACTCCGAACGGTTACCTGGGCATCACCGTACAGGTCGATCAGGACGGAGAGATCCACGAAGATCCCTTCATCTTCAGCCCGCAGCCGACGATCAAGGGCGACGGATTCGACATCAACTCGGTAATCGGATTCAACACGGACGACATTTCGTTCGCAGTATCCTCGGTACAGGCGCTTTCGGGCATCTCCATCAAGGCCAACGACGAAACGATCCAGGTGTTGAGCGACGGCGCGCTGCTTCCGGAAGCCGCAGCCAAAGGCATCAGCTACACCAAGACCGACGACAACAGCGGCAAACTCTCCCTCGGCGGAACCTTCTTCTCCACGTTCGCCGGCGGCATTCACGAAGTAGAATTTACGATGACCGACGTCGCACAAGCCGAAGGTACGGGCAAAGCCCGCATCGCAACACCCGGACTCACCGACCTGGCGGTGTACGACCTCTGGCTCAATACGGCCGATTTTCAGGTAATCGTCACCGATCCGGCGCTCACCAACGTCAAAGTACGTTACCGCGAACGCGAACGCCTGGCGGAGTCGCCTGCCTTCGGTGAGTGGAAGACCGTAACCGCCGTTGCGGGTGCCGACTATACCTATACGGCACAAGCCATCGACTTCGCCGCAGACCGCGATTACGAATACCAGTTGCTCATCAACGATGCGGAAACGGGCGAGATACACAATTTCTCGGCCGCAACGGGCATTCAGCTTCCCAATGCGGGATTCGAAACCTGGACGAACAGCAAAACCTGGTACCCCTGCTCGGCGGACGAAATCGGCTCGAACGGCATGGGTACAGGCTATACCGGATTCTGGGGTACGGGTAACCCCGGTGCCAATGCCGCCGGTATCGTGGTGACCGAACCCGCAGACGATCCCCGTCCGGGATCGACCGGGAGCAAGTCCGCCCTGCTCAAGACCCAGAGCGCTTTCGGCGTAATCGCTGCCGGCAACCTCTTCATCGGAGCCTTCGGCGGTGTTCACAACATCACCAAAGGCGATGTGTATATGGGTCGTCCGTTCACCTTCAACGCCCGTCCCAAAGCGATCACATTCTGGTACAAAGGGACGGTCGGGTCCGGCGACAAGGCCCGCTTCTTCGTCTGCATGGGCAAATGGAGCTCCTACCACAAGATCGACACGAACGACCAGAGCACCTTCTTCGATCCTTCCCAGGAAAGCCTGCCCGAAGGCCCCATCTACGGCCACGGGGACTGGCTCAACGATACCTCCCAAAGCGATTGGAAAAAGATCGTAATTCCCATCAAATACCGCAGTGATGAAAAGCCCAATTACCTGATGGTAACAGCCTCGGCGAGCTACTGCGGTGACTACATGGAAGGGAACAAGGAGAGCAGAATGTATATCGACGACATCGAATTTGTATATTGATTTTCATGCGAGGAACCGTCGCCATCCTGACACTGACACTGTCACTGTGTCTATGTTTTGCAAGCAATCAATCGCAGGCCGCTCCGGGACCTGCGATTGATTCGGCAATACCGCAACCCGATTCTTCGGAAACCGTGAACACGGGCTCCGAAAGCCCTCGGCCCGAACATCCGCTTCGGACCGATGCACAATCGCCTGCTCCGATGGAATCCGCCCCGGAGCGTAAGGCCGATCCTCGCGCAGAACGGGGCCTGACTTCCATGTCCAACCAGTTCGTCCCCCGGGGACAATGGATTTTCGGAGCCTCCGCCTCCTACTCTACCCACACGAACAAAGATTACACGTTTCTGGTAATCGAAGATATCAACTCAGACGGCTACACCTTCAAAGTCACCCCCTGATCGCCTACGCGATCCGGGACAACATGGCTATCGGCGTCAAATTCATCTATTCCCGCTCATTGCTCCGCATAGATAGCGGCAGCATCAAACTGGGCAGCGACATCGACCTCGGTGTCGATTTCTACAACGCACTGCAACACAACTACTCCGGAGCTTTCATCTGGCGTCAGTACATCCCTCTGGGACAAAACAAGCGCTTCGCCCTGTTCAACGAAACCAGCCTGACATTGGGCGGCGGCCAGTCCCGGTTCGCTGCGGACTCCCCGATCCGGGGCACTTACGAAACCAATTTCTCCGCCTCGATCGGCATATCGCCCGGCCTGGTAGCCTTCGCCACCAACAACGTAGCTTTCGAAGTCAATGTCGGCGTAATGGGTCTTTCCTACACCCGGACACGCCAGGTACACAACCAGGTAACCGTCGGAAAGCGAACTTCGAGCCTGATGAATTTCAAAGTCAATATCCTGTCGATCGGGCTGGGTATATCTCTCTATCTATAACGCGGAAATACGATGAAACGACTGATTTTTACCATACTGATAGCCGTCGCAACGGTTTCCATGCTCCGAGCCCAGGAACCGACATCCCTGGAGGCAATTCCGTCTTCCCGCTTGCAGGACAGCCTCTACGCCACTCCGGTTCCGACGACCGTCCCTGTCATCGAGGAACTTCCGGCCCCGACGTTCTACGCCGATCTGAGCGACTCGTCCGCATCGATGCCGACCTCGGTTTCCCCGGTACGTCGGAAACAACGATTCCTGCCGATGAAACGGAGAATCGACCGTGAAATCAACAAAATCAAATTCGCCTATGCAGGTGAAATCGCCCTGGGCCTCACCGTATCTTACGGCACCCTCTCAAGCGACGACACGGACTACCTGCTGATCCTGGACAACCTGAATCTGAACGGCAGTATCTTCACCATCAACCCCTCTGTAGGCTACTTCTTCAAGGACAACATGTCGGCCGGCGTCCGTTTCGGATACACCAACATCAACGGAACGCTGGACACGGGCAATTTCAATCTGGGAGAGCAAAACGACGTCAATCTGGCCTTCAAAAACCTCCACCTGCAAAGCAGTGCACTGTCGGTCGGCCTCTATTTCCGCTCCTATGCGGGATTGGACAGCAAAGGACACTTCGGGCTTTTCGGTGAAGTAGATCTTTCGATGAAGACCGGTAATTCGGAGTTTACCTACGAAACCGAAGGCACCCTCAGAAGCACGTTCAGCGACGACCTGAAACTGTCGCTCGGGTTCAATCCGGGTCTGGCGGTTTACATCTTCCCGAACGTGTGCAGCACCGTTTCCTTCGGGCTGGGAGGTATCGAATACACCAAGATCAAGCAGAAAGATGCCAACGGCAACGAAATCGGCCAACGAACAGCTTCGAAAATGCGGTTCCGCCTCAACCTGCTCAATATCCGCATCGGCGTTACCGTTCATCTATGGAACAAGAAAGCCAACAAAGCATGATGAAACATTTCCGGCATATCCTTATCGGCACACTCCTGCTGCTGACCTCCTGCATCGAGAACTCAATTCCATATCCGGTCGTCACGCTGCAAATCCTCGGTGTCGAAGGCGAAGGCTTCACCTGTTCGCCCGAAGATATCAACACCCAGGAGCGGATCGTCACGCTCCATCTGGACGAACAAACCGACATATCCAACGTGAAGATAGACAAAATATCGGTCACTGAAAATGCCCGGTCTTCGAAACCCCTTTCGGGGACATTCGACCTGCGGACTCCGCTCTACCTCACCCTTTCGTTTTATCAGGATTACGAATGGACGATCGTAGCGGACCAGCAGATCGAACGTTATTTCGAAGTGGAATCGCAGATCGGCGCTGCGGAAATCGACGTCGATCAACTTACGGCGAAAGCATACGTTCCGGAAGGGACCGATTTGAGCGATCTCAAGGTCACGCGGCTGAAACTCGGTCCGGCAGACATCACCACGATGACACCTCCGATCGACGAGCTGACTTCGTTCGAATCGGTCCGCTACGTTTACGTCGCTTACCACGACTTCGAAGAGAAATGGTCGCTTTACGTCGAAGCTACCGATACCAAGGTACGCTTCACGCAGGTCGATGCCTGGAGCGGGGTCATCTGGGCCTATGCCGAAGGCAACAGCGCGGACGAACTGGGATTCCGTTATCGCAAGACCGGCGACGAGGCGTGGACCGAAGTCGATAAGGAGCAAATCAACATCTCGGGCGGTGCATTCGACACCTGTATCACGGGACTTACCCCGGAAACCCAATACGAAGTAGTCGCCTACTCCGGCAGCAACGAAACGGAAGTAGCAAGCGTCACGACCGAAGCAGCACCACAACTCCCGAACGGAGGTTTCGAAGAGTGGGAAACGATCGACAAAGTCGTCTATCCCTACCTGGCCGACGGCATTCACTTCCGGAATTCAGGCAACAAAGGCGCCAGCATCGGCAACGCTACTCCGACCGACAAGACGACGGACGTGCGTCCCGGCACATCGGGCATCTATGCCGCACAGCTTTCGTCGAAGCTCGCAGGTCTGGTCGGCGTTTACAAATTGGCCGCCGGCAATCTCTTTACAGGCATATTCTACGGAATCCGAAATCTCACGCACGGTATCGTCTGCTTCGGACAACCTTTCGAAGCCCGTCCGACGGCTCTGCACGGCTGGTTCAAATACAACCAGGGAATGCTGACCAACGTGGGCAGCACCCAGCCGCCGGGGATGAACCTCAAGGTCGGCGATCCCGACAACGGCATGATCTACATCGCCGTCGGCACCTGGACCCCGGAAGAGTACGGCATCTCGCAGGGAGAACAGTTCGGATCGGCCGAAAACCAGATTGCGATCGACACCCGCAACCCCAGTTCGTTCTTCGATCCGACGAGTCCGGCCGTAATCGGCTACGGACAACTGCCGCTCACCGCCAGCTACTCCGAATGGCAGGAGTTTACCATACCGCTGAAGTACGTGGCGACAGACCGCAAACCGACCCATATCGTCGTCGTCTGCTCGGCTTCCCGTTGGGGCGACTATTTCATCGGAAGCACCTCGAGCGTGCTCGTCGTCGATGACCTCGAACTGATTTACGACCGGCTGGACAAAACCGGTGAATAGGTATATTCGCCGTCAGACTATCCCTCCGATCGGATACGAACGACGAAAACCAAACGCTGAATCCGCAGCGCTTTCCAACAAAAAAGCAGGGAATCACTCCCTGCTTTTTTGTTCTGTTATCGGACTTACCCTCTCGGCGCCCTCCGGATCAGAGCTGCGCGATCCGGCAATACTTATTATAACGATTCATTACGTCCTGCACGAAAGCCCGCGTCTGACGGTAGCCGGTAAATTTGCCGCACTTCACGACCTCGTGCTGGTAATAGGCGGGATCGGACTTGAGTTCCAGGTAGCGGAGCACCACCTCCCAGGAATTGGGGTCTTCGCCGTTCACACGGGCCAGCCGCCGGGCATCATTGACATGACCGATTCCACCGTTGTAGCAGGCCAGGATCAGGCTCATTCGGTCTTTCTCGGAAATTCCCGCCGGCAGGTCGAGCGTCGAATCGATCCGATTCCACACTTTATTGGCCAGCAATACATTGGTTTCCGGATCGAGCAAGGCTTCTTCCGAGGCTACGTCGAACTGCCGGGCCACTGCAGGCATGATCTGCATCAGCCCCCTCGCTCCACGGCGGGAAACTATATCGGCTTTGAAACGCGACTCGTGATAGGCAATAGCACTCATCAGGCGCCAGTCGTTCCCCTCCCGCTCGCTGATATTCCGAATTACGTGATCGTAAGGAGAGATCACATACCGGGCTTCCATTTTCTCCTCCAGGGTAATCCCCGCTTCGGACGACGTCGAAAAATCGGCGTTGAATCCGTAAAAAGTGGTCTGTAATGTTAAAAATACGAAAATTAAACAGGTTTTCTTTAACATAAAACTTGCTTTTGCAGGCAGCTTCCTGTGCCGTACAGTACGCTAATCATAGAAACCCCACGAGATACCCATCTTAAACATGCCCGGATTGAGCGGGTACTTCGCAATCGCGAAATATTCGCCGTTTCCGAACAGGCCCCGGTTGATATGCTGATATTTCAGGAATATCCGCATTCTCTTCCACTTGCCCATCAGGAAAAGATCCATGTAGGGATAATTCCCCACCTCGATTTCCCGTTGATTGAAGAACTCCGAGAGCGCAGGGTTGTAGCCGGGCGCATAGTAGCGCGTATTGAAATGGCCATCGACTCCGAACTGCACCCGGAGCACGTTGCGCACCGCCCAAAATTCGTAGTAATACGAGAGGAAGGCGCTGACGAGCGGAACGGGTATGACTCTATGATTCGTACTCCACTGCAACAAAACCTTATGGTCCAAATGAAGTCCGGCGATCCGGAAATCTTTGCGGGCGTACACGCTCGTCACGCTGACGCTTCCGTTGTCCTGCGCTATCTGGCTGTCGGCACCGTAATAAATCTTATCGGTGACAATGCCTTGCCACACACCGACCTCAAACGCATAATCGGGGACACGGAAAGCAACTTCGAAACGAGTTTCATTCTCCTTGCGCAAAGGAGTCAACCACACGTAGTGGTTAGAGAATAGATTCTCCTGCCAGTAATCCGGCGAACGCGTTTCCATACGGAAACGCCCTTCGAGAATCAGGGGACGTTTGCGGATATATCCCGTCAGCGCCAGATTGGCGCCGAACGAAACGTCACCGCCGCGATATCCCGACGGGTAGAACTTGGCGTCAGCTCCCCAATCGACATATTTCTTGATCTTTCCTTCGACCGATCCATATACGAAGTAACTGCTTTTCCCCACCTTCTCGTACTTACCGTTCAGGTAGGAATCCAGCCTGAACTGCGAATAGGTGTGCAGGTCGAGTCCTACACCTCCGTTCACCGTACCGACCACACCGTTGCGATCCCAGGGCTGCGCCTGAATGAACACCCGGTTGGAAATCACCCGCTCATAGATCGAGTCGCGCGTCTGCGTGGGATTGATAAACCAGTTCTTGTAATATTCGAGATCGCGTGCCGGAACGAAATTACCTTTATCATCCCGTTCGTAACGGTCGTCGGTATAGGTTCCCCGAACATCCTTATAAACTTTGCTCCAGGAGTTGTACTCGAACGAATGACCGATGAATACGGCCGGCAGATTGGCGATCGAAAAGTCGCTTTCGGTAACCGGCAGCAACGGAATACCGTACGACTGTTCGACGAAAAACGCATTGTTGCGGTATATGTTGGTAGCCTGCGAGCTCGTCAGTCTCATCGGCACGCCCGACGGCATTTCGAAAGTCGTATCCCGGATCGCCCATTCACCCACCACGCCGCCGTTCTCACGTGTTTCTATGTGGTTGTTGATGAATCCGGCATGCACCGAATAACGCTTTCCCGTGTGCGAAACGGCAACCGAAAGGTTGTGGTTCTTGGTACGGGACCACTCGTAAAGGCCCTTGGTGCCGCGCGACCGATAATTGACGTTGAAGCCCGTAGTCGGCGAAATATTATGTCCCAACGTCAGGCTGAAATTCTCCTCCCGGAACTTCTTCTGTCCCGACTCAAGGTACATGAAGTGGAAATACGGCCGTTTGAGGTTGTAGAAGGGGACGTTTTCCATGCGATAGGTATAGACATCGAAACCTTCGGCAAAAGAGAAGTCGCGGTATTGAGGCCGTTCGAAGTAGTTGTACGGTAACGAAGCCTGTCCCAACGCACCCACGGCGGCATGGCCGACGCCTTCCTTATAAAACGGGTAGTCGATGCGGAAAGTGGCGAGCGTGGTATCGAGCGGATTGATATGCACCTGGTTGTAGTCCCGCGAGATCGTCCACGAAAAGTTGGGCAGCGCACGGATCGAATCGTTGAAAAAATAGGATTCGAGGGGCTTTCGAAGCCGTTTTTTCTTGGTCGAATCGGTCGGCATGGCGGGTTGTTCCTCGCCGTTCTGCGTCTGGAACGGGTTGCTGCCGAGCATATTGTTCGGATTATTCGGGTCGTTCGGATTCTGATTGTTCTGGTTTCGCAGGATCGCGCTGGCGTCGAATTGAGCGGATGCCTCCAACGTCGGAAAGGCCAGCAGCCCTCCCCACAGCAAAATCCACAGAATTTTTTTCAACACCTTCGGAAACATCGGAATACGTACGCGCAAATCGCGGCAAAGATAGTAAAAAATCAGGCTTTCGGTGCTTTATCGGGATTTCCCGAGCGCATGCAGAGCCAGCGAACCGCCGACACGACGATATATAGAACGATAATTACCGGGATAGCGTATGTACGAAGTATAATTATCAACACGATACTCGCCAGCAGAAAGAGGTACCTCACCTCGTTTCCACGCCAGCCGAAGCCGTGGAACTTGAGAGCGAACATACGGATCGGAGAAACGAGGAGCAGGGAGGTCAGTACGGCGATCAGCAACACCCCGTCCGAAGAAAGAGCGACCGCCCCTTGCTGCCACAACATGCCGAGCGAAGCGCAGAGAAGCGATCCGGCAGGCGTCGGAAGTCCGCAGAATTCGACCGTCTGCGTTTCGTCGATGTTGAACTTGGCCAGACGCAGCGCGGAAAACGCCGTCAGGACGAACACGCCATACCCCAGCTCCCAGGCCGCCGGCAGACAGCAAGGTTCGGTTTGCAGGCAAACCTGCCAGAGCACTGCGGCAGGAGCCAGTCCCGAGGTAATGACATCCGCCAACGAATCGAGCTGCACCCCGATCGCCGAAGACGAATGCAACAGACGGGCCACGAAACCATCGAAAAAATCGAACACGATTCCTGCGACTATCAGCCAGAAAGCAAGTGTCAAATCATTGTACATCAGTGCTGCCACGACGGCAAACGACCCGCAGAGCAGATTCATGAGGGTCAATAAATTCGGTATCGTGAAAAGTCGTATCCGCATTTGTAAAAGAATTAGTCCACCTATTAGTAGGCAAATATAGGAAAAATCTATCGGTTACACGCACACGACCGTCGTAAAATGCACATCGAAAAAATTGCCGAAAGCTATTTTCACCCTCAACATCCATATTTTTCAGAAAAAAGTTAACTTTGGAATCCTGTTTGTTGCTTTTTCGGCAAACAGCTTCTAAACACACACGACCGATGAAAGTTGGACTTTTCATTCCCTGTTACATCAACGCGCTCTATCCCGAGGTGGGCGAAGCCTCTTACAAGCTACTCACACAGTTGGGTGTAGAGGTGGATTATCCCCTCGATCAGACCTGTTGCGGCCAGCCGATGGCCAACGCAGGCTACGAGCGCGACGCCAAGGCCCTGGCCGAGCGGATGGAAGCGCTGTTCGCCAAATACGACTACGTGGTGGGGCCTTCGGCCAGTTGCGTGGTCTTCGTCAAGGAGGGATACCCCCGCCTGCTGAACGACTACCGCGAACATGCCTGCATCGATTCCCGCATCTGGGAGATCTGCGAATTCGTACACGACGTCGTAAAACCGACCTCGCTCCCGGCCCGTTTTCCGCACAAAGTGAGCATCCACAACTCCTGCCACGGATTACGCAAGCTCGGGCTCGGTTCGCCGAGCGAGCTGAACCTGCCCTATCATTCGAAACTGCGCGACCTGCTCACGATGGTCGAAGGCATCGAAATCGCCGAACCCTCGCGCATCGACGAGTGCTGCGGCTTCGGCGGTATGTTTTCCGTCGAGGAGAACGCTGTTTCGACCTGCATGGGACGCGACAAAGTACGCGACCACCTCTCCACGGGCGCCGAATACATCACCGGCGCCGACAGTTCGTGCCTGATGCACATGCAGGGCATCATCGACCACGACAAACTCCCGATCCGCACCCTGCACATCGTACAAATCCTCACCTCGACACTATGAGCAGCCACTCCAAAGCCGCAGCGAAATTCATCGCCGACGCACCGCGCACCGCCTGGCACGACAAAGCCCTGTTCGCCGTACGCACCAAGCGCGACAAGATGATGCACGAAGTTCCCGAATGGGAGGCGTTGCGGGAAGCTTCGTCACAGATCAAACGCCACACGCTGAGCCACCTGGCCCATTACCTCGAAGAGTTCGAACGCAACGCCACCGCCAACGGCATCGTCGTCCACTGGGCTGCGGATGCCGACGAGATGAACCGCACGGTCTGGGAGCTCATATCGGCTCACGGCGGCAAGAACCTCATCAAGAGCAAGTCGATGCTGTCGGAGGAGTGCGGACTGACGCCCTATCTGCTCCAGCGCGGCGTCGATGCCGTCGAAAGCGACCTGGGGGAGCGCATCATGCAGTTGCTGCACGAGCCGCCCAGCCACATCGTGCTGCCCGCGATCGCCGTCCGCCGTGAAGAGGTCGGCGCCCTCTTCGAAAAAGTGTGGCATACCGAACCCGGCAACAGCGACCCGACCTACCTCACGCACCAGGCCCGGATTCACCTGCGCTCCAAATTCCTCGGTGCCGACATCGCCATGACTGGCGTCAATTTCGCCGTGGCGGAAGCCGGGGCGTTCGCCGTCTGCACCAACGAGGGCAACGCCGACCTCGGCACTTCGTTCCCCGACCTGCACATCGCCATCATGGGGCTCGAAAAGGTGATCCCCGACTACCGGGCGCTCGCCGTCTTCACCCGCCTGCTGGCCCGCTCGGCCACCGGACAGCCCGTAACGGCCTACACCTCGCTCTACCGACGTCCCGCACCGGGCAAACAGATCCACGTCATCATCGTCGATAACGGCCGTACGGAGTCCCTGGCCAACGCCGCGCACCGCAACATGCTCAAATGCCTGCGCTGCGGCGCCTGCATGAACACCTGTCCCGTTTACCGGCGATCGGGCGGTTACTCCTACTCGTATTTCATCCCGGGACCGCTGGGTATCAACCTGGGTATGCTCCGTTCGCCCGAACGGTACGGCGGCAATGTTTCGGGCTGCTCGCTCTGTTACTCCTGCTCGGACGTATGCCCGGCCAAGATCGACCTCGGAGAACAGATCTACGCGTGGCGGCAGGAGATGGGCGAAAAGAACCTGATCGACTGGCACAAAAAGTTCATGGTCAAAGGTATGGACTTCGCCATGGGCGGTCCGGGCCGTTTTTACGCGGCTGTCGGAGCGGCCCGCATCGCGGAATACCTGCCCCGCTTCGTACTCAACAACAAGTTGAACCCCTGGTATGCTTACGGGCGCGACATACCCCACTTCGCCCGAAGCACCTTCAACGCCCGGTGGAAAGCGGGCAAAGTCAAATCCGAAAAACCGACCGAACGATGAACAGCAAAGAAATAATACTGAACCGCATCGCCGGAGCCGCCATGCCTCCGGTCGATTACCCCGCTTTCGACTTCACTCCGCTGCGGTTCGAAGATCGCACGGCCGCCTTCGCCGAAGCCGTGAAAGCGGCCGGCGGGCAGGTCGTCGCGGCAGACGGGAACCCCCTTACAGAGTTGATCCGCCGATACTATCCCGACGCCAAAACCATCGCCTCCGTCCTGCCCGAAGCACACGCCACTATCAACCCCGACACGGTGGACGACGCCCGGAAGCTGATCGATATCGACCTGGGCGTAATCGACGGTTGTTTCGGCGTGGCGGAAAACGGCGCGGTATGGATCCGGCAGGACATCCGCCACAAAGCCCTCTATTTCGGTGCCACGGCCCTGATGATCCTCATCCCGCGCGATGCGCTGGTCGATACGATGCACGAGGCTCTCGCCCGACCGGAATTGGACGACTTCGAATACGGATGCTTCATGTCCGGACCGTCGAAAACCGCAGATATCGAACAGGCCCTGGTCTTCGGGGCGCACGGTCCGATGTCGGTCACCGTCGTACTGCGGTAAACCGCATCTCTCGACTCCACATCCACTATCCGGCACTTTTTCCCAAGTGCCGGATAGTTCGTTGTACGATTCGTCCGTATCATCCGTAAAATTTCCCTGGCCGACAAATATCCGCATTTCAAAAACATACCGAACAATATTTAATTTTCATCCGAGAATAATTTTAGCTATCTTTGTCTAATGGATCGATCCGGCGATGCCGGCCGTAAATTCCGAAATCATTCAAAAACAAACCGCAGCAACAACTCATCATGGACAAACATACCTATTGCGTCATCATGGCCGGCGGCATCGGCAGCCGCTTCTGGCCCAAAAGCCGCCAATCCCAAGCCCAAGCAATTCCTCGACATCCTCGGCACCGGCAAGTCGTTTATACGCATGACGTACGAGCGTTTCGAAAAACTGGCTCCGGCTGAAAATTTCCTGGTCGTGACCAACGCCCGCTACAAAGACCTCGTGCTGGAACAAATCCCGGAACTCGGGCCGGAACAGGTACTCTGCGAACCCGTCGGACGCAACACGGCTCCCTGCATCTGTTATGCAGCCTACGGACTGCAGAAGCGCGATCCGGGAGCGAAGATGATCGTCACCCCGGCGGATCACCTGATCCTCAACGAGGAGGATTTCCGCGCCATCATCGGCGAATGCCTCGACTTCATCGACGACCGGGCGGCTCTGATGACCGTCGGCATCAAGCCCACCCGTCCGGAAACGGGCTACGGCTATATCCAGGTATCAGACGACCGGACCATCAGCAAGGTCAAGTGTTTCACCGAAAAACCCAACCTGGAGCTGGCGCAGACGTTCCTGCAATGCGGCGAATTTCTCTGGAACTCCGGCATCTTCGTCTGGAAAGTCGGCGACATCATCGAAGCGGTGCGCACCTACCTGCCCGAGCACCACGCCCTCTTCTCGGACATCCAGCCGGTATTGGGCACTTCAGAAGAAGCGGAAGCCATCGCCCGAGTATTCTCCGAATGCCGCTCCATCTCGATCGACTACGGCGTGATGGAGAAGGCGAACAACGTCTATGTACGCCGCGGAGAGTTCGGCTGGAGCGACGTGGGGACCTGGGGCTCGCTCTACCAGCACGCCCGCAAGGACCGTTACGCCAACGCCAAACCCGAGAAGGGATGTTATACGGACGAAAATACCCGCAGTTGCATCGTCTCCCTCCCGGAAGGCAAAGTAGCCGTCATCAACGGCCTGAAGGAGTACATCGTGGTGGATACGGAGGACGTGCTGCTGATCTGTCCGCGCAGCGAGGAACAGAACATCAAGAAGTTCATCGACGAAGTGAAATACAACGAAGGCGACAAACATATTTAAGGGCCACAACATTTCCGCTCCGACGCGGGATTCCGGAGCCGCCGGGATTTCCGAAAAGGTAAATGCCCCTCGCCGGGTTTCCCATCGACAAGCGTTCCGCTCTTCTTTTGGACAAGGAAAACATGACCAAATATTCGATTTCCCCGATGTCATCCCTGTATGAACTGTATCTGCGCCACCCGCGCATTTCGACGGACTCCCGCCGCATCGAGCCCGATTCCGTATTCTTCGCGCTCCGGGGGGGCGTCGTTCGACGGCAACCGCTTCGCAGCCGACGCCCTCGAAAAGGGGGCGGCATACGCCGTCGTGGACGATCCCTCGCTCCCGAACACCCGCCCCGACAAGGCAGACCGTCTGATCGTCGTGGACGACGCGCTGCAAACCTTGCAAGCCCTCGCCCGGGAACACCGCCGGGAGTTGGGGCTGCCGATCCTCGCCATCACGGGCAGCAACGGCAAAACCACCACGAAGGAGCTGGTCAGCCGCGTACTGGCCGAGAAATACGAAGTCTATGCCACCCGGGGCAACCTGAACAACCACATCGGCGTACCGCTGACCCTGTTGGCAATGACCCGCGACGTGGAGTTCGGCATCGTGGAGATGGGTGCGAGCGCGTGCGGGGAGATCGCCCTGCTCTGCTCGATCGCGGAACCCAACTACGGCATCGTCACCAACATCGGACGAGCCCACCTGGAAGGCTTCGGCGGCCCGGAGGGTGTCCGGCGCGGGAAAGGCGAGCTGTACGACTGGCTCGCCCGGACCGGAGGGCGCGTTTTCGTTCCTGCCAACGACCCGGTCCTGATGTCCATGGCGGCCGAACGCGAAACGCTGGCTGCGGAGTGTTACCCGACCACGCTGGCCGACGGCGTGGAGCACCACCTCGAAGGGGACTACAACCGCTTCAATGTCGCTGCGGCGGTCGCCGTCGGGCGTTATTTCGGCGTGGACGACGAACGCATCCGCTATGCCGTAGGCTCCTATCGGCCCGACAACCACCGCTCACAAAAAATACGCACCGGGCAGAATACCCTGATTCTCGACTGTTACAACGCCAATCCCTCGAGCATGCAGGCATCGCTCGTCAACTTCCGGCAGGAACCGCTCGAAGGCTGCACCCGGAAGATACTGATCCTCGGCGATATGCTGGAACTGGGCGACTGGTCGGATGCGGAACACCGCCATATCATCTCCCTCGCCGCCGAAATTCCCGATGCCCGTATCTTGCTGGTCGGACCGCATTTCGCGAAGGCTTACCGCAGCCTGGAATCCCGACCCGCCGACACGACTCTCTACCCGTCGCAGGAAGTACTGGCCGCAGAGCTCCGGAAACATCCCGTATCGCAGGCCCTGATCCTGGTCAAAGGATCGCACAGCATCGGACTGGAGAGGCTCGCCGATCTCCTGTAACGATTCGATTAACAAACACAGCGACCATGAAAACATTCAGATACCTCATCGCCGGACTGCTGTTGCTTGCGGCGCTTCCCTCCCAGTCCAAAGAGGAGGAAATCTCGGTTTCCCGTTCCTGGGGCAAACTCTCCGGAACGCTGACCGTACCCGACGAAGGAAGCGACGCAGCGGTGCTGATCATCGCCGGCTCGGGACCGACCGACCGCAACGGCAACAGCGGCTCGGGCCTAATAACCAACACCTACTACATGCTCGCCCGTGCGCTCGAAAAAGAGGGAATCGCCTCGCTCCGCTACGACAAACAGGGCATCGGAGGCAGCCGTTACCAAGATCCGGAACTTTACAAACAGGAAGACCGGCTGCGCCTGGCCGACTACATCGCCGACGCCGAAGCCCTGACGGATTACCTCAAGGAGCGCGGCTTCCGAAAAATCATCCTTGCCGGGCACAGCGAAGGTTCGCTCGTCGCATTGGTCGCAGCGACCGAATCGCCCGACGTCGCGGCCGTCATCTCGCTGGCGGGAGCCGGCTATCCGATCGACGAAATCCTGCAACTCCAGCTCACCCGCGAACTGATCTCCTACAATCCCGGACTCATCCTCAACGTGCAGTCTATCCTCTCCCGGCTCAAACAAGGGAAAACGACCGAAGATATTCCCGCGATTTTACAAGGTATCTTCCGACCTTCCGCACAGCCTTACCTGATCTCGTGGATGCAATACGATCCGCGCGAAGTGATCCGGCAGGTAAAACAGCCGGTCCTGATCGTCAATGGCGACAACGACATCCAGATATCCGCCGACAACGCCGAAGCTTTGGCCCAAGCCCGGCCCGACGCCGACAAGGTCATCATCGAAGGGATGACCCACCTGCTGAAACAGAGCGAAGTGACCGATCCTCAACGGCAAAAAACGACTATTTATATGGATGCTGCCGCGCCTGTTTCCGAAAAGTTAGTGACGGTCATGGCGGATTTCATCCGCCGGATATGACCTTCTGTCGGCACGGCGAAACGTCGGCCCCGCCCCGGGGATTCCGCGCCATCGCATGCCGCCCGGGGGATAATCATCTTTTCGACGACCGGGACCGAAAAATGCCCCGGCAATACGAATTGCCGCATTTTTAGGAGCCATTGCGTTTGATTTTCTGAAAGAAAAACCTACTTTTGTAAGTTGTCTCGGAATTTTAACGAAAACCTACATACGCAATGGAACAAACCAAACCCTCTCAATCTCTGCCCGACAACGCGTACCGCGAACTCAAACCGGGCGAAGAGTACGTCCCGATGATGCCGGCCGACGCCAAGCCGAAGGAGGTCACACCCTATTCGGTCACGATGGGCCTGCTGATGGCCGTTCTCTTCTCCGCCGCCGCAGCCTATCTGGGCCTGCGCATCGGCCAGGTATTCGAAGCGGCCATCCCGATCGCCATCATCGCCGTAGGCGTCGGAAACATGCTGGGCAAAAAAAACATGCTGGGACAGAACGTCATCATACAGTCGATCGGCGCCTCGTCGGGCATCATCGTCGCCGGAGCGATCTTCACCCTGCCGGCGCTCTACATCCTCGGTTTGGAAACCGCATTCTACAAAGTATTCCTCTCGTCGGTACTGGGCGGTATCCTGGGCATCGTGCTGCTCATCCCCTTCCGCAAATATTTCGTCAAGGAGATGCACGGCAAGTACCCCTTCCCGGAGGCGACGGCCACGACCGAAGTGCTCGTATCGGGCGAAAAAGGCGGCAATCAGGCCAAGCTGCTGGCCGTAGCCGGACTGGTGGGCGGTCTGTACGACTTCGCAGCGAGTACCTTCGGCCTCTGGACGGAAGAGATCTCGACCCGCATGACGGCTTGGGGCACCCTCTGCGCCGATAAGTTCAAAACCCTGCTCAAAGTCAATACGAGTGCTGCGGTGCTCGGCCTGGGTTACATCATCGGACTGAAATATTCGGCCATCATCGCCGCCGGTTCGTTCCTGATCTGGCTGCTCGTCGTTCCGGTGGTCGGTTCGACCGCCACGGGCGCAGGCATGTCCCCCGAAGAGCTGTACCAGACCTTCGGTCGTCCGCTGGGTATCGGCGGAATCGCCATGGCCGGGCTTATCGGCATCATCCGTCAGAGCGGCATCATCAAACAGGCGATGGGGCTCGCCGTCAGCGAGTTTTCGGGCAAGAAAAAAGCCGAAACGAACGTACCGCGCACCCAGCGCGACCTGACCATGCGCACGATTCTCACTACGTTGATCGCGGCGCTCGCCACCACCTTCTTCTTTTTCCAGTTCGGCATTCTGGGCAACTGGGGGCAGACGGCCGTGGCGCTGCTAATCGTCTTCGTCATCTCGTTCCTTTTCACGACGGTCGCAGCCAACGCCATCGCCATCGTCGGCAGCAACCCCGTTTCGGGTATGACCCTCATGACGCTGATCCTCGCGTCGCTGGTACTCGTAAGCATCGGCCTGAACGGTACGGCCGGCATGACCGCCGCACTGATCATCGGCGGCGTGGTCTGCACGGCCCTCTCGACCGCCGGCGGCTTCATCACCGACCTGAAGATCGGCTACTGGATCGGCACCACGCCGAAAAAACAGGAGAGCTGGAAATTCCTCGGCGTCTTCGTTTCGGCCGCTACCGTCGCAGGCGTGATGATTATTCTGAACAAAACCTACGGCTTCGGCCCCGGCAGCCCGCTGGAAGCTCCGCAGGCCAATGCCATGGCCGCCGTGATCCAACCCCTGATGCAGGGCGGAACGGCTCCCTGGGTACTCTATTTCTGCGGCGCAGTCCTCGCGCTGGTACTCACCGGCATCGGTATTCCGGCCCTTCCATTCGCACTGGGCATGTTCCTGCCCCTGCAGCTCAATCTTCCGCTGCTGATCGGCGGTCTGATCGCCTGGTTCGTATCGACCCGATCGAAAGATCAGGCGCTCAACAAGGCACGTATGAGCCAGGGTACGCTCATCGCGTCGGGCTTCATCGCAGGCGGCGCCCTGATGGGCGTAGTGGGAGCGATCCTGAAATTCGCCGACGTGGACTGGAAACTCACGCAGTGGAACAGTTCGAACGCAGCCTCGTGGGTAGGTCTGGGCATGTATCTGGCGCTTATCATCTATTTCGCCGTACATTCGCTCCGCGCTAAAAGGAAGAATAAAAAATCAACGATATATACTATGGAACTCAAAGACAGATTTCTGAAATACGTTTCGTTCGACACCCAGAGCGACGAGTCGAGCGAAACTTTCCCCTCGACCGCGAAACAGCGGGTGCTGCTCGATTATCTGGCCGAAGAGATGAAGGCCCTGGGCCTCACCGAGGTCACGGTGGACAAGTACGGCTACGCCATGGGTACGATCCCCGCGACGCCCGGCTGCGAAAAAGCCCCCGTCATCGGATTCATCGCCCACGTGGACACCGCACCCGATATGAGCGGCGCCGACGTGAAACCGCACGTCATAGAGAATTACGACGGCAAGGACATCCGGCTGAACGCCGGCGTGACGATGAAAGTCGCGGACTTTCCGGAGCTGAGCTTCTTCAAGGGACATACGCTGATCCACACGGACGGCACGACGCTGCTGGGCGCCGACGACAAGGCGGGCGTGGCGGAGATCATGACCGCTGCGGAATATCTGCTCGCACATCCGGAGCTCCGGCACGGTAAGATCCGCATCGGCTTCACCCCCGACGAAGAGATCGGCCGGGGCGTGGACTTCTTCGACGTCAAGGCCTTCGGCGCCGACTTCGCCTACACGATGGACGGCGGCTTCGAGGGGGAACTCGAATACGAGAACTTCAACGCCGCGAGCGCCAAGATCGAGATCCAGGGCCGCAACGTCCACCCGGGCTACGCCAAAGACAAGATGATCAACGCCATTCAGGTAGCATGCGAGCTGAACGCCCTACTGCCGGCCTGGGAGCGACCCGAACACACCGAAGGCTACGACGGCTTCTACCACTGTATCGCCCTCAACGGTACGGTCGATCAGGCGCAGATCAGCTACATCGTCCGCGACCACGACAGCGCCCGTTTCGAAGCCCGCAAGAACTACATGCAGGAGTGCGTCGATCTGCTCGTCCGCAAATACGGCGAAGGGGTGCTGACCCTCACGCTCAAGGATTCGTACTACAACATGCGCAAGATGGTCGAACCGCACCCGCAGGTGATCGACAAGGCGATCGAGGCGATGAAAATGGCGGGGGTCGAACCGCTCGTGAAGCCCATCCGAGGCGGCACGGACGGCGCACGGCTCTCCTTCATGGGACTCCCCTGCCCCAACATCTTCACCGGCGGCATGAATTTCCACGGCCGTTACGAATATTGCTCGCTGACGACCATGCACAAAGCCATGCAGGTAATCCTGAACCTGGCCCAGCTCTGGACAAAATAAAAATATTGCACAACAAGCGTTTTCGACAGGCGGACACGAAGCCGAATCCGTTCGGATCATGCCGAGCGAAAAAAACGCAAAAAAACAAACCGAGAGTTTTTCCGATACCCGGACCGTACGAAGATGTTCGATACGCTTCGGGACAGAAAACGAAAAAAATAAACCGGCAAAAATCGTATGAACAGATTTGGTTTTCTGAAAGTAGCGGCGGCAGTTCCCCATGTACGGATCGCCGATTGCGACTATAACGCCCAACATATCACCGAATTGATCCGCAAGGGCGCCGACCGGGGAGCGAGCATCATCCTCTTCCCGGAACTCTGCATCACCTCCTATACCTGCGGCGATCTGATCCAGCAACCCGCCTTGCTCCATGCGGCGGAACAGGCCTTGGGCTATATCCTCGCCCAGACCCGCGAACTGCCCATCGTCGCCATCGTCGGTATGCCCGTCACTTACGGCAATGCCCTCTACAACTGCGCGGTAGTTTTCGCTCAGGGACGTATTCACGGCGTGGTCCCCAAGACATATATTCCCAATTACTCGGAATTTTACGAGGCCCGCTGCTTCATGTCGGGCGAAGAGATCGGCCTGGCCACGATCCGGATGTGCGGCCAGGATACCGACTTCGGCCGCAACATGCTTTTCAACATCGGAGGCGTGAAGTTCGGCGTGGAAATCTGCGAGGATATGTGGGTTCCGGCCGCCCCGTCGCTGCATCAGGCAGTGGACGGCGCCCAGATACTTTTCAACCTCTCGGCATCGCCCGAAGTGCTGGGCAAGCACAACTACCTGCTCACGCTGGTCAAATCGCAATCGGCCCGGACCCAGTCGGCCTACATCTACTGTTCAGCCGGCTACGGAGAATCTTCGACCGACCTGGTATTCGGCGGCAACGGCCTGATCGTCGAGAGCGGCCGGATGCTGCGGCGCACCGAACGGTTTTCGACCGAGGAACAGTTGATCGTCGCGGACATAGACACCGAAAAGCTCCTCAACTCGCGCCGCCGTACCACGACTTTCGCGCCGCACCGTCCCGCCGAGCGCATCATCGTCGAAATTCCCCTGCCGGAAAACCCCGCGAACGTCACCCTCGACCGGGAGTTCAATTCCCATCCTTTCGTGCCGCAAACGCCCGAAGAGATGGACGAATCGGGTCGTGAAATCATCAACATTCAGACGATGGGGCTGGCCCAGCGCCTGCAGCATACCGATTGCAAAAAGGTCGTCATCGGGGTTTCCGGCGGCTTGGACTCCACACTGGCCCTACTGATCGCCGTGCGGACTTTCGATCGCCTCGGGCTCGACCGCAAAGGCATCATCGGCGTCACAATGCCCGGATTCGGCACCAGCAACCGCACCTACCGCAACTCGATCGCCCTGATGCGCTGCCTGGGCATCACTTCCCGCGAAATTTCCATCCGCAAAGCCTGCGAACAACACTTCGCCGATATCGGACTCAACCCCGAAGAACAATCTTCCGCCTACGAAAACGCCCAGGCCCGGGAGCGGACACAAATCCTGATGGACATCGCCAACATGGAGCACGGCATGGTCCTCGGCACGGGCGACCTGAGCGAACTGGCACTGGGCTGGGCGACCTACAATGGTGACCAGATGTCGATGTACGGTCTGAACGCCTCGCTGCCCAAAACCCTGATCCAGGTGCTTCTACGATGGATGGCCCAGGTATGTCAGGACGATGCGATCCGCGAGATCCTGCTCGACGTGGTCGCCACGCCGATCAGCCCCGAGCTGCTGCCGTCCGGCGAAGAGGGAGGAATCGCCCAGCACACCGAGAAGTTGGTAGGGCCTTACGAGTTGCACGACTTTTTCCTCTACCACTTCATCCAGAACGGTTACTCCCCGGCAAAAATCCTCTTCGCTGCGGAAACAGCGTTCGACGGACGCTACGACCGGGCGACGATCCTGCGCTGGATGCGGGTATTCTTCCAGCGATTCTTCTCGCAGCAGTTCAAACGCTCGGCCATGCCCGACGGTCCGAAAGTTGGCATCATCTCCCTCTCGCCGCGCGGCGACTGGCGCATGCCTTCGGACGCTACGGCAACCCTGTGGTTGCGGGAAATCGATCTTCTGATTCAGGAAAAATAAAAACCATTCGGATATGAAACGTACATTATGTCTGTCCGCCCTGTTCGTCGTATGCGCGACAATCGCTGTTTCGGGACAATCGATGAATGAAAAACTCCAGCAACTTTTAGGGAGGTAGTCACTCCGCGAAACAGGAAGAGGCCACACCGCCGACCTATCCGTCGGAAGAAGCGCTCCTCGGAGTCTGGACCTACCAGGCTCCCAGCATCGAATACAAGGGCGACGATATGTTCGCCTCGATCGCCGTAGCCGGATTGCAAGACCAGTTGGCGACCCATTACGTCAAGGCAGGCCTCGTGCCGGGACAGGGGACCGTTTCCTTCAAAAAACGCAACCGGCTCCACGCCTCTATGGGCGGACATGAGATCGACGGGACGTATAGCTACGATCCCGCCACCGGAACAGCCGCCATCACGCTGATCCAAGACGGGAAACAAGCCACCTTTCAAGGCTATCTCTCCCTGCGCGGCGAGGTGCTGACGCTCCAGTTCGATGCAGGCGATGCGCTCGAAGCCGTGCGGCACTCCTCTCCGGAATACGCTGCGAACGAGAAAATGCAGCAAATCGCCTCCGTCATGCAAAATTATCCCGGCATCATGCTGGGCGGACAGTTGAAAAAATAGCAACCCGTAATATTAAAACGGGGCTGTGTCGAAATGAAAATTTCAGGCACAACCCCTGAATAAGGAATGTCAGAATGGATGCAAGACAAGGCATTTGCGGGTAAGAGCGACAGGAATTTACTATCGTAAATGACTTTGCCGCATCCCGATAATAAAACAGCAGTGTGTCATAAAGACACACTGCCTTATTTTTCATAGATATTACCAGTTGAACAAACCGACGCCTGCGGCGACGATAAAACCAGTTGCGAATCCCACCGCCACTTGCGACAGCGTATGATACCCCAGTTTCAGCCGGGCGGAGCCGAGCGCACCGGCAGCGAGCAGGGCTGCGATAAACGCAGCGAAGAGTCCCCCGCCGCTGGCGATATTGATCAGAACGATAAAAGCCACGGCAGCACCCAACGCCGTCATATGCAGGCTGATCTTCCAATAAAAGCTGACAAAAAGACACACGGCGACACAACAGGCTCCCGCAAACATAAAACGGCTCAACATCTGCGCCGAAGGAATCCTCGCAATGGCGACGGCGCACAACGTATAGCAGGCGATCATAGCGAGCAGCGGGATGAAGCGTTCCTTGCGGTCGCTCAAATCCGCATCGCCGATCTTACGATACGACTTGAGCAGTGCGATCACCAAAACCGGAATGATCGTCGTAAAAAGCAGCGTCACCCAAATAAGGTATATCTTGACCTTGAGCGGATAAAGCGAATAGACCGTACCGGCCAGCAATAGCAGCGACACCATATAGAGCGGCACCAGGAACGGATGCAGCACAACGGAAACAGCCTTCGACAAACGCAAATACATCTTCTACGCGATTAAATCTGTTTACGGAGCCGTGCCACCGGAATACTCAACATCTCCCGATACTTGGCCACCGTACGACGTGCGATGCGGTACCCCTTCGAATTGAGGATATCCATCAATGTTTCATCGGTCAGAGGCTTGCGTTTATCCTCCTCGTCGATGCACTGCTGGAGGATATTCTTGATTTCATAGCTCGACACTTCCTCGCCGCTGTCGGTCTGCATCGCCTCCGAGAAGAGCGACTTGAGCAAAATGATGCCGAACTGGGTCTGTACATATTTGCTGTTCACCACGCGCGAAATGGTCGATACGTCCAACCCCGTGCGATCGGCGATATCCTTGAGGATCATCGGCCGCAACTTACTTTTGTTACCGTCCTTGAAATATTCCTGCTGGTAATCGAGAATCTCCTGCATCGTCCGCATCAGCGTATCGTGCCGCTGCTTGATCGCCGAAATGAACCACTTGGCCGAATCGATCTTGCTCTTGACGAACTGAATCGCCTCGCGGTCCTTCTCCTTGACCCGACCGTCGGAATCCACCATGCCCCGCATCATTTCGATATAACGATGATTGATTCTCGCTTCGGGAAGATTACCCGAATTGAGCGTCAGGTCGAAATGCCCTTCGTGGTAATCGAGGATGAAATCCGGCGTCACGTAAGGCGTCGTATCGGCCCCGCCTTCGGAGTAAAGGTTGCCCGGTTTGGGCGAAAGGCGGGTAATCTCTTCGATCGCCTCGCGGAATTCGTCCTCGGAAACCTGAAGCCGGGCCATCAGTTTTTCGTAATGCTTTTTGACAAACTCGTCGAAATAGCACTCCACGATCTTGCGGGCCAGCCGGCGGGAGCGGGTATTAAGATTCTCCTGATCCAATTGCAACAACAAACACTCCTGCAGGTTACGGGCACCTACACCGGTCGGTTCGAGTTCGTGGATAATCGACAGCAATCGTTCCAAGTGCTCGACCGAAACATCTACGCCCTGCGTGAAGGCGATGTCGTCGGCGATAGCCTCCAAACTCCGGCGCAGATAGCCGTCCTCCTCGATACTGCCGACCAGATAAACGGCCAGACGCATATCCTGCTCCGAGAGATTGCGGTATCCCAACTGTTCGACCAGGTACTCCTGCAACGAACGTCCGCCCGCAAGGGGGGCCTGGCGCGGTTTATCGTCTTTCGAATAGTTGTTGATACGGCTCTTATAGGAAGGAGTTTCGTCTTCCCGGAGGTATTCCTCCACCGAAATCTGCTGCGGCTGCTCGTCCTCCGGAGTATGATCGTCTTCCTCCAACACGATGTTCTCCTCGATCTCCTGCTTGATCCGCTGCTCGAGCTGCATGGTCGGCAACTCCAACAATTTGATCATCTGAATCTGCTGGGGTGATAATTTCTGTTGCAGGGACAATACCTGCTTTTGATTGATCATGCTCATACTTGTCTCCTCCCAATTATTAACTTCGAAATTAGTAATCGGCTTCTTCTTTTGGCAAAATAAAATATTGCAGTTCGTGATAAAAGTATTATCAGGAACGGCTGAAAACGGGTTAATAGATAAATGGTCCGGATTTAATTAAAATTCCGCATTCTTGGGCGTACGGGGGAAGGGAATCACATCGCGGATGTTACCCATACCCGTCACGAAGAGCAGCAGGCGCTCGAACCCGAGTCCGAAACCGGAATGAGGAGCCGATCCCCAACGACGGGTGTCGAGATACCACCAGAGTTCTTTCTCGTTCATACCCAGTTCGTGTACACGGGCCGAAAGTTTTTCGTAGTCGGCCTCGCGCTCCGAACCGCCGATAATCTCGCCGATCTTCGGGAACAGCACGTCCATCGCACGGACGGTCTTTCCATCCTCGTTCTGCTTCATGTAGAAAGCCTTGATCTGCTTCGGATAGTTGATAAGGATCACCGGACGCTTGAAGTGCTCCTCGACCAGATAGCGTTCGTGTTCCGACTGCAAGTCGCACCCCCAGTCGCAGGGGAATTCGAACTTGCGGCCCGAAGCCTTGAGAATCTCCACGCCCTCGGTATAATCCAGCCGCTTGAATTCGTGGTTCAACACGAAGTTGAGCCGCTCGATCAAACCGTTGTCCCACATCTTGTTCATGAACTCCAGATCCTCGCGGCAGTTCTCCAACGCGTAGCGGATCAGGTATTTCAGGAAATCCTCGGCCAGCTCCATGTTGTCCTCCAGCTCGTAAAAGGCCATTTCCGGCTCGATCATCCAGAACTCGGAGAGGTGGCGCGGCGTATTGGAGTTTTCGGCACGGAACGTCGGGCCGAAAGTATAGATCTGCCCCAGCGACAAAGCTCCCAACTCGCCTTCGAGCTGGCCGGACACGGTCAGGCTGCACGGACGGCCGAAAAAGTCCTGCGAATAGTCCACGGCCCCCTCTTCGGTTTTGGGCAGGTTGTTCAGATCGAGCGTCGTCACCTGGAACATCGCCCCGGCGCCTTCGCAGTCCGAAGCGGTGATCAGCGGCGTATGCAGGTAATAGAAACCTTTGTCGTTAAAATATTTATGTATCGCATAGGCCATCGCGTGACGGATGCGAAAAATCGCACCGAACGTGTTGGTACGGGGACGCAGATAAGCGATGTCGCGCAGGAATTCGAGCGAATGTCCCTTCTTCTGCAAAGGATAGGTTTCGGGATCCGCCGTACCGTATATCTCGATCTTCTCGGCCTGCACCTCGACGCCCTGTCCCGCACCGCACGAAGCGACCAGGCGTCCGTCCACACGCAGACAGGCTCCGGTAGTCACCTTACGGAGCAGCTCCTCGTCGAATTTCGCCAGATCGACCACAACCTGCATATTCGCCACACACGATCCGTCGTTCAGGGCGATGAAAGCCACGTTCTTATTTCCACGTTTGGTTCTGACCCAACCTTTCACAACGACCTCGGCGTCCGTCGCCGGCGACTGCAGCAATTCTGCGATTCTCAAGCTTTTCATACGTTCGGTAATTTCTTCTTGTTTTTACTCATTCTTAAAGATAGACAAAGATAGGATATATTTGTGATTTGTCAAAAAAAAAGTACCTTTGTCAATCGCATTATAGTACAATTCCGCCATGAAACGAATTTTCCTCGCAATCGCCGTCCTGTGTTACACCGGGGCCGTTTACGGACAAGACGGGGGACGCATCCACCGTTCCGAATTCGTCCCGTTCGACACCCGCGAAGACGCCGATGCGCTCAACCGGAAAAACACCGACAAATACCTGGTTTTCGCCCCCGAACTTCTGAACGACGGGGAAGAGGTGCTCGGAATCGGGAATGTGGTCAATCTTCCGAACGGTTGGTTCGACTCGTTCATCTACCTCCATCTCGAAAACACGGGCACGGCCTACACGCTCCGCGTCAATGACCGCACCGTAGCCGTGGTCGAAGACCCTTTCGCTCCGGCCGACTTCGACCTTACCCCCTACGTCAAACAGGGCGATAACCTCATTTTACTGGAACTGCACGAAAGTAATACGCCCGAATTGCAAAAAGGTTTCACTCCGACCCCGGTAAAACCGTTTACCAACAGTTATCTTTTCGCCCAGGAGAAACGCAGCATACGCGATTTCAACGTAGCGCTGATCCCCGATTCGACCCGCAAATTCGGCGTGCTCGACCTGGAGGTGATCGTGCAGAACGGCTACAACTACGAGGAACCGATCACCGTCGGGTTCGACATTTACGCCCCCAACGGCAAGCTGCTCGATTTCAGCGTAAACGACATAACCGTTCCCGGACGCTCGCTCGACACGGTACGCTTCTCGCCCTACATTTATCACACCTACGAAAATAGCTGGGGAGCCAAAGGCGCCGCCCCGCTATACCGGGTCATGCTCTACACCAAACGCAAGGGAGTCTTCAAGGAGTACATCCCCCTCAAAGTAGGATTCGGAAAGACGGAGATGAAAGACGGGAAGATTACCCGTTTCGACAAACCTGTCACTATCGTTTCCGAAAGATACAACGCGGCAGCGGACGCCGCTGCCACGCGCAAAGAACTGCTGGCGCTCAAGAAAAAAGGGATCAATACCATCTGGCCCAATGCGCCTCAACCCTACTGGTTCTACAATCTGTGCGACGAACTGGGCCTCTTCGTGATCGATCAGGCCAATATCAACGCTCCGGAAAAGCGCGACGACCGCACCACAGGCGGCACACCGAGCAACGATCCGCGTCTTGCGGACGAATACCTCGAACGCGTGCGGAACATGTACTACCGCTCCCGCAACCACACCTGCATCATCGGATTCGCTCTGGGCGGAGAGTCGGGCAACGGATATAATATGTACAAAGCCTATCAGTGGCTCAAGTCCGTGGAACCTTCGCGTCCCGTAATCTGCATCGATGCCGACGGAGAGTGGAATACGGACCTGGAAATAGTCCCCTGAAAACCGTAACGTACCCCGGCCGCACATTCGGCCGGAAACCGTCATGCCTGTTGGCGAATCGCCGGACGCAGAAACAACCTCTCGCCGTTCCGCCGCCAAAAGCCGCCGGCAGGACGACCATAAACCAACCAACGTGAACATCGAACTGATCGTAATCGGAAAAACGGACTCCAAGGAGATCGAATCGCTGCTGGCCATGTATGCCCGGCGAATCAATTTCTATTGCCGTTTCGCCGTCACAGTCCTGCCCGACGTAAAAAACACCAAGAACCTCTCGGCCAAACAGCAGCGCACGACCGAGGGCGCCAGCCTCCTGCGTCAGTTCGGCGACGGGGATTACGTGGTGCTGCTCGACGAACGGGGCGACGAATACCGTTCGATCGACTTCGCCTACTGGCTGCAAAAACGCATGGCGAGCGGCATCCGGCGGCTGGTCATGGTCATCGGCGGCCCCTACGGATTCTCCGACGAGGTATATGCACGGGCCGATACCAAACTGTCGCTCTCGAAGATGACCTTCTCGCACCAGATCGTGCGAGCCATCTTCGCCGAACAGATATATCGGGCTTTCACCATCCTGAACAACGAACCCTACCACCACGAATGAGCTGTCCCCCGACAAAACCGGCCATCGCCGTCATTACGCCCAACATCCTGATCGGGTTGGGCCTGCGGACGATTCTCGAAAAGGTAGGTCCTCCGGGAGAGATCGCCGTGTTCGACAGCTTCACCGAATTCATCGCTTCCGGACCGGAACGCTATTTCCACTATTTCGCCGCCATGCAGGTTTTCATGCGCCACCGCACCTTCTTCCTGGAAAACAGTCACAAGACGATCCTGCTGGGCAAAGGGTATTCGGCCCAGTTCGCCCGAATGCGCCAGATCGATATCTTCGGCGGCGAAGAACGACTGGTACACGATCTGCTGTGCCTGCGCAGCGAAGCGCCCCGACCCGACCATGCCCTTCCCCGACAGAACGGCGCTCCGGCCGCCAACCTGCTCTCCGTACGCGAAACGGAAGTGCTGACGCTCATCGCTCAGGGTTTGCTGAACAAACAGATCGCCGACCGGCTGCAAATCGGGCTCACGACCGTCATCTCCCACCGCCGCAACATCATGCAGAAGCTCGGCGTACAGTCCGTCGCCGCACTCGTCATCTGCGCCGTCAGCATGGGCTACGTGGACGAAAGCGACATCCGCACTCCTCATAAATGAGGGTTGCAAAAACGATCGGAATATCGTTCCTTTGTCCCCGAACAATCGCGGTAAAAGCGAACGCGGCGCTCCGGCGAAATCGGAGAAAACCGACGGACTCTACGGTCTGCGCCGTTTTTGCCGTTCGAAACGATCCGATGATCCGCCAGGCGATCCATATCATCTTTCTGTCGGCGTGCATACTCCTGCACGCCATGAGCGTATGTGCCGCCCCCGCGCTGCCGGAAGACTCCACTCCGGCACTGGCGGACTCCGTTATCCAGGTGGAGGACATCCAGGTCACGGCCATCAAACAGGGCCTCAACCTGCGCAACCAACCCGTAACGGCTTCCGTAATCGGACGCACGGACCTGGAACGGCGGCACGTCGCAGCCCTGAAAGAGGTTTCGCAGGTGGTTCCCAACTTCCACATCCCGGACTACGGCTCGCGCATGACCTCTTCGATCTACATCCGGGGACTGGGCGCCCGCATCGACCAACCGGTGATGGGACTCAACATCGACAACATCCCCTACCTGAACAAGGACGCCTACGACTTCGATTTGACGGACATCGAGCGGATCGAAGTGCTGCGCGGCCCCCAGAGCACGCTGTTCGGACGCAACACGATGGGCGGCGTAATAAACGTCTATACCCTGTCGCCCTTCACCTTCGAAGGAGTGCGGCTGGGCATGGAATACGGCAGCGGCAACACGCAGAAATACCGGATTTCGACCTACTACAAAACAAGCGAACGGGTCGGCTTCTCGGTCGGAGCCTACTATTCCAAGACCGACGGCTTCTTCAAGAACCTCTATACCGGTGAAAAATGCGACTGGGAGAGAAGCGGCGGCGGCCGGTTCAAGGTACAGTACCGCAACCTGCACGGACTTCGTATCGACAACACCTTCTCGTTCGTCAAGCTGGAACAGGGCGGCTACCCTTACGCCTATGTCGAAACCGGCCAGATCGCTTACAACGACCCGAGCGATTACCGCCGCACGAACTTCAACGACGGACTGACGATCCGCTACGAAGGAGAGAAATTCTCCGTAGCGAGCATCACCAGCTATCAGTACCTCGACGACCGGATGAACCTCGACCAGGATTTCCTGCCGCTCTCCTATTTTACACTGACACAGGCCCGCCGGGAGCACGCCGTGACCGAAGACCTCGTGTTCCGCTCCCCCGACGACAAAGCCTACCGCTGGCTCCTCGGTGCTTTCGGCTTCTACCGCCATACCAGCATGCACGCACCGGTGCTCTTCAAGGAGGACGGCATCCGCAACCTGATCCTCGATCGTTTCGAGCCGCAGGGGATTCACGCCGAATGGGGCGAAGATACGTTCCTGCTCGACAGCCGCTTCCGCACGCCCGACTACGGAGCGGCCCTCTACCACGAATCCACCTACGACGCCGGCCGATGGCGCTTCACGGCAGGCCTGCGCGTTGATTTCGAGGCTTCGAAGCTCCACTACCGAAGCTATGCCGAAGCCACCTACACGACCCAAACACCCGACGGCACGAGCTATCCCCATGCTATTCTGGTCGATCAGCCGGGTACGCTCAAACAATCCTTCACGGAGATACTTCCCAAAATATCGGTGCTCTACCGGATGGGCAGCTCACGGCGTAACACGCTCTACGCCACCGTCAGCAAAGGCTACAAGGCCGGCGGATTCAATACCCAGATGTTCTCGGATGTCCTGCAGCAGCAAGTGATGAAACAGATGGGATTCGGCTCGCTCTACGACGTGGCCGACGTGGTGACCTACAAACCCGAGAAAAGCTGGAACTACGAGGTGGGTGCCCACCTCTCGACCCCTTCGCACAAGGTGCAGGCCGATCTGGCGCTCTTCTACATCGACTGCCGCGACCAGCAGCTCACGGTCTTCCCCGAAGGACAGGTCACGGGCCGTCTGATGACTAACGCCGGCCGCACGCGCAGCTTCGGCGGCGAAGCGTCGCTGCTGGCTACCCTCTGGCGAAACCTCGACCTGCAAGTCGCCTACGGCTACACCCGCGCCACGTTCGTCAAATTCGATACGGGCAAAGCCGACTACGCTGGCAACTTCATCCCCTACGCCCCGCAGCACACGCTCTACGCCGGAGCGTCCTATACGCTCCGCACGGGCTGGAACTGGCTCGAATACGTCATCTTCCGAGTGGCTGCCAACGGTGCGGGCCGAATCTACTGGAACGAAGCGAACACCTTCTCGCAACCCTTCTACGCCCTGCTGGAAGCCTCGATTCGCTTCGAACACCGCCACTGGGCCGTCGATGTCTGGGGACGCAACCTGACCGACACCCGCTACGATACATTCTATTTCATGTCGATCGGCAACTCGTTCCTGCAGCGGGGCCGGCCACGCACTTTCGGCGTTTCATTGAGCATCACCCTATAAAATTCCATACTATGAAAAAATTCTTCACGTTTCTCCTCCCCTTCTCCCTGCTCGCCTCGGCTGCTTTGAGCAGTTGCTCGGATGGCTGCACCGGCGATCCCGATCCTACCCCGGAACTCCCCGACGGGTATACGTATGCCACGGAAAACACCTCGATCAACGACGGAACCGTCACGGCCAACATGCTTTTCTTCGGCACCTCGACCGTCACGACGGTCGCCTCGGGCGCCACGTTCACCGACGGGAAAGCTCTCTTCGAACTGGTTGCCGACGGCGAAGGCAAGGTGCGAATCCTGATGCACGAAACCCGCTTCGCCGCCGAAATGCCCGCCCTCGAAATGGAAGTACCGGGTATTTCCTACACAGGCGAGGAAAAAACCATTGACTTGAGCGCCGCCTCGGTCACACCGGAAATCAAGGGCACGCCCTTCGCCAAATACGTAATCACCAACCTCACGGGCGAGGCCGCAAGGACCGAGCTGACGGTTACCTTCACCTGCGCCGGCGCTTTCGATGTAAGCTATCAGGGACGCCTGATTATCGAAAAATAAAATTGTTTCAAAAATTTCGGGCGAAACTCTCAGAAATAATCTTACTATGCTTGATTTGGGCATGGCTCGTATCATCGCTGAATGTATGGATAAATATTATTCAGGTCAAGGAAGTGAAGTTTCAGTCGCAACCCAGAAAGTTGCGCAAGATGATCCCTTACACATCAATAGTCCGGAAGGACAGCCAATGTATGCGTACAAAATCAAGCAGTTCCTTTTAGCTTTCGCTCTCGGCATGACAGTGTCTTCTCCGTGGGATGGTTGTTTCAATGCCAATGGAGGTTATATTGTCGTAAAAAAAGACGGTGATGTCATTGGTTGCATCCATTTTTAAGGAGGGAAAAAGAGTGTTGAATTTACGTGATTATCAGTATTTTGTTTGTTTGTCAAAATCTATAATCAGTTAGTTTCAGCACAAAAAATGCGGATAATGGACGTTGTTTCGTTACTAAATCATTACCCGTGAAAGAGTAATATTTAACATATATGAGAGATGCTATTGCACCGTTTGTCACCGATTTGCGTATCAAGGTCTAACTCGTTGATATTTAACTTTGCAAACAAAAAAAACGAGTATGGCAAGAAGTACATTCAAAGTGCTGTTCTACGTGAACGGCAGCAAGGAGAAAGACGGTATTGTCCCCATCATGGGACGAGTGACAATCAACGGTACTGTGGCGCAGTTCAGTTGCAAGCAGACCATCCCGAAAACCCTTTGGGATGCGAAAGGCAACCGAGCCAAAGGCAAGAGTGCCGAAGCACGGAACGTCAATCTGGCATTGGACAACATCAAGGCGCAAATCATCAAGCACTATCAGCGCATATCCGACCGAGAGGCATACGTAACGGCTGAAATGGTGCGCAATGCCTACCAAGGGGTAGGAAGCGAGTATGAGACACTGATAAAGGCTTTTGACAAGGATTGCGCCAACTTCCTGAAACGTGTCGGCAAAGACCGCAGCATCGGCACGTACAAGGTCATGGTAAGGGCAAGGAACTATGTCGCAGCCTTTATCAAGTCATTCTACAAACGGACGGACATGTCCATGCTGGAACTTACGCCCGACTTCATCAGGGAGTTTGCGGCTTATCTTACGGCTGAACGGGGACTGAAAAACGCCACCATCTGGCTGAACTGCATGTGGCTGAAAGGCGTGGTCATGCGTGCGCACTATAACGGACTGATACCGAGAAATCCGTTTGCGCAGTTCCATATCAGCCCGAATGTTAAGGAACGGGAGTATCTGACAGAGGACGAAATCAAAAGAATCATGGCGCACGAGTTTGACAACCCCACCCTCGCATTGGTGCGGGATCTGTTCATTTTCGCCTGCTTCACCGCCTTGTCTTTCGTGGATATGAAAGAACTCACAACGGACGAAATAGTGGAGGTGAACGGTGAGAAATGGATATTGTCGAAACGGCACAAGACAAATGTCCCGTTCCAAGTGAAGCTGCTGGATATTCCCTTGCAGATAATCGAACGGTACAAGTATCTGTCGGAAGACAGGCTGGTTTTCGGGAAAATCAACTATTGGACGATGTGCAAACAACTGAAAAAGGTAATGGCGGAATGCGGAATAGAGAAGCAAATCTCCTACCATTGCGCCAGGCATCATCATTTATCCTACACGCTGAAAATAAGCAGTTTATAAGAATATGCTTTTTTTTTAACAGGTAATGATTTGGCAACCGTTCTTCTTCAATATTCCGCTTTCCTTTGCGTTACCTCATTTTTTCCTTTGGCACCGGTTGGCTTCATAAACGCTTTTATACTAAGCCATTCAGCGCATTTTCATGCCTTTCATGCCGCTATTCCAGAAATTTTCTGTATCTTTACAAGCAGATGAGGAATAAAATCTTTGTCTATTTAGGGATAGTCATTTAATTCCTTCAATTTGAATTAACCAGCAGACTTTCCCTTATTTTTCCGATCATACTCATCGTTTTTTATATCATCGGCTCTGTTTTTAGGGCCGATTTTTTCATTTTCAGTCACGTCTGGAGCTACCACTCCCGTAAAGTCGTGTTCCATGCGTGGAACATCAGGCTGCAAGAGCTACTTGGACTGACTCTCGTCTTGCAAGGTTTACCACATTTGCTGTGTGGATACCGAAGAAGATCAGCATGATCTCTGTCGATTTTATCCTTGCAGCAATCTTTCGCAGACCATAATGCTCCTTCTGAGTTCCAAAAGAGCCTTCCATTGCTGTAGCTCGAACGCGTGCAAGTTCTCGTTTAGTAGCGTTCTTAACTTCATTCTTTCCAGTTCGTCCTTTCTGAGTGAATGAGGTTTCAATACCATTCTCCTTGCAGAAAGTTCTGTTGTCATTACCCGAGTAACCCTGGTCGCCACCTATCTTTTTTACATCAACGCCTGTAAGTTTCTTCGACAATGACACACAGTGCTTAAGTCTCGTTCCTTCATTGAATGCATTGAATGATAGCTTCTCAATAAACGATATTCCGTCAATCAATATGTTGTTGCACTTCGCTCCAAATTCGACTATCTTGGTCTCCTTGCCTCTGACTATCGGTCTGATGTAAGGCTTGCTGAGACTTACAATACGGTTAGGGATACTCTCACGAGAGTCACCACTCTTGAAGTGGTTCTTCTGCTGACGATATACCCTTGTGACAGTCTCAAGCATATCCAACTGCTTGTAATTCAATAGTTCTTCATCCGGATGGACGCGCATCTGTCTGCGGATTTCTCCCAGTATCTTGCCCAGCAATGCAAGCAGTCTCATTATCATCTTTCTGGTCTGCTTATGAGTATGTTTGCGCTGCTTCCTATATGCCAGGTTCGCCTTGTCGATATCATTGTACTTTGTTCTCATTCGATGCTCACCAAGCTGAGAACTGATACCGCACATCATCTTGTATGCTCTATCTACACATTCCCAAAGCAACTTCACGTCAGTTGGAAAGCGCATCAGGCTTTCATAGCAGCTGGCATCTGTATAGACAGTATCAAGGTTCTTCATGTACGGCTTCCATGCATCTGCAAGTACCTTCTGCTGCTCCTGAATCTTCAGTTTCTTGGACAATTCTACCAGAATGCTGTCGATCAGCTTGTAGTTTGTCAACTGGTTCTCAGGACTGATCCTGATCCCGCAGAAGATCTGATAATGGATGTTTCCATTCAACGCATCCATCAGCTTCGGAGCTGACAATCCTGTATACATCTTCAAGAACGCCAACGCCACCTTGCCCTCAGGTGTGAAGAAGGACTTTCGTCCTCGCTTCACTCTCAAACTCTTCGGCTTCTCTTCTACTAAACCGAACGATATCGCCATCTCTCGAAGAGGAAGAAGTGACTTGATCCGTCCAAGTTCCGATGTTTTGAAGCTCTCTTCGTATCGCTGATAAAAATCAAACTCTGTAAATGCAATCTCTTGCTGAATGTCAGATAAATTTCGTACTTTTTGCCATGAGTTATTTTTGCTCATTTCCTCCGAAAGTCACTTTTCCAGGGTGTTCGGAGGAATTTTTAATTCCTGTAGCTAAGATATGAAATTTTTATCACATTGACAATCAATTTGTTATAATTTTAAGCCTATTTCGCGACTGTCCCTATTTAATTGTTTAGTATGATTTGTTTTGACAAAAGTATTTCAGATCGAAAAGGTCGTTCGAGATTGTTCCCGAGGCTTTTTTTACTCGGCTTCCTGCTGTACGGGCTGAATGCTGCGGCTCAAGAGCCAGACAGTGTTCTATCCGCCAAAGCCAGCAAGAGTACTCGGCAGAAGACGAGTGTGCTCGCATCGGAGAAGCAGGATACGGTTGTCTTCCGATTTGCCCCGAAACGACGGATGTTTTGGGCGGATTATAAAGGAAATGCAGCCGCTATCAACTCACTGACTCAATCTATCCGACAACACAAGCTTTCAATCGAATCAGGAGATATGAAAGTGCGTATGCTGGGTTTTTGCTCCTCTTACGATTCTTTCAAGACAAACCTTGCAGCTGCGAAAAATCGAAGCAATCAGGTCAAGTCTTATTTTATCGTTCATGAGGGATTGAAAGAGGAGCATTTTCGGACGACGAATTCTACGCAACGGTGGCGAGGAATGACGGATGTGATAGCCGTGGCCTATGTGTTCCGTAGTGCGGGAAGTAATCAGATGCCTGAACCGGAGAGCGATGTTATGCCGGTTGATTCATTATCCGGGAGCGAAGCCGAACCGACATCGGAAAAGCCAGTTATTGAGTCTGCATGTAACCCTGTCTCCGAAATACCTGCGGAAATATCCGCAGAGCCGGAATCAGAATCGACACAGTCGGTCGTTGAGGCATTGGAGGGAATGATGTTCGACCCCGTACGTCCTCTTTATCGCTGGGCCATTAAAACCAATGTGGCATATTTGGCCGCTACGGTCGCCAACCTCGGCGTGGAGTACAGTTTCGGCGACCACTACTCGATCGATCTGCCGATCATCTACAGCCCCTACACCGTGGCACGCGACTACCGCCTGCGTTTTCTGGCTGTTCAGCCCGAATTCCGCTACTGGCTGAAAGCCCCGATGAAGGGTCATTTCTTCGGAGTGCATCTCAACATCGGCGCTTTCAATATCGCTGTGGACAACAAAAATCGCTACCAGTCGCCCGACGGCTTCTACGGCGTGGGGTTGAGCTACGGTTACGTGCTGCCCTTCGCCCGCCATTGGGCAGCGGAGTTCACCGTCGGCGCGGGATACGTCCATACGAAATACGATACTTATTATAATATACCAAACGGCGCCCGCTTCGAAAAGGGACGGGCTTACAACTACTGGGGCCTGACGAAGGTGGGCATCAATCTGTTGTATCGGTTCGGAAAATAAGGGAGGAGCGGAAGATGAAAAGAATAACAATATATATTGCCCATTTACTCGTTCTCGTATTGACGGGCTGTGACAAGACCGTACTGGAATTTCCGGAAAACGAAGGCGTCGATCCCACGCTGGTCAATGCGAATCTGTCTCTTGCGATAGACCCGAAAATAGAACCTTACGAGCAGACAGGACGCTCCGAAGGGGAGGTTATTGACGCGTATGACGTTCGCTGGATCGTCGAGGTATTCCGCGACGAGATCGGCGGCGAACTCGCGGAACGGCGTGTGCTCGGCTGCGAGCCGGCGGCGGACGGACACCACACGATCCACACCTCGCTGGCGCTACACGCTGCCCGCTACCACGTCGTAGCGTGGATGGACTACGTGGATAACGGTTCCGTGGACGACAAATACTATACGATTCCTTCGCTCTCGTCAATCAGCGTGCCCGCTGCCGGAAACTACATCGGTGACGAGGACCATAAGGATACCTACGTTGCCCGGCAGGAGATCGACCTCAAGGCCCATCGCGACCGCTGGAACGAAACTGTAGATGTGACTGTAACGCTCCAGCGCCCGATGGCCAAGATCGAGTTCATCGCTACCGACATCGACAAGTTTCTTGATGAGTTGGCCGCACGACACTCGGAGATAACCGGATCCGTGGCCGACGATCTGCTGTCCCAAACGCCAGACCTTTCGACGATACGGGTACAGGTGGACTACGCCGGGTACTTCCCATCGGGTTTCAACGCCTACACGAACAAGCCCAACGACGCCCGCACGGGGATGTGGTTCGAGTGTAACATGACGCCTCTGACGAACAAGGAGGCCCACTTGGCCAGCGATTACATCTTCGTCAATGGTTCGGAGTCGGCCGTGAAGGTCGATCTTACGATCCGCGACAGCGAAGGCAACCTGCTGAACCGCATCGAGGGCATCGACGTGCCCATCGTGCGGGGCAAACTGACGACTATACGCGACGAGTTCCTCACGCGCGACTACGCCCCCGGCATCGGCATAGACCCCGGTTTCGACGGCGACATCAATATTACGATCCCTGACTAAACTGACATCCGGATGAAAAAGATAGTTACCATATTATTATTCGCACTGACCGTCTTTGCCGGTTGCAGCAAGGACGAGAAACCCACGCCCGCCCCGACTATGCCCGTGAACGGTGTGATCTACCTGCACTCGGAAAGCGTGCTGAAGAACGAGCCTGCAGCCAAGGCGGCGACGCGCGGCGCGACGGCTGCAGAACAAACATTGACCTATACCTTCGAGGCCTGGACAAATGACACCAAGCCCCGATGCGTACTACATAAGATAGCAAACGGAACGCTTGACGAAGCAGCCATTGAGATCGCACTGGTGCCCGGCACGTACGACTTCCTCTTCTGGGCCGATTACGGCAAGGGAACCTATACGACCGACAACCTGCGGCAAGTGTCGCTTACCCGGACGCCCTATACGCCCGGCAGTGGGCGCGACGCTTTCGCTTTCGCCCTACCCGGTGTACAGTGGAACGGCGGCAACGGCGTATCGGCCACGTTGAAACGCCCGCTGGCAAAGTTGGCGATGCAGAACACGGCCGCATTCGGCACGGGCGGGCAAGAGGTGTCGGTTACATACACGAACGTACCGACACAATACGACGTATTGACAGAAACGACATCCGCTCCGCAAACTCTGACACTCGCGTTCCCGGCAACGACTGCCGGGTCAAACTCGGTCGGCGAAGATTTCCTCTTCGTGCCGTATGCGGGGCAATCCATCGGCCTGTCGATCACGGTGGGCAATGTGACCAAAGGACTCGACATGCTGCAACTGCAGCAGAACTACACGACCCACGTAACGGCCACATTCGAATAACAGATAACGAATGATAAATTACCACAGACAAGAAAACCCATAAAATTCAACATATTATGAAGAAATTATTCCTATTGGCGGTGGGCCTTGCGATGACCCTTACCGCGTGTCAGAAGGATGAAGGGCTCGTTTCCGACGTAGCAACGACATCCTCGTTTACGGTAACGATTCCGCAGAGCGGAGTACAAACCCGTGCCGTGACCGATGCTTTCGGCACCGGCACCTCGGTCAACCGCTGTATTCTGGAAATCTACCACGGCGACAAGTTGTACGATCGCATCGAAAAGGGCGTGAGCGGCAAGACGGTTACGTTCGATAACCTGCGGCTCGTATCGTCGCAAACCTACGACTTCGTCTTCTGGGCCGACTGCGCCGAGGGCAGCGAAGGCAACTTTACGGACAAGGTCTACAATACGGCGAATTTGAAGTCGATCACGGAAATCGGGCCGTTCGTGGGCAACAGCGACGAGCGCGACGCGTTTTTCGCCAAAGAGAGTTTCAAAGTTACCGGTTCTTTCACGAAACCGGTAACCCTGAAGCGTCCTTTCGGTCTGCTGGTGGTAAAGACCAACGACCTGAACGAAATCAAAGACGAGGCGCTGAAGCCCACGGGCTACAGTGTCGCTTTCAAGGGACTGCCCACGACGTTCAACGCCCTGACGGGCGAAGTGAGCGGATCGGCCGACGTGACCTATACGGCAGGTGAGTTGGCCAAGGCCGACGGTACGATCTCGATGGACTTCCTCTGGGCCACGGAATCCGAGGCCGCGCTTTCCGACTTCACGATGACGTTCCTCAATAACGGAACGGCGATCTGCACGAACGACGCTTTCACCAACATTCCCATCCGACGCAACTACCGCACCAATGTGTCGGGCAACCTGCTGACCAAGAAAGGCTCGATCAGCGTGACGATCGATCCGAATTTCGATGCAAACAGTCCCATTGATAAAGTGATTGCGGAAGTAGAAAGCGTCAGTGAGGTAGCTCAGGCAATCGAAAACGGCGCTACGGATATTACCGTAACGACCGCTCCAACGACTGCGGCGACCATCGAGATTCCGCACACCCTGACTGCCGAGCAGGCTGCCAAGGAGATCTCCATTACGCTGCCTGAGACCGACCAGCAGGTGACTCTCGCCTACACCACCGAACAGAACGGCCAGGCTCCCGAGGCCGTCAATATTACAGTGCCCACTACGAATAAACTTATCATCAATCTTCCGGAATCGACTGTCACGCTGAACGGCACGAGCTATACCGCTGTCGAAGCCACAACTGCCGGCAACACCCTGATTGTCCCCGAGGGCGTTACCGTAGGAAAACTGAACGTGGTGAAAGGCAATGTGGAGATCTACGGTACGGTTACGGAAATTACATTCGGGAAAGGAGCCGGTACTGTTACGACTTATGCTACAGGCGATGTCGCTACGCTGAAAAAAGCGATCGAGCTGATTGCCCAAGGCAAGTGTGCCCGAATCGTGCTGACGGCCGATATCGACCTTAAAGGCTCTGCCGATAACCCTTGGACTCCGATCGATACGGAAGGCAAAGGCTTCGTGGAATTCGACGGCGCCGGCCATACGATCAAGAACCTCTACGTTGACAACGCCACAGGTCAACCTAATGGTAAAGGCACTTACTACGGAGGTTTCTTCTATGTGCTTCAGGGCAACGTGAAAGACCTCACGATCGACGGCGCCGAAGTGACCTGCTATCGCGGCGGTACATTGGTCGGCCGCATGGACTACGGTACGGTGGAAAACTGCCATATGAAGAATACGGCCATTAAGAGCGTTCAGAAAATCGGCGGCCTGATCGGTTTCGTCAGCACAAGCTCGAAAGATGTCACGGTCCGCAACTGCTCGGTAACCGCTTGCTCTATCGACGTATTTAATCCCGAAACGTTCACCTACTGTTCGCAAGCTGCCGGCCTTATCGGTTATTTCCAGACTTTCGAGCGCAACGTGCTTATTGAGGGCTGCTCGGTCAGCGGCATTACTCTCAACAATACTTACAAAGGTCAGGATGCGGATTCCTATAGCGACGGCGATTTGTTCTATGCTATGGAGCAAAGTTTCTCCCACGCATTTATCGGCAATATGGTAAATGTGTCGAAAAAAGCCGACACTTACGACAAGTACACCGTGGAACTCCGCAACAACAAGGTGGATAAACAGGCAGACGGAGTAGCAACCGGCTATTTCACCGATGAATATATGGGCTGGCGGGCTTCCAATTTCACTGCCGGATACATAAGCACGGCTAAATTGATCGTGGATGGCGTTGTTAAGGATCGCTGGACCGAATTGAAACGCTTCGTTGCCCTCTTGAAAGACGGTGGTAACGTCAATGTATGGTATCATTATGATTTGACGAAAATTCCGGAAACGAGTGGCGAGATTCCAATCGAGAAACCTACCGTCATCGACTTTAAAAGAGCTGTTACTCTGACTGTCGGCAAACAACAGATCGTCAACAAGAAAGAGCTTACCGTCAAAGGTATTGGAAAGATGACTGCCAGCGATTATATTTTCATGAACGAACAGGGAGCTACACTGACTGTCGAAGGAGGAACTTTCACCGCTACGAAAGCTACGGACGCCAACGGTGTCGTCATTTATAACCAAGGTATCTGCAACATCAAGAACGGAACGTTCGACGGTCCCGGCTTTACGCTGATGAATACCGGCAGCGCCGATATGACCATCGAGAACGGTAACGTCATTAACCGGAACTCTCCGACGGGTTATGCGCTGATGGCAGCTGGCGGTGGTACCAAGCTGACTGTCAAGGGGGGTCGGATCGAAGCCATCCAGTCAATCGGAGGAGCCAACGTGACGATATCCGGCGGTACGATTCTGAACGACTGCAAATATTACGCACTCTACAATCAAAATGGTAAGACCACGATTACAGGCGGGTATTTCTCCGGTTACCCGGGCATGAAAGACGTGTATATCGCCGATGGTACGGTAGCAATTCAGGGCGGTTATTTCGAGGATAACCAGACTGCCGCAGCCGACGGATACGTTTATAAGGACAATGTACAGACAGTAGACGGCATCACCTACAACTACGAGGTGGTGGCTCAATAACACTTTCAATCCGCAGGAGCCTGACCGCTCCTGCGGGTACAAAGGCAAAGACGAAGCAAGTTCTTTTAATAACATTTTTTTACAAACCGCTGAGTTACAACTTCTTCGGGACCTCCTCGAGGGGGGGGGTAATTCCTTAAAAACCAATTAGTTATGAGAAAATTATTCCTATTGGCGGTGGGCCTTGCGATGACCCTTACCGCGTGTCAGAAGGATGAAGGGCTCGTTTCCGACGGAGCCACCTCCCAGACCATTACCGTTACCATCCCGCAAGGGATGCAGACCCGTGCCACGGCGGCAGACTTCGGCAACGGGGCGAAAATCGACCGTTGCCTGCTCCAGATCTACCATTCGGGGACGACTCCGGCGAAGTATGGCGAACAACAGTCCGCCACCGTGCAGAAAGGCGCCGATGGTAAACTGACCGCAACATTCAACCTACGGTTGGTGGCCCAGCAGACTTATGACTTCGTATTCTGGGCCGACTGCTCGACCGGAGATCATTATAATACGGACGATTTGACCAATATCACGGTGAAAGGCAACTATGCGGGTAACAATGACGAATTCGATGCCTTTACCGGCGCATTGCTCGACTACCAGGTAAAGGGAGCTTTTTCGGAAAACATTACCTTGCGTCGTCCTTTCGGTCAGTTGAACGTCAAAACGCTTGACATGGCTGCGATTCCCGATCCCACGTTAAAGCCAACGAAAGTGAAAGTGGCTTTCACGGCCGTTCCGACTTCGTTCAACGCCAAAAAAGGCGAGATCGGCGCGGCGACAGCTGCGGTGGAATATACCGCCGACGTACTCAGCGCCGATGGCGATCTGACGGTCGACTATATCTGGGCCCCCGTCGAGGAGGCTACGCTGGCCGATTTTTCGATGACGTTCCTCAACGGCACGACTGAAATTTCGACCAACGGCGACTTCAAGAATATTCCGATCCGCCGCAACTACCGCACCAACGTATCCGGTAACCTGCTGACCAAACAGGGTACGTTCAACGTGACGATTGATCCGGAGTTCTACAAGCCCGACATCAACGACTATCCCGAACTGCGTGCCGCACTGGCCAACGGCGGCAGCGTCACCCTGTCGGACAATATGACGGTCAAGGAGCCTCTGGTTGTGGAAAACGGCAAGACGGTCGAGATCGATCTGAATGGGCATACGATTACGAACGAAACTGATGTGTGGGCAGGAAACGATTGGTCGCTGTTCTCCGTTCGCGGAGGAACACTTACCATCAAGAACGGTACGGTAAAGGCCAAGGATAACGATTGCTACGCGTGCGACGTGCAGTATGGAGGAACCCTGATCATCGAAGACGGTACTTTCGTCGGAAATATTTCGGCGGTTTATGTACACGAAGGCAAGGCCGAAATCAAAGGCGGTACGTTTAGCATTGTCCAGACCGAGACGGAGGGAGACCCCTACCGCTTCCTGCTCAATTGTTATGACTCCAACCGTCAGGCTGGCAAGGCATCCATCGTAGTGACGGGCGGTACTTTCGAGAATTTCAATCCCGCCGACAATGCGGCCGAAGGAGCCGGTACAAACTTTGTGGACGAGGGTTACAAAGCAGTCAAAATTGCAGAGACCCCAGCGCCGAACGGCACGTTCCAGGTTGTTAAAAATGCAAAAGTGGATAATGCGGATGAACTGATCGGAGCTTTGGCAGATCCCGAAATAGCCAATATCGAGGTTGCTTCCGATATCGACCTTGCGGCGAAGAGCTCCGAAGAACTTACTTTCGAAGAGCATAAGACCATCGACATCAAGGAAGGTGTGACCCTCCAGCTTGGCAGTGCGAATTTCCTGACTGCCGAAAAGGGTCTTACGCTGACCGGCAAAGGTACGCTCGACAACAGTGCGGCAGCTTCTACGGCCGTAGTTGCCGCTGCTTCCGATGTACACGAACATAAATCGTTGATTCATGTTACGGGAGGCGATCTGCTGATCGACGGTGTCACACTAATCAACGACCCCGAATACCATTGGCACGGAAGTTCCTACAACACTGCAGCGATCGCCTATTGGAACGATGCGAACGTAACTATCCGAAATGCCCGGGTTATCTCAGGTGAGTTCACCCTCTGCGGTATGGGGCGTAACGGTGCGAATACCGCGACTGTTACCTTGATTGACAGCTTTTTCGAGTCCACTTCTTCGAATTTGGATAATAAACAGCACTGGGCATACGCGATGCGTCTGTTCGGCTCCGAGGTATTGATCGAGAATTGCGAGGTCAAGGGTATTCAGGGCGCTGTTTCAATCGAAGAGAATGCCAAGGCCGAGATTCGCAGCGGCAAGTTCTATACGGTCAATACCTCTGGACAGCAGGATGCCTTTTACGCGCTATATGTAAGCAGCAGCGCCGAAGTCACGATCACGGGCGGAGAATTTTCCGCTCCCAACGTCAGGACGGGATTGCAGATCGAAGGTACCAGTGCGGTCGTATCAGGCGACAATGACACCGGACGGCCGAGCGGAAGTGTGATTCTCAAAGGCGGCAAATTCAGCGGCAAGGCTTACAATCACGTAACCAATACCGTTTATGCTCCGGCTGCCGGATATCAATGGCAAGCAATAACAGACGGCGACAATTTGAAATGGGCTGTTGTCCCTGCCACCCGATAGCTGATCTCAGATATAAAACGAACGAAAGGTGTCGGAACGCCTTTCGATAAAACATAAACAATCCGCAGGAGCCTGACCGCTCCTGCGGGTACAAAGGAACACGAAACGAGTTCTATTAATAACATTTTTTTACAAACCACTGAGTTTCAACTTCTCCGGGGCTTCTCCGGGGCTTCTTCGGGGCTTCTTCGGGGGGGGGCTCTAAAAACCAATCAGTTATGAGAAAATTATTCCTATTGGCGGCGGGCCTTGCGATGACCCTGACCGCATGTCAGAAGGACGAGGTCTCTCCATCCGCAGGAGCGACCTCTCAGACGATTACCGTCTCTATTCCGCAAGGAGTACAGACCCGTGCCGCAGCGGCGGATTTCGGCGACGGCTCGCAGATCGACCGCTGCTTGCTCCAGATCTACCGGAACGGCCAGCCCTACGGGGAGCAGCAGACCGCAACGGTAACGGGCAACACCGCAACGTTCAACCTGCGGCTGGTGGCTCAGCAGAAGTATGACTTCGTATTCTGGGCCGACTGCTCGGAGGCCGGCTACGAGACCGATGACCTGAGCGCAATCACGCTGGGATCGGATGCAGACTACACCGGCAACGACGACAAGTTCGACGCCTTCTTCCTCTGCAAGAAAGACTACACGGTTACCGAGTCCTTCTCGGAGACGTTCACGCTCCGCCGTCCCTTCGGCCAGCTGAACGTGAAGACGCTCGACCTCGCGGCGATTCCCGACAACGCGGCCGACCTGAAACCCGCGAAGGTGAAAGTGAATTTCACGTCTCTTCCGAACACGTTCAACGCACTGACGGGCGAGGAAAGCGGCGAGGCTGCCGTGGAATACACGGCCGACGTGCTCAACGCCACCGGCGAGCTGACGGTGGACTACATCTGGGCGCCTGTCGAACAGGCTACGCTGGCCGACTTCAAGATGACGTTCCTCGATGCAGCAGGTAAAGAGATCTCGGCCAACAGCGATTTCAAGAGCATTCCCATCCGCCGCAACTACCGCACCATGGTATCGGGTAATCTGCTGACCAAGCAAGGCGATATCACCGTCGAGATCGATCCGAATTTCTACAAACCCGACATCACAGTTGTCACCACGGCGGAGGAACTGCATGCAGCGTTCGCCAACGGCGGCAGCGTCACCCTGTCGGAAGACGTGACGGTCGAAGCCCCGCTGGTCGTGGAAACCGGCAAGACAGTCGAGATCGACCTGAACGGCAAGGACATCATCAACACGACCTCGCTTCCTGATACAGATCCACGCTATGGCAACACCACCGTATTCGAAGTGAAAGGCGGCGCTACCCTGAATATCAAAGGCGACGGCAACATTAAGGCTATCGGAACCAAGCCCAACGAAGACGGCTACCGCATGGCCGTATATGCTTACGGCGATGCGAAGGTGAACATCTACGGCGGTAATTTTGTCAACGATCAGGACTATAATGACCATAATGCACAGCTCGACCTTATCTACGCGGATCAGCAGGCCGTTATCAACATCTACGGCGGTACGTTCGAGTCGAAGAGCGCCAACAACCGCGGTTATTGGGTGCTGAACCTGAAAGACGGCTCGGGTGCCGCCATCAACGTATACGGCGGTACGTTCATCAATTACGATCCGTCGAGTTCGATGACGGAAAATCCGGTGAAAAACTTCGTTGCGGAGGGCTACACGGCGATCAAGACCTCTGCCGAACCGGCTCCTAACGGAACTTACACGGTGGTGAAGGGTACGGAGGTAGCAGCGCCTGCGGATCTGGAATCAGCCTTGAAAAGCGGCGATATCGCCATCGTTTCGCGCAGTATGACTATCGATGATTCTCCCTATATCTCCTCGGTCGCTTCCGCCACCTTGTCTCTGAAAGAGGGTGCGGTATTGACAGCGCAGGAAGGCTCCGAATTGCAACAGTGCATCCAAGTGAGCAAATCGTGCAAAAAGATGGTTATTAGCGGAAAAGGCTTCATCGTCGGACCGAAAAACAGTACAGCCACAAACGTTGCAGGCATCTATAGCGGTTGCCCCGATCTGGTTATCGACGGCACCATTACCGTTGACGGCAGCAGCGGCAGCAAAGGGACCAATGCAGCGATCCGTATTGCGGAGGGCACTACGACGATCAAGGACGGATACTTCACCGTCGGTACGGATGCTTCCGGAATTGCCAACTCGTGTATTTTGGTAGCAACGGCACGCCCCTCTCAAAAAGCTCACCTGAAGATTTATGGCGGTGTATTCGAAACGAAGGGCAATCCCATCAACGGTTGGTATCCGGTCATCAACATTCAGGATGCCGACCGGAAAGCCGGCCGTGCCACGGTTGAAATTTACGGAGGAATCTTCATTAACTACAACCCCGCAACGGGCGACAACACGGGCGAAGCGGACGATACGTTTGTCGCTCCGGGCTACAAGTCGGTAGAAACGACCTACAACGGACAGCAGGCTTGGCAAGTAATACCCGAATAGTCTTAACCGGGACATAGCGTCGGAATATTTTTCGCGCAGAATAAGTAAAGGGACTGTATAACGAGTTTATACGGCCCCTTTTGTTAATGGCTTGAAGTCGGTCCGGAATCCGGAAACTCGGCCGACTCCGTAGCGACGTACCGGCACGGACCGACGGGCTTGCCATGGTGCGCAATCTCCTCCTCGCGACTCGCCTTGCGGTGGGCCTTGAAGTAGTCCTGCTGTGTGAATAGGATTGCAGCGAAAAGAGAAATACATAGTAGATTTGCTTCCTCTTATGCTGTATATTTTGTATTTAGTTAGATGATAGAAATCGTTGAAAATTCAGTTTAGTTTACTCTATTAGCCTATATGTAGGCAAAACCAAAGTAAACTAAATTTAGGTAAGCATATTTGCCTTTCCATATGCCTATGATTTGGTAGAAGTACTTACCTTTGCATAGTGCAAAAAGTTTCAATGAACGTATAATCTTAAAATGTACATTTGCCTATTTTCTCTTTTAACTGCAAAATTCGCTATAGATCACCAATCGATATTCTTGATGAGAGAGGTCAGTAGCGGGGAAAGTAGCTTTAAGAAACACTTTGTGTGCAACCAAGTGCAAGGGATGAAATCAAGTGTAAAGTAAAAACCAAAGAATCTCCTAAAATACCGATTTTGTTTCTATTCTGGTTCTTTTGCAAGGCGTTATAATTGTTATCTTATTAATATACAGCAGAATAAACAAAATAGCATTTACCAGATTTCGAACCAAGGCTGAAACTAATACACTTTCATCAAAAATATGTCATCGAATACTCGATGTTACAAAGATAACTATTATTTGAAAATTAGTGGTAACATCTTTATAATTTTTATATTTAATACGCTATAAATTAAATTACTCCATTCTCCCTCGCAACATTTCGCGAAGTCCGCACGAAATTCCGCATCGTCTTATCTCAAACCGAGCGTCCCTGCCAGCCGAAGGGCCAGCTCCGTATTGTCCAGTACGCCGTTAATCCGTTCGGCGCCTGTCCCGTACAGATAGACGGGCACCATCGCCGCCGTATGTCCGCCGGTGCTGAAACGGTACTCGATCCCGGCCTCCTCGTGCTCGAAATCGACATCGGCCGAAGGAATCGAAAGACCGCCCGTTTCGTGATCGGCCGTAACGACCACGAGCGTCCCAGGATGCCGGTCGGCGAAATCCATCGCAGCGGCAACCGCCCGGTCGAAATCACGCATCTCCGCCAGGACGCCTTCGGCATCGTTATCGTGAGCCCGCAGATCAATCTGGGATCCTTCGACCATCAGAATAAAGCCCCGGTCGCGCTCGCCGGCTTCTCGCGACAGAATCTCCAGCGCCTTGCGGATCGCCCGCTCCAGATAATCGCCCCGCCCCTCCGACATTTTCGGCAGGTGACCGTCGGCAAAGAATCCCATCACAGGTCCCCGGCTCAAGGTATCGAGCTGCGAGGGATCGGTCAGCACCCGGAAACCGCGATCCCGAAGGCGCTCGATGCCCGGTACACCGTCCTCCCGCTCCGACGTTTCGGCATACTTCAATCCGCCGCCGAAGGCCACCGTCAAGTCGCTTCCGGCCAGTTGATCGGAGATTCGCTGATACTGTCGCCGATAAGGCACATGGGCATAGAAAGCGCCGGGCGTAGCGTGTTGCAGAGTACTGGTAACGACGACTCCGGTCGGCATCCCGGCTCGGATCGCATCCGCCATAATCGACTCCGCAGCCGTCGAATCGGGCAGCACACCGAGCATACCGTTGCCGGTCTTATGTCCCGTCGCCAGCGCCGTACCGGCCGCTGCGGAGTCCGTCACCCGGTTGTTGGCTGAATAAGTAGTAATCAATGCGATGTTCTGCGCCCGGTCGAAAGCGGTCGTACCGTATCCCTCCTCGAGCATCAACATCGACACGTGACTCAATCCCATACCGTCCCCGATCAGATAGATCAGGTTCCGAACCGGCAACGTGTCGGCTGCGGGAACGATTTGCGACGGTCGAAGGTTCAGTTTACGGGCGACCTCCCCGCCTCCTATCCCGACGGCATAGGCCGCCGACAACAGGACGAGCATGGTAATTACAATTTTTTTCATAACAAATAATATATATTCTTTTGATGCCACTTTTCAAATTTACGCATTTCCGACACGCCGTTTCGAACTTTCTTTGTATTTTAGCAAAAATTTAACCTGATTATATAGCTCGATTACCGACCTGCTCCGGCTCGAAACCGACCGACATGCTTCGACGAAAAGTCGAAACTCTTCCCGGGAAGAAGGTCAGAACGAAACGACACCCCGCAGGATCGAGGGCTGCCTGCCGAGATCAACAAAAAACGGTCGTGGTACTCGAAATATATAACAGCCTAATTCAATACCAGCCATGGATGTTAAAATCGCTTCGGACTGGAAAGAGATTCTTTCCGAAGAGTTCGAAAAAACCCTATTTCCGAGAACTCACCGACTTCGTACGGCAAGAATACGCTTCCCGCCGGATATTCCCCAGAGGAAGCAACATTTTTCGTGCCTTCGACAAATGCCCGTTCGACAAACTCAAAGTGGTAATCATCGGACAGGACCCCTATCACGGCGAAGGACAGGCCAACGGACTCTGTTTCTCCGTGGCGGACGGCGTGCCGTTCCCACCCTCGCTGCAGAACATCTTCCAGGAAGTAGCCGACGACACCGGCTCGCCGATTCCCACGAGCGGCAACCTCGACCGCTGGGCCGAACAGGGCGTGCTGCTACTCAATGCCGTGCTGACGGTCCGGGCGCACGAAGCGGCCTCCCACGCAGGACACGGCTGGGAAACTTTCACCGATGCGGTCGTGCGGGCCATCGCCCAGCGCAAAACGGGGATCGTTTACATGCTGTGGGGAAGTTACGCCCAGCGCAAAGGCGCCATCGCCGATCCCCAGCGCAACTGCATCCTCAAAGCCGTCCATCCCTCCCCGCTGTCGGCCTACCGGGGATTTTTCGGCAGCAAACACTTTTCCCGGGCCAACGAATATCTGCAAAGCATCGGAAAGGCACCGATTTTGTGGTAAGCATAATAACTTCTAAAACCTGATTATACGCGTTAGAGTACCTCTCTGAAAGCACAGCGACCCAAGCCCTCTCCGAGAAGAGGATTTAGAAAGGGCTGCATTGCAAATGCGGGCACAGGCCGCGAATAGCGCCCCTCGAATTCAATGCTGCGACCGTCGGATAAGGATACATTGCAAAATATAATCGCCACCATAAAAATATGCTGCAACCACTTAAGATTACTCTCGTCATCTGTTACACGGTCCTGGCACTATCCGTAGCGGGGGTCCTGCTATCGGGCATATTGGGACGGCTCGAATGGCTGGCTCTTTGCGCCGTCTGTGCTCTCGCGTTGCTGTCCATCACCCTGGTCTTGGGTAAAAACCTGCGCATCCAGCGTATGATGACCGAAGACGAATATTCCGACGACAGGTAATCGCCCCGCACCGACTGTCACCGGCGACAATTGCAAAACAAAGTTCGGAAATGGAATAAAAAAGCCGGAACTTTTAGAAGTTCCGGCTTTATCATAAACGGGGTTCTCTACCCCAGATAAGATTTCAGCAACTTGCTGCGCGACGAGTGGCGCAGGCGGCGGATGGCCTTTTCCTTGATCTGGCGGACGCGTTCGCGCGTCAGGTCGAACTTCTCGCCGATCTCTTCGAGCGTCATTTCCGAACAGCCGATGCCGAAGAAATATTTGATGATATCCCGCTCGCGTTCGGTCAGCGTTTCCAAGGCACGATCCACCTCGGTCGAGAGCGACTCGTTAATCAACCCTCTGTCGGCATTGGGCGAATCGGGGTTCACCAGCACGTCGAGCAGCGAGTTGTCCTCGCCGTCGGCAAAAGGCGCATCCACCGAAACATGGCGGCCGGCGACACGCAGCGTATCGGTCACCTTCTCCTTGGGAAGCTCCAACTCATTCGCCAACTCCTCGGGCGAAGGGGTGCGCTCGTGCTCCTGCTCGAAACGGGCGAACGCCTTGTTGATCTTATTGAGCGACCCCACCTGGTTGAGCGGCAGGCGCACGATACGCGACTGCTCGGCCAGAGCTTGCAGGATCGACTGACGAATCCACCACACGGCATACGAAATAAACTTGAAACCCCGGGTTTCGTCGAACTTCTCCGCAGCCTTGATAAGACCGAGGTTTCCCTCGTTAATCAAGTCGGGCAGACTGAGGCCTTGATTCTGATACTGCTTGGCCACCGACACGACGAAACGCAGATTGGCTTTGGTGAGCTTCTCCAATGCCTCCTGGTCACCCTTCTTGATTCGCTGGGCAAGTTCCACCTCCTCCTCAACCGTAATGAGCTCCTCCTTGCCGATTTCCTGCAGGTACTTGTCCAAAGACGCGCTCTCACGGTTGGTGATGGACTTCGTAATTTTTAACTGACGCATATTTAATTTTATAAGAATATTCTTAAACTACGGCAATAAAAAACGGTAAAACATACCCGGCTTTCCTGGCGCTTCCCTATTCGACAAGCACATAGCTCGCCGAACGTCCGTCGGGATATACTCCGTCGATGCTGCGAACCTTATCGGTCATCCGCTGCATATCGGAGAGCGAACGCACGGACTTGTCGTTGATGTGGGTAATCACGAATCCCGGTCTTACCCGTGCCTTCGACAGAATACCGTTCGCCTTGATTGCCAGCACTTCCACACCGCCTCTGATCTCCAGTCGGCGACACAGACGTTCATCGGCCGTGGCGAACTTTCCACCCAAAACTTCCATCACATCGACGTCGTCCCGCGTGAGGAGTTCCGTCTTACCTGCTTTATTACGCAAGGTCACCTCGATTTGTTTCATCGAACCCGACCTTTTTATCATTAATTTTACCTTGTCGTTGGGACGGTGCTTGCCGATCTGCTCCTGAAGCGTCGCAGCCTCGTTCAACTCCACGCCATCGACCGAAAGAATTACATCTCCCTTGCGGATACCGGCCTGCGAGGCAGCGCCCCCTTCGGACACACTGGCGACATAAACGCCGCCCAACTCCTCGATACCCGTTTCCTCGCCCATCTGATCGATGAAATTCTGATCTATGGGGCGGAATGCCAGACCCAACAGAGCCCGCTGCACGACGCCGTACTCCTTGAGATCCACGACCACCTTGCGGACGATCGTCTCGGGGACGGCGAACGAATAACCGACATAGCTACCCGTCATCGTCTTGATTACGGTATTGATACCGACCAGTTCGCCGCGCGTATTGACCAACGCACCGCCCGAATTACCGGGATTGACGGCCGCATCCGTCTGGATAAACGACTCGATGCGGAATTCGCTCGGAATGACATCCAACTGACGCGCTTTGGCACTCACGATACCGGCCGTAATGGTCGATTGCAGGTTATAGGGCGATCCGATGGCCAGCACCCATTCGCCCAACCGGAGCGAATCCGAACTGCCGAAAGGCAACGTAGGCAGGTCCTCGGCCTCGATCTTCACCAGCGCCACATCCGTCGTGGGGTCGGTACCGATCACCTTGGCGTCGAACGTGCGGCCGTCGCTCAGCTTCACGCGAAGGCGCGTAGCCTCGTCCACCACATGGTTGTTGGTCACGATGTAACCGTCTGCGGAAATAATCACGCCGGATCCTCCGCCCCGACGCTCCTGTGTCGAAGGGCCGCGCCGGCCCTGCTGGGGAATACCGAAAAATTCGAAAAACGGATCGTACTGCCGCTCGGGAACTTCGATCTCCTGAACCACCTCGATATTCACGACGGCCTTGACAGCATTCTCGGCAGCATACGTAAGATCCGGATACTGCTCGGCCTGATACGAAGTGAAATGGGTTCCCGCCTGAGAAAAGGGGTCGTCAGACACTGCCCCGCTTTGCGGCGTAACAACATGCGTGCCGTTCTTTTCGGCCGGCGATAAAATACTCCAGGCGACGACACCGCCGGATGCGGCGCCTGCGGCAATCATACCTAATAATAACAATGCCTTTTTCATAATCCAATATTGAAATAATTTAACTGGTTTTATTACGGAGGCAATTTTATTCCATAGGCTGTTTCTGTTTGAGCGTTTCTATTTAGTTACAGAACGCCCAGAAAAGACGATTATTGTGTTTCCTGCTTTTAGACGTGTCGCGAAGCGAAAACTCCGCCGTCGGCACACAGAATAATTCACCCGAGCCCAAATCCTGAATCTGCCGACCTTGAACGTAACCCGATAGATACCAAGGCCCTATAAGACGGCACCTATTTTTCGTAAGATAATATGGGGAATAAGTTTTTATTCCCCGTTTTTTATGTTTACCTTTGCAGTCCTCGCCGATCGGCGGGGAATGTGGAAAGATTTGACTGATTGCAAACCACAATAAAAAATAGCTAAAACAGCTTTTTTATTCCAGCAGCCAATTTTTCCCCATTTTATACGTTTAACTTCCAAAAAAAATGTAAAATGGGATTTTTATTTACGTCGGAGTCCGTGTCCGAAGGACACCCCGACAAAGTTTCGGATCAGATTTCCGATGCCATTCTCGACGAATTCCTTCGTCACGACCCCAACTCCAAAGTAGCCTGCGAAACGCTCTGTACCACCGGTCTGGTTGTCGTCGCGGGCGAAGTGCGTTCGAGCGCCTACGTCGATATCCAGCACGTAACACGCCGCGTAATCAACCGTATCGGTTATACCAAAAGCGAATATCAGTTCGACGGTAATTCCTGCGGCGTACTCTCCGCGATCCACGAACAGTCTCCGGACATTAACCAGGGTGTCGTGCGCGAGGCCGAAGAAGAACAAGGCGCGGGCGATCAGGGCATCATGTTCGGCTATGCCTGCAACGAAACGCGCGAGTACATGCCTGCGACGCTCATCCTCTCGCACGTCATCCTCAAGGAACTGGCCGTCATCCGCCGCGAAGGGCAGGTGATGACCTACCTGCGTCCCGACGCCAAGTCGCAGGTAACGATCGAATACGACGAACAGACGCACCGTCCGCTGCGCGTACATACCATCGTGGTTTCGACCCAGCACGACGATTTCATCCCCACGAGCAAGGGCGTCACCGAGAAGATGGCCGAAAAACGCATGCAGGAGAAGATCCGCGAGGACGTGCGCACGATCCTCATTCCACGCGTCAAGGCCCGTCTGGAACGCGCCAAGGATAAGTTGGCGCGACTGATCGGCGACGACTATATCCTGCACGTGAATCCCACGGGCAAGTTCGTCATCGGCGGCCCGCACGGAGATACGGGACTCACGGGCCGCAAGATCATCGTCGATAGCTACGGCGGACGCGGTGCCCACGGCGGCGGCGCCTTCTCGGGCAAGGACTCCTCGAAGGTGGACCGTTCGGCAGCTTACGCAGCCCGCTACATCGCCAAGAACATGGTGGCGGCCGGGATCGCGGACGAAATTCTCGTGGAGTTGAGCTATGCCATCGGGATCGCCGAACCGATCTCCGTCTTCGTCGATACGCACGGTGCGGTATGCAGCCGCAATCCGAAGCTCGCGGACATGACCGACGGGGAGATCGCCCGCCGTATCGCCAAGCTCTTCGACCTGCGTCCGGCAGCTATCGTAAAGAAATTCGGCCTCAAAAACCCGATCTTCGAAGCGACGGCATCCTACGGACATTTCGGCAACCGCCCCTACACCCGCAAGGAGAAAGTGTGGGAGGACGGCCGCGAGGTGGAGCGCGAGATCGAATTCTTCGGCTGGGAAAAGCTCGATGCCGTCGATCTGATCAAGCAAAAGTTCGGACTATAACGCGACCGACCGCACAAGTAAAAAGTCCCCGAAAAGGGGACTTTTTACTTGTCTGCATCCGTAGGCGAGCAGCGAATTCTTTCGAGTTCCTCAAACCGAAAAACAGTGCGCACGGACTCCGTTCCGTGCAAATCCGCGAACCGCCCGGCATATACTGCGAGGGCTGTGAACTATTCGTTCACAGCCCTCGCAGCCTTTTAATATGATTCAATTAACCCAATAACATACGATCCCTGTTCCTCAACTCCGCCGTAATGTCCTTCATTTCGCCGTCCGTCACCCGGTAAAGCCGCTGGTTCGTCGAAGCGGAATCCAAGCCTCCCAAATGTGCGACATACGGTCCCAGCTTGATATAATCAAAACTGCGCGGGTCGATACCTGCGGCCAATTCAGAACGCCCCGAATACCAGCCTGTCTTCAGCCGGCCCTCGGTCGCAGCCCGCACACAGGCGCTCCAATGCGCGACATCGCCGGGCGCTGCATCGCCTCCCATAAAACAAACGCAGGTAATCGCATTTCCGTATCCCGACAACAAACTATTCAGCAAATTATCGTCCAGCGGCTCCCCGACCTCTTCCCACAGATGGGGACTGTGACACCCGGCGCACCGGTTCGGACACCCCGAAAGATTCAGAGCGAGGGTCACTTCGCCCGGAATCTCCTGGAACACCACATCAAAGCTGGCCAGGCGTAGCATAGTGACGACGCGCGGCCTCCTGCTGCCGAGCTTGAGAGAAGTTGCTGACACGCTTCATATAACCGATGATACGGGTCAGATAATCGAGATTCCTGCCGTTGCATTTCGGACACGCCTTGAGGTTGCGCTTGTCGATATGCCCGCAATCGTTGCAGACCGTATTCGGGATGTTGAACGTGAAATAGTTGCATCCCTCCTGCGAAGCCACGCGCAACAGGTGGCGGTACTGCTCCCGGCTCAAATGTTCCTGCAGGTTCATGTGCAGGGCCGAGCCGCCCGTGAGGTGCTCGATGTATTTGCGGCCGTGCAGTCGGAACTTGTCCACGATGTTGAGCGATTCGTCCTCGACGATGTAAAAATAGCTGTTGTAACAGTCGCGCCCCACCTTGTAGCCGTCGCGCTTGTCCCATTTGGCATGTTTCACTCCCACGTTCTCCGCCGGAATCATCTCGCAGTTGAACATCACCTCCTTCGAGCGGTACTTCTTGTTGTACTTTTCGATCATTCCGAGAATTTCCTGTGTAAAACGTTCGTAATCGGGATTGTCGTTGATCGGAATGCCGAGAAATTCGGCTGCTTCGACCAGTCCGTTCACACCGATAGTGAGGTACTGGCGCGACATATTGATATAGCCCGCATCGAACAGGGGCAGCATCCCCTTCGACTGCATGTATTTCAGGTTCTCGTTGTAGGCCAACTGCACCTTGTGCACCAGATCGACCACCTCCTCGAGGAAGAACTGATAGGGCATACCCTTACGTGCGGCGTACTGGATGCAACGGTTCAGGTTGATCGTCAGCACGCTCTTCGAGCCGGTCGATACGCCTCCGGCGCCGAGCGTGTAGCTGAACCCGTTGTCCTGAATTTCGTTGCGCAGGCGGCAGCAGCTCGAAAGCGAATCGGCATTGTCGCTCATGTAGGTAAAGAACGAATGTCCCTCGGCATACATTTCGGCCGTGAAATCGCCCCACTCCTTGTCCTTCACGTCACCGTTTTCCGTGAGTAAAGCCATCGTTTCGACCGGGAAGGTCAGCACGGTGCGGGTCCGTTCGCGGTTGAACCACTTCATGAAACGCTTTTGCAGCCAGCTGAGCGACTCCCAGTCGGGCTTGCTGCCGTCGGGGAAGAGGAAATTTCCGAACAGGCTCTCGAAATAGTAGCGGTCGTAGTAAGCAACGTTCCAGAACACGGCCTGGAAATTCCGCGCTCCGGTCGGCTGGTTGATCGAATAGACGATCTGTTCGAAACAGTCGGTGATGACCTTGTCGATCGTGCGCCGTTTCTTCGAGAGATCGACCACCTCGTCCGCCCGTTTGAAATAGTCGGTGCCGTACTCCTGGCCGATGAAATAGTTCATATACATCAGAAATTCGGGTGTGGCGCAGGCGCCGCTGAGCATACTCGACACGATAAAAACCATATTCACGAAGCCGCCGCAGAATGACTTGAGGTTGGTCGGGGCTTTCGAATTGCCCCCGATCGAAATCGTTCCTCCGATGAGCCAGGGATACATCGTAATCGAAGCGCAATAGTTGGCCAGCGAAGTTTCGTCGTTTTTGTAGATGAAATGGTCGTTCAGCATCTCGATATACTTGTCCGCCAACTCCTTGCCGTATATCTCCTTGAGGCGGTCGGTGAGCATGCGGCGGTTCAGACGGATGAAATTCGATTTGGGCAGCTCGCCGATGAGCGTAGCCATGTTCTTGTTCTCCACGTTGGCATTGGCGTCGAACTTGCTTCCTGTCGCGGCGTTCGAAGCATCGCAGTACTCCATGAGGAACTGCAACTTGTCGCGCACCTCCCGATCCTCGGTATGCCGCTGGCGATAAAGCATATAAGCCTTGGCTACCGTGTAGTAACGCTCGGCCATGAGCGCGACCTCCACCTGGTTCTGGATCTCCTCGACCGAGATGCCGTCGGTCACGCTGACCCGGCTCAGGATGTTGGTGATCACGTCCTGCGTAGCGAAACTCCCGACCGAAAGGAATGCCTTGGCGATCGCCCGCTGAATCTTCTCCATCGAAAACGCCTCCCGCGTTCCGTCCCTCTTGACAATGAATGTTTCCATAACGATTAAACTTCTCCTCAAATATTATATTATTATACTCATACTTTCAACGCTCGAATTCCCCACACCGATAACTCCACCGACGGAAATTCGGCCGATTCCGACCCGGCTCGACGGCAACAAATATCAGCCGCCGGGCTTTCTCCGCAGAAACACGACAAGCCGCACGTTCCGAGCCATACCGTACGCCTTCGTCGGCCAGATCGGTGTCGTCCGATCCGACGACTTTTTACCGACCCTTCGGAAAAACCGAAATACACCTCTTCTGAACGACGGATTCGCAGCGATCCGACCCGATACAACACAGGCAGGAATGGAATTTACAGAACCGGCAATAGATACGACGAAGCATCCGAAACCGTTCCGACGCTTTTCACCCGAAAGCAACGAATCTCGTCCCGGTACGGCAGGTCTTCTGACTTGTTCCGGACGGCACGCCTTCCCGGCCCGAACGGCCAGTGGCTGAGAGAATGTACCGCCCAAAAGAAACTTACAGCTACGGGGATAGTTCCTGACTTTCACAGGATTCCCTTTTAATCCCGGTGGATTCGCCCTCCACATCGGGAACCGATACCGAAAACAAATATAGGGTTTAATCGCATTCGATGGTCCGCCCCTCCGGCATTTTATGGAAAAGTTATCAACAATAACAGGAAAAGGCCGCCCCAAGGCACTCTGTCCATGATCCGATTTCAAAGCTGCACCCGTTCTTCCCCGAACATCGCCGGACAAGTCTTCGGGAAACCCGACGGGTGCAAAAAACAGCGGAAAGACCCGTGAAAAAATCAACGGGAGAACGACGGAACAAACAGAAGACAGGCCCGGACGCCTATCGGCATCCGGGCCTGTCTTCTATCCGTTTTACAACCGGCTTATTTACCGATCAACTTCTTCACCTCTTCATATACCGTCTGGCCGTTGTAACCGAACTTCTCGTCGAGGACCTTGTAGGGTGCCGAATAACCGAAGTGATCCAGACCGTGAATCATACCGTTTTCACCTACCAGTCCCAGCAATGTCACGGGCAGACCCGACGTAAGGCCGTAACGCACCACACCCTGTGGCAGAACGGTCTGCTGATAGGATTTGGGCTGGTCGCGGAAAAGTCCTTCGCTCGGCACGCTCACGATACGGACCGCGATTCCCTCCTTCGAAAGCAACTCGGCACCTTCGACCAGCGTAGCGACTTCGGAACCCGAAGCGAGCATCACCACAGCCGGTTTGGCGGCATCGACTACGATATAGGCGCCTTTCGAAAGCTGGGCAGCCTCCTCACGGCGGCTGTGATTGAGTGCGGGCAGATTCTTAATATTTTGCCGCGACAGGATCAGCGCGACGGGACGATGCTCCTCGATCGCCAATTTCCAAGCTGTAACGGTTTCCTCGCCGTCGGCCGGACGCAGCACCAACATAGAACGCTCCCCCCGGTGATTCTTCAAATGTTCCATCAGACGGATCTGAGCCTCGTGCTCGACGGGCTGGTGCGTCGGACCGTCCTCGCCCACACGGAACGAGTCGTGCGTCCAGATATAGATTACATGCAGGTGCATCAGGGCAGCCAGACGCACGGCGGGTTTCATATAGTCCGAGAAGACGAAGAACGTACCGCACGCCGGAATCACGCCCCCATGCAGCGCCATACCGTTGGCGATGCAGGCCATCGTCAGCTCCGAAACGCCTGCCTGGAAAAACTTGCCCGAAAAATCACCCTTCGAGAAGGCTTTGGTTTTCTTGAGGTAGCCGTCCGTCTTGTCCGAATTGCAGAGGTCGGCCGAGGCGACGATCATATTTTCGATCCGCTCCGCATAGAAGGAGAGCACCGAAGCCGAGGCGGCGCGGGTCGCACCGTCGGGTTTGATCTCGAGTCCCTTGTAGTCCATCTCCGGCACCTTACCCGAGAGGAAAAGATCGAGTTTGCGGGAGAGCTCCTTGTGCTCGGAACGCCACGTCTTCTCCCTCTCGCGCTGCGTGCGCACCCATTCACGAAGCTCTTCGCGGCGGGCGTCGAACACCTTGCCGCTCTCGGAGAAGATCTTGAACGGATCCTCCGCATCGCCGCCCAGGTTGCGGACGGTAGCGGCGAAATCGGCTCCGGCAGCCGTCAGCGGCTGACCGTGCGTCGAAACCTTGTCCTCGAAGCTCGATCCGTCGGCCGCAACCGCACCCTTGCCCATGACCGTACGGCCGATGATAAGCGTCGGACGCTCCTTTTCGGCATTGGCAGCGGTAAGAGCTTCGCGGATCTGCTCTACGTCATGGCCGTCGATGGTGATGACGTTCCAGCCCCACGCCTCGTATTTCATCGCTACGTTCTCGGTATCCACCTCATCGACCTTGGTCGAAAGCTGAACGTTGTTCGAGTCGTAGTACATGATCAGATTGTTCATCCCCAAGTGGCCGGCGATGCGGCCCACGCCCTGCGACACCTCCTCCTCGATACCGCCGTCGGAGATGTAGGCATAGGTCTTGTGGGACTGCCACTCCCCGAAACGAGCCGCGAGGAACCGCTCGGCGATCGCGGCGCCCAGCGCCATGGCATGCCCCTGGCCCAGAGGACCCGACGTATTCTCCACACCGTGCAGCACGTCCACTTCGGGATGGCCCGGCGTGACGCTGCCCCACTGCCGCAGGTTACGCAAATCCTCCACCGTATAGGTTCCGGCCAGCGCGAGAGTCGAGTAGAGCATCGGCGACATGTGTCCCGGATCGAGGAAGAAACGGTCCCGGAAAGGATAATCCATCTGATCCGGATCGTAGCGGAGGAATTCGGTGTAAAGTACTGCCATGAAGTCCGCGCCGCCCATTGCGCCGCCGGGATGTCCCGATTTGGCTTTCTCGACCATCGCTGCAGACAGGATACGGATGTTGTCTGCAACGCGCGTGAGTTCGGATTTAGTAACCATAAGAGATTGTATGCTTTTATATTTTTATGTATTGGCCTCACAGCCCGGGCCGACATTCGGCGCCCATCCCGGACGAATCGGCCGAATATGCACAACTCGGCCCGTTACCGGCAGAAAATATATGGAAACGAAGGACGAAGCCGAAGATCTTCCTTCTTTCCTCATTCTGCTCGTTCGGATCGAACGAGCGCGACTGCACACCGGTCCCCCGCCGCAGTCCCGCGTTCGGTGGTACAAATTTAATACAAATCCGGTCTATCCGACCTGCTTGAGCGCCAAAAATTTCTTCTTTTCGAACTTTTCCCGGGCATAAGGCAAGGTCACTTCGAAGCGACGCTCTCCCGAAGAGGGGATATCGAACATCGTGTCCATCATGATCGCTTCGCAGATCGAACGCAATCCCCGGGCACCGAGCCGGTACTCGATGGCTTTATCGACGATATAGTCCAACACCTCGTCGTCGAACACGAGCTTCACGCCGTCCATCTCGAACAGCTTTTCATACTGCTTGATGATGGCATTTTTGGGCTGCGTGAGGATCGAACGCAGGGCCTCGCGGCCGAGCGGCTGCATGTAGGTCAGCACCGGCAGGCGGCCCACCAGTTCGGGAATCAGACCGAACGACCTGAGGTCCTGCGGCATAAGGTATTGCATGAGGTTGTTGCGGTCCACGGAATCGGCATTCATCCGTCCGTAACCCATCGCCCGGGTGTTGAGCCGCTGGGCGATCTTGCGCTCGATGCCGTCGAACGCACCTCCGCAGATGAAGAGAATGTTGCGCGTGTCGACCTGTATGAATTTCTGGTCGGGATGCTTGCGCCCGCCCTGCGGCGGAACGTTGACCACCGTGCCTTCCAGAATCTTCAGCAAAGCCTGCTGCACTCCTTCGCCCGATACGTCGCGCGTAAGCGACGGATTGTCGCTCTTGCGGGCGATCTTGTCGATTTCGTCGATGAAGACAATTCCCCGCTGGGCCAGCTCCACGTCGTAGGAAGCCACCTGCAACAGCCGCGAGAGAATACTCTCGACATCCTCGCCCACGTATCCCGCCTCGGTAAGTACCGTAGCGTCCACGATGGTGAAGGGCACGTTCAGCAATTTGGCGATCGTGCGGGCCATCAGCGTCTTGCCGGTACCCGTCGGGCCGACCAGCAGAATGTTCGACTTGTCGAGCTCCACTTCGCTCGCCTCGCCCGAAGCATGCAGCAGCCGCTTGTAGTGATTATATACGGCCACCGACATATAGCGTTTGGCATCGTCCTGCCCGATCACGTACTGATCCAGAAACTCCTTGATTTCATTGGGCTTGAGCAAATCCTCGAATTTCAACGAAGTATTCTTTTGCTCCTTGCGACGGGATGCGGCTTCGTCATGCAGCACATCGTTTTCGATGAGCATCTGGTATCCTTTCGCAATACATTTGCTGCAAATATTGCAACCCTTGGACGAACTCAACAGGATCGCACCGTCGCGGCGTTTGGCCCCGCAGAACGAACACGCATCGCTCTCGTTGCCGTAAAGGTCTTCTCCGTAATTTTTAGCCATAGGTCTTTAGTTTTCCTTCGAATTTCGTTCTCGTTCCCGGTCGAACTTTCGGACGAGCCTCTGCCGGGATAAAGTCGAAAACAAACTCCCGTCATCATCTCTACCCGGCCGTCGATCGGCCTCGTTCCGACGTCGCACACCGGAAATATCGAACCGGGTTCTTCATTTATTCCGCTCGGCCTATCGAGCGCCCCGCTCTGCCTCCGCTGATCGGAAACGATGCATTTTCTCTCCCGAAATCGACCGTCCCCTGCAGATTGAAACAGAAATATTATCCCCGCTTGGTCAGCACCTCGTCGATCAGCCCGTACTCCTTGGCCTCCCGGGCCGACAGCCAATAATCGCGGTCGGCATCCTTTTCGATCTTCTCGATCGGAGCGCCCGAATGGGCCGCAATGATCTCGTACAGCTCCTGCTTGGTCTTGCGGATCTCGCGGGCCGTGATCTCGATATCCGACGCCTGCCCCTGGGCCCCGCCCAGCGGCTGATGGATCATCACCCGCGAATGAGGCAGCGCCGAGCGCTTGCCCGCAGCACCGGCGGTCAGCAGCACGGCCCCCATCGAAGCGGCCAGCCCCGTGCAGATGGTCGCCACATCGGGCTGCACCAGTTGCATCGTATCGTAGATTCCCAGACCGGCCGTCACCGATCCGCCCGGGGAATTGATGTAAATCTGAATGTCCTTTTCCGGATCGGCCGACTCCAGGAACAGCAGCTGCGCCTGGATGATATTGGCTGCATCGTCGTAGATCGGAGCCCCCAGAAAGATGATGCGATCCATCATCAAACGCGAAAAGACGTCCATCGTCGCCACGTTCAACTGGCGCTCCTCGATGATCGTCGGCGACACGTAGGCCGCGTACTGCGAGCGGAAATCATGCAGTTTCAGACTATTGATACCGCAATGCCGGGTGGCGTATTTTTCAAATTCATTCATAACCGAACAGTTTGCAAGTTAATAAAAACATCGGAAGCCGGTTCAAAAATTTTTCCGCGACTTGCCTCCGGTCCTCCTCGATTTCCCGTATCGGACCCACGCACGGTGCAGGCGAATCCGACAAAAAAAGAGGAAGAGAAACAAAAAACAGAATACGACTACTTAAACAGACTTTGAGGGAGTGATTGCAAAAATCAAACCCTCAAAGCTCTGATCGGATACCAATTTTCCGCTGTTTCTTAAATCTCCTTGGCCAGTTTTGCGAACTCCTCGGCAGAAACGGCCTTTTCGGTCACCTTGATCTTGGATTTCACGTCCTCGACCACCTTCATCTCATACAGCTTCTCGTAGATCTTCTGTCCCTGCTCACGGTCCTCGAGAATCTTCTTGGCGTAATTGGCCAGCATATCTTCCGGAGCCGTCGGCAGTCCGTATTGAGCGAACTGAGCCTGTGCCAACGCCTTGGCCTCTGCAGTAGCCTCCTCGGGAGTTACCGTGAGGTTATCCTGCTTGATGAAATATTTCTGGAGGTAATTCCAGGTGAACAATTTCACGAAAGCGTCGAAATCCTTCTCTATCTCCTCCTTGGTGAACTTGCCTTCGTTGATGACGTACAACCAGCGCTTGAGGAACTCGACCGGCATGGTCAACCCGGCTTTCTTCAGCAGGAAATCGCGCAACTGCAACGTAAAGAGATAGTCGCTCTCGCGGCGCAGCTCCTTCGAAATTTCGGCATCGACGAACGCCTCGAACTCCTCGGCGGTTTTGACGTTGCCCGCAGGGAAAGCCATCTTGAAGAACTCCTCGTTCAGCTCCGGCTCCACGAATTTGCGGATCTTGGTGATTTCGAGCGAAAATTCGGGTTTGATACCCTCCAATTCGTTCTCCTTGACCTGCAATACGGCGGCACGTTGCGCCGGAGTCTTGTAAAGTTCATTGACATCGACCTGCGTCTTGAACCCGACCTTCTTGCCGATGAAAGGCTTGCGCTCCTCCTCGTTCATCGAAATCAGTCCGACGTAAGCGCCCTCGATCTTCATATCGCCGTTGTCGAGCGTCACCTCCAGCGCTTCGTCCGCCGTCACCTTGTCGGTATCCACCAGACGGCCGAAACGACGCAGGAAATTGCTGCGGTAATCGTCGTGCATCTTCTTATCGACCTTGATCGTGTAGTAGGTCATCTTATCTTTCGCCGACAGCTCGAGTTTCACCTCGGGAGCTTCGCCGATCTCGAAGATGAATTCAAATTCGGTCCCGTTCTCGAAATCGAAGTCGCCCTGCTCCTCCGAAGGGATCACGTCACCGACATAATCGATCTTCTGCTCCTGCAGATAGTTGAACGCTGCTTCCGAAGCCTGGCGGTAAGCCTGCTCCGCAAGCACGCCCTTGCCGTACATCTTCTTGATCACGCCCATCGGCACCATACCGGGACGGAAGCCCGGAATATTGGCCTTGCGTTTGTACTCACGCAGGGATTTTTCGACCGCATCGCCGTAATCCTTCTCGCCTACGGTCACCTTGATGAGCGAGTTATTCTGCTCGCGCTGTTCTCTTACGATATTCATATTTCAGTTGTTTTATACGTTACATTTCGGGTCGGCAAAAGTACAAAATAATTCATTAGCAAGCAACAAACACCCGATAAATATCTCCGCACCGATCCGTTTTTCTTTCAGAAAGGGCTTCGGGGAAAAGCACCCGGACCGGCAGCCCCTCCGATCCGTAATTCGGGCGCCGAAATCGACGTCTTTTTCCGAAAAATAGCTATCTTTGTTGCCTATTATAATAAGGACATACCGGCTATAAACGGCCAACGCCGCAGCCGGACAGCATACAAACGATACGGAATCCAATGACAAAAATCGCATGGATCGGACTGCTGGCGATGACGCTGGCCGCCTGCTCGGGACGCACGAAAACCCTCCGAACGGAAACCCCGGCCGCTACCCCCGCCGCGCCGCGCACCTACACCTACCGGGTCATCGAAAGCTATCCCCATTCGACCGACAGCTACACGCAGGGGCTCCTGTTCGCAGACGGAGTGATGTGGGAAGGTACGGGCGAATACGGACACTCCCGCCTGCAGCGCATCGACCTCGAAACAGGACGCACGGACGTAGTGGCTACGCTGCCCCGCAGCGAATTCGGCGAAGGCATCGCGCTGCTCGACGGCAAGATCTACCAACTGACCTGGGAAAACAACAAAGCCTACGTCTATGACGCGGCGACGGGTCGGCAGCTCCGCACTTTCGCCTATGCGGGCGAAGGATGGGGCCTCACGACCGACGGCGAGCGGCTCTATATGAGCGACGGCAGCGAATACCTGCGCATCCTCGATCCGGAAACCTTTCGGGTGCAACGCAGCGTGCCGGTCACCTTCCGGGGTGCCCCGGTACAACTGCTCAACGAACTGGAGTGGATCGACGGGAAGATCTGGGCCAACGTCTATGTCACCGACCAGATCGTCATCATCGACCCCGCCAGCGGCATCGTCGAAGGGGTCATCGACCTGCGCGGCCTGCTCCCGGACGAAGAGATCGCCCCGGATACCGACGTACTGAACGGCATCGCCTACGACGCGGCCTCGGAACGTATCTTCGTGACAGGCAAAAGATGGAGCAAACTCTTCGAAATCGAAATCATACCCCAATAAAATACCACACGACGTGACAAAAAACCGCGACATACGACACGAACTCGAACACCGCATCCTGCTGCTCGACGGCGGATTCGGCACGATGATACAGCAATACGGCCTGGACGAAGCCGACTACCGGGGCAAGGAGTTCGCCGCGAGCGAAAAACTTCTCAGAGGCTGCAACGACCTGCTGAACCTCACCCGTCCGGAAACAATCCGCGAAATCCACGAGAAATACCTCCAGGCCGGATCGGACGTAATTACGTCCAACACGTTCAACGCCAACTCCATTTCGCTGGCCGACTACGGACTGGCAGCGGAGGCGTACCGCATCAACCGGGCCGGCGCAGCCATCGCCCGCGAAGCGGCGGACGCCTTCACCGCCCGCAATCCGCAGAAGCCCCGCTTCGTGGGCGGCTCGATGGGCCCGACGAGCCATACGCTGTCGATGTCGGCGGACGTGGACAACCCCGGCGCCCGGGCTTTCACTTTCGAACAGCTCTCGCAGGCGTACTACGATCAGGCTCGGGGCCTGATGGACGGCGGCGCCGACCTGCTGATGCTCGAAACCGTCTTCGATGCGCTGAACGCCAAGGCAGCGATCTTCGCCATCGAAACCCTCTTCGCAGAACGCGGCATGCGACTGCCGGTCATCGTCTCCGGCACACTCACCTCGTCGGGCCGCACCCTGGCGGGACAAACCATCGAAGCCTTCTACACCTCCGTCGCACACGCCGAACCGCTGGCCGTGAGCCTCAACTGCTCGTTCGGCGCCAAGGCCCTGCTGCCCTACCTGGAGCGGCTGGCCGCTGTTTCGGAATTCCGCGTGGCGGTCTATCCCAATGCGGGTCTGCCGAACGTCATGGGCGGCTACGACGAGACGCCCGCGATGTTCGCCGCCGACGTAGAGGAATACATGCGGCGCGGCCTGGTCAATCTGGTGGGCGGCTGCTGCGGCACCACGCCCCTGCACATCTTCGAACTGGCGAAGATCGTGAACAACTACACGCCCCGCCCCCTGCCGCAGCGGCGGCACGTGACCTGCCTGAGCGGGCTGGAACAGCTTCGGATCGTACCCGAAGCCAACTTCGTCAATGTCGGCGAGCGCACCAACGTCGCCGGCTCGGCCAAGTTCGCGCGGCTGATCCGCGAAAAAAATTACGAGGAAGCTCTCTCGGTGGCCCGCGCCCAAGTCGAAGCGGGCGCCAATATCGTCGATGTCTGCATGGACGACGGCCTGATCGACGGTCCCGAAGCCATGCGCGACTTCCTCAACCTGATGGGTTCGGAACCGGAAATCTCCGCAGTACCCGTCATGATCGACTCTTCGAAATGGGAGGTGCTCGAAACGGGGCTCCGGGTGGTGCAGGGCAAGAGCGTCGTCAATTCCATCTCCCTGAAGGAGGGCGAGCAGGAATTTCTGCACCGCGCCCGCCTCATCCGCCGTTACGGAGCCGCCGCCGTGGTGATGCTCTTCGACGAGCAGGGACAGGCAGACACCTATGCCCGCAAGATCGACGTGGCGCAGCGAGCCTACAAGCTTCTCACCGACGACGGATTCCCCGCCGAAGACATCATCTTCGACCCCAACATCCTCGCGGTGGCCACCGGTATCGAAGCCCACGACGCCTACGCCCGGGACTTCATCGAAGCCGTCCGCTGGATCAAGCGAAACCTGCCCCACGCCAAGATTTCGGGCGGCGTGTCGAATCTATCGTTCGCCTTCCGGGGCAACAACGCCGTGCGCGAGGCCATGCATTCGGTGTTTCTCTACCACGCCATCCAAGCGGGTATGGACATGGCGATCGTCAATCCCCAAATGCTGCAAATCTACAGCGACATCGAACCGGAACTGCTCGAACGGGTCGAGGATGTTATCCTCTGCCGCCGCGCAGACGCCGCCGAACGCCTCACGGAATACGCCTCGCAATTCACCAAAACCGGCGCGACGCAGACGCAGCATACCGACGCCTGGCGCTCGGAGCCGCTCGGCAAGCGCATCGAATACGCCATGCTCAAGGGCGTGGCCGACTACATCGAGCAGGACGCGCTCGAAGGCTACCGCACGCTGGGTTCGCCCCTGGCAGTGATCGACCGGCTGCTGATGCCGGCCATGGAGGTCGTAGGCAATCTGTTCGGGCAGGGCAAAATGTTCCTGCCGCAAGTGGTCAAGACCGCCCGCGTGATGAAAAAAGCCGTCGCCGTATTGACTCCCTACATCGAGCAAGGCTCCGAAGCGAACGCCAAGAGCGCCGGCAAGGTGCTGGTGGCTACCGTGAAAGGCGATGTACACGACATCGGCAAGAACATCGTGGCGGTAGTCATGGCCTGCAACGGCTACACGATCCGCGACCTGGGCGTGATGGTCGAATGTCCCCGCATCATCGACGAAGCCGTCGCCTGGGGCGCCGACGCGATCTGCTTGAGCGGACTGATTACCCCTTCGCTCGAGGAGATGATCCACGTCTGCGAAGAGCTGGAACGCCGGGGGCTGCGAATTCCGGTACTGATCGGCGGTGCGACCACTTCGGACGTACACACCGCCGTAAAAATAGCTCCGACCTACTCGGGCCCGGTGATCCATGCCGACAACGCCAGCCGCAACAACAAAATCCTCGGCGAACTGCTCGGTCCCGGCCGGGAGGAGTATCTGGTTCGCGTGCGCGAGGAGCAACAGGCCCTGCGCGACCAATACCGCCGCCGCGAGGAGATCCGCACGATCCTCCCCTTCGGCCAGGTGCGCAAGCTGCGCGTCCCGAAACCCGCGTCCGAGATCGCCGTTCCGGCACACACGGGACGGCTGGTGTTCCCGGACGTGAGCATCGCCGACGTGGAGCCGCTGATCGACTGGAACTTCTTCTTCCCGGCGTGGGGACTCAAGGGCCGCGTACCGGAGATCTTCGAAAACCCCGAACACGGCGCCGAAGCCCGCAAGCTCTACGACGACGCGCAAAAGATGCTGGCCCGCATCCGCGAAGAAAAACTCCTCACCCTTCAGGGCGTAGCGGGCATCTTCGAAGCCGTCAGCCGGGGCGACGACATCGTGGTCACCGGCCCGAAAGACAAGAAATACATCCTGCCGATGCTGCGCAGCCAGGCCCCGGTCCGGGAAGCCCAGGCCCGCTGTCTGGCCGATTTCATCGCCGACGAAAAGGCAGGCAGAACCGACTATATCGGGGCCTTCGCCCTCACGGGCGGCATAGGGCTCAAGGAGCTGACCGAAAAGTTCCGCGCGGAGGGCGACGACTACAACGCCATCCTCTCGAAGCTGCTGGCCGACCGCCTGACCGAAGCTCTCTGCGAATGGGTGCATATCTTCATCCGCCGCCAGATGTGGGGGTACGAAACCGGTCCGGCGCTCACGCCCGAACAGATCATCCGCGGCAAATACCGGGGCCGGCGCATGGCCTTCGGCTACCCGGCCTGTCCCGACCACTCGCTCAAACGCGAGGTCTTCGACCTGCTGGCCGCCGACAAGACGACCGCCATGCGCCTGAACGACAACTATATGATTACGCCCGAGGAGGCGCTCTGCGGCCTGTTCTTCGCCGACGCCGAATATTTCTCCGTCGGACGAATCGACCGAGAACAACTGGCCGACTACTCCGCACGCCGCGACATGGACACAGAAACGATCGAAAAACTGATACCCAATAACATCTGATGAATATTACGGATCTCATACAGGGCGCTGTCGCTTCGCGCACGACCCGTTTCGCCTTCGAGCTGCTTCCGCCCCTGAAGGGGGACGGCACGCGCAGCGTCTTCGGAGCCATCGACCCGCTGATGGATTTCAACCCGGCCTACATCAACGTCACATTCCACCGCGAAGCCCTCAAAGAGGACGTCCGCCCCGACGGAAGCCGCGAGTGGCACATCATGCGCCGCCGTCCGGGCACGGTCGGTATCTCGGCCGCGATCCGGCGCAAATACGACGTGGAGGTGGTTCCCCACCTGATCTGCGGCGGCTGGTCGAAATACGACATCGAGGATTCACTGATCGACATGGATTTCCTGGGGCTGCACAACGTGCTGGCGCTGCGGGGAGACAAGCGGCAGAACGAACCCCGCTTCGTCCCCTACGCCCAGGGACACGCCCACGCCGCCGACCTGGTGCGCCAGATCCAGGCCATGAACCGGGGAGAATTCATCGACGGCGAGGTCGAGGAGTGCCACCACTCCAAGTTCTCGGTAGGCGTGGCGGGCTATCCCGAAAAGCATTTCGAGGCGGCGAACGCCCAAAGCGACCTCCAGTACCTCAAGGAGAAGGTCGATGCGGGGGCCGACTACATCGTGACCCAGATGTTCTTCGACAACAGCAAGTACTTCGATTTCGTGGAGCGCTGCCGCAAGGCGGGCATCACGGTACCGATCATCCCGGGCATCAAGCCGATCTCGACGCCCAAGCACCTGGAGATCCTGCCCCGCACCTTCAGCGTCAGCCTGCCCGAGGAGTTGGTGAAGACCGTCCGGGCCTGCGGCGAGGACACACAGGCGGCCCGCGAGGTCGGGATAGAATGGGCGATCCACCAGGCCAAGGAGCTCAAGGCGGCCGGAGTGCCGATCATCCATTTCTACACGATGGGACGCACGGACAACATCCGCAAGATCGCCCGCAACGTATTCTAATTCCGAATAGGGCAAAGTAATTGCTATTAAACGCTTAACCATGACACCCGTAGAGTTTCGCCGCCACCTGCACCGCCATCCGGAGCTCTCGTTCCGCGAAACGGAGAGCGCCCGCTTCATCGCCGAAGCGCTCCGCAAGGCCGGCATCCCCTGCCGTCCGATCGCCGGAACCGGCGTACTGGCCAAAATCGAAGGACGCGGCGACCTGCGGCGGGCCGTCGTGCTGCGGGCCGACATCGACGCCCTGCCCATCCGCGAACAGAGCGGCGCGGCGTGGAGTTCCGAGAACGACGGAGTGATGCACGCCTGCGGGCACGACATCCACGCAGCGGTGCTCTACGGCACCCTGCTCCGGCTCTCCGCCGAGCGGAATTTCGAGGGTACTCTTTTCGGAATCTTCCAACCCGGAGAGGAATCGAATCCCGGCGGAGCCTCCAAAGTGCTGGCCGAAAACCCCTTCGAAGGCTATACGGTGCTGGCCGTCGTCGGCGAGCACGTCGAACCTGCGCTGGACGCGGGCACGCTGGGTTTCCGCGCGGGCAAGTACATGGCCTCCAACGACGAACTGCGCCTCACGCTCGAAGGCGCGGGCGGCCACGCGGCCATGCGTGCCGAACACCGCGACACGGTGAGCGCCGCCGCGCAACTGATCCTGCACCTCACGGCCCTGAACACGCCCGAACGGGTCGTTTCGATCGGCAAGGTCGAAGCTGCGGGCGCCACGAACGTCATCCCGGACCGGGTCTATATGGAGGGAACGATGCGTACCTTCGACGAACGGGAACGGGCCGAAGTGAAACGCAGGATCGAAGAACTCGCCGCCGCGAACGACGCCTCGTACGGCGTACGAACCCGGGTACACTTCACCCCCGGCTACCCGTGCGTGGTCAATGACCCGGAGTTGATCCGGCAGGCCGTCGCACTGGCCGAAACCGAAGGAATTCCCTTTCAAATGCTGCCCCTGCGCATGACTTCCGAAGATTTCGGCTTCTACGGCACCCGCTACCCGGCGATCTTCTACCGCCTGGGCGTCGGTCCCGGAGCCGGAAAACTGCATACATCCACCTTCAATCCCGACGAGGCGGCCATTCCGACCGGCATCCGGTTCATGGAACTCCTCGCCCGTAACTATTTCAACCGATGAATAAACTGAAAAATACGAAGAAGTCGGCCGCATTCGACCGCTCTTCGCTGATCATTAACCTGTTCCGGGAATTCCCGAACAACAAGTTCTCCCTCAAGCATCTGGCTTCGGCCTCGGGCGGCGCCACCAAGGAGGGCCGTCTTCGTACCCGTGAAATCATCACGGAACTGCTCGCCCAGGGCACTATCGAGGAGTGCGGGCAGGAAAAGTACCGTCTCAGCGGCAAGGAGCGTCCCCGTCAGGAGGGCATCGTACAGATGATCTCGACAGGAGCGATGTATATCCGCTCCGAGGAGTTCGAAAACGACGTATATGTCAGCCAGCGCAATTCGCTGAATGCTCTGGACGGCGACCGCGTGGAGTTCGTCATCACCCGCCGCTCCCACGCCGGGTCCCTCGAAGGCGAGATCACCCGCATCGTGGAGCGCAGCCGCAAGCAATACGTGGGCACGGCCGACGTGAGCGACCACGCCATCTTCGTCAAGATGGATCCCCGGCGCATGCCGATGGACGTCTATCTCTCCAAGCGGGACAACCCTAACGTACAGCACGGCGACAAAGTCGTGATCCGCATCACGGACTGGGCGCTGGGTTCCAAAAGCCCCGCCGGAGAGCTGGTCGAGGTATTGGGCCGCGCCGGAGAGAACAATACCGAGATGCACGCCATCCTGGCCGAATACGGCCTGCCCTACCATTTCGAGCAAAAGGTCGAAGATGCGGCCCAGGCCATTCCTTCGACGATCACCAAAGCCGATTATGCCGCCCGGCGCGACTTCCGCAAGATAACGACCTTCACCATCGACCCGGCGGACGCCAAGGACTTCGACGACGCCCTCTCGATCCGCAAGATCGAAGACGGCGTGTGGGAGGTGGGCGTACATATCGCCGACGTGACCCACTACGTTCAACCCCGCTCGGTGATCGACACCGAAGCCGAGGAGCGCGGCACGTCGGTCTATCTGGTCGATCGTACGATTCCGATGCTGCCCGAAAAATTGAGCAACGAACTTTGCTCGCTGCGCCCCGACGAAGAGAGTCTCTGCTTCTCGGCGGTCTTCACGCTCAACGAGGAAGCCGAAGTACTGGACAAATGGTTCGGCCGCACGGTCATCCTCTCCGACCGCCGCTTCACCTACGAGGAGGCGCAGCAGATCATCGAAACCGGCAAGGGCGACTTCGCCGAAGAGGTGCTGACGCTCAACCGTCTGGCCCAGCGGATGCGCAAAACACGCTTCAAGCGCGGAGCCGTGAGCTTCCAGCGCGAAGAAGCCAAGTTCAAACTCGACGCCGAAGGCAAACCGCTGGGCGTCTATTTCAAGGAGCAAAAGGAGGCCAACCAGCTCATCGAAGAGTTCATGCTGCTGGCCAACAAACAGGTCGCCGAATTCTGCGGACATCACAAAGTGAACGGCCGTGCCGTTCGGCGTACGATGGTTTACCGCGTACACGACGTTCCGAACGAGGAGAAGCTCGAAAAGTTCCGGACCTTCGTTCTGCGCTTCGGCTACGTATTCAAGGCCGACAAGGGACGCGCCGTGGCCAAGGAGATGAACAAGCTGCTGGGACAGGCCAAAGGACGCATCGAGGAGAACGTCATTTCGAACCTCGCCGTACGTGCGATGTCCAAGGCCTTCTATTCGACCGACAACATCGGTCATTACGGCCTCGCTTTCCCCTACTACACGCATTTCACCTCGCCGATCCGCCGCTACCCGGACATGATGGTCCACCGGCTGCTGGCCCGCTACCTCGAAGGAGGCAAATCGGCCGACCGCGACACCTTCGAGAAACTCTGCGTACACGCCTCGGAGCGGGAAGTGATCGCTGCCGAAGCCGAACGCGCCTCGATCAAGTACAAAATGGTGGAGTTCATGCAGGATAAAATCGGCCAGTTCTTCGACGGCCATATCTCGGGCATGAGCGACTGGGGCATGTACGTCGAGCTGGACGAAACCCACATCGAAGGCATGGTTTCGCTGCGGGAAATGGAGGACGACCTCTACCAGTTCGACGAGAACCGCTACGAGGTCTATGGACGCCGCAAAGGACGGATCTTCACCTTGGGCGATGCCGTGCGTATTCGCGTCAAGCGGGCCGATCTGCAACGCCGCCAGCTCGATTTCGAACTGGTGCACGATGCGGCGGCCGACTCCCGCGAGGACGACGTAAAGGGGCACGCAGCGATTCCGGTACGCCGCCAAAGCACGTCCCGACCGGGTAAGGGCGGCAAAACGTCCCGCAAAGGGGGCAAAAAAGGATCGAAGCGATGATCCGGGAACAGACGCAGCGAACCGCCGGGACCGGCCCCAACCGTGCGGAAGAGATATACGAAAAATGTCTGAAGCGTGATCCCCTCACGGCGGAGGAGGCGTATTGGCTTTACGAACAGGCCCCCCTGCAGGAGCTGGCTCTCACGGCTGACCGCGTGCGCCGTGCCGTAGTGCCCGACCTGGAGGTCGTGACCTGGCAGATCGACCGCAACGTGAACATCACCAACGTCTGCATTTCGGGCTGCCACTTCTGCAATTTCCACTGCAAACCCCACCAGACGGAGCGGGCTTTCATCACTACGCTGGATGAATACAAGGAGAAAATCGAGCGGATGCTCGCCCTCGGCGGCGACCAGTTGCTGCTGCAGGGCGGTCTACACCCGAAGCTGGGGATCGATTTCTACGAGGAGCTCTTCTCGACACTCAAGAGCCTCTATCCGCAGGTACGCCTGCACGCCCTCGGAGCGCCCGAAGTGGCGCACATCGCCCGCATCAGCGGCCTCACCACGCTCGACACCCTGAAACGGCTGATCGCCGCCGGATTGGACTCCCTGCCGGGTGCCGGGGCCGAGATCCTCGATCCCGGCGTGCGGAAAGCCATCTCGCCCGCCAAACCTTCGGTCGAGGAGTGGATCCAGGTGATGCACGAAGCCCACTGCCTCAACCTGCCGACCTCGGCGACGATGATGTACGGCCATGTAGAAACATCCCGTCAGCGTGTGGACCACCTGCTGCGCATCCGCGACCTGCAGGCCCGCTGTCCCGAAGGACATTACGGCTTTCTGGCCTTCATCCCTTGGATTTTTCGCTCGTCGGGCACCGAATTGGAGCGGCAGGGAGTTGCAACCCGCTTTTCACCATTGGAATACATTCGCATAATCGCCGTCAGCCGACTGGTTCTGAACAACATCCGCAACATCCAGGCTTCGTGGCTCACCGTCGGCAAGGCCACCGCTCAGGTAGCGCTGCACAGCGGCGCCAACGACATGGGTTCGATCATGATCGAGGAGAACGTCGTTTCTTCGGCCGGGGCGCACAACCAGTTCGATGCCGCAGGCATCCAACAAGCGATCCGCGAGGCGGGCTTCACGCCTCGTCTGCGGGACCAGCTTTACCGAATGCGGTAACGATCCCCATGCGGCAAGCCATATCAACTGAAGAGGGGTATTTCCCTGCACGAAAAAAAGCCGGAAAATTCCGGCTTTTTTATTCGGAACGAATTTTGAACTCTACCCGACGATTATAACCAACTCCCTATGACGGCATATTTACGGCCTGCTCTTCGACAGACAAGATTCTTCTCTCGATCCGGACTTACACGACATCTCGGACTTCTATACCGGACCGTACAGCCGACTATTGTGCTGTTCCTGCTTGTACTCGCCCTAACGGGCTGCCTTTCCGAAGAGATCCCGACGGAAAAGGAAACCACGCTCGTCCGCGTCGGAGAGGAGGCCCCTCACTTCACGGTCGGAATGCTCGACGACACAGCGATCACCCTGTCCGACCTGCAAGGCAACGTGGTGTTGCTTACCTTCTTCTCCACGTGGTGCCCGACCTGCCGGAAACAAATGCAGCAGATGCAAACCCAAATCGTCGATCGCTTTGCTGACCGGAAATTTCGCTTCCTTCCAATCAATCGAGGCGAAACGCAGCAGACCGTTCAAGAGTTCTGCCGCGAGCTGGGAATCGCATTCTCCGTAGGTCTGGATCCCGACATGTCAATCTACTCGCTCTACGCCACCCGATACGTTCCCCGCAACTTTATCATCAGTCCCAATGGCAAAATCCTGCTCTCCGAAACCGACTACGACGCAACAATACAACGCCTGCTGATCGAGCAAATCGAACAAGCGCTCCAAACAACAGAATAAAGCAGCATACCCAACAAAGCCGACCACACAAAACAGCCGTCTATGACTGACATGACCGGATTCCGAAGACACCCCGGAATTCCAGCGGTTTCCACCCCGTAACCGTCCGATCTGCCGGGACACAGCAACATTGCCGAACCCCGCAATTTACTCCACCTCGAATCGAACCGTCCCCTCTCATGCCTTCTCCAAAACCCCTCCACACACACCCTCTTCCTCACAAAACACAAACAGGCGGAGCTTGCAGAAGCTCCGCCTGTTCTTTCGAAATCCGGGATTTCGATTACTTCATCAGACCGGTTACCAGGAAGGTGATCGCCACGGTCAAAATACCGTACAACTCCGGGAAAGCGGCGAGGATCAGGGTTTTGGTACCCACGTCATGACCGTTACCTACGGCAGCGATACCGTTGGCGCAAAGCTGGCCCTGACGATACGACGAGAAAAAGTTCACCAGGCCGACCAAGATACCCAAACCGAAGATAGCGGCCGCCTGCAGCATCGTAACCGAATCGGTCAGGTAATTCATGATAAGGAAGAGCGAGGCAAAGCCGTAAAGACCCTGCGAAGCGGGCAGACCCGACAGGATGATGTAGTTACCGAAGGCATTCGGGTTCTTCTTCATCGCACCGACTGCGGCATTGCCCGCGATAGTAGTACCATAGCAACTGCCTACGGCCGCCAGAGTAAACATGATGGCCATACCGAGATAGCCCAACGTAATAGGTTCCATAAATCGAATTTTGTTTTAGTTGTTAATATTGATTATCATTTAGTTTATTCGTTTTTCAACGGGGTGAAGACGCGCGTTGCGGCCTCGAACCCGGCGTTCTTGTAGAACTCCACGAACGTCAGACGCAGCGGATGCACCACCGACGAGAGAACGCACATGAAGAGGTTGATGCCGTGTCCCAGCAGCAGGATCAGCAACATCACGAGCTGCTTCACGACCGGAATATCGGGACTCATACCAACGGCCAACTGGTTGAAGACCATCGCCAGAATACCACCCGAAAGGCCGATGGCGAACAGACGGATGTACGACAGCAGATCGCCCACCAGCCCCGACACATTATTATAGGTATTCCAGATACCGAGTCCGAAGTTCACGAAGATATTCTTGCCCGGCGAATTGAAGAAGAACATCAGCACCAGGCCGACGCCCAGGATCACCAGATAAGCGACCGAATGGAACGTGAAGCCCACGCTCTCGGGCAACAGGAACGCAGCAGCACTATCGACCAGCACGATGATCCAGCCGATCAGCCCCAGCGCATAGCGCAGGCCGAAGCTGCGGGCCGTGACATAAGCGTTGATCATCATGGCAAAAAGCACCTGCACGGCACCCAGTCCGATCGAAAGCGGGAAGAGGATGTCCGGTGTCAGCAGGTGATCGCGCAGGCTGCCCAGCCACTCCCATTCGGAAAGCTGCAATCCGAAGAACGAGCCCGACATCAGGCCGAAGACCATGCCCGAAAATCCGCACAGCATCGTCAGCATACCGATCTCCTTCATGGCTGAACTCCCCTTCTTGCGACCCAGCATCACTGCGGCCAAACCGCCCAGCATGATGACCAGTCCGTAACCGCCCTCGGCCATACAGAAGCCGAAGAAGATCATATAGAAAGGCGCGAAGAAGCGTGTCAAATCGATCGTGCCGTATTTGGGCAGCGCATACATCGCGCCGATCACCTCGAACAGATGGGCGAAGGGACGGTTGCGCAGCTTCACCGGGGTATTGTCCTCGGGGGTCGGCGTACTCTTCAGGAAAATCAGATTGGGGTATTCGGCCAGCAGAGCATCTACCTTCGCGGAATCGGACTCCTCGGCCCACCCCTCCAGAATAACCAGCGTACCGTCGGCTTCAGGCTGCGCAGTATTCTTCACGCGAATCTCTTCCAACTTCCGCTTGAGCTCGATCCCATGCCGGCGGATCGCCTCCACCGAAAGAGCCGCACGGGAAAATTCCCGATCCAGCTCCGCGAGCTTCCTGCGAGCCTCGGCGATCTGGGCTTCGGCCTGACGACAGTCCATCGTCGGCGCCTTGACCTCCTGCGCATCGAGCACCACCTCCTCGCCCGGCCGGGTCACGACCACGAAGTAATCGAAGGTTTCACCCTCGTGCACCAGAGCGATCGTATAACGCTCCGACCACGCCTCGATATCCTTCTCGTAAGCCGCACGGCTGGTGAAGAAATAGCGCAACACCACGCCCTTGTCCGCTAACTTGCGAAGCGTATCGACCGAAAAATCGCCCCAGGGACGCAGCTCGTCGGCGGTTTTCTGCAAGCGTGCGATCTCCGAACGGAGCGCCGCTGCCTGCTGCGTAGCGGCCATGTAGCGGTCGAAAGCCTCGCCGCCGTCGGCGATGGGCTGCTCGTCCTTGACAAAGCGCTCGTCCTCCAAGAATCGTTTCAGGGTCTCGACCGCCTTGTGATGGTTGTCGATCGTAAGCAGCAGCTGACGGTCTTCGTCCGAAGGCTCCCAACCCGTAGTGGTGATATCGACCAGCCCCAGGCCGCGCAGCTTCTCGATGAAGTCGCTGCTCTGACCCGCATAGAGTACCAGGTCGTATTTCGACATTCTCGCTATCATAACATCGCGCCCTCCCCGGCTTGCTGTTGTTTGGTTTTCACGATCTTCTGAGCCGACTTGGAGAGGTTCTCCTCATCCTCCATGAAGCGTTTGATCTTGCGTATGGCATCCTCGTACCCGGGTATCTGCACCTTTTCGTAGAGGTTTACCTTCTGAGTAGTCTTGCGGCGTGCGAAATCCAGCAACTCCATCTTGCGGTTGAACACCTCGAACTCGATACCCAGGCGCGCGAGGCGCTTGAGAATATCGACTCCGTCGGCGAACCACACGGGAGCCGAGAAGAGGTCGTAATCCTTCTCCTCGAAACGGATGTCCTGCAACACCGGCGTACGCACGCCCGCGATCTTCTGCTCCGCAAGATCGACGTCGGCGATGCGCAGCAGGTCCGCATCGAACTCACCCCACAGGGAAACCATGTAGTCGTACTGCGCCGTGAGCGCGTCCAACTGCCGTCGGAAATCCTGTGCGGTGTCCTTCGCCTTCTTCACTTCGGAACGCAGGGCCGACTCCTTACTCTTGATCGTAGGGAGCGCCTTCTGCCGCATTTTCAGCTGTTTTCCGAGTTCGCCCAGCGAGGTCTTGTTATATTGGAATTTTATAGCCATTCTGTTTGAGTTGAATTGCTCTACTCGGTTTTAGGCCAGTATTTCTCCACCAGTTCGCTCTTGATGGCCACCTCTTCCTTCGAGAAGTATTTGGCGAAGAGCTCCCACGCCGTGTCGAGCATCTGCGTAATTTCGATATTGACATCGATCGCCAGCAGTTTCTCCGAATAGTCGTAAGCGAACTTGAGCGCACGCTCGTCGTAGTCCGAAAGGTCGAAGCCGTTCTCCAGTTTGGTCTTGGCATTGGCCGCATCGGCGTAGAGACGCACGGCAGCGTTCATCACCTGCGGATGATCCTCGCGGGTCTTCTTGCCGATCACCAACTGTTTCAGACGCGACAGCGAACGGAACGGATCGACGATAACCTTACCCGTGTCCGAATCGTTGCGCAGGAACAACTGACCCTCGGTGATGTAACCCGTATTGTCGGGGATGGCGTGCGTGATGTCGCCGCCCGAAAGGGTCGTCACCGCGATAATGGTGATCGAGCCGCCGTTGGGCAACTGCACGGCCTTCTCATAGATCTTCGCCAGATCGGAGTAGAGCGAACCGGGCATCGAGTCCTTCGAAGGAATCTGATCCATACGGTTCGATACGATGGCCAGCGCATCGGCGTAAAGGGTCATGTCCGTCAGCAGCACCAGCACCTTTTCACCCTTATCGACGGCGAAATATTCGGCGGCGGTCAAGGCCATGTCCGGCACGAGCAGACGCTCCACCGGGGGATTCTCCGTGGTATTGACGAACGAAACGATGCGATCGAGCGCACCGGCGTTTTCGAACACCTGCTTGAAGTAGAGGAAGTCGTCGTTCGAGAGACCCATGCCGCCCAGGATGATCTTGTCGGCCTTGGCACGCAGGGCCACATTGGCCATCACGGCGTTATAGGGCTGATCCGGGTCGGCGAAGAAGGGAATCTTCTGGCCCGTCACGATCGTATTATTGAGGTCGATGCCGGCGATACCCGTGGCGATCAGCTCCGACGGCTGGATGCGGCGGAACGGATTCACCGTCGGACCGCCGATTTCGCGGGCTTCGCCCTCGATCTGCTCGCCGCCCTCGATGGGTTCGCCGTAGGCGTTGAAGAAACGGCCCGCCAGGTTGTCCGAAACGCGCAGCTTCGGGGGTTCGCCGTGGAAAATTACCTCCGAATCGGTGGTAATACCCTCCGTGCCCGCGAAAACCTGCAAAGTCACCTGGTCGCCCATAATCTTCACCACCTGGGCCAACTTGCCGCCTACGGTGGCCAGCTCGTCATTACCCACGCCTTCGGCACGCAGCGTCACGGTCGCCTTGGTAATGTTTTCAATCTTGGTATATATCTTCTGAAATGCTCGTGTTGTCATACCGCGCCTTATTTGGATTCTTTTTCACTCACTGTTTTCTCGATCTGACGGCGGTAGTCCTCGAATTTCTCCGATTTCCACTCCGAATAGTTCATCTGACGGAAGAGGTTGATCAGGCCCTTGAAGAACGAAGCGCACTCCTCGAATCCGGCGAACGCGAACTCCCGGTCGCAGATGTCGAGCACCATCTCGTACATCATCTTCTGGCGTTCGATCGGGCAGTTGGCGTCGATCTCGTCGAAAGCATCCTGCTGCAGGATCACGAAGTCGATCAGCTCCGATTTCCAGAATCGTTCGTGGTACTCCACCGGCACGCCGTCGTCGCCCAGGATGTTGATCTGGTCGTTGGCCTCCTTGCCGCGCTGCACGAGCGTCTTGCCCGCATAGACCTTCTCCACCCAGCCCTTTTCGATACGGCCGTCGAGGTACTCCTCGATTTCGGGATATTCGAGGTATTTCGAGTAGGACTCCAGCGGGTCGATAGCCGGGTAACGCTTCGAGTCGGCGCGGCCCTGCGAAAGGGCGTAGAAACAGCGGGCTGCCTTCTTCGTCGATTCGGTCACCGGCTCCTTGAGGTTACCGCCCGCAGGCGACACCGTACCCAGGAAGGTCACCGAACCCGTCTTACCGTTGTTGAGTTTCACCAGGCCGGCCCGCGCATAGAAGTTCGAAATAATCGCCGAAAGATCGACCGGGAAGGCGTCCTGACCCGGAAGCTCCTCCAGACGGTTGGACATCTCGCGCAGCGCCTGCGCCCAGCGCGAAGTCGAGTCGGCCATAACGAGCACCTTGAGGCCCATCGAACGGTAGTACTCGCCGATGGTCATACCCGTATAAACGGACGCCTCACGCGCCGCGACGGGCATGTTCGAAGTATTGCAGATGATGATGGTACGTTCCATGAGCTTGTGGCCCGTGCGGGGATCGACCAGCTCGGGGAACTCTTTGAAAATCTCGACCACCTCGTTGGCACGCTCGCCGCAGGCCACGATGATAATTACGTCGGCATCGGCCTGCTTCGAAATCGCATGCTGGAGCACCGTCTTGCCCGCACCGAAAGGTCCGGGGATGAAGCCCGTACCGCCCTCGGCCAGCGGGTTGAAAGTGTCGATGGCCCGCACGCCCGTCTCCATGACGCGCGAGGGACGCGGCTTCTCCCGGTAACAGCGCACGGCCTGCTTCACAGGCCACCGCTGCACCATCGTAATATCGTGATCCCGGCCGTCGGCATCGGTGATGACGGCAATCGTGTCCGTAACCTTGTACTCTCCGGCGGGCACGACGCTCTTGACCGTATAGGTTCCCTCCATCGTGAAGGGTACCATGATCTTGTGCTCGACCCACTCCTCCTTGACCTGCCCCAGCCACGACGCGGCCGAAACCTTGTCGCCGGGCTTGGCCAGCGGCTTGAACTCCCACTTCTTCTCGAAGTCGATAGGGTCGGTGATCGAACCGCGCGCGATGAACAGACCGTCCATCTTCTCCAGGTCGTTCTGCAGACCGTCGTAGTTGCGCGAAAGAAGACCGGGAGCGAGCGTCGCTTCCAGCATGTGACCCTCGAATTCGACCTTTTCGCCGATCTTCAGTCCGCGGGTCGAGTCGAAAACCTGCACGTAGGCATTGTCGCCCACGACCTTGATGACCTCGGCCATCATCTTGGTATCCCCGCAGTAAACGTGACAGATTTCGTTCTGGCCGACAGGGCCGTCCGCCTTCACGATCACGATGTTCGAGATGATACCGTTTACTCGTCCTGTTGTTTTCATTATCTGTTTTATTGTTTATTGATCAAATCCTTGCCGTCCAGACTGGTCATCAGGCGATGCAGCATTTCGCGCCCCTGCTTGTCGTCCAAACGGGTCCAGCGCGCCACGATGTTCACCTTCACCAGGTAAGCCAGCAGCGCGTTGATGTCGAAATAATCGAAAGTGGAAAGCTCCTCGGCCTGGTTCCAGCGGATCGCGTCGATCTTGCGCTCCTTCTCCACCAGGTTGGTTTCGTCGTTCACGGCGGCGATCACCGCCTCCAGGTAGGGAACGTCGCCCCGCAAGCCGAAATCGGCGGCCGACGAGCGTTTGAGCTGCTGCGAAGTTTCATCCCCGCCCACGACAGACTGCTCGGCCGAACGTCCCGTAACGCGGGCTACGACGGCGGCAGAGATGTTGCGCAGGTTGCGGTCGAAATCGGCCCACTGGCGCAGGAAACGGCTCTTGGAGTGGGCGCACTCGTCGTAGTAGGCCGAGAAAAGAGCGTTCTCGAACGATCGGTCGGTGTCGATCCCGTCCTCGTTGTCGGCATCTTCATCGACGATGGCCGAATAGGAACGGACCACGGTCGCCATACGCGCCGGAAGCCGGTCGGGGTTCTTGGTCTGCTCCTCGATCTCTTCCCGCGAGAGGTTGCCCAGCGGGTTGTGCGCCGCGCGTCCCTTGCGGAAATTAACCAGGTTCTCGCAGTCGTAGTAACCGTAAAGCAGACGCACGCAACGTGCATCGCGGGCGGAAACCCCTTCGAGAATCTCCTCGATGATCGCCCGGGCATTGAAGCCCTTGGTATCGGCATCGAGCGAATACTCCCGCAATCCGGCTACCAAACAGTAGTAATTCTTGTCGAACATGGCGCCCGGCTTAAGCGTTATACAGCATTTTATAGACCTTGTCGCGCAGGTACTCCTTCAACAGAGCGTCGAAATCCTGGTCCGAAAACGAAATGTAGTAGCCGCCGTCTTTGGCACCCACCTTGAATCCCGTCCTGACCTCCTTCGAATAACCCACCTCGACGCCTGCGGCCAGCAGCTCCTTCGCAGCGGCTTCGAACGTCGCTTCGAACGCCTTCTGTTCCGCCTCCGGCAGCAGGGCCTTCAACTGGTTCTTCGACGAATCGGCGCCGCTCCAGTTCTTGGCGACGGTAAGCAGCATCTGCTTTACGAATTCGGGATCGAGCGTCGCGGCTTTCACGGCGGGAGCGGTGCTCTTGGCGATAATCATGGAGCTGATCTCGGCTTTGATCTTCGAGAGGGCCTGCTTGCCCGCGAGCGAAATTTCGGTCATCGCGTTCTTCTCCACGTCCTGTGCTTTGGTATTGGCTTCGGCGAGGATCTTCGCAGCCTGCGCCTCGGCCTCCTTCACGATCTTGGCCGCATTGGTCTTCGCTTCGGCCACCAGACGTTCCGCCTCGGCACGGCCTTTCTCCAGTCCCTCGTCGTAGAGCTTCTGGGTTAACTGTTGAAGTTTGTTTTCCATAAGAATTTATGTTTATTATATTTGAATTTCTTATTCGTCACTCCATGACCTCGCGTCACGGATTCCGGGATGCAGCCCGGCCCCGCACCGACCCCGCCGACCGAAACGCACGGCATACAGCACCGCTTTCCCCGCCGGCAAATCCGACCGCAGGCATTCGATCCGGGATCACCGGAATCTTTCTCTTCCTCACCTCCATCCGAGACTCGATCGCAAGCGATCTCTCCCCGACTCCGACCGGAAACATCGGAACTGTTCCCGAAATCACACTCCTCCGAATTAGTTCCTACAAATATATAAAATCCATTTTAACCCACGCATATTCGGCGCATTTTTTTTCGGATCGAACCATAAAATATTGTCTTTGAGTTTCGATTTCAACAATCGATCAATCACATTAGTTTTTATCTAATTAGAAAAATCAATAGCATATGGTTCTCCTGATATTTTTTTAAGCACTTTATATATCCACGGATCTTTGTAGTCGCTTGTAAAAATTTCTATTTCTTTCGATGGCAATACAAGCTGTCCATTGTAATATACTTTTACATCGGGAAGGATTTTTAGCATATCAAAAGTGTAATCGTGTTTTGGAGGAAATAATTTTTCCCAACGATATAACGCACCAAACATGCCGATATTGGTAATACAAATAGTATTTGATCGACATGGTAGAATTTCAAGCTCATTTTTATTCCATCCACTCAACCACCCGACACGATTATTTAGATATGTAGCATAATTCGAAGAATCCGGGAGATTGATACGAACTGTGTCCGCACTATTATTACGAACATTTACTTCGTAATTAATCTCGATATCCGAATGTTCGAATTCGGCGTAAAATCGTTTATCGGCCAAGGATAGGGTTATGGACCGAATACTTACGGTATCGCTGTCCTTTGCAAAATCTTCGAAAGAATCGATTACTAAATGGGTTACATTTTGTGTTTGGTAACGATCATCTGAGCAAGCCGCTAATCCGAATAGCAGAAAAATAACACTGAAAATGTTATTCAATTTGTTTTTTATATTTTTCGATTGCATTTTTTCAATCGTTTGGGACAACCAACGTCTTCATCTCGAAAAAAGCTCCCTCCGAATGAAAATCCGAAGGGAGCAATGGCTTATTCAAAATTCATCGCCCTGATGTTCGGGACGCAGCAGATCGGTGACTACCTTTACGGGCGAAAAAGTCGTGATGGGGACTTCGACGAAGACCGTATTCCACCGGGCCATGGCACCGTTCCAAAGACCGGGCAGTTCCTGCGCGAGCAGCTCGCGGCCCCCGTCCGACTTGCGGGAGATAAAACCCGTAGCGGGATCGACGAACTCCCGCAGATCGAAACGACCGCCTTTCGAGGTGCGGAAGCTGCAAACCAGATCCACCGGATTGAAATGAGTCGCCGAGCGCATCAACTCCCGCTTTTCGGGAGCGATCTGGTTCGATTCGGCGATCTGGAGCGTCTCCAGCCCGTCGGCCCCAGCCACCCAGAAGGGGCCGCCGCCCGGCTCGCCTTCGTTGCGCACCATGCCGCACACCCGGATCGGGCGGTCGAGCACCTGCCTCAAAAAGAGCCGTGCCGTAGTCCTTGGGCAGTTTCACGCAGAGTTCATTCTCGATGAACGCGGCGATAGGCTCCAATTCGGCACCCGGCACTTCGAGGGCCATGAGGTATTCGAAAATCCGCTCCTGCAATGCGAGCAATACTCCGGCCAGCGCTTTTTTATAAAGCACCGTATCGCTCCGCCGGGCATCGGTAGTAACATTGTCGATATTTTTAACGAAGACTATGTCCGCATCGATCTTTCCGAGGTTCCCGATCAGCGCCCCGTGTCCCGCAGGACGGAAGAGCAGCCGCCCGTCGGCACGTCGGAAAGGCGTACAGTCGGGATTCACGGCCAGCGTGTCGGTCGAAGGGTCCTGCACGGAGAAGGAGATGCGATACTTGACCCCGAAACGGGATTCGTAACCCGGTATCTTTTCGGCCAGCAACGCTTCGAAACGGGTCAGATGCTCGGGCGAGACGGTAAAGTGAATCTTCACCTCGCCCCCGGCGGCGGCGTACTGCGCCCCTTCGACCAGATGCTCTTCGACGGCTTTGCGCACCTCGTCCCCATAGCGGTGGAACGACACCAGTCCCTTCGGGGTTTCCCCGTAACGGAGCCCTTCGGCGACGATATTTTCGACCGTCCGCAGCTCGTCGGCATCGTCACCGATGATCGTCCGCAGCTCGGGCCAGAAGGCGAAGCGGCGGCGGTTGGCCAGCAACTCCCCGACCACAGCCGTACGGCGCCCCTCGCGAACGAACTCGAACAAATCCTTGAACATACGGGTCGCGGCGCCCGAAGCGGGCACGAATTTCACCACCCGCAAAGACTCCTTCGCACGGTCGTAACGGGCCGCCGCCTGCTCGATCCCGGCAGCATCCAGCACCCGAATACCGTCGCCGCACGAAGCGGCCCGCGTCACGGGAAGAAAGGGAAAACCTTCCCGAAAATTTTTCAACTGGGTTTCGAGAGCCGCCGGCGTCAGGCCGTGCTCCTCCATTTGCACAAAATCCTCTTTCGTAAACATATCGGAAACCGTTTATCAGTCACATTCATTCTCTTTCAGCAAGATCGGCGCCACATCGACCGACGCCCGACGAAGCGGGCGATAAAAAACAGCGACTCCGCCCGTTTTTCTCTTCACGCACACGGCGCCCTGCCCGCCTGTTACAAAAAGCTCCCTTCTCACTCGCATAGATCGAAACCGTCGAACGGTCGTTCTCCCTGCCCGACACAACGTCCCGCACCACTCGACCGAAAACGGCGAACTGCGGGCCCCGTTCTCTCCGCCGGGCAAAAAGTCGTCCTCTCCTGCCTCGCTTATCGGAAACATCGAACTGCATTCTCTGTTTTCTCCGTCCGGCAGAGCGAGTGAAGTCGTTCTGCCCTCGCTTGTCGAAAACATTCAAATTAACGAAATAATTCCTAACTTTGCAAATATGATACGAGAATTTAACAATCCCGAACTCGCCCCGCGCAACAGTTTTCACGTGGCGCAGCGGGCGGCACGCCTCATCGAGTTCGACCGGACGGAAGATTTGCAGGAACTCTTCGAGAAAGGAATGCCTGATCCGTGGTACGTCCTCGGAGGAGGCAACAACGTCCTCTTCACGCAAGACTATCCCGGTACGCTGCTGACCCCTGTGGCACAGGGTATCCGCATCGTGGACGAACAGCCGGACTGCGTGACGGTCGAAGCCGACGCGGGCGTCGAGTGGGACGACCTGGTCGAATGGGCCGTACAGCACGAACTGTGGGGATTGGAAAACCTCTCGCTCATCCCCGGCAAAGTCGGGGCCGCTCCGGTTCAGAATATCGGGGCTTACGGCTGCGAGGCCAAGGATGCGATCCGAAGCGTCGAGATGTTCTGCACGGAGACCTTCAACACGCTCGTCCTGAACAGAGAACACTGCGCGTTCGGGTACCGGGACAGCGTCTTCAAACGCTCCCTGCGGGGACGTGTAATCATCACCTCGGTCCGCTTTGCGTTGAGCCGCACGCCCCGGCCCCGACTCGAATACGGGGATTTGGCCGCAGCGGTCGAAGCGCGGGGAGGCATCACGCTGCGCAACATCCGCGAGGCCGTCTGTGCGATCCGCCGGGCCAAGCTGCCCGACCCTGCGGTGACGGGCAACGCCGGGAGCTTCTTCAAGAATCCGGTCGTCGGCCGCGAGGAGGCCGAACGCTTGTCGGCACTTTATCCCGATATGCCGCACTATCCGGCAGCCGACCCTTCGCAAGTCAAGCTGGCCGCAGGCTGGCTGATCGACCGCGCCGGACTGAAAGGCCACAGCGAAGGACGCGTGGGGATCCACCCCCGGCAGGCGCTGGTGATTATCAACCTCGGAGGCGCTACGGGTACGGAGATCGTCGCTTTCGCCCGCAAAGTGCAGGAACAGGTAAAGAAACGCTTCGGCGTGGAGATCGAACCCGAAGTCAATATATTATAAAACCGACAAGGCACTGCCTATGAACCTACTGGACAATTTCCAACGCTACATCCGCCGCAACGAGCTGGCAGCTCCGGAGGATTTCATCCTGCTGACCGTTTCGGGCGGCGTGGACTCGATGGTCATGCTCTCGCTCTTCGTGCGAAGCGGCTATCGCGTCGGCGTGGCCCACTGCAATTTCCAGTTGCGGGGCGTGGAGAGCGAAGAGGACGAGGAACTCGTACGCCGCGAGGCGGAGAAGTACGGCGTGCCCTGGTACAACAAACGCTTCGACACCAAAGGCGAGATGGAGCGCACGGGCGAATCGATGGAAATGGCCGCACGGCGGCTGCGCTACGCCTGGTTCGACGAATTGAGCCGCGAGCACGGTTACACGGTGGTAGCCATCGCCCACCACATCGACGACTCGATCGAAACCTTCTTCATCAACCTGTTGCGCGGCACCGGCCTGCGGGGTCTGACGGGGATCACCACCCATGCCGGGAAGCTGATCCGCCCGCTGATGTTCGCTTCGCGCAAGGACATCCTCGAATACGCCGTAGCACAACACATTCCCTACCGGGAAGATTCGTCGAACCGCTCGACCAAATACCTGCGCAACAAGATCCGCCTGGGACTCGTACCCCGCATCAAGGAGATCAGCCCCAAGTTCACCGACCTGATGCGTCAGAACATCGGCCGTCTGACCGACGCGCAGCTCTTCATCAACCACGGCATCCAGCGCATCCGCGAAGAGGTCATCACCACCGAAAACGGGATCGACACGATCCACATCGACCGTATCGACCGGGCTTTCCCGCTGAATTTCGTAATCTTCGAACTGCTCAACTCGACCTATTCGTTCAAAGGCGACGTGTCGGACGCCCTGGTCAGGGCGCTGGAACAGAACTCCGGCACGGGCAAGCGGTTCTACTCCAAATCCCACGTGGCGTACATCGACCGGGGACGGATTATGGTAACCCCGATCCCGGCGGACGACCCCTGCCAGGTGCAGGTCGAGGCGGGCGCCCCGCGCTGCTACTGCGGCAACTCGGTGCTCTACTTCGAGCTGCGCGACATCGACGATATCCAGGGCTTCGGCGTACCCGAACACATCGCCCAGGTGGATGCCGACAAACTCAAATACCCGCTCACGGTGCGCCGCTGGCAGGAGGGGGACTGGTTCATTCCCTACGGCATGTCCGGCCGCAAGAAGGTCAGCGACTACCTGATCGACCATAAAGTCCCGCTGCCGGAGAAGGCACGGCAGTTCGTACTGCTTTCCGGGGATGAGATCGTCTGGCTCGTCGGGCGGCGCATCGACGACCGCTACCGGCTCACGGCCGAGACCGAAAACGTGCTGCGCATCACCAAAGAGATCATTTAAGCCATGGCGAAAAGCGGCGTAAAATTCAAAGATACGATGGCGGCCTACGACCGTCTCCGAGGCGAAATCGCGGGACGGAAGTTCGCGCCCGTCTATCTGCTCATGGGCGAAGAGGCCTTCTTCATCGACGCTCTCTGCGACCTGCTGGCCTCGACGATCCTCCAGGAGTCCGAACGGGCTTTCAACCAGCTGACCGTCTATGGGCGGGACTCCGACGCGGGACAAGTGGTGAACCTCTGCCGGCAGATGCCGATGATGGGTTCGTACCAGGTGGTGATTCTCAAGGAGGCGCAGCAACTGCGCGGTCTCGACAAACTCTCGCTATACACTTCGAAACCCTCGCCCACGACGATCCTGATCGTCTGCCACAAGGAGAAGAACGTGGACAAGCGTTCGCAGCTCTACAAAAGCATCGCCCAGCACGGTGCGGTGCTCGAATCGGTCCGGCCGCGCGACTACGAGATCGGCCCCTGGCTCGCGCAGTTCGTCGCCTCGAAAGGCTGCACGATCGACGCGAAAGCCCAGGCGATGCTGACCGACCACCTGGGCACCGACCTCGCCAAAATCTCCAACGAACTGGGCAAGCTGCTGCTCTCGCTACCGGAAGGAACGAAGAAAATCACCGACGCACACATCGAACAGAACATCGGCATCTCGAAGGATTTCAATAACTTCGAACTCTGCAAGGCCGTCACGGGACAGAACCTCGAACAGGCCCTGCGCATCGCCGACCATTTCGCCCGCAACCCCAAAGACAACCCCCTGCTGGTAACGATTCTGGCCCTTTTCAATCAGTTCCGCGAAATTTTCCGCATCAACTACCTGCGGTGGCTCAGCCGCCACAAGGGAGTTCCGTTTCCCTCGGACACGGAACTCATAGGCATCCTGCGAATGAACAACGCCTACGCTCTGGGCGAACTGAAGCAGACCTCGGCACGGTGGGACAACCGCCGAGTGTTCCGCATCCTGGGGCTGCTGCGCGAATACGACGCCAAATCGAAGGGCATGAACGCGGGCGGCGCCCCGGACGGGGAGCTGCTCCGCGAGCTGCTTCTCAAAATCTTCCTCCAATAATGGAACGCATCCTGCTGCGCAACGGTATCCCGGAGCCGATGCCCCGCATCGAAGGCACATACCTCTATCAGACGCTTCATGTCCGGGGACGCCGCCCCCTCTGGCTCGACCGCCACACGGAACTGCTGGCTCGCAATATACAAGAGCTTTTCGGGCTGCGCTGGGCCCCCGACCTTCGCCGACTGGAGGCACAGATCGCCACTCTGCTCGACGCCAACCGTCACCCCGTCGCAGGCTCTTCGTTCGTACGCATGGCCTTCACACCGGCGGGCGACCTGCTGCTGATCCCCGGAGCAGTATCCCTCTACGACGGGTATACCCTGCGGTCGCTGCGGCCCGCTGCGGCTGTCGTGAACTACGGCGTTCCCTACCCCGAATACCCCACCTCGGCACGCGAGGCAGCCTGCATGCTGGCTTTGCAGGCAGCGGTGACGGCGGACAACCGGGCGGCGGAAGCGGACATTGAACGGGCGGCAGTCCGGACAGGCGTACAAGCGGTGATCCGCTGCGACGGCGAGGGATTCGTGCACGTATGCGACGAAGCGCCCCTGTTCGCCGTGAAAGGGAAAAAAGTCTATACTCCGCCCGCCCCGCCGAGTGTCGAACGGGAATTGGCGTACCGGGCCGTCGAAGCCGCCCGCCTGCCTCTGCTGGAGCTGGAGATCGGCCGGGAGCAACTCGCCCGTTTCGACGAAATTTTCTATGTCGATCACCGGGGCCTCACCTCGCTATCGGCCTGCGAAGGGCAACTCTACGCCGCAATCATCACCGAACGTATCGCCCGCGTCCTGAACAAATTATACTAACGCATCCTGCCCGATACAAACCGGACAGGTTTCCTTTGTCCCACCCTATTTGCAATACCTTTACAAAAGATCGGAATACACTCGGCATAAAAAACAGTTCGCTCGTTTCATTCTGCACTCATTTTCATTACTTTTGCAGAAAGTCGGATACATTCGGCGACACCCCCGGATCCATTTGTTGGATTCTGTATTCATTTTCATTACCTTTGCTCCCAATGTCACACACCATCGCCATTTTTCCGGGATCGTTCGATCCCTTTACCCGGGGCCATCAGGCACTCGTGGACGATGCCCTGCGAATCTTCGACAAGGTCGTCATCGGCATCGGCAACAATGTTTCCAAGGCAGGACTGCTGCGCATCGAAGCCCGCAAACAACTCATCGAAGACCTCTATGCGGACAACCCCCGGGTCGAAGTGAGAATCTATACCGGTCTGACGGGCGACTTCGCCCGCGACCAGCATGCCTCGGCCATCATCCGCGGCGTGCGCAACACCACCGATTTCGAATACGAACGGACGATGGAGGCGACCAACCACCGCCTGCATCCCGACATCATCACCGTGATGCTCTTCACCCCGGCTCCCGTAGCCGACATCGCCTCGAGCACCGTACGCGAAGTACTGGCTTTCGGCCGCACGGTCGATGAATTCATGCCCGAAGGAATAGACATAAAAAAATACCTCTGATTACTATATTGCTATGATGGAATTTACCGCAGAAATGATCGCCGGTTTTCTCGGCGGCCAAGTCGCAGGCGACAAAGAGGCCAAGGTGCACACCGTCTCCTCGATCGAAGAGGGCGAACCCGGCGCCCTGACCTACCTGACCAACCCCAAATACGAAAAACACCTTTACAAAACCCGTGCGTCGATCGTATTGGTGAACAAGGATTTCACCCCTTCGGAACCCGTGACCGCCACCTTGATTAAAGTCGAAGACACCGGCGCCGCAGTGCTCAAACTGCTGCAAATGTATCAGGCCGCAAAACCCCGCAAACAGGGCATCAGCGAGCGGGCTTCGATCTCGGAGCGGGCGACACTGGGCGAAGATTGTTACGTGGGCGATTTCGCCGTTATCGAGGCGGGAGCCCGCATCGGCGCCGACTGCCAAATCTATCCCCAGGTCTATATCGGTGACGGCGTGACCGTCGGCGACGGAACGATCCTCTACCCGGGTGTCAAGATTTACGAGGGGTGCGTGATCGGCAGCCGCTGCATCCTGCATGCGGGTGCGGTGATCGGCGCCGACGGCTTCGGCTTCATTCCCAATGCCGCAGGCGGCTTCGACAAGATTCCGCAACTGGGCAACGTCGTCGTCGAAGACGACGTGGAAATCGGCGCCAACACCTGCATCGACCGGGCCAAGACCGACTCGACGATCATCCGCCGGGGCGTGAAACTCGACAACCTGATCCAGATCGGCCACAACGTGCAAATCGGCGAGAATACCGTTTCCTCGGCCCAGACAGGCATCGCAGGCACTTCGAAGGTGGGGCACAACTGTTTCCTCGCGGGACAGGTCGGCATCGCGGACCACGTGACCATCGGCGACAGGGTCTGCATCGGCTCCAAAAGCGGTCTCGACAAAGACGTACCTGACGGAGAAGTACGTTTCGGCTATCCGGCGCTGCCCGGCATGCAATATCACCGCGCATCGGCCATCTTCAAGAACCTGCCCGACCTGGCACGCCGCGTGAGTCAGGCGGAAAAGGAGATCGCGGCCCTCAAGGAGAAGTAACGTCCCTGCACCGTGTCCGACCCGACGACATACCGCATCATGGGCATCGACCCCGGCACCAACTACATGGGGTACGGGGTGCTGGAGGTTTGCGGACGGGAGGTCCGATCGGTCGTGCTGGGCGACATCGACCTGCACAGGATGAACGATCCTTACGAAAAGCTGCGCTACATTTTCGAGCGGGTCGGTGCCCTCGTGGACGAATACCGCCCCCGCGAGGTGGCCCTCGAATCGCCCTTCTTCGGCGAGAACGTGCAGTCGATGCTCAAGCTGGGCCGGGCGCAAGGCGTGGCGATGGCTGCGGCGTTGAGCCGCGGACTGCAGGTATTCGAATACGCCCCCACACGCATCAAACAGTGTATCACGGGCCGAGGCTCGGCCCCCAAGGAGCAGGTCGCGGCTCTCGTCAGCAGCATGCTCACGATCGAACGTCCGCCCCGGCGACTGGACGCTACGGACGGTATGGCCGTCGCCCTGTGCCACCATTTCATGAGTTCGAACCCATTGAACGGCGCCCTCGGCGAAGATCGGTTCAAAGGACTCGGCGGAGGCCGCAAGGCTGCCTCGGCAAAGGGCAGTTCGAGCTGGGAACGGTTTTTGAAGGATAATCCCCAGCGCGAAATCCGGCAAACGCCGCGAACACCCCAAAAGACGAATCACAAACCGACCAAATAATCATTTTAATCCTTTCTCAGCACTATGAAAAAAGCGTTAATAGGTCTTCTTGCCGCAGGCACCCTCGTGGGATGCGGAGGCAATACCTACACCATCACCGGCAAACTGGACCCGGGAATCACGGACTCCGTATTCCTGATGCAAGGCAATCCCGAAAATCCGACCATCGCATCGGCAGCCGTCGCTGCGGACGGTACGTTCAAAATCAAAGGCACGATCGACCAGCCGGACCTGGCCATCCTTACCAACCGGCACCGCCAGGGCATCGGATTCATCTTCCTCGAACCGGGAAAAATCGACGTTAAAACTGCGGATCTGGGCCAATTCCAAGTCGGCGGCACCCGCTCGAACGAGATTTTCCAGCCGATAAACGACTCTTTGGGCATGCTTCAGGGACAATTCCTGGTGGCCATGCAAGAAAACGACATGGAGAAATTCGATTCGCTGAACCAGGTAGCCAACGGCATCATGCGCCGCGCTTTGGACAACAACTCCGACAACCTGGTCGGCGTTTACTTCTTCGGAAACCTCTATAACGAAATGGAACCGCAAGAAGCCCGCGAAATCCTGAATAAATTCCCCGAACAGATGCAGAAAACCCAGATCCTGACCGCCATCGCCAAATCGATCGCCGCCCAGGAAAATACCGAAATCGGCAAGCCCTATCTGGAAATCGCGCTGCCCGACTCCCTGGGCGAAACCGTTTCGGTGACACCCCTCATCGGCCCCGGCAAATGGGTGCTGATCGACTTCTGGGCAACCTGGTGCAGTCCCTGCCGCGGCGAATTGCCCTATCTGAAGGAGGCGTTCAAGGAGTTCGGCCCCAAAGGATTCAACATTTACGGCGTATCGCTCGACAACGATGCCGAGAGTTGGAAAGAATTCCTTGTAAAAGAGGAGATGACGTGGCCCAACGTAATCGCCGTCACCGACGGCAAGAGCGCCCCGATCGTCGAAGAGTACGGAATCCGCAGCATCCCGACCAACTTCCTGATCTCGCCCGAAGGCAAGATCGTCGCCAAAGACCTGCGAGGCGAAGGAATCAAGGAGAAGCTCGCCGAACTGGTCAAATAAGCGCATCCGGCAAAATCATCGAATTACCCCTGCGGATTTCAGCCCGCAGGGGTAATTTTTGTATGACAAATCTCCGGTCCCCATAGCCAGTCGGACACGACAAATGCCCTCTTTTCCCGGCAACGATATTTCCACCGACAAACTCCCGGAAAAGAATCCGAACAAAGCACAGATTACCTCAAATCAAACATTATCAATGTATTATATTCAAAATTACCCCTCTTACCAAGATATAAAATAAAAAGACTGGTAAATTTTACGACAAATTATTTGCATAAGAGCAATTTTCACACTACATTTGCATTCGCAATTCGGCGCCGTAGCTTAATTGAATAGAGCATCTGACTACGGATCAGAAGGTTACAGGTTTGAGTCCTGTCGGCGTCACTCTCAAAATCAACCACTTACAGCGATGTAGGTGGTTTTTTCGTGTCTTGTTTTGAGCCCGTTCTCCGTCGGTTTACGCAGTTTGTGTAAACCAATGTGTAAACCGAATTTTCCCGATGAACACAACAATCGAGGCGGTACTCTACACATCCAAAACATTATCCAACGGTCAGCATCCCATTATGTTACGGCTGACGAAGAACCGAAAACGGAAGTACATCAGTCTGCACATTTCCCTCGCTCTGCAATACTGGGATGCAGAAAAGTGTAAACCGCGCCGTAACTGTCCCGACAAAGAGCGCATCGAAGCCCTTATCCAACAGAAAACGCAGGAACTCCAAAGTCAGGTCATGGATTTCAAAACCAGCGATAAGGAGTACACGTTGAACACGCTTGTCGAAAAGGCATCCCGCAAGGTCGTGCGCCAAACCGTCGGCGAATATCTGAACGGCTACATCGACCGCCTGCTGGCCGAGAAACGTGTAGGCAACGCCAAGACCTTTCAGGAACTCCGCACCTCGCTGACGAAATTCTGCCGTTCGCTGGACTTTTATTTTATAGACATCGACGCCGAGTGGCTGAAACGATACGAACAATGGCTGCGGGTGGAACGGCATTATTCCGACAACTCCATCGGCATCCGTTTCCGTTCGTTGCGGGTACTCTACAACAGCGCAATCACCGACGGCCTAATCAAGAAAACGGACTACCCTTTCGACACGTTCAAAGTGAGCCGATTCAAGGAAGCCACGGCCAAACGGTCGCTGACAAAAGAGGATATTCGGCGGATTATGGATTGCGAGGTACGGACGCTGACCAAGTACCCCAAACCGTTCCTGCAACTGGCAAAAGACTTGTTCCTGTTCAGCTATTTATCATGCGGCATCAATCTGACCGACATTCTGCACATCCGCTATGCCGACATCGTGGACGGGCGGCTGGTTTTCAACCGACAGAAAACGGGTAAACTCCTGTCGTTCCAACTCCAACCCGCCGCCCTCGACATCCTCGACAAGTACCGCCAACCGAACGCACATCCGCAGGACTATGTTTTCCCTGTTTTAAGGCGTTCTGTTCACATTACGGCACAACAGCAGTACGGACGGGTGCAACGGACGAACAAGCGGATAAATCGCTATCTGAAACTAATCGGCGAGCATCTGCACCTGCCTATCACGCTCACGACATACGTTGCGCGGCACTCGTTCGCAACTGTTCTGAAAAGGTCGGGAGTTTCGACATCCATCATTTCGGAATCGCTGGGGCACAGTTCGGAAAAGATTACGCAAATCTACCTCGATTCATTCGAGAACTCGCAGATAGATGCGGCCATGCAAAACTTATTGTGAGGTGGTGACAAGGTTTGAAAAAAGGTCTATCTTATAGCCCCCAAAACTAAATTTATCACTACCTTTTAAGGGATTATCCGCTTGCATCGGGTAGTCCCTTTTCTTTTTTCTGCGGTCGTCGGTTGCGGCAGAAAGCGGAATTTTGTAAATTCGTCTTTATAAAGATACTCCTATGCAAGAAGAACAAACCTTTTACCCCGTAACAACCGAATATTTCACCGCTTGCCTGCCCTTACTGGAAAAATATTTCGGCATCACGGCAGGTTATTTCAACAAAGAACTTTCAAATGCCAAATGTCTGATACCTCACCGAGAGGGTAATATCGTAAAGTACAGCATTAAAGAGGATTGCAATCTGGTTTTGCCGTTTCGACACCTCGAATGCCATGATTTGTTGTCGCTTATCAACTCTTACGGGACAATTACCCCGATAATAGAGGAAGCCCTATTGCTGGTGGCCTACTGCATCCGCGAACAGCAGATCGACGAAAACGAATACAATGACCTTGTTCAGTTTCATACTTGGGACATATACCAAAGCGAATGGGCGCACCTATTGCTTTTTATGGAGCAAATGGAGGCACGGACACTTAAAAGCAACAAACAGACCGCCATCACAATTCGCACCAATAATGGGGAAGCGGAACAGATTTCTATTCCAAACAGCAATAACTGGTTATTCCGTCTGATTAAAAAAGGAACTTGCAAGCTATTTTCCCGAAGTACAGACAGCCGAGGAAGCACGGCAGGATATTCAACGGCGCAAACCGTCTGCGGGGCGAGAAAAGAAGAATGCCATCTATTCGGCAGTTGCATACGGCATTTACCGAATGCTCCATGAAGAAAACGCAATCCCCAGCCAGCCCAATATGCCGAACGAATTATGCCAACTCATTCACGACTATACACGCGTCACGGGTTGTTATCCCAATAATAAAGGAGAGAGCGGCAAATACGACCCGAAAGTAATCCGCGCCGACCTTGCCGCCTATCTGAAACGAGCGGCTATGAACCAAGCACCACGATTCAGACCGATACCATTGCAAAGACAGGTTATCATGCAGGATTTTGATTTTCCGCTATTGGACTGATCGGACTATATAACCATACCATTTAAGGGAGCCGTTTATCGCGGTTCCCTTTCTTTTTTCTGCCAAAAATCTGCCAGTGTCATGACACCTGCCATTTTGTCATAACGGACAGATTTACAATATTTTCCCTGATATATTTTGCAATATTTTCGACAGCAAAGGTAATGAATAGGTCAGTTTTCGCTGGCTATTATTTATATTTCGCCAAGGCACCAAAGGTCGGATTTATGCAGGTTCAATAGCCAGAATCCGCGAATAAAGCGTACGGTTATTCGAGTGATTCGGGGAGTAGCCGACAGCCCGAAAGAGGCGGCAACAAAACTTAATAAAAAAGATAACGATTATGAAAACGCTTGCAAACATCAACGACAATATTAACATCAAATTTAATAAAACTATGACTACAATTTCAGAAAATGCGGAATCGCAGCAGGTAGCTGGCAGCCGCGCAGAGGAGATGATGGCCTCGGCAATCGCACACGAGGCAAAGATGGCGGAAATCAAAGCCGCCGAGGAGCAGGAGGAGAAAATGAATCTTCGCATTATCAAAATCAAACCCGCAGGGAATGCCAAAATGTTCCGCACGCTGGCGAAAGCGATTGCGGCAGGGGCTACCACCCTGATCGTGACCACCCGTGTAGACGTGGCTGGATGCGGCTACGTGTGGTTCGGAATCCGTAAGGGTTACACCGAGTTGGACGGGAAGCTGTTGCTCAATGCCCAAATCTGGAACTACCTGATGGCGTTCCTGATGGGTAAGGAGTTGCCCGAAGTAACGGAGTTTGAACCCGACCGTGAAATCTGCTGTCAGTCCGAGTGGCTGGCAGAGGTGGCCGCCGAGGTGGAGAAACTGACCCCGATCACCTCCGAGGAGTACAATGAGAGCGAGGAGGGAATCGGCTACCTCGCCAAAAAGTACCACTTTCCCAACGGCAAAGTCGTGATGCCTGCCGAAGCGATGGAGGACATCACCGAACTGCTGAACTAAACTGCTGAACGAGGGGAGCGGGTTTCACCGCTCGCTCCCCAAGTTTTTTTTTTAACTATAAATCAAATTATTAGATGAAGATTGAATATATCACAATAGATGCAGGCCAGCGGTTCGACGCCGTAATGCCCGAAATACCTACCAATTCGATCATCAACAAGACCGTCACGGGATGCGGTGCGACCTATGCCGAAATCAATGCGCCCCGACACTCCGTCATCATCGAGCCGAATGTTCCCGTTATCGAGGGCAAGATGAAAAAGCACCCGCAGATACTCGGCGTGTTCGAGGGCGTAACGACCGAGGACATCATCGACTTTCTGAACACGAACTACAACGACGGCTATCTGAAAATCATGACCACGCCCGAAAGTTTCCCCAAAGTCCGCTCGGCGATGGTGCAGACGCATACGGATATGCACGGTGAATGGTTCATGCTGTTCGACGAGTGCGAGCGCACGATACAGGATGCAGGCTATCGCGGCTCTATCACGCTCCCGATGGATGATTTTTTCCGATGCAAGCAAAAGGCGATGGTTTCTGCGACGCCGATCATTCCGTCCGATCCCCGTTTCGAGCAGCAGGGCTTTACGATGAAGATACTCCGCCCGACCTATGACCACAAGCCGAAAATGTTGCTCATACATACGAACAACACCGTCGGCTGGGTGCGTACCCTTATGGGACAGGTAAAAGGCAAAGGGCATCCGCTCTGCATCTTTCTGAACTCGACCGATACGATCCACTGCATGATCTGCACCTATAAGATCGAAAAACGGTGCAAGGTCTTTTGCAGTTACGAGAGTGTGAAGAAACTCCGCAAGCGGGATTTTTCGCGGGCTTACTCCTCGCTCGAAGAACTGGATGAAATCAACTTTTTCACGAGCCGTTTCTTTTCGGCGGTGGACATCGAACTACCAACAACAGCCTGCGTGCTGATCGTAACCGACCTTTCGTTTGCGACGCACACCGTCATCGACCCCACGACCGAAGCCGTGCAGATCGTCGGACGCTTCCGCAACGGCGTGGAGGATGCCGCGCATATTTTCAGCACCAATAAGGAGATGCCCTGCAAATCGCGGGAGGAAATCGCCATGAGATTGGAGGAGTGCGAAGCGGTTTACAAACAAGTCCTGCAAATCGAAGCGTCGGGGGCGGGTTGCGATACCCGTGCGCAGGCGTTGGAGGGAATGGACTACAAACGGTTCATGAACGCCGACGGAACGCGCAACTGGTTCATGTGGGACAACGCCTACGACGACGAGCGGATCAAGCGGCACTACACCGACGCCGAACTGGTGCGGGAGGAGTACGCGAAAGCATTTCACACGGATTGCGCCGAACATATCTATCCGTTGTCGGACTGCGACCGACTGCAACGCATAAATCCCCGACTGAAAATGAAAGAGCTGTTCCGCGAAATCGTGCGGCAGTTGGAGATACTGGAACAAAACCGAACGTGGAATGAATACTACTTTCTGCGCGAGGAGATTCAAAGCCAAGTGCCGATAATGGTGGATGCCTACTACGCCCTCGGAGCGGCAGAGATCGAACGGCACAACTACAACATGAACGCAATCGGCAAACAGATACAGGAAAACGAAAGCCAACAACTGCTGACCTCGGAAAAAGTCTGCGGGGAGGTGTACGCCCAACTGAAAACGGGCGACAAGCTACCCGTGTGCGTCGTCAACCGTTTTATGAACGACCTGATTATGCGGCTCGGCATCCCCTACCGCAAAAAAGTGACGGCAAAGATGATCGGAATCTATTTCGAGTACAGGGAGGTGCGCACCAACAAACAACGGTTCATCGAATTGGGAAAGCGGATCATATAGCCCGTAACGGGTGAAAACAGGTCGGTGACAAACTTTTGAAAAGGGGCTGTAAAAGTACCTTTTTCGGGATTCCTGTCACCCGATCACCCACTCCCCGCGGCGTGTAGCCCCCACCCGTTTGAGCCTGCCCGACTTGGTGAGTTTCTGCAAATGATATTTCACGCCGTCGGGTGAGATTCCGACAACCTCGGCCAGCTCCGCCCGTGTAATGCTGGGATTGCGGGCGATGGCTTCCAAAATAATTTCTTGGGTAGTCTTTCGGGTAGTTTCTTGGGTAGTGAGCGTTTCGGCGATTACCCCCAAAACAAACTCGACGAAAGGCGTGCAACCCGCTTTACCGCCGCTTACGGCAATCGCCTTATAATACTCCTTTTGATACTTATATACAATGTTTTCGATCGGCAGGTTTTTGAAGATAGGCCGCCACCTGCTCAAAATCAATGTCTGCCACAATCGCCCCGTGCGACCATTACCGTCCGCGAACGGATGGATAAACTCGAATTCATAATGAAAGACGCAACTTGCGATCAACGGGTGTTCATCCGTGGTGCGCAGCCACTCGAACAGATCGTTTACGAGAAACGGCACACGTTCGGCATCGGGCGCATAATGGATAACCGTTTTTCCCGACACCACACCCGCACCGCCTTTGCGGAAACAACCGATTTCGTCGATCAATCCCGCTTCCATCGTGGCATGCGCCTTTAACAGATCATCGACTTTACAGGGATCGAGCGTGTCGAGCAATTCATACGCTTTAAGGGCGTTGCGCACCTCCTGCACCTCGTTAATAGGAGCAACGACGGGTTTTCCCTCCAATACCGCCGTGACCTGCTCCGTCGAAAGCGTGTTGCCCTCGATAGCCAGCGTCCCGTGAATCGTCTTGATTCGATTGACCCGATGCAGGCGCAGATTTTCATGCGCATAGTAGCTGCCGATTGCTTCGCTGATCTGTGCAACCAAATTCGTGATCTTCGGCGTAATGGTGTAAGGCGGTTTATAGGACATGATACACTTGCTTTTCGGCAAAGATAACGATTCTTTCTTTTATAGGGTAGTTTTGGGTAAATCTATTTATCATCCATTCCCCATATCGTGCGATTTATACCGAAATTGTCCCGCAACAAAAAGGTGACAAACTTTGTGAAAGGGTCTATAAAATATCCTTTTCTGAAAAGGTTGTCACTTGCAGACAAACAAACCGAGATACCCCGACCGAGCGGACAATCCCTATTTTTCACCCCTCCCCTTTTCGGATGGAAAATCGAATTTTTTACTTACCATTTAATAGGATTCCACATAAAACAGACCGCTCCCTATTTATGCCCGAAACCATATAACAGCATAGAATTATTTGCATTATATAGAATCGGAAAGCTATTCTTACATGGAGATATGCCGCCTTTTTAGTTGGTTATGAATGGAGTTATCTTTTTACAAGTAATGGGGAATAACTCTAAACTTTACAAACCATGAAAACATTAAATGAAAGGGCGACAGAGATTCTGCAAACCTTGTTGGCCGTGCGGGCTAAAAACTGAAAATCAAAAATGCAAGCCAGACAATCCATGTGAAACTGACTGACTGCATCGGAAAGTACAACCTTATTTCGCTGACACAGCACATCGAAATAAATGGCGTTCTTTTCCGTGACCCCGAAGTGATTTTTGCTTTTAACACCATTAAACGGCAGTTTATCCCTTACCACTACATCAACGATTTTTTTGAAATCGAGAAATGTTGCGCCACACCGACGGTAGAGGGATTAATACCTCGCAACGAAATAGACCAACACAATTTAACATGTTTCGTAAACCGTTGGCTGTTGCAACTAACCTCAAAACTGGAAATCCAATGGATGCACAACGAATAGTACAGAATTGTGTTTTGAAGAATCAAAGCACGGTTATCGAGGAAATGATACGGGCAAACCTTATTTCCGAAGAGTATCTTTATCCGTTCGTGGATGATGTTATGGAATGGTGGCTGATTGATTCTTGGCTGGCCGAACGACTGAAAGAGCAGGGCGAGGTTATCATCGAGGAATACGGTTGCTACTGGTGGGGCAGACAATCCAGCGGGCAGGCGATTTACATGGACGGCGTAATACAAGAAATTTGCGGGATGGATTAACCCAACTTACAACTAACAAAGTTTCGATTCCATACTCCCTGCTATTGGATAGAAACTTTGTTTTTCAGAAATTTGCACAATTAAATACGGCAACAGCACCCGAAAGGGCAAGATGTTTTGCAATTTCCGCCGAATATGCTACTTTTGCAGTAACATATTGAATACACGGAAAGTGTAGCTTGTTCTCAACTTGCGAACGTAGGAAATTCGAAAAGGTAGAGAGAATGGCTAACATCTTGCCGCGTCATATCCACAAGTGGATATAGGCGTGGTGTTGTTGCTTATTTATCTACCACGGTTTCCTACGACCTGCAAGTTTGAATAAGTTTTCAGCACCACGCTTGAACCGAATATTGTAAAACATCAATCTGATTATCAAATATTAATATTGGGAATTGTGTGGTAATGATACCATATAGTTCCCAATATTTGTGAGGATTAGCCTATTCTTTCTTGTGCAACCTCAATGGCTTTTCGCTTTAATTCGTCTTCACCTTCTATAGCATCCAATACTTTGTCTGCCAGCCATAGTGTAAGAAGTTCATTTTTATCAATCTTGAAATACTCAGCTAATTGTATTACTTGTCTCCGTTTGGCATATCTATCGCCACGTTCTATTTTGCTAAACATTGGAGTGTCTATTTCAAGCAAAGCTGCCAATTGCCTTTGTAGCACACCGTGTTCTTCTCTCAACTCTTTTATTTTGTCTCCTAATAACATGGTCTTTATTCTTTTGAGTTCAGTATGTGTTTCGTCGAATTTCGACGGATTTAAACATTTTCGACGGAATAGGCTGTATCTTTTCGTCGAAATTCGACGGATTGGCTATAATATAAACCAATTTCGTCCATCTGTTCTAATCAATTCCTCGGCTTTCATAACTTTCAATAGATCACCAAGGCTGCGTAGTTTTTGCTCTTCAGTCTTATTGCTAGGCATTACATCTTTGATGTATTCGTAGATGCCATCACGTTTGGCTCCATCTGATCCAGCATTCTTAAGATATTGCAAAACCATCTGTTTAATTTTGTCCTTATCAAGTCCTTTTTGCTTGGTGTAACCTTGCAATTGACGAGTGGCTTTAGCAACTCCTAAAGAAATTGTATAATTGGGAGCATCGCCCTCAATAAGTCCCCTGTTCAGCAAGTCTTTTGCAACATCTTCATGTATGAATCTGCCTTTCTGCACAGCATCGAGAGATATGCAATCCCATAATGATAGAGTGTTGTCAGTCTTCAATAAATCCGTATATCGTTTATTGATCTCGTTACCATATATGCGTACTACAACTTTCTTTTTTGCCGCATCAATCTCGTAGTCCGGCATCGGAAAGTGTCTGCGCCATTGTTCATTAAACATTTTCTTGATGCCACGACTTACGGTATCAATCATATTGAAGTCCACCATTGCCTTGCATAGGCATTCATTGCGGAAATAGGTCTGAGATTCCTCATTTCTCAAAGCATTTTCCAAAGTTCCGGGGATGAAAGTACCGGCGTTGGAATAATATAGGTAGCCGGGATTCTCAACGAAATTGACACGCTGTTGCATCGTGTAATCTTGATGAGCAATGCAGTTATGAAGTGCTTCGCGTATAGTGTAGTCATCATACTGTTTCATTGTATCTGGGAAAAGCGTACCACCAGGCATTTCACGCAAAGTCAGATTTTCAATCTTTGAGAGAATTTCATCTACTGTCAGTATGAATGGAACAGTGAAATGTTCGTAGTCCACCACATCTTGATTTGCATCCCTGCGTGTCCAAGTTACCTGAGCGACAACAGGACGCAGTTTAAAGGCTGATTCGTATTTGCCCAACAATATGATAGCGGCACGAGTGATGCTTCCATTTCTTGTCAGTCCGCATTTGCCAAGAAATGTCTGAATATCCCAAGCATTTACCTCTGATTCGGGAATACGACTATGTACCTTTTTAAACATTTTGCGGGCTTTAGCTATAGCAACTTCGTCAAGGTCATCTATCGTTGCATCAGGAACAATCTGTGCAGACCAATCTGTTTCGCCAAATATTGGCTCATCAAGAATGACATTCATGCGTTCTGTGGTCAACTCTACAAGAGAATCTTCAATTCGCTGCCATGCTTTGTTATGAGCGTAAACAGGCAATTTGGGACGATGCTTGGGAATATGGACTACCCAAACCTTCTTGTTAGTGTCATCGGTAACAAACTCTTCAATATCAAGACCTTCTGTCGAAAGATTGATACAGCGTTCCGTTAAACGAAGAATTGCCTTTTGCCGGTCATAGTTATAGGTATCAGTCCCGACAATTTCCAAAGAACTGTCATGTACCCCTATCACTAAATGTCCTCCTCCCATATTGGCAATAGCCGACACATATGAGATGATATCGTTTTTCTCATCCCCACAGAATGAGTTCTTCAAATTCTTGAATTCCTTCCATTCGCAACGAGCATTCTCTTGTGGATAGTTGCGAAGGAGATATTGTTGTAGTTCTGACTCTTGCATAATTACCCAATTATACTTTCACTTTCATCATTATGTTTCTCAGCATTTCTGATGACGCATTCTTTACTTGTATTGGCATAGCAGTAGACACAGAAATGACGGCAAGTATTATACATGCCGATGTCTTTGCTGATCATACATCCACATACCTTACGTTGCCCTGTATCCTTTACATTACGCACCTTTTCTGGTATTGGTGGCAAATTACCAAACAAGTCTTTTTCTGGTAATTTCAATGTATGTAGATAATAGACAAGTTCCTTATCGTCAGCAAAAATGCGTTTCATCAATTCGCCATCAATGCAACGATTGTGTTCTATCCCGTATTTTTCAAGGTCAATATCTTCAGCACAAGTGGCGATTTCAACATCCCAACCATCTTTGTGCCAAGCTTCACGAATCTTTTGAAGACCTTCTACAATTTCTATTCGTTGAGCAAGGTTGGCTTCGGCATTCTCCACATTCTCCTTTGTAAAGAGCATACTTTCCTTAACAAGATTGTTTTGAACCTTGCGATATGCTTTTACATCAACGAAACTGAATACAAGCTTATTTGTGTAACCTTTCAGTTTATTTCCAATGTGCCAAATGCGCGTCAAGAGGTCACGAGGAGCAATGTTTGGCGTAATTATTAAAGGATCAAAACGCCAGATTACTTTCTCCTTACCAATCATATCAGAAAGTTTCTTGAATGTCTCAACTCTGTTTTCGACAGACGAAACATTAGGCTCAAAACCTTCTTTTACATAATCGTTGAGTGTAACCTGAAAATAGTAGTGTATTTCTCTTTCGTCAAGCTCATGAAGGTATGGGAGGATCGGCTTTGGGTTCTTTGTCCAGAAAATCACCACCTTGCAGTTTTTGAACGAAATATACATTTTTTGCTGGTTGAACGGGTTATACCAAGCACAATACCCTTTTTAGCCAAGCGGTTGAAGAACCACTTGGCATAAAAAGCAGGAATATCGGTTGAACGACTTGCAGAGACAATGACAGGAGCTGTAGCTTCTACTTGTTCACCTGTATCGTTCGTGATAATAATTTTACCTGTTGGCATAACGATTAAATAAATCTTGCATTAACTGCTCAAAGTACTGTTTATTCTCATAAGTTCCCTCTACGATAGGAGGATAACCACCTTTATCATAAAAACACCAATGCTTAAAATGATCAATGGTTGATCTATTATCTATAGGGTTGCCCAATGGATTAGAATAGTATTTACCACCAGGAGCATAACCTTTTTGAAATGTTATTACCTTTCTGGAAAGCGTTTCTCGCATTTTTATAGGTAGGTAGTTTCTTGAAAGGATAAAATAGTTAACATTTGCATCCTCTACAAATTTAGATGATGTTGGATGTATTGGTTTCAGGTTTCGCTTTTCAACACCATCCTGCGAAATAACATTATTTCCTTGTGGTTGTGGATACGAAGTCGTATTTAAACTTTTAATACTTGAAATCAGTTTCTCAATCTTCTTATACGCAGCATCAGTTGGTTTCAAGAAGTTGTCAAGGATGCTCAAGAACGCTTCTGGATCTTGCCTTTTACTCTCAAGTTCTATAGCTTTATCAATATTTTCTTTTTGGGTCTTTAAACCTTCTTTACCTACAATCGAATAAATTTTACTACGGAATTGTTCTGGTGTATAAGAACCCTCATCTCCTGCAAAATTAACAGCATCAAGAGCTTTGTACGCTTTAGTTGTAGTAATACGTGAGAAACTACTAAAAATATACATAAAAGCTTTAGGACTTTGAACTATATTTTCAAGTTTAACAGCCTTATTTACCGCCTCAACAACTTTCTGCTGTTTTACAACTTTTGACTCTACATTATTTTGATTCTCAATAATCTTAGATCCCAACTGACTTTCTACAATAACTGAAGTACTATTGCTCGCTTTGGGTAAGACAGCATCCTTTATTTCTATTCCATTAAGCATTCGCCAAACATTACTTGCAAATGATTGATAATAATCCTTATTGCCATTTATCAATACAGACGTAAATGTCTTTGGCAGAGACGTAAAACCTCTTGTGGCACCATAGATGCCATAAGCTAACTTATAATTACAGAATCCTACTTGTACAAGGTACTCTACCAAGCGATCAATGTTATCGCCTTTCTGACAGAATGCAGCAAACGATGAAAGTACATCATTTTCAATAGCGAATAAGTCAAAGGCGGAGTTCTCCTGGAAATGATTAAGTAATGCTCCAACATAAGCAGATGCAGGATTTGAGTCCCATTTATCTCCAAGCATGTTCCTTAGAATCATACCTCCATTATATGCCTGTGCCAAAGGTTCTTCTACGCCATTTTCTTCCATTACAGATTTGTACTCTGCCATAAACTGGGAGCAAATAAGGTTCTTATAGAAAGAACTTTGGTAAGATGTGTCCAAAATATGCAAAGACAGATTATCATCAACATTCAGCAATTCCTCAATGGCATACTTTTCACGTTGAGCATTATCTTTTGCTTCCAATTTACGAATGGTGCTATTCATATTGTCTATGACACGAGAAAACGTCTCTGGGGAAACATACTCTAAACAACTCCACAATTCGTTTGCATCATAGACTCTACGAAGAGGAAGTTTGTTACAGAATGCGTCATAAACACCCCAGTAGTGCAAAAGATTCTTGGCATCTTTTGTAGAAAGACCTTGCGGATTGTCAGACAATTTTAACTCTAATAAATTTTTGTTCCAAATGGTATCTTCATCTATTGAAGAATAGATTTCATTAAACTCTCTGATTCCATTCAAGATAGCATCGTCTTGTGCCTGAGTGGGTCTTTTATCAGGAGAATTTACAACAGCAGAAAGCGTGTTACGAAGTTTTCTTGACAAAGCTTTCAATTTGCCAACCTCGTTGCTGACCGAGCTATTAGCACCTATTAGATAACAATAAATGAAACCTTTAATTCTGTCTAGCAGAACGTCTCTACTAACATTTATAGGTTCATTCTTGATCTTGAAATTTACATATGAAGGATTCCATAAGAAATCATCTTTTTTCAGATTGAGTAAATAAATCTTTGGCAACGCCAAAAAATGTTTTTTTCTCTTTGGGTTTAACATCTATATTAGGAGCATAAAGCTTATAGAACTTATTCTCTAGGCTTTGTTCTGCCTTTGACAATACACCCTGACGCTCCTGATAACTATTAAAATAGATACGACAATGAAAAGGGTTAAGGTTGATGGTATGATAGCAGAGATAGGTCTCTACTCCGTCATGTTCCTTAGCCTTCTCAAAGAATCCATCTTTATAGTCATCAGTTTCTATCTCAATAACCATAGGATAGTTCTCAAGGTCATTTTCTTCAATCTCGAACCTTGGATATTTACTGTACAATATTATTACTTGCTCTTTGTCGTTCGCGCAGACAGGATAGAAGCGTTTGTTACCAAAGCCGCGTCTTGCGTAAAATCCTAAGGGCGAAATTGACTCTGAAGACAATATGTTATTGAAATTCAGAGTACAGGTTGGTATGTATAATTTCATAATTATCCTCGTTTTTTAGGAGTTGACAAACCTCATAGTGTTAATTTGGGACCACTCGTAAGACTCGTATCATAAAGCGAAGTAGGTACATCATCAAAAAAGACTGGAAAGATTGCCTGAGTGCATTATATACAAAGCTCGATAGGTTCTTGTCACGGCCACATATAGTGGATTTCGGTTTGCATCGTCTTCAACAGTACATTCAGGAATGAAAACATGTTCAAATTGAAGTCCTTTAGAACTATGGTAGGTCATCATCTTTGGATTGTCTGAAGAAAAATCTAGATCCATAAACTGTCCATACTTAGCTTCAACGTTTACACCATGATTCTTGAAATATTCATATGCACGCTCTACTTCATCATTGTGTCTAAATAGGATGCCGACATCCTCCATGTTTTTGTTTTGAATAAGCGAAATGATGGCATCATACTGTTCAGTAATGTTATTGTACTTGATAATCTTTGGTTTTTCAACACCCTCTTCAGTACAACGCTCTTCAAGTTCGTCACTTTCGGAATTTAGATACTGTGCAAGACGGGCTATCTTTTTGGGTAATCGATGATTGAACACAAGCTGTTCGACAGGGAACTTAGTAAAATACTGTATATCCTCCATTGAAACAGTTTGCTTATCTTTAATAAAAGTATAAAGTTGTTGAGCCGAATCACCATACAACAATAATAAGCTTTTTTTGCCTTAGAACGGAATAGTTCTATATCCTCTTTGGAAAAATCTTGTGCTTCATCCACAATAATATAATCAGCACTTGGACATCCAGCTCTATTCTGCCAATGCCAATGATAATCAACATTTCGTTGTGGAATACCTACCTGTGAAATGCCATCAGCCATATATTGCATTAGTGCCTTAGTGAACACAATGTAAAGATAGGTACCCTTATGCTCATCTTGTATCTGTTTTGCCTTCCACAAGGCAAGAATGGACTTTCCACTACCTGCACAACCCTTAACAATGTAGGAGTTATCTGTTTTCTTGTTAATCACCTTTACCTGGTAATCATCAAGTTCGGAATCTTTAACGTAAAAACTTCTCTTAGCCATGATTAGATTTATAGATTTATGTTAAAACTATCAATTATTATTTCATTGTTTTTTGAATGGCAGCAAATTGCCCAATCATCATTTTGCTTGTATTTGGTGGAGTGTATGACGTGGATAAGGTTTGCTGTTTCCATCCCTTGCATGATAGCTGTCTTAAGAGGTTTCTTACACAGCACTCGATAACACACCCTGCTTTCGTCATTTGATTTGTGAGAATGACTTACGTTGAATGTTTGCTGCATAAAGCAAAAGTTTCTACATCCATCATGACAAGCACACGACAATGGTAAAAGCGTCTCAATGGTTCTGCTTTTACGGACATAGTCATTTATTGCATTATTCATCAATTGAGGATAGAAGTATCCTGAATGCTCGTCTTTAGTTGTTACATCAAGCATTATAAGCAAACCGTTTTCATGAAGAAAAGCCGTAAGTTTCTTTGCCATTATTGCATATGCATTTGTTGGTAGGACTTTTTTAGAAATTAACTCACAAACCATCTTGTCACAGAGGATAAAATGATAATCGTTCTTTCCGAATGCAAGTTTTTCCACGTCTTCAATTGTGCCTAACGTCTGGCTAAATATACTTAGTTCGACTTGTATATTTTTATTAGGGTTACACTCTACTAAATCCTTGAGTATGGCTAAAGCACCATCATTGCCATCTATTGCTGTGATGTTTATCTTTGTATGAGGTAAATGTCTTCCAATTGCTGTAATCAAGCCAAGAATTTCCCCACCTGTACCGCAACCGTAATCCAATACACTAATCTCATCTTGTTCCAACGTTTTCTTCAGGCATTTATTCTGCAAAAGATTATCAGCAATACAAAACATCTCTGCATAACTGCGAGGAAAGTAAGTACCAAGATAAACTTTAAGTTCTTCTTCGTTGAGATCAAGATTATACTCATAACGCTCATGCTCTGGAGCATAAATAGCTTGATGTTCATTGAAAATCTTTTTGTCAAGCCAATGTGGCAGAACCGTTTTTGATTTTCGGAAACAAACGTTCGAATTAGTATTTGACAGTTCTTTTGATTGATGTTCTTCGACAACACCAGATGAATTGTCTCCTTCGGTTGCAATTCTCTCGCCTTCTTCCCAAAAGATTGTAGAAGGTGAAATGGCTTTAACAGCATGATTAGTGAACTTTGCGAGTTTTGCACAATGTTCACCGATGCCATCTGCATTTATTGTCACAACATATTCTTGAGTTAACCTTATTCCGTGTGCTGCAAAAGATGAAGATGCCCTTGTGCTGTCAAGCACCTTGACTGTAAAATTGTCGAGCTTGAGCGATAATTTTACTATCCTTTTCACAAAATTCGAAAGTGCAATACTATTTTCGTCCTCGACAACAAAAGAATCAAAGTTTAACATTATCTCTTTTTTCTTTTGTTTTTTCTCTTCAGTGTGGGGCTCGTACTTCTTTATATATTTGTAATAGTGCGCTCCTCTTTTACTAACTTAAAAATCATGTTATGTTGAATTTCGCCCAACTGAAGTTTCTCCTAACTGGATTAACTTTACTCACCGTACTCGCTGCGTGCAGCGATGACAACACTTCGACGGAAGCTCCTCCTGCAACCATCGAAATCGCAGAGCTCTCCCCGGAAGCAGACAACGTTTCTTTTCGATTAATTCCGACCAATGCTATCTCGATGGCTTACAAGATCGAGATCGAGGGGGGGGGATGACGCCGATTTCGTTTCGATAGAAAGCTCCGAAGAAAAAACGGTCGAAATAACCGACCTGACCCCCGAAACCTCTTATAAGCTGACGGCGATCGCCTATAACGCCGACCAGCGCCCTTCGAATCCGGCCACCGCAACATTCACGACCCCCGAAAAACCGACCACGCCGGATCCCGACAAGGCAACCATCTCCATCGAAGAGGTGAAAGCCACCTATAATTCGGTAACCTTTACCCTGAAAACCGCCAATGCAGCCCGCTTCGGCTACAAGGTCGATGTTCCCGACGGAACGGCCGAACTTACGTTCGTAAACGGCTCCGAAGGCGGCACCTATACAACCGACAACCTGGAGGCGGCGACCGACTATCAAATCACCGCCGTCGCATATGACGAAAACGGGCAGGCCGCCGATCCCGTCACCCACGCATTCAAAACCGAAGCCCTTCCGACCGGCCCCGCCGTCGTTTCGATCGAAGAGGTCGCTACGACCCACAGTTCGATCCGCTTCACCCTGAAACTCGACAATGCGGTCCGGATCGCCTACAAGGTCGATGTCCCCGACGGAACAGCCGAAATGACCGTCGTCGAAAAGCCACAGCAATCGACCTTCCTGGTCGGCAGCCTCCAGGCGGAAACCGACTACGTATTGACAGTCGTAGCCTATAACGGCAAAGACGAACCGTCCGAACCCGCCACGCATTCGTTCACGACCCCCGCCTATACCGCATTCGCACGGATCGACGCCGTGGCGACCGCACACGGAATCTATCTCAAGGCCGACGTGGACACCGGCAAATTCCCGCTCTATTTCCTGAAAATTTTCGACCCGGACCTTACGGAATCCAGCGCCGATTTCGAAGAGCATTTCAAGGTCGATTCCCGGGAGCAGTTCATCCATTACCTCGAAGTCGCCTCACTGACAGCGGGCCTCAAAACCGCCTCGTTCGAAGAGTGGAACAAAACCCTGCTTTCGACCCGGTCGCAGCAAGTCCTTCTCTACGCCGCTCCCGTTGTCCGGCAAGGGGTCGATGTCGTCTGTGAAGACTACGGCGAAATCATCGAAATTCCGCTGACGATCCCCGCCCGCGACGAACTCGGAGCAGGACAGGCCGCTGTCACGCTGGGCGAACCGCAGGTTGCGGGCAAAGAGTTGGAGATCGCCCTGACAAAACAGGACGGCGTCGTTTCCTACTATGCCGGCTATGCGACCAAGTCCGACGTCGAAGCCGCAGGCACCCCGGAACAATTCGTCCAGGCCGGACTGGATGCGAAGACCTATGACTACGACATCACGGCCGACTTCCAAGGCACCTGGAAAACAGACCGGCTTTCGCCGGGCAGCGAATATTACTTCTTCTCGTTCGCATACGATGCCGAAGGCAAGTTGGGTCCCCTGCAATACAAGGAGTTCCACACGGAAGCCGCAGGCACCGACTACGATACGTCGCTCACGGTCGATATTGCCCTGAAGACCGCATCGTTCACCTCAGCGACTTTCTCCGTCAAACGGAACGGCTTCGAAAAAGCTTATTACAACTTCATCACCAAAGCCGATTTCGACCGCAAATACGGCGGCAATGCGGATACATACGTTCAACGAGAGTTGATCGGCAAAGAGAGTGGTTATCCGATAACGCTATACAGCGACAACGACATCAACGGATCCCGTTTGGCATACGATACGCAATACGTACTGATCGCCCTGCCCGAAGCCGACAACGAAGACAGATACGGCGTTCCGACGGTGGTCGAGTTCGAAACCCTCGGCTACGAAGCTACCGGCTCTGCGACGGCGACCATCGCGGTAAATTCGATCACGGACAATTACGGCGTATCTTTCTATGCCTCGGTAACCGTAACCCCCGGAGCCGATTGCGCAGGTTACTATTACGCAATGATCGAAAAAACAGCCTACGATGCAGCAGCCAATCTCGGTGAAACCTATGTTTACAATCAGGGTAAGCCGCGATGATAGCGGATAAATGAAAAAGCTATCGAGATTTTGGTTAGATTAAAGCTGCAAAACCTTTACTAACTAAAACGACGATAGCCATGAGAGAGCAAAGAAACAAAATTAGTTTCAGAGGACAAAAGATTTATGTAGGAATCGACGTCCATTTGAAGAGTTGGTCGGTTACGGTCTTGTCCGAAACCTCCGTATTGAAGAAGTTTAGCCAGCATCCGAGCCCAGAAGCGTTGTACGGATTTTTAACTCGGAGTTATCCGGGCGCCGAGTATCACTCGGTGTACGAAGCGGGCTTCTGCGGATTTTGGATACACGAGCGTCTGACGGCCTTAGGGATCGACAACATCGTGGTCAATCCGGCCGACGTGCCGACCAAGAGCAGCGAAAAGCTGCGTAAGACCGACACCGTGGACAGCGGTAAGCTGGCGCGGAGTTTAAGAGCCAACGAGCTGAAAGGCATTTATACGCCGGACAGCGTATCGTTGGAGATGCGTTCCTTGATAAGATTGAAGAACTCGATAACCAAAGACACGACCCGTCAGAAGAATCGGCTCAAGTCTCAACTTCGGTATTTAGGCATCGAGATTCCGCAGGAGTTTCTCACTCCGTTTTCCAACTGGTCGAAGCGCTTTTTCGCCTGGTTGAAGGAGATAGAGACGCTCACCCCGAGCGGCCGTCAGGCCCTCGACATTCATATCCGGCATCTGGAAGAGTTACGCCGTCAGAAACTGGAGATGACACGGGCTTTACGGACATTGGCCAAGACGGATCGATTCCGCGAACCGCTGCGGTTGATTATGAGCGTTCCGGGGTTCGGGCAGGCTACGGAATGGCGTTCCTCTCCGAGATATGCGACATAACCCGCTTCCGCAATGCCGAACAACTGGCTGCCTATATCGGAATGATCCCGATGTGCCACTCCAGCGGAGAGAAAGATGGGACGGGGGATATTACCATACGAAAACACGCCGTTATGCGCTGTAACCTGATAGAAGCGGCATGGGTGGCGGTACGTCAAGACCCTGCGATGAACCTGTTCTATACGGAACAATGCAAACGGATGCCCAAGAGCAAAGCTATCGTAAAGGTCGCCCGCAAACTGGTAAACCGTCTATTCTTTGTGCTGAAACATCAGACCGAATATGTCAATAGTATCGTGTCATAGAGAAACCCTTCCGGTAAACGGATTTTCCCAGAGAGAATACTACATAGTTGTTGCGGCGTTAACGTCCGCTTAAAATAATCTGCTCCTCTGGCCTTTGTAAACTGATAAGGGATATGCGGCAGAGAGCTGACCGCTAAGGAAAATCTGTTTATCGAAGGATTTTTTCGGGTTCTGAAATCTCGGCTTTCGAGAGAGCCAAAGGTGTTAAGCACGATGTGCCTCCGCACCGGCTCGATCAAAGGCCGGCGGAGGCTCTCGTGCCTTGACCTTTGGCCGAGAAGTTCACCAAGAAATGCAATACGCTGTAAATAAGATAAAAACAAATTTAACCGAAAACTTTGATCCAATTTTATTTGGATTGTAACAGGGCGCCACGCTCACCATTTCCGACGTCAAGGCCGAAGCCAATACCGTAACTTTCACCATCACGCCGAAAAATGTAGATGTTTATACCTATACGATCAAATCCGCGACGGTAACGCCTCAAGCGACCGTTCAGGATCCGGCCGAAACCAAAACCTTCACATACAACAGTCTGCTTCCGTCGAGCGACTATACGATCGTGGCAACAGGTTTTACACAAGGCGGTCTGGAACTCACTTCTACCGAATACAAATTCCGAACGCTCGACACGCAGGATCCCGGACTCGAAGTACCTTCCGGAGAGGAGCCGTTCATCGAATACGGCGACCAGCGGATCGCCGCCAAATCGGTCTTCTTCTACAAGGAAACCGATCGGCTCTGGTTCTTCATCTCCCCGCTCGAAGGATACGACAACTACCAGGACATGCTCTATGGCAACGGCGGAAAAAACGATTACATATCCCTCAGCTTCACGCCGAACCAGCTAAATAAATCGATCAACATGAAGAGTGCGTCCGAACGGTATTCGCTGCTCAACTCCATGTCGTTCCAACACCCCATCGCATCGGATATTTCGATGGTGACCATCGACTACCATTCATTAATCACCGACGGCGGCTTCATCGTCACCCGCGACGGGGACAAGATCGAAGGATATGCCGAAATGACCTCGGCCGCAACCGGCAAGAAACTCCGCATCTACGGTACCTGCACCTACGACCAGCAGGACGCCGAGCGGACCAGCTTCATCAGCCTCAACGACCTGAAAACTCCGCTCGGAAGCGCCTATTACCAACCGCTCGAAGAGGAAACGATTTCCGAAATCCATCTCTCGCCGGCCAGCCCCGTCATGGGAGCGCTGATCGACCAGGTGGATGAATACTACGTTCGAATCCGCTTCGACAACGCCCTGGCGACGGCTAAAACTCCGATCGACATCACCCGGATCGACAAGCTGTTCGAACTCGAAATCGTCGATCCTGCCCAACAAAAGTCGGTTACCGTCACCAATACGGACCTTCAAGGCGCGACGGGCACCATCACCCTCTACAAATACGCCCTGCAAGACAACTACCGAATCTCGTTCGATCTGCAGGTTCATGATATGCACCTCGAAGGGTATGCGGACGGGGCGTTCGAACTATACTCCTACTACTCCGGCAACAGTTATACGGTCGGAACGAACGACCCGGTCGAACTCCAATCCGCCGTCATCGACCGCCGCAGCGACGATTACTACACGATCTATCTGGCACCCCAGGCCGGTCTGACCGATTTGGAGCAAATCCGGCAGGCGGAGGGCGTAGTAACCATCAAAGCCGCACCGCAGGCACTGGACGGTCTGCTCGTTTCCTTTGCCAACGAAAAGGATGCCGGACGAATACTGTCCATCGCATATGCAGGCAAAACCTACGACAACCAGGGTGACAACACCAAGAGTACCATCCACGGAGCCACCGCAAAGCAAAAGATCGCGCTGGCCTTCTATGAAGCGACCAACGAAATGAACGGTTATTATTGCGGACCGTTCGTCGATGTGCAATAAACAACCCCGGCAACCGAAGGTCCGATCGCATCTCAAACCCACGATTCGACCGGCAACCGGTTCTCCCGGAATCTTCATCAAGCCCCCTTTTCGAAGGGGGCTTTTTTCCCACGCTTCATCCGGCGAAAGCAAAAAACAGAGCTCGGACCTTTTACTTCCGAATCGTCATCAATTTTGCCGTATTACCGAAAATCCGGAATAAAAACCACCGTCACAGTAGATATTTCAAAAAAAAACGCTAAATTTGTCAGAAACCTAAGTTGCTTCCTTAAGCCGAGCGCAATGAAACCTTCGTTTCGATTGCCGAGGCGAAAAATAGTCGAAAGAAAATCAACGCTTTCGATAAACCGAGCGCAGAATCGGAGGTGTTCGAACTCTGCCAAAGCGGAAAACAACGGCGTAAAAACGAACTGTTTCGTAGAGCCGAGGATATAACCACCAAGCCCGTTCGGTTATACGAGGCGGGAAACGGAACTCAAAACAGCAATGAACCTAAAACAGACACCATGATAAAGAAAGAATTATTACTCGGCGACGAGGCTATCGCATGGGGAGCCCTCAACGCCGGTCTTTCGGGCGTGTACGCTTACCCCGGAACCCCCTCTACGGAGATCACGGAATTTATCCAGATGCACCCCCTAACGCGCGAGCGCGGCATCCACTGCAACTGGTCGGCCAACGAAAAGACCGCACTGGAAGCGGCCCTCGGCATGTCGTTCGTCGGCAAGCGGGCCCTGGTCTGCATGAAGCACGTGGGCATGAACGTCTGCGCCGACGCTTTCGTCAATTCAGCCATGACGGGTGCCAACGGCGGCCTGGTGGTCGTAGCGGCGGACGATCCCTCGATGCACTCCTCGCAGAACGAACAGGACTCCCGCTTCTACGCCAAATTCGCCATGATTCCCTGCTTCGAACCCGCATCGCAACAGGAAGCCTACGAGATGATCGGCGAGGCGTTCGACTTCTCGGAGAAATACCAGATTCCGGTGCTGATGCGCGTGACGACCCGCATGGCCCACTCGCGTGCCGTGGTCGAAATCGGCGAACCCCGCCAGCAAAACACGCTCCACTACCCCGAGCGGCCCCGCCAGTGGATCCTCATGCCGGGCAACTCGCGCGTACGTTACAAAACCCTCATCGAGGAGAACAAACTCTTCGAGCAGGAGGCCGAACATTCGCGCCACAACCGCTACATCGACGGACCGGACAAATCCATGGGCATCATCGCCTGCGGTCTGGCCTACAACTATATTATGGAGAACTTCCCGGAAGGCTGCCCCTTCCCCGTGCTGAAGATCTCGCAATATCCGCTGCCGACGGCACTCGTACAGCGCATGGCTTCGGAGTGCCGTTCGCTGCTGATCGTCGAAGAGGGACAACCTCTGGTGGAGGAGATGATCCGCGGTCTGCTGGGTACTCCGATTCCGGTCAAAGGACGTTTGAGCGGCGAGCTGCCCCGCACGGGCGAACTCACGCCCGACAACGTACGCGGCGCCCTCGGTCTGCCCCGCCGCGAGAGCGAGGCGGCCAGCCAGCTCACCATGCCCCGGCCCCCGGCCCTTTGCCAGGGCTGCGGCCACCGCGACGTATATACGGCACTGAACGACGTGCTGCGCGAGCACTACCCCGACCACAAGGTATTCAGCGACATCGGCTGCTATACGCTCGGTTCGCTGCCCCCGTTCCGGGCGATCGACACCTGCGTGGAGATGGGCGCTTCGGTCACGATGGCCAAGGGCGCTGCCGACGGCGGACAGTTCCCTTCGGTAGCCGTAATCGGCGACTCGACCTTCACCCACTCGGGCATGACCGCCCTGCTGGATGCCGTGAATGAAAAGAGCAACATCACCGTCGTAATCTCGGACAACCTCACTACCGGCATGACCGGCGGCCAGGATTCGGCCGGCACGGGACGCCTCGAGCAGATCTGCGCCGGACTGGGCGTGGAGCCCGAACACATCCGCGTCGTGGTACCCCTGCCCAAGAACATGGAGGAGATCCGCCGCACGATCCGCGAAGAGATCGAATACAAAGGGGTTTCGGTCATCATCCCGCGCCGCGAGTGCATCCAGACCGCCAAACGCCACAACGCAAAAAAACAGTAGTACGACCATGAAACGGGACATCATACTTTCCGGCGTGGGAGGACAAGGCATCCTCTCGATCGCCACCGTCATCGGAGCCGCTGCCCTCAAGGAGGGACTCCACATCAAACAGGCAGAAGTACATGGCATGAGCCAGCGCGGAGGCGACGTACAGTCGAACCTGCGCATCAGTTCGGACGAGATCCTCTCCGACCTGATCCCCCAAGGCGCGGCCGATATCATCATCTCGCTCGAACCGATGGAGGCGCTGCGCTACGTACCCTACCTGAATCCGGAGGGCTGGGTGATCGCCAACACTACGCCGTTCGTAAACATCGACAACTACCCCGAACCGGAGGCCGTATTGGCTGAACTCGGGAAGCGCAAACATGCGATCCTGATCGATGTCGATGCCATCGCCAAGGAGCAATCCTCGCCCCGTGCGGCCAACATCGTGCTGCTGGGCGCCGCCGCTCCTTTCCTGGGGCTCGACGCCGACAAGTTCGAGGCGGGCATCCGCAGCATCTTCGCCCGCAAAGGCGAGCAGATCGTCGAAATGAACCTCAAGGCGTTCCGCGCCGGATACGAATACGCACAAAAACACCGCAAGTAATGGCAGCTCTCATTCCGCAGAAGATGTTCGACGAGCAGCTCGCCGCCATGGACATCGAAAACTTCGCACAGGCCACGATCCGTCAGGTCGGAGCCGTCGGCGGCGCCCTCGAGAAGAACTCGGGCACCGAATTCCTGCACCTCGAAATGGGCGTTCCGGGCCTTCCGCCGGAGACTGTCGGCGTCGAAGCCGAACAGCAGGCCCTCGCCCAGGGACACGCTTCGATCTACCCCAGCATCACGGGCATCGCCCCGCTCAAGAGCGAGGCTTCGCGCTTCGTCAAGGCGTTCCTCGACATCGACGTCGCCCCCGAGGGATGCATCCCGACCGTCGGCTCGATGCAGGGCGGCTTCTGCCTGTTCCAGATCAGCTCGCAGTGCGACCCCAAGAAAGACACCATTCTGTTCATCGACCCGGGCTTCCCGGTGCAGCGCCAGCAGGTGCGCATCCTGGGCATCAAGCACGAATCGTTCGACATCTACGACTTCCGCGCCGAGAAACTCGGTCCCAAGCTGGAGAGCTATCTCAAGCAGGGCAACGTCGCGGCGATCATCTACTCGAACCCCAACAACCCGGCGTGGATCTGCCTCACAGAGAGCGAACTGCGCACCATCGGCGAGTTGGCAAACAAGTACGACACGATCGTTCTCGAAGACTTGGCCTACATGGGCATGGACTTCCGCAAGGAGCTGGGACATCCTTTCCAGGCTCCGTTCCAGGCCACCGCAGCCCGCTATACGGATAACTACGTGCTGATGATTTCCGGCTCGAAGATCTTCAGCTACGCCGGCCAGCGCATCGCCATCGCAGCGATCTCGGACAAACTGCGCAACCGCTTCTATCCGGCTCTCAAGGAGCGTTACGGCATCGGCCGTTTCGCCGAATCCTACGCCCTGACATTCCTCTACGCCGCATCGTCAGGCGCAAGTCACTCGGCTCAATACGCTTTGGCGGCCATGTTCAAAGCGGCGGCGGACGGCAAGCTGGACTTCGTGGGGCACACCCGCGAATACGCACACCGCGCTCACCGCGTCAAGGAACTCTTCGAGCGTCACGGTTTCCACATCGTCTATGACAAAGACCAGGACGAACACGTGAGCGACGGATTCTTCTTCACGGTAGGCTACGGTTCGATGCCGAGTTCCGACCTGGTGGCCGCACTGCTGCGCTACGGTATCTGCGCGATCTCGCTCACCTCGACGGGCAGCCTCCAGAACGGCGTGCGCGTCTGCGTGTCGCAGATGAACCGCGAGGAGCAGTACGACCTGCTCGACCGGCGCCTCCGCGACTTCGCGCAGGACTACGCCCGGAAATAAATCCGGCATTGCAGCTCCGGGTCGCTGTGAAATCGTCCCGGAGTTGCACTCCGGAGAAAAGAATCCGGCACGGACATCCGGGAACGACCATTCGCACCCAACGAAGAGAAGGAGCCGAATAAATTCGGCTCCTTCAAATAACCAACAAAAAAGACAAAACCTACCGTCTCCGGCCGACGACGGGACCGAATTTTCCTTTCACCGACCGACTGCCGGAAACGACTTAGAAAAACAGACCCATGATCAACTACACCACTGCCGCTGAAGCTGCGAAGCTCATCAAATCCAACGACAGCGTTTATATTCAGGGAAGCGTTTCGATCCCGGAAGTGCTCGTGAAAGCGATGGCCGACCGGGGACACGAACTTCGGGGAGTGAAGGTCTATTCAGCCTTCGCCATCGGACGGGAGGAAGCGCCCTACTGCAAGCCCGAATACAAAGACAGTTTCCTCGTATATAGCCTCTTCGTGTCGAACTCCGTGCGCAACTGGATCGCTCAGGGGTACGGACAGGCCATCCCGGCTTTTCTGGGCGAGATCCCGGGGCTTTTCCGCAAGGGGATCATCCCGATCGACGTAGCGCTGCTGAACTGTTCGCGCCCCAATGCGGACGGCTATTGCAGCTTCGGCACCTCGGCCGACCTCGCGGTTTCGGCCGCCGAATGTGCGAAGGTCGTTATCGCCCAGATCAACCCCCACGTGCCGTTCTCCTACGGCGATGCGCTGATCCACGTCTCGAAACTCACGGCCGCCGTCGAAGTCGATGAACCTCTGGTGGAGCTTCCGACCGCCCAGCCCAACGAAATCGACCGCAAGATCGGCGGCTACATCGCCGAGCTGATTCCCGACGGTGCGACCCTCCAGATCGGCGTGGGCGGCATCCCCAACGCCGTACTCGCGGCCCTGGGCGATCATAAACACCTGGGACTCCACACCGAAGCACTCACCGACGGGGTAGTACCCCTGATTCGGAGCGGCGTGATCGACAACTCGCAGAAAAAAGTGCTTCCGGGCAAAAACCTCGCGTCGCTGGCTCTCGGCTCGAAGCGGCTTTACGAATACATGGACTACAACGAAGACCTGATCATGAAGGACGTGGCATGGACGAACGACCCGTTCCGCATCCGCGAGAATCCGAAGGTCATGGCCATCAATTCGGCGCTGGAGGTCGATCTGACGGGCCAGATCTGCGCCGACTCGATCGGCACGATGATCTACTCGAGCGTAGGCGGACAACACGACTTCATGTACGGCGGCGCCCTCTCCGAAGGCGGTAAAACCTTCATCGCGCTCCCCTCGACCACCTCGAAGGGACACTCCAAGATCAAGGCCCTGCTGACGCCCGGCGCCGGCGTGGTGACCACCCGTTTCCAGACACAATACGTCGTCACGGAGTACGGTGCGGCCTACCTGCTGGGCAAAGGACTCGCCGAGCGTGCCCGCGCCCTGATCGACATTGCGCACCCCTCGGCCCGCGAAGAGTTGGAAAAAGCCGCCTGCGAACGCTTCGGCTATTCGTTCCTGCGGCTCAAATAGGCTCCTCGACTCCATGTGCAGGAATCGTTCGCGGACGCCTGTCCGCTCTGCGCGGAAGTGATTTTCTCGCAAGATCCATATATTATAAGGTATATCAAAAAACAGGACTCCTGCCGAAACCGGAATAACCGTGTATGCGGAATAACTAAAGACCGTCCCGCCTCCTTTTTCAGAGGATGGGACGGTCTTTTTTCCACACAAAATCCCCCTCTCGACCGATCTATCGGGGGGGGGTAAAATTTTATTGATTTTCGATAAATTTTTCTTGTTTTTCACAAATATACTTTCTATCTTTATCGTAACAAACGATAAGAACGGACGCAGTGCCTGCAAGCGTTTCCAAAAGTCGAGGAATTACATAACGCCGGCACAGGAAACACCCCGCAGAACCCTTCGGTTTCGACCGGCAGGAACACTTCACGGATCAACAGGAAATACGCCGAAACAAAAACAGCGAACAAAATCAACGACCATAAAAAAACGGGATCACTCCCTCTCGATATGATTGTACTCGAAAACATCAACAAGACCTACCACAACGGCGCTCCGCTGCATGTACTCAAGGGTATCGACCTCGAAATCGAAAAGGGCGAGCTGGTTTCGATCATGGGGGCCTCGGGATCGGGCAAATCGACCCTGCTGAACATCCTCGGGATCCTGGACGACTACGACACGGGCGAATATTTCCTGAACGGGCGCCTGATCAAGCACCTGAGCGAGACGCAGGCCGCTGCCGCCCGCAACAACATGATCGGCTATATTTTCCAGTCGTTCAACCTGATAAACTACAAGAACGCGGTCGAAAACGTCGCCCTTCCCCTCTACTACCAGGGCGTTTCGCGCCGCAAACGCAATGCCGAAGCCCTCGAATACCTCGACCGACTGGGGCTCCGCGACTGGGCCGACCACATGCCCAACGAAATGTCCGGCGGCCAGAAACAGCGCGTGGCCATCGCCCGGGCGCTGATCAACAAGCCCCAGATCATCCTCGCCGACGAACCTACGGGCGCCCTGGACAGCAAAACCTCGCAGGAGGTAATGGACCTGCTGCGGCAGGTAAACGGGACGGGCATGACCATCATCTGCGTCACCCACGAACAGTCGATCGCCGACCAGACGGACAAGATCATCCACCTGAAGGACGGCGTGATCGGTTCGATCCAAAACCTCCGGCCATGAGAGAGTTGCTGTTGGAAATCTGGGCGTCGATCCGCCGCAACAAGCTGCGCACGTTCCTCACGGGCTTCTCGGTCGCATGGGGCATCTTCATGCTGGTCATCCTGCTCGGCTCGGGCAACGGACTGAAAAACGGCACGCTCTCCAATTTCGGATCGATGGCCGTCAATTCGGTCATCATCAACGGCGGCTGGACCTCGCAACCCTACAAGGGCTACGACAAGTGGCGGCGCATCAACATCACCAACCGCGACCTGGAGATCCTGCGCACCGAATTTCCCGAAGTAGATAAGGTTTCCGCCCGCGTACAAGGACCAGGACAATACAACCTCTCCCACGGACGCGACTTTCTGAACAATGCGGCCGTAGTCGGCAGCGACCCGGAATACCGCGAAATCATGAATGTCAGGGTGCTCGACGGACGCTTCCTGAACGATACCGACCTTCGGGAGCGGCGCAAGGTGATCGTCGTGGATAAAAACGTGCGGGATGTCCTGTTTCACGGTCAAAGTCCCGTCGGACAGCACCTCCTGGTCAACGGAACATCGTACAGCATCATCGGTGTTTTCGAGATGGACCAGTTCGGCTCCTACACATTCACCTTCATCCCGCTGACGACCGCCCAACTGCTCTTCAACCACAGCGATCCGAGCGTAGGACAGACCTATCTTTCGGTGAAAGACATCGACACCGATCAGAAGATGGCCGAATTCGAACAACGGCTCCGCAATCGTCTGGCTGCCGAACATACCTTCGCGCCCGACGACGAAAGCGCCGTCTGGATCTACAACCGCATGGAAGGTTACAAGAACATGATGCTCGTCTTCGGCGGCATCAACCTCTTCATCTGGATCATCGGTCTGGGGACGCTGCTCGCAGGCATCGTGGGCGTGAGCAACATCATGCTGGTAACGGTGCAGGAGCGCACCTTCGAATTCGGCATTCGCAAGGCTCTCGGAGCCAAACCCTCGTCGATCATCCGGCTGATCCTGACCGAATCGGTGATGATTACCGCCGCATTCGGCTATATCGGGATGGTGCTCGGCGTATTCGCCATGGAAGGAGTGAACAAGCTCATGACACAAACTCCGCCCGGTGAGGAGAACACGTTCAACATCTTCGTCAATCCGACGTTGAACCTCTCGGTAGCGGTAAGCGCGACGATCGTTCTGGTGCTGGCCGGACTTATCGCAGGTTACATCCCCTCCCGCCGGGCCGCCCGACTGAAGACCGTCGATGCCCTTCGACACAACAAATAACCGACACGAAAACCGCAGCGGCCGGGACAAAAGATAAAAGGAGCCGCAACAACTGGAAGCGAGAAACGGAAGAAAACGCAACGGCCGGGGACGACAAGCCGGGAAAAAGATAAGGAAACGCCCGCAACGCCGGTAAGGAACCACCCCGGCGTCAGAAGGACGACCAAAGTTCCCTCCCGAGGAGGGGATTCAGGGAAGGATAAAATTGGAACACGCGGCTCTGCCGCGAAACTACAACCAAAAGGAACGAAAAGAGCAACGAAAAACCGGGAACAAGACAAGGAGGCAGCCGAACTCCGAAGGACGGCCAAAGTCCCCTCCCGAGGAAGGGATTTAGAGGTAGGTAAAATCAATACGCGCGTTGTCGCGCAACTACGACCGACAGAAAAGAAGATACGAAAAAGATAACAGCAAGATAAGGAACCAGACTATGACAGGATTTTTCGATACGGATCGCTGGAACGAAATCTGGCAGACGATCTCCCGCAACCGCAGGCGCAGCATCATGACGGCGCTGGGTGTCTTCTGGGGTATCTTCATGCTGATCGTCCTGCTGGGTGCCGGCACGGGGCTGGGCCGCATGTTCCGTGCCCAACTGGGCGGTACGGCCACCAACGCCATTTTCATCATGTCCGACCGCACCTCCGTCCCATACGAAGGTATGCCTACGGGCCGTAGCTGGGAACTGGACTGGGACGACCTGGAAGCGCTCCGGAAACTGCCCCGCATCGAATACATCTCGGCCATTTGCTGGGGCAACCAACGCAACATGAGCCACCAAGACCACAAAGGCGAATTCGGACTGATGGGCTACTCGCCCGACATGCAGCAGATCGCCCCCCAACAGATTCTCATGGGGCGCTACCTGAACGAAGTCGATGAACTGCGCCAGCGCAAAGTCTGCGTAATCGGGCTTCAGGTCTGGCGCGACCTCTTCCCCGGCGGAGAAGATCCCACAGGCAAAACGATCCAGATCGGCAGTTCCTACTTCACGGTCGTCGGCGTTACCAAACCCCTGGGCGGTATGATGGCCTTCAGCGACCCGGAGCGGACCGTCGTCATCCCGGCGCTGCTCGTACAGCAAATGTACGGACTGGGACGGACGATCGACATGCTGGCACTCACCGGATATGCGGACGAACCGACCCAAGAGGTGATCCAGGACTGCCGGCAAAGCATCGCCGCACGGCACCTGATCGCTCCCGACGACAAGAAGGCGATCTATTTTCAGGATACCTCCGAGGTCTTCGGCAAGATCATGGGGCTCTTCCGAGGCATCTCCCTGCTTACGTGGATCGTAGGTCTGGGCACGCTGCTCGCGGGCATCGTGGGCATCAGCAACATCATGCTGGTGCTGGTACGCGAACGCACGCAGGAGATCGGCATCCGCCGCGCCATCGGCGCTTCGCCCCTGACGATCCTTTCGCAAATCCTCTCCGAGAGCTTCATCCTCACTTTTATCGCGGGCATCTTCGGTTTCGGTGCGGGCGTAGGCGTTCTCTCCATCGCCGACAGTTTCTACGCGCGGGCCGCCCAGATGGACCAACACCTGCCCGATATTTCATGGCAGATCTCCTTCGGTATGGGAATGCTCGCGCTGGGGATCCTCGTCCTGGGCAGCCTGCTGGCAGGCATCATCCCTGCGACCCGGGCACTGCGGATCAAAGCCGTAGACGCGATCCGCGAAGAATAAACCCCGAAACTCGCAACAAACGCAAAAAACCGACATAATATGAAAAAGTTTCTGAAGATTTTCCTGGGCATCCTGTTCCTCGCGCTGCTCGTCGGCACGTTCGTCTTCCTCTGGAACAAAACCCGCCCCGTGAAGGTGGTTTACACCCTCGCAACCCCCGTGCATGACACGATCCGTCAGTACGTCATCGCCTCGGGCAAGGTCGAACCCCGCGACGAGGTGCTCATCAAGCCCCAGATCTCGGGTATCATTTCCGAGGTGCTCTGCAAGGCCGGCGACCGTGTAAAACAGGGCGACGTCATCGCTACGGTGAAGGTCATTCCCGAAATGGGAACCCTCAATGCCGCCGAATCCCGCGTGACGGTGGCCCGGCTCTCGCTCGACCAGACCCGCAAGGAGTTCGAACGCACCGAAGCCCTCTATGCCAAAGGCGTGGTATCGCAGGAGGAGTTCGAGAAGGGGCAGACCACCCTGCGCCAGGCCGAAGAGGAGTTCCAGAATGCCGAAGACAACCTGGAAATCGTCAAAACCGGTATTACCAACCGATACAAAGATTTAAGCAACACCCAGATACGCTCCACCATCACGGGTATGATCCTCGACGTACCGATCAAGGTCGGCAACTCGGTGATCCAGGCCAATACCTTCAACGACGGCACCACGATCGCCACGGTCGCCGACATGGGCGACATGCTCTTCCGGGGCAATGTCGATGAAACCGACATCGGCCGCCTGCACGCCGGCATGCCCGTCGTGCTGACCATCGGTGCCATGCAGGGTACCGTCCTCCAAGCCACGCTGGAGTACATTTCGCCCAAAGCCGCCGATGTGAACGGGATCATCATGTTCGAGGTGAAGGCCGCCGCCAAGATCCCGGAATCGGTCTTCGTCCGTGCAGGTTACAGCGCCAATGCCAGCATCGTGACCGACAGCCGCGAAGGTGTTCTCACACTGCCCGAAAGCACCATCCAGTTCGAAGAGGGCAAGCCCTGCGTCTATATCCTCACCAGTCCTGAGGAGAGCCCCGAACAAACCTTCGAGAAACGGGACGTAACGCTCGGTCTGTCGGACGGCGTGAACATCGAAATCGTATCCGGCGTCACCGAAACGGACAAAGTCCGCAACCTCCAACAACAGTCCATCTAAATCCCTGCCACCATGAAATTCGGAACTCTTTTCATCGCACTGCTGCTCGCGGGCAGCACGGCGCAGGCCCAAATTCCGACTCCGACATCCGAAGCAGGCCCTTGGAGCCTGGATGACTGCATCCGATACGCCCACGAACATAACATACAGATCCAGCAACAGGCGCTGCAAGTCGAACAGCGCTCCGTCGAACTCAACACCTCGCGCCACAGCCGCCTGCCCGACCTCGGTGCCAACCTCGGTACGAACTTCAGCTTCGGACGAAGCCTCATCAGCAACAACACCTACGCCGACAACAACCAGGTGTCGGGTTCGCTCGGTGTTTCGGCCTCGCTGCCGGTCTTCATGGGCGGACGCATCAACCACGAAATCGCAGCGGGCAAGCTGAGCCTGAAAGCCGCGGCCCAGGACCTGGACCGGATTCGTGAAGACGTATCGGTCAATATTATGTCGTATTACCTCGACGTGCTGGTCGCAAAGGAGTTGGTTGACGTCGCAGAGCAAGCGCTCGCCTTGAGCACACAACAGGTGGAACGCAGCCGGGAACAGGTACGAACGGGCAAAGTCGCCGAGTCGGTGCTTTACGAAAACGAAGCCCTGCTGGCGGCCGACGAATACAAACTAACCCAAAGCCGCAACGACCTCTCACTCTCCCTGCTGGCCCTGAGCCAGGCCCTGAACCGGACGAGTGCCGAAGGATTCGACATAGTCGCCCCGACTTTCGACAGCCTCACCGTGGAGTCGATGCGTCACCTGCGTAACCCGGCCGAAGTGCTCTCCTACGCCCTGGACAACCGTCCCCGCATACAGGCCGAGCGCTTCCGCCTCGAGCAGGCTCTCCGGGCGGTGCGGATGTCCCGTGCGGCTTACTACCCCCAGATCACGCTGACAGGAGGATACGGCACCAACGTCTATCACTCGTTCGCTACGGGTGCGGTAAATCCCGCTTTCGGACGCCAGTTCCGCAACAACAGCACCGAATACGTAGGGGTGGCGATCAACATCCCCATCTTCAACCGCATGGCGACCCGCAACAGCGTGCGAACGGCCAAACTGGGCGTACGGAGCCAGCAGCTCGTCCTGACCGAAGCCGAGCAGACCCTGCAAAAAGAGATCGAAACGGCCTACTACCAGGCCGATGCCGCCCTGTTGAAATACCGTTCGGCGGAAAAAGCGCTCAATTCCGCACAGGTCGCCTTCAGGTACGAAGCCGAGAAATACGCTGCGGGCCGCTCGACGACCTTCGACTACAACGACGCCAAGACCCGCATGCAGAAGGCCGAATCCGACCAGATCCAGGCCAAATACGAATTCATATTCCGCACCAAGATCCTCGATTTCTACGCGGGTTTCCCCCTGACGCTTTAAGCGCGGTAAACGGAACCCGAAGACTCCGACCGCAAGCAGTACAAGAGAGAAGCTCCCGGAAACGCAAATCGTTTCCGGGAGCTTCTCTTGTCGATGTAGATTCTCTCTCTGCAGATGTTTCCGGGCAACTCTTCTCCTGTCCCAAGCGGAAAAGAGAGGCAATCCGGCGGATTCGTTCCGCAGCCTTACTCCGCGATCGAAAGATCGGCGAAGGAGAAAACTTCGGTCGAAACCTCGCCCAGCGGACCGCTCTTGGCATTGACCCCCACCTGTACTTTGACGAAGTCGATGTACTTCAGTTCGACAGGCGTTCCGTCGGGCTGCATGGCATTGGCGATTCGGAATCCGTTGCTCTGTCCCTTTCCGTCCATTGCATCGCCGCCCGCAAGACAGTCGCTTCCGTAATTGTCGGCATAACCCCACTCGTAAGGGCGGTTGATCCAAAACCCTCTGTCATCGACCATATTCCGAGATTCGAGCAGCGTACCGCGCAACGTATAAGTATCGGCGGCCCAAGCCGGATAATAGAAATCCTGGTCGTGAAACTCACCCCTGTATTCGACCGTGCCGCTGCGACCTTCCGAATCGGTCCACTGCACGTCCATCCCCCTTCCGGCAGGGCGGTAATAAGTCACGGCATAACCGGAAACAGTCCCTTCCTTACCCGTTTCGCTGCCCCGCAACTCGTACCACTCGTCATCGGGCTCACCGTTGCCGTTCACGTCCTGCATGACCCACACCACGCCCGGCTCCGAGCTGGTGTCGAATGCATTCCCCTCAATGGAAAAATCATAGCCGCTTTCCATTCGGGCGATACTGTGGTCGAACCCGACGATCAGATAACCGCCGAATCCCCCGAGCGAAACATAACTCCGCGCCTCCAGCCTCCCGGCTGCATAAGCCACGGCATCTTCATGGGTACGCTCGTTGCCCGTATATCCGGCTTCGGTCTTTTCGCCGACCAACTGCCAGGGAGCGGGCAGAAATTCGTAAACCGCATGCTGGAAACGACTGCTCGCCACACTCGCCGGGCGTCGGCGCTGCTCCTCGTCCGCAAAGGCATGAACGACGATCTCGGCAGACAGCGTAGCAACCCCTCGGACGATGTTTCGCGTAAGACGCTCGGAAGCATCGCCGCCTTCGGTCACATCGACCCGAACGGTATAGTCGCCCGGCCCGTCGGGTGTAAACTTAAACACGGCACCCGTTTCGGCTACGACCGGTTCCCCATCAACCGACCAGACGAACTGCGGATCGGCGATATAAGCCAGCGACGGCGCAAGATAGACCGCACGGCCGACGAACGTGCTCCGATCGGTCGTTTTGCAGTAATGAGAGAGCTTTTCGAAGCGGACCTCCGAAGGCATCTTCTCCACGACCTCCACGACAAATTCCTTGAAGGAGGTTCCGTCGTCGTTCGATGCCTCGATACGGATCGGGTAGCTCCCCACCGCCTCTTCCCGGAAGGTATAGCTCATCTGCGTAGAAACGACCTCGCCGGCACAGAGCCATCGGCAGCGGAAGTCCTCCTGGTCCGAATGCTGAATATCGGGAGTGAAGGTATATTCGACACCCGGCAGAACCTTGAGCCCCTCGGCAGGCAGTGCAAGCGAAATGACGGGCGGAGTAAGCTCCAGCACATCCACCCGCAGCTCCGCTTCGGCTTTTCCGGCAGCCGTTTCGACACGGAACGTGATATACACTTCCCCCAGTTCGGTAAAGACGGCCGTATAGGTCGGTTCGGAACCTGCCAGCTTGCCATCGACGATCCATGAGTAAGTAGCTCCCTCGGCATACTCCACCGTCGGAGCGATGGTCAGCTCCCGGCCCATCTTGACGGTATAAACCCCCGACTCGCTGTCGAGCGTAATGACGGGAGCATGATCCCGGTCGTCCAAAATCACTTCGTCCTTGTTGCAGGCGGTCGTCAGCAGCGCCGCAAACACCGCCCAAAACGGGAAATATCTTTTCGAAAAAAACCACATAGCACGTTACATATATTCGCGTTTACGGCACGCGGCAGAGCGGAAACCCGCCCTGCCGACGCACACAAAAACGATTTATCTTCAAAAGTCGTCGCCTCCGCCCGGTGCAGTCCGTCACGGACTTTTCCGCAAGTCGGAAACGATCGCCGAAATCGGTCCGGAAACTCTCCGGAAAAACATTACAGCTCGATCGTAATGTCATCCAGAGCATAATAGGCCGGCATCGAGAAGCCATAGCCGTTATCGGGGCCGCCCGTCATATTGAAACGAACCTTCGCCACCTTGCCCAGCGAAGAGAGGTCCCATTTGGTCCACTCCTTAATCAGCTTGTCCTTCGATGCGAAAGTCATCGTCACGGTGCCGGTCTCCTTACCTGCGGCATCGTAGCCCGTAGCATGAATCAGTACATCCTGGCCCTCTTCAAGCGCAGGTGCGAGAGCATTGCCCTTGGCTGCCACACTCAGGAAATAACAGGTCGAATTGATATAGCAGCTCTGGATCGTACGCGCCACACCATCGGCGAAAGCGAAAATAGGACGGCTGTCGCCATAGTCGGGATGCGCCTCGTCGTAGTTACCGTAACCGATAAGGAAATTATCCGATCCGTCGTGGCCGCCGCCCGTAGTAGCATCCTCGTTCCGGGCATTGTATAGGTAAAGGTCAAGCTCGTAGGTGTTGAACTTCTCGATATCCTTGGAGTTGTAGGACGATACCATAAACGGGTATCCCCAACCTTCGGGACAGGGCGAAGTCAGCTGCGTGGTCTGATCGGTCCAGGTGTACGCCTTATCTTCGTAAACTACGGACATCGCCTTACCGCCGTTATAGTTCGCCACCACCAGCGGCGACCAGTCGTCGCCCTCGAAAGTGATCGTATAGGTCTGGGGTCCTTCGTCCGGCCCGTCGTCGTCCTTCGAACATCCGACGAAAGTTACCGCAGCCGCAGCCAGCAAAGCCAAAAATACTCTTTTTTTCATAATCTTTTATTATTTAATAAATTGTATGTTTCCTCCTGTACGAAAGATCGCCGCAAAGCATACGCTTCGGGGACTCATGGCAACACCGGGTCCGGAAAAATCGACTGAATGGGGAAATCGAGCAAACAGAGCAACCGACATTCGTGATTCCATCCCGTGACCCGCAGGTGTAAAATCTTCGTGCAAAGGCAGGTCTTCTGACTCATCCCGTCCGTCGCGCCTTCCCGGCTTCATGGCCAGTGGCAAAAGAGAGCGATCGAACTATTCCCCGAAAGGAAACAGGACTTACAGCAGCGAGCACTGTTCCGGATTCGCACCGGATTCCCTATTACTCCGCACGCTTCGAAAAAACATACGGATACCTTTTGCGGGTGCAAATATACGAATAATATTTAATTCGAAAACTCAAAAAAACACGACGACCTCTTGACTTCGCCTTTTCGTCAGCGTATATTTGCAGACGCGCCCTTCCCGTTTCCCGAAACGGGCGCCCATCCTTTCTCTATTTTTTCGATTTCCGCCTGTCGCCGGACTCTTCCGGACGGCAATGACACTGTTTCATCCGACTAAAAAACACACGACATGCCCCGAGGACGCAACAAAGCCCTGATCGCCCGACGCGACGAAATGCTCTGCCACCGCTATCACTACTGGACCGAAACGCAGCGTCTGCGCTTCGACGACACCCTGAAAATCCTCTCCGAAGAGGAATTCTTTCTCTCCGAGGAGCGCATCCTGACCATCCTCCGCGCCAACGGCGACACGCTCCGCGAACTCGCCGGCCGGCCTACTCCGAAAATGCGAAGAGAGCGCTTCCCGACAAGGCGCCATACACCCTCTCCCCGGAAATGATCCGACGGATACGCCCGTCCCTGGCAATAAGGATATTCGGCCCGTTCATTCCTGCGATCCGGCAAAAAGAGGCATCCGCACATCTCCATTCGGAAAAAACAGCTATTTTTGCAGCCGGAACAATCCCGGAACGAAACAAAATGGACTGGTTTACGGATCTTTTTACCCAACATTCGGCCATTCAAGCCGTCGTCGTGCTCTCGCTGATCTCGGTGTTCGGCATGATGCTGGGCAAAGTGCGTTTTTTCGGAATTTCGCTCGGCGTGACGTTCGTTTTCTTCATCGGCATCGCAGCGGGCCATTTCGGACTCTCGGTCGATCCTTCGATGCTGGCTTTCGCCGAAAGTTTCGGGCTCGTACTCTTCGTCTATGCATTGGGATTGCAGGTCGGCCCCGGTTTCTTCAGTTCGCTCCGCTCGGGCGGCATCCGGCTGGTTTCGCTCGCCACGCTCATCGTCCTGACAGGTTCGGCACTGGCCGTAGGGCTCGGCTATGCGACCCGTGTTCCCATGAGCGACATGGCAGGCATCCTGTGCGGCGCCACGACCAACACCCCGGCGCTCGGTGCGGCACAACAGATGCTCTCGCAGATGCAGTTGGACAGCAACAACGCCACGCTGGGCTGTGCATTGACCTACCCGCTGGGTGTCGTAGGCGTGATTCTGGGCATCATCGCCGTACGCAAACTCTTCGCCCGGCCCTCGGACATTCCGCAACCGGACGCCGAACATAAAAAGAATATCTTCATCGTCGAATTCAAGATTTCCAACCCCGGCGTCGTCGGTAAAAGCATCCGCGACGTCGCGGCATACAGCCACCACCATTTCGTCATCTCCCGCCTTTGGCGTGCCGGGCAGGTTTCGATTCCGACTTCGGACTCGACCCTCGAATCGGGTGATCTGGTACTGGTAATCACCTCGCCGGACGACGTGCAGGCACTGGAACTCCTCTTCGGCGAGCGGGTACAGAAAGACTGGAATACGCACGACATCGACTGGAACGCATTGGACAGCCAGCTCATCTCCCGGTCGATCATCGTCACCCGCCCCGAAATCAACGGCCGCAAACTCAGCTCGCTGCGTCTGCGAAACCTGTACGGCATCAACATCAGCCGGGTGCATCGTTCGGGCGTACAACTGCTCGCCACGCCCGATCTCACGCTGCAACTGGGCGACAGCCTGACGGTAGTGGGTGAAGCGCAGGCGATCGAAGGCGTCGAAAAAATCCTCGGCAATGCCGTCAAACAGCTCGACGAACCCAACCTGATTCCGGTTTTCATCGGTTTGCTCCTGGGCCTGCTGCTGGGAAGCATCCCTTTCGCGGTACCGGGTATCAGTCTCCCTGTCAAACTGGGACTCGCAGGCGGCCCGATCATCCTCGGCATCCTGATCGGGACCTTCGGCCCCCGCATCCACATCGTCACCTACACCACGTTGAGCGCCAACCTGATGCTCCGGGCATTGGGACTGTCGCTCTATCTGGCCTGCCTGGGGCTCGAAGCGGGCGCCCATTTCGTCGAAACGATCATGCGCCCCGAAGGAATGCTCTGGATCGGACTGGGATTCCTCCTCACGTTCGTCCCCATCGTTATCGTAGCCGCCCTGTCGCTGCGGTTCTTCAAACTCGATTTCGGACAGGTAGCCGGCATCATGTGCGGCAGCATGGCCAACCCGATGGCGCTGAACTATGCCAACGACTCGATCCCCGGCGATCATCCGGCCGTGGCGTACGCGACGGTCTATCCCGTATGCATGTTCCTGCGGGTCATCATCATTCAGATTCTGATCATGTGCTTTATTTAGCGGTCGCCGGACGGCAGACCGCCCTGCGTTCCGAAGAGGCGCAGCGAACGGAACCGGGGACTCAACGCCCGACATCCGGCAGCTCCGCCACACGGCGGATCTCGCCTTCGAAATTGGGGGTAAAGATCCCGCCGCCCACTCCTTCGGCGATCTCGCGCAGTGTCCAGAAGCGACCTCCGTCCAACTCGCCGCTCGGTACGACAGGCCCATCGTACACCGTCTTATAGACATAGACCAACTCCCGTTCGCGTTCCGACTCGAACAGGTAGGTCAGCACGTGCTGCGGCTCGAAATCCGTCACGCCGACCTCCTCGCGCACCTCGCGCCGCAGGGCAACGAGAGGCTCTTCCCCCCAATCCACATGGCCGCCTACGGCCGTATCCCACCGTCCGGGCTGGATATCCTTCCACGCCGGACGTTTTTGCAGGTAAAGCTCCCCACGGGAGTTGAACAGATGGAGGTGCACCACCGGATGCAACAGCATCGACCCGCCGTGGCACTCGCCCCGCGTGGCCCGGCCGACGACACGTCCGGCAGCATCGACCACCGGGAACAGCTCTTCCCGATTATCCGCGCATTTCATTTTCCGACAATATTCTATGAGTTTTATTCCGACCGTAAAGACTGCAATAGACGGAGAACATGACGAAGCCCAGCAGGGCCATCGCCGCACCGGGCAGGGCGGCATATTGAGGCCCCAGGCCGAAACTGATCGGCAGACCGCCGAAGTAGGCACCCAAAGCGTTACCGAGGTTGAACGCGATCTGGATCGACGCGGCGCCGAGCATCTCCCCGCCCGGCGCATTCTCCAAAATAAGCAGTTGCTGGGGCGATGAAACCCCGAAGAGCGAAGCCGTCGTCAGGAACATCAGCGGAATCACGAGCCAGTCGATCCGAGCCGCGAAGAAGATCCCTACGAGCAACAGACAGATCATCCCCTGAATAAAGCGGGCGACCCGTTCGGGAGAGAAGCGGTCCGACAGATGCCCGCCCGCGAGATTACCCACCAGCATTCCCAGCCCCGCGACCATCATCACGGCTGTCATCGCCTGCCCGGGGATGCCCGCCACACGCGTCATGGTCGGAGTCACGTAGCTGTACCAGCAGAAAACACCTCCATTGGCCAGCAGCGTAGCCAACAGAATCAGCCAGGGAGCCCGCGAACCGAGGAACCGGAATTGCCCCTTCAATCCCGTATCGGGCAGCGCCGGCAGGGCAGGCACCCAGCGGGCGATCAGCAGCAGAGCCATAATTCCCCACAGCCCGACCATCCCGAAAGCCAGCCGCCACGAAAGATAGCTGCCCAAATAGGTACCCAACGGCACACAGAACAGGTTGGCGACAGTCATCCCGAGGATCATGATAGACACGGCCTGGGTTTTGTGTCCCGGATCGGCCACCCGCTCCGCAACGATCGAACCTACGCCGAAGAAAGCCCCGTGAGGCAGGCCCGACACGAACCGCATCGCCAAGAGCATCCAAAAGTCGGGCGCCAGCGAAGCGCAGACGTTACCCAGGACAATAAGAGCGGCAAGAGCGAGCAGAATCCCCTTCAACGCCCGCTTACGTGCGATGAGCACCGTCGCGGGAGCCCCGACGCAAACCCCGATGGCATAGGCCGAAATCAGGTCCCCGGCCCGGGGGATGGAAACGCCTAAATCCCTCGCCACATCGGGCAGAATCCCCATCATGACGAACTCGGCCATACCGAGAGCCAACGTGCCGAAAGCCAGGGCGATCAAACTCTTTTTCATAAATCGACTCTTTTTACCGACGGCTCCGCACTCCGGAGTACGGAATCTCTTTCGCAACTTTCGCATTCTTCGGACCGCTCCGCAGCTCGACAATACGGCGCGTCCGAAGCACGGTCTTTTGATTCGGAGAACAAAAATAGCGCATATCTTCCCCTCTTCCGCCTAAAACGAAAGAATTTCTCACCGACCTGACAAACCGGCCCTCCCGGATTCTCCCTAACGGGATGAATCCGGGAGGGCCGATTATATCCTATCCGAAAGCCCAAAGAGAGCCGTATGACTGAGATCAATACCCCAGCCAGTGAAGCCACTCGAGCGCTTCGGGCGTCAGCTTGTCATCGCGGTCCACCCAGGTTCCGGACTCGATGAGCAACTTTTTATACTCCTCGATACGGCGCGTGATCGGAAAATCGGGTCGCGGCAGCGCACTCTTCTCCGCACGCTCCGAAGGGCGAATCGTCCGGTCGAAAACCTCCCGAAGCGCCGGGCGCCGGTGTCCCTCCCACTTGAAATCTTCGAGAAAAAGAGCCTGCGTCTCCGGAATCTTATCCATCGGGAAAATCGAATAGACCGGCTGATTGCGGTAGGTAATGCCTTCGACCGTATTGTTGTCGATATAGTAGGTAGCCGCACCGCTTTGGATGGACATCAACCCCACCGGTTCGGGCGAATCGTCCTCCTGCATATAATAGATGGTCTGCACGTTACCGTCCACGTCGTTGCGATAGATCTTGTTATTGCGGAAATAGGCAGTAATCAGCTTGCCCGTCACCTGGTTGTAAGTCATCGTGTCGATCTCGCTCGACATAACCGGACGGCCGACGAATTCCGCTTTCTGGAGTTTGGAGTTTTCGGTATAGATCTTCATCACGTCCGAAGTGATCTGGTTGTCCTGATTCCAAAGCACGGGATCGATATAGAGCAGGATCATCGAGTCCGTGGAAACGGCCACCAGGGAATCGCAGACCGCCTGGAAGTCGTTGCGGAAGATCTTTACCCGGCGATACCCCTTGACCAACCGGTAGAGGGAATCTCCAGCAGGTGCAGCGATCGAATCCCCCCGCAAAGAGTCCGCTGCCGCAACCCCGGCCTTGAGCGAATCGAGCTGCATGGAATCGCGTCCCAGCGAATCCGCAGCAAGAGAGTCCCGGAACAAAGAATCCAACGCGGCAAAAGCCCTGGCCTCCCGCAGGGAGTCGGCGACCAGCGAATCGAGAGCCGACGCCGGAAGCTTGCCTTTCAGGATCGCCTTCCCGGTTTTGGCACGCCGCTTGGCCCAGATTTTCTCCATACGTTCGGCGCGGCGCTCCAGGTTCTTTCTGCGCAATGCCTCCTCCTTCTGTTTCGCAGCGTCGAGCTTGGCAGTAGCCCGAGCCTGACGTGCTTTGGCGATCTGCGCCAGCTTCTCCTTGCGGGCCGCTGCCGCCTGCGCCTTTTTCACGGACGCTATGCTGTCGGCCTGTGCCCGCAATTGAGCTTTCAAGCTGTCGGCCTGGGCTTTCCGCTCCCGCTTGGAAAGAATATGCACGGAAGAATCCGCAGGAAGCGATTTTGGACCGGCCTGCGCAAGGCTGTCGGAAAAAAGCGTATCCACCGCAGAAACGGCGGCCACGGAATCGGCAGGGGTCATTCCGCCCCCCACCCGATCAAGGCTGTCGGAAAGAAGCGTATCTATTGCTGGGGCGGCATCCAGAGAATCGCCCCCCGTTCCTCCTTTTTCAGCCGGAACAGCCGCTATGGGTTCTGCAGCGGAACCAGAACCGGCATCCGCAGTTTCGGACGAGGTTTCGACGGCTCCGGCCGCAGCCTGCGGAGCAGCGGCATCCGCCTGCGATCCATCCTGCGAGGCTTTTGGATCCGCAGCACTCGGTTTCGCAGCCAGTGAATCCACAGACGATCCCCCCTTAGAGCCGGCCAGAGAATCTGCCGCCTTTGCCTTCACCTTCGCCAACGAATCGGCACGTGCCTGCTCGCTCTTCGAGATCGTATAAAGAAACATCGAATCGGCACACATATAGAGCGAATCGCTCTGACTCGTATCGTAGCTGACCACCGAAGGTCGCTGCGTGAGCAGAGCATTGCCCGGCTCCTTCCAATATTCGCCGTAATCGCCGAAAGCGAGCACTTTGTGCTCGGCGTCGTCGATCTGGATATTCCGGAACAAAAGAGCATGCCCGGACTCCCGGTAATAGTCGAGGCTGTCGCTCCACAGCTCCTGCTTTTCGGTCATCACATACCCGTTGCGAGTCAGCACGTAAAGCTCGCGCGGCTTTTCGTAACGTCCCCGGTCGGCATAAATGTAATCGCCGCCTTCGTTCCAGATGTTGGTTCGCTCGAAGAAATGAGCCTGGTCGGTATCCGTATCGTACACCACCGAATCGCCCTTGAGTTCGTACTTGTCGTTGCGCATCTCGACACGATCCACACAGATAATCTGGTGCGTATCGGCATAATAGTAGCCCCGGTCGGATTCGAGGTGATTCTCGCGGTTGGTCAGCATACCGCCTCCGCTGAAAGTACCAATATTGTCCAGCGTATTGAACCGGAAATCATAAGTATAGAGCGTCGCATCCCCATCGACGACCTTCACCAGCGGAGCATAGACCCGCGCCTCGTTGATCTCACCGTTGTAGTCGGCCCGGTCGCCGTAAATGTATGTCTCTTTTTTATTGATCAGTACGTTGCCGAAGCACTCGATGCGCTTGTCGTTGTAGCGGATCGCGCTGTCGCAGGTAATGACCGCCCCGTTGTGCTGGGCCGCGAAATGCCCTACGAGCACTGTCGCGGTCGTATCGCCGTAAGGAATGGGATATCCCCGGTCGGCGACGAAATCGACCACCTTGTTCGACTCGGGGTCCTGGGCCGGAGCACCCGGAGCCGACGGGGTCTGAACACCCGCAACGGGAACGGCCAGCGGCCTGTTCCCCGCGAGGATCACACCTCCGGCGACACCTGCGACCAGCAGTGCGCACACTATTTTTCGCAATCCCTTCGGCATCGGACGATCTCTATTTTACCCAGTTCTTATTTTCGAACTCTCCGTCCCGAAATTCGGGATCGATATAAATGTACATGCCCTCGATCTTCTTGTCGAGCCACTCCTTGAACACTTTCTCGCGTTTGGCGTTCAGCGCCAGCTGTTCGACGCGAATATAGTCCTCGTCGAGCGAAACCTTGTGCGGAGGGATCACCTTCACGAGCTTGACGATCTTGCTGAGCTGGTTGCCCATCCAGTCTTCGGTCTGATAGGCGTCGGAAATTTCGCCCTCCTTAAGATTGCGCAGGGCATTGTAGTCGTCGAGGCTCTTGCCACCGGCCCGGCCGAAATCTTCTTTCATGAAGCGTGTTTCGGTATAACTTGCTTCCCACCTTTGAGTAAGTTCCAGCAAATCGTGGTTGGTCACCACGCCGCCGTTCATCTTCGAATTATCGTCGTCGGAAAACTTCCGGGCCGCCTCCTCGAAAGTAATCGAATCCTTACGGATCAGGTTTGCGATACTGTCCAGCATACGGGCCGGAGCCGCCAGCTCCTCGAGCGTATAGGAGGGTCGCAACACGATATGACGCGCATGGTACATACGCCCCTTCTGGTCGATCAACTGAATCAGGTGATAACCGTATTGCGTTTCGACGACCTCGGAAACCTGTCCCGGCTTCAGATCGGCCAATGCGTCCGCAAACTGCCGCACGAACCCGTCCAAAGGCTGGGGGTCCAGTTCGCCGCCACTGATGGCCGAACCGTCCATCGAATACATGCGGGCCATGATGTCGAAACGGGTCTGCCCCTTGATGATGCGCTCGCGCATATCCAGCAACCGCTCCTTGGTGCGCTGCTTGGCCTCCTTGATCGACGCCGGGAAACGGGTGATCTGGGCATAAACGTACTGTTCGGGGATAGTCGGCAGACTGTCCGGATCGGTCTTCTTGTAGTAACGCTCCACCTCGCCGGGAATCACCTTGATTTTCCCTACTACGGAACTCTGCATAGCCTGGGCGTATGCCTGCTCCTCGTAACGCTGACGCAGCATTTCGCGCACGTTGAAGATCGGCATATGCTGTTTGGTTTCGAGCGCGGCGATAGAACCCGCATCGTCGATGAGCGCCTGCAAATGGGCTTCCACCCGCTGTGCGATGCCCGAATAGCTGACATCCACCGAATCGATGAGCGCCTGATTGAACAGCAGCTTCTGCATCAGCAGTTGTTCGAGCGCTTCGTCGTGGGGATCGCGGTCCGAAGTGTAACCCTGCTGGCGGCGCTGTTCCACCAGCTCGCCCGCATATTCGTCCACCTCCGACCAGAGGATCGACGATCCGCCGACGACGGCCACCACGCGGTCCAGCATCACCTGCCGCTTCTGGGCGGCCCCTGCAAAAATCGCCAGCACCAACGCTGCGCAAAACAGAATCTTCTTGCTCATCAGTTCTCTATTTTTTCTTCTTCATGGATCTTCACTCTCCCCTCCTCGACCGCTTTTCGGTAAACCTCCTCGTCGTAGGCCCGAATGATCTCGTTCTGCCGCTGGTTGTAGAGGATGCGGCGCACGATCGCCTCGCTGCGCTCCAGCGGTTCGGGATCGCCCGGACGAAGCACGTCGCTTATTTCGAAATAGTAGCGCGAATGACCGTCGCTCATCTCCTGTACGGCCCGCGAGGAGAGCAGGGCGTCGTAACTCTGGTTGCGCAATGTGGGCAGATAGCCCAGAAACTCGGAGAAGGTCACCCACGAAGAGGAGAAATCGTTCAGTACGAAATTGTTCTTGGTACAGATGTCGGCGAACTCTTGCTGCCGGGATGAGCCGGGCTGCGTCATCAACTTGCGCAGCTTCGGCGCCTGCCGGTTGTTGGCGTCGAAGCGAACGATCCGCCCCTTGACCAGGGTTTGATTGACCTTGAAATCCGACGCGTGTTCACGGTGATAGGCAGCAATCTGATCGGCGGTAACGAGCGTATCGATGCGCTCCTCGATCAGATGCTGGTCGAACTTACGGATCAACAACGCCTGGCGGTACTCCTCGACCAGCGAATCGATGTCCTGCTCGGCATCGGAGAAAAGTTCTTCGGCCTCGTGCAATTTAAGCTGTTTGTGCACCCACTTTTCGACATAACGGTTTACGAAAGCCACGCTGTCCTCGCCGACCACTCCCTTCGGAATCGCAGCCTTAACCTCTCGCGCGTACAATTTTCTACCGGCAGCCTCGGCCAACACGACCCGACCTCCGCCCCAATAGCGGGGCACTTCCTGGCACCCTACCGCAAGTACGAGCAGCAGAACAGCTCCTATTTTGGCACAAAAACTCATAACTACAAGGGACAAAGATAATGAAAGCCGAGAGCCTAACCAAATTTATTTGAGTTAAGCCGAGGCGCATCCTATCGTCTAAAAAAGATACTTTTTACCCGAACCTAACGTACCGTGCATCCCGAATATTACATTACGCCCTAATTTATCGTATCGAAAAAACCGGATGCTCCGGTGCAGATAATCCGGGGAAAACCGGCACAGACAATACTTCTGCATGATACCCGCCGACGATCCCGCTCCTGCGGTACGCCGCAAAATAGCCCCCGACCGTCACAACAGGTTACCGGATCGTATTTTTATCCAACTTTTTCACCCGGGCCAGCAAACGGTAGATCATATAGCCCGATGCGGCGAAAAGCACGAGCGCAACGACGTAAACGATCGTATAAAGTGTATCGCTGCCGATAACCGAACGTATCGTGGCCCCGTCCAGTCCGACCATAATCAACAGGAAAGCCGCGCCGTTGTTCATGGCATGGAGCAGAACGACCGAAAAGATCGAATTGGTCTCGATGTAGATGAAACCCAGGATCAGGCCCATCACGAAAGCATTGACCGCCAGCGCCGGATGTCCGTGCAACACGGCGAAGAACGCCGACGAGAGGAACAAAGCCGCTACGACGCCGTACTTGGCCCGCACCGACTCGAGAATGATGCCCCGACAGAGGAACTCTTCCAACAGAGGAGCCATAACCACCAGCGTAATGATCGCCCAGAAGCCCCGGCCGTAAACTGCGGACGAAGGCATCGGAAGCAGCTCCACCACCGGTTCGATGACGATACCGGCAGCCAGCATCATCACCAGTCCCCAAAGCAGCAGAACCGGATTGAGGCCCCGCGCCGAAAAGCGCAGCGTCTTGCGCGTTCCGTGCCGCAAGCGGCGATAGAACAGCGTGAAAAGAATCATCAGTCCCATCGTCACCAGGTAGGTGAAAGCCGTAAAACGCGCCAGAGCGTCCTGTTGTTCGGGCGTCGGAGCGACGTTGCCGCGCAACAAGTCCCAGTCCGGAAAATCGAACCCGGCGAGACGGGCGGCAAGCAGTCCGACGAATTGCAGCAAATACCAGATTCCTACCAGAGCCAACAGGTCGATAAGGGTCGGAAATCGGTATTTATGAGCCGGTTGCGGCGTTTGTCCCCGATCGGATGTTCCGGGAGTATCCCCAACAGGAGCTTGCGGACGGACATCGGACGGAGTCGTGGAATCGGTATGTGCCATAGCTTCTATGTTTTATCTTCGGTATAAAGACCTGTTTTACGCTTCGAAGATAGGCATTTTTCAGGTATCGTTATGGTTTTTCCCGATAAAATTCGTATTTTTGGCCGATTATAACCCGTTAAAATCAGCAAACATGGCAAAGGTCATCGCATTGGCCAATCAGAAAGGCGGCGTGGGCAAGACGACCACGGCCATCAACCTCTCGGCGTCGCTCGCGCTGCTGGGCAAGAAAGTTCTCCTGCTCGACGCCGATCCGCAGGCCAACGCCACGTCGGGACTGGGCTTCGATATCAACCTGGAGGGCATTTACGAGTGCATCACCGGAGCGAAGACGGCGGCCGACGTAATCCTCCAAAGCCCGGACGTAAAGAACCTCTGGCTGCTCCCCTCGTCGATCGACCTGGTGGCCGCCGACACCGAGCTACCGAAGATGGAGAACGGACACCACGTGATCCGCCGCATCGTGGAGAGCGTGCGCGACCGTTACGACTATATCCTGATCGACTGCTCCCCCTCGCTGGGCTATACGACGGTGAATATCCTTACGGCCGCAGACACGGTGCTGATTCCCGTACAGTGCGAATACCTCGCGCTCGAAGGGCTCTCGAAGCTGCTCAACACCATCCGCATCGTCAAGAACGGACTGAACCCGGCGCTCGAAATCGAAGGCTTCGTGCTGACGATGTACATGCGCAACCGCCTCAACAACCAGGTGGTGAACGAAGTTCGCAACCACTTCGGAGAGCTGGCCTTCGACACAATAATTCAACGCAATATCCGTTTAGGAGAAGCCCCCTCGCACGGAAAACCCGTCATCTTGTACGATGCTTCCGCCGTCGGGTCGGCTAATTACCTCACGTTGGCCAAGGAGCTCCTGAAACGCAACCGCAAAAGCAATCAAAAAGCAAAATAGCATTATGAAACAGAAGGGATTAGGACGCGGTCTGGACGCCATTTTCGGGAGCGAACACCTGGATGCCAGGCTCAAACCGATGACCGAAATGGCGGAGATCTCCGTTTCGGCGATCTTCCCCAACCCCACGCAGCCGCGCACGGAGTTCGATGAAGAGGCGCTCGAAGAGCTGGCCGACTCGATCCGCACGCTGGGCGTAATCCAACCCATCACGGTCAAACGCACCGACGACGGACGCTACCTGATTATCAGCGGCGAACGCCGCTGGCGGGCCGCCCGCAAAGCCGGACTGGAGTCCCTGCCCGCCTATATCCGCGAAGTGGACGACGAGAACCTGCACGCAATGGCGCTGGTGGAGAACATCCAGCGGCAGGACCTCAACGCCATCGAAATCGCCCTGGGAATGCAGCGGCTGATCGACGAATGCAACCTCACGCAAGAGGCGCTCTCGGAAAAGGTCGGCAAAAAACGCTCGACGGTGTCGAACTACATGCGCCTTTTGAAACTGCCCAACGAAGTACAACTCGCCCTCAAGGAGGGGCTTATCTCGATGGGACACGCCAAAGCGATCGCCGGAGCTCCCGAAGAGTTGCAACTGCGCCTGCTCAAAAAGTGCATCCGCAAGGGACTCTCCGTGCGCCAGATCGAGGAACTGGTCCGCGCACTGACCGACCCTGCGGCAAAACCCGCAGCTCCGGCCGAAGACGAGGAGTATCCCGAATCGTATGCGCGGCTGGTGGAGCAGCTCGAAAAATTCTTCTCGCAGGAGATCAGCATCAAACGCTCGAAAAACGGCGGCGGTCGCATCGTGATCGACTTCTCGGACGACCGGGACATCGACCGCTTCATCGAAAAATTCGAGAAAAGAGGCGCTTCCGCCGAAATCCGCAACAATAAATAGATGAAACACACCCGGGGATATATCCGTCTGTTGGTGCTTTTCGCCTTTCTCGCATTGTGCGGAGCAGGCGAAGCATCGGCCCAAGTTCCGTTGGACCGTTACCGTAGCGCGAAAACTTTCGTGCGCAGCGGTCTGATGCCCAAACCGGACAGCCTGGCCAAAAACCATCTTACGGACTCTCTGCTACTGATGCGGGTGGACTCTCTGCTTCAGGACAGTACCCTGCGCGATTCGCTGCTGCGTTCGGGCATCGATTCGCTGCGGCTCCGGGATTCGCTGGCTGCGAGACTGCACCCGCAATTCGTCCCCGACTCGGCCCTGCTTCTGAAAACCGACTCCCTGCCCGCAGCACTCGGAGCGCCCGACTCGCTCGCAGGCCGAAAAGACCTCCGCCCCCGGCGCGATACCATCTCGCTGTCGGGCGTAAGTTGGATCTCGCTGGTAGCGCCCGGTTTCGGACAGATCTACAACAAGCAATATTGGAAGCTGCCGATCCTCTACGGAACGGTAGGTGCGGGACTGACCCTCTTCTTCCACGAAAACAACACCTACAAACCTCTCAAACGACAATACAACGCCCTGCTGGAAAACGGTACGGCCCGCACGGAGGAGTTGGACGACGTACAGTCCCGTATGATCCGCAGCAATACGCGCAGGCAGATCTATCTCGGGCTTACGGTCGCCTCCTACCTTTACTTCCTGGGCGATGCGGCGGTCAACTACCGCTACGACGCCTCCCCCGTAAAGAAAGCCACGACACTGGCCACGATCTTCCCCGGTGCCGGACAAGTCTATAACAAAAGTTACTGGAAACTGCCTTTCGTCGTAGGCGGACTGGCAACCACGATCTATACCATCGACTGGAACAATCGCGGCTACAAGCGTTTCAAGAAAGCCTACTCCGATCGTAGCGCCTACGACAAAGCCCTGGAAGAGCACCAGAAAGACCCGGAGCACCATCCCGACCCGCCTGTAGCCAAGGGCGAATTCGGTACTAAGTACTCAGCGGAATTTCTCAAAAACCTCAAGGACAATTACCGCCGCAACCGCGACTTATGTATCATCATCACTGCCGGACTTTACGTGCTGCAAATCATCGACGCCCATGTGGACGCTCATCTGAAAAGTTACGACATTTCGGACGATTTAAGCGTAGAGTTCACGCCGGCGGTGAATTACGTCTATTCCCCGACCGTCGGCGGACACCGCCCGACTTTCGGATTCAACTTCAACCTGAATTTCTGATTCCATCATGAGAAAGATCCTCGCCTGCACCCTCTTTCTTTCGATCCTCCTCGGCTGCGCGACCGCAACCGCCCAGAGCCGCAAAGAGCGCCGTGCCAAGAGAAAAGCCAAGACCGAAAAGCAGGCTTCGAAATCGACCCATACTCCCGTTTCGGTCAAACCGGAGAAAACAGTGACAGAAAAAACGACCGTACAGCAAACGGAGCCTTACTGTCCGGAACTGAATCGCAATCTCACCCCGGCCCAGATCGACTCGCTCGTGGCTCTCTGGCGGGAAAAGCAGACTCTGCAATCCTACGATACGTTTTTCAACGACTACATCGACATCGACAGCCTCGCTTCCTCGAGTGACACGACCCCCGATTCAGTCTATGCCAACCGCCTGCGGGCACTCGTATCACCGGTGCAACTCCCCTTCAATCCGATCGTCAAAAACTACATCCGCCGTTACGTCGATACCCGTTACGGGACAATCAACCGGGTGTTGAGCCTCTCACGCTACTATTTCCCGCTGATCGAGGAAGAGCTCATCAAGGCCGACCTGCCCGTCGAGCTGCGTGCCCTGCCGATCATCGAATCGGCTCTCTCGACCACGGCCACCTCTCCGATGGGTGCTGTCGGACTGTGGCAATTCATGCCCGCGACAGGCAAAAGTTACGGACTGGAGATCAATTCGTTCGTCGATGAACGTCGGGACCCGGTGCAAGCGACCCGCGCCGCCTGCCGTTATCTGAAGGACCTTTACAGCATCTACCACGACTGGACACTCGCCATCGCCGCCTACAACTGCGGCCCGGGCAACGTAAACAAAGCCCTGGCCCGCGCCGGCGGAGGGACGACCTTCTGGGACATCTACGAATACCTGCCCCGCGAAACTCGCGGGTATGTACCGGCCTTCGTCGGAGCCTCCTATGCCTATGCCTACCACCAGCAGCACGGTATCCAGAGCGAAAACCCGCCCATGCCGCTGGCGACCGATACGATCCGCGTCACCCGCCTGCTCCACCTGGGACAAGTAGCCTCGACACTCGACATTCCCATCGAAACTTTGCGGACACTCAATCCGCAATACAAAATGGACATCATCCCGGCTACGATCAAAAGCTACACGCTGGTACTCCCCCAGCACTACCTCTGCCAGTACATCGCCAGCGAAGAGGAGATTCACCGGAAGGACTCCACCTATCTGAAAGAGTACATCAATCCGGCCAACATCGAAAAGAAGAAACTCGCGGACGCCACCCCCGCATACACCACCTACACGGTCAAGCGAGGCGATACGCTGGGTGCGATCGCCCGCCGTTACAGAACCACTACGGCACAAATCATGAAGCTGAACAAGCTGAAAAACGCCAACAAGCTGCGGGAAGGCCAACGGCTCAGGATCCCGATCCGCCGATAATCTTCGTCCGATGAACACATCGACCGATACCATCGTCGCTCCCGCCACCGCTTCGGGCGGAGCCATCGCCGTCATCCGATTGAGCGGTCCCGAAGCCATCGCCTGCTGCGACCGCATCTTTCGGGGGCGCAAACCGCTGGCCGAAGCCGCCGGGCACACCCTGCACTACGGCGAAGTCATAGACGGGGACAGAACGATCGACGACGTAGTCGCGGCCATCTATCGTGCACCGCACTCCTACACGGGCGAAGATGCCGTCGAGCTATCGTGTCACGGATCGCCCTACATCGTCTCCGAAATCATCGCACTCCTGCTTCGCTCCGGCGCTCGTATGGCGCAACCGGGCGAATTTACCATTCGGGCCTTCCTCGCAGGCCGGATGGACCTCGCGCAGGCCGAAGCCGTCGCCGATCTGATCGCCTCCGATTCCCGGGCTTCGCACGCCATGGCCTCGACCCAGATGCGGGGCGGATATTCGGCGGCACTGGGTGCGTTGCGCGACGAACTGCTGCAACTGGCCTCGCTCCTCGAACTCGAACTCGACTTTTCGGAAGAAGACGTTCAATTCGCCGACCGTGCACGCCTGCGGGAGATGATGCACCGCATCGAAAGCGAAATCACCCGCCTGACGGACTCGTTCAGACTCGGCAACACCATCAAAAAAGGGGTGGCTGTCGCTATTGTCGGAGAACCCAACGTCGGCAAAAGCACCCTTCTGAACCGTCTGCTGGGCGAAGAGCGGGCCCTGGTATCCGACATCGCAGGCACCACACGCGACACGATCGAAGAGACGCTCAATATTGACGGCGTTCTGTTCCGCTTCATCGACACCGCCGGGCTGCACGATACCGCCGACCGCCTGGAACAGATGGGCATCGACCGCACGCAGGAGATGATCCGCCGCGCACAAATCGTACTTCAGGTCGTCGATGCGACCTGCCCGATACCTCCCGCCATACAGATTACGTCCGAACAGACTCGCTTGCTCATCGTCAATAAATGCGACAGCCCGGATGCACGTATCACCGAATCGAAGGTATCCTCCGGCTGCGGGATCGAATATAGAGTATCGTCGGCAAACCCCGACACTCTTTTCATCTCGGCAAAAACCGGCGAAGGAATCGAACGGCTCCTTGCCAGACTCCGCGCGACTTTCGACACCGGAAGCATCTACGACGGCGATCCCGTCATCTCGAACAGCCGCCATCTGGAGGCCCTGCGCCAAGCCCTCGACGCCCTGCACCGAGCCCTCACGGCCCTCGATGACGATCGTTCGGCCGACCTCTTAAGCGAAGACATCCGCCAGGTCATCCACCACCTGGGCACCATCACAGGCGAAATCACCAACGACGATATTCTCAGCCAAATATTCTCGAAATTCTGCATCGGCAAGTGATGGCTTAGAATCTGCCATAACCAACTATAACCATTCAGAACAAAGTCGCTGTATTTCAGCGACTTTTCTATTTTAACACTTTCCAATCCGTATTTGGAAGTAACGGTTTTTATCCATATTTTTCTATCATATTTCTACCGCGACACAAATTCACGGTTAGCCCGAATGTCACAGTGACGCATTAGTTGACGTGTGTTGACAATGGTTTACATGTGTAGACAAAAAGGGAAATTAAAAAACAAAGAAAATGATATAGAAATATGGAAGTAAAGAGAATTTGTCAATGGTGCGGAAAACCATTCATTGCACAGAAAACAACGACCTGTTATTGTAGCCCTCAATGCTCGAAGCGAGGTTACAAACATCGTATCAAGGAGCGCAAAATGGAACTGCGCCATATTCAGGAAATGCAGGAGTTGCGCTCCAGTTTGGAGAAACAAGAATATTTCACTTTTTCGCAGGCTGCCCGATTGATGGGTGTGAGTCGTCAGTACATTTATAAATTAGTCAAAGAGGATAAACTTAGAGCATCCCGAATTAGCGGAAGAATGGCTTTGGTAAGGCGTGCAGACATAGAGTTAATGCTCAAAAGCAAACCTTACGAACGGCTGGTTGCGAAAAACGACTTCAACATCTCCGAGTATTACACAGCCGAAGAGATTGCGGAAAAATATAAGGTCAACGCCAAATGGGTGTGGACTTACACTCGGCAACATAAAGTGCCGAAAGTGAGAATCCGCCAGTTCAACTATTACAGCAAGAAACATATCGATGCTGCCTTTGCCAAATACGAGGTAGATTCCGACCTCACGGAATGGTACACGCCCGAAGATATTCAGGAGAAGTACGGTATGACACGTGTCGCCATCCGTTCGCAAGTGTATCGGAACAACATTCCCTCCAAGAAAGAGCATGGGCAGATATTCTACTCAAAGCTCCACTTCGACCTCTCGAAGAGTTCCGAACAGGAGAGCAAGGCGGAATACTACACCGTCAAGGAGGCGATGGAGAAATTCAAACTCTCTCGTGATTCGGTTTACGGTATTCTGCAATTCCATCAGATCAACCGGGAGAAGAACGGACGGTTCGTCAGATTCCTGAAAGTGGAGTTTGACCGGGTAATGGGTGCCCGCAAATAGTCTAATTTATGGCTATCCGTAAATTATTCAAAAATTAATCCCTGCTGTAGGTAATCTGCATGACTACATTATAGAGTTTCGCCGACGAATTAATAATAACCATAAAAATATAACATTATGCATGAATGCAAGACCGTGACATTAAGGACACGTCCGCTAAAAGGCAGGATGATGTCTTTCTATCTGGATTATTATCCGGGGTATCGAGACAAAGAGACAATGAAAGTTATCCGTCATGAATCGCTTGGTATTTATATCTATGCCAATCCGAGGAACAAACGTGAACAGAATTTCAACGAGGTAATGACCGAGAAAGCCGAAGCCATCCGTTGCCGCAGGTTCGAGTCGGTAGTCAATGAACGGTATGACTTCTTTGACAAGTACAAACTCAAGGCAGACTTTCTGGAGTATTATCGCAAGCAGCTCCGTAAGCATGACCAGAAATGGGAGTTTGTCTATCTGCATTTCAATAACTTCGTACATGGCAAATGCACCTTTGAAGAGATTGACATCGACCTCTGTAACAAGTTTCGGGAATATCTGCTGACTGCCAAGAAGCTGAGGCGTAACGGACGTATCACACGGAACTCCGCATCGGGATATTGGTCTACTTTCAGAGGATTCCTGAAAATACTCTACCGTAATGGGATGATAAAGACCAATGTCAATGACTTCTTGGAAAAGATAGAGACAGAAGATGTAATGAAAGAGGCCCTGTCTGTTGAGGAACTGTACAAATTGGCCGAGACACCTTGTAAGAAGCCTATTCTGAAAACGGCATCGCTGTTTTCCTGTATGACCAGCTTGCGCATCAGTGACATTCTCTCGCTATGTTGGGAAGACATTGTGGACTATTCTGCCGGAGGAAAATGCGTACACATCATTACGCAAAAGAACAAAGCGGAAGACATCATTCCCATCAGTGAAGAAGCTTTGGGATTGATTGGCTATAGTTCTGAAAAGAAAGGTTTGGTATTCAAGGGGCTTATGCGTAGCTGGACGCAAATACCGATGAAAGAGTGGATTCGTTCTGCCGGAATTACCAAGAACATAACATTTCACTCGTATCGTAGAACATTTGCAACGCTACAAGCAGCTGCCGGAACGGACATCCGAACCATACAGAGCATAATGGCTCACAAGAGTATTACCACCACGCAAAGGTATATCAAAGTAGTGGATGCCAACAAACGTGAAGCCAGCAAGAAGATTACTTTGACAAGGAAAGACTGACAGCCGTTTTGTCCTCGATTTCTGCGGTCAGAGTATGATTTTGCACCTAAAATCATACTCTGACCGTGATATTTAGCATGATACGTGGTAACTATCATTCTTTTTATTGCAACTATCTGGAATATCGATTATATCTTTAGCGCGAAACGATTCCAAATACTTGCAGACCATGACAAATAAAAAACAAATTCAGACTAAAAAGATAAGTTTTAGCCTCGCGCTGTCCGTTATCATTTATGCGGTCATAGATACTTATCTTTTCCTTTGCCATGACATCAATATCATGCGCATAACGACTCCTGTCATCCTTGGACTGGTAATAGCTATCATATTATGCGGACTCCTGCACAAATTTTTCTATAAATGGCTGACAAAAAATCCTATCAACTTCTCTTTTGGCGAGCCATCTACCCCTATTGTAAAATCAGAGAACATCATAGAATCTATGGATGCTACTGAAACGCAGCCCATCAAGCAACCGATGGATTTGCCTGAACAAGAGTCTTCTCCATCCCAACAGTCGAATCAAGATACTGTAAACTCTGATTGTCCGCAAGATTCTCATTTGAATAAATATGATTCCATATTGGTGGAACTCAAAAAGAAAGAGATTGAAAGGCAAGTGGAAATCATGGATGCGATTCGGGAATATGTAACCGTCAAAACTGCCCCCTATCTCTCCAAAGAGGATATTGCCACCCTCATTGCCAATATAGAGTATATGGCTTACGATCAACCTGAGTCATATAAACCGATTCGTTCCAATATAGACAATCCGCTGAGGTCGCCGGGGCTTCGCCATCTGGCATGGAATGTAGGTGAACGCTTGAGAGTGCCCTTAGCGAAAAGAGCCATTTTTATCAAGAAATCATTTCCATACGAACTCGTAAACGCGACCCTTGAATATCTTAAACTTAATTTACGGGATAATGTTCCAAGCCAGATTCCTATTGATGTACCCGATAAAGGCGATTATCGTTTCCATTTAGATACAGATAATGATGACTCACAATAAAAAACGTATGCAGACGAAATAATTAATCCGGTCTGTATTGTTCTGCAAGGTTTCATTGAGTTGGTTCGCAGCATGTTAAACGATTAAAACAATCATAATATGGAAAAAGACCAACTGACATTCAACGACCTGCCGACTGTGGTAGGCGAACTATGCGACAGAATCGCAAGTATGGAAAACCTGCTTACGGAGAAACTTTCCAAGCAGTACGAAACCAAAGAGAATACGCACGTCCCCATGACCGTACAGGAGGCTTGCAACTATCTTAAAATGCCGTTGTCGACCTTTTATTACAAGGTCAAGAAGGACGATATTCCGGTTATAAAACAAGGAAAGCATCTCTACATCTATCGTGACGAACTGGATAGATGGCTGGAATCTTCCCGGAAGAATCCGGCTCCGCAAAGTTTCGAGGAAGAGAATGAATCCTTGCTCGCCTCCCATCGCCGTAAACCGAACCCTAAAAACTGGTAGCGATGGAAAAGACAGACACTATTATTCTTTCTCCGGAAGAATTGGCCGCTTACATGGCAGAGTCTACAATAAGCGTAACAAGTACATACGAACACTCCCCGGTGGTTCTGATGGTGGACGATACTGTTATCGGAACATTGGGAAACTTCAGTGCTTCCATCGGGAAAGCCAAAAGCAAGAAAACTTTCAACGTTTCAGCCATTGTCGCATCGGCATTGAGTGGCAGCAGCGTTCTTCATTATCGGTCTACATTTCCCGAAAATAAGCGGAAGATTCTATACATAGACACAGAGCAGGGGCGGTATCATTGCCAGCTGGTATTGAAACGCATCTTACGTTTGGCCGACTTACCGGAATACAAGAATCCGGATAATCTGATTATGCTGGCTCTGCGCAAGTTTTCCCCTAAACTACGTCTGGCGATAGTCGAACAGGCCATTGGCACAATACCGGATTTGGGATTGGTCATCATAGATGGCATTCGTGATTTCCTTTACGACATCAATTCCTCCAGTGAATCCACCGACATCATCTCCAAATTCATGCAGTGGACGGATGACAGGCAAATCCATATCCATACCGTCTTGCATCAGAACAAGAATGATGAACATGCCCGTGGTCACATCGGCACGGAACTCAACAACAAAGCGGAAACCATCATGCAGGTCGAAGTGGACAAAGAGGACAAGACCGTAAGCGTGGTCGAAGCCGTCCATATCCGTGACCGCGAGTTTGAACCTTTCGCTTTCCGCATAAACGAGGAAGCCATGCCCGAACCGGTAGGGTCCTATCTGCCCAAAGAGAAGAAGACCGGACGACCAATCAAAGGACCGTTCGATCCGGACAAGGAGATTCCAAAAAATGTACATCGTCCAGCATTGGATGCCGTTTTTGCCAATGGCAACATCAGCAATTACGATGATTATATAGAACGCTTGAAAGAGGGTTACGGATTGCAGGGTATAAAACTCGGTTATAACAAGGCGGTAAAGGTCGCAACATTGCTCAGCGACAAACAAATGGTTATAAAAGAAGGGAAAGATTATGCATTCAATCCAGAATGCCATTATTGAGTTCAACTTTACTTTATTGTTGGGGCGTATATATAAGAATAAAGCAAAGTCGGCAGGAAAACATCATGTGAGATAGTCATATTCTCCCCTCTTTTAGAGACTCGTATCATCCTATGTTTCCTATCCGAGTGCCAGTTCACTATACGCATCCGATATGGCTTGCCGGGAAGCATCAACAGGTAACTGTTTCGAGATATGCCAAGGTATAACCTCACTGCGTTACGGTTGTACATTGGCGCTCTTGCCTGCTCAGTTCCCTCGCCGGTGCGGTACTCGCAAGCTCGCACCTATTCAACCATTATAAAATAATTCAAATGAAAGAAGATATTAAAAATACATCGGACTCCTCGAAAGAAACCAGAAACGTCTTCATCGGAGCAAAAGTCACTCCTACTCAGAAGGAGCAGATAAAATCACTGGCCGGACAATGCGGCATGACTGTAAGTGACTACATATTATCACGTGCGTATAACTTCAAGCCCAAAGCAAGGCTCACGAAAGAAGAAGCGGTATTGTTACAGAATCTGGACGATTGTCGGTCAGACCTCGTAAAATACACCTCCGCCCTACACGGAATGTCCACAAAGCAACGCATGGCAATGTTCAATCAGATTCCGTTCATGGTCGGCTGGCTCAAGGAACTTGGCAATGTAGCCGAAAGTGTCTGCCAGTTCCTGAATGCAGTAAAAGAGAAGAACAAAATTCCGTCTAACCCAAAATCCGAAGAAGAATGATTGCAAAAGCCAAAGCCATATCGCACGGCATCAACGACCTCCGTTACATTACCGGCGAATCACAGCACAAGAAACATCCGGAGAAAATTTATCGGGTATTGGACAATCTGTTGCCCTCAGAACCGGACGCTATGGGGATATGGAACTCAATGCAGTTGACCCTATCCCAGCATCGCCCGATAAAGAACTCCGTTATCAGAATCGAGCTGAGTCCATCGCCCGAACATACCCAATTTTATGACATCGAAGATTGGCAAAATCTTTGGCAGGAATTCGCCGAGGAGTTCGACAAACAAGTGATTACCGGCAAGGACGGAAAAGTCCGTTCCTGTCCGACCAATTTGGTGGGTAGCAAATACTCGGTTTGGCTTCATACGGAATCTAAAGGCGAAGTTCCCCACCTTCATGCAGCGGTTTGCCGTTTGGATGAAAACGGTAATATCAACAACGACCACAACATTCATCTTCGTGCGCAACGTGCTGCAGAGCGAGTGGCAAAGAAACGAGGCTGGACGACTGCGGCACAAATCAGAAATCGAAACATTCCACAAGTGAACCGAGACTGCATGAATGTATTGAAAACAATGCCATCGTGGTCATGGGATGAGTACAAGAATGCTCTTATACGGAAAGGTTATACCGTCCATGAAAGAGAGGACAAGAAAGGTATTCTTCGTGGATATGCCCTCATGAATGGAAACACCAAATACAAGGCTTCAGAATTGGGAATCGGCAGGAACCTGATGATTTCGAAACTTCCTGCAACATGGGAAAAACTGCATCATCAGCCAACTACCGTCATTAGAAATAATGCTCCCAAAACCGCTCAACAGGCAGCGATACATAAGATTGCTCCTATCGACTATACCCAATATCTCACATATAGTCAGGAGATGATTTCCTATACCCTCAGCCATGAAGGTAAGGATTACAAATTTTATATTCCGGAAAAAGTACTTGACTGTTTCAATGACGAATTTGATTACAGGTTTATTGCCAACTGTCAGGAACTTACCAATATGGCTGTAGCTATATTTGTCGGACTGATAGATACCCCCAACGTAACAACCGGTGGAAGTGGTGGAGGCTCACAAAGCGACCTTCCGTGGAGAGATAAGGACGAAGACGACTTGCTCTGGGCGCGCAGGTGCGCTCGTGCTGCCAGCCGTTCGTTAGGAAAGAAACCGAAAATAGGATTAAAACGATAAGCACATGAAAAAGAAATTTGATTTTTCCGCGGAAATGAGTGAAGCGGAAGCCATAAAAGCCACTCCCAAGAATGAATATCTGGAGGAAGAAAACCGGTTACTCGATATCAATGCGCAAGAACTTGCCAGCCTGAATGACAACGTATATAAGCTGAGAACAGAAGTTGAAAATCTATCCGACTCTATACGTGAGTGCAAACCTATCATTTCTGAAGAAATGCATAAGTTGGCAGTTGAATTTGGAGCAAGGCTTCTCTGCAATTTTCTTGATCAGATTGAGAGCAAATGCAAGGAAGCCGAGCGGAGAATGAAGAAAGCCGACAATGCCATCCCCCTCCCATATACGGCATTCTACATTTTGATTATCATTGTAGTCGCTCTATCTTCTTTTTTCGTGTGCATGATAGTGGCTAATGCAGAGATTTTGCATTCCGGATTGATTTGGAAGGCTACTACTGGTTGTATTCTTATGGCTGTCTCAGGGATTGGTATAACGGTAGCAATACAGAAGTTTTTGGATAGAGGTAAATAAACGAAAAGTCTCAATCGGATAGAGATTACTACCAGTTGAGACTTTATTTTCATGCTTAAATTAGTCTTCTAAATCTCTTGCGACTTCAGGGAAATTATCTTTAATAGTTCCTTTGATACCACCATGTATAGAATACTGCCTGACTTGAGTAGTTTGAACTTTTGAAGACTCATGATCTTCTTTGGAATACAGAATAGGAACTGGTTCTGACTGATAGTAGTTTAACCTGTCTGTATTTATATATCTTATTTCATACGCCTCTTCAAAAGGAGTTATGAGATATATCCTTATTGATGCATCAAATGTGTATATCTGTTGACGGCATAATTCTCCGGGCAAAATAGTCTTTGTTTCTCCTTGCCGTATTTGAATATAATCGCTTTTCGGTTTTAACCTTACATCTAAATGATGACGAGCCTCATTTATCATAATGCGATACACTTCTACCGGATATGAATTGTTTTTAATCTGGATCTTCAATCCCCACATCGTATCATTCTTCAAACTTATCTGAATTTTGGGATATATGTTACTTCCAGCTTAAATTCGCTCTAATTGATAATGACGTGAGTACATCTCAGCCATTTGCGACAAGCTATTAATCTGCTGCTGAGTTCCTTTCTGATTTCTTAAGACAAGAATAAAAGTTGCAGCTGTCGCCAAGGCTCCCAAAGCCATAATACAATCAACAATAATCTCAAATAACATAATTACTTTCTAAAATGATATTCAAATATACAACATAATTCTGAATCACAGAACAATTGAGAGCGAAGAAATTACAGCATTAATTCCCTCGCTCTATACATAACTTTATTTACCCAGTGACTTGAACACCTTAGCAATGCAACGCTTTTTCTGCTCCATATTGGGATGAACATATAAGTCCAACGTAGTTGAAATATTGGAATGCCCTAACAATACACTAACGGTTTTATAGTCACAACCGACCTCTATACAACGAGTCGCAAAACTATGACGGAGTCCATGATACTTCAGCTTGGGAATATCAAGTTTCTCCATAAGCCTTTTATAGTAGTTACGGTACGTACGTGGTTCTGTCGGACACTCGTCATTGGTAAGAATGTAATAGTCATCATTAACTACTTTTTTCAAAGGCTTTAACATAGTAAGCAATTCTTTGTTTATCGGGATTTCACGGCAAGAGTTTTTTGTCTTTGGCGTGTTGATGACCAGCTCTGTATGTTTTCTCTCTCCTTCTATGATATAGATGCGTTCTATCGTCCGGTTAACGGTTAGAATTCCATCATATACATTGATGTCGCTCCATTTCAAAGCACAGATCTCCCCTATACGCAGACCGGTACTAAGGCTGATATAGATACCAAGTCCCGGAAAGGAAAAGTGGCTCTGAATATAGTTCAGAATCTTTTTATGATTTGCCACGGACAAGACCTCCAACTTTTTACCAGCAACGTCTGTTGGGTACTTAATATCCCATTCGTAATAGTTCATCCATTCGTTTTTCACTCCGAATTTCATAACCATCTTCAGGACAATAAGAATGTCCTTAACAGATTTCACGCTCAATCCGCCTTCCAACTTTTCAAGCACAAAGCCTTGTACATCATTTTCATGAAGTTCGTTACTCTCACCAAACTTTGGCAAAATGTGATTTTCAAGAATCAACATGTAGGCTGCCAATGTCGATAGTTTCACATACGGTCGCTTGTCCTCTCGCCATGCGTCCGAAATTTCTCTAATTGTCTTCTGAATCATAATTTTGAATTTAATTGGTTCTAATAATTAGAGAAATATAATAGGTAATGTTCCCCATTTGAGATTTCCGGAATTTAGTGGGGAGTGGGAAATCTATCCTCTTACAGATTTTATGAGTTTCAAAAATGGAATGAATCCTGATGCCAAAAGATTTGGGCGTGGAACAAAATTCATTTCGGTGATGGATATTCTTAATAACCAATTCATTTGTTATGATAATATCCGTGCCTCTGTTGAAGTTGTGGATGGCGATATTGAAACTTATGGTGTAAACTACGGCGATATCTTATTTCAGCGCAGCTCTGAAACGTTAGAAGATGTAGGTCAAGCCAATGTCTATTTGGATAGCAAACCCGCAGTGTTTGGTGGTTTTGTTATTCGTGGAAAAAGTAAAAGTAACTATTATCCTATGTTTTTTCGTTATCTTTTGGCTTCACCAACTGCACGAAAAAAGATAATCGTAAAAGGAGCCGGAGCACAGCACTTTAATATAGGTCAAGATGGATTAAGTAAAGTTTGTCTTAATATTCCTTCAATTCAAGAACAAGAGAAAATAGCAAAACTATTTGAATGTATAGATACTCGAATCGCTACCCAAAACAAAATCATTGAGGATTTGAAAGTATTACAAAATACGCTAATTGATTATTATTATCATCATCAAAGGTACGATAAAAATGTATCATTGTTTGATTGTATATCGCAAACATCCGAAAGAAATAAAAAAAATAACGCATTTCCTGTATTATCTGTGAGTAACAAATATGGGTTTATCCAACAAATAGAGCAATTTGAAAATAGAAAGGTAGCTAGCGAGGATATTTCAAATTATAAAATAGTTAGAAAAAATGACTTCGCATATAATCCAGCAAGAATAAATGTGGGTTCCATTGCCAAATTAATAAAATATAGCAATGGTATAGTTAGTCCGATGTATATTTGCTTCCGAGCGAAAGATAATTTCTTGCCCGATTTCTTAGAATTTTATTTCAAATCAAAGCAATTCAAAAATGAAGTCCTAAAAAGGCTTGAAGGTAGTGTAAGGCAATGTTTGCCTTTCGAGGGTTTATGTGATATTCCAGTTGTTTTCCCGCCAAAAGAGAAACAAAAAGATATAATTACACAGCTAAGTGCAATTCAAACAAAGATAGAAATAGAAACTACCATTAAAGAATTACAGTTAAAACAAAAACAGCACTTACTTCACCAAATGCTCATATAAACATTTGCCGAAGCAGATAGTTTTTTTGTCTAATATCATGTTTCAACATATTAGTCTCTATAGATATTTTATCTTCAATAGAATCTAATAGACAAGAAATCTTCTTTTGGTTTTCTTTAGCAGGTATGGGAATCCGTAATGACATTAAATCTTTTTTTTTGAATATTAGGTAGACCACTACCAACCCTAAGTGCCATAATCTTTTTTTTCATTTGATTTAACAAATAGTGATATAAATATTTTTCAGTCAGTTCGTTCTCAATATTTTGGAGTGTATAACAATGACCACCACTCCAAAAGTTTTCTTTATTATACTGCACATACCCACACGAATTCCCCCCTTCACTTATAGATATTGTACCTGCATCTGTATTATATGAATTATAATATCCAGAAGGCTGCGTACCACCATTCATAACGTAATATTTCCCATGTTTTAATAGATTATCTAAATTAACCTGCTGTCCTTTAATGATATCACATAAGTTACCCAAATAATCGTAGTGCGTAGATTCCTCCAAAATGTAATATCTTATCCCTTTAATTAAGGATAAAAAATCAGCAATTTCACAGGAAAGGGATATTCCCCATATTCTTTACTCTCCTTGCTGTTCCATCAACTCCTTATAGTGCTGTTCATATTCTTCATCAGTAAAACTTTCAGCACAACTTTTGGATCGGGTTAAAATTCGTAGATTCTCTTGAAATAATATTTCCTGTCGGCTCATTTGAGAACCAAAATATTTAGGAGAATAAAATCTATCAATCTCTGTTTGCTTTAAATTTTTATACCCAAGAGAAACGGCCATTTCGGAAAGTAAGTCAAGTCTAAAAGAATTACTACTATCAAAATGGGGTGATTTTTCGTTTAAACTATCTAAATATTCTCTCCACGCATGTCGAACTTTTTTATTTTCCTGAAATACTACATCTATTGTATTTAAGGCATCAACCCATTCTTTTGTTATTGGGGTTGATTTTCGATCTGCCATTAGTGTAAGGAAGACTCTTAATTGAGCATCTTTTTTTGCTTTTCTATTTTGGTACTTTATTCCTAATACCCAAACAATAATTGGGATAATAGCAACAGCAATAATCTGACCGATGCCGATAATGATTTGTATATATTCTGTTGTACTCATAATGCTAAATTTATGCAAAGGTAGTCTTTTAGATCAAAACCTATTTGTATAATTCGAAAAAATTTTATCTTTAATTAAATATCACACAAGCTAACTATGCAAAATAGCAGAATACACTGCTTCAAGATTGACTCTTCTACACACTTTGATAATAATATAATGAGGAATATTCCGTTTCTAATGTGATGGATGTAGAGCATAATGTTACAAATAATGCGATGTTTTGAGGTATAACCGTCTGGTTATCATAATGAAATTAAGGATTGTTTATTTGTAATGTCCGCAATTAGTTTGAAAATGCTTCACTCTGATTCTTGGGAACAATTCAAGATTCAAGATATTGCATCAATAGGACGTGGTAGAGTTATTAGTTCGGTAGAAATTAGCCAACAAGAAAATCCGTTATACCCTGTGTATTCTTCTCAAACATCAAATGACGGAATTATGGGTTATCTTGATGATTTTATGTTTGAAGGTGAATATATCAGTTGGACGACTGACGGTGCAAATGCAGGAACGGTATTTTATCGTAATGGAAAGTTTAATTGCACTAATGTCTGTGGCTTGTTAAAGCTCAAAAAAGGATTTGATGCCCATTTCGTTTCATTAGTCTTAGCAGAAGCAACAAGGATGTATGTCTCAACTAATTTAGCAAACCCGAAACTTATGAATAACACAATGGGAAACATACAAATCCGTCTGCCAAAATTAGAAGAACAAAAAAGAATCTCCGTTGTTTTCAGAAAGTTACATGGACTATTAGAGACACATAATAGTTTGATCATCAAGTATTCAAAGCAGAAACAATATTTGCTCTCGCAGATGTTCATATAAACATTTGCGAGAGTAAGTATCTCTTTTGTTCTTCGTATCTTATCTTTGTTTTTGCTTCAATATCCAATTTGCTGTTTAACGAAGTCATTAGTGAGGCTATTATACTTTGTCTTTCTTTTGAAGGTAGTTCAATTACAAGCGAAGCTATTTCTGAAATATAATGCCTTTTATGTCCTTCCGATTTAAGTTCCCAATATGATAGATATTCAAACATAAATCGAAGATTTACATTCGGTTTTTGCTGTGAGTATTTTTATTGCCGAAGACTTTACCTTAAAAGGGAATGATACATATTTTGCATCCATTGTGAAATCGTCAAAGATTATACACTCTCCTTTTTGATATATGCCAAATTTTTCGTCTGTATACCCCAAGATAAAACCTTTATTCGCAGTTAGAACAGGGGTTAAACTTGTGTCGGTAGAGTATTCATCATTAGCTACAATATATGCAGTAGGTTGTTCGTAATCAAGTAGCTGATTGATTTCAAAGCTCTCTGTATATTCATCTTTCAATAAGGAGAACATCTTTTTTCTAATTGCGGACTTTAATTTTTTTCAAATCCTCAATGATTTTGATTTGAGTCTTAATACGTTGGTCAATAAATGAAAAAAAATAAAGCTATTTTTTCTTGTTCTAACAAAGAAGGGTAGGATACCTTTATTTCTTTAATAATTGCTCCACTTAAATTCTCTTGTCCGCCTTGATTACTCAAGCCTCTAATTTCTGAATATCTTTTCGAAAGGTTTTGAAATAGGAATAATGAGTTTAAAATGGATTTATAGATGCACATGCCTGATTGATTGATGCATCTATACCTAATATCGCTACTTTACCTCTTGTTTTTCCTTGACCATACATAGCCATCAATATGGTATCTTTAGGATAAATTTTCGCAGACGAATATTGTAATCCTTTTTCTGTTATTTTCTCTTCTGTATTATAGATAGTATTAAAATTAATCAAAGAGGTAGAGACCCAAGGTATACTTCCTTCCCAATATTCCAATTTTGAACGATTAGGAGTGCCACCCGATGAAATGGTTGCAACGTCTCCCAATTTCTTATCTTCCCACTCCCCCTTAAACTCCGGGAATCTCAAATTTGGAACATTAAGGACTTTATTTTCGTTATTATCTGTCATAATCATTATTCTTTATCGGGATTGATATCAAACGGCAACAATTTGTCGCCATTATTAAACCGGTCGAAATCAGAGATAAACGAACGGTCTTGAATCACTTTATATTTTTCATACTCACCATACGCCTTCTCTCGTGCTTCTTCTTGAGAAACTTTACCAGCTGAATCTTGTACTTGATAGTCCATTGTAGCAAGAAACTGTTCAAGACGCTGCTTCCATTCGGCCATCGTTGTAATGATATGGCGTTGGGCACGCTGCTCTGCAAATTCAAGAAATACGTTAGTTATGCCGTTGAGTTCTGAAACCTCTTTGTCTGACAAGTAGTTCTTTGCCACAATCGTATCAGACTTCTGGACTCTGCCATCGGGAGCTTTCTTCCAAGTGGTCAATCCCATGTGCGGCATTTCCGAGTCGGCACGTTCATATACTATTTCGGCAGCGGTACGATGAGTTACAGCCAAGTGCATCATATTTTGCACCATCTTGAAGAACAATTTAGTACAATCCGATTTCGGGTCGTAATCAGCACTACATTCCGCATAAATGTCAGTTATCTTCTGGTAATATCTGCGTTCCGAGGTACGTATCTCACGAATACGCTCCAGCAAATCATCAAAATAATCTTTGCCAAAATGTTTTCCCTGCTTCAAGCGTTCGTCATCAAGGGCATATCCTTTAATAATAAACTCTTTCAGCACTGAAGTAGCCCAAATACGGAATTGAGTAGCTTGATAGCTATTGACACGATAACCTACCGCAATAATGGCATCCAAATTATAGAACAGAGGTGTACGTTCTACATCCCGTTCTCCCTCTGATTGAACTATCCCAATTTTTCGGATAGTTGCCTCTTTTGTAAGCTCGCCTGTTTCGTAAATCTGACCAAGATGATAGTTGACAGTCCGTACATCCACCCCGAACAAATCGGCCATACGCTTTTGTGACATCCAAAATGTTTCACTGTTGAATATCACTTCTATTCGTGCCTCGCCTTGCGCCGTTTTATACAGCAAAATGTTAGAACTCAACGAATTTTGCATCAATTCGTTTGTCGAAATTGTTCGAGTAAAATAATCGCGAGCTTGTTGTACCAACACTTTTTGGGCATCGGCATTTTCCGCAATAATCATACATGCCATACGAGAGAGACGGAATATATTTACCTTGCGGAATGAGCCGTTTCCTATCTTGACCATATCAACCGCTTGGTTGAAATGGTCGTCTACATTCATTCCTTTTTCACCTGCCACCTTGATAGCCTTGTCTATGACTCTTTGGAATTTCCAATAAGCCGAATAGCCCATAGCAGCGCACAGGTCGCGAGAACTCCAGTATTCGTTTCCGCCCTCATCCTGACGGCGTATATTGTCGAATGATGGACGCATTTCGGGGATGTTGTCTATCTCTGCCATAGTGTAATTATTCAACCAGTCCCAATTCTTTCAAATAGCCTTCTATTTCCTTATCCAGTTCGGCTCGCTTGGCTTCCAATTCCTTTATTTCAGCCATGACTGCTTTGATGTCAATAGGCTCTTCTTCCTCAAAAGTATCGACATAGCGAGGAATATTCAAATTATAGTCATTTTCGGCAACCTCCTGCAACGTAGCAAGATGACTGTACTTTTCAATTTCCTTGCGGTCACGATAGGTTTCTACAATCTTCTGTATATGCTGAGGGCGGAGTTTGTTCTGGGTCTTGACCTTTTCAAACTCTTTGCTGGCATCAATGAACAAGATATTATCGTCTTCCTTACGGCATTTCTTCAATACGAGAATACAGGTCGGAATACTTGTACCATAGAATATATTGGCTGGCAAACCGATAATAGCATCGATATAGTTTTTCTTCTCTATCAGGAAGCGGCGTATAACACCCTCTGCATTCCCTCGAAACAGAACTCCGTGCGGAGCAACGCAAGCCATCGTACCACCTTCATTGAGGTGATGAACCATATGCAGAATAAAAGCATAGTCGGCTGTTTTCTTAGGTGCAAGTCGTCCTGCTTTACTGAAACGGTCGTCGTTGTTGAATTTGTCGGCAGCACTCCATTCGGCAGAGAACGGAGGATTTGCAACCACTGCATCGAACTGCATATCATCGAATGCGTCCCATTCAAGCGTATCGCCATTCTCTATTTTGAAGCTGCTGAATCGGATACCGTGCAGCAACATATTCATTCGGGCAAGGTTGTAAGTAGTCGGATTTTTCTCCTGTCCATAGATATATGCCGCCTTACCGATACTTGCTGCACGGAGCAATAGTGAACCACTACCGCAAGTAGGGTCGTAAACATTACGCAAACGGTTATGCCCAAGAGTAACAATCTCCGCCAATATGCGGCTGACCTCTTGCGGAGTATAGAACTCACCGGCTTTCTTGCCTGCGCCGGCTGCAAACTGGCTAATCATATATTCGTAAGCATCGCCCAAAATATCAATTTCTTGCGAGGCCTCTACACCAAAGTCAATATCGTCCAATGCAAGAAGCACATTGCTGACGAGCGTGTTTTTATCATCTGCTGTTTTTCCCAATTTAGGCGAAGCCAAATCAATGTCCGAGAACAATCCGCCAAAATCCTCTTCACTATCCTGTCCCAAAGTGCTGTCTTCTATACGCTTCAACGAGCGTTCCAACATAGGAAGAACATTTTCTTTCCGCTTGATAGCCTCAATTACGGACGAAAACAAGAACTTCGGTTCAATGAAGTAGCCTATATTTTCCAAGCACTGGTTCTTAACCTCTTCCTGCAATTCCGGTGCATCCGAATCGGTCATTTCCCATAATTCCTTGAATGTAACTTCATCATCATCCAACGCACTGTTAGCGTATGTTTCTATCTTCTCCGACAGGTATTTGTAGAAAATGAATCCCAAGGTAAAATACATAAAATCGCTTGCCGACATATTGCCACGCAAACGGTTTGCGACCTCCCAAAGCTGGTCACGGAGTTTCTGTTGCAGTTCTTCGCTCATATCTTTATTGCTCTATATTATCTTGTTTACATCACTTTCCGGCAATGGTATATTGCTCTCTATTATACTTCTCAGGTCATCTAGCACTTTCCCTTTATATGAGAAATATTTTGCCCCTTGATATGCACCCGATGTATTCCGTTTCTCTTCCGGCATAAACGTACCGACAAAAGGGGACAATTTATAAATACGACCTTCGTATTCAACGGAATCATCGCTTGCCACCTTGACTTCCGTATCCGTAGGAATAAAGGTGACGCATTCCCCTATTTTAATACCGACCATGCTGAATTTGAAACGACCTCGCTTTACGGTTCGCTTCTGCACGACAGGCAATGAATCTTTTTCGTTATGGCAAACCGGTTTATTATCTACATAGACCGTAACAACCGCATCATCAATCATCTTGGCTATGTCATTGAATATATCCAAAGCTATTTGTGGCGGCACATTGAAAAACTCCCGATTCTGACGAATACGCAAATCCGTCAACCGATCAATAGTCTTGTGTACATGCTTTTCAACATCGTTATATTTGACCGTCTGAATGGTTGCATAAATCTCAAAAGGCAACGGAACAGCCGTGTTGTCAAGTTCCTTGGAACGTATATCTACAGGCCGCGCACTTTTACCGATCTTGACCCAATCCTCACGAAAACTTGGATTAGTCAAGATATACACATATCCGGGTTCATTTGTCTTTACCATATCAGTATTTCTTTTAATCCCAACTGAAAGTGCGTATGATATTACGCAATCTGTCTAAAATCCTCGTCAACGCCTTTCTCGTCTTTATCAATCCGAGATGCTTCTCTTTCAATGCTTTTTTTGTATGATTTCCGGCTGCTCTTTTTGCAGGTAGTCATATTCTTTGAGGAAGTGATTCAATACCGATGACGATATTTCCTCTTCCTCAGCCAATGAGTTGACGGCATTTTCTCGCTCAACGGCAATATAGTGGTTCAACCGTTCTTCCAAATCGCTTGTACCGTCAGCTTTGTCTCGCTGAATCATGAAGTTTTCCTTATCGTCATCCACATTCTTTTGAATGAAACCATCGATAAGTTTGGCTTTGCTGCGCATTTCTGCGTCTTTAATCATCGTATCAATGATATTCTGACGGCGTTCTGCGTAATCGGCACTATATGGGTCAAGTTCTGCAATGAGTTCAAGGATATATGCCACACTGATAATGTCGCTATGTAGGAGTTCAAGGCAGAAATCCACATCACCGAAGTCTCCGTCATCCGGAACATCTGTATCATCATCCGGTTTGGGTGACGGTGCTGGATCAACGAGTGCAAAAGTATCATGGATATCAAGATACTTACTCCTGAAATCCATAAACTGCTGTTCCGTCATGCCGAGATCATCAGCTTCTTCGCTATAATCCTCATATATTTGAATCTCTGCGTGTTTACGGATAATATCACGAAATGCCAAAACAAACTCTTTCTTAGCCGTTTCGCTCTGCAAAAGGTCTATGCAGTTTGTGTCCGGGTATTTCTTCAGAAAATCGGATGCAAGTTCCTTGTATTCCTGTTTGATTTCTTCAAACGGAGGTCGCACTATTTCTTCCGGATTGTTGCTGTTACTGAATAATTTGATAGCAGCATCCACATTGCTCTTCAAATCACGGAAACATACAATCTTTCCGAAGCGTTTCTTTTCGTTCAGCACACGGTTCGTCCGGCTAAATGCCTGCAACAAGCCGTGGTATTCCATGTTCTTATCTACATAGAGCGTATTAAGTTTCTTGCTGTCAAAACCGGTAAGGAACATTCCGACAACAAGGCAAAGATCAAGCGGCTTCATATCGGCTCGCTTCTTTTTTCATGCGCAGGTTGATGTCATCGTAATATGCACGGAAGTTCTCAGTCGTAAACGATGTGCCGAACATTTCGTTATAGTCATCCATGATGGCTTGCAGCTCATCGACTTCGCCTGCACTGTCATTCAGATAAGAACCTGTACCCATTCCTGTCAGTTCATCATCCTGACTTCCATTGGCTGCATAGGTAAATACTGCACCTATACGAATCTTAGGATTCAGTTCCTTGAATATCTTGTAATAACGGATAAGCATCGGCACTGACTGCACGGCAAACAGCGCATCGAACTCTCCGTCAAATGTTGACTTATTGAAATTATTAAATGAATTGGGCTATTTCCGTCATGCGATTGGTACTGCCGTTCTGCACCTCCTCACTGCCATGATAGTATTCCACAAGAAAACCGAGAACATTCTCATCAGCAATGGCATCCTTAATCAGATAGCGATGCAGGCAGTTGCCGAACACCTCTTTGGTCGTATGACCATCAACTGCATTCTCTGTAAATATTGGAGTTCCGGTAAATCCGAATATCTGGGCATTATCGAAGAATTGCATAATCTTCTTATGACTCTCCCCGAAATGGCTACGATGGCACTCATCGAATATCATCACGATACGAGAATGGCGTATCGAATCTATTTTGCTGCTATACCATGTCTTGCTTACGGCTGCATTGAGTTTCTGAATAGTGGTAATGATAATCTTGGAGTTGCTATGCAGACGTTTTACCAACTCGTCCGTATTGTCCGTAACGTCAACGGCTCCCGGTTCAAAGGCTTCATATTCCGACTGTGTTTGTGTATCAAGGTCATGGCGGTCGACAACGAACATTACCTTATCTACATCATCTAACTCCGAAACGAGTTGCGCAGTTTTGAATGAAGTCAAAGTCTTTCCTGCCCCTGTTGTATGCCAAATATAACCGTTATCATTGGAGTTCTGCACTCGATCCAATATCTTTTCTACTGCATAGAACTGGTATGGGCGCAACACCATCAAGCATTTATCACCTTCATGTAATACGATGTACTTTCCGATAATCTTACCGAGCGTACACTTTTCCAAGAAAAACACAGCAAACTTATCCAGTTCATTGAATGGCAGGTTTGCCGCATCCGTCCAGTTGAATGTAAATTTATATCCGCCATTGGGATTATTGGCGAAATAACGAGTGTTCACACCATTGGAGATGACAAACAACTGAATATAATCGAACAACCCATGAAAGGATGTCTTATGATAGCGTTGAATCTGATTGTATGCCTGTTTGAGTTCTACTCCCCGACGTTTCAATTCAATCTGAACTAAAGGGAGACCATTGATAAGAATCGTCACATCATAGCGACACTTCTTTCGTCCCTCCACCGTAATTTGGCTCGAAACCTGAAATTCGTTCTGACACCATTGGGTACGATTAAGAAACTCTACCCAAATGCGCTGTCCATCAGCCGTATCAAGAGGATATAGGTCGCGAAGCTTCTTTGCTTTTTCAAAGCGAGTACCACCTTCCAGATAGATTAATATCTTCTCGAACTCTTCATCCGTAAATGAGTTACGGCCAACTTCCGCCAGTTGTTTCTTGTTGTGAATTTCCAACTGCCGCTTGAAATTGGCATAAAGATTATCTTCTTCGGTAATCTGAACATACTCATAGTCCATTTGTTGAAGAGTGGTTATCAGTCCGGCTTCCAATGCCGCTTCGCTTTGTGTTGACATATTCTTGCGTTCTGCTATGGTGTTGTTACTTATTTATTCTAGCTTGCAATATCTTGATGCCTAATGCATTTTCTATTTTGCATAAGGTTTCCAACGACAAATTTTCACGACCTTTCAACACTTTAGAAACATACTGCTGGGTACAATTCATCTTCTCGGCCAACGCTCGTTGTGTCATACCAAGTTCCTCCATTCGGTTTGACATAGTTGCAGCGATAGCTTGCGAATGACACATCCACTTTTCGTCTTTATTCTCCTCCGTTCCTTCAACCAATCCTAAAACCGTGTCTATCTGTTTTTCAGCCATTGTATACATCAAAAAATACCTTTGCCTTACTCTGTAGGCAAAGGTAGTATAAATAATCGAGATGACACAACTTTCAGGTTGTTGATTGATTTTTTTGAGCAAAGAATATTCCTATTTAATTGCTGTTATCCTTAAATCATATCTACGGCTACCAGCATCAAGAGCAACATCATACTCTTTCAGTCCTTTTTCAACTGCAATCAGATGTAATTCATCCTTATCCTTTGGGATTATATCTGGACCATAATAAATTGCATTCAAACATCCGACATCTGGAATTGATGCATAATTATTCTCATCCTCTAAGTTATAATACAGCATTCTCCATTCATGTTCATGTTCGTATTCTTTTTGGTCCTTATAAAGATAAGATCGATACCAATATAATTGATTGACTGATATCATGGAAGACAAAAAGTTCAACCAATTTTTATCTCCAACTTGCTTAAAATACTCGTAAGTATGAATATTTCCCTCATCCAATGTAACGTCAGGTCTTAATTCAGTATAAATCACAGGAAAGAGATTTACATCCATTCCCAATGAGTTATATTTAAAAATACATTTTCTAAGATCGTATTCTAATGCAAATCCCTTATACCCATCAGCATATCTATCCCACATATATTTTGACTGTACACTTTCTGTAAAACATGCTATTTTTGCACTATTTCTCGGATTTCTAAAACGCGACTCTTGCTTTTTTATCGCAGACCCAATGTTGTTACAAAAATCCATATATTCATCTGTCAATATTTTATCTATAATTTGTTCATCCGTATATCCACACTCTCTGTAGTAACATATTTGCGTTGCCTTTTCTGCCCTTATATCAGAGGATTTCTGGGTTATATGCGACAATGTTATGCGCAATGCATCCTTTAATGCCTTTTTAAATCTTCGCGAATTTTGTCTTGATCTATATATAAATATGAATCATACTTATCCGGAAACATTCCTGCATGGCATAATGAAATAGTTCCGGATTTTAATGATTCAATAGTATAACCTTTATCGTCTATTTTACGATATCTAAAAAGTTTTTCTGGAATATTAGGAAGTATCAATTTGTAAATATTACTCCATACATCTGAAGTTGCAGCTTTATCTATATTGAACGGAATATAGGATTGCTCTATAATTTCCTGAAATTGTTTTCTAAAATCTAGCATCTTTAAGTCGTGAATTGTTATATCCTTTTATTTCATTAACTCAATAACATCTTCTGGCAACATTGCATTCCCAGCATCATCTTTCGGAGCACTCTTAAGAAACAGCACCGGAACGATGGTGTAGTTCTTGATAAATAGTAACAAATTAGCTTTACGGAGAAGTTCGCCTGTCAGTTGTTTGCCATTCTCTTGGGTTGTCCATTTGCATTCGTCAACCAGCAGATACTTTTTATCGAGCGATTCTGCCATCACATCAAATTCAACTTGTTCCGGCTTTTTGTCCTCATTGAGAAATGGGTAGCGCCTTGGTTATCGGCATTATGAAGTAACTCATACACAAAATGTGCTTTGTCTTTATAAAGATTCTGGGCGATTTCCAATGCTCCACGATACATAGGATTCTTGAAGATTGTCCAAGCCTCCCGACCTTGTTTACTGAGTACCTTGAAATATAATTCCTCCTCCTGATTCATAACTGCTCCTTGATTTTTCTGATGACGTCTTCCACCTCTTCGGTCATTATTGCACCATTTTCATGATCGCAAGTCGTGAAAAGATTTTCTCCGAGGGTATAACCTATTTCCTCGTAGAATTTTAGTTTACGCTCCCATGAAGCCTTGTATTCCGGAACGACAAGCATTCCCAGATGTTCCCAGATGATTCTATCACCCCATGGGGTTTCAAAGGAAAAGTCGGGAATGCATCGGTGGCCATTTTCTTCCAGTAGTTGCTCGTACTCAAATTCCACCCCAGCATTTACCAATTGGTTTACAATTACAACTTCTGACTTGCTACGCACAAACAGACCTTTCTTGGCTGTTCCACGAATCAGGCCCTCAACATAAGGAATATTAAGACGTTCGGCTCGAACGGAATAGTCAAATAGATTGGTATTTCGTCGCGCGAGCACTGAGGCTTGTGGTTTAGTAAATTCTCTCAACCAACCAATAGAATCTTGAACAAGCAGGACTACACGCTTCTTTGCTCTGGTAAGAGCTGTATATATCAACTCACGACTTAAAATGCGGCCGGTTTTGGGCAATACCACAAAAACCGTATCAAAATCGCTGCCCTGACTTTTATGGATTGTAATAGCGTATGCAAGCTCAATAGCAGCATCCTGGTCTTCCCCTTTATCTCCCCTGAAGCCGAAGGTTTCATGAGGTATGCCAACATACATAACATTGATATGTCCTTTATTTATAGACTTAACAAAGCCTATCTGGCCATTGGAGAGAGGATATTTTTCTTTTGATGGATAGGATTCTCGTAATATATTTTGAAGTTGAATGACTTTATCATTCTTATATATCTTCTGGGTTCCGATTTCCTGATAATCCCCTTTGCGATTGATATTATTTCCAACCCATGACTGAAGATAGGAATTCAGTTGATATGTACCCCATGCGGGATTTATTACTGGAGCAAGAATCTGAAGATTTTCGAGCGCTGCCGGATCTGACTCAAGCGATTTTAAGTCGTCAATACCTATTTTTTGCTTCAAGGATTCTGGCAGTTCGACATCGGAACAAGCGAGTTCCTTGCAAATTGCATCCCTAAGGATTTGAGGCAGATCCTTTTCATCGTTCCAGTAATAAACTGAAAGATCGCCTTTGAGATTCTTGCTTTCGATTTTCCAAAATATTTCATCGGCAAATTTCTCCGGTTTGTTTCCACTGAACCAAGAGGCCAAAGTCAAGACATCTGAATCTCCACTGGCTATTGTGCGCACAACGGTGCGGAGATAGGTAATGGCAGATTTCAGATTGGCGTCCGCGTCATCACAATTAAGATAATGGCATAAATCCGAGAAAGCCCTGCCCGGACCTATCGGAGGTAGCTGATAGGGGTCTCCGATAAGTATTATTCGGTTTATGAACTTCAGGTCAAGCGACATAATAAGCGCATGAAACGTGTCGGTAGTTAGCATCGAACATTCATCAATGATTATATTCTTAGCACGTGAGTATTTGCGCGAGTCTTCAGTTAGACGCGGTTTCATGTTTTCAAAATCGAAGGCGCCGAGACTGGCAAGAAACTGAGCTACGGTTTTTGAACTCACATTTTCGGCCATATTACTGAGCCTTACTCTCGCCTTTCCAGTGGGAGCCAGCAGCAGAACGCCTTCTGCTTTTATCTTGTCAGAACAGAGAAAGGATCTCACTACGGTAGTCTTACCGGTACCTGCGCCTCCCGTGAGAACTGAAAGGCGCTTTTTGTCCATCATTTCAAGAGCTTTGGCCTGCTGCTCAGTAGCCTGTTGACTGCGCTCGTTTGTAGGATCATAATTCTTGTCTGACATAGCGAGGGATAGCCAGTCCTCACCGGTAGGCTTCTTAACATCTCTCTTTGCTCTTTCTCGTAGCACTTTCCGAAGAAACTCCTCCATTTGATAATATTCCTTGAGTTGGATAGCAGTAGGGTTCTCATCAGGAACATAATCGAAGGATACTTCAAAAAACTGGCGATGTGTGAGAAGTATGTTTTTCGGGAGGCGAGCTTTGTCTTCTTCCGTCATTATGTCGCGCAGATAGTCCTCCATCTCTTTTATTGACACAAGGGTATCACCATCTGTTAGAACGGAATAAAGCCTTTCAACGACTAATGATCTAAGGCGTCGAGTATCCAAAATGGACTCCGCTGCGAACGGAGGCACTGGAACATTATCACCCTGAATTGTTGGGTCGGGGAAGGCTCCAAGATCAATTGTACGCGTTGAAACTTTCTCTATAAAATTCCGAGCGCACCATTCGCTGATGAGGTATGGATTGCTTAGTATATCAGACTCTACATCATCTATAAAATGCTCAATAACATCGGATTCAAGTTCAAATCTGGATAAAGTGATAAGACGCTCACGTACATTACTTGTTTGGCCCTCCCAACTTATTCGATACGTAGGAAGAGACGAGTTGTAAACAGCACTATCAACTTTGATTTCCTTATTTAGCAACTTTTCAAAATGCCCCCAGGGATTGTCTTTCGGTCCACATCCTTTTTTTCGCAGGTCGCTTTCAATCAGATTGCCATAATCTATTCCCAGCGCTTTAAGTGCTGAAGCGAATGAAGGGAAGGGAGTGATTTGTTTCTTGACATGCTCAATACGGGCATCAATCCACCTGAGTTGACATTGCCATCCCTCGATTGAGCCAGCCAAGCCATGTCGAATTACTGCCTCCAACGAACGCCGAGCAGCTTCAAGAATCAATAGCATTGAATGATTGCTTATAAAATCACAACCATATGATAGTTCATCAAATATCTTTCCGCTACTGTCAAATTTATCCAGCGATAATTTGATCTCATCAAGAGCCTGTATCTTTGACAGACCCTTCCCTTGGAATATATTCTCATCCAACTCCAGATATTCTTTATAGGGGAGAATGAAGCCGCGAGATTCTTTCAGGTCTGGGCGAATGGAATGAGAGAACATTATCTCCCATAAGGGATATGTATAATCGGCAGTTGTTTCGTAGTCTTGAACACCACAATTTTTTACTATATCCCCCATTCCCACAATCATTCGTAAACCTTCATCGTCAATCGGATTGCCTTTCTTACAATAAAAGACGCATATCGATTCCTCGGTTATCTCTGAGCTGAACCATTTAAGCACATCATAATCGCTCAGGATTATAAACCCAAGCCGAACCGAAAGGTGCACTTTCGGCAGGGCGAAATTCAGGATGCTCCTTGCTAAGGTCTTTCTGTGCATCCATATTCAAGTAACGGAATGGTATTCCAAGAGCTGAATAAGCTGGTATCATTACTTTTGTAGGTAATAACTTAGAATGTGGATTGTCTGAATTCCAAGCATATATGTGAATAAATTCACGCTCATAAGCCTTGTAATTCATGAATCCCCCATTCTCTCCAGCACAAGCAGGACGTTCTTTTGTAGTTAATTTAGACCAGTCGATTCCACACGACAACTGCTCACAATCTACTTTTGAGTTGACAATATTAGGTAGTTGTTTACAGAATGTATTACAACGAGGATTTGCACATACATGCGAATTCCAACCATTGTCGTGCCAAGGTACTCGAACAGATATATGTTTCATTTTTTTAATCTTTTTACAATGTTAAATTATTGTTATGCAAAATCATTATTACAATTATAAACTCATCTAACTGAAACTACTCCATCTTACATCGCTCATCCAACACTCCGGCAAACATATCCATCTCTCTCTTGGAAATCCCCAATCGTGTTGCCAATTCTCGCCATCCTTTTATAGCTTCAGTTACCTCAACAACAATCTTTTCTGCTGTTGTACGGTTTAGCATATAGTCTTCGCAAGCATCCAGCAAAATACCCAGTTCTGCCTTATTGGAGGTTGATGAGACAAGCAGACTCTGATACTCATTCAAAGTAGGGTTCATGTCATATGCAGGAGAAAGCGTCCAACCTTTTGCAGTCAAAAGAAAACCATGATTACGGAAATGATCATCGCTATTACCAATGCAGATATTGAAAGCCACACGGCGATAGAGTTCCTGCAGATTCTCTTCCACATTCGTGCAGTTCTGGATTATGAAATCGACTATATCCAGATAACCATGCCCTGTAGTTGCATTGTCACCGTCATTGAGTCCCAATAAAGTCATTGCAGAAGCAAAGTGAATCCGTTTCCCCTCTTGGGTTCTGTCGAAGCGTTGAGAAAGCAACGTGTGATATTTCTTTCCTGTTGCCAGCACTTTGGTCTTTGCGGCATTTATACCGGCTTTTGCAGCAAGAAGGTGACTGAAATGCTCCCAAAGTCCGGCATCATAATCATCCTTGCGAGAAGGGAACTTGGCTATATAAAGCGTTTTATCCGTGTCTATCACACTGGCTTTAGGTCTTGCACCTCCCAATGAAGAACCGGGCTGCACGAGTTGGGCAACCCATTTCCTGTCAGGCAGGACATTCCCCTCTTCACTTTTCCCAATTTCCGCACTGGCCGCAATCAACTCCCTTATATCCGCCAGAGGTGGGATTTTCAACAACTCACTTACATTTATAAATCCTCCGTCTTTTAACTCCTTGAAACGGAAAGCCCCCATTCGGGAAAAGTCATCGATACCTATCAAATAGTCGAAAGGAAACAGTCTTCGTACCGGTCGCCCCTCTTCCATCGCAGCAATCTGCTCACGTCGCAACAACAGCGTTCGTCCCCAACGATCCGGCAAAGCATCCGAGAAACATCCGAATATATCTTTCTCCGGTTGCGTATATTGCTGTCCCGGATAATTATTCAGATCATCGCTCAGAAACAAATCTCCGTGTTTCTTCAGCCATTCATCGCTGAAGGTAAAGCAATAGCTGTCCGAGCCACGAAGAGATTCATAGCCTAACTCGCCAACGAGTTCTGTCTCGTTGAGCCAGTCAAAATCGGCATAAACATATAACATCTTCATCGTTTACTCCTTTTTTTGAGGCACGTTCCCTTGTCTTCAAACTCAAATCCTGCAAGGCTTTTCCCAATTTATCTTCTTTGGCCAACCACAGAATATCATCGTCAAGCTGTAAAGCATACAACACGCGCAAATATATTCCGATTGCCACTGTCGGCACACCTTTCTCTATTCGGGACACGGTCAACGGAGAACAGGTGGCACGTTCCGCCACTTGAGCTACACTCAGATTCCTGCGCAAGCGAGCCAGTTTAATCTGCTCTCCCACAACTGACATTTTCTGCTCCAACTTTCGGGGCAACTTGGTTCCCATTGTATTCTTTGTCATATTAACTCATCATATAATATGCAAAGATACTACTTTATATCTATTTAATGATGTATTGCGGACGCAAAAATCACAAATTCAAAAGATACGACTATTAAATACTGATTTTGCTACCAAAATAGAGATTTCAAAGAAGCAGACTTCTACCTTTATCTATGATTATTTCCAAGATAAAAGCCAGCTTCTTCAATTTAAGCATCACTCGATGGGCTTCACCAATTCTTCATCCTGCCATTCCGCAAGAGAAACAATCGCATTGTATTGCTCCAAAGTCAAATCCGATTCACTATCGTCTGAGCATTCGTATTCCCACGGCAGTTCGTAAACAGTACCTTCTTCCTGATAACCCATATAGTTATGGTACGTATTAGGAATTAACCGCACATAATCTTCTTCGCGCAGAATCCTCAAAAGTTTCTCGGCATCACGAATCAATAATGGCACTCCGACCTTATATAGAGCAGTGGCAACCTCAATGGCCAGCTCGACATTTGCCGAGTAGCTATTAGAAACAACTATCATCCAACCCTGCTGTGGCACCTTCGATGCAATGATGTTCAAGCGCGAAAACCCCAACTCGCCATAGTGGTCTGTTGCAAACCGTATAAAATCCTCCGGGCTGTCAATGTCATAGAGTTTATCTACATCTACGAATTTCACTCGTTTGTAATAGACTACATCTCGCAGTTCTTCCGGGATATTCGGTTGTTCTTCGTAGAGACGGTTTCCAATACTTCGCTTCCGGTAGTATGCCTCATAAGCCTCGTTAGCGATACGATAATATGTGCAATATTGCCGAATGGTCATAGTCTTCAGATGAAGTGCGGAATGTTCCTTCGCAGAATCCTCCAAAGCCTTTATCGCTGTTTCCCGATCTTCCACATTAATCTTAAGCTCGGAGCTATCCTATTGAGTTCCTTTCGTGCAATCCGCCCAATCCGTTGCTGGCACGGCAGATTGTGCGCCACATAGTCGTTGAACCCATCAGGATTTGCAACAATAACATCAACCAGCCTCTGCAAATAGCAGAAAAGTCGGGCAAGGGAATCCTGATACCATCCGTCATCTGATTCTCCGTCGGCACAAGAGGAGCGATTTGTTATGACGAAATGCGCATGTTTTCGGTCTGTAATGCGAATCGACCGGAACTCTTCGTATTTATAAGAGGTAACATGAAACCACTGCGTTTCCGTTGGATTGAACGCAAGCCAGTCCGCAAGGAAGGCTTTCTTTGCTTTGATACTCTCCCGAAGCAATCAGTTCCTCGACATCACCCCATTCCTCTGGAGTGGGTCGCGGTACCACAATGTAGAAGCCACGGTATTCATCATCCCCCATTACGGTAAGTTGCTCGAACTGATGCTGAATTTCAACTAGACGTTCCAGCATATTGCCGCTAACTGTGATTTCACAATGACGCATTTCACCCATTGCTTCTATATGCGAAGCGTTCAAGCCAACCTCATTTGCCAAATCAATAAAGAGTTTTCTATCTATTATTCTTTCATCCATTGCTTAATGCTCATTAAATTTCAACATGCTTTTTCGGATCAAACCCATTCACAATGTGCTCATTCGCAAAAATATATCCCATCTGATTACAGATTACTTTTGTACTACCAATCTCTGTGTCTATATTGGTATGTGAATGTCCATAAATCCAAATATCTATCCGACTGTTGGCAATCCAATCACCATATTCGCTAGCAAATGCACTATTCAGTACGGAGTTCTTGTGCTGTGGATCAATCACCTCCAAAGTAGGCAAATGATGAGTAACCACCACAATATGACCAGCCGTGCTCTCTTCGACACTTTTCCGGATAAAATCAATACAGGTCTCATGCATCCGATTGAATTCCTCTACCTGTAGCAATTTTCCGTCAAATTTGATTTGGCGAAAGTCATTCATACCTTTCCACACGAAATACTCGTCATTCGGGTTGATCCGCGACCACAGCGTGCTCAGGACAAAATCGGTATCATCGATACGGATTACCTGATTCTGATAGTAGCCGACATTCTCCCGGAACATCCACTTCCATTGTAGCCCTCGTTCCATCACGTCCGAATAATTATAGTATTCGTGATTGCCGGGAACAATCAGAACCTGCCTGTAATTATCCGAAGCCCATTTCCAGAATTTCATCATAGGAGCTATTCTATCCCTAAGATAGAATATATCTCCAGCCAAAACCAGCACGTCACCGGTAACAGGTAATTCATTATGCTTTAAATATCTGCTGTTCTCCCTGAACTCCAGATGTAAATCGCTCATGTATTGTATCTTCATTGCTCTTTCATTTTTAATTGTTCAACTTGTTTTTCAATAATTATCTTCATCTGTGCAAATGAAACCGGCATAAAGTTGTTGTTATCAACACCTACGTCATATTGTGTAGGATAGAGATACTGAAGCCGGGCTGCATCAATTCCAGTGTTATTCTTCCTCGTATGCACATGGCCGAACAGTTGCCATACATCTTTATAGCCGCCATCAAAGCACAGAAACGGATAGTGATTCAAATATATCTTCTGTTTATCCACTTCTATATGCATCTGCATGGTCACATGCTCAAACCTATCGACATACCCCTGCCTCAAGTTCTTTAAATCATGGTTGCCGAGAATCAGATATATCTTGCCATTCAATCTATCAAGGATTTTAGTCCATTCGGCTGAACCGCCAAGACAGAAATCTCCCAGATGAAACACGATATCATCCTGCCCGACTGTATTATTCCAATTGGAGATTATAGTCTCATTCATCACTTCCACATCCTTAAACGGTCTGTTGCAGAAACGAATGATATTCCCATGATAAAAATGGGTATCGGATGTAAAGAACACCTTACTGCCATCAAATTTATAGTTCATTTCTTTGCAATTTGTGTGCATCACTGCACGTTAATAATCTGTTTGTCAATCACCCATCAGACGGAAATGACAGAAAAGCATCGTAAGATAACTGTCACAAATGGGCATAAAAACAAAATAGTTGGAAAGTTCGGTAAAGACTCTCCAACTATTCAGTTTATATTTTCAATCAGGGGTAGAATAAACTACACCATGCTATGTTCTTCGTTGGAAAGTATTTATAATACAAGGTTCAATGCCAAAGACATGAACACACAGTACAGATTCAGGGCGTTTGTTACCCCAAATTGTGACCTTCGATAATATGTTCATGCTATTTCTTTGCATTGTTAGTTTTTATATCGTTTCAAACTCAGCGCAAAATTAGCAAATAAATTCCATATCACACATCGCTTTCTGAGAAAATCCACGTAACCTTTTGCCTATATGCCGCATAATAAAAACTGAACCTATGCAATTAATACACAGATTCAGTTCCTTATCATTTAGCTCACTCCATTGATTCCCGAATAATCCGCCGAGTCTCTTTCTTATACTCCTTGCGGTCATATTCGAATCCCCTGCACATCCAACAGCTACACGGAGTACCTGTTGTTTTGTAAACTTGTGCCCATTTCTCTTTTGCCAATTCAAACCAACGGGGATGCTCATAATAGCTTCCATCCTCACGAATGATGCAATGACCATAAGCGGCATAAAGAATCATGCGAGCCTTAAACACACGAGCCATTTGTTGGCGTCTCCAAACTTTGTTTCTTTTGTCCATCGTCTCTTTCTATTAAAGTTAGGATGAACGATGATGTTACTTTGGTGAGACTTAATATATCCATAGAATTATACTTTTAATAATCAAATTATTGCAGCTGTATATCATTCTTAATCTTCCATCTGATTAGAGAGAATCTTCATCATCCTCTTCCTCAAAACCTTCTGATGCATTTGCTATCAGTGCCTTCCCTATTTCCAATTGTAGGTATTTCGGAAGACGAAGCAGTTTTGCCATAAGATGGCTATAAGTGAACTCTACTTTAGTGTCGAGTATTGGTTCTTCTTCTATGCTCGTATCAATTTTCTTAACAGCATCAGCATCTTTAATAAAGTCGGAAAAGTCTGGCTTCTCCATCCAATTTTCTATCATACCGTCATGTTTGATTCTTAAACGGATATAATCCCCACAATCATCCGCCTCCGGAATTAAGCCATTAGGTACATAATCGGTAATTTTACATATTACCTTTTTATCTTTATCAAGCAAGAAATAGGTTCCGCTATCACATACCTTAGCTTGAAGATATAAAGTTCCATATTCTGGTTTCCAATCAAGAAGTTTATGAACTTTCAAGTCAATTATGCCAGACCACATCCCTTTAGAAACCAAAGGATACTTGTTTTCATATAGCTCACCAAGCCAATCATCTGTATAGCTACACATTTCCTCATTGTATGGGAAGTATATCACCAGATAGTGAGCCACCTCATTCAAATTCTGTTCTTCAATTCCAACTAATATCTGTTTTGCCATAATCAAAATTTTTAAATAGTAGTCAACAGACTCACATCAACATCAGGAATGATAACGTCCGCAAGCCTGTCTTCGACAAGGAATCCCATATACAACGGAATGGTGAGTATATCTCCCTCACGTCCTACATTATATTGCCCCAACTTGATTGCATTCTTGACATGATACACATCCTTATTTTTAAGAATGGTAGCCATACTTTTTGCCTTACCGGTCTTAGCCTTGACTTCAAGGATGACGCATTCGCCTTTGAACCTTACCAAGAAGTCCAGTTCAAGCCCACTGTCCTTATGGAAATAGTATAGCTTCTGTCCGGACTTACACAGGAAATCCGCCATGAGGTTCTCAAAGATAGCTCCCTTATATCCAAGAAGATTCCCCTTCAATATATCAGCCTGAGTGCCATAGTCGAGCATTGCTACAAGGACACCTATGTCAGTAGTGTACACTTTGAAACAATCTTTGATGGAATTGCCCTCCAACGGCAGTTCCGATCTGCGTGTGTTATAGCACCTACGTATAGCACCTACGGACTATTCCGGCATCCTCCAACCATTGAATGCTACCGATGTATTGAGAAGACCTTCCTCCCTTTTTGACTATGGAATATTGGAATTTCTTATTCTCCTTGGCTAATTGCTTCGGAATGGATTCAAAACATTCACGGATATTAGATTTGTCCGCATCATCTGCATATTTAACCATATCCTCTTCGTATCCGGCAATAAGATTACGCTGCTTCTTATATATGAGTTCGATATTCTTGGTTTCAAGGAAGCAATTCACCACTTCCGGCAGCCCTCCTACAATAACATATCTGTATAGCAGCTCCATCATTGCCTTGTGAATCCCATCGGGAACAGCCTTTTCGTTCTCAAAACATGATTTGACAGAATCGATAACAGCCTCACCGATTCCGTTTGCCCATAGAAATTCCTCAAAATCCAATGGGTACATATCAATTACGGTTTCATATCCGACAGGAACAGAATCTTGCCCGACATCCTCTTTCTTTTTTTCTTGCTTTGACCATAGCCTTTCACTCCTAAAAGAGAACCTGTGGCAATAACATCAAAACGTCCGTCTATATGAAACGACTTTAAGGCTGTCCTTGCTTCCTTACATTCTTGAATCTCATCAAGAATAATGCAGGTTTTCCCCTCAATGAAACGACTACCTTGAATCAAAGCAGAGAGGTTGAGAATGATGGTATCGACATCTATATTGCCAGTAAAGGCAGACTTCTTATCCGGTTCCAAGATGAAATTCATATAAACCACACTCTCATAATTCTCTCTTGCGAATTTCTGGACAATATATGCCTTCCCGCACTGGCGAATACCTTTTATCACAAGGGGCTTTCTGCCCTCGGCCTCTTTCCAATTAGCTAAATATGTTTCTATTTTCCTTTTAAGCATAACGCAATCTTATTCTTTCCGCTACAAAATTACACTTTTTCGAGCGAATAAACCAAGGTTAAATACATTTTTTCAAGCGAATAAATCGAATTTAGTTACACTTTTTCCAACGAATCATCCCTATTACACAACATTTTTTCAAGCGAATCACAGCATAAATTATCGAAACCAACTTTACTTTATCCCCGTATTCATATATACGTTCATTAAAGTAAAGCTAACAAAGGGGAGAAAAAGAGATAGCTTCGCCCAAACCAAGCCGAACCAGACCTATAGACTTTCTCTTTTGGCTGCAAAATATGAGCAATCTAAGTATGAAGATTGAGCAAAATACAACTCCAAGCAAAGCAATACTCACCTCCTACCAGGTCACAAGAAAACAACCCGGAAATCTGTGAATCTGTCTTCCATTTTGCAGCCTGAACCGGCGAAATAATCCCCGATATACCTTATCTTTGCGAAGCGGAGGTTTCGAGGCGAAAGAGAGCGATTTTCCCCATTTTCCCTCTGTTTTGAGACTGGCAACGAAGAAAAGTGTTAAATCTTCGATTTTTGACGAAAAAACAAGTAATTTTTTGAGCAGTCTATCTTTAAGCCATAAACTACTGATAATCAATTAGCATAATATGCTGCATCGGAATACGACAACAAGGCGACAGCATTATATGGTTCGAAAAAAGACGTGAATGCACTTTGGACTAGAGCAAGAGGGTACTATAATGAAGCTTCCGATTACTATAACAACAATAATTATTGATATGAGAATTATAAAGTATTGCATAGTATCACTATTGACAATAGTATCATTACCTATTTTCTCACAAACGAATAATGATACTATTCCATCTGTTTCTAAAACAGATTCGATTCTAGTTTCAATAAGTATTAATGATTTAAATAGCCTAAAATCAGAGAATGACTCTCTGAAATTACAGCTTACTGAAATAAATGAAAAATATCAGAAACTCCTAGTGGAAAGTGATGAATGCAAAAACGAATTATCGAATTTGGAACGTAACATTAATCTTTTAATAAGTGATACGACCAAATTACATATGGCACAAAGAGAAGCTGACAGAAGGTTAGTTAATATCGCATCTAACTTTCTGTATATCCCATACGAGGCCTATAGTATCGAAAAGATTGCCATTCCGGCATTCAGAGCTATTGCCGATGCAGAATTAAAAGATGCTCACCAGATAAAATATGAATTACTCTGTAATTACAGAAAAGATATCGAAGATATTATGTCTTTTATGGAATATGCACATAGCGAACTAATAAAGCCATTCGTTAAAGATGCAAATGATATTCTATTACAATTCCGCAGTAAATCATTTTATCGGTCTTATCAAAATTATTCCGATTGGGCTGCTACGTTTTTAGGTGGTAAAATATCTCTCATCGAAAAACAGCTACATGATTTTGATGGAAATCAGCACAGAGTTGATTTTACATCCATAAAAGAAGAATTAAATGAATGTTTAAAAACTACTGAAACACTATGAGAAAATTATATAGCTGGATAATTTGTTTAGTGATTTGTATTGGTTCAAATGTTTCACTTGTAACACAAACCCTTATTAATACCAACAACAAAAACAGAAAGAGATAGCAGAAAGGCAACGCGTTGAAAAACAAAGGTATGAATCCGCTTCGAGAAGGGAACTCTTGAAGCATTTCAAGAGTATATTAAGTTATATCCAAATGGGAAATATGCAGTTGATGTTAGAAACAGAATAGAAGACTATAATTTATGGTCAACAGCTGTAAAAAACGAATACAATAGAAGCATATAACCATTATATTGCCACCTCTAAATCTAAAAGTTTTAAAAATGATGCGAACGAGGCTATTACAGAACTTCGTTCTATTGAGGAATGGAAATCTATAAAGGCTTCAAAAAGTATAACAGAAATAGAACTATTTATTAAAACTTATCCTAAATCTTCGTGTATCACTAATGCACAAAAAAGGATACACGAACTAAAAGGTGAGAATTTTTACTTGTCAAATGACTTGCTAAATGCTTATCAAGAATTTAATAAAGCTGGAGGCAAATATGCTTTAGGAAAAGATAATCAGTCTAAATTCGATGAATGCCAAGAGTATTGGGAATATAAAAATTTAACAAGTTATTCTAGTGAAGAAAAATTACTTGCTTTCCTCGGAAAATATCCTTCAGGGAGGTATTCTGATGAGGTCTCAAATAAGGTAGCCATATCAAAGGCAAAATCCTTTACTATGTATTCTGGGAATTATTCACTTAATGAAGCATTAGGATTTGCAAAAGATGAAACCACTCGCAGTATTGTAAAAAGACATTATGAAGCAAAACAACAAAAGAGTATTCTCAATATAAAAAAGCGCAAAGACGCATAAAACGCCAAAGAAATGGTGGTATCATAAATTTCGGTATAGAATTTATGGATTTAGCATTTAATCCTTCTATGTATAGTGACATGGATAATGATGTTGATTATGTTATGTATTATAATGTAGGACTTGGTATTAGGCTTGGCAACTACAAATCACCGGTTCAATTTGAAATTGGAGCGAAACCTGGATTAGTGGTATATACTCTATGGTACGGTTCAGAGGATGAAACGAAAACATCTTTTCACTTACCTTTATATGCTAGATTAAAAATAGGTTTATGGGGTGGTACTTCATCAAAATGGTATGTGGACGGAATTGGCTATTACAATGCCGTCAAGAAATCATTTTTGGAGAGTGATTATAGCGTATCAGCAGGATTAGGTGTTTCATGGAGACATTGGGATTGGCGTATAATATATTACAAACAAGACATAGGTGCCCAACATACATATCAAAATTATAACTTTTTAGGAACTTCCTTTAGTTATTATTTCTAAATCTATGCACTGTAAATAATGAAACAATGTTCAAAGACAATGAAACGATATTTAATTTTAGCAATGCTATTTTGTTGTTCAATAGCTTTCGCTCAAAACATCAAACGCCCTGATTCTTACAATTACAGTCGTGGCGTTGAAGCGATTCAAAACAATAATGCCGAAGAAGCTCTTGAATATCTGAATAAGGAATTGGAAGAGAATCCGGATAATGGATATGCTTTGGCGTGGATTGCGGTTGTGCGGAATTATCAGGAAGAATACGGTCGTGCTTTGACAGCAGCAGATTTGGCTATAAAGCATATCCCTAGAAAAGACAAAGAATATAAGGCTTTTGCGTACATTGTTCGTGCAGAAGTTTATGTGGGACTTGGGGAGAATGAAAAAGCCCTTGCTGATTTCACATCCGCCGTAAAAAAGAGACTCCTGATGATGCTAATGTGTATGAAAAGCGAGCGGATCTGTATTACTATATGGAAAAGTATGATTTGGCGGATAAAGATTATCAGAAAATCATATCCATTGACCCCGGCAATGTAATGGGCTATATGGGAATAGGACGAAATGCTAATGCTGAAAAAAAGGTATGAGGACGCTATAGAACAATTTAGCTATGTGACAAAATTAGCCTCAGATTATTCTTCCGGATATTCCTTTAGAGCTGAAAGCCTTATCGGATTGAAGAAGTATGATGAAGCAATTGATGATATTATTCATGCGTTGGATATTGATTATGACAATAAAGCATTTTATTTGATGCAGGACGTGGCAGATTCTGCAATGGTGCCATTGGTTGCAAAATTAAAAATTCAATCTACTAAGAATCCAAACAATGATTATTGGCTATACTGTTTAGGTGCAGTATATGAAAATAAGGGTGCGTATAAAAAGGCTATAACATACTATACTGACTGTCAAAAGGAAAATCCATCATCTGTAACTTCTTGCAGGATTTCAAACTGCTACAGTGAAATAGGAGACTATGCTTCCGCATTGCAGCACATAGACAATGCTATTGCCTTGGATTCAACGGACTATGACAATGTTATGGCAAAAGCAGATATTCTGTACGAATCAGGTGAAGCGAAAGCCGCTATTCTGGAATTGAGCAAATATGTTGCTCATTATCCGGAGTATTATGGTGGCTATTATCGACGTGGTTGGTATAAGGATAATAGTAGTGATGTTGATGGAGCTATTGAAGATTATACGATGGCAATAGTCTTGCAACCAGATTACGCATATGCTTACTTGGGACGAGGAGACATGTATGCCTTAAAAGGAGATAAAAAATCAGCAGAGGCAGACTATAAAAAGTTATTGAACTGGACACCATTCCGGGCAATAGCTCTTGTACGCAGTATGCTTATTTGGAACTGGGACAAAAGGAAAAGGCTGTCGAGTTTATGAACAATGTCATTGAGAAAGACCCTGACGATGCCGGAAATTATTATGATGCCGCCTGTCTGCATTCAAGAATGGGCGAATTAGATAAATCAATAGAATTTCTACAGACAGCATTGGAAAAAGGTTTTCGTCGTTTCTCTCATCTTGAAATGGATGATGATTTGGATGCTATACGGGAACTTCCGAAATACAAGGAATTAATCCGGCATTATAAAAGTATCTTTGAAACAGAGATAGAAGATAAAATGCAGGCTACTTCTGTTTATGAAGAGCAGACTGTTGAAATACCATTCAGCAAAGAAGACGGTGTCTGCAAGGTGAAATGTACAATCAATAATCTGCCCTTGTATTTTGTATTTGACACAGGAGCGTCTGATGTTTCGCTTTCATCCGTCGAGGCGACATTTATGATGAAAAATGGGTATTTGAAATCATCAGACGTCATCGGGAAACAGAATTATATGATGGCAAATGGCGAGATAAGTGCAGGAACAGTCATTAATCTTCGCAATGTGAATTTCGGAGGATTGGATTTGGATAATATACGAGCTTCTGTCGTACACAACCAAACAGCTCCTCTTTTATTAGGACAATCAATCCTTGGTCGTTTGGGAAGTATTGAAATCGATAATGCGAAAAGAGTTTTGAGGATTACATATATAAAAAGAAAATAGAAGAATGCAAATGAAACAGGAAATCAATAGGTTAAAAATAGTATTGGCTGAGAAGAAGAGAACTAATCGCTGGCTTGCTGCTCAATTAGGTAAAAACGAAGCTACCATATCCAAATGGTGTACAAACACAACTCAGCCCAGTTTGGATGATTTGGTTATGATTGCAAAATGCCTGGAAGTTGATACTAAAGATTTGCTTCATTCTATAACCGAATGATAAAGCGAGATGCCATCTGCTGAAATATGCGGGTGGTATCTTTTATATTAATGTACATGAAAATAATACTCTGAAAGTCTTTATCTTTGTCTCCAAATCAATTGATATGAATCCTGCAAAATATAAAGAATACATTTCTCAATACGACATCAGACGTTTTGTGGATGCACATCGTCAGATATATGCTTCTGCCTTGTCGGAAATCCGTAATGGCAAAAAGCAGTCACATTGGATGTGGTATATATTTCCACAGTTGCGTGGTCTTGGACATAGCCGTAATTCCAATTATTATGGAATAGCCGATCGAGACGAAGCGTTGATGTTTTTACATGAACCTACACTCGGCAGGAATCTTTGTGAAATAACAATGGAGATGCTGGCAATTGATGACAAACCTATCGAAGAAATTCTAGGAGAAATCGATGCCTTGAAATTCCGCTCATCAATGACGCTTTTCGATTCTGTATATCCGGATTATATATTTTCAGAAGCCTTGAAAAAATATTATGGAGGCAAGGCTGACGAGCTTACTCTGAAAATGTTAAAGGAAAAAGCGAACGAAAACGAGGTATTGGTGCGAGGAGGAATCATAGGGGCGATAATTGGAGATATCGTCGGGTCTTTTTACGAGTTTTATAATTCCAAGTCAGCAAACATAGCTCTGTTCACCCCAAGTACAACATTTACAGATGACACTGTAATGACCATAGCGGTAGCAGATTGGCTTCTGAGTGGAGTTCCGCTACAGAACACCATGCCAGACTGGGGGCAGGAATATCCAAACAGAGGATATGGAGGAATGTTCTATGAATGGATGTTTTATAATGAAGATAAAAATCCTTATAATAGTTTCGGGAATGGTGCAGGTATGCGTGTAAGCCCATGCGGATATTATGCAAATTCTCTTGAAGAAACTCTTGAACTCGCCAAACAATCAGCAGAAGTGACACATAATCATCCGGAAGGCATTAAAGGGGCACAGGCTATAGCATCTGCAATCTTTTTGGCACGTCAACAGAAACCAAAGGATGAAATCCGGGAATATATAGAAAAGACTTTCGGATATAACTTACATCGGACTTGCGATGAAATACGACCGGCATATCGATTTGATGTAACATGCCAAGGTTCATGTCCGGAAGCAATAATCGCATTTTTGGACAGTCACGACTATGAATCAGCAATCCGACTGGCAATATCTTTGGGAGGTGATAGTGATACAATCGCTTGTATGACAGGAGGTATTGCTGCTGCCTACTATGGTATTCCGACGTGGTTAGTAAAGTATGTAACGGTAGAGTTTCTGCCCCAGAATATGCTGGACGTTATAGAGAGATTTGACAAGGTGTGCGCAGAGCAGTCGATAAATAAATCATAACTATCCCTTACTTTTGAAAATGAAACATCTCATTATTTTTATTGTTGTATTATCGCTGTTTTTAGGCTGTTCTTGTAATCGTAAACACTCATTCTCTCACGAAGAGTCAAACAGCGTATATTATTGGAAAACTACATTTTCTCCTGATTCGGCAGACATAGCCTTTATACGCCGGCATGACATCAGACGTATTTATTTGCGCTTGTTCGATGTCTCGGTTGATAATTTCGCTTATGGAGACAATACAGTTCCAAATGCAACACTCAGGATCCCTTATGATAACTACTATATATTAAGGGATTCATTGAGTACTGTTGAGTTTATTCCGGTGGTATATATCACATTGGACGCATTAAAAGCCGCAAAAGGACATGAAGGCAGACTTGCTCAGAACATCGTGACACGTGTCAAGAACATGTGTTCTTATAATGAGCTGCCAAATGTAAAAGGTTTGCAGCTTGATTGTGACTGGACAGCCTCTACAGAGCAATCATTCTTTTTTCTTTGTGTGATTCTACGAGATTGGAAATAACCAGAAATAAATTAGTCTGGAATCTCAGTTCAACGATAAGGCTTCACCAACTTGCGAGAGAATGTCCACCAGTGGACTATGGGGTACTGATGGTTTATAACACAGGTAATTTCAGTAACCCTGATGCGGCGAACTCCATATTGGATGAGAAAGATGTAAAGCCCTACTTAAAACATATAGAAGACTATCCTCTTCATCTTGATGTGGCATATCCCACTTATTCCTGGCAACTGCTGTTTCATAAACGCCAATTTATGGGAATCTTAAGTGGAGTGGATGTGACAGATACCACACAATTCAAATGCAACAAAACACATAACAACTACAGGTGTCTTGAAGACTTGGCTTACAAGAATACTATAATCCGGAAAGGAGACATTATAAGATCTGAGACATCAACATTCCAAGATATTGCACGTGTCAAGACACTGATTGATCAAGAACTTGCCGACCGCCAACACAGCAATATATTATATCATTTTGACTTGCATAACTTTTCAAAATACTCCGACAATGAAATCCAAAATATACTATCGTCTAAGTAGCGTCATAGTACTGACATTCGTGCTATCTCTTCATGCTTTTGCCTGTGGTCCATACCCTCCGATTATCCCGACACCTAAATTTTTCACTTCTAATTGGGATGGCTTGATGAGCCGGGATTTTAACAAACAAGAGAATCTGAGATTATGGCAAGAACTCACATCCAAGAAGATACCTTTAGAAGATATAGAGCAGGCTGTATATAAAGACAACAGTGATGTGTATGCCGATATGTTCTATTACTACGAGCACATACATACAGATAATCTTTTCTACATCTATCTACGGAACACACGAGATTCCGAACTTTCAGATTTCCTTGAAACTGCTAAAATGATGGAAGAGAGATGGGCGGAAATCAATTCTCCATGGTACTACCCGGCTACACGGGGATATGGTTATGAGGGAGATAACTTCCAATATGTTATTGACAGGTGTAACGATTATAAAGGGACATGCCTAAAGGACCGCTACGCATTACAGGCTGTACGTGCCCTCTTTGCATCACGCAGATACGATGAATGTATAGAATATTTTAAAGAAGCCTTTCAAAACTTTCCGGACTCCAATCTTTTCAAGCGTATGGCAATGGGATATGTTGCCGGATGCTGGACGAGGTTTGGAGAAATAGACAAAGCAAATGAATATTTCGCGAAATCGGGTGACATATCTTCAATAAAAACAGAGAATCTTGTTGCATTTATGGCCGAACGTAATCCTGATAGTCCGGAATTGATGTCATATATTCAAGGCTGTGCCGATGATTCAGCAAAATTTTGTGCAATTAAACCCATTGCAGAACAATTGCTTCGTACTGACAGATTAAAAAACCGTGGTGATTGGGAATTTGCCTTGGCTTATATGTACGGAGAGTTTCATGCAGATAATGACAAGGCTTCACAATACATTCACAAAGCTTTGCATCACAAGTTTTCGTCTGATGATTTGCGAGACCATGCCCGTGCTTACCGCATGAAAATTGATGCGGAAAATGGCAATAGTTCTTCACTTTTAGCCGATTTGAAGTGGATGGAATCAAAAATTGATATGCTTTCACCGGATGCTGATGAATGGAACAGAATCTTGCAGAATATAGTCTATGTCGGTTTAGTGCCGGAGTTGTGGAATAGAAAGGATTATACAACGGCTATATTACTGTGTGACTATGCCGACAATCTTATTTACAACAAACAGCATATTCTATCATACGAACCGACAATAATTATTTATAATATTTATTCATTGAGTTTAGGGGCTTTAAGACAGAGTGAAGACCTTTGGAATAGTCATGATTATTGCTCGCTCTCGTTCCAATTGATGGGATCATTGACTTCAGAACAACTGATAAATGTTAAGCACGAGATAGCAACTGATAATCAACTGTTTGATTATTTGAAAAAATATGCCCGACATGATTCTGACTACATCAACGAACTTATCGGAACTCTTGCACTCCGCGAAGAAACTATCAGAGGGCAGTCCTGTATTTTGCGAATGTTTCCGATAAATATCTGCGGACTATGAATATTTATAAAACAAGCTATCTAAACCGGGATCCGTTCGCTCCTTATCCTCACGGTGGCTCTTATAAAGATGAATCCGGAGAATGGATAACCAAGCAATCCACGCATAGAGTCCTAAAAGACAAATACAGTAAATACAAGTTTGCCAAAAGAATGCTGGAACTACAAAACAAAATGAAGCATGGAAAGAGTGCAGATGAACAAGGAATGGCAAGGCTTAGATATGCAATAGGCCGTCGCAACTCCTTTGAAGATTGCTGGGCTTTAACACAGTATTGGCGGGGAGAATATGTAGGATTGTTTGAGCCTTCGCTATATTATTGGTCTGATGATAATTACATAAAGAACTACGACGACATTCTGTATGATTACGAGAGTACAATCGGTCATGAAAAAACAGAGAAAATCTATCAGGATGAAATAAAAAAAGCCTTGTCAATGCTTCAGTCCGACGAATATATAGCAGAAGCAAAATATATGTTAGGATATTTAAAAACTGTGATTAAAGACTATGGCAACACCGCTGCCGCACAACACATCAAGGATTCATGTGACGATTGGCAACAATGGCTATAATTTGCAACTGCCACATATCAAATATTTCTGTTAGCATATGTGCCGGATTTTACGGAAGAAATGTAATCTAAAAATATCCGAGGATTGATATATTCTCCATTATGACGTATTGTCATATGCAAATGTTCCCCGGTACTACGCCCAGTATTGCCTGTAATCCCGACAACATTACCAGGTAGAACAGCTTGTCCCTGTGATACGAAGATTTGAGACAGATGGCAGTAGCTGACTGTGAAGTTGCCATGCTGTAGAGTGACATACTTTCCTGACACCTTATCCTGCCCTACTCTCAGCACTTTGCCTTTCATCATGGCAAACACCTTGGCACTCCGAGCATACAAGTCAATGCCGTTGTGGAACTTCCTCTTCCCCGTAAAAAGGGTCTTTACGATAGCCGTATGGCGAATTGATTTTGATATGTGAGAGCGGATAGCATACGCTTAGATAGCGTGCTACCTGCTCTTTCTTGTTTTTATCCGTTTTTGGCAATGATGATTTGTCGGGAACGGACTTCAAGATTCTAGAGGTTACACCTTCGGGGGTTGCCTCTTTTTCATTTGTAGTTTTGGCCGGATTTTCCACTGCCACCTTATAGCGATTGCACGGAAAGGAAACCGTATTGAACTGCGCTTTCATATGGTTCCCGGACAATAACAAAAGAAGGGCTATAACGATTCCTGATTTACTCATGAACGCAAATGTAGAAACAGTTTCCGACTATACGGAAAAGTATCATTGTTTATCTCCCAAAATATAACATTAAATAAGTCCAAAGTATGAATATCACACTAAAATCATACTTAAACCATAAATAAATTCAAATAATCAGGCTATTTAATGCAGTAAAGAATCAAGTATGAATGATAGTATATATATTTGCTAGAGTATAATTAAAATATTATATCAAAATATGAAACAAGTACGATTTGAATTTGAAGAACTGCCATACGACACCCTGTCGCAGTTCGGACTCACCCAAGAAATGATTGAGGATCTGCCTATGCAGACTTTGGAGGAAATCAGCCACGGCAGGCACTCTCCTGTCCTGCCCATCAAGGTGAAAGATGAAAACGGGAACACTGTTACAGAGCGAAGCCGTTTCGCTTTCGTGCGCAAGGAGAACGGAGAAGCCGATGTGATATTTTTCCCGGTGTTGAAGAAATCACCCTTGGAAAAAATATAACGAAGAACAGAAAAAGCTGCTTCAAGCCGGCAAAACCATCCTTGCCGATTCTGTAACAGCGGATGGACGCAAGACCAAGGTGTTCGTGCAGATTGACATCGAGACCAACCAAGTCATCTCCGTTTCCACGCAGGTCATTGCCCGCAATCTCCAAGTATTGGCTGAGGAGTTGAAACTCAGCAATGCCGAAATCAATGTGATGCAGCAGGGTGAACCTCTGACATTCGTGATGGAAGACGAGCCTGTCACAGTCGGCATTGACCTGAACGAGAAGAACGGCATCCGTTTTTGCCAAGGCGACAGTCAGAAATGGAGCGGACAAGCCAAAAGAGAATGGGACAAATACACATTCGGCTGTTATGGATGCTGGGTCATGGGCGATGACGGAAGTCTTGACTATATATCTGAAGAACAGTACACCGAAGAACTCTGGAACGAGCAGAAGAAGAGTGCCCAACGCAATATAGGCTCAGGTATTCACAAGTAATCAATCCTAAATTATGGCAAAGAACAACTATTACCCCGAAGAAGTCCTCATTGAGAAAATGGAGAGCGGTGAATACGGTTGGCTGGATTATGTCAACCACTTTTCTGCCGAATGGCAAGAAGAACTGGCAGCATATTGCGCAGAACGCGCATTGGAAATCAACGATGCCGCCGCTGAAGAATTTGTCCATTACAAAAGCGAACAATTAGAAGCCGCCATGGGAAGCGGTGAAGCATAGACACTATGGCAATACGAACCCATACAAATCCACGGATAGCGGACTTGCAACCCGAAATGCAAGACCTTTTGATGCGCAACGGTATGCAAGCACACATCGTTGCTGTAGGCGAGGGCTACCAGCTGGCGGTACAAGGGCACGACTCTCCGCTGATACGCTACCCAATCAGCAAGCAGCAGTTATTGGCTCTTACCGACTGGGGAACAAACCATGCCAACAAAAAGGCATACAGTACCTTTACGGAAATAGTAAAGAATGACTTTGACTTGCCACGCAGCTTTGTCCATGCCCGTAATGCCAACGGAAGGGTGGCCATGGGTCTGCACGGCTACCGTATCGGAATCGGAGAATACGGCAGGACTGGCAGATACGGGATGCCGCCTCCTTTCCTGGGGTGGACACCCCGGCAGCAGGAAGGCTACCATCTCCGCAGAGTAGGCGGACAGCTTTTCTATGCAGGAACGCCCATGGTGGCAGAACGCCCCGACAGACGCATGAAACCCGGAGAACTCCAATCGGGCGGTTATGGCTTCTATTATAAAGGTCATCAGCAACAGCAGCAAACGCTCCCTGCCCAACAAGACGTATTGGAGGATCTGCAAGCCGTCATCACCCCGTTGGCAGGCAAGCCCAGAAGCGAAGAGCCGGCAAAGCCCTACATGGAGCTGATTACCTCTCCTGTCTATTTTTCCAATGAGAAATGGCAGGAATGCCTGTCCTCCCATGGCATCATCATAGACAAGGAAGAAAAAACCTTGACCATACAGTCGGAACAGGTCAATGCCGATATGGTTTATGATTTAACCTCCGATGAACTATCCGCACTGACTTCAAACTCCATCGAAGACCGCCCGATAGAGAAACGCCTGGAACTGCTGAATACGATTATCCATGATGACTTTGCCGATAAAATCACAATGGAGTCCCTGAATAGCACAGAGCGTATCGGTATCACCTGCATCCTGAAGTAGAACAGGATTTGGCTGTACGCCAACAGCAGGAACAAGAAATATTCCTTTCATCAGAATCGGCAAACGCCCTTGCCTCCTGCCCTGAAACTATCTTGCAAGAAAGTGAAAGCATTATCCGGCAACAGCAGGAAGGAGCCTTGATTGACGGACGTGACTTGCCGTATATCAATGAAAGCAAGGGATGGTATCGGGAAGGAGAACACGGACGGGAAGTAGAAGTGGAAGTGGAAGCGATTGCCGTACAACCGGCAGAAACAGAGGGCAAATATAAGATGACCGCCATTATCAATGGCGAAGCCATAACCCATGAAATCAGTCAGAAGCAATATGACAAATTTCTGGCAGTAGATGACTACCACCGTATGAAACTCTTCTCCAAGATATTTCATGAAGTGGACATGAAGACACGCCCGGAGATGAAGACCGGCTTAGGCACAAAGATATTCGCAGCCCTTGCCGCTGGAACTGTCGTGGTTTCCGACCTTGCCCATAGCATACATCACCGGCCTTGCCCGGAATTATACGGCGAGCATTTCCATAATGTCCCACATCCATATTTCAAGCCCGGAGTGGATTCACCGAGGGATGTAGCCGCACGGAATTTTGAAGCACAGATGAACCGGGAAGTGGCAGAGATGCGTAGAGGCTTTTAACTAAAAAGAGACATATACAATGGCAAACGGAGAACTGACATACGATGATTTTCTGCAACGGCTGAACATACAGGACGTACTGATAGATGCAGGCTATCACCTTAACAGGCGTGATGGCTTGCGTTATCCATCCTATATCCGCACGGACAGCAATGGCACACGCATTCGAGGAGACAAGTTCATAGTGACAGGAGGTGGCAGATGTTGCTTCCAGCCCCCACACCAGAAGCTCTATAATATCATCTCCTTTATCAAGGCGTTTCCCGAAAAATTTCCGGAACATAGAAACGGCGTGTCTCCCGACAGATTGGTCAACCTTGTCTGCAACAGATTGTTGAATCATCCAATCGAGGATAGAACCGATCGTATTATCCACCCCAAACAACACAGCAATCCGTTCAGTCTCAATGATTACGACATTCATCGTTTTGATGTGAAAGACAGAGAAACGCACAAGCGGTTCTATCCTTACTTCAAGCAACGTGGCATAGACATCTTCACACAACGGACTTTTGCCAGCCATTTCTTTCTGGCAACCAAACATAGGGAAGACAGCCTGTCTTATACCAACCTCGCTTTCCCGCTGGTATTGCCCAAAGAGCCAGACAAGGTTGTCGGTTTTGAGGAACGTGGTCGTCCCAAAATGGATGGTAGCGGAAGCTACAAAGGTAAAGCCGAGGGCAGTAACAGCAGCGAAGGTTTATGGATAGCCAATTTCAGCGAAGAGCCTTTACATAAGACAGCAGGTGTCGCCTGGTTTGAAAGCGGTTACGATGCGATGGCATTCCACCAGCTTCACCGAGAGACCTTTAGGGACAATCCCGAACTTGCACGAAAAAGCGTGTTCGTCTCCACGGGCGGCACTCCCACCGATATGCAGATTCGCGGTATGCTTTCCGTCACTCCGGATATAAACCACTACTTGTGTTTCGACAACGACAGTGCCGGACGTGAGTTCGCAAATAAATTCCGGCTCATTGCGGAATCCATGCACATCGACTCCGGACATATAAAGGTTTTCCCTTTGATGCCCTGCTACAAGGACTGGAATGATGCCTTGCTTGGCAAAACAAGCGAGGAATACCTTGACAAGATTAAAGACGCGGTTCTTCCTTTGGGCACACCACCCGGAACAAAAGGAAGGGCTTCCGATAATGAAGAAGCAAACAAACAATCCGTTATCCACAGATAAGAGCCATGCAGAATCAAAAGATATACAGAGAGATTTCCCTTCGCCCGAAAACAACGCAATTCCTTGTTGATGAGTTGCCGTTATTGACAGTATGTATAATAAGTATAATTTACGGAGGTATGAAAGATGCCCCACTTGCACGTAGCCATCCTCTTCGCAGTGCTTCTTTCCCTCTATTTGACATACCGGTTCATCTATCTGAAGCGCATACGCTATCATGTCGGGAGCGAACAACTGACAGCCGAGCAAGGCGTATTCCAACGTAGCATCGGCTATATAGAATTGTATCGTGTGGTGGACTTTCACGAGCATCAGACCCTGTTACAGCAAATCTTCGGCTTGAAAACGATAACCGTACTCTCTATGGACAGGACAACACCCAAACTGGAATTGATTGGATTACCCAAACAAAACCATATCGTGAATATTATCAGGGAACGAGTAGAATATAACAAACAGCGAAAAGGCATCTATGAAATCACCAACCATTAAAATACTGATTCTATCACTCTGTCTATTACTGACCTATACGGCAAAGGCACAGATTGTCACCACCAACCCACTAGAATATGTGGCATTGGCAGAAGGCAACGAATTGATTCTCGGCAAAGTCAAAGACCAGATTGACGGCCAGAAGAAAACCGCCCTTTTGCAGAATACCATTGCCGCAGAGTTTGAGCAGATGCGCCAATGGGAGAAAAAGTACAACAGTTACCTTAAAACGGCAAGCGGTTTCGCGTCTTCCATCAAAGCCTGTACCCATCTGTACAATGACGGTGTGAAGATTTTCATCACGCTTGGCAAGTTGAAGAATGCCGTGAGCGACAGCCCACAAGGCATCGTGGCTTCCATGAACATGAACAACCTCTATATCGAGACAGCCACCGAACTTGTAACCGTATTTTCCCTGCTCCGGGATGCTGTAGCCAAAGGAGGCAAGGACAATATGCTCACTGGGGCGGAACGAAGCCAGATCCTGTGGGCACTGAACGACCAGTTCTCGGCATTCCAAAAGAAACTTAACCTGCTTTACCTGAGCATCCGTACCTACACGATGACCGATGTGTGGAACAATGCCACCGCAGGGATGTTGGATCGAAATAACGGAGAGATTGCACAAATCGCGATGCAAAGATGGCGCAGGGCGGCAACAATCAGGTAAAATAGATAAAGACAATATAGAGTATGAGACGGACAATCTTCATAACAATCATCCTGATGTGCCTGGGTCTGAAAGTCCACGCACAGATAGACCCGACCCTTGCCGGAATGGTGCTTATATACACTGAAAAGGCGAAGAAAACATTGAAGAGCCAGGAAAAAGTCATGCTTCTCCAAACTACCGGCCACATTTGGACAAAAGAAGAGGTGGAAGCCGTTACCGATTTGCAGAGGGAGTTCAACGACTATCTGGATTCGTTCCGTTCGGTTGTCAGCTATGCAGCCCAGATATACGGCTTCTACAACGAGATAACCAACCTGACGGAGAATATGGGTGAGTTCACACAACAACTCAAAAGCTCTCCGACAAACGCCTTGGCGGTTGCACTATCCACAAACCGGAATAAAATATACAGAGAATTGATATACAATTCCATTGAGATAATCAATGACATACGGGCGGTATGCCTGTCGGACAACAAGATGACGGAGAAAGAACGGATGGAAATCGTGTTCGGCATACGTCCAAAGCTCAAACTGATGAACAAGAAACTGCAACGGCTCTCGATAGCAGTCAAGTACACATCCATGGGTGATATATGGGCGGAAATCAACGAACAGGCAGTACCCAAAGCCAACAAGGTTGAAATCGCCCGATCTGCCATAAGACGGTGGAAACGAAGCGGCAAAGCCGGAACTTTTTAGAATAACGAATATGTAAAAACAAAAAATATGGGATTTTGGAGTTCATTATTAAAGAATGGCGGCAAAGCCATCAGTGCCACATCCAAAAGTGTCGGTGGTGCCATTATACATCCCTCGCAGACCTTGCGAGGGGCAGGAAGTGCATTGAAAACAGCTACCGTCGGTGCGGCAGCAGGCTATGTAGGTTGGGAGAAACTGACCACGGACAAGAGCGTGGCCCGTATCGTAAGCGATGCCGTCATAGGCGAAGATGCCACCAATGCCATCAGCGGCACGGTAAAATCCGCCGGAAATAAGGTAAGCCAACTCACCGACAAGGCAGAGCAGACCATAGCCAATGTAAACCAAGCGACAAGCGACCTCTCTTCCACGCTCAATGGAGCATCAAATTTCTTGGGTAGCGTTTCCAATGGAAATGGCGGCAATATGTTGGGCAAATTCTTCAGCAACCTTGCAAACGGCAAGGTTTCGGGGATGAGCATTGCCGGGCTGATTGCCGGCGCATTCCTGGTATTCGGCCGTTTCGGTTGGCTCGGCAAAATTGCGGGCGCATTCCTTATGATGATGGCCATCGGGAATAATGCCAATCTCCTGCAAGAAACCACTGTCGCCAACTCCAATACACGGCAAGCATCCTCCCGACAGGAAGAACAGAGCCATAGCGGAGGAATGAGAAGATAAAATTCATAAAACCAATATTGCAATAACAATGAAATATACAGAAGAAATGATTTTACATTCCCCAAGCGGCTACTGTATGCCCTTTGAGGAGGAGAACAATAAAGAAGTAACGCTTTCAACAGGTTATGGCGAACAACAAGATGCCCTGACCGGAGAGACATACTTCCACCACGGTATAACCTTCAATGCCCATCACCGTCCATTGGTCGCAGTAGCGAGCGGTACTGTATCGGGTATCGGTAACGACAAGGGACGTGGCTTGTACCTGATTATACGCTACGGCAAGTATGAAGTGACCTATGCCGGGCTTTCCAATCTGTTCGTGCGTTTCGGGCAGGCGGTAAAAGCCGGGCAGACGGTTGCCGTCAGCGGTAATGACCTGTATATGGAGGTATCATTTGCCGGAGAGGAACTGAACCCGATAGAGTTCCTTACCATGCTCTACGGCAATATTCAGGCATTGCGCAAAGCCGGGCACGAAGCCGCTTACGAGTTTGTCGGGTTTGACGGAGAGATGAAAACGAAGTATGACCGTGATAAGGAAGAAATCGAAGAACTGATGATTCGTTTTCTGCCTGTCTATATGAGAGACCTGCTCCTTGGAGAATACATCGTACCCGAATACACAGAGCAATCATTGCGGAATGTGTTTTCCACAGGTGCCGCCAAAAATTTTTTTTTTGAGACGATGCCAAGCATGGCAAATCCTTTGGGTATCGGCAGCCGCGCCTTGCCGTTGGCAAGCAAAGTACAGAATCTCCTGATTGCCGACTTTCTGAATTACCTTGCACTCAGGCACAATGTCTATCTATCCACCTTGGACGAAGAAGTAAAAAAAAACTTCGCACCGAGGCAATAGCAAGCAGCGGCATCATCGACCCTTTGACCGAACTGGAGATAGACGTACAGAGTTTTGATATACCAAGACTCGTATCCGTATATCCCGACCGTGCCGGAGTACGCTGGTGGACGAAAGCATGGTTCAACAATCGGGAGGAAGGAGAACAATCGGTGGAGATAGACCGAAACAATGCCATCCGTTTCATTCAGAACCAGATAGAAAAAGACGAGTGGTTGGAGGAGTTCTTCCCAAAACAGATGGAAATATACCACCATGCCATAGAACAGACCAAAGAACAGCTATTGAACCAATTGAATTATTAGGATATGGGTGAAATCAAACATATAGAACGCTTTGCGGAAATAGAAAAGATATTCGGTGACTACTTCAATTGCCACCTTGCCCCCATCATGCGTGACACGCAAAACTATCTCAACCGCAAGCAGGCAGAGGAAATGGCGGACTACGCAACCAGCACAGCCGGCATTCTCAGTTCGATGGCAGCCGCCAACAATCCGATGATAGATCCGTACCAGACGCTGAAAGTGACCGGTGAATGGAACTCCAAGACCACAGAGGACTATCTGACAATGTGCAAGGATAAAATTGCCGGCAACAAGGATATGCAGAACGACTTGATATTAATTGCCGGAGAATGGCGTGCCGCTGTTGTCGGGGAAATCGGGAGGGAACGGTATGACGCCTTATCCGAACAATTGGGATGCGACCTTGCCTACGCCTACACGGATTACCGTATGGAACAACTGATGATAGACAGACTGGTCTATGAACGGATGTCCAAATCATCGGCAGACTACATCATCCGCAAAGCCGCACAGAATACGCTGTTGGGATTGTCAGCGACATTGAACCAATCACCTCTTGCCGCAGAGATTGAGCGACGTGGCGAAGCGGCCTACAAACCTTCCAAACTAGAAAAAGGGACAAGCCACGTTATCAGTGCCGGAATTGATGCCCTTTCTTTGGGAGGGGCAGGCAGTTGGGCAAGTTTCGCAAGACTTGTCGGGGTGGATTTGGCTTTATCTGCCTTGACTTCCTCCAATGAGAACGGCAACAAACAAAGCGTGGAAGACTGTATCAGCAAAGGCGTGTTTGGAAGCGAGACCAATGTCTTCGAGGATTTCCGCAGACAAGCCAAGACCATACAGAAGGATGAGAATCCATACATCATCGCCACCAATGAGCGATTGACCAAGAAGATTCCCATCCAGACTTTTGATTTTACGAAATGGATGAATGAGAACGCCATGACAAACAAACCTTTTTGGAGTTTTGCCGACGAAAAGAAAAATGAGGAACGGTATAAAAATGTGCCTTTAGTAATAATGCCGGAATACAGGGAAGCCTATCTGCAAGATCTGGAACGTGATAAGAACAGGAAAGCTGAACAATCGACTACAACAGAAGTTACAGAACAAAAAGACACCGATATTACCGGACAAACATTCACACAACAGGCTGATAAAGAAGAAATATCGGAGCAGCCGCATTCGGAAGCAGTCACACAAGAAACACAAGGGCAGCAAGTAGAACAGTCCAATATCCACACCAATGAAAACGGTTGGGAGGGGCTGTTATCTGCCTTGGGATTGAACGGCATGGGAGATATAGGCAGAAACTTAGGCTATGTATTCTCCATGCTTCCGGATATTCTGGTGGGAATATTTACCGGCAGGACAAAATCTTTGGATGTGGAAGACAATATTATCCCTATGGCAAGCATCCTGGTCGGCCTGTTTGTCAAGAACCCTGTCCTTAAAATGCTGATGATTGGATTGGGCGGTGCCAATTTATTGAACAAGGCAGGACATGAAGCCATCGAATGGGAACGGAATGAAGGAAACAACAGACCAGTATCGGCAAACAGACCGGTACAATACCGCGCCTACCCGGATGAACCGCTCAATCCACGCATATCAAATCCGATATTAAAAGGCAACAATCTGGTAGCTACGATAGACCGGATCCCTTGTACCATTCAGTTACCCGAAAAGGTGATAGCCGCCTATCAAGCAGGGATTTTGCCACTCAACACCCTGGCCAACGCCATTCTTGCAAAAAGCGACCAGACCAAGGCGATGATGGGGCGGAACTTTGAAGAGCATGACAGAGAGTACATTTCAAGAAGCAGAGGAATACAATAAACGACAAGCATATGAAAGAGAAATCCCAATTTGAAAAGAACGCCGCTGAAAAACAGGTTGAATTGCTTTCCGAAGCATTGAACAATGCTATTGGAGCCAGTGGCCATTGGCTCAATGCCACGGGTAAGGGATATCCGAGGTTTTACCCGAAAGGAGTTGCGGTCAGTCCGTTCAACGCCCTGTTTATGGCATTGCATTCGGACAAGACCGGAAGCAAGACCAACCTTTTCACGTTATACAGCGAAGCCAAGGCACGAGGAGAATCCGTCAGAGAGCACGAAAAAGGCGTGCCATTCCTGTTTTACAACTGGAACAAGTATGTAAACAAAAACAATCCCAACAATATCATTTCAAGAAACGATTACCAGCAACTTATTCCAGAAGAAAAAGAACGATACAAGGGCATACATAACAGGGAGATACGCACGCTATTCAATATAGACCAGACCCTGCTTCCCCTCGTTGACAAGAAGGCATATGAAACACTTTTAGAGAAATACGGCAATAGCGTGGAACAGGGATTCGGTGAAAAGGAACTGCGTGAGTTACGCCCACGCTTCAATGCCTTTGTGCAAGCCATTTCCCATAATATGGTGCCCGTCCGCACGGATGGAAGCGGTGTGGCTCATTACGACAGTCAAAAGGATGCCATTTACATCCCCCGGCAAAAGGATTTTGAACACTATACCGACTATGTGCAGGAAACCTTGCGACAAATCATATCGGCAACCGGACACCAGCAACGTCTTGCCCGTGAAGGCATGGTTATGAAGAACGGCACACTCCCGACCGAGGATGCTGTCAAGCAGGAGCGTCTGGTGACTGAAATTGCTTCCGGTATCAAAATGTTGGAAATGGGATTGCCGGCACGTATATCAGACGGAAACATCAAGCTGGTGGACTACTGGAACCGGGAACTCAAAGAGAATCCCTGCCTTATAGATGTCATTGAGAGCGAAGTCAACAATGCCTTGGATGTCATCCGCAAAGCGGAACGTGGGGAGAAAATCGAGTATGCCACCTATCGCAATCACCGACAAACCGAGCAGATGCAGGAGCGGATGCCAAAGCATTTCTTCGTGGCTGACGAGATAAAGAAACATCCCGACAAGGATAACAAGACCCTTGTCCTGGTCATAGACAAACAGAAGAAAAGCGCCGATGTGATCTTGCCTGCCGGTGCGTCTCTGGAAGTGAACAACGAGATAAAAGGCATGAACAAGCAACGCATACAATCTGCCTTACAGAAAAGCGGTATAGAGAATGTGCGCTTCTATAATCCTGACGGAGCTTTAGGTTATCGCCCAGATGACCGCTATTTCATCGAAAAGCAGATTGAAGTGGCAAGGTTAAAAAACTGGGCGTTGGAAACTATCTCCACCATTGATGCCAATCCTGCGGTAAAACAGGCAAATGATCTTGGGTTCGAGCAAATCCAGATGGTGCAGGATGACAAGAACCGTTGGGCTTTGTTCATTAAGCCGGAAGGAAAAGCCGGTTACAGCGTCTATCCTGAAAAGGATGACCTGAACCGTTTCTTCACCACCCTCAAACAGTCACTGGACAACATCGACAAAGTGCGTGGCGAGCTGGCAAAGAAATATTATGCCTTGGCTGAAAGCAGACCTGAACTGAAGGTGGACTTGTTCCACACAACGGACGAGCACATCGACTTGAACCGCATCCAACGTGTGGCCGTGTTCAAGACCAAGAATGGTGCGATACTTTGCGCTCCCACCATTGACAACCAGAAGCCGCAGCCCCGAAGCGTCACACCACAGCAATGGCAACGGATGTGGGTCGCCGAGGACAGGAACAGTTTCAAACAACATCTGGCTGCAACACTCTTTGCGGATATACTCGACAAGAGCCGGTCACAGGAGCAGACTTCTTCCGAAAAGCAGGGAGATGAAGTGGAAACAGAAATCAGTCAGAGAGAAGAAATCAAACCGGAACATCCTAAAGAAGAAGCAGATGAAACGGAAGAAGTATCACGAGGTATGCACCGATAAACGAACAGAAATATGAGCAAGAACCAACAATACGCCGAGCAATATGCCGATTTTGCGATGGAGCAGATGCGCAATATGGCATTCCTGCCTCTGTTACCTTGGCACAAGGCATATTGGAGAGCAGTAACGGGCAGAGCTGTCTTGCCTTGAACGAGAATAACCACTTCGGAATCAAAGCTACTCCCGGATGGATAGCGAATGGTGGCAAGTACGGATTATACACCGATGACAAGCCTGACGAGAAATTTTGCAGCTATGACAGCGTGGGTGATTCATACGAACATCACTCCAAGTTCTTGATAGAGAACAAGCGATATGACGGATGCTTTGCACTGGCTCCCGATGATTATAAGGGTTGGACGGAAGGGCTTGCCAAAGCCGGATATGCCAGTGGCGGCAATTATGCCCAAAGTTTACAGAAAATCATCGAAACAAACGGATTGCAAAAGTACGACCAAATCGTAATGGCAGAAATGAAAGCACAGGGACTGGAGATTGGTCAAGAAAAGAATGCCAATGCAAATGGGAAAGCATATTCATTTCCTGTAGGGCGTGAGGAATTTCTGTTTGTCACCTCTCCATTTGGTATGCGTACCGACCCGATGGACCCAACCAAGCAACAGATGCACAAGGGCATTGACATCCGTTGTAAAGGGGATGCGATACTGGCAACCGAGAACAATGGCAAGGTGGTGGCTGTCAACCACAATGCCAATACTCCCGGAGGAAAGTCCGTCACCATTGAATACAAAAGGGATGACGGAAGCAGGGTGCAGAACACCTATATGCACCTGTCTTCTGTCGATGTCAAGGCAGGCGATGTTGTTCAAGCCGGGCAAAAAATCGGAATATCCGGCAACACAGGCACACGCACCACAGGTGAGCATCTGCATTTCGGGGTGACACAGATTTCGTCCGATGGGCAGAAACGGGATATAGACCCGGCAGTATATCTTGCGGAGATTGCAGAAAAAGGCAATATCAAGCTGCAAGCCTTGCATAACGGCAATGACCTGTTGGCAAAGTACAAGACCAGTCCTTCCCTCGTAACACAGGAGGGCAAGATTCAAAATCCTGAAGACTGGATGAAAAAGCTGCTCTCTTCGGAGGATAGCGGCGTAGGCTTATCTGGAACTAACGACCCGATCATGGATATGGTGGTCAAAGCCTTTTCATCGCTGATGATGTTGGCGGTGGTAATTGACAGCAAGGACGAAGAGGAGCAGATAAGCACCATATCTAAAATGGCCGATGAACGGAAAGTGGACTTGACTCCGTTATTGCCACATATGAGAACCTGCGCTCTTGTGGTTGGGGACAACAACAAAGCCATCTTGCAGGCAGACAATGGTACGATACAAATCTCACGGGAATTGAGTGCCAGCGAGCTGAGCCGCTTATCCCTCACTTTGAATGATCCGAAACTATCGGAAGAAAGCAAGCGTATGCGTGTAGCCGGAATGGTCAATGCCATGGTGTTGTCTCAACAGGCTTCGCAAAACTTCGAGCAAGAAATGTCGAAACAACAAAGCCGGGAAGAACAAATCAAAAGATAATGAAAAGCGTGATGATGAATAGGATTGTTGTTTATCGGGCTGTCCATGGCAGGACTGCACACCTTTGTATGCTACAAGCTGTTCGGCTTGGTAGCGACACTCGTGATTGTAGGGGTGCAGATTATCATTGCCTTGGGTATAGTCTGGATTAAAATCCGTGCGCCCGACTAAGAAAGCCGTATATAAGCAGGTAGTTCACATTTAACAGGATATTCTGGTCAAATGGTCTTGGTAAAATAAAACTACAGGCAATATGATAAAATGTAACGTAACAGTGGGTGGTACAATCAGTCGAGTGGCGACTGTGCGCACTAACAATGAAGGTAAAGTTTTTACGGCTTTTGCCGTAAATTGTGTAATACCAGCCAAAAGCGGCATCAACAAAACGGTTGAAATCTCTATCGCCAAAGATGGGGAGGACAACGAATTGAAGAATTATGCCATAGGGCAAAGAATAAATGTGTCAGGTACGTTGACTTTCAAGAAGCGTGGAGACAACCTCTATTTCAATCTTTCGGCATCGGATGTCGGTCTTTCAGCTTCAAACGAAGATTCAATTAAAGGCGAAATGCACTTCAGGGGAAAGACCGGCAAACACATTGAAGAGAAAACCGACAAAAAAGGCAAGGATTTCTTGCAGTTTTCAGGCTTCTCCACCGAGAAAGTCAATGACGGCTTCGAATACCTGTGGGTACGGTTCTTTGGCTTTGATTGCAAGCGTGAGGAATGGTTGCAACCGCAGACCGGCATCGAGGTTAAAGGTGAAATGGAGCTGTCCGTCTATAACGACAAGCTGAACATTGCCTGCAAGGTATCGGAAATGTCGAAATATGTAAAGCCCGCGTATAATTCCAATAACTGACAGGTATGGCCGGTTATAAAAAATATAACAATGATGGTCCTTCCGCAGAAGACAAGGCTCTTGACCTCTTTGCGGAAATGATGATCGAGCGCATCGAGACCATCAGCAAGGACTGGACGAAACCATGGATTACCGAGGGCAGCTTAGGGTGGCCGAAGAATCTGTCCGGACGTGAGTATAACGGGATGAATGCCCTGATGTTGCTTCTCCATTGTGAGAGGAACGGCTACAAGATTCCTCGTTTCTGCACCTTTGACTGCGTGCAGCGGTTGAACAAGCCGACTGAAAAGCAGGCTAAAGAGGGCGTGGAACTGCCGAGGGTATCTGTAAACCGTGGTGAAAAATCATTCCCGGTAATGCTTACCACATTTACCTGCATCCATAAAGAGAGCAAAGAGAAGATAAAGTACGATGACTATAAAATGCTCTCTGATGAAGAGAAGAAGATGTACAATGTCTATCCGAAGATGCAGGTGTTCAGGGTATTCAATGTTCAACAAACCAATCTTCAGGAAGCCCGTCCGGAACTTTGGAACAAGTTGACGAATAGGGATACCATAAAATTGGATGAAGGCGATAAAATGTCTTTTAAGCCGATGGATGTGATGATCCGAGATAACCGCTGGATCTGTCCCATCAAGCCGATGCACCAGGACAAAGCCTACTTCTCCATTAGAAAAAATGAGATTGTGGTTCCTGAAAAAGCACAATTCAAGGATGGGGAATCCTACTACGGCACGCTTTGGCATGAGATGACCCATAGTACTGGCATCGAGGGACAGCTTGACCGCATCAAGCCTGCCGCCTTCGGTTCAAATGAGTACGCCCGTGAGGAACTGGTGGCTGAATTAGGCAGCGCACTGGTGGCACAGCGTTACGGCATGAGCAAGGCTCTGAAAGAAGAGAGTTGCGCCTATCTGAAATCATGGCTGGAGCAACTGAAAGAATCTCCGCAATTTATCAAGACCACGCTTCTGGATGTAAAAAGGCGAGTTCGCTGGTGACACAGAACATTGACAAGATAGCGCAGGAATTAGACCGGAAAAACAGGGTACAACAGGATAACGGGCAACGGAGTGAGACCAGACAATCCACCCCACAAGAAAAAATGTTCTATTCTTCCGTTGCTTACCTGCAATCCACTGATGACACCTCACGATTGGATGAGTTCCGGAACAAGGGAGATTATGAAGGGTTGCTCCGGCTTGCCAAGGAGTATTATGACGGAAACGGAATCAACGAGCAATACACCTTTACCTCTCCACTTCAGAACAAGGGTGATGACCTGCTCGTGGAAGATAAAGATTTTGCCGTGGTCTATAACAACAGTGTTAGCGGTTCTTACGAAGTGATGCTGAAATACTCTGAACAGGAAATCCGTGACCACATCAATCGATATGGAATCCGGTTGGCAAGCGATGATATAAAAGGTGTAGCCAAAGACATGGTAGCCGAACAGTTTTTGGCAATGACGAAGCAACGCACACCTGTTTTTGAGATGCCGTGCGGAGACATTCTCTACACGGGATATAACAGGGAAACCGACACGCTTGATGTCGGAACGGCTACCAATGCAGGTCTTGCTGTCAGACACAGTTTCCTATACGACCACGATTCTTCCCTTGAGTGCAATCTTCAATCTGTCTATACGGAATTAAACCGGATGGAGCAATATAAAAAGGAAGAAATGGAATACAGCGGTGGTATGCACCGATGATTATTAAAAACTGTCAACCTGTTCAGCCGTAGGGAGGATAACTCTCTACGGCTGATTGGATTTACTCCTATGTATCAAGGTAGTCTTTCCAATTTTCATCATCAATGGTCAGATTGTCCATTTCCCAGTCAAATTCCAATGTGGGAGCATTGGTATATGGAAAATAGATGGAATAACCGATTTGTCCGTAAGAACAATGAAGCGGTATCACGCATATTTCCCTGCCAAAGTAAAGCCTTGGGGTACAATATTTCCGCCAGTCAAAACGGTCTGCAAGGATATTCCTGCATAACCTGTTGTAATATGATTTGTCCGATAAGGTCATAGTCTCAGCCATTAGATAAATTCAACTTCAAGGGCTTGTAGCAATTCGTATATCTGTTCTTCTGCATCTTCCATATCCGCTACAATATCCTTGATATGATAAGGTGCGCCATTCTTGCCATGCCCATCATTGCCAATCCATAGATAGGCTTCATAATCGGGGTCAAAGCCCTCGTAATACTCTTTTATACCGGCTATGAGGTTGTCAATATCCCCGCCATGCATATCTGCATTGAAAAGAAAATCCTGTCCGTATTTGGTGAAGCGTTGGAACTCGAATAATACATTTGATTGGCTCTTATCATCAATGCTCACGCTCCAGCCTTTTTCCCGGGCAATGTCCTTTATTCTCTGTGTCTGTTCTTTGGCAGTCATCTTATGAGAGTTTTGCGTGGGGAAACTTTTTACATTTCCCCACAAGTTGGTTTAATCAGTTACTTGAAAATAATACTCCTGCTTTTCGTCCGACCATTCAGAAGTCATTTCGTCCGCTTCTCTCCATAGCTTATCGTAGAGAATGGCTTTCTGCCTATCTCTCTCGTGCCACTGCCATATCTTGTGATTAAGGACAAGGCAGAGTTCCGTCCAATACTTGTAGTTGTCTTTCCATTCGGATTTGGCTCGCCTGTATGTGTCAGTGATGGCATTGTTACCGAACTTGTCGGCGATAGAGAAATCCTGCCAAAAAGAGGTCATCGGCTCGTAGCCGTTCAACTCTGTTATGTTCCACTTTGGGATGGTGATTTGAAGTGTCTGCATACCTGTTACTGTTTATGGTTTTCGTAATATTCTTCGGGTAAATGATAAAGGTTGTTTTCTGCCAAATGGTCAATGGTTTCCGCTGCCAGACGGCACGCCCACTCGTTGCGCTGGTCATACTTGCCTTTATGCCAGTTTTCCGCCAGTTGCTCCATAAAGTAGAACATCAGTTTGGCTTTTTCGTTGACCAAATAACGGTGGTCGTCTGCCAATGCCTTACCGACCTTTCGGAGTGAAGCCATTTTTCCGTTCACATAATTTGAGAACTCGTCCGCAAAGCGTTTGTCGTTCTCCGACAGTTGATTGTTGTACTCCATTTCTTAATAAATTTGATGTTAAACTTTTTTCTTTCCCCTTTGCTTGGAAGCCTTCCGACTTCGCCACCGGGATCTGTTTTATGTGCATTAAAGACAGCGCAAACAGGGAAATAAGACAAGTGAACAAACAGGGAGTTAATGAAATACCACTAATGGCACATTCGTGGAAAGTTGTCGTTAATTCCACTGAATTGTTAGCGAAGCGGTACTTGGCATTCTCCCGGCGCAGTACCTTTGCACGATAAAACAAGACCTTGTGGCGTGGGAGTCGGCTCAAAGGAGGATATTCCAAACGGTTAGAATGGGCGGTTTGGCGGATAAAACTGTATCGGGCTTTAAGTGGTTCTAAAAGTGGTACGAGTGGACATACAAGTGGACATATATTATATCGCATTAATTTATAACGGTTTACGCATTACCTTTTAGTGGTAAAATTAAAATTGCAAACGCTACGGCAATCAGAGGGCAGCCGTAGCCGGACTTAAAGCCACCTGTTACAATATAATCATAACAAGTGGCTGGCAAAAAGGACAAAGCGGATTATGCTGTCATCCGCTTACGGATTTTTCGTGCGTTTTTCTGTACAAGCTGTATGATGCGGTCGTGATATTCCGTGTTTCGGTTACAAAGCCCTCTTGATTGCAGGACTTTGAAAGTATCAAGCGACAATTCTACGGTCTCAATGCGTTTGTTGTCTATCCGTGCCGAGAAAACCAATGAGTTGGGTTTGAGGTAATATTCGCATTGTCCTACGCAATGGTGCAGTGCGTTTCCCTCTTTGTAATAATCATCCACGCTCTCCAATACGCTGACCACAATCAAGCCGTCCGTGAATGACAATCCGAAGAATTTGCTTTTCAATTCTCTGAAACGCTCTTCATTCTCCAACGCCTTTTTTCTTTGGGCTTCACGTCTTTCCCTCTCTTGGATAATTCTCTCCCGTTCTTGGTAGCGGTCGTGTTCTGCTTTCAAGTCCAAAGGGCAGACATAATAAGCATTGTGAATATCTCTGCCACATCTTTCAAGCAAGCGAATGTATCTATCCAAAGGGAAATATCCGATATATGGTATTGGTTACGCATGACAATCTTGTAAGTGTTCCAATATAAATCGAAATACATAGGATGTTGCAGGAAATAGTCCAAGTCCCTTTTCCGACCTGCCTTGAACATCGTTTCGGCTCTGCTGTCTTTCAGCAAGGATTTCATCAGTTCCATCGGCTCAATATTTGACAAAGAGCCTTTCAATCCGTTGCGCCTTAACTTATCTGTGGCTGAATAATATGGATAGACCTTGCAATCGGCAATCCGCCTGTAAACATAGTTATCGTTACGCAATTCCAGACAATTGTCAAGGACAAAACTGTCTTGATAATAGCCGATTGTGCGCCTTAACGCTGTTACTGCCGTCCTGCCGTTGTCATCCAACCAATAGCGGACTATTTCCATAGAATAATACTCCGCTTTCTTCCCCTTGCGGTAATCAGCCGTCAAAAGGAACACTCTCTGAACCTGCAATCCGTCTTGGGTCGTGAGAATGGAATAATATGACTTGTCTCTATATTTCCGCTGTAAGGTGTCGCATATCTCCAATCTTGTACCGCAACGGGGGCAATGGCAGTTCTTTGTTTTGGTCTCATTCCATTGATGTCCACAATCCATACAGGTGGTCATACCGCTTTTGGTGCGGAACGCATAGTGGCTCAGGCAGTGCCGGAACGCCCACAACTGCTGTTTCTCTGTCAGTGGCAGCAACCGCCCGTTAGCGGTTATTACCTTATGCTGTAATCTCGTCTTTGCTCTCATAATCATAAATCAAATAATGTTGGCTGTTCGGGTTCTTGTCTGACCGCTTTCGGTGTCGGCTTCGGTCTGCTGTTTCGCTGTTGAATTTTGCGCAGTTCCTCGTCCTGATAGGCTTTGAGTGCCTTTTCCCTTGCTTTGGCTTGTTCTTCGGGAGTGAGTTCCACCCTGTGGTTGACTATCACACCGCAGTTGACAGCTTTGCCCACCTCGATATTGTCTTCATCATAATAGTGGGTGCAGAGCGAATACACCTCGTCATCGGTCATACCACAACCACCCTCTTTGCATATCGCCATTACTTGATTGAGTACGAATGTTATACAATCGTCCAAATTCTTGTTCTCTTTGGCATACGACACGGCAAAAAGTTCGTCTGTCTTGCCTCTTTCGTCCAGATATGCCTTTATGGTCTGCTTGAATTGTTCTGTTCCTTTCATCTGATTGTTATTTTGCTTGATAATAAATATTGGGTTCACTTGATACATTGTAGATATACGCTCCACACTTTACCAGCAATGCCTGTTGTCCATAAAACAACCGTTTCATTCCTTTGATACTGCCTGTGCAGTGAAAGTTCGAAACCTACTGATGTTACAGCGTTTCCCCTGTTCTTTGGTCATTCTTCTCGTCCTCATAAGTTTAGAAATGATAGTCAATAACTCCACCGATGTATAACAATGTTCCCGGCTCTAATTGGCTCGCCACACGCAGGAACTCATAGGATTGTTCGGCTGCTCCGTTGACGCACAACTCGTCCATATAGAACTGATAACCGAGGTCAAGCGGATTTTTGAGAAATTTTTCAAGTTGGTACACCGCCCCAATCCACATCGTGCAGTTCTCTGTGGTGACGGCTTTTGCCTTTTCTTGCAGGGTTGCCACAAATTCCTCTTTCCATTTGCCCGCTCCTCCGTTGTATCGGATTGTGTCCTCTGAAACAAGGGTAAACATACCTTTGGGTAAGATATTGTTTATCAGGTTGTCAATATGAAACTTGCGTTCTTCCACATCAATTTCCGAACAATAGTCATAATAGTGTCCGTCTCCCTGTTCAAGAGTGCAGTCATTCAGGATGTTGTCCTTTAAGGGTCTCTCCTCTGTAATTTGAAAAATCTTGCTGTGCATAATATGTCCTTTTTAATCGTTTAACTCTTGTTTTTTCTTTTCCCTCATTTTAAACCCTTTATCGGCTTTCTTGTCGGGTTCTGAATTTTACGTGCAACGAAGAGACTGCGGGAAAAGAGGGATAAGGCAAGTAAATGGCAGAGGAGTTGATGAAATACCCAATTTCTACCTGTCGGAAATTGTGGAAAGTTGTTGTCAACTCCACAAAGCCTATTAGTGGAACGGTACTTGACGTTCTCTCGCCGCTGTAACTTTGCAAAGGAAAATAGAACCGATAAGTGAGCCGGAGAATTTCACAATTGGTACAATTGGCAGATGGATGGTAGTTATAAAATCGGATAAAGTATAACAAAATCGGCAAATATGACCAATATTTGCCATATTTGTTATGTTGTCCAGAATTTCCTCTATTGGAAATATAACAATATCGGCAAAATACATTGATATTTGCCAAATTTGTTATAACTTTGCGATGTAATTGAAGAACAACAATGAATGCTGTAAATCAGATAATAGATATTGCCAGAAAACAGAATGGGTTATTCACTCGAAAAGACCTGCTGAAAGTGGTGCGATCCGGTATGCAAAACATATCAGAAGGATCTCTGTTGTGCTTTTTGAATAGAATGCTTGCAGAAAACAGAATTATCAGAGTCTCATATGGAAAATACAAATTAAATGAAGATTTGAAACATAATTTTTGTATGAGCCAAACGAATTTATGCTTTCACTCAACAGGCATATAAAAGAAAAATTCCCTTTCATAGGCTATTGTATATGGCAACCATCTATATTTGCTTCGATGATGTTACATGTACCTGCGGTAAGGACTACATTAGTAGATGTAGAAAGGGAGGCAATGGAACCTGTTTTTATGTCATTACAAGGCATAGAATCTGAAATCCCTATTTTCTTGAATCCGACCCAAGAAGATGTGACCCGATATATTACAAATCGTGATATAATCATTGTCCGCCCTCTTGTTAAAGAGGCTCCAATAGATATTATTGACGGCTGTCCTGTTCCTACACTGGAGAAAATGCTTGTCGATGCCATATCCGACAAAGAACTACAACATCTTCAAGGCAATGAATTATATACTATATATTCAAACGCGTTCTCTGATTACGAAATCAAAAAGTCACGGCTGTTGAGATATGCGGCACGCCGTAACCGAAAACAAAAAGTTGAACAAATTATCAATACAATCAATATATGATACACCCCGATAGTAGAACTTTGTCATGGATAGAACAAGTAGCCAAAGACAACAAGATAAAAGATATAACCCTCGTTGAAAAAACGATCCGTGCATTCTCATTGCTGGAAGCATTGGTTCGATCCGGTTGCCCTTTTTTTATTCAAAGGAGGCTCTTCTCTTATGTTGCATCTTGATACAGGAAAACGTCTATCAATCGACATTGATATTATATGTCCTCCCGGAACAAGAATTGAAGATTATCTTGAAAAGTATTCTGAAGAATATGGTTTTGGAGAGGTGAAATTGATAGAACGCATCTCTCGTACTGACATTCCAAAACAACATGCCAAATTCTTTTATCAAGTGGCATATCCGGCAGGAGGACATCAAGACAAGATTCTGTTGGATGTATTGTTCGAGGAAATCCATTATACAAATGTAGTGGAACTTCCCATTCAAAGCCGTTTGTTAAAAACAGACGGAGACCCTATAATGGTAAAATTGCCAAGTAAAGAGGATTTGCTTGGAGACAAACTGACTGCATTTGCCCCTCACACGACCGGGATTCCATTTTTCAAAGGCGAAAAGAATTGTTCAATGGAAATTTGCAAACAGCTATTTGACATTGCATCACTTTTTGATATAGTCAGTGACTTGTCTATTACGGCAAAGACATTCAATAAGTTTGCAATGGTTGAACTTCAATACAGAGGTGAAAGTCCCGATGCAATTCAAAAAGTTTTGGATGATATTTATGATACGGCCAGATGTATAGTAATGCGCGGACAAGAAAGCCAGGAAGAATTTGAACTGATCCAAGATGGAATAAAAAAGGTGCGTGGCTTTATTCATAGTGAAGTCTACACCTTAGAAAGTGCTATCACAAACGCTTCAAAGGCAGCCTATCTTGCCAAACTTATTGGCAAAGGCATAAATGAAGTGAAGCATTATAATCCGTCCGAAGCAAATTTATTGGTGAATGTAACGATACAACCTCCATTATCGACCAAGTTGAACAAATTAAAGAAGACGAATGCGGAAGCGTTCTTCTATTGGAGTGAAATACAAAAGTTAGGATAATACGAGTTATAATACAGGAGAGCCGATCCGTCACGGACAAGCTCTCCCTCGTTTTTGGAAAATGAACAAAAAGTAACCTACATTCTATTTCATAAAGAGCAGCACCTTGGTAAGCCTGTTGGCTTCAGTGGGATTATAATCCGAGATTCCACCTTTTCCTACCTTGGTGATACGCTCAACTTCCAGTCCGCGTTTGACCAGTTCCGTGGCGATATAATCAGCTCTCGATAGGCTCAACGCATCGTTTATAACGGCGGTTCCGGTGGCAGCATCAGCCGCGCCTATAACGGTAACGGACAGTCCGTATTTCTTTGCGACACGCGCCAACTCGTCAAGATTGACCAGTTGTGATTTGTCTGTCAACTTCGCAGTGCCGACTTCAAAAAAGAAACAGACCGGAGAACCGATGCACCCGTTATCGGAATTTATAAGGGCGAGATAATCTGAGTGGTTATAACCGGAAACGCTATCAGCGTTTGTATCTGTCGAATCCGGGACATTGGCAGATTTGCCCGATTGGGCATCTTCTGAATTTGCATTATCGCTTGTAAGAGGTTCGGCAGCTCCGGAGCAATTCGCAAGGCTGTCATTGGCCAAAGGCGAGTTGCCGTCCCAATGCCTGTTTCTCAACCTTGCCCGGAGTGAGTTCAATCCGCTGTAATTGTTCTTGGGATAAACACCGCTTAAATTCTCACGGTTGTCAAACAGCCGGCCGTACTTTTCAAGCAAGCCTTCAATCTCCAGAATTTTCTTCAGTTCGTTCAGCATCCGTACATCCCTGTCATGTTGCCTGGCATACCTGCGGTTGCTTTCGGTCAGCTCAGAAGCATACTCTACCAGCCACTCGTTCTGCCGAATATAAGGGGTCGCGTCCACCGCCCGTTTCCATCCAACCCTGCCAATCGTGAAGGATAATCCGGCAGAAACGGAAAACATATTGTCACCGAAGCGGTTGGCGTTTCCATATCCGTCAAAACCCTGAAAAGTGGAAACATTGCCAATATCCAACAAGGCTGTCAGCCGTTTGCAGATGCGGTATTGCCCCTGTACACCATAAGAAACGGCAAAAGGTTTCTGCCCGTTTTGGGGATTATACATAAGCCCAAGACCGATGTATGGGACAATGCCCCAACGAGGATTTTCTTTCTTGGCATATTGTCCTCCAAGAACATTATACATCAAATCCGCATGGAAATGATGATAATCGTTAGAGGCAAGGTTACAGTCCTTGAACCGCCAACCGTTATAGCTGATTCTTGTCCCAATCTGGGGAGTGAACCATTTGCCGATCGATGCGGACAACGATGGCTGAACCCTGTCGAACAGGTCGGCACATCCAATCGGTTTGCCGATAAAAGCACCCGCACCACCTTGCAGGCTGACAAACCAGTTGCCGTTCCAAGGTGACGTCACCAGCACCCCCTTGTGATAAGTCGGGTCTATGGGTTGAAACATCAGCTCCTTGTCCGTATAGGATTCACAATGTACACTATCTTGTGGAACAGGCCGTACATCCGCATTCGCTTGCAATGAGCGGCACATTGCTGCCGCTGCCAGAACAAATACTATTTTCTTTCTCATTCTTCTTCAATTGTTTTTATGTTCTATATGCAGGAAATCTATTCCTGCCGATTATCTTTTCTGTTTTTTCCCGGAAGCCGGACGCATCATCCTGCTTGCCATCATCATGCAACGCCTCGCCCAAGCACGGTTGTCCTCATCTTCGTCACGACCCCATTTGAGATCGCTTGAGCTTCCACCACCTCCGTGCGTTTCGGCAAAAGTGGTGGCATCATTGACCATGCCGAGAAACAGAAGCGTGGCGCAATACATCACGTCTGTTCCCTGCTCCGTCAGGCTTTGCAACAATGAGCCTTCAAATTGTGATTGCCCGGAAACTCCCATTCCAGCCAATCTTGCAGAATGTTCTCTCACCAATGTTTCCAACATCACGTCTTTGAGAAGCACATCCACATTGGAATGGATTTCACGGCTGTACTTATAGGCTTCGCCTTTCAGCTCTTCCGTGCGTTCACCGATGGCATCCATATCCCTTTTGAGGATTTCAAGTTGCCGGTCAGCCGTCTGTAACTTGTCCTGCTTGTCCGCCAGTTTGGTCCGGATAGAAGCCAGTTCTTTCTCCAACCGTTCCTTCTCGGCAACAATGGCAGCCGCGTCTCCCTGATGGGATTGCAGGGTGCGTTCCAATGCCGACAGTTGGGATTCCTTTTCCGCTTTCGCTTTCCGGAGATTATCCACCATGGAAGTCAAGCCTTTCATCCTGCGTTCCGCCAGGCTTATTTCCACTTTGAGGTCGGACAACGCCTTTTGATGCCGGACAATCTGTTCCTCGATATTGGTACACTCTGCCGAAAGATGCCGACGGTATTCTTCTGTGGTACGATGCCTGGCACCGGTCTCGGAGACATTCCTGCCTCTTTCCAGGTTCCATTTCCTGTTCACTTCCGAAAGTTCGTCATGTAACATCTTTGTTCTCGCGGAAAACTCCAGTTTGTCCTTTCCTGCAAACATTTTCTTGAATGCAAACTTCTTATCTTGGATTGGCAATAAGGTTAGGTGCATATGCGGCGAAGTCTCATCAAGATGTACATAACACCCGACAATGTTCTCCTCACCGAATCGTTCACTCATGAACCGGTACATATCCTTTGCCCAAAGCTCTATTTCAGGCATCCTTTTGAGTGTGGCATTTTCCGGATTATCACCTGCCCCATACACTACCTCCTGGTTCCCGAACGCCAGTTGGCGCATCTGGTTCTTTGACCCGCCCAAAATGAAATCTACGACAGTACGGAATTTCGGTTCGGGCAAACCCTCATTCGGGTCTTTTATGCCACGTTGCAGAAGGTTTTCTGCCATGCGTTCAGGAATGGACAAGTTCTTGTCCACCGGTTGGATCCTGCATCCTTTGACGACCTCGAAATTCAAGCATTCCCTCCGGCGGTCATACGTTCCTTTTGCTATGGCGTTTTCCCAACCGCGTTCAGTCCAGTTGCGCTGGTGTTCGTTGCTCTGTGCGGCACTGAACCCTTTCATCACGTTCATGTGCATCACCTGCCATGATTTTTCAGCCATATTTCTCGTCTTTATGGACAACCCGTCCGCCCCAGCTTGCTGCTTGCCCGGGCACTTCTCCCACAGGACTTTGTCATGTGGGGTATTGAGTTACCCCTACTTCCCTCTGTTTGGATAACGTGCAAGCACTGCTGCACGATTGTAACGGCAAGCCTGCAAACGTAGGGTATCACGGTTTGTCCGTGGTTATACAATAGTTTTGACTTACGACACGGGTTGTGGAGTCTATAATGGGAAGGGTACGCTCCAGATATTCTGCCAACAGAGCTTTGAACGGTTTGCGTAGCGCAAGCAGCGTCTCTTTCTCACCGGAAGCATCATCAGCGATACCGTCTTCGCCAAATAGAAGCATTTGGGCGGTCTTCCTTGATGCTTCCAATAGCGAAGACCAATCTCCGGCCAATTTGCGGTTAAAGAAGTCTATAAAAGCTGCCGGGTTGTCGAAGCGTGAATTTCGTATGGTACGCTTCAATGCGGCCATGGCTATGCGCTCGACAAGTTCCTGGTTAAGTCCGTCTGTTGATTTGTCCGCTGGAAATGTTTCGTTGCCAAAACCATCAGCATGGGAGCCATCGGCAGCCTGTTTCAGTAGAACTCCGTAATATCGTTCACAAATATCACCCATCTGCAAATCCGACAAATTGCCGGTTATCCATTTGGACAAAGCCACATCCATTTCATCGGAAGGGCGTGTCCTTGCCTGGTCATTATAAGGGGCTGTGGTATTTCCAATGTCGCATTTGTTGAACGCCATTGTAATGACCACACTCTTGGCGAACCGTGTCCGGTGTATATGCCCCATATCCTCCAATTTGTCGAGGAATGTCCTGACCGTAGCCCTGTGCCAGTGCCATTCCACTGCAAGGTCAGTGATAGTCACGTGGCATTGGTCTGCCTGCAACACATATTCGTGATTCTTCAGGAAAGGAGCGACAAACCCTGCCGCACACTTTTCCAACAGGTCGTGGTAAGCTCCTGTCTTGGTCTTCCGGTCTCCGACTTTCTCTTTGAGGTAGTCGAAGAACTCCATGTCTGCCAATACTTGATTGGCCTGTCTATTCTTGTCTTTCGTCATTTCTGTTGATTTTTAATTTGACTATCTGTGGATGTGATCAAACTGCCACTATCCACTTGTTCATGGCAGCGTTGCGTGATGATGTCAATAGTAGTATTCGGACACAATCTTCGGATTATTCATCCACCTTATCCGGTTTTCTTCATCCGTCCATTTTGACAGCACGTTCCGGGAGGGATAGAACATGGCAGCCAAAAAGAAGAAAGGCAAGCGTGACTGCCACGGTGTGCAGATGTGGGACTGCACAGGTTGTCAATACGAGTACTGCTGTCAGAAAGAATATCTTCCGTTCCTCGTGAAGTCTGGTCAGCCATCTGTCGGCACGTCTGAACGAGAATAGAATGGCACAAAACGTGGTAGATGCCAGAATACCCCATTCGCCGAAATGCCCTCCTGCATAAACATAGTGGTACAAAAGAATAAGTATGAGCATACAACGCGCGTACAGTTTCCGTGCGCTCCCGCTTGCGGTCATTCTTAAATAGAACTTCGTCATAAGGGGGCGGTTACTCTTGTACAATGTCAATGTCAATGCGATGAGCAATGCCGGGAAAAGAAATTCGATGATGATCCAAATCATAATGTCTGGTATTGTATAATCAATATTGTTTGAATAACGGCAAATCGGACAGTTCCAATCTGACCAAGCCGTATGTGGCAATCTCCACGATGGCTTCGGCATCTTTGGCTTCAAGATAGGACGCGCCTTTCTTCAGGCGGGCCTTGACTTCGGGATTCCTCTTGCGATACAATGCCAATGCCTTGTCCAGTTCGTATTCGGATATGCTCCATTTCGTGCCACGCCCATAGCCATTGTGGTCATAGATAGCCCTGAGACGGATGACACGGAATGCGCATAGAATCACCCTGCCTCGCTTGAAGATGATACGCGGCGCATAACTGCGGCTGTCGTCCACGATGACCCAACTTCGGTGCATATTTATTAGGTAAAGCATTTGCAGGTATATCGTCCGTCTCATATAAACTCCGCGAGCAATTCTTCCTTGTTCCTGCGGTATTTGAAGTAGCCGCTTTGTTCGTGGAGTTTCAGGTCAAGGCAGATGTCGGAACACATGAACTCCAAGGAGTCATAGATGGTCACATCGATGCGGTCAACCTTGCCGGTGTCCGTTGTCCTGGCATTCATCTTGAACATCTGCCCGAAAGTCGGATTGGAATAGGCACAGGTGCTGCTGCCAAAGGCGGTGGCTCCTGTCGGGATATGGTGGTAAAGGATTATCATTTCCATGTCATCCTCCAAAATGTCCATCACTTCTTCCAGATCGTATTGTTCCGCAAGGGGGAAAGACAGCAGGACATAATCGTCATAGAACCGGGGTTGCTCCATAGTGGTCACATCCAGCAGTTGCGGAAGCTGGAGCGGCACGAATGAAAGGAAATCTTCGTAAAAAAGTTGTAGCATATCGTTGTATTTTTATTTGTTCCTGTTTTTCAGATGGAAGTGAGCATGACCTTTACAAGCAGGTCCGGCAATGATTCCCATTGGCTGTTGTCCGTGCCGGTAATCCTGTTGAGTCCGGTCATTATGGACGGCATTTGTTCTGCCACATCGTATAATATCGCCTTCTCCTTGTCGGACAGCACGGCCATTCCGAAACCATCCAATGCGATATAGGGTTGCAATAACATCCAGACATAGGCACGTGCCTGCGTAGCTGTCCTGACCCTGTCATGGTTGATGTCATCCATGCAAGCCGACGCATTGAGGACAATTCTCCGGTTGGTGCGTTTGGTAAAATATATCAGGGCATCTTGGTACGGCAGCCTGCCACTCTCTGCCGATTGGAACACTGAAAGGCAACATTTCTCCGTGCGATGCGTGATGGCAGAAAGGTCGGCACCGGCAAGTTCCGGCAGATGGGCAAGGAAGGAACGGAAAAACTGTCTTCTTCCCTGATAAATGCGAGCAGTTCTTCATTGCTGCATATTCCGGATTCCATTGTTTTGGCGAGAAAAGTTTCATAAGCGGATACTATATTCTTGGCTGTCCTTTGATAAGGCTGTATGGAATCCAAAGAATCAAAGAATGGTTTTGCCACCTCTACAGTTTTTGCCAGTTCCGCATCTTGCCTGTAAGGGGAAGTCCGTTCCCTGATGAGCAATACATCCTTGAATGTTTTTGGGGTTGAATGGGCCAAACGGATAAACTCTGCCTGCAAGGAGTCATGCAACGAATGTATGGTGTTTTCATGATTGGAGTGAATACGGTTTGCCGTGTCTTTTGCGACACAGGCAAAAACCGAATCCCGAAGCGTCTGCCAATCGTTGACAGCCTCTATCAAATGCTCAGTCGAAAGGGATTCCACGCTGCGCATTTCGGACAAATACGCTCTATAAGAATTGACAGCACTTTCACTTGTCTGAAACATACTGTGACCGTTGTTTTTCTCGCATGACACTAACGCGAAAGTGGCAAAACACACGGCAATACATTTGGAAGGCACGATTTGCCTTTTTGAGTATGACAGGCAGCCTGCACTCTTCATTTTTCTTTCTGGTTTCATTTCGGATAAGCCTTTATACATACGGTTATTATTGAATTATGGCGGCAAATGTAAGTATAAAACTTCATATAATTATACTTGCAAATCAAACTTTAATATCCTTTCTTTTTCATACTTTCAAGTATAATCGGCTGAATAAAGAAGAGAAAAACAAATGCAAACACAAAGTATAATTATCATAAATTATTTCTGTAAGTATGATTTTATTCAGATTAAACTTTGTACATTTGCAGTTGGTATCATTTAGCATTGAACACTGATATGGCAAAAGTAGGTTACATATTCAAGGCGGCCTGTTATGACGGCTTCAACGCTGACAAGGAATGGATGGAACAATACGGTTGTATACAAGTGGTGGAGGAAGAGAACGGACACGAGAAACTGCGCCCGCAATGGAAACAGCTTATGGCTAGTCTGGAGCGTGGGGACGAACTGGTTGTCTCAAAATTCAGCAATGCCCTGCGTGGTTCCCGTGAGCTGGCGGCTTTCATCGAGTTTTGCCGTGTGAAAGTGGTTCGGATTATCTCCATACACGACAAGATTGACAGTCGTGGGGACTTGTTCTCGGAAACCAAGGCTTCGGATGTGTTGGAGATGTTCGGCTCTCTGCCGGAAGAGTGCGCCGCGCTGCGCAAGGCTTCAGCCCACATCATCCACCTGAAACAGAATATTAACCAGCCGACCAAAGAGAAGAACATCAGCAAGGCAGAACGGGAAAGGACCATCGTGGCGATGTACAACAACGGTCATTCCATTGATGACATCTGGAAAGTAAGCGGATTCAACAGCCGCAGTTCCGTGTTCCGTATTCTCAACAAATACGGTGTTTCGCTCAATCGTGGGAAATTCAGCGGACCACTGGGCAAACGCAAACCGAAAGACTAATAAAATTAATTTATAAGGAATCCTCACAAAGACAACGCCCTATTTGTAAGATTGATAATTAACCCCAAGTAATCACAGCTATATTAATCTATGATAAATACAATCTTTAATCTATGTAATACCATTTCAAAAGAAATGGAAAGCAAGAATTATACAAATGCGTATAACGAATTTGTACACATGCTCGATTCTATTATTTCGTTTAGAAATCACGAAATGAATGGCAAAGTGTATTCAGATGATGATATAGCAATTGTTCTTTTAAGTCTCAAAGAATTCAACTTTGATAATTACAGCAAAGCAATTGAACCTTTAAAAATACATTTATACACACTTGGCAAATTTGCAGAGAAATTAAAGGCTAATATTAAGCCGCAATACGCAGAAAGGTATCAAACATTATTTTTGGATGTAATGACAGATGCTCAGCATGTCCTATCTGCTTATGAGTATATTATTGCGTTAAAAAACTACAACCAACAATTAGGGAAATTTAAAGCTTGTGGAGGTATAGAACCCATAAAACCCCTAATAAGGGCTGCTAATATTGGGAGAAATCCAAATATTAATCTTTTTGATAGGAGAACAATGATTAACTCTGTTTTTTGGCTTGAACAGCATCCTGACATAAAAGATTTACCTTTTAGAGATTTACGTCCTCATGCTGCCATTCTTATACGTCAAGCATTGGAAATTATGTGGCGTAATGCAATAGGATATTACAGAATAAAGAATCAGAATGGAGACACATTAAAACAATTTACACAGATAGGTTGGAAATTTATCAATCAATATAAAACCAAAGACAAAAATACATGTAAAGCTGCCGGAACAAATAATTTATGGTCAATAATTGTACCCGTGCCAATAAAGACTCTTGAAATGTTAAATAACTGGTGTAATAATTTCACACATGAGCCTTGGATCAATTCAATTTATATACAATGGTTCGTGACAGAACAATTATGGCGAGTCACACAACCAGCAACATTTAATGGTCATTGGACTTCGCTGCATGGTAATATCCAAATAACTGGGTTAAAGTATATGCAATATGAGTTTGAACAATATGTAGCCCGCGAAAATCATAAAGCTTTTGTAGATTGGCCTACTAATAGAAAAAACCAAGGTGCATTTGTTGTAAATGAAGGAAAGGAGCCAACTGCAAAAGACATTCGTGCAATCAGACTTAAACAAGCAAAAATTAACATCTGTAATTTAACGAAGGAATTGCATAATGAATGTATTGCTTTTTTCAAATTGATGTTTTGCAAACAATAATCTCTATGACCATTTTAATAGATATTGCCAGAACGTTGTCTGCACAATAATGACAACACTAATAATATCCATATTCGATTGACATTTAGCCAAATACATTTGTTTTTAACGTGGTTTTTTCGTATCTTTATAAGCGGTAAACCGAAAATATAACAGCAGTATGGGAGAAACGATAATTGCATTATTGGCATTATGGGTGTTCATCAAAATAGTAAGGGCACTTCTCGTAGGATGGAGTAAAAGCGACTATCGAAGAGACAGATAGGGCTGATGAGTATCGAGAAGCGATCTCTGTCTGACTGCCATATCTGCACTGCCACGGTCGTGGGTTAAAGTTTTAATTCTCCCTCATATTGAATTATACACCAAATCACAAAGCGAATATGATTATTCTCATCATGGGGGCAACCCATACAGGCAAGACAAGACTGGCTCAACAGCTCCTTGAAAAGTATAAGTTTCCCTATCTCTCCATTGACCATTTGAAAATGGGGTTGATAAGAAGCGGAAACACTACATTAACTCCGGAAGACGACAATGAGCTTCAGAAAATCCTTTGGCCAATCGTCCGGGAAATCATAAAAACCGTCATTGAGAACAATCAGAATCTGATAGTGGAAGGCGGGTATATTCCTTTTGACTGGTCAAAGGATTTCTCGTCTCAATATCTGAGCGAGATCGACTATCAGTGCCTGGTTATGTCAAAAGAATATATCGACCTCCATTACACGGATATTCAGAAATATGAGAATATCATAGAAAAGCGTTTGCCTGACACCATGCCCACCAAAGAAGAACTGATACGTGAGAACAACAAATATTTGGAGCAATGCCGCAAACATGGGTTAGACTACACCTTAATAGATAAAACCTATCCTGAAAATATAACGGAAAAAATCATCAAGGGCGGGCAGTAAGCGAGTTTCTTCTGCAAGCCCGATTTGAGGCAAAAGGTTTTGGCAACCAGGATAAAACGGAGTCTTGGAGCGGTTGGTAAATCTTTTTGCATCGGCGGTTCCGTAAAAGAGTCTTGTGAGAGTGGAGCAACGTGCAACATTGCAAAACATAACAAGTCTCTTTAGGAAGATTAGAAGAAGCCGTTTACGGATGGGTGATAAATTATAATAGCGAACTCTTGGCTATAATAGGATTATCATACGAGCAAAAACAAAAGCGACCGAAGCCGCCTTGTTTATTAGGGCGAGGCAGGAATTACTTCTTGCCTTTTTGAGTTTTCTTTTCCGGTTCTGCCGGAGCTTCCGTCTTGTCGGGAGTCGGGTAGAACTTGTTGGCGACCATGACAATGCGATTGTGTTTTACGCCGTCTTTGTCGGTCCATTCTTCGGGTTTGAAGTACCCCTCCACGGTCAGCAGAACGCCCTTGGTGATTTGGGTGAGCGATTCGGTGTTGGCGTTGTTTCGCCAGGCTTCCACGTTGATGAAGGCGGACACGCGCTTTGCTTCCTCCCCATTCTTCTCCTGACGGCTTACTGCCAATGAGAAGCGTGCCACACTTGCGTTTGCGAACTGACGGATTTCTGCGTCTTTACCAACGAATCCTGAAACTGCGAAATTGTTCTCAATCTGTTTCATATTACAATGCTTTAAGTTGTTATTAAAATTATTTTTACGCTGCCAACATAAGTGAGTGCAGTATAGGGTTGAAGCAAGGATAGCAAGCAAATACTCTTTATTTTTGTCAGCGCAAGCCGTCAAAACCACAGGCTCGATAAAGGAAGATTTGTGAGGCTACGCCATTGACCAAGGCTTTTAGCCGTACCCGGCTGCATACTAACTTTGCAACGGAAAAATGTATGATAACACGACCCAAAGCGATTGTGTGAAACGGATTGATAAAAACAAACGAGCAAGGTTCGTAAACAAGACTGCATCCGTCCGTGAACGCAAGTTTGAAAGAGTGCTTCGGCTATAGCCCAAAAGAAGAAGTATGATTGGGAGGAACGGGTATGACCGCCAAACGTGGATGCCAAACAATGCCTTGCACTTATGCCGCAAGCCTGCCAAGAGCATTCTGCCGTGGAGTATGCCGCCCCGAAGAACGGACCGACTTGACGAACAGCCGAAAACCGCATCAGAATAGTCGCTTCCAACTTTAACAGCCGACAAGACAGGGATGCCTCAGAAAAGAAAATAAAGCAGAAGTCCTGCTTTCGCCGAACAAAGCCGCCTTGGTCGCCATTGGCGAAGTATGGAGTATCATATCTATAAAAGGAGTATTGCCGACTATACAGAACAAGGCATATTTACAAATGGTGGTCAGGCTTGCTTCTGCAAGCCTGAATTACAAAAGTCGATTGCCATGTATGGCATATCGGTCAATAGCAAAAAATGGCAACATAGAGAAAAATCCTCCGTGCTGCCATTCGCCTGAAGCCTGTCATCATTCCAGATATGACCAATCGGTTATCTCCAGTTCTTGTCCACAGGGGAAATCGTTGATGGGGTCGCAAATGAAGGTGCCACAGAAATTGACCACCACGCAACCGTTCTTCAACGAGGCAGGTTCCGTCCAATCATCGTCCGTGTGTCTGATGTGATACCAAAGTTTACCTTTGGGTAACGTGTCGGTCTCTATCCGCAAGTCTATAAATTCACCTTCAATGGTATTGCCATTAGCCAAAGTCAGAAGCATAGGCGTTTTGCTTTCTTGTCTATAATCGTACAACATAATATTTGGGGTTAATCGGTTATCTCAATTATTTCATCAATTCTTCCACAAAGGAATGCTCTCAATGCGGTCTTATCAACCGCATAGTATTCGGCAATATGCCCATATTGCTTGACAAAAAAACGTTTCAATACATCCGAGAAGTCAAAACGGTAGCCCATTAGCGGAACAGACCTTTTGAAATAAGCATTGCTGTTCACGCTGTTTGTCAGCCAATTCTTTTGCTGCCGGCACATAGGAACGCCCTCGTTGAGTTGTTTTCTCAACTGATATACCTTGCTGTCTTGCAGAGTTGAAAGTTCGGGAATATCCCAATCCACAAACCGTGTCGCTATCGGTGTCATCATATGTCAATCCTCCATTAGTCATAGATTAGCACTTCGTCCCGGTATTCCACTACCTCTTTGCCGTTGTTGAGCCTTACCACTATCTCACAGCCATAATCGCCAACCACTTCGCCATCCGTATATCCATCATAGGGATTCAGCAAAGTGCAAGGACACCCGATAATATCTGTTGCCTGTTCTTCCTCGTAAAACATAGTCCGATTGATTTTTAGGGTTATCTGTATGACCATTCTCCATTTGAGAATACTTGGAAATTCACATACTCGTTGCAGAGTTCGTGTGTCAGTACTCGGATGTAGATTTTGTCTTTGTCCTCCAAAAGAGAAATCATCTCGTTTATCTCCTTTTCAGGATAATCCCACTTCGAGGAAAACTCCCCCTCAATGTAATCTTCACCTCTGTCTAAGTAACAGTCGCCAAAGGTGTCATCCAAAAATTTCTCCACCATATCAAGGTCTTTCTCGTTCTCCGTACTTGCGTAGAAGATGTTAGTCGCATAATTTGCCATAATCGTTTTTATTTAAGTTTTTACTTTTCCCTTTGTTAGCATCAGCTACTTTCGGGTTTGATTAAAATTATGTCGCATTGAAAGGTGTCATGGCTCTTCTTGCAAGGTTTCATAGACAAAATACTACCTCAGTTGAAAACCGAGTGTGGAGATTTTGACTGGAACCGGCAGGCTTGACCTTGCGAAGAAGAAAGACAGGACATATACCTTCGCGACACAATTCTTATTCAGCCAACCCGAAAGACGATGATAAAGAAAAAGCCAAAAGGAATTATAATTGAAAGACCATCTATATGGATTACAACTGTTATTTTTCTTTTTGCTGGCCAAAAGAAAAAAGGCACAACGCTCCTCAATGAGAGATACGCCCCAAAAGCAGTTTAGTTTAGAACTTGATTATATATACAAAAACCAAACTAAACTTACTGTTCTCATGGAATCGGGCGTTTCAGAAACTATATCAAACCTAACCTCTGACACGAGGGACAAGTTAGGGACAAACGGAAGAAACACGAGGGACAAAAAACATCCCTTGAATTTCAACACTTCGTTTTTCAAAGGGTCTTATTAGTTTTCTTTCTTTTGGTATGCAAAATTTTGTCCCCAGTTTGTCCCTCAATGATATAACAATATAAAATTAAATACTGATATTCAATAACTTACAACAAGACAACATTGTTTGTGTGGGTAAATAAACATTCTGCATCGGCAAATAATTTGCCTAAGTATCACATATCAAACAAGTAAATCTAACATATCACAAATATCAAACTTTCAACTACATTTTTTAATTAAACTATTCTTAATTTAAGAATTTCAAATACGGAACGGGCCACAAATAGATCTAATTTTCAACATTTTATACAAACAGGGATTCTCGAGAAAAAATCTTATATTTACAAATATTGCATTTTCAGACTGAATAATGGCATTGTAAAATATTTTTCTCTCGACAGCACCATTTCACGAAAAATAACTATATTTACGACATCAATACGATAACAAACCCGTATTTTACCCGCATGAAAAACGGCATTACATCCAATAATTCTTACTCGCTGATCGTCGGACTTTCGGTTTCGATGATGGGTATGATGATGTCGATGCGCAGGTGTAAATGCCGGGTGTAAGATTCGTCGTACGTGTATCTCTTAAATCCGGCTGGTTCAGCCGGATTTTTTTTGTTTGTAACAATCCCGAAAACATAAATCAACTTTCAAAACCATGAAAAAACAGAATCTCCGTTTCGAAACCCTGCAAGTACATGCAGGCCAACAGGCCGATCCCGCGACCGGATCGTGCGCCGTCCCCATCCACCAGACGGTGGCCTACACCTTCGAAAGTGCGGAAAAGAGCGCCGCCGTTTTCGCCCTCACGGAACCGGGGTACATCTACACCCGCCTGAACAACCCCACGACCGCCGTTTTCGAAGAGCGCATCGCCGCCCTCGAAGGAGGTACCGGAGCCGTTGCGACGGCATCGGGCATGGCCGCCCAAATGCTCGCCATCACGAACATCGCCCAGGCAGGCGATAATATCGTAAGCACCTCCTACCTCTACGGCGGAACGACCAACCAGTTCAAATACACGCTCCGCCGACTCGGCATCGAGGTCCGTTTCGCACAAGGGGACGACCCGAAGAGCATCTCGACACTCATCGACGACCGTACGCGGGCCATCTACATCGAAACGATCGGCAACCCGGCCTTCAATATCCCCGATTTCGAGGCGATCGCCGAAATCGGCCGCAAACACGGCATCGCGGTAATCGCCGACAATACGTTCGGAGCCGGCGGCTACCTTTGCCAGCCGATCAAATGGGGCGCCAATGTCGTGCTGCACGCAGCGACCAAATGGATCGGAGGTCACGGCAACAGCATGGGCGGCGTGGCTATCGACGGCGGCAACTTCGATTGGGGCAACGGCCGCTACCCCTTGATCAGCGAACCCTCGGAAGGGTATCACGGATTCAACTTCTGGGAAAACTGCGGCGACCAGGCTTTCGCCGTACGGGCACGGTGCGAAGTGCTGCGCGACACGGGCGCCTGCCAGAGTCCGTTCAACTCCTTCCTGCTGCTGCAAGGACTCGAAACCCTCTCGCTGCGCGTACAGCGATCGGTGGACAATGCGCTCGAAATGGCCCAATGGCTCGAGAAGCACCCCAAGATCGAGAGCGTAAACTATCCCGGTTTGAAGAGCAGTCCTTTCCACGATTTGGCCAAGAAGTACCTGACCAACGGTTTCGGCGGCGTACTGACCTTCCGCGTCAAAGGGTCGGCCGAGCAAGCTTCCTCGCTGCTCAACCACCTGGAGATCATCAGCCACCTGGCCAACGTGGGCGACACCCGGAGTCTCTTGGTACACCCCGCTTCGACGACGCACTCCCAGCTCAACGAACGCGAACTGGTCGCTTCGGGCGTTTATCCCAACATGCTGCGCTTCTCGCTGGGCATCGAACACATCGACGACCTGAAAGAAGAGATCGGCAACGCATTAAAACGACTGTAAACACAATGAATATATACCGTCATAACCAACCTTTCGAATTGGAGCGGGGAGGCATTCTGCCCGAACTGACGATCGCATTCAGCACCTACGGGAAACTGAATGCGGCCCACGACAATGTCATCTGGGTCTGCCACGCCCTGACCGCCGATTCGGACGTGGCCTCGTGGTGGCCGCACACGGTCGAGGCGGGCAAATTCCTCGACCCCGCCGAGCATTTCATCATCTGCGCCAACATCCTCGGCTCGCACTACGGCACGACCGGGCCGCTGCACGTCAATCCGGCGACCGGACGCCCCTATTACAAGGATTTCCCCGAACTGACGATCCGCGACATGGTACGGGCCCACCGGCTGTTGGCCGACATTCTGGGCATTCACCGCATCCACACCTTGGTCGGCAGCTCCGTCGGCGGCTTTCAGGCGGTCGAATGGGCCGTCCAGGAGCCCGAGCGGATCGGCAAGCTGGTCCTGATCGCCACGGCTGCCAAAGCGTCGCCCTGGAGCATCGCCATCGACGAAACGCAGCGCATGGCCATCGAAGCCGACTCGACCTTCGGGGAACCTTACGCCACCGCCGGCATGAAGGGACTCGCGGCGGCGAGGGCTATCGGGCTGCTCTCTTACCGGGGGCCGGAAGGCTACGACCTCTCGCAGCAGGACGAGAGCGACGACTTCTCCTCTCACCGGGCCTGCACCTACCAGCAGTACCAAGGAGAAAAGCTCTGCCGGCGTTATAATGCCTACTCCTATTACAAGATCCTCAACGCTTTCGACACGCACGACGTCGGCTACCAGCGCGGAGGCGTGGCAGCGGCGCTGCAACGAATCACGGCCGAATGTCTGGTCGTCGGCATTTCGACCGATATCATCTTCACCGTGCCCGAAATGCAGGCGCTGCACCGGATGCTGCCGCGCAGCACCTACCATCAGATCGACTCCCCGTTCGGACACGACGGGTTTCTGGTCGAGCACGAACAACTGAACCGAATCCTCAACCCTTTCATCCATCCAACCCATGAATAAGATCAAAATCGGCCTTTTCGGCTTCGGCGTAGTCGGACAAGGCATCTTCCAGGTACTCAGCAAATCCCGCAACGCCCATGCGGAAATCGTCAAGATCTGCGTGCGGTCGAACAAACCCCGCAGCATCGACGCGTCCTATTTCACGACCGATCCGGAAGTGATCCTCTCCAATCCGGAGATCGACCTGATCGTGGAGGTGATCGACGATGCGGCGGCCTCCTACAAAATCGTCAAGGCGGCCCTCCAGAAAGGCATCCCCGTCGTTTCGGGCAACAAGGCCATGCTCGCCCGCCACCTGCCGGAGCTGATCGACCTGCAAAAGAAACACAATGTGGCACTGCTGTACGACGCCTCGTCGTGCGGCTCGATCCCCGTGATCCGCAACCTCGAGGAGTACTACGACAACGACCTGCTGCTCGAAGTCAAAGGCATCCTGAACGGTTCGTCCAACTACATCCTTTCGCGGGTGTTCGACCACCAGGAGTCCTACGACGCGGCGCTGGCCCAGGCCCAGGCATTGGGATTCGCCGAGAGCGATCCTTCGTTCGACATCGAAGGCTACGACTCGCTCTTCAAATTAGTCATCATTACCGTTCACGCGCTCGGAGTGTATGTCCATCCCGACCGGATCTTCACCTACGGCATCTCGACCATCCACGATTCGGACATCCGGTACGCCCGCGAAAAAGGGGTCAAGATCAAACTGGTCGCCCAAGTGGTCAAGGTCAGCGACCGGAAGTTCACGATGTTCGTCATGCCCGAATTCGTCACCCCCGGCAAATACATTTACAGCGTCGATGACGAATACAACGGCGTGGTGATCCGCGGCGAATGCTACGACCGGCAGTTCATGTTCGGCAAGGGGGCCGGGAGCCTGCCCACGGCCTCGTCGATCCTGAGCGACATCATGGCCCGTCAGCACGACTACCGGTACGAATACAAGAAACAGCACTACCTCGACCGTCCGGAGTACACGACCGACGTGGAGCTGAAAGTTTATGTGCGATACACGGAAACCGACGTACTGAAAATCCTCCACTTCGACCGCATCACCGAGCAATATCGGGGCGAGGACGGCAATTACGTGATCGGCTACATCCGCCTTTCGGAGCTGCTCGCCAAGCGGGAAGTACTGCGGGGCAAGGACGTTTTCATGGCCGATTTCCAGAGCTTCTTCCAAGAGCTGGATCGTTAGAGCCAAAAGACAGGCCGCCATCGAACGAACGCCTCCCGAATTTCAGATTCGGGAGGCGTTCGTTTTTCAGAGCCACAAACTATTTACTCGAACGGGACCATCGCCTCCGCCGCATCGTAATCGGCATTGGTGAAGACATAAGTCCAACGCTCTTTAGGTTGACGACCGTTACCCCTCAAATCCTCGAATACATAATTATCATCGATCGAAGGGTCGTAATGTGCGTCGTAATTCGGAGGGTACGACCGACCGTCGTCCTGGTAATAACGGACACCATAAGTGAATCCAAGCCTCCCATCGTCGAAAATAATCGTCATTTTCCAAATGTAACTTGAAGGAACGGGGCAAACACCCATACCATTATCCATCGCAGTAAAACTTTCTCCAGGCAGTATCACTTCATTTTTGAACTCACACCCTAAATCGGATTCTACGAAAAGAGTGATCTTATGATCGCTGTCGTTGACCCACACAAAATAACTGATTGCATTGTAATCGGTATTGCAACCTGCCGGAGTCCCTGCGGTAAATATCGCCGACAACGCAAAAAATAAGAATTTCCTCATAAACCCATTTTTATATATAACCGTTACGTTGAAGCCAGCTACGCTCGTAAAAAAGAAATTCATTTATTTGATTTTCTGTAAAATATGACCCTGTATACTTACGAAGTGCACTTTCAAAATCATTCCAGGTTCTATAGGCTCCAAACAAATTCACCACGAATTGAGGCATCTTAATTTGATCGTAGCAGCGAGAAGGATAGCCAACACCCTGGTTGTAATCATCCACCAAATCGACAAACAAAGGAGTATAATAATTATTGGTTGTATTTTGATAATCCCATTCTTGCCTTGCTTGACCTGTTATATCCGAGTTTAGAGATGTTTTTTTCCAACCCTGATTTAAATAATATGCTTCTCCCATATGCCATCCGGCATAAGAAGCATAACTTTCGAGCAATATATTCCAAGTACCATCGTACGCACTGAATGTGCCGCCACGCAAATGAAATTGACAATAATGTCCCAATTCATGCAAAGTGGTTCCTATTAGTCTCGGATGATTATTCCTGTTACAATTGCCAACTTGTATAAAAGGCATTCTCCCCACAGAAGTCGGCCAATAATTAAATCGGCCTTGCCACCCACCAGGATCAACGGCTAATGCAACTATTGATATTCTGTTATTAACAAAAGTAGAAATTATAAAATCGTGTTCGCCATAATGATAAAAATTGACTGCACGATGAATTTCGTAGCGGGGATCCGGAGCCGAAGAAGAGTTAATATTAAAGTTCAAATCTTTACCACTTCTTAATTCTCCATAAATTCCCTTTATTTCCTCTATCCGTCCTCCTTCCTCAGAACCCTTGACAATCGTCCATTTTTCGTGCTGAAAAACAAAACTTACCGTTGCCTGGTTGTCGATCAATTTATTGTTGATAGCATAATATCCAGTTTTGTCTGTATAAACCTCCTCAATATTCGAACCCAGTGTAAAACGGATTTTTAGATTCTCTAGCGGTACATAACGCTTTAAATGAGTATCGTAACATAGTACTTTTCCGCGCGGGAATCCACCTGGTAAATGTCTCTCTTCATCTAAAGCCAAAGCAATGGCTTCTTGCTCCAAAATTTGTATTGCCTCCGCACTCAATCCATTCTCACCAAGAGTAATATATTTAGGGAGGAAAACTTCATAAAGGATTTCAAAATCCATTTCAACAGGGAACGTTTTTTCGACAGGCCAAACGGCATATAATACAGGCAATATAATTGTCACAGGCTCCACTGGTCCATCCTTAATCATACCGCCCTCGTAAGTCACAGAATAACGCCTCTCCTCATCTTCCTCGCAAAACTGTGTCCGGGATTTCGAAAACACAAGACTCTGGGTCGCCTCATCAGGTAATGACGTATAATTGAAAGGCGTATACGCGATCTTGATCTGCTCGTCCAGTTCAAGGCTTCGTTGTTCCTCTTCCGTTTTTGGAAAAATTTTCAAGGCATAGTGGGTAGCTTTCAGTTTCAACTGCGTTTTGGCAGTTGCTGAGAATTCTTTTCGCACACTCCGCGCGCTTGCTGCAAACTCATCAGATGCCCTGACAATTTTCGATTCACCCGATACTATATTGTCGTACGCCTGCTGAAAGTTCTCAAGCCTGTACGGATCATTCTGCGGCCGGATCCAAGACTGTGTCTCTATGATACACCGCATCCGCCAACTCAATTTCGGTCGTAACAGTAGCTAACATTTGTTTCGGCGAAATTTCGTCCAACAAATCTTCTTCATAATTAGCACAACCATAAGTGCCGATTAACAAGATACCACCAATTAAAATATATAGTAATAATTTTTTCATAAGCATAATATTTAGGATTAGATGGTCAAAACATAAATGCCGTTCATGTGTATTGCAATATATTATATAAAATTTGAAAATCAAAATTATCCGAAAATAATATTTACTCTCTTTTTTATACTTATTTGTTTGTGAACATACGGGTAATAACCTATCTTTGCGACGGAAATTTCGTTTAACATTCTATTATTCCGACATGCCTCTTACCAATAACGTAATGATTGTCAGACACAAGTTGCTGACCAATCTCATCAAATTGTGGAAAGACAACCAGCTCGTCGAGCGAATCGACCGCTTGCCGATCGAATTGAGTCCCCGTACCTCACGGGTTTTGGGTCGCTGCTGCGTACACAAGGAGCGCGCCGTGTGGAAATACAAATCTTTCCCGCTGATGGGTTTCGACATGTCCGACGAAACCGACGAACTCACCCCGCTGTCCGAATATGCCCGCAAAGCCCTGGAGCGCAAAGGGCAGCAGCAGAAAGACAATATTCTCTGCGTAATCGACGAAGCCTGCTCGTCGTGCGTGCAGACCAACTACGAGATCACCAACCTCTGCAAAGGTTGCGTGGCCCGGGCCTGTGCCACCAACTGCCCGAAAAACGCCATCGAATTCAATCGTGCCGGCAAAGCGGTCATCAACCACGATCTCTGCATCAGTTGCGGCATCTGCCACAGCAACTGCCCCTACCATGCCATCGTCTATATGCCCGTACCGTGCGAAGAGGCCTGCCCCGTAAAGGCGATTACCAAGGACGAACGCGGCGTGGAGCATATCGATGAGAGCAAATGCATCTACTGCGGCAAGTGCATCAACAGTTGTCCGTTCGGAGCGATCTTCGAAATTTCGCAGGTGTTCGACGTGCTGCAGCGTCTGCGCGAAGGAGAAAAGATGGTCGCCGTCGTCGCTCCGGCCATTCTCGGACAATACAACGCCCCCACGGAAAAAGTATATGGCGCGATTAAGGCCATCGGTTTCGAGGACGTGATCGAAGTAGCGCAGGGCGCCATGGAAACCATCCGCAATGAAGGTGCGGAACTCGAAGAGAAAATTGAGGAGGGACAGGCGTTCATGACCACCTCCTGCTGTCCTTCGTGGGTCGAACTGGCCAACAAGCATATCCCCGAGATGAAGCCCTTCATTTCGAGCACCGGATCGCCGATGTATTACGCCGCGCGGATCGCCAAGGAGAAACACCCCGACGCGCAAGTGGTCTTCATCGGCCCGTGCGTAGCCAAACGCAAGGAGGCACGCCGCGACGAATGCGTCGATTTCGTGATGACCTTCGAGGAGATCAACTCCATTTTCGACGGCCTGGGTATCGAAGTCGCAACCACCGATCCGTTCCCCATTCCGTTCGTTTCGACCCGGGCCGCCCACGGCTTCGCACAGGCCGGAGGCGTGATGGGCGCCGTACAGCTCTTCCTGACGGACAACAACCGGCCGCAGGTCGAAGGCATCCAGGTCTCCAACCTGAACAAGAAAAACGTATCCCTGCTCCGCGCCTATGCCAAATCGGGCAAAGCCCCGGCCAAGTTCATCGAGGTCATGGCCTGCGAAGGCGGATGTATCACGGGTCCCAGCACCCACAACCTGCACGATGCCGGTAAACGGCAATTCGCGAAGGAACTGGCTAAACGCTAAATCCGACGGGGCTATGAAAGAGCTCGTCGATCAGTTGAAACGCAACCGCACCCTTTCCCCGGAAGAGTTGCGCCTTCTGCTGACCGATGCGTCCCCCGAAGAGAGAGAATACCTGCACAGGGCGGCCCGCGAGGTCGCCCGTGTGCATTTCGGAAACGGAGTTTTCGTTCGGGGGCTGATCGAAATCAGCAATTACTGCCGCAACGACTGCCGCTACTGCGGCATTCGACGCAGCAATCGTCTGGCAGAACGCTACCGTCTGACCCCGGAAACCGTACTGGCCTGCTGCGAAGAGGGCTACCGGCTGGGATTCCGGACATTCGTACTTCAGAGCGGAGAAGACCCGGCTCTGAACGACGAACTGCTGACCGGATTGATCCGGGAGATGCGTCGCCGCTGGCCCGACTGCGCCATCACCCTCTCGCTGGGGGAACGGACAGAAGCCTCCTACCGGGCGTTGTTCGAAGCGGGCGCGAACCGTTACCTGCTGCGGCATGAAACGATCACTCCCGATCACTATCGTTGGCTCCATCCCGTCCGGATGTCCCTCGATCACCGCATCGAATGCCTGCACACCCTCAAAAAGATCGGCTACCAGACCGGTACGGGCATCATGGTCGGCAGCCCGGGACAAACGGTGGACGATCTGGTCCGGGATCTGCTTTTCATCCGGGAGTTCGAACCCCAGATGATCGGTATCGGACCTTTCATCCCGCACCGCGACACCCCCTTCGGCCACGAACCGGCCGGAAGCGTCGAACGAACGCTCACCCTGCTGTCGATTCTGCGGCTGATGCGTCCCGCAGCACTGATCCCTTCGACCACCGCGCTCGCCACCCTCTCGGGCGACGGCCGGATGCGGGGTATTTTGGCCGGTGCCAACGTGGTGATGCCCAACCTTTCGCCGCCGGACGAACGGTCGAAATACAACCTCTACGACGGCAAAGCCGCCTTCGGTGCCGAAGCTGCCGAAGGATTGGCCGCTCTGGAGCGGGAGCTCAACGAAATCGGCCGCCACATCTCGTGGAGCCGGGGAGATTATCAAGAATAGCTTATAAAAACACAAAGATATGTACCAAGTCGCATCCTCCAAGGCGGAGGAGTTCATCCATGACGGAGAAATCGTCGAAACGCTGGCTTACGCCCGCGAAAATCGTGCGAACCGCCCCCTGATCGAGGCGATCCTGCAAAAAGCGGCCGAAGGCAAAGGGGTCACGCACCGCGAAGCGGCCGTGCTGCTCGAGTGCGAACTCGAAGACCTGAACCAACGCATGTTCACGCTGGCCAAACAGATCAAGGAGAAAATCTACGGCAACCGTATCGTAATGTTCGCGCCGCTCTATCTGTCGAACTACTGCATCAACGGCTGCGTATATTGCCCGTACCACCAGAAAAACAAAACCATTCCGCGCCGCAAGCTCACCCAGGAGGAAATCCGCCGCGAGGTAATCGCCCTGCAGGATATGGGTCACAAGCGTTTAGCGCTGGAGGCGGGCGAAGATCCGCGCAACAATCCGATCGAGTACATTCTCGAATCAATCAAGACCATCTACTCCGTACATCACAAGAACGGAGCGATTCGCCGCGTGAACGTGAATATCGCGGCTACGACGGTCGAGAACTACCGCAAGCTGCGCGATGCAGGCATCGGCACCTACATTCTCTTTCAGGAGACCTACAACAAAACCGCTTACGAAGCGCTCCACCCCACCGGTCCGAAGAGCGACTACGCCTACCACACCGAAGCGATGGACCGCGCGATGGAAGGCGGCATCGACGACGTAGGCATCGGTGTACTGTTCGGTCTGAACACCTACCGGTACGATTTCACGGGACTGCTCATGCACGCCGAGCACCTCGAAGCCCGCTTCGGCGTCGGCCCCCACACCATCAGCGTACCCCGCATCTGCCCGGCGGACGACATCGACACCAAGGACTTCCCGGATGCCATTTCGGACGAGATCTTCCGCAAGATCGTAGCCGTGATCCGCATCGCCGTCCCCTATACTGGCATGATTATCTCGACCCGCGAATCGCAGCGCTCGCGCGAACAGGTGCTGGAAATCGGCATTTCACAGATCAGCGGCGGCTCGCGCACCAGCGTCGGCGGCTACGCCGAAACGACGCATGCCGAGCAAGATTCCGCACAATTCGACGTGAGCGACCACCGTACGCTGGACGAAGTGGTGCGCTGGCTGCTGGAACTGGGCTACGTGCCGAGCTTCTGCACGGCCTGCTACCGCGAAGGCCGCACGGGCGACCGCTTCATGTCGCTGGTGAAAACCGGAAAGATCGCCGACTGCTGCACGCCCAACGCCCTGATGACCCTCAAGGAGTACCTCGAAGACTACGCATCGCCCGAAACCCGGGCCTTGGGTGAAAAGATGATTTCGAAAGAGGTTCCGATGCTCCTCAACGAACGTGTGCGCCGCATCACGGAGAAGAATCTCGCAGCGATCGCCGAGGGTAAACGGGACTTCCGTTTCTAAAAATTTTCGCACGATGAACGAGCAAACTCCCCGCGCCGAACGGCTGCATATCGCTTTCTACGGGCGGCGCAACAGCGGCAAGTCGTCGCTGATCAACGCCCTCACGGGCCAACAGAGCGCCGTCGTTTCCGCGACGCCGGGCACGACGACCGACCCCGTACTCAAGACGATGGAGATACACGGGCTGGGACCTTGCGTACTGATCGACACGCCGGGGTTCGACGACGAAGGCGACCTCGGAGCGCTGCGTGTGCAGCAAAGCCGCAAGATGCTGGACAAGACCGACCTGGCCGTCTTGCTCCTCTCCGGAGCCGTGCCGCAGAACGACGAAATCGAATGGTTCCGGCTCCTCGAAGCCCGTCATATTCCGATCGTAGTCGTCCGCAGCAAGGCCGACTTGTTTACAGGTATGTCCGATGCGGAAGCCGAAGCGCTTTTCGGACAACGGCCGCTCCGGGTCAGCGCCTCGGACAGAACGGGACTCGACGCCCTGCGCGAAGCCCTGATCCGCAACCTGCCCGAAGACTACAACCAGCCCGAAATCACAGGCAGCCTCGCCTCGACAGGCGACGTGGTGATGCTCGTTATGCCGCAGGATATCCAGGCCCCCAAGGGACGCCTCATCCTGCCGCAAGTCCAGACGATCCGCGAGCTGCTCGATAAGAAGTGCCGCGTGGTCTGCTGTACCACCGACCAGATCGAAGGCACGCTCTCGTCGCTGGCCGCACCGCCGAAACTGATTATCACCGACTCGCAGGTTTTCTCGACTGTCTATGCGCAGAAGCCCGCCGCAAGCCTGCTAACTTCGTTCTCGGTGCTCTTCGCCCGTTACAAGGGCGACATCGACTACTTCGTGGAGAGCGCGGCAGCCATCGGGCAGCTCCGCGAAGACTCCCGCGTGCTGATCGCCGAAGCCTGCACGCACGCTCCGGTGGGCGAAGACATCGGCCGGGTCAAAATTCCGGCGATGCTCCGCAAACGGATCGGACCCGCACTGCGGGTCGATGTGGTTGCCGGCACGGACTTTCCCGCCGACCTCACGCCCTACGACCTGGTAATCCACTGCGGCGCCTGTATGTTCAACCGGCGCCACGTATTGAGCCGCGTCGCCCAGGCCCGCGCCCAGCACGTCCCGATGACCAACTACGGCGTGGCGATCGCTTACCTGCAAGGGATTCTCGACAAGATCGAATATTAACCCCAAAAACACATATCCAAAAGAGTGGGCCGTCCGACAACTGGACGGCCCACTCTTTATCAAAAACCGAAACTATTCCGGCAAATACTATTTCGCCTCCGACGGGAAATACTTCATATACTGTACGCGCTGGAACATGGCCGAAGTGTCGTTCTTGAAATTCAGACGCCCCCGGAACTCATCGAGCGAACCGAAACCCTGCCGCTCGGACCAACGGTCGATGTACTCGTTCATTTCGGCAATGACTTCGAATCCCTTCTGGTGGATCGCCGTGCAGACCTGCACTGCCTCGGCTCCGCACAAAAGCGCTTTGACCGCAGCCTCGCCATCGTGCACGCCCGTCGAAACAGAAAGGTCCAACTGCGGCAACACGGCCGAACAGATCGCCACCATACGCAGGACGTTGCGCAATTCCGTCGGCTCGCTGTAAGGCGAACTCTCTACGAAAGTCATCCGCTCGACATCCACGTCCGGCTCGAAGAAACGGTTGAAAAAGACTACGCCCCGGGCCCCGTGACCGAGCAAAGCGCTCGACAAGGCGAAGACATTGGTCAGGCGCATGGGCAGTTTCACCGAAACGGGAATCTTCACCGCACCGGCCACCCGACCGACGATCTCCGCATAGTTCAACTCCAGTTCGCGAGCCTGGGCATGAATGTCCGTAGATTGGATGAAAATATTAAGCTCCAACGCGGAAGCACCGGCATCGGCCATCGCCGTAGCGTATTCGATCCAATCGCCTTTATCGACCACGCAATTGATGCTGGCGATTACCGGAAGCTCCGTCTTCGACCGCGCCTCCTGCACCAACCGGAGAAATCCGGCCTTGTAATCCTCGCCCAGATAACGCTGCAAATAAACCTCCGCATCGCCGTAAGCCGAATCGGATACGGTGTCCAGCGCAGCCGCATGGTGCAGGATCTGCTCCTCGAATATGGATTTGAGCACTACGGCACCGGCACCGCTCGCAGCGCACTGCTCGACGCTCTTGACATTGGAGGTATAGGGAGAACTGCTGACAATGATCGGACTCGGAAGATCCAGCCCCAGGTATTTTGCTCGCATCGTTTCTATGGATTTTTATGGTTTATTTTTCGAAAAATACGTAAAATTATGATTTTGTGCAAAAAGTTACCCAATCAATTTGAAATAGCGACTCTATCGGGGTAATCCATACAGGCGGTAGATTCTTCTCAAAATACTAACAGACAGGGCTTCCCGGAATCCCAACGTTCGAACACCTGCTTTTAGCCCTACGCAGCGCGTAACATCAATGCGAATTTACCGTTTGAATACTTCAAGCCTGTAAAACAACGACTTCAACTGTTGCACTCATGGCTCGCACGGCCAGCCTACACTTGCATAAAACCGCAAAGAAAAAACAAAAAGGAGTCGCACAAACTGTGCAACTCCCTGACTTTCAAGTGGACCCAGAGGGGCATGATCCCACGACCTTCGGATTATGAGTCCGCTGCTCTAACCGACTGAGCTATGGGTCCTTTTGCATCCGGGAAAATCCGAATACGGACACAAAAATAGGAATTTCGACCGGATTCACAAAATAAAAACCCATTTTTTCATTTCGAGACGCCAGCACAAACCCGTTTCGCTCAAATCGATTCCCTGTTTTACGCCCCTGCATCGCAAGAAAAACAGCCGCACCGGAATTTTCCGCAACAACTAACCGACCCGATCGCAAGATTTTTCTTCGGAAAATTAGCTAACTGGAAAAAATTTACTACCTTTGCTCCGCTTAAGCATCTAATTACAAACAAAACAAACGAAATGAAAAAAGGTATTCATCCCGAAAATTATCGTTTAGTGGCATTCAAAGACATGTCGAATGACCACGTGTTTTTGTGTCGGTCCGCCGTTTCGACAAAAGAGACCATCGAAGTGAACGGCGAAACCTATCCCGTGTATAAGATGGAAATTTCCAACACGTCGCACCCGTTCTACACCGGTAAGATGAAGTTGGTGGATACCGCTGGTCGCGTCGATAAGTTTATGAGCCGTTACGCAAAACGCTACGATAAGAAAGCCGCCAAATAGTTCGAAGGACCGTTTGACGCTTCAAAATAAAAAAGGATTCGCCTGGGGCGAATCCTTTTTTATTCTCCTTCGGCGCCCGATTCTCACCGGTCCGCATTCGCCGGATGCCGCACACTCCGACCATCGTCAGTAAGCGCAAGGGAACATCCGCTTTATCCGGCCCGAAACTACCGACCGGAATCGATGGCATAAACGGCTCACCATCCCGTCCGGCCCGAAGCAAGACGAGAGAACTTTTCGGGGAAAAATTTGGGGGTTTGCGGCACAAACATTACTTTTGTAATCTACTAAAATTACTGTTTTTATGGAATTCGAAGGTGTCGTATATAAAATCCTGCCCCTGACACAAGGTACGTCCGCCCGGGGCGAATGGCAGCGTCAGGACGTGGTTTTCGAGCTGCCCTCGGAATTTTCACGCAAAATCTGCGTCACGTTCTTCAACAAGCCGAGCGACGTGGCCAAACTCCGCGAAGGGGCTACCTATACGGTTTCGGTAAACGTCGAATCCCGCGAATATAACGGCCGCTGGTATACCGATGTGCGGGCATGGCGCCTGCAACCCAAAGAAACCGCTCAAAACGCCGGGATCCCGCCGATGCCCGACGCGGCCCCGCTCGAAGAGCCATCGTACAGTACTCCCGCAGCAGAAGTAGACGACCTGCCCTTTTAATTTTTCACGCACGAAGGCAGAAGCCATCCGCTCTCTAAAACAACAAAATAGCCGACCCTACAAAGGTCGGCTATTTTTCGGTCCCCGGGAGGCGACTACTTCTTCACCGGAAGAGCAGAGTTCGCTGCCTGAGTCGTCGCAGCCGCAGCTTCATCCGTTGTTGCCGGGGTCGTTTCCTCAACGAAAGGAATCACATCCTCCAACTCTACCTCGAATTTAAGAGCCGAATTAGGCAAGATATACTTACCGCGCGCCTGCCGACCATAAGCCAGTTCCGCAGGAATCCAAAGCGTTATCTTACCGCCTTTGCCGATCAGTTTCAAACCTTCGGTCCAGCCGGGAATCACCTGTCCCAATTCGAACTCGACAGCTTCGTCCTTGTCATAACCTTCCGGATCTATCTGCTTGAGGTACTCCTTCACCTCTTCGGGCTTGTTCTCGAAATAGGAGCTGTCGAAAACCTGTCCCTTATAATTGGTTCCCGTGTAATGAACTTTCACCCGGTCGCGGAAATCCGTCGGCATCAGGGTCTCATCGCCCTTCTTTTCGATCTTATAAAGTAATCCCGATTCGGTTTTCTGAACGCCGGATTTCTTCTCGATCGAAGCGATCCACTCTTCATTGGCTTTCTTGTTCTCGGCAGGACGAACCACCGAATACCAGTTCCGCAAGAATTTGACTGCTTCCTGCTCGGTCATACGGGCTTCTTCACCGTTGCCGGTAATATCTTTCAACCCTTGATCGAACCAAACCAACTGAATCGGAAGGTCTTCTCCTCGCATATTGTTGCCCAAATCGATACCGAAAGCATACGAAATGAACCGACGCTCCTCTTCGCTTTCGAACATCGCGGGATCGGCCAGCGACTCTTCGGGTGTCTTCAGCGAGTCGGGAGTCATCGCATTTTTCCGAGCAATGGCTTGAGCGCGTTCCGGACGCGTAACCATAAAGAACGTACGCAGCGTATCGAGCGCCTCTTTATGCGTCATTTTTGCCGCTTCGAGGGCACCTTCGTTCACACCTTTGGCCATCGCTTCGAAATCGAAGGGAATATCCGACATCATCCGGTTGAGTCCCGCTCCGACGTTATTACCCAAAGCGTACGACAAAGAGTCGAACTGCGACTTGCTGCCCATCGTGATCGAACCGTTGCTGCGGCTGCACGAGGCGAAAATTACGGCACCAGCTAACAGTGCCATGAAACACAATGTTCTTTTCATCTTGTTGATATAATTATGTATTAAATTGTTATTTCCGTTTCGATAACTGCACAAATATATAAAATATTTTACGGGCAGCCGATTTTATTTTTCAGCCCCCTCTTGAAAAAGAAGTCAGCGGACATCGACGAGTTCGATCTCGTAGAACAACGTCGCGTTCGGGACCACGCCCAATTTCTTGTCGCCTTCGGCCCCGTAAGCCAGGCGGGAGGGTATCCATACATTCATTCGACCGCCTTCCCCGACGAGCCGCACGCTCTGCCGCAACCCGGGCATCAGATCGCCCACGGCCGTGCGCGTGGTGTCTCCTCGTTCGTACGAAGACTCGACGACCTTTCCATCGACCGTCTTGGCCACAAAACGGATCGCCACCGTATCCCGGTCGCTTCGGGGCGTCTTGGACTCATCACCGATCTCCAGCACCTCGTACGTCAGCCCCGTATCGGTCTTGGCATAGGAGCGATTGCTCTTGCGGAAATCCTCCAGAAACTGTTCTTCATAGGCCCGAATCTGTTCGGGCTGCGAAACATTCACGTAACGCAGATAAACCGCACGGGCCTCGTCGGGCGTCATCCGGGCCGTCCGGGCATATACGTCCCGCACGGCCTGGCACACGGCTTCGACGTTGAGGGTCGAATCCATCCGCTGCAAATTATATCCCACATTCAGACCGATCACATAAGCGACCGAATCCGTTTCGTTACGCAACTCCATGCTCCCCGTTCCCCGGGAACAGGCACCCAGCAGGAACAGTCCCGCTGCGGCGATCAACCGATATTTCTTCATATACGTGTCTTTTTGGAAAAGAGGAAAATCAGCACCGTACCCAATACGGCCGACGCGAACGATCCCATCAGAATGGCGATCTTGCCCCGGCTGACGATCTCGGCATCGGCAAAGGCCAGCGTATCGACGAAAATCGACATGGTGAACCCGATACCGCCCAGGCAAGCCACCGCGAAAAGCATCTTCCAGCCGGCTCCCTCGGGCATTTCGGCCAGCTTCGTCTTCACGGCGAGCCAACTGGCCAGGAAAATACCGAGCGGCTTGCCCACGAGCAATCCGAAGAAGATGCCCATACCGACCGCACCGGCCTGCGGCGTAACGTGGAAGATTCGGAAGTACTCCAGCGAATCGATCGAGACACCCGCATTGGCGAATGCGAAAATAGGCATAATCAAAAATGTTACGTACGGAGCCAGCAGATGTTCGAGACGGAAGCTCATCCCTACCGAATCGGTCGCCAGCGAGGACATCATCCGCAGGTAGTACCTGTGCTCCTCGTTCGGAAAATCGTCGGCCCGGCACTCGGCTTTCAGCAGCGCATCGGACAAACCGCTCATCTTCCGCGCGAAATACTCCTTGCTATAACGGGGTTTCATCGGGATGAACATGGCGATCACCACGCCCGACAGCGTGGAATGGATTCCCGAATAATAAAACAGGGCCCAGACGACGAAAGCCGGTACCAGATAGAACATAATGCGGGTTTCGCCCACTTTATTCAGGAAATAGATGCCTACGAGGATCAGGATCGCAATCGCAAGCAGCAACAGATTGACCTCCTCGCCGTAAAACAGCGCGATCACCAGAATCGCCCCCAAGTCGTCCGCCACGGCCAGGGCCGTCAGGAAAATTTTGAGCGAAATAGGCACCCGATCGCTGAATATCGAAAGGATGCCGATGGCGAAAGCAATGTCCGTCGCCGTAGGGATTCCCCAGCCGGGTGCCGCGACGGTTCCCGCGTTGAACGAAAAATAGATCAATGCAGGCACCACCATACCGCCCAAAGCCGCCAACACGGGCAGAATCGCCTTCCTGACGGAAGAGAGCTGTCCGATGACGATTTCGCGTTTGATCTCGAGACCGATCAAAAAGAAGAACACCACCATCAACCCGTCATTGACGAAGGTCTGGAGGGTCAGGCCCCGGGGAAACATCCAGTCGATCAGACTGCCGGGACCACGCACCACCAAAGCGATGTCGATGTTGAGCACCCGCTGGTAATACTCCGCCGTCCAGGGAAGATTGGCCAGCAGCATCGCAACGGCGACACTGAAGAGCAACACCAGTCCGCCCGACCAGGGAGCCTCCAGAAAACGACGCCCCCGCAACTGAAACTGATAATGTTGCCGGACCCAGCGGTACATGGAAAAAAGCCTCATTGTCTATTCATATTTATATTCGTAATCCAAAATAAACCGTCTTCCCCGGCAGAATTCACGCCCTGTCGGAATCAACCTCTTCCTGCCGACGAAGTCCGCAAGGCCAGGCCGCACAATTTGTAGAGCACGCGGGCTCCTACGACCGCGTCGATCTTATCTTCCGGGCAGGGAACGACCTCCACCAGGTCGAACCCGGCGATGCGGCGGCCCGAATCGGCCACGCACTCCATCAGGTAAACCACCTGTTCAAAAGTGATGCCGCCCGGAACGGGAGTGCCCGTATGAGGACAATGTTCGATGGTGAGTCCGTCGATGTCGAAACTGATATAAACCACCTCGGGCAGCTCGTCCACGATGCGGCGGCAGCTTTCGGCCCAGGTCGTTCCCGCGAATCCGGCGCGAGCGAGCGAGCGCGAATCGAACATAGCGATCCGCCCGTCCGAAGCGGCCCTTTCGGCCTCGGCATCGCAATAATCCCGCACGCCGACCTGCACGAGCTTGCTCACCTGCGGCAGGTCGCGCAGTACGTTGAACATGATCGAAGCGTGCGAAAATTCGAATCCCTCGTACGCCTCACGCAGGTCGCAATGGGCATCAATATGGAGAATTCCCAGCGAACCTTCCTTCTCGGCAACGGCACGGATCAAACCGTACGGCGTCGAATGGTCGCCTCCGACCAGCCCTACGACCTTACCTTGCGAGAGCCACTGGCGGGCCTGACGGTAAATATTGTCGTTCATGGCTGCACAGCCTTCGTTGATACGGCGCAGACGGCGCTCGATACGTTCGTCGTCCGGCGCTCCGCCCTCTTCGAGATGTTCGATCACCCGTTCGGCATCGGCCCGCAGCTTGCGGGACTCCTCCTGCAGCGAATAGTCGATGTCGGCCGTAGCGATGCCTCCGAGCCAGGCTCCCGGCGCCGAAGCATCGTAAAGATCGAGCTGTGTGGAGGCTTCGATCAGGGCATCCGGCGCCAAAGCCGTTCCGGCACCGTAGGATACGGTCACGTCCCAGGGTGCGGAAACAAGCACCAGCGCAGCCTCCTCGGGCGTGAACGGCAAACCGTAATAAGCGCCGTTGTCCACCCCCACCCCGTTGGGATTGAATGTTTTCAGATCCATAGTCTTTCCTTGTAAGAATTACAAAGATAGTAAATTTTTGATTTTCCGCCATCGTTATCACCGATAAACCCCGTTTTTAACGGGGTGCCGACCGGCCGACCCGGACGACGCCCGAAGCGGGAGCCGTATGCACCGGCGCACGGTTCCCGTAAAAAAGGAGCTCAAATAAATTTGGCGCCGCCCTCGCCCTGCACTATCTTTGCTCCGCAATTAACCAATTCGAATACCGTCGTGAAAATCGTCGCCGACAATGCCATACCTTTTTTGAAAGGAGTACTCGAACCTTATGCCCGGGTGGAATACCTCCCCGGGAAAACCATCGCAACGGCCGATGTCCGGGATGCCGACGCCCTGATCGTCCGTACCCGCACCCGGTGCGACGCCGCCCTACTCGAAGGATCGTCCGTCAAACTGATCGCAACGGCGACCATCGGCTTCGACCACATCGACACGGAGTATTGTCGGCGACACGGCATCGAAGTAGCGACCGCCGCAGGATGCAATGCACGGGGCGTACTGCAATACGTCGCTGCAGCACTGGTCCGCCTCTCACGAGTACAGGCCTGGGAACCTGCAGACAAAACCCTCGGAATCGTCGGTGTAGGACACGTCGGGTCGCTCGTCGAGGCCTACGCCCGGACGTGGGGATTCCGCGTCGTGGCATGCGATCCCCCCCGCGAAGAGCGCGAGCACGGCGGATTCCTGCCGCTCGAAGAGGTGGCGTGCCAGGCCGACATCCTCACCTTCCACACTCCGCTGGACGATACGACCCGGCACATGGCCGGGGCGAAGCTCTTCGAGCGAATGAAGCCCGGCAGCATCCTCATCAACACTTCGCGCGGCGAGGTAGTCGATGGGCAGGCGCTCCGCGAAAGCGGTTTGCAATACGTCCTCGACGTCTGGGAACACGAGCCCGATCTCGACCCGCTACTGCTGCGGGACGCATTGCTCGCCACCCCTCATATCGCCGGTTATTCCGCCCAGGGCAAGGCCAATGCAACGGCCCTGTCCGTCCGGACGATCGGCCGGTACTTCGGACTGTCGCTCGGGGAGTGGTATCCGTCAAACATCGCCCCGTCCCGTCCCCGGGCGATCTCCTGGCAGGAGCTTTGCGACACGATAGACGACCGCTTCGACATCGCCGCCGAAAGCAGACGGCTGAAAGAGAACCCCGAAAAATTCGAAACGATACGCAACGAATACCGCTACCGGGAAGAATATTTTTAACAATTTAGATGCTTTTTTCTTAACTTTGCGGCCGAAATCGACCGCACCGCCCATTATGTATCGTAAACTGATCAAACCCATCCTGTTCGCCATGAACATCGAGCGTGCCCACAGCACGGTCCTGTTCCTGTTGCGCATGATCGGGAAAATCCCGGGCGGACGAGCGCTGCTGCGTGCCATGTACCGCACCGAGCACCCTTCGCTCGAACGGGAGGTATTCGGACTTCGGTTTCCCAACCCGATCGGTCTGGCGGCGGGTTTCGACCGCAACGGAGAAGCGTTCCGCGAACTTTCGGCCCTGGGCTTCGGATTCGTCGAGATCGGTACGGTCACGCCCCAACCCCAGGCCGGCAATCCCCGACCCCGCATCTTCCGGCTGCCCGCAGACCGGGCGATCATCAACCGTTCGGGCCTCAACAACAAGGGGTTGTACAAGGCCATCGCCCAGCTCCGCCACCGGCACGACCGGCTCATCATCGGAGGCAACATCGGCAAAAACACGCTGACACAACCTTCGCAGGTCGCGGCCGACTACCTCAAAATGTTCCGCAACCTCTACCAATACGTCGATTATTTTTCGATCAACGTCTGCTGCGACAACTGTGCGGACGGCAGCGTATCGCACAACAAAGCCCACCTGATGAATATTCTGCAGCCGCTCTTCGATTTTCGCCGCGGCCAGAACCAGTACCGGCCGATCCTGCTGAAAATATCGCCCGACCTGCCGGACCCGCTTATCGACGAAGTGACCGACCTGATGCTTTCTACGCCGCTGGACGGCATCGTGGCCGTGAACGGTACTTTCTCGCGCAAAGGTCTCGAAACCGATGAGGAGACGCTCGACGAAATCGGCAGCGGCCGATTGAGCGGAGCTCCCCTTACGCAGCGGGCCATCGAGGTAGTGCGCCGCATCCACCGACGTTCGCACGGAGCCTATCCGATCATCGGCGTCGGAGGCCTGATGAATGCCCGGGATGTGAAAGCCATGCTCGCCGCCGGCGCGAGCCTCGTCCAGCTATACACGGGATATATCTACGAAGGGCCCTCCCTGGTCAAGGAGATCTGCCGGGCCCTGATCGACGACGCAGCGTCCGAAGCCTCCGCTTCGCCCGCGCCGGGGAAATAATTCAATCTTACCACCATGAAAGCATCTATTCTTACGATCGGCGACGAAATCCTGATCGGGCAGATCGTGGATACCAATTCGGCGTCGATCGCCCGTCACCTGAACAATGCGGGCATCGTCGTCTGGGAGCGCACATCGGTCGGCGACCAGCGCGAGCAGATCACCGAGGCCGTAAAACGGGCCATGAACCAGAGCGACGTAGTCATCCTGACCGGCGGCCTCGGCCCCACCAAGGACGACATCACGAAAAAGACCCTCGCCGAGCTCTTCGGCTCCCGGCTCGTATGCGATCAAACCGTCGCCGACCACGTACGGCGCATGCTCGAAGCGCGCGGAATCGAATACAACCGCCTGAACCGCGATCAGGCGCTCGTCCCGGCGTGCTGCACCGTGCTTTTCAACGCCCACGGCACAGCCCCCGGCATGTGGTTCGAACAGAACGGCAAAGTCGTGGTTTCGCTGCCGGGCGTTCCCTTCGAAATGGAGCACCTGATGACCGACGAGGTAATGCCTCGTCTGAAAGCCCGTTTCTCCCTGCGGCAGATCGTACACCGCACGCTGATCACGGCAGGTCTGGCCGAATCGATGCTGGCCGAAAAGATCGCCGACTGGGAAAATGCCCTGCCCCCGTACCTCCACCTGGCATATCTGCCCGCACCCGGCGTGGTGCGGCTGCGCCTGTCGGCTTACGAAGTCGAAGGCGAGAGCGTATCGCACGAAATCGACCGGCAATTCGCCGCCCTGCAACGCATCATTCCCCGCTACGTCCTCGGATTCGAGCGGGCGACCATGCAGGAGATCGTCCACAACCTGCTGACGCGGCGTCGGCAGACTCTCGCCACGGCCGAGAGCTGCACGGGCGGCAGCATCGCGGCCCGCTTCACGGCAATACCCGGAGCATCGGCCTATTTCCTGTGCGGAGTGGTGGCTTACAGCAACGAATCCAAAAGCAACCTGTTGGGTGTCGATCCCGAAACGATCGCCTGCCGGGGCGCCGTCAGCGAGGAGGTCGCACGGCAGATGGCCGAAGGAGCACGCCGCACCGCCGGAGCCGACTATGCCGTCGCAACCACCGGCATCGCAGGTCCTGCGGGCGGCACGGAACAGAAACCCGTCGGCACGGTCTGGATGGCCGTAGCCGGCCCGCACCGTACCGTGACCCTGCTCAAACAATGCGGCACCGACCGGGGACAAATCATCGACCGGGCGAGCGCCTTCGCACTCGCGCTCCTGCGCGACGAAATCGAACGGGATGCCGCCGGAGAATAACCCGGTTTCGACACTTCCCAAAGCCCCCCTGACTTCCGGAGCCTCGAAAGGTTCCGGAAGTCTTCATATCCCCGTCTCTGGAACAAGCCCCGTTCCTCCCGGAACGCATCCAACCCTTTCCGATACGCTGTCCGGCCGGACGCCCCCGAAAATCGCGAAACAAAAGCCCGATACGATCACTAGCACCGTCCGATGAAATTCAAAGGCGGATCATTGAACACACCCCGTCGAAAAGAGTTAATTCTCCGACCGTAATTACGGGCACCTCATACCGCTATATATCAAACATTCGCCTTCCAAAACCGAAATTCGAAGCTATTCCCGAACAGATTCTTCCTCCCGGTCAGCGACAAAATCACCCAGTTATTCCCACCGCCCCTCTATCCGCACGATTTTCGGAAACACGGGAACGGCCTTGAAAACGGGATCTTTCGACAAATATACTTTTTGAGAAATGATATAAACGAAATGAGAGAGCAATATACGCCTGCTCCCTTCATCTTTGCTGCAACAAAATAGCATCCGTATTCCCGACCGTCAAAAGCCCCGAACGAAAGTCCTCCCGGCAAACAGATTTCGAGGCCGATCGAACGACACCGGAAAGCCGATCGATACGGACCGGCGCACACCGCCCCGAAATGATCCGAGCACATGATATACATCGGTTATTCCCGAAAAGAAAAACCGACAAGTCTAACCATCAAAAAACAAAACCCATGAAAAGATTCTTACATTTGCTCACAGGGATTTGCACCCTCGCCCTGGCTCTTCAGGCCTGTACCAAGTCTCCGGCCGAAAACCCGGGAAGAACGGACGATCCCGGAAACGACGAACAAAACAGCAAGGTAACCCTTACTCTCTCGACGCCCCGCACCCGCACGACGCTCGTCAGCGAAACCTACGTCCACTGGAGCGAAGAGGATATTGTACAAATCAACGGCACGAATTTGCCCGTAATCCCCGATCCGAATGATCCGACACGCGCAACGATCTCCAATGTGGACACCGCCGAAGAGTACGTGGCTCTCTACTCTCCGGACAACGGCGGATATATCCCGGAGCGAGAGGTCGTCGAAGCCTACTTCCGCCCCGAAGTGCCCCATACTCCCGACTCGTTTTACACGACAGGAGGCAATCCGATGGTGGCATACAGCACATCCACCTCGCTGGAATTCAAAAATATCGGCGGATTACTCCGCATAGGAGTGACCGGCGATGCGTCGATCGCGTCGGTTATGCTGTCGGGCAATGCGGGAGAACCCATTGCCGGACACTTCGAAATCTCGAAAAGCGATCTGGCTTCCGGCAGCCTCGATTTCGCTCCCGGCGAAGGTTCCGCACAATTCGTCAGCACCTCCGTCACGATGACCTGCACGGAGAATGTACGACTCGATGCGAACTCTCCGACCTATTTCTACTTCGCGCTGCCGGCAGCCGAATACACGGAAGGATTCACCGTAACGCTTACCGACAGCGAAGGCAACACCTGCCTCCGGCAAACGCATAACTCCGTCTCGATCGAGCGTGCGACCCTCAAGTCGATGGAACCGATTGCGTTCGAAAAGGACAAAGCGCTTACGGTCACTTTAGGAGAAATCGCGGCGAACTCCGTTACCTGGAATATCGAAGGTAATCCCTCGACCGACCTGCGGACCCTGCTCGTCACCAAAGCGATGTGGGATCATTTCATCGCACAGGAATATTACCTCGACAATCCGCAAAAACTCACGTCCGAAATCCTCGCGGCCTATTCCGCCACCATTCCGACCGACGACAACGGCCGTTACGAAGAGACTGCAACCCAGGCAAGAGCCGTAAACTCGATGCAGCCCGTACAGGAAGACAACGACTACCTCGTCTTGGCCGCCTATTTCTCCGGCACCCAATCCGTCGGCGTAATCCCCGCCCCGGTTCCCGTTCACACTCCGGCCGCCACAGGCCCGGCTCCCGAAGTGAATGTCACCGTCTCTTCGGCCGGCAGCACTACGATCGATGTACTTACCACCACCAGCAACGCATCCGGCATCCTTACCGCACTCTTCTTCAAAAGCGATTACGACAATGTATTCAGCCGGGAGGGAATAGACGAAGAGTTGATCGCAAAGTACGGCAATGCATGGACGGCAGAGCAGGTAGAGCAGGCCAACAACGGAGGATATACACTCCAATACATTTCGCTTCCGCCGGAAACGGAATTCGTTATGCTAATTTCGGTCTCCAGCGCAGCAGGCAAAGCTACGCTCAAGAAAGAAATAATTGCGACCGAACCGTACGTCGATCCTTCTGCCGAATGGATCACCGTTTCCTCCGAAGCCACGTTCGTTTGCGGCTTCTTCTTCAACCAAAGCATCCCCTCCTTGTCGAACGTGATCAATATTACGAACCTTAAAGTCGAAAAACTCGCCGATCGCGACCTCTTCCGTCTGACCGACGCCTTCTCCGTCTCCCGGATCCCCGAACTTGCGGCCAGCGGCATATACAGCGATCTGTCCGGCAGTCCGTATTATTTCTATATGGATGCGACCGACCCGAACAATGTAAAAGTCGTCAATGAAGTGTGCCAACTCGGCATCGTTCACAACGAATACGGAGCAATGAGCGTCGGCAACGACTTCAACATCCAAGGCGGCGAAGAGTACCAGCACGGTACGTACAACCGAGCGGAAGGCACGATCCGAATCGGCGTGCTCATTTGCTATGCCGACAGCCAACAACTCTTCGTCACGCCATTCAACAGTACGCTATATCTGAATCCCGAAACGCCCGGAAACAGTGTTTCGACCGAAAATTTCAAGAAAGACCCTGTCGCAATTCCCTGGTAAGTCAGGACCCCCGAAAACAGAGACACCGGCCCTTTTTCAGGCCGGTGTTTTGTTATTTGGCCAAAAGATTGTATATTTGCACTCCCCGAAATGGGATTACAATTAAATTTTAACCAAAATGAAAGTTTGCGAAATTACAGGCAAGGTAGCGGTGATCGGCAACAATGTTTCCCACTCGCACCACAAGACCAAACGCAAGTTCAGCCCCAATCTGAAGAACAAGCGCTTCTGGTCTGAAGAGGAAGGCCGCTGGATCACCCTCAAGGTATCTGCCGCCGGAATCAAAACAATCAACAAGAAGGGCCTCGCAGTAGCGCTCCGCGAAGCTGCCGCACCCAAAAAGGTTTACTAAAACTCAAGTGACAAATGGCAAAGAAAGGCAACAGAGTGCAGGTGATTCTCGAATGCACGGAACAGAAAGCTAGCGGTGTTCCGGGAATGTCCCGCTACATCACGACCAAGAACAAGAAAAACACCCCCGACCGTCTGGAGCGCAAGAAATACAACCCGTTCCTGAAGAAGGTGACCATTCATCGTGAAATCAAATAATTTTAGTGCTATATGGCAAAGAAAGTAGTCGCAACGCTGAAAACCGGTACGGGCAAACAGTTCACCAAATGTATCAAAATGGTGAAATCCGACAAAACCGGTGCATACATCTTCAAAGAGGGCATCATCGCCAACGACCAGGTGAAAGACTTTTTCGCCGAGAAGAAATAAATGCAATGCATTAGGCGAAACGAATGTTTTCGGATCGCAAGGCCGGAAAGAATCATCCGCCGGACCGGATTCGGAAAACAACCTAAAAATTCGATTCCGCTTAATACAAAGGGCATCCTCAACGGATGCCCTTTGTATTTTCACCGACCCGCAACCCGGCAGAACAGCACCGATCATCGAGGAATCATTCGTACCTTCGTTCCTCTTGCGGTTCTTCGCCTCGACAAAACGGGAATAAATTCGCTTTGCACCACCCGATTTATCCGTATCTCTAACTTTGCCTAAATACTCCAACGCGGCAACGCTCAAAAAAATTTGGCTCCGCCGGCTGGTTGTACTATCTTTGCAGAAGACAGGAAGCGATTCGGCAATCTTTGCGTGCAAGCCCACACGATTGCTTTTATCTTTCACTATCTTTGACGTAGTCTTAAAATGTTCTCGGAAAACTGGCAACAAGTTCCCGTTTTCTCTGGGCTTTTCGTATTTTTGCAACATTACTAATATAACAATATTTTATGGGATTCTTCGATCTTTTCAAGAAAAAACAGAATACACAGCCGACGACTCCGGCGGAACGATCTCAACCGACTTCTCCGGAAAACCACCGGCCGGCTGCGGTCGAAAATACGACGAAGCAGGAAAATACCTCTCCCCAGCCGGCTGCCCGAACCGCTGACCGGGAGCAGGCGGAACTCAACTCCGGTCTGGAGAAGACCAAAACGGGCCTCTTCTCGAAACTGGCGCGGGCCGTTGCCGGTCGATCGACCATCGATACACAGGTGCTCGACGATCTGGAGGAGGTGCTCATCACCTCCGACGTAGGCGTGGAAACCACCGTGAAGATCATCGAACGCATCGAAGCCCGCGTCGCACGGGACAAGTATATGAACACCTCGGAGTTGCAATCGATCCTGCGCGACGAGATCGCCCAACTGATGGAGGAGTCGCACCGCTCGACCGAAAACTTCGGACTCGACGTCGAGGAAGGCGTCCCCTACGTCATCATGGTCGTCGGCGTGAACGGCGCCGGCAAGACCACGACGATCGGCAAACTCGCGGCCCAGCTCACCCGGGCCGGCCTCAACGTCTATATCGGCGCTGCGGATACGTTCCGTGCGGCCGCCATCGACCAGTTGGCCGTATGGGCCGAACGGGCCGGCGCCACGATGATCCGTCAGGAGATGGGCTCCGATCCGGCGTCGGTGGCCTTCGACACCTTGAAATCGGCCGTGGCGAACAAGGCCGACGTCGTACTGATCGACACGGCGGGACGCCTGCACAACAAGGTCGGCCTGATGAACGAGCTGACCAAGATCCGCAACGTGATGGGCAAGGTTATCCCCAACGCCCCGCAGGAGGTGATGCTGGTGCTGGACGGTTCGACCGGACAGAACGCCTTCGAACAGGCCCGGCAATTCACCCAGGCCACGCAGGTCACGTCGCTCACCATCACCAAGCTCGACGGCACGGCCAAGGGCGGCGTGGTGATCGGCATCAGCGACCAGTTCCGCATTCCCGTCCGCTACATCGGCATCGGCGAAGGTATCGACCAGCTCAAGATGTTCGACCGCAAGGAGTTCGTGAACGCCCTTTTCGGCAGCGAAGCAAAATAAAATCTCCCGTGAATGAAGAAAATTAACGTCATCACCCTCGGGTGCTCGAAAAACACGGTCGATTCGGAACACCTGATGGCCCAGCTCGCAGCCGCAGGCTATACGGTCACGCACGACAGCGACCGCACCGATGCCAAAGTCGTGGTCATCAACACCTGCGGCTTCATCGGCGACGCCAAGCAGGAGTCGATCGACATGATCCTCCGGGCCGCCGCCGCCAAACAGACGGGTAAAATCGAACGGCTGTTCGTCGTGGGCTGCCTGAGCGAGCGTTATGCGGAGGAGCTGCGTGCCGAGCTGCCCGAGGTCGATGAGTTCTTCGGCGTGAAGGATTGGGACGACATCGTTCGGGCGCTGGAGGCGACTCCCCGGCCAGCGCTTGCGACCGAACGCCGGCTCACCACCCCGAAACATTACGCTTACCTGAAAATTTCCGAAGGCTGCAACTGGAAGTGCGGTTATTGCGCCATTCCCCTGATTCGGGGGCCCCACGCTTCGGTGCCGATGGAAACCCTGCTGGAAGAGGCCCGGAAGCTGGCCGCAGGCGGTGTGCGCGAACTGATCGTAATCGCACAGGACACGACCTACTACGGCCTGGACCTTTACGGCAAACGACGCCTGGCCGAACTGCTCGAAGCCTTGTGCCGCATCGACGGCATCCGCTGGATCCGGCTCCACTACGCCTACCCCACGGCTTTCCCCGACGAGGTGATCGAAGTGATGGCCCGCGAACCCAAAATCTGCAAATACCTCGACATTCCCTTCCAGCATATCTCCGACGACCAGCTCGCGGCCATGCACCGACGCCATACCAAGGCCCAGGCTTACGAACTGATCGACAAACTGAGGCAGGCCATTCCCGACCTCGCGCTGCGCACGACCCTGCTGGTCGGATATCCGGGCGAAACCGAAGCCGACTTCGAAGAGCTTCTGGAATTCGTGCGCACGGTACGGTTCGAACGACTGGGCGTATTCCCCTATTCCGAAGAGGAGGGAACCTATTCGGCCCGGAATCTGCCGGACGATGTTCCGGAAGAGGTCAAACAAAGTCGTGTAGAACGAGTAATGGCGCTTCAGAATGAGATCTCGCTCGAAAACAACCGGGCACGTATCGGTCAGTTGGAGCGGGTCATCATCGACTCCCGGCAGGGGGATTTCTACGTAGGACGGTCGCAATACGACTCGCCCGAAGTGGATCAGGAGATCCTGATTCCGGCCGCAGGCCGCAGGCTGATCCGCGGTTGCTTCTATCAGGTGCGGATCACCGCAGCCGAAGACTACGACCTCTACGGCGAACTCGAAACGAAATAAAAGACAATCATCACATCTTTCAATGTAGCGTTATCCGACAGTCGCAGGATCGAATCCGACGGTCGCTAACTCACGGCCTCCGGTCGTGTCCGCAATTCACCCCTAATTCCCTTCCCGGGAGGGGAATTGGGCCGCTACGCTTCCCATAACGGGGGACACGAAAGGATATGATCATGAAATAAAATTTTGTCGTTTGACGTTTTTTATATACCTTTGGGAAGGCGGAAAATATTTCCGGCGACAGATAAATGGCAGAGAAAAAGGTCATAAGCGATTTCGAGGCGCAGATTCGGCAGCTCATTGCCGACCATCGTCGGCTTACGGCCCTTTGCAAGGAAACAGCGGCGGAGCGCGACGTCTTGCGTAAAGAAAACCGCGATTTGCAAATGCAGGTAAAAGAGCTCGGCAAGGAGCTCGCCCGCGTACAGCTCAGCCAGGGACTCGCAGGAAATGCACCCGACCAAAGCAAAGCGATCGCACGCGTCAACCGTTTAATGCGGGAGGTGGACAAGTGCATCACCCTACTCAACAAACCCGACCGAATCGGCGAAGAGCTGTCGGGCAAGTAGGCAAGACATACGATAACGACCGAAGATATTTCATTTAACGGGAAGCAAGCGACATGGCCCAGCAACAGGCAATAAAGCTCAAAATAGCCGGTAAAAGTTACTCGTTTACGCTCAAGCACGAAGCGAACGAGGAACAGTCGCTGGCGGAGAAAGAGGAGCTCTACCGCCTGGCCGAACGCGAGGTGAATGCCTATGTCACCCGGTTCGAAAAAGCCAAATACGAAGGATTCTCGACACAGGACTGCCTGGCGATGGCCGCATTGCAGTTGGCGATTTCGAGCGTTTCGCTGGCCCGCAGCCGAGAAGTGGGCAGCGAAGATCTCCGCAGGCTGGAAGCGCTGCGCGACGAGATCGACGAATACCTGAACCGAATCGAAACCGAAAAGAAATAACAGGGAAGGATACGAGGGGGACCGTATAGAAAAGTCCGCAAGTATCATCGTTCTTTACCATACGTTTAAGAAAAATCTACCCGCATAGATTCCTTAAAGCTTTGCGAAACTGAACAATTTTTACATTGGGGCAACTCACCACTTTCAAAATCAGGCTTCAACCCCTCGGGGTGCAGGCTGCGGCCTGCCGGTAGAAGGTTGCGATTTTCGGGAGCCCCCACACTTGACTGATCTTGCAGATTCGTCAAACAAGTTAAGGAATACTATGCGGTTTTTTTATGCACAAACCCTAATAACTAACAAATAATAACTCTCTAAAACAATGATGACAATCGTACTATCGAGCGTCCTGTCCGCCGTAGTCTGCCTGGGTATTTACATCCTGGTAACCAAATACGTTACCAAGAAGACCATCAAGGCACTGCGTGAAGCCGCCCGGAAAGAGGCGGAGGCCGAAGGCGAAATGATAAAGAAGGAGCGGATTCTCCAGGCCAAGGAGAAATTCATTCAGCTCAAAAGCGACTACGACCGTCAGGTCAACGAGCGCAACCAGAAGCTCGCGCAGAGCGAACAGCGGGCCAAGCAGATCGAAAACAACCTGCAAAACCAACAGCGCGAACTGGAAGGCAAGGTCAAGGAGAACGCCCGCCTCAAAGAGCAGATGGAAGCGCAGCGGCAGCTGCTGGAACACAAGACCGAGGAGATCGACCGCCTGATGAAGGAGCAGAACGCGCGTCTGGAACAGATTTCGGGCATGAGCTCGGAGGATGCCAAGAACATCCTGATCGAGAACATGAAGGCGGAAGCCAAGGCCGACGCTGCAGCCTACATCAACGAGACGATCGAGGAGGCCAAGCTGACGGCCACGAAGGAGGCCAAGCGGATCATCGTCACCTCGATCCAGCGCGTGGCCACCGAGACGGCCATCGAAAACGCCGTTACGGTGTTCAACATCGAAAGCGACGAAGTCAAAGGCCGCATCATCGGCCGCGAAGGTCGCAACATCCGGGCGCTGGAAGCTGCCACAGGCATCGAGATCATCGTCGACGACACGCCCGAAGCGATCATCCTGAGCGGCTTCGACCCCGTGCGCCGCGAGATCGCCCGTCTGGCGCTGCATCAGCTCGTCACCGACGGCCGAATCCATCCCGCCCGCATCGAGGAGGTGGTCGCCAAGGTGCAGAAGCAGATCGAGGAGGAGATCGTCGAGGTCGGCAAACGTACCGCGATCGACCTGGGCATCCACGGCCTGCATCCCGAGCTGATCCGCATGATCGGCAAGATGAAATACCGCTCCTCCTACGGGCAGAACCTGTTGCAGCACGCCCGCGAAACGGCCAATCTGGCCGGTATCATGGCCTCCGAACTGGGGTTGAACCCCAAGATCGCACGCCGTGCCGGTCTGTTGCACGACATCGGCAAGGTGCCCGACGACGAACCCGAACTGCCGCACGCAATCATCGGCATGAAACTCGCCGAGAAATACAAGGAGAAGCCCGAGGTATGCAACGCGATCGGCGCCCACCACGACGAAATCGAGATGTCGTCGCTTATCGCCCCGATCATCCAGGTCTGCGATGCCATTTCGGGAGCCCGTCCGGGAGCCCGTCGTGAGGTGGTCGAGAGCTATATCAAGCGTCTGAAGGAGATGGAGGACATCGCGCTCTCCTACCCCGGCGTAGTGAAGACCTATACGATCCAGGCAGGCCGCGAGCTGCGTGTAATCGTCGGTGCGGAGAAGCTCTCCGACATGGAGTCCGAAAGCCTGTCGCACGACATCGCCAAGAAGATCCAGGACGAAATGACCTACCCGGGGCAGGTAAAAATCACCGTCATCCGCGAAACCCGATCCGTGGCATACGCAAAATAGGATATTTATCCAGATACCACCATCCGGTTTCTACAACCAAAGTCCCTTTCCCCTACCATGGAAGGGACTTTTTTTACGAAACACATGAATAAAGAGTTGCAAGCCTACGTCGAACAGGCGATCCTCCCCCGTTACGAACATTTCGACCGTGCCCACGGACCCGAACACGCCCGGACAGTCATCGAACAGAGTCTGGCACTGGCCCGGCATTACCAGGTCGATCGGCAGATGGTTTACGCAATTGCGGCCTACCACGACGTGGGACTGGAGAAAGGACGGGAGATGCACCATATCCATTCGGGGGAAATCCTCGCTGCGGATACAAAACTGCGGCAGTGGTTCTCGCCGCAGCAGATCGCCGTCATGCGTGAGGCGGTGGAAGACCACCGCGCCTCGTCGGACCACGAACCCCGCACGATTTACGGACGCATCGTTGCCGAAGCCGACCGTTGTATCGACCCGCCGACCATCGTCCGCCGCACGATACAATACGGGCTGGCGAACTATCCGGAGCTGGACCGCGAGGATCAATATCGCCGCTGTGTCGATCACCTGACACATAAATACGCGGAAGGAGGCTATCTCCGACTCTGGATCCCGGAATCGGACAATGCCCTGCGCCTCGCACGACTGCGCGAGCTGATCCGCAACCGCCAAGAGCTCCGGCGGCTTTTCGACGAAATATTCGACCGGGAGATGGCTGCGAACGGCTGAAAAACCGGACCCTATTTACCGATGCCTTTCACGGCCTTATAAAATCGGAATTGCTTCTCAGTATAACCCGTTACCGGCTCCGACCGGACGCGCAGATCTGATGTCGGATGCAAAAATCACGGATACGACAAAAAAGGGGCGGCTCTTTTGCAGAGCCGCCCCGAATCATCCGATCGGACGGAAACTATTTTTGCTGAATGAACGGAAGTTTCACGACCTCGGCCTTCATCAGCTTCTCGCGGATCACGATGGCGATCTGCGTGCCGACCTTGGCGAACTCCTTCTTCACGTAACCCATACCAATCCCCTGTTTCAGACAGGGCGACATCGTACCCGAAGTCACCTGGCCGATGATATCGCCCTCAGGAGAGGCAATCTGGTAGCCATGACGCGGAATACCGCGATCGATCATCTTGAAACCGACCAGCTTGCGGGTCAAACCGCCGGCCTTCTGCTCTTCCATCAGTTTACGGTCGATGAACTCCTTGCCATCGACGAACTTGGTCAGCCAGTTCAGGCCCGCCTCGATGGGCGAAGTCGTATCGTCGATATCATTACCGTAGAGGCAGAAACCCATTTCCAGACGCAACGTGTCGCGGGCACCGAGGCCGATGTTCTTCAGCCCCTCCTTCGAACCCTCCTGCCAGAGAGCCTTCCAGAGTTTCTCGCCGTCTTCGTTGGCCACATAGATCTCGCAGCCGCCCGCACCGGTGTATCCCGTAATCGAAAGAATCGCATCCACACCGGCAACCTTCAGCTTCTTGAACGTATAGTATTCCATATCCTCCACCGGCTCGGTGCACAACTTCTGCACGATCTTCATCGCATTGGGACCCTGGATCGCCAGTTGGCAGATCTCGTCCGAAGCGTTGTAGAGCTGCTTGCCATGACCGGCCTCCAAGCCGAATTTCTTGCCCTCTTCGACGATATGGTTCCAATCCTTGTCGATATTGGCCGCATTGATTACGAGCAGATAAGTTTCGGCATCGATCCGGTAAACCAGCAAGTCGTCCACGATACCTCCCTTGCCGTTGGGCATGGTGGTATATTGCACCTTCCCGTCGTAAAGCGCCGCAACATCGTTGGTCGTGATATGCTGCAGGAACGCTTCGGCCTTGGGACCTTTTACCCAGACCTCGCCCATGTGACTCACGTCGAATACGCCCGCGTTGTTGCGCACGGCCAGGTGCTCTTCGTTGATGCCCGTAAATTCGATCGGCATGTTGTAACCTGCGAACTCGGCCATCTTAGCGCCGTTCGCAATGTGATGTTTGGTAAAAACCGTTGTTTTCATTGTCTGTTATCGATTTAATTATCAGTTATTTGATTATCAGTCTTATTCGCGGCGCTTCACGCCCATCCGGGGACAGCGGTGAAACTCCTTCGTGCGGTCGAACAGGTAGCGGTAGGTCGTATGCATCTTGTGCTTGGTGGCGCATACGTAACTCTCCACCATGCGCATCATCACCGGATTGAAATCGCCGATCCACGCAAGTTCCAACGATTTGTAGGGTAACTTCGGCACCGCCTTCTCGAACTCACGAATGATTCCCGCCTCGATGCCCTTGCCGTGGAACTCGGGGGTGACTCCGAAAATCAAGCCAAGAACCCTGTCAGCCTTATGCGCCACCTTGAGCGCCCACATCAGACGCAACTTGTTCCACCAGCCGAACTTGCCGTTGAAGGAACCGATCACCCGATTCAAATCGGGCACCATGATGAAAAAGCCGATGGGTTCGTCGTTATAGTAAGCGAAATAGACCAACCGTTCGTCGATAATCGGGCGCAACGTATTCATAATGCGGAACGCCTGTTCGCGGTCCATCGCCTTCACACCCGAAAACAGCGCCCACGCCTTGTTATAAACCAACCGGAAATCCTCGGCCACCTGCTCGAGATTCTTTTTCGAGATATGCTTGAAACAGTAACCCGGACTCTCCTCCAGGCGCTTCACGCGCTCATAAACCGAATCGCTCAACTGCCCCACCTCCAACCGACGCAGATAGGTATGCTGGTTGAAATAGTTCTGAAATCCGTAATTCTCGAACAACTCTTTATAATAAGGCGGATTGTACGCATTCTCATAGAGGGGCTGGAATTCGTACCCGCTGACCAGCAGCCCCCACCAGGAGTCCCGGGGACCGAAATTGATCGGACCGTCCATCGCCTCCATACCCCGGCTGGAAAGCCACATGCGGGCCGCATCGAAAAGCTGATCGGCCAGCTCCTGATCGTTGATAGCCTCGAAAAAGCCGCATCCTCCCGTCGGCTGTTCCTCCAGGAAAGCATGTTCCCGATCGTAAAAAGCGGCGATACGTCCCACCACTTCTCCTTTTTTATCGCGTGCGATCCAGCGAATGGCCTCGCCGTCGGAGAGCAATTCATTTTTCTTCGGGTCGAAAATAGCCCGGATAGAAGGATCGAGGGGACATACCCAATTACGATTCCCCTTATAGATTTTCCGAGGCAGATCGAGGAACTCCCGTTCCGTACGGGCATCGACGACCTCCTGCAAAATGTACTTGTCTGAACTCATTGCCTTATGAAAAAGGTTTAATCCCAACAAAGATAACGATATTTTTCCAAAATACCCGTTCATGCCCCCCAATCCGTGCGAAAACTTTTTCCTTATAATATATACGGAAGAGTCCTGGCTCGGAAAAACCGTTCAATTTCAGTTTTTCAGACAAACAAAATCACTTTGTACGAAAAAGTAATCTTTTCATGCAAAATAAATTACAATCTATAAGAATAAATACTATCTTTGCATCAACATTAAACCACAACTTAATTTCAATATATTATGAATGTTAACAATTTAATGGCAGAATTGGAGCGTAAGCACCCGGGTGAAAACGAATACCTGCAGGCCGTACGCGAAGTACTCGAGTCCATCGAGGAAGTTTACAACCAACATCCTGAGTTCGAGAAAGCCAAGATCGTTGAGCGCCTCGTAGAGCCGGATCGTATCTTCACCTTCCGCGTAACGTGGGTGGACGACAAAGGCGAAGTTCAGACCAACCTGGGCTACCGCGTTCAGTTCAACAGCGCGATCGGTCCCTACAAAGGCGGTTTGCGTTTCCACAAGGCCGTGAACCCTTCGATGCTGAAGTTCCTCGGTTTCGAGCAGACTTTCAAGAACGCCCTGACGACCCTTCCGATGGGTGGTGCAAAGGGTGGTTCGGACTTCGATCCGACCGGCAAGTCGAACGCTGAAATCATGCGTTTCTGCCAGGCTTTCATGCTTGAATTGTGGCACAATATCGGTGTCGATACCGACGTTCCCGCCGGCGACGTAGGCGTAGGCGGTCGTGAGATCGGCTTCCTGAACGGTATGTATCAGAAACTGGCTCGCAAGTACCACACCGGCGTTCTTACCGGCAAGGGCGAAACTTGGGGCGGTTCGATCCTCCGTCCGGAGGCTACCGGTTTCGGCGCACTCTATTTCGTACAGCACATGCTGCATCTGGCCGGCAAGAAACTGGAAGGCGCAAAGATCGCCATCTCGGGCTTCGGTAACGTGGCTTGGGGTGCATCGAAGAAGGCTACCGAACTGGGCGCCAAAGTGATCGCAATCTCCGGTCCCGACGGTGTAGTAACGATCCCCAACGGTATGAACGAGGAGATGATCGACTATATGCTCGAGCTCCGCGCTTCGAACCGCAATATCGTGGCTCCGTTCGCAGAGAAATTCGCAGGTACGACCTTCACTCCGGGCAAGAAGGCTTGGAGCGTGAAGTGCGACATCGCACTCCCCTGCGCATTCCAGAACGAGCTGAACGGCGACGATGCTGCCGAACTGCTGAAGAACGGCACTTGGTGCTGCGCCGAGGTTTCGAACATGGGTTGCACGCCGGAAGCTATCCACGCATTCCAGAAGGCAGGTATCCTGTTCGCACCGGGCAAGGCTGTCAATGCGGGCGGTGTAGCTACTTCGGGTCTCGAAATGACGCAGAACTGCATGCACATCTCCTGGTCGGGCAAAGAGGTGGACGAGAAACTCCACTTCATCATGGCAAGCATCCACGACGCTTGCGTGAAGTTCGGCAAGCAGAAGGACGGTCACATCGACTACGTGAAGGGCGCCAACATCGCAGGCTTCATGAAAGTCGCACAGGCTATGCTCGAGCAGGGTGTATTGTAATCCTGTTCCTTTATACGAAAAGAGGTGCGGCCGAAGGTCGCACCTCTTTCATTTTATCCGTTTCGAAGAATCGCGGTTCGGACCCGCACAAGTACTAAAAAGCGATATTCGCCGACAGACCCAAAGTCAGCGTATTAAGGTGCTGACGACTCTCGCGGACCATCGGAGGTTGCAGGTAATAAGTCGTCTGAAATCGAAGGTCGAAATTGTAGTTGGCGCGAAATGTCATGGACGTGCCGACTCCGAAAACAGGTCCTCCGCAACTCCCCAGCGTATATCCGTTCAGGGAAAAGGATTCATAATACTGATACCCGGCCAAGACCTTGCCACCGGTCCGCCAGCGTGCCGTAATCGGATATGAAAAATAGGCCCCGGCACTTGCGGCCCAACTGTCCAAACGATCCGTAGATTCGGCAACATTCAACTTGATCGGCACACTCGACACGGCCGTACGTCCTCCGAAACCGACATAAGGATTCATAAACCAAGCCCCCTCGATGCCCAGGTTCACACCTGCATTGAACTCGCCTTCGACTCCCGCAACAGGACGATACCGTCCTATCACCACATCCGTACTTACTTCCATACCGAGAAACGACGGCCGGCAATACCGATCGAAAGCAAAATCCTGCTCGAATTCCGTCAATCCCCTCTCCTTGAAAATCAAATCGGCGAACAGGTATCCCAGCTCTACGGAAAGAATACCGATCCCCGCACCTACTAATACATCGCTGAACCAATGTTTATTGTTGAGCATGCGCGAAACACCCGTTACCGTAGCCATCGAATAGCCGGCGATACTGTACCAGGGACTGCGAGGCCCGTACTCCTTATGAAGCATCGTAGCTGCCATAAAAGCCGTAGCCGTATGCCCCGACGGAAACGACTTGTTGTTCGATCCGTCGGGGCGGGGCATACGGCAGGTATATTTCAGAGAGTTGACCGCTCCGGCCATCAGCGCGACGGAAAAGGCATCCGACACCAACATCCGGCCCCACGAACTGCGCCCCCGGACTCCTCCGATTTTCAGCCCCAGCATCAACGCTGCGGGAGCATATTGCAGATAATCGTCATAATGGAGACGGAAAGACGGTACATAATCGTTCCTCAAATGACGAAATCCCCGATCCCGCTCCTGCACGACCAAACCTGCGACAATAAGGGGAACTCCGATATAGGTTATTCGATAGGCACGCGAAGAGGTTATCCGCTCCATATCCCGGACAAACGGGCTGCGGCGGAGGGGGGGGGGTAATCGGACTCAATGTATCGACCTGGGCGAAAGCGCCGATCGACACCCCCAGCAGAAGGCACAGCAACAGCAATTTCTTCATTTACCAAATACAAGATTCCGACCGCATCGGAAAAACCTGTTCTCACCGCTTACCGACAGCCGGGACGGGGACGGATGCGGCGGCGGATACTCCGCACGACATCGCCCAGAATAGCGATCAGAGAGGTATAGCCGATCACTTCGAGCCATTGTACCCACGTGAGCGGCGTAGTACGGAACACCGGACCTCCGAATTCCACGATCAATACCTGTCCGACGGCGATCAACAGCAGCACCAAGAAGAACGTACGGCTTCCCCGCAGATCGTGCAGCACCGAATGGCACGCTTCGAAGCCTTTGGCGTTGAACATATTCCAGAACTGCAGAAAGACGAATACAGAGAAGAAAACGGTCAGTTGTTCGAGACTGAGCTCGCCGGTCGTAGCACGCCAGTAGAACAGCATACCGAGCAATACGCCGACGAAAATCGTTCCGCAGGTAAAGATCGTCCGGGCCATGGCCGGTGTGATGATAAACTCGTCTTTGGGACGCGGCGGTTCGTTCATCACCGCCGGATTGGGCGGCAGGGAAGCCATCGCCAGCGCAGCGAAAGTGTCCATGATGATATTGACCCACAGAATCTGCACTACCGTAAGCGGCATCTCGGTCCCGAAAATCGAACCTACGAAAACCACGATGATCGCCGCGAAATTGATCGTCAGTTGAAACAGTACGAAACGTTGGATATTGCGGTAGAGCGAACGCCCCCACATCACGGCCGATGCGATCGACGTAAACGAATCGTCGAGCAGCGTGATGTCGCTGGCATCCTTCGCCACCGACGTACCCGATCCCATCGAGAGTCCCACGTTAGCGAAATTCAGCGCCGGTGCATCGTTCGTACCGTCACCCGTTACAGCCACGATTTCGCCCTTGCGCTGCAAAAGACGCACGAGCCGCTGCTTGTCGAGCGGTCGCGCCCGGGACATAATCTTCAGAGCCTGCACCCGCTCGAGCAGCTCCTCGTCGCTCATCGCCGCGAACTCCACGCCCGTCATTTCGTTCCGTGAGGAGTCGGTTTCATCGTGCCATAAACCGATGCGGCGTGCGATCTCACGGGCCGTGGCCGGAGTATCGCCCGTGACGATCTTAATGTCGATTCCGGCCTTCATACAACGGGCTACGGCAGCCGGCACATCTTCCCGCACCGGATCGGCGATCGCCGCCACGGCCACGAACAGCATCTGCGGATCCCGCAGCGCGTCTTCGCATCGTTCGGCCGTCGTTTCGGCATACGCCACCGCCAGCGTACGCATCGCACGTCCCTGAAACAGCAGCAACTGTTCGTTCACCTGGGCGTCCTTGCCATCCGGCATACACATCGCCCGTACGATTTCGGGAGCACCCTTCACGCAAATCAAACGCTTTCCAGTGGTTTTGCTCTGTATAATCGTCGCCATATATTTGCGTTCGGTGGTGAACGTCATACGATCGACGATCGGAGCCTCCTCGCGCAAAGCCGCATAGTCGAATCCCTCTTCCCGCAGGCGGATCAGCAGGGCCCCTTCGGTCGGATTGCCGATGACATTTGCGTCGGCATCGAGAAAAGCGGTCGAATTGACGGCGATGATCTCGGCCAGCAACCGTTCGTCGATGGACGCATAATGGATGATCTCCTCGACCCGCATCCGGTTCTGGGTAAGCGTACCGGTCTTATCGGTACAAATCACCGTAACGGCCCCCATCGTTTCGCAGGCGTGCATCTTGCGCACCAGGTTATTCGTCTTCAACATCCGACGCATCGACAACGCCAGCGAGAGCGTGATACTCATCGGCAGCCCCTCAGGAACAGCCATCACGATCAAAGCCACCGAAACCATAAAAATACGCAGCAGCTCCTTGGAAGTCTGGACCCAATCGCCCGTCGAAAGCTCGCCGCCCAGGTATGCCTTGGCGAGCATCGCTACGAAGATCGCAATCGACACTGCAATACCGATCTTACCGATCATCCTCGAAAGACGCGTCAGCTGCTTATACAACGGCGTAGGCTCTTCGCTGGCTATGGACGACTGCTCGGTTACCCGCCCCGCTTCGGTGCGGTCGCCCACAGCCTCGACGATCATCTCGCCGTAACCGTCCACGACGGTCGTACCGCGCAACAGCGCATCGGAAGGATAGGTCGCCTCGGCATCGAAAAAGCATTCGTCGGTAGTCTTGTCCACCTCAGGCTCGCCCGTCAGCGTCGATTCATTGATCTTGAGCGATACGGCCTTCACCAGCTTACCGTCCGCCGGGACCGTTTCGCCATTCTCGACATACACCAGGTCGCCCACGACCACATCGCGTCGGGGCACCTCGGTCATCTCCCCGTCGCGGACGACCTTGACCGGAATGTCGTCATTCACCAGATTGAGCCGCTTGAACCGCCGCATGGCGTCCAATTCGAAGAAAAAGCCGACACAAGTGGCCAAAACGATGGCGCAGATAATTCCGATGGTTTCCAGGAACTCCCCATCGATAAAAGCCATCGCCAGCGACAGCAGCGCCGCTACCAGCAATACCTGAATAATCGGATCGCGGAACTTCTCGGCAAACAGTTTCCAGGCCGAATCCCCCTTGCGGGGCGTGATGAGATTATCCCCATGCAGACGGCGGCTCTCCTCCACCTGGGCGGAAGTCAAACCTCTGTGTTGATGTTCTTTCATAAAGTCAGTCGGATATATAAATAAGGTTGTGAATGTTATCGAAAAGAATATTGCCGGGTCGAGGCATCCAGCCGGACCGCAATGAACAACATGATGGTAAAAGCCATGAGCGACGAACCACCGTAGCTGACCAACGGCAGGGGAATTCCCATCACCGGCATCAGTCCGATGGTCATCCCCACATTAACGAGCAGATGAAAAAGCAGGAATGCCGCAACGCAGTAACAGTAGATCCGTCCGAAAGGCTCCTCCTGCCGTTCGCCCATACGCATCAACCGGAATATCAACAGGCAAAAGAGCGTCAGCAGAAGCATAGCGCCCAGAAATCCCCACTCCTCGCCGATGGTACAGAAAATGAAATCGGTATGTTTCTCCGGCACGAAACCGTATTTGATCTGGGTCCCTTGCAGGAACCCTTTGCCGATCCAGCCGCCCGAACCGATAGCGATCTTGGCCTGATTGACGTTATAATCCGTACCGAGGGGATCACTGACCAGCCCCAGGAAACTTAAAATACGGTTCTGCTGATGCTCTTTGAGGATGGAATTGAAAATATAATCGGTAGTCGGAACGAAAAGCATTGCCGTCAGAAACAGTCCGATCGTAATGAAAATATTGCGCAGATTGGCGCGGAAGGCATAAATCGCCACAAAGATGAGCGACAGCAGCGTCACCACGAGCAGGCAGCGGTAGAGATCCATCGCTCCGGGAGCCGCCAACAGCATCCCGAAATAGAGAAGCAGCGTGCCCAATGCCAGCGCAGCCAGATAAACCATGCGGGACCGCCACTGTCCGTTCATCATCGCCTCGGAAAGCGTACAGACCAGAATCAGCATCACCAACAGGGTCAGCGGCGTAAAGAGGAACGAAAAAATAAAGAGTACGGCGATCAGGATCACCGGAATACAGAGCCACTTGTTCAAACCTTCGCGGTACAACACGAACAGCAGCGATACGAGCACGATACCCGATCCTGTATCGTTCTGCATGACGATAATCAACAGCGGCAGACAGATCACCAATCCCACCTTGAAAAGATCCCCCGCCCGGTTGATCGAAAACGAGCTGGAGCTCATCACGCGGGCCAGCGCCAACGCCGTAGCGATTTTGGCGAACTCCACCGGCTGAATACGGACCGACCCGATCTCGAACCAGGCCTTCGCACCGTTCACTTCACGACCGAACAGCAGAGCGGCTACCAGGGTCAGCAATCCCAGGACATAGAACAGATAAGCCCACTTGTGATAGATGCTCGCATCGACCAGCAACACGACGACCGCTACGGCGAACGATATTCCCATCCAGACGAGCTGTTTCATATAGAAATGCGAGAAGGAAAAAATGCTCTCCGCCCCCTCTTCGTACGAAGCGGAGAGGATAGCCACGAAGCCGACCAGCACGATCAGCACATAGATCAGCACTGTCCAGCGATCGACGCCCTCGAACAATTTACCGATGCCGTTATTTTCCATAGGCCGGGTAATAAATCGTTTTCTGCTTGACCATCTCCACCAGCCAGGGCCGTGTGACGGTGTCGGTCAAATAGTACTCTTCGAGCAGACTGGCGATGGGCAAAGCGGCCGAAGCCCCGAACCCGCCGTTCTCGACATACACCGAAATAGCGATGCGGGGATTGTCCTTCGGAGCGAACGACAGGAAGGTCGAATGATCCTTGCCTCGAGGATTCTGCGCCGTACCGGTCTTGCCGCACACGTCCAGACCCGGCAGATAAGCCGTCCGGGAGGTTCCGCCCTCCTTGTGCACGCTCTGCCACATACCCTCCACGATCGGTTCGAAATATTTCGGATCGACTTTCGTATAATGTTTCTCGTAAAACCGCCGGTCCATCGAATCCCGCCCCTCTACCGAACGGACGATGTGCGGGATATAATAGTACCCGCGATTAGCGACGATAGCCGCCAGGTTAGCCATTTGCAGCGGCGTACACTCCAGCTCCCCCTGACCGATCGAGAGCGACAGCACCGTCAGCGCGTTCCACGATTTCCGATAACGCCTGTCGTAAAACTTCCGGTCGGGAACATAGCCGTTTCCCTCGCCCAGAAAATCCGAATCCAGCTTGCGGCCGAAGCCGAAACTCTCGACATACTCCCTCCATACGTCGAACCCCTCCTTGACGCTTCCGTACCGGGGATTTTCGAGAATATCGCGGAATACGTAACAGAAATAGGCGTTGCACGAAGTCGCTATGGCAAAACGCAGGTCCGCAGGCGACGTATGGGCGTGACACCTCATCTTGAGCCGTCCGACCTGATAACCCTCGTGACAGGGATAACGCATGGAAGGAGTCAGCACACCCTCCTGCATCCCGATCAGGCCCTGAACCAGTTTGAAGGTCGAACCGGGCGGATAACGGCCGCTTACGGCACGGTTGAACAGCGGCTGCCGTTTGTTATAGAGCAGCTCCATATAGTGATTGCCCCGCTGCCGTCCCACCAGTTCATCGGGATCGTATGTGGGCGAGGAAACCATCATCAGAATCTCGCCCGTCGAAGGTTCGATCGCCACGGCAGCCCCGACTTTGCCGGCCATCAGCTCCTCGGCGAAGAGCTGCAACCGCGCGTCGATCGTGCAGACGATCGACTTGCCGGGTACGGGCAGCGAATCGAAACGACCGTCCATATACGAACCCTTGATCGCTCCGTGCGTATCCACCTCGGAGATCTTCACCCCCTTCTTACCGCGCAGCTCCGGCTCGTAGGCCGACTCCACGCCGCTGATTCCGACGTATTCGCCCGCCTGATACGAAGGATAACGCCGCAACATTTCGGAATTGACCTCCCCCACATATCCCAGCAGGTTTCCCCCTACTTTACGAGGGTATTGCCGGGCAGTCCGGTAAACGGTATAGAAGCCGGCGAAGTTACACTCGTCGAAACGAAGTTTGTCCTCCTTGGACATATAGTTCATCACCATACGGGGCGCACGCGGACGCACACGGGCATTGGCCAGCTCCCTCACAAGCCCTTCGCGCGAAAGCCCCGTAACCTGACAGAAAAGCGTCGTATCGAACCCCTCCCGATCCATCTCGCGATAGATCACCATCAAGTCATAACACTCGCGACTCTGTACCAGATATTCGCCGTTGCGGTCGAACACCTCGCCACGGGACGGATACTGAACTTCGTAGCGCAACGCATTGCCCCGGGCCAGCTCCTCATATTTGCTGTCGATGAGCTGAATATAAGCAAGCCGCGCGGCGATTACGCCGAAAACGATCAGCACGACCACCTGCAGCACCCGCATCCGGGCAACCCCTTCCCCACCGTAACTCATAGCCGAACCGTCAGTTTAGTGGTGAACAGCCGCGCAAGCAGCCAGATGAAGCCCACCGTAACAGCACTGCTCACGACCAGTCGGACGAGCGTATGGAACAACTGCGCCCAAGACAGGGACTCCAACATGAAAAACAGGAAGTGGTGTACCACGACCATCGCTGCCAGGTAGCGCAGAAATCCGCCCTGCCCCAACCGGATCGAAGAAGGAATACCACCCTCCCGAATCCCCTCCTTACCGCAGACAGACTGCAGAAGCGGCCGGCGCAGCATAGCGACCGGAAGCGTAGCGATCGTATTGATCCCCGCTGCCCCCATCGCCCAATCCATCGCAACGGACATCGACAAAGCCAGAAAAAGCACTGCAACCGGCGGAGCGTCGATCGGCAGCAGGACAATGAAGCCGATATAGACCAAAGGGCAGAGGTAGATACTGATCGACAGGTTGTCGAACAGAAAAATCTGCAACAGGGCCAAAATAAGGAATAAGACGATATAGGGAACAGTCCGGTACATATTTATCTTCTGTTTTGCCGCTCGGCTTCGGCTTCGAGCTCCTGCACATCTTCGATATCCCGGTTGCGCACCAGGATAACATCCGTCAGTTGCGACACATCCACCGCCAGCCGGATCACCACGTCGTAAGCCATCTGGGTATCGGCCAGCGAAAAACTCTCCACATAGCCGATCAGCACGTCAGCCGGAAAATACTGCGAAAAACCGGAGGAAACCACCTCTTCCCCCTCCGTAACGCGGGCATATTTGGACAATTCCTTCATGCGGACGTGGTAGCGATCGTCACCCGCCCAGTAGATCGAGCCGAAATAGTCGTCGCCGGCGAGCTTGCCGCTGGCATTGAACGACGTATTGAGAATCGACACCGCCACCGCATGACGGTCGGAACTGGCGGCCACGTAGCCGACCATGGCCCCTTCCGGAGAGAGCACGCCCATCCCCTTCTCGACGCCGTCGCGTTCGCCCCGGTCCAGCACGATGAAGTTACGGTTCTTGTTGATCGAATTGGAAATCACCCGGGCGACGGTCAGCTCGTAGGGCTTCTCTCCCATATCGTGCAGCAGGTCCGTACGCACCGAATCGGCCGCCGACCTCCGGTAAAAAGCCAACTCCTCCTCGAGTACGGCGACACGCTCCAGCAGGCGTTCGTTTTCGCGCCCCAGGGTAAAATAGGAGCGAATGTCTGCGAAGATGCCGTTCACCCCGCCAACCACCTGGTTCGAGCGGGTGAGCAGCTTGGCCTGCGTATAATTCGAAGAGTGCGCATAATACCCGATGGCGATCGCTTCGAATACGACGAACAAGACCGCCACGTAGATTCTGCGCAGGAATTCGATCAGTTTATACACGGCTCACGGGAAAGCTTCCGCAGCTTCGTTATTTCATCAGGAACGAGAAACGGTTGATATTCTTCAGCGCGATACCCGTACCGCGCGCAATAGCACGCAAGGGATCCTCGGCCACGTGGAACGGAATACCCGTCTTGGCATTCAGACGCTTGTCCAGCCCCTTGATAAGCGCACCGCCGCCGGCCAGGTAGATGCCGTTCTTCACGATGTCGGCATACAGCTCCGGCGGCATGGTCTCGAGCACCTTCATCAGCGCCGCATCCAGCTTGACGAGCGACTTCTCCAGTGCATAGGCGATTTCACCGTAGCTGAGCGACACGGTCTGCGGCAGGGCGGTAAGCATATTAGGACCCGTCACCACGTAATCCTCGGGCTCTTCGTCCAGCTCGGTGAGCGCCGCACCGATCGAACACTTGATCGCCTCGGCCGTGCGTTCGCCGATACGGATGTTGTGCTGCTGGCGCACGTAACTCTGAATATCGTTGGTAAAGACATCGCCCGCGACATTGATCGACTCGGAGCAAACGATGCCGCCGAGCGAAATGCAGGCGATCTCGGTAGTACCGCCGCCTATGTCGATCACCATGTTGCCCTCCGGTGCTTCGACATCCAGACCGGCACCCAGCGCCGCAGCCATCGGTTCGTAAATCATATAGACCTCACGCCCCCCGGCATGTTCGGCGGAATCCCGCACGGCACGGATCTCGACATTGGTCGAGCCGGAAGGAATGCAGATCACCATGCGGATCGAGGGAGCGAAGAGATTGCCCGAAGTCTTGACTTTCTTGATCATGCCGCGCAGCATCAACTCCGTAGCGTTGAAATCGGCGATCACGCCGTCCTTCAGCGGACGGATCGTCTTGATGTTCGGATTGGTCTTCTCGTGCATCTGGCGGGCCTGCGTACCGATAGCCACCAGTTTACCGGTGTGTACGTCCAACGCCACGATGGAAGGCTCGTCCACCACGACCTTCCCGTTGTGAATAATCAAAGTATTGGCCGTACCCAAGTCGATAGCCAGCTCCTGTGTCAGTGAAAAAAGTCCCATAGTACTCTGCTTTCCTCTCTCTATATTATAATCTATTAATTTCTGATAATCAAAATATTGACTTTCTTTCCCAGAAGCCTTCGCCTGCCCGTGAAATCCGTGTCAATACATCAGGAACAAAGGTAATGAAAATGAAAGCAGAATAAAACAAATTCGTTTGTTTTTTCTGCCGAGTGCGTCTTACCCTCTACAAAGGTAGGGAAAAGAAGGATAATTATGTGTCCTTTCCCGTTTTTTATTTACTTTTGTAGAAAAGAAAATTTTATTCCGAAAACTTATGGACCACAAGATAGGCAGCGGCGCCAGATGCGCCATGATCGGATACGGAAGCTGGGCCACGGCGCTCGCCAAGGTATTGACCGAAAACGAACCCTCGATAGGTTGGTACGTCCGCAATCCGGAGGTGCTCGAAAGCCTGCGCGACAAGGGTCGCAATCCCCGCTATTTGAGCAACGTACGGTTCGACCGCACGCGCATAAACCCCTCGGACGATCTCGACCGGGTGGTTTCCGAGGCCGACATCGTCATCCTGGCCAGCCCCTCGGCCTACCTGAAAAAGACGCTCGAAACGCTGACCGTTCCGCTCAAGGAGAAATTCGTCATCTCGGCCATCAAAGGCATCGTCCCGGACGACTACACCACCGTCGTGGAGTATATGCACGACCATTACGACCTCTCTTTCAAGCAACTGGGCATCATCACCGGTCCCTCCCATGCCGAAGAGGTTTCGCTCGAACGGCTCTCCTACCTTACGGTGGTTTGCACCGATCCGGAAAATTCGCATACGATCGGACACAAATTCGCCACCGAATATATCAAACTCTCCTATTCGACCGACCTGTACGGCATCGAATATGCTACTATCTTAAAAAACATCTACGCCGTAGCCGTCGGCATGGCTGTCGGATTGGGTTACGGGGACAATTTCCTCGCGGTGCTGATCTCCAACAGTGCGATGGAAATGGCCCGGTTCCTGCGGGAAAGCTACCCCGACCAGCGCGAAACCCGCGCCTCGGCCTACCTGGGCGACCTGCTGGTGACCTGCTATTCCGTTTACAGCCGCAACCGCAAACTGGGCCTGCTGATCGGGCACGGCTGCACGGTCCGCGATGCTTTGGACGAAATGACCCAGGTGGCCGAAGGCTATTTCGCCGCCGACTGCATCCGTCACATCAACGCCCGCCACAAGGTGCAGATGCCCATTGCCGATATGGTCTATGAAGTCCTTTACAAAGGGGTTCCTGTTCGGGAAGCCATGCAGGAGCTTACGACAAAACTGATTTAACACCAATACAGTCATGAAAACCCTGTCGTTCGATCCCATTCGCGCCGATGTCGCAATCACCGAGAAGGAAAAATCCGCAGCCCTGCACGCCAACGCGCTGCTGCACAACGGCCAAGGTGCCGGCAACGATTTCCTGGGCTGGGTGGGGCTTCCCTCCGCCCTCGGCGAAGAGGAGTTGCAGGCGATCGAAACCGAAGCCGCCCGTCTGCGCGACCTGGCGGAGGTGATCCTCTGCATCGGCATCGGCGGATCCTACCTGGGTGCACGCGCCGTCTATGAGGCGTTGAGCGACCCGTTCAACCTGCTGCACGAACATCCGGCGAAACCCATTCTGCTTTTCGCCGGACAGAACCTATCGGAAGACTATCTGGCCCGTCTGCTCGCAGCCGTCGAAAACCGGTCGATCGCGGCCATCGTGATCTCCAAGTCGGGCACCACGACCGAGCCGGCCATTGCCTTCCGGCTGATCCGCGACGAAATCGAACACCGCTACGGACGCAAGGAGGCGGCCCGGCGCATCGTCGCCGTTACGGACCGCAGCCGGGGGGCGTTGAAAACCCTCGCGGACCGCGAAGGCTACCGCACTTTCGTCATTCCGGACGATGTGGGCGGACGTTACTCGGTTCTGACCCCGGTGGGTCTGCTGCCGCTCGCGGCGGCGGGAATCGACATTCGCTCCCTACTGGCCGGTGCATGCGAAATGGAACGGGCGACGGCCGACGGAGTCCCGTTCGACGAAAATCCCGCAGCCCGTTATGCCGCCGTACGGAATATCCTCTACCAGCAGGGATTCATGATCGAAATACTCGCCTCCTACGAACCGCAATTACAATATCTGGCCGAATGGTGGAAACAGCTCTTCGGCGAGAGCGAAGGCAAGCAAGGAAGGGGAATCTTCCCGGCCAGCGTCACCTTCACGGCCGACCTGCACTCGATGGGACAATACATTCAGGAGGGAGAGCGGACGCTGTTCGAAACGGTCGTCTCCGTCGCCGCCCCGGAGCACCGGGTGAAGATCGGCAGCGACCCGGACAACCTCGACGGACTCAACTTCCTGACAGGCAAGCGCCTTTCGGAAATCAACCATACGGCCGAACTGGGCGTGAGCCTGGCCCATGCAGACGGGGGCGTCCCCAACCTGCGGATCGAAATTCCCCGCATCGACGCCCGCAGCCTCGGCACCCTGATCTATTTCTTCGAAAAAGCATGCGGCATCAGCGGTTACCTGCTGGGAGTGAACCCCTTCGACCAACCGGGAGTCGAGGCTTATAAAAAGAATATGTTCGCCCTGCTGGGCAAGCCCGGCTACGAAGAGGAGGCCGAAAAACTACGCCGGAAACTGTAATCCCCTCGGCTGCTGCGACCGGCGAACACAAGAGGATCCGACATTCAGACCGAATAAAACAGGAGTAAAAATCTTTGTGATTTTTACTCCTGTTTTTTGTAAAACGACAACTATCCAATCAAAAGTCCATTGCCGGAAACCACCTCCTACTCAAGACATTTTTTTAGAATAATTCCAAATGCCGCAATCCAAAGACAAACACCGAAAAATATATACCAGTACGGATGCGGGGCACACAACTCTTGGGCCCAATCTCCCTGTTTTTTATAATATCCATATTGAGAATAGAACATCAAAAAAAACATGATTCCAAAAAGGTACAAGAAAAAATCATCGTGCTGATTTTCCGATTCAAATCGCTTGTTATAATAAAATAAAATAAAATAAGGACTGCATTGCACAGTCCTTATTTTGTCGAATATGAATCCCGTATGACTTACAGAATCCGTACGCCTTCGGCGCTGCGTACCATCACAGAGTTGATGACCTCATCCGGAATGATGCCGTAAACGAATGTCAGCTTGTAAGTGCTGTCGTCCGCAGCCGTCATTACCATCGTTTCGCCGACACCGCTCATCTCCCCGGTTTCTTGATTGAGCTGGCCGAAAAGCCAGTCCACACCGGATACGGTATAGTCGTATGCCCAATTCTCGCCGTCGGAATATTTACCGGTAAGTTTCTTGGAAGTTTCGTCGAAAGTATAGGTACCCGTCATCTTCACGAACCCGTTCGAGCTGACGTCCTGATACATTTCGAAATTCTTCTCCTCGTCGAAAACGATATAAACCTCCTTCGGGAAATTCGTATCGTCGCCGCCTACCTCCCATTTGGTCATATGCCAGCCGTAAACATCGACAGGCTTGGGATCAGGAGGGGTAGGAGGAGTAGTTTCCTCGTTGTCACTGCAACCGACCAGCGCCACTCCGAAAAGCGCCACTGCCAATAAACTAATCAATCTTTTCATATTTCAATTATCAGGTTATACCCGTCTGAAACCGGACAGAATCAATTTCACAACACGCAAATATAATCAATCGAACGCTATTTCCAAAATTTTCACGTCGGAAATCCGAAAAAAGCCGGAAAGGAGGCCCGTTTTCATCGAAATTATCGCAGCGCTCCGCCCGACATCGGACTTACAGCACATCCACCAGGCCGTGTCTGACGGCATAAACCACCAGGCTCGCCGTATTTTTACATCCGGTCTTCTCCAGAATATTGGCCCGGTGCTTGTCCACCGTGCGCTTCGAAATGAACAGTTCGTCGGCGATCTCCTGGTTCGACAGCCCGCGGCACACGCAGACCAGAATCTCGATCTCCCGGGTCGAAAGGCGCTCGTCGGATCCTTCGTACCCGGACACTGCGGTCTGCATCCGGCTGGCGAGCGACCGCAGCACCTCCTCGCAGAAATAGGTGCCTCCGGCCGCCACCGTTTCGATCGCCCGCAACACTTCGTCCATCGGGGAATCCTTCATCAGAAACCCCTTGGCCCCGGCCTGAACCATCCGCGAGTAGTAATTCTCATCCCCGAACATCGAAAGGGTAATGACCTTGAGTCCGGGCTCCAGAGCCAACGCTTTCTCCGTCGTTTCCGCCCCGTTCATACCGGGCATGGCGAAGTCCATGAAGACCACGTCGGCCTCCGTCGCGGGCAGCATCGCCAGAAATTCCTCTCCGGTCGAAGCCTCTCCCACGACCCGAATTCCGTCGTACCGGTCGAGCAGTCCCCGCATCCCGCTGCGGAACAGCGAGTGATCGTCCACCAATATAATTCTGCAAAGTTCCATCGTTACAGTTTTTCCGCCGACTCAGCCTGGGTGCTGACCCGGATTTTCGCCTGCATACCGACGCCTTTGGCACTCGTGATGTCGAACCGCCCGTTCAGGGAGTTGATACGCGAAGCGATGTTCGACAACCCCATGCCGCAATCGGTCACGGCGGCAGGGTTGAACCCGCGTCCGTTGTCCGTATAGTCGAGCGCGAGCGTATCGCCGCTCTTGGAGAGCGAAAGGTTGATCTCCGTACACCCCGAATGTTTGAGCGAATTATTCACCAGTTCGCAAACGACACGATAGAGAATCACCTCGACGTCGGTATCATAGCGCTCCGAGCGAAGGTTGGTCGTGAAACGGATCTTCACGTCGTGCATCGCCGAACTCTTTCCCACGAAGTTCTGGATGCCCCGCGCCAGGCCGAAATCGTTGAGCACATGCGGCGAAAGGTTGTTCGAAATTTCCCGCAGCGAGCGGATCGCCTCGTCGATCACATAAGTCGTATTACCGATGATCTCCTGCTGATCGGCCGGCAGCGACTCCCGTTGCAGGGCCGACAGCGACATACGGGCCGACGAGAGCAACGGCCCCAGCCCGTCGTGCAAATCCTTCGCGAAACGCGACCGCGATTTCTCCTCGGTGCGCAGCACGGCCGTCAGGATGCGCTTGTTGAGCAACTGCCGCTGGCGGTTGAGCCGGGCGATGTACTTGAAAAGCTTATGGGCATACATCACGCCGATCGACATACTGATCGAAATGACCAGTCCCAACCAGACGAACACCTCATAAGGCAGCGTCTGACCGTTGGCACGCAGGAATTGCACGACCCGTTCGACGGAAAGGAGCGTAAATCCGATGGTGAACAGAATCCAGATCGAATTGTACTTGGTCGTACGGATCAAACGGATGGCGAACAGAGTCGCGATCGTCTGGATGACGATGGCCACGATGAGTAAAATTTTGATCAGCATATTGAATATTCCGCTAAAATTCGAATTCTTCCGCTCCGACGCACCGGCCCGAACCGCTTCCCGTCTTCACGAATACAAATATAGGAAAAGACGGGAGTAATTGAAAATTTATTTTCGGACAGCCGGTTCAAACACCCTCTATTCACCTCGAAACGAACGAAAATCGCCTCGGCACATTCCTGCGACTCCGGCAATTCCGACTTCGGACCGAAATCCGGAATTACGCCCCGGGCAGCTTCCGCCGCAAAACAGGATCGCCCAATCTCCGGCACCAGCCTCCGGTCCGATAAATCCTATCCGAGTATCCGCTCCAGCGGAGCCATCTGCGCATAGTCGGTCATATCCGTCTGCACGGGAACCACCGAAACATAGCCGTTCGCCAATGCCCACTCGTCCGTATCGGTCGATTCGGGTTCGCTATTGACGAACGCACCCGTCAGCCAGAAATACTCCCGGCCCCGAGGATCGTGGCGACGGAAAAACTCCTCGCGCCAATACCCTTTGTTCTGGCGGCACACCCGAATACCCTTCACCGCTTCGGGCCGTCCCTTGGGTATATTGACATTCAAACAGAACGGCGTGGGGGGATTGGCCTCGACCACCGCACGCACGATGCGCTCGCTGTAAATCTTCGCGGCTTCGAAATCCGCCTCCAGACTGTGATCGTCCAGCGAAAGCCCGATGGCAGGACAACCGTAGAAACTGCTCTCGATCGCACCGCCCATCGTACCCGAATAGAGGATATTGGCCGCCGAATTCGAGCCGTGATTGATCCCCGAAAGCGCCAGATCGACCTTGCGGCCCTTGAGAAAGTAGTCGAAAGCGATCTTCACGCAATCGACCGGGGTTCCCGAAAAAGCATAAACCTCCACACCGTCGCCTTTCGACACTTCGCGCAGGAAAAGCGGATTATTGATCGTTATCGCCTGACTCATACCGCTCTGCGGCGTTTCGGGGGCAATGGCGACCACCCGGCCGAACTTGCGTGCGACCTCAAGGAGCGCCTGAATACCTCTTGAATTGTAACCGTCGTCGTTGGTGACGAATACCAACTTCTCTTTCATCATATTTTTCTCCGATTTTAGTGACAAATATACGAAAAGGCGGGCGACATTCGTCGAACTCGTTCGAAAAGAATGTCCGAACCGCCTCCCATATTCCATACAACATACATACTTCCTTCCCTGCACCCGGGAAATTCCCCGCATGCCGATCCCGTCGGAAAATTCCATTGTAAACAAAAAGGATCGGGGCAGGGAGTTGCAGACTAACCGCAAACCATGTGCCTCAAAGTTCGAGAGCCATCCATACGCACCGCCCGTCGAAGCAATCCGCACCTCCCGACACGATTCAAGATGAAACCCGTTCACCTCCCACACCCGCCGCAGCCGGCATCGCCGCACAATCGGTCCGGCTGCGGAGTCATCTATTTTTTAGACAGCCGATTGCCCGTTTGGGAAAAAGTTTCTATATTTGCGGACCGTATCAACCTCTTATATTGGGTGCGAAGCCACGACCGGGAACATCAATCCGTTGATTTTCGGAGGATTGCAGAGTAAGATCCCTGCATGGTAGGCAAACACAGCGATAATGTTGAACGCAGAAATCATCAAAAAAATTGTTGCAACAATGAACAAGGATGCAGTAATCCGGCTCGTCAACGAGCAGATGTGGACCAAGACGGATGTTCCGTCGTTCCAGGCCGGTGATACGATCACCGTTACGTACAAGATCGTCGAGGGTAACAAGGAGCGCCTGCAGAGCTTCCGCGGCGTAGTTATCCAGATCAAGGGTACGGGCAAGACCAAGATGTTCACGATCCGCAAGATCTCCAACGGCATCGGCGTCGAGCGTATCTTCCCCCTCTATTCGCCCCACATCGAGAGCATCGAGGTAAACAAGCAGGGCGTGGTTCGTCGCGCACGCATCTACTACCTGCGCAACCTGACGGGTAAGAAAGCCCGTATCAAGGAGAAGAGAGCCGCTTCTACGAAGTAGATCCTTCCGCCTGCAAGAAAAAAGCCTCCGTTCGAACGGAGGCTTTCTTTAACACGAATCTTCACAACGCCGATACCCGCACCAGCTAAAAAAAACGCTATTCCGGCCGGGCAAACATCTCGTCCGTCACCGGGTAGTCGATTTCGAAACCCCGGATAATAACTTTTCCCAACTTCCGACAGACAAGACAAAGATCGAGTTGCGGCCCGCCTTCCCGCGACCGACCGAAGAGCCACATATCCCTGCCAATACCCGGCCGTCGGCCGTCCGCACTACGGACGATCCCGAAACGCTCCGAATAAATTCGTTGCCTCCGAAAAACAAAAAGGTTGCAAACGAATATCGTTTGCAACCCAGCCGACCTCCCGGTCGTTTGCGGAGAGGGAGGGATTCGAACCCCCGGAGCCTCGCAGCTCAACGGTTTTCAAGACCGCCGCAATCGACCACTCTGCCATCTCTCCGGGTGCAAAAGTATAACGGATTTTCGATTCTGCCAAATCTTTCCTCCGGGTAATTCCAAGTCCCCCGATCAAAAAAACGTCCTGAAACAATGAAATCCGATCTCGAACAACGGTATTTTACTTTCCTGTTATTTTCGAATCGAATCCAATTCTGACCAATTATATCCATTTTAGTCCACTTTTTAAGAAATTACGAACAAAATATTTTCCTACTCGACTTTGTTTTCGTACTTTTGCCACGTTTTAAGACAAGCATTTTTGAAAGCATGGATGAGAATCGCTCCGAAACTCGTCCGAGCGCATAAACTTACCACAGAAATCAATATATTTTTCAAATTATCAACTAAAACTTTGATTATGAAGCAACTGCTACTAACGATCTCGGCCCTGCTGTTCGCAACGGCGGTCTGCGCCGAAGGCTACCAAGTCAATACCTTGAGTGCAAAACAGTTGGGAATGGGACACGTGGGAACAGGTATGAAACTCAATTCCGAGTCGATCTACTTCAACCCGGCGGGAACCGCCTTCCAAACCTCCCGATTCTCCTTCTCGGTCGGCATCACGGGCATCAAATCCAATGCAACGTACCTGTCGAACAACGACTACCGGGGCAATCCGCAGATCCAAGCCCACTCGGACAACAAGATTTCGACGCCGCTCTACGCCTATTTCAATTACAAAGCCACCAAAAATCTGGCCGTCGGCCTGGGATTTTATACCCCTTACGGCTCGTCCATGAACTGGGGCGACAACTGGGTCGGAGCACATCTGATCCAAAGCATCGACCTGCAAGCCTATACATTGCAGCCGACGATCTCCTACAAATTCTGGGATAAACTCTCGGTAGGTGTCGGCATGACGATCACCTGGGGTACGTTCGACCTGTCGCGCTCCATGTTCCCCGTCGGCGAAGCGACGAACAATACGATCGCCGGATTGCTGACCGCCGCAGGGCAGGGACAATACGCCGAACTGTTCACCCAGGCAGGAGATCGCTCCCTGGTATCCGCCCGGCTCAAAGGCGATGCCAAAACTGCGATCGGCGTAAACGTAGGTATCCTGTGGGACATTACCCCGGAATGGACCCTCGGTTTCTCCTATCGTTCGAAAGTGAAGATGAAAGTCGCAAGCGGCACGGCCAACCTCCTGTATGCCTCTCCCGAAATCGGGCAGGTCCTCCAGGCAACGGGAATGATTCCCGACTTGAGCAGCGCTTGCGTCGAAACGGAACTCCCGCTGCCGGCCAACCTCGCTTGGGGCGTGAGCTTCCGGCCGACCCCGAAATGGGAAATGGCTTTCGACATCCAATACGTCCTGTGGAGCGCCTATAAATCGCTCCACGTAGATATTACCGACCCGACGACCGGGGCATCGGTTTACGATCTGCCGACGAGCATCAAGAACTATAAGAACACGGTGGCCACCCGTATCGGCGTCCAATACCACGCCTGCAAATTCGTCACGGCACGCCTGGGTATGTACGTAGATGAAAGCCCCGTACGGAGCGATTTCCTCAACCCCGAAACCCCTTCGATGACCAAAGTATCCTACACGGCCGGCGTGACGATCAACCCCTGCAAAAACGTATCGATCGATCTGGCATACGGATATATCACCTCGGCAGACCCGGAGCGGACGGGATCGTGCGACTACTACAATTCACTCACTTACAAAGCGGTCTATGCACAGACATACGGGCAGCTCATCGCAGGCGGAATGGCCCCGGAGCAAGCGAAAATCCAGGCTCATACCACGGCAAACGACAAGGCGATCCAGCCTTTTTCGGGCAACTATTCCCTGTCGGCGCACACTTTCGCTATCGGAGTGAACCTGAAATTCTAAAACCGCCCCGATTTCCCGTAAAAATCACTATATTTGCAGTGCGTACTTTCCCGGTACGCACTGTTTCTGTTTATCGGGATCTCCGGCACGACACACGCTTCCCGATCGAAAGCCAACGATTCCTCCCGGCCGAAACGACTTCGGGAAGAAGCCGGACAGCTTTACAAGGCTCCATAGTTCAAGGGATAGAACGGAAGTTTCCTAAACTTCAAATTCGCGTTCGAGTCGCGGTGGAGCTACTATCTTCTCTTCAGGACGACCTACCCGGTCGTCCTGTTTGCATATTGCTCCCCATATAATCCGATCGAAAGCCAGCTTTCAACGGCATACCACCGATCATATCGACATCCGAAATAGTTTCGTTCGATCCGGTTTCTTCCATTGCAGCCACAAAAACGAGCCAGAACAATTCGGTGTCCCGGTTATTCGCCCGACATGGCTTGAACTGCGAAGCGACCAAAAAACTCCGCAACGAAGTCCGCCATCTTCCGGAAGCAGGTGACAAAACCCCATAAAAAACGGGAGCAGACTTTCCGTCCGCTCCCGTTCGATTATGATAAAAATTATCTATTACTTGGCAGCCTGAATCGCCTCCAGATCCTCCTTCAATCCTACGACCAGATTGTCGTACTCCCGCATACCGGTACCACCGGGAATCAGGTGGCCGCAAATCACGTTCTCCTTCAGGTTCTCCAACGGATCGACCTTGCCCTGGATCGCAGCTTCGTTCAGCACCTTGGTCGTCTCCTGGAAGGAAGCGGCCGAAATGAAGCTCGAAGTCTGCAATGCGGCACGGGTAATACCCTGCAGAATCTGCGTGGAAGTCGCAGGAACGATATCACGCTCCTTGACGAGATTCAGGTCACGACGCTTGAGGCTCGAATTCTCATCACGCAACTTGCGCATCGAGATAATCTGCCCCGGCTGTACGGCCGTAGAGTCGCCGGCATCGGTGACGACCACCTTGTCGTACAGCTCGTCGTTCACATCCATGAACTCCCACTTGTCGACGATCTGATCTTCGAAGAAACGGGTGTCGCCCGGATCCTCGATCTGCACCTTCGACATCATCTGACGGACGATCACCTCGAAATGCTTGTCGTTGATCTTCACACCCTGCATACGGTAGACCTCCTGCACCTCGTTGACGATGTACTCCTGCACCTTCGTCGGACCGAGGATATTGAGGATGTCGCTCGGCGTGATCGCGCCGTCCGACAGCGGGCTGCCCGCCTTCACGTAGTCGTTCTCCTGCACGATGATCTGACGCGACAGGGGCACCAGATACTTCATCACGTCACCCTGCTTCGAGGTGATGATGATCTCGCGGTTACCGCGCTTGATCTTGCCGAACGAAACCTCGCCGTCGATCTCGGAGACGATCGCGGGATTCGACGGGTTGCGCGCCTCGAAGAGCTCCGTGACACGCGGCAGACCGCCGGTGATGTCGCCGCCCGACTTGCCGACGGCACGCGGAATCTTGATCAGGATGTCGCCCGCATGGATCTTGGCGTTGTCCTTCACCACGACGTGGGCCGAAACGGGCAGGTTGTAGGACTTGACCTCTTCGCCCTCCTTGTTGATCACCTTGATGACGGGGTTCTTGGTCTTATCCTTGGATTCGATGATTACCTTCTCCGAAAGACCGGTCTGCTCATCGCGCTCGTCACGGTAAGTAACACCCTCGATAACACTGTCATAAACAGCTTTACCCTCATGCTCGGAGATGATGACCGCGTTGTAGGGATCCCACTCGCAGATCAGGTCGCCCTTCTTGACCTCGGCGCCGTCGCTCATATAGAGCATCGAACCGTAAGGCAGGTTGTGCGTATAAAGCACGATTTCGGTCTTGGGATCGACGATGCGGAACTCCGACTGACGCGAGATGACGATGTCCACGGCTTCGCCCTGCGGGTTCTTGCCCTTCACGGTGCGAAGCTCGTCGATCTCCAGACGGCCTTCGTATTTCGAAACGACGTTGGTCTCGACAGCCGTACCGCCGGCCACACCGCCGACGTGGAACGTACGCAGCGTCAGCTGCGTACCCGGCTCGCCGATCGACTGTGCGGCGATGACGCCGACCACTTCGCCCTTCTGCACCATGCGCGCCGTGGCCAGGTTGCGGCCGTAGCACTTCGCACAGACGCCGTGACGCGCCTCGCAGGTGAGCACCGAACGGATCTCGACCGACTCCAGCGGCGACTTCTCGATCGCCTCGGCGATGTCCTCGGTGATCTCCTGACCCGCCTTGCAGATCACCTCGCCCGTGAGCGGGTGGATCACGTCGTTGAGCGCCGTGCGGCCCAGAATGCGGTCGTAGAGCGTCTGCACCACGTCGTCGTTGCGCTTGATGGCCGTAGCCGTCAGACCGCGCAGCGTGCCGCAATCCTCCTCGTTGATGATGACGTCCTGCGCCACGTCGACCAGACGGCGCGTCAGATAACCGGCGTCGGCCGTTTTCAACGCCGTATCGGCCAGACCCTTACGGGCACCGTGCGTCGAGACGAAGTATTCGAGCACCGACAGACCCTCCTTGAAGTTCGAGAGGATCGGGTTCTCGATGACCTGCTGACCGCCTTCGACACCCGATTTCTGCGGCTTGGCCATCAGACCGCGCATACCCGACAGCTGGCGGATCTGCTCCTTCGAACCTCGGGCGCCGGAGTCGAGCATCATGTAGACAGGGTTGAAACCGTCCTGATCCTTCACCAGCGTGTCGATCACCACCTTCGTGAGTTTGGTATTGATGTTCGTCCAGACGTCGATGATCTGGTTGTAACGCTCGTTGTTGGTGATAAGACCCATGTTGTAGGATTCGATCACCTCGTCGGCACGCTCGTAACCCTCCTGCACGAGCTTCTCCTTCTCCTCGGGGATAATCACCGCGTCGAGATTGAACGACAGACCGCCCTGGAAAGCCATGCGGTAACCCATGTTCTTGATGTCGTCGAGGAACGCGGCCACCTTGTCGGCGCCGGCCTTCTTCATCACCACGGCGATGATGTCGCGCAGCGAACGCTTGGTAAGCACCTCATTGATATAACCGACCTCTTCGGGCACCACCTGGTTGAACAGGATGCGGCCGATAGTCGTTTCCTTCAGTACCCGCACCTTGTTGCCGTTCTCGTCCACGTCGCTGACCATACATTTCACCTGCGCATGCAGATCGGCCCGCTTCTCGTTGTAAGCGATGATCGCCTCCTCGGGACCATAGAAAGTAAGGCCTTCGCCTTTGACGCCCTTGCGGGGCTTGGTGATGTAGTAGAGACCGAGAACCATGTCCTGCGAAGGCACGGTGATAGGCGCGCCGTTCGCGGGGTTCAGGACGTTGTGCGAACCGAGCATCAGCAGCTGGGCTTCCAGAATGGCGGCATTGCCCAGCGGCAGATGCACGGCCATCTGGTCGCCGTCGAAGTCGGCGTTGAATGCCGTACATGCCAGCGGGTGCAACTGCATGGCCTTGCCCTCGATCAGCTTGGGCTGGAACGCCTGGATACCCAGACGGTGCAGCGTCGGGGCTCGGTTCATCAGCACGGGATGTCCCTTGATGACGTTTTCCAGAATGCCCCAGATGACGGGATCCTTGCGGTCGATGATCTTCTTGGCCGATTTGACGGTCTTCACGATACCGCGCTCGATGAGCTTGCGGATGATGAACGGCTTGTACAACTCGGCCGCCATGTCCTTCGGGATACCCATTTCGTGCATTTTCAGCTCGGGGCCGACGACGATGACCGAACGGGCCGAGTAGTCGACACGCTTACCCAGCAGGTTCTGACGGAAACGGCCCTGCTGCCCTTGAGCGAGTCGGACAGCGACTTGAGGGCACGGTTGCTCTCGTTCTTCACGGCGTTGCTCTTGCGCGAGTTGTCGAACAGCGAGTCGACGGCCTCCTGCAACATACGCTTCTCGTTGCGCAGAATCACCTCCGGCGCCTTGATCTCGATCAGGCGTTTCAGGCGGTTGTTGCGGATGATGACGCGACGGTAGAGGTCGTTCAGATCCGACGTGGCGAAACGGCCGCCGTCGAGCGGCACCAGCGGGCGCAGCTCGGGCGGAATCACCGGCAGCACCTTCAACACCATCCACTCGGGTTTGTTCCGGCCTTCCGAAGCACGGAACATCTCGATGACGTTCAGGCACTTGAGCGCCTCGCTCTTACGCTGCTGCGAGGTCTCGGTCGAAGCCTTGTGGCGCAGGGCGTAGGACATCGAATCGAGGTCGACCTGCTGCAAGAGCGTGTAGATCGCCTCGGCACCCATCTGGGCGACGAACTTGTTGGGATCGCTGTCATCGAGCGACTGGTTGCCCTTCGGCAGCGCGCCCACGATGTCCAGATACTCTTTCTCCGAAAGGGTCTGCAACCGTTCCACACCCTGCTCGGCCGCAGCGCCGGGGTTGATGACCACGTAACGCTCGTAGTAGATGATCGCTTCGAGTTTCTTCGAAGGGATACCCAGCAGGTAGCCGATCTTCGAAGGAAGCGAACGGAAATACCAGATATGCACCACCGGAACGACCAGCGAGATATGGCCCATGCGCTCGCGGCGCACCTTCTTCTCGGTCACCTCCACGCCGCAGCGGTCGCAGACGATGCCCTTGTAGCGGATACGCTTGTACTTGCCGCAGTGGCACTCGTAGTCCTTCACCGGACCGAAGATACGCTCGCAGAACAGACCGTCGCGTTCGGGCTTGTACGTTCGGTAGTTGATCGTTTCCGGTTTGAGCACCTCGCCGCTCGACTGGGCGAGAATCTCCTCGGGAGATGCCAGTCCGATCGAAATGGAGCTGTAACCGTTATTCACTTTATTGTCTTTATTGAATGACATAATGCAATGCTTTTTTCTTATCCTCTATATACTACTACCTACCTTCCCTTACTCCAGTTTGACCGAAAGCGCCAGACCGCGCAGCTCGTGCAGCAGGACATTCATCGCCTCCGGAATGCCCGGCTTGGGCAGGTTGTCGCCCTTGACGATCGCCTCGTAGGCCTTGGCGCGGCCCGCCACGTCGTCCGACTTGATCGTCAGAATCTCCTGCAGGATGTTGGCGGCGCCGAAGCCTTCGAGCGCCCAGACCTCCATCTCACCGAAACGCTGACCGCCGAACTGCGCCTTACCGCCCAACGGCTGCTGCGTGATAAGCGAGTAGGGACCAATCGAACGGGCGTGCATCTTGTCGTCGATCATGTGGCCCAGCTTGAGCATGTAGATCACGCCCACCGTAGCCGGCTGGTCGAACTTCTCGCCCGTGCCGCCGTCGTAGAGGTAGGTACGGCCGCTGCGCGGAATACCCGCCTTCGCCGTATATTCATTGATCTGGTCGAGCGAAGCACCGTCGAAAATCGGCGTGGCGAACTTCAGGCCCAGCTCGCGGCCGGCCCATCCGAGCACGGTCTCGTAGATCTGTCCGAGGTTCATTCGCGAAGGCACGCCCAGCGGGTTCAGACAGATGTCGACGATCGTACCGTCTTCGAGGAACGGCATGTCCTCGTCGCGCACGATACGGGCCACGATACCCTTGTTACCGTGACGACCGGCCATCTTGTCGCCCACCTTCAGCTTACGCTTCTTGGCGATGTAGACCTTGGCCATCTGGATGACGCCCGTCTGCGGCAGCTCGTCGCCGTTAGTGAGGTTGTACTTCTCACGCTTGATCGCGGCATCGGCCTTCTTCCACTCGATCGTATAGTTGTTGATCGTCTTCTCTACCAGCGCATCGAGGTGGCTGTCGCCCGTCCACTTGCAGGTCCCCAGGTTCAGGTACCCCATTGCAACGCCCGACTTCTCGTCGGTGACTTTGCGGGAGAGCTCATCGAGCAGCTTCTGGGTGAATTTCGTTCCGGCAGGATAGAGTTCCACACCGAAGTAATCGGTGATACCCGTAGTCGTCTTGCCCTGAAGCAGCGTATAAAGTTTGTTTACGAGCTGCTTGGTCAGGTCGGCGACCTGGGCTGCGAACTTCTCGTCGAGCTTCTCAATCTGCAGCTTCTCCGAGCTCTTTCCCGCACGCTTGTTCTCCTTGCCGGCGCGGCTGTAAAGTTTGGTGTCGATCACCACACCGTGCAGCGACGGCTGCGCCTTGAGCGAAGCGTCCTTCACGTCACCCGCCTTGTCGCCGAAGATGGCGCGCAGCAGCTTCTCCTCCGGCGAAGGATCGCTCTCGCCCTTGGGCGTGATCTTGCCGATGAGGATGTCCGCCCGGGTGGACGTTGGCACCGATGCGGATGATACCGTTGGCGTCCAGATCTTTCGTGGCGTCCTCGCTCACGTTGGGAATATCCGAGGTCAGCTCCTCGACACCGCGCTTGGTGTCGCGCACCTCCATGATATACTCGTCGACATGCACCGAGGTGAAGATATCCTCGCGCTGGATACGCTCCGAGATCACGATCGCATCCTCGAAGTTGTAACCCTTCCACGGCATGAAGGCCACTTTCAGGTTACGCCCCAACGCCAGCTCGCCGTTCTGCGTCGAATAACCTTCGGTCATGATCTGCCCTTTGGTCACCTTGTCACCCGTCAGAACGGCCGGTTTCAACGTGATCGACGTATTCTGGTTCGTACGACGGTAGCGAGGCAGTTCATAAGTCGTAATTTCCGGCTCGAACGAGCAGATCACCTCCTCTTCCGTCCGCTGGTATTTGATCTGAATCTTGGTTGCATCCGCAAATACCACCTCACCGTCGCCCTCGGCGACGATCTGGATGCGGCTGTCGGAGATCATGTCCTTCTCGATACCCGTGCCGACGATCGGCGCCTCGCACGTGACCAGCGGCACGGCCTGGCGCATCATGTTCGATCCCATGAGCGCACGGTTGGCATCGTCGTGCTCGAGGAACGGGATCAGGCTGGCCGCGATCGAGGCGATCTGGTTCGGCGCCACGTCCATCAGGTCGACCTCCTTGGCCGTCACCACGGGGAAATCGGCGCCTTTACGCGCCTTGATACGGTTCGGTTGGAGGAAATGGCCCTCGTCGTCGATCGGAACGTTCGACTGGGCGACCACCTGCCCCTCCTCCTCTTCGGCCGAATAATATTTGATATCGGCATTGTTGAGATCCACCTGTCCGTTGGTCACGGTACGGTAGGGGGTCTCGATGAAGCCCATATCCGAAATCTTGGCATAGACGCACAGCGACGAGATCAGACCGATGTTGGGGCCTTCCGGCGACTCGATCGGGCAGAGACGTCCGTAATGCGTATAGTGCACGTCGCGCACCTCGAAACCGGCACGGTCGCGCGACAGACCGCCGGGACCGAGGGCCGACAGACGGCGCTTGTGCGTGATTTCGGCCAGCGGGTTGATCTGGTCCATGAACTGCGAAAGCTGCGAAGTGCCGAAGAACGAATTGATCACCGACGAGAGCGTCTTGGCGTTGATCAGGTCCACGGGCGTGAAGACCTCGTTGTCGCGCACGTTCATGCGCTCGCGGATCGTACGCGCCATACGCACGAAGCCCACCGAGAACTGATTCGACAGCTGCTCGCCCACGGTGCGCACACGGCGGTTCGACAGGTGGTCGATATCGTCCACCTCGGCGTGCGAGTTGATGAGCTGGATGAGGTACTTGATAATGGCGATGATGTCCTCGCGCGTAAGCGTGCGGATTGCCGGATCGATGTCCAACTCCAGCTTCTTGTTGATCCGGTAACGGCCCACGTCGCCCAGGTCGTAACGCTTGTCCGAGAAGAAGAGCTTCTCGATCACGTCGCGCGCCGTAGCCTCATCGGGCGGCTCCGAGGCGCGCAACTGGCGGTAGATATAAACGACGGCCTCTTTTTCGGAGTTGCACGGGTCTTTCTGTAAAGTATTGTATATAATAGAGAAATCGATGCCCGACGGATTCTCCTTGTGCAGCAGGATCGTCTTGGCACCGCTCTCGATGATCTGTTCGATGTGCTCCTCCTGGAGCACCGTTTCGCGGTCCACGATGACGTTGTTACGTTCGATGGAAACCACCTCGCCCGTATCCTCGTCCACGAAGTCCTCGACCCACGTCGAAAGCACCCTCGCGGCCAGCTTGCGGCCCACGGCCTTCTTCAGATTGGCCTTGGTGACTTTCACCTCGTCCGCGAGATCGAAAATCTCGAGGATCTGCTGATCGGCTTCGAAACCGATGGCACGCAGCAGGGTCGTAACGGGCAACTTTTTCTTACGGTCGATGTACGCGTACATCACGTTGTTGATGTCCGTGGCGAACTCGATCCACGACCCCTTGAAGGGGATGATACGCGCCGAATAGAGTTTCGTACCGTTGGTATGCATGCTCTGTCCGAAGAAGACACCCGGCGAGCGGTGGAGCTGCGAAACGATGACGCGCTCCGCACCGTTGATGACGAACGTACCCCGTTCGGTCATATAGGGAATCGTACCGAAATAGACGTCCTGAACGACGACACCGAAATCTTCGTGCTCGTCATCGGTACAATATAGTTTCAATTTGGCTTTTAAGGGAACACTATAAGTCAGGCCGCGTTCCAGACACTCCTCGATCGAGTAACGGGGCGGATCGACGTAGTAGTCGATAAACTCGAGAACGAAATTGTTTCTGGTATCCGTAATTGGGAAATTCTCCTGAAACACCTTGTAGAGGCCCTCGTTCTTGCGGTTTTCAGCCGTAGTGTCCATCTGGAAAAAATCTCGGAATGATTTAAGCTGTACCTCCAGCAGATCCGGATAGGGAACCCGGTTCTTGACTGTCGAAAAGCTAATTCTTTGTTGTGTTTTTGTTGTGGACATCGGTAAATCCAAATTAAAGTTGAAGGTTTAAGTATTCCGGGGGAAGCCCCGCAGCGGACCTCTTCTAATCCCGCTAATGCCCCCAGTGTAAACAGATTACACCCTGAGAGCATCCAAACTTCCAAAGACCAGACACAGCTCCTGTCGGCACTTCTAATCTTTAGACGAGAAAAGGCATAGAGCTTACAGCAGCGTAAGCCCTATACCCTGAGTTTGTCCTGAAACTTTTAAGTAGAAACTACTTGACTTCAACTTCAGCACCTGCCTCCTCGAGCTGGCCCTTGATCGACTCAGCCTCCTCCTTGGAGACACCCTCCTTAACGGCCTTGGGAGCACCGTCGACCAGCGCCTTGGCATCGCCCAGCGACAGGCCTGCGATATCCTTCACAACTTTGATAACCTGGAGCTTCGACTGGCCAGCGTTCTTCAGAATCACGTCGAATGCGCTCTTCTCAGCGGCAGCAGCCTCTCCGGCGGCGGCAGCAGGCGCTGCAACAGCAACGGCTGCAGCTGCGGGTTCAATGCCGTACTCCTCTTTGAGGATCGTAGCCAACTCGTTTACCTCCTTAACTGTCAAATTTACCAATTCTTCAGCTAATTTTTTTACATCTGCCATAAGTTCAATCTTATTAAATTTTGTTTGAATTCTTGTTTGTTAATTTCTTTCTTCGAGCGTCTTTACGATACCCGCAATCTTTTGGCCTGCATTAGACTGCAATGCAGAGATAACATTCTTCGCAGGAGATTGCAGCAGGGCGATGATATCGCCGATAAGCTCCTCCCGGCTCTTAATGTTGCACAGAGTGTCCAACTGGTTGTCGCCTACATACACGCAGCCTTCCACGTACGCCGCTTTCAGTACCGGCTTGTCGGAAGTCTTGCGGAACTCCTTGATCAGCACCGCAGGCGTCTTGCCCGTGTGGGCGAACATTACCGAGGTCGAACCCTCCAATACTTTCACCAAATCAGCATCCGCTTTCTCCACCCGCTCCAGCGCTTTGGCAAGAAGCGTGTTCTTTACGACCACCAGCTTGATGTCGCTTTCGAAGCACTTGCGACGCAACGACGCAGTCTGCTCAGCATTCAAAGCCTCGATGTTCGTAATGTAAAAGTGAGGATACTCGTTGAGCTGCTCGGCGAGGCTGTCAATGACAACCAATTTTTCTTCCTTGGTCATCTCTTAAATCCTCCTTCGTTATTTGGTTTCAACTGATTTCGCATCGATCTGCAAACCGGGGCTCATCGTCGACGAGAGGAAAATACTCTTAACATAAGAACCTTTCGCTGCAGCCGGTTTCAATTTCATAATCATGCTGAGCACCGTATTCACGTTATCGGCAATCTGCTCCGCAGAGAACGAAATCTTACCAACTGAAGTGTGGATAATACCGAACTTGTCCACTTTGAAGTCGATCTTGCCGGCTTTAACTTCGCTTACAGCTTTGGCAACGTCCATCGTCACCGTACCCGTCTTGGGGTTCGGCATCAGGCCGCGGGGACCCAGAATGCGGCCCAGCGCACCCACCTTGCCCATTACGTTCGGCGTACAGATGATCACGTCGACGTCAGTCCAGCCGGACTTGATCTTGTCGACGTATTCGTCCAAACCTACGTAGTCGGCACCGGCAGCCTGTGCTTCGGCCTCTTTTTCCGGAGTACAGAGCACGAGAACCCGTACCTGCTTACCCGTACCATGAGGAAGCGTCACAACGCCGCGCACCATCTGGTTGGCCTTACGCGGATCGACGCCCAGACGCACGTCGACATCCACCGAAGCATCGAATTTCGTAAAGGTAATTTCCTTCAGAAGAGCTGCGGCCTCAGCAAGCTTGTACGCCTTGTCGGGCTCGACCTTCGCGTAGGCAATTTTTTGATTTTTTGTCAACTTACTCATTCTTGTAATTGCAATTACTTGTTAGGAAATTCTCCAACGACGTTGATACCCATACTGCGCGCAGTACCAGCGATCATACGCATAGCAGCCTCGATCGTGAAACAGTTCATATCGGACATCTTGTCCTGAGCGATCTCACGCACCTGATCCCACGTCACCTGACCGACCTTGTCGCGGTTGGGCTGTGCGGAACCCGATTTAGCTTTGGCTGCCTCCTTGAGTTGAATGGCTACAGGCGGCTGTTTTACGATGAAGTCAAACGACTTGTCGCTGTAAACCGTGATGATGACCGGAAGAACTTTTCCCGCCTTGTCTTGTGTTCTGGCATTGAACTGCTTGCAGAAGTCCATGATGTTGACTCCCTTAGAACCCAATGCGGGACCAACCGGGGGCGAAGGATTGGCGGCACCACCTTTGATCTGCAATTTAATAAATGCAGCAACCTCTTTTGCCATAGTTTTCCTTGGTTAATTATTCTTTTTCTACTTGTGTGAAACCCAACTCCATAGGAGTTTTGCGCCCGAATATCTTCACCGATACCGTGAGTTTCTTGCGCTCGTTGTCGACGGCCTCGATGGTACCCTGGAAGCTTGAGAAAGGACCATCTGTAACTTTGATGGTTTCGCCGACAAAGAATGGTATTTCGTTTTCTTCCTCCATCGAACTCAATTCATCGACACGCCCCAGGATGCGGCTGACCTCCTGCGGACGCAGGGGCGTAGCGATCATCTTGCGGCTGTCCTCCTTGGTGTCACCCAAAAAACCGAGCACGTTGGGAATATTACGAATGATAATAGGGATCTGACCGACAAAGGCGGCTTCAATCAATACATATCCCGGATAAGAAACCTTCTCTTTGGAAACCTTCTTACCGTTACGGATCGTATAGACTTTTTCGGTCGGAATCAGCACCTGCGAAATATACTCTTCCAGGTGGCTGTGGCGGATTTCGGATTCGATGTACTCTTTTACCTTATTCTCCTTGCCTCCGATCGTACGAACTACATACCACTGTTTCGCTGTTTCGCTCATGGTCACAAAAACAATTAACGACCGAGCTTAGCCAGGGTCCTGTAGATAGCCTCCATAATGTTCTCAAACGAAATGTCCATCGCCAAAATCACGATGGCGAAGATCAACGAAGCGACCATCACCACTACCGTCGAGTTCTGCAACTGTGCGAACGTCGGCCAGGTCACTTTATGAACCAATTCGTTATAAGATTCTTTTACGTAATTGAACATATTCTTCTTACTTTATTTTAGCAGGAGCAGAGAGATTCGAACTCCCATCAACGGTTTTGGAGACCGCTATTCTACCCTTGAACTATGCTCCTAAAAAGTAGTGCAAGTCAATCCCTGCACTACTGAAATATCCCTGGGATTAGGCGAGAATCTTCAGAATCTGACCTGCACCTACCGTACGGCCACCCTCGCGGATTGCGAAACGCAGACCTTCGTTGAGAGCAACCGGGTAGATCAACGTAACGGTGATCGTTACGTTGTCGCCCGGCATCACCATATCTACGCCTTCCGGAAGAGCGACCTCACCGGTTACGTCCATCGTACGCAGGTAGAACTGGGGACGGTATTTGTTGTGGAACGGCGTGTGACGACCGCCTTCTTCCTTTTTCAGGATATAAACCTCGGCTTTGAACACGGTGTGCGGGGTGATCGAACCAGGTTTGGCGACGACCATACCACGTTTAACGTCTTTCTTGTCGATACCGCGGAGCAACAGACCTACGTTGTCACCAGCCTCACCCTGATCGAGGAGTTTGCGGAACATTTCGACACCCGTACAGGTCGAAGTCAGGGTCTTCTCCTCCAGACCTACGATCTCAACGGGATCGCCGACGTGGATGACACCGGTCTCGATACGGCCCGTAACCACGGTACCGCGGCCGGTGATCGAGAATACGTCCTCGACAGGCATCAGGAACGGCTTCTCGTTCTCGCGCTGCGGAATCGGAATATAGTTATCAACCGCATCCATCAGCTCCATGATCTTGTCTTCCCACTTAGCCTCGCCGTTCAGACCACCCAGTGCGGAACCACGGATGATAGGAGCGTTGTCGCCATCGTAGTCGTATTTGCTCAGCAGATCACGAACCTCCATCTCGACCAGGTCGAGCATTTCGGGATCGTCGACCATGTCGCACTTGTTCAGGAAAACGACGATCTTCGGCACGTTCACCTGACGGGCGAGCAGCACGTGCTCGTTGGTCTGAGGCATCGGACCGTCCGTAGCGGCAACAACCAGAATCGCACCGTCCATCTGTGCGGCACCGGTAACCATGTTCTTCACATAGTCGGCGTGACCCGGGCAGTCAACGTGTGCATAGTGACGATTTGCAGTCTGGTACTCAACGTGCGAAGTGTTGATCGTAATACCACGCTCTTTCTCCTCGGGAGCGTTGTCGATAGAATCGAACGAACGAAGCTCAGAAAGGCCTTTTTTAGCCAGAACGGTGGTGATCGCTGCAGTAAGAGTCGTCTTACCGTGATCAACGTGACCGATAGTACCGATGTTCACATGCGGTTTGGAACGGTCGAATTTTTCTTTTGCCATAGTATAAAAGTATTAAGATTTTAATAAAAATTCTGCTCTTCAAAACGTCTGTCGTTTCGCAAGAGTGACGAGCGACGCAATACCTCTCCTCAAAGAGGTTTGCATCACGCGTCAACTGCATTTCTGGAGCGGAAGACGAGGCTCAAACTCGCGACCCTTAGCTTGGAAGGCTAATGCTCTATCAACTGAGCTACTTCCGCAAAAAACGCACCGCAAGG